>Ga0209461_10000004_pt1 | contig 530090 bp, 475 predicted proteins | sample AgamicAsMarz_FD_187162 | JGI IMG/M metagenome (GOLD analysis project Ga0209461, IMG submission 187162) | Agave microbial communities from Guanajuato, Mexico - As.Ma.rz (SPAdes) (version 2) | ecosystem: Host-associated > Plants > Phyllosphere > Phylloplane/Leaf | place: Guanajuato, Mexico... | reverse complement strand
AAAGCACCAGCTTGAAGAGGATAAAATGGGCGAGCAGTTGTCGATCCCTTATCCGGGTAGCCCGTTTACGGGCCGTAAGTAACGAAGTTTGATGCAAATGTCAGATCGTATGCGCCTGTTAGGGCGCAGCTGGTAACAGAGCCTTATAGGCGCATCTGAAAAACCTCCGGCTATGCCGGAGGATATTTATTTGCTTTCTGCTTGCCCATGGATGTGCATGAAACTATACCAGCAACGCTAACTCTGAAGGCGCCTGCACGTCCTGGTGCCAGCTCGCGCGAGGCTGAAGGCCTGCGGAAAAATTGCAGATACCAGTGCGGCTCTGCCAGACGCCAGCCAATAGCATGAAAAGCACGACCAGCAGCAATAATAACCCTAACTTTTTACAGTTTCTGCATATTAGCGGTGCGTCCGCTCTTACCCCACTATTGGCGAATTCTTTATTGGCAACAATATGTATATCCGCACTCAGTAAAAAACCTGTCTTAGGAATGGTTTTAATAACTTGAACGCCTAATCCAAAATTAGATAACATTCTACGTAACAGAGAAATATATTGATTTAGCGTATTATTTGATGAGTGCTGACCATATTTACCCCAAACCGCTTTCAAAATATCATTGCGCGGTAAGATTTTTCCTTGATTCTCAATTAAAAAAGTCAACAATCTACTGCTGGCGCGAGTCAGTGTTAAATGGCTTTTTTCGCTTTCAACTTCGTTATTCCAGATAGTGCCATCGGCAGGCCTGAAATGGATTTTGTGATTAATGATAAATATCATAGTCGTACCTTGCATGGCGATGCTTATTATGGTTTTAGTTATTCTGCATTAATGAGTTAATTAAGGGTTGTTGTTACCACAAAACATTATAGTTGTTGCGATCTGTTTTTTAATGAATGTTCCATTGATGATTCCGTTCAACGAATTTTTTGATGTGCTACCATACTGTCTATCTAATATATGTTGTCAATGGTTTTGATGATTATTTACCCGGGTGGAGGAGTTAATCAGATTATTATGAGTACCAGGGTTTTAACATGTTACGGTTTGTAGATTCAGTTGATGCGCTTGATATTCTTTTCTTCGTTACCCGGCATATTATTTTATTGCCAATTATCGGTTGATATATAATCGCTTAACACGTTGTATTCAGCCCCGGGTTCTGCTTGAGGCGATGAGCGCTGGCGGTAAAAAACCAGGCGTAACGCCGTGCGCGAAACGTACAACTCAAACAGCACGGCCGCGTTGAAGAGCAGCCAGCCTCTCCTGGCGTTGCACCCTCTCCAGTTTTATCGTTGCAATCGCTTTTCCTGGCACTATTTTCCGCGATTTGTGCGGCTTATGCTGAGGATGTTTTTCTTTTAGTCATCTTTTTAGTATAAGGTTTACACACGGGCGGCATGCGTCCAGCTCATTGATTATGGGGAATAACATGTACGTAAAACGTTTGGCTGGGATTATGGGCGGCGTGCTGCTGTTAGCCGGTTGCAGCAGCAGCAGTAGTGAACTAAGCGCCGCAGGGCAAGGCGTACGCTTTGTGGAGGATAAACCGGGCGCGCAATGCCAGTATCTCGGCACCGCCACCGGCTCGCAGAGCAACTGGCTCGCTGGCCAGCATGGCGAAGAGGGCGGTTCAATGCGCGCTGCGGCGAATGCGCTGCGCAACCAGGCGGCTGCGATGGGCGGCAACGTTCTTTATAACGTTTCCAGCCCGACACAGGGTTTCTTATCCAGTTTTGTCCCGACCGCCAGCGAAATGAACGCGCAGGTCTATAAATGCCCTAACTAAGTTGTTTCTGCGGACTCCCGCTCATGCTGGCGGGAGTCTGTTAATGGCTTCATTCCGTTATTTATTCCTCTTCTCCTGACTCTTTTTTCATAAATTTTGTTATTTCACCTGTCCTGAATATTAAGTTTTCTTAAGGTTAAACACCATTTTATGTTTATTTGCTGAGAAGATACCGCGATCACTAAAGTATGCGATTTTATTGTCGATATTGTTGGCTGGACGTAAAAATAAAAGGATTTTAAAACGGGGTGCTTTTGGTGGGTCAGAAGGGGGTCGGAAAGTCGATGAATATTACAAAAAAGCTATTGCTTGCATTTTCTTTATTAATCTTGAGCTTAATTGGAACAAACCTTATCGCTGTTTTTTCGCTATCGAAAATTGGTAACGCACAAGATTATTTCCAGGTAAATATCTTGCCGAGCCTCGACGCCATGAACAAAGAGATGCTGAAGGTCACCAGCATCCGTAGTCAGCTTTATCTACATGGTCTGACGCAAGACGCTGCGGGTATGGATGAAGTACAACAAAAAGCGTTAAAAATGTATGATGAATTATATGCCATGCATCAACATTACCTGAAAGAACTTATTTCTGATCAACATGATCTTGATTTGACGAATAAAACGTTAGGTGATTTAGAAAAATTCCGCGCGGTGATGGATCAATATTTTAAAATATCAAATGCTAACGATCGTGATGGCGTCGTTAAAGCCATGCATTCTGGAGGATTGGTTGCGAGCAGTATTACTCAATTGGTCAATGATTTTGACGAGCAAATTGCTTATAACACCTCGTTGGTGACTACCGCCAACAGTAATAATAGTTCGTTGATTTCTCGCGCAATGACGTTATCTCTGATTGCCACGCTGGCGGCGACGCTTATTCTGGGACTGTTTGGTTTATTCACCGTGTTGAATATCAAACGTCGTCTGAATGAGATGAAAGACGGGATGGTCAGTATCAGCGAAAAACTGGATCTCAGCCATGCATTACCAACGGGACGACTGGATGAGATTGGCCAGGCCGTTGGGGCATTCAACCTGCTAATTGAACGGGTCGCGGAATCACTGACCATGGTGCGCAGCGCCTCCGGCTCGGTGAATACTGCTGCCAATGAGATTGCGCTCGGCAACAATGAACTCTCTGCACGTACCGAGCAGCAATCGGCCGCCGTGGTGGAAACGGCGGCGAGCATGGAAGAGCTGAGTTCGACGGTGAAACAGAACGCGCAGAACGCACATCAGGCCAGCCAGCTAGCCACAACAGCGGCAGATACGGCGGTAAAAGGCGGCACCGTTGTTAGCGTGGCGGTCAATCGCATGAAGGATATTATCGAAAGCTCGAAGCGCATTTCCGAAATCACCTCTGTGATTAATGGCATTGCATTTCAGACCAACATTCTGGCGCTTAACGCCGCCGTTGAAGCAGCCAGAGCGGGCGAGCAGGGGCGTGGTTTTGCGGTGGTAGCAGGCGAGGTGCGAAACCTGGCGCAGCGTAGCGCCCAGGCGGCGAAAGAGATTGAAGCCCTGATTCATGAGTCGGTTAACTATGTCGAAGAAGGTTCCCGGCAGGTCGATCTGGCGGGGGAAACGATGAGCGGCATTGTACACTCCGTGCAGCAGGTTAAAGATTTAATGCAGGAGATCGCCGCCGCGTCCGATGAACAAAACCGTGGTATCTCGCAGATTGCCCAGGCGATGTCGGAAATGGATACCACCACGCAGCAGAACGCCGCGCTGGTGCAGGAGTCTTCTGCCGCTGCCGGTAGCCTTGAAGAGCAGGCAAGCAAACTGCAACAGCTGGTTGATGTGTTCCGTTTGCCAGGGCTGCAACTGGAGAAAGTGAAAAAGTCGATCGGGAAAATACATCAACCAAAACAGGCTGTTGCCACTACGGGACAGGACGGTTGGGAGACGTTTTAAACGGCAATTTTTAAACGGCAATGACGAGCCTGCAAAGGCTCGTCATTATTTACGGCTTAGCTCTGGCGCAATTGCAGATCCAGCGGCGTCTTACTGGGTTCGCCGCCAATCTCGCGGGCAAGTTTCGGCACCATATAGCCGGAAACCAGCGTCAGAAGCTCGCGCATAATCAAACGCGCTTCATCATCGCTCACCATAAAGTGCGCAGCGCCCTGAACTTTATCCAGCACGTGCAGATAGTAGGGTATCACCCCCGCATCAAATAACGCATTGCTCAACTCCGCCAGCGTTTGCGCATTATCATTCACGCCGCGTAGCAGCACGCTTTGATTCAGTAAAGTGACGCCCGCCTGCCGCAGTGCGGCCATCGCCGCGCGGAAGTTATCGCCGATCTCCTGGGCGTGGTTAATATGATTAACCAGCAAAATTTGCAGAGATGAACGGGCGAAACGCGCGACCAGCGTATCCGTGATGCGCGCCGGGATCACAATCGGCAGGCGGCTGTGAATACGCAGGCGTTTAATGTGCGGAATGGCTTCCAGCTGTTCCAGCAGCCAGTCCAGCTCATGATCTTTCGCCATCAGCGGATCGCCGCCGGAAAAGATGATTTCATCCAGCTCCGGATGCGCTGCAATATAGTCCAGCGCGCCTTGCCAGTTACGCTTGTTGCCCTGATTTTCCGCGTAGGGGAAGTGGCGACGAAAGCAGTAGCGGCAGTTCACGGCGCAGCCGCCTTTCACCAGCAGCAGGGCGCGATTACGGTACTTATGCAGTAATCCAGGCACCACGCTACTCTGCTCTTCCAGCGGATCGGTGGTGAAACCGGGCGCGGCGATAAATTCCTGCGGTGCGGTGATCACCTGGAGCAATAGCGGATCGTTGGGATTGCCAGGCTGCATGCGCGCGGCGAAGGATCGCGGTACGCGTAGGGGAAACAGGCGTTTTGCCTCACGGCCTGCGGTTAAATTTTCATCCGTGTCTATCTTTAAAAGACGTAACAGTTCGTCCGGATCGGTTATTACATCGGCAAGTTGCATTAACCAATCTTCTCTGGACGGGGTATTTAGGGTTACAATATGCGCCATTTTGTGGCTAAGCTACCAGTTAACAATTTTCAGAGGGCCTTATGGCGACTTACTATAGCAACGATTTTCGTGCTGGTCTTAAAATCATGTTGGACGGCGAACCTTATGCGGTTGAAGCCAGCGAATTCGTTAAACCAGGTAAAGGCCAGGCATTTGCGCGCGTTAAGCTGCGTCGCCTGCTGACCGGTACTCGCGTAGAAAAAACCTTCAAATCTACTGACTCTGCCGAAGGCGCAGACGTTGTCGATATGAACCTGACTTACCTGTACAACGACGGTGAGTTCTGGCACTTCATGAACAACGAAACTTTCGAACAGCTTTCCGCTGACGCCAAAGCGATTGGCGACAACGCAAAATGGCTGCTGGATCAGGCTGAGTGCATCGTGACCCTGTGGAACGGCCAGCCGATCTCCGTCACTCCGCCGAACTTTGTTGAGCTGGAAATCGTTGAAACCGATCCAGGTCTGAAAGGCGACACCGCGGGTACCGGCGGCAAACCGGCTACCCTGAGCACTGGCGCAGTGGTTAAAGTTCCGCTGTTCGTACAGATCGGTGAAGTCATCAAAGTGGATACCCGCTCCGGCGAATACGTATCTCGCGTGAAGTAATGTCCGCGGCTTCGGCGTAGCGTCATGCTACGCCGTTGAACATAACAAGGCAGGAATGATGAAACGCCTTACCAAAATCCTTTCACTTATGCTTATCAGCAGCGCTTTGCTGTCGGGCTGCAATACGGCGCGCGGCGTCGGTGAAGATATTCAGAGCCTGGGCCACGCGATTTCTCACGCGGTCAGCTAAAAACTTCACATCTTCTTAAAAATCTTCCCGTTCCGGTCTCACTGCGGAATTTTGTCTATGCTTAAGTGGCTATACACGAATAATATTGGTCACAAAAGGAAGATATTATGGTTAAGAAGACAATTGCTGCGATCTTTTCTGTATTGGTCCTTTCATCCGTTCTGACAGCGTGTAACACCACGCGTGGCGTCGGTCAGGATATCTCTGAAGGCGGCAGCGCAATTTCTGGCGCAGCAAGCAAAGCGCAGCAGTAATCCTTGCCGGTACGGCATACGCCGTACCGCTAATTTGAATTTTCCGGCAGTGAAAGGAACGGCGTAAACCGATTTCCCATTCCGAGTTTCATGCGAATATTGCGCTTGTAGGTATAAACGGTTTTGCCGTTAATACTTAGCCTGGCAGCGATGCTTTGGTTACTTTTCCCTTCCATCCATAGCGTGAGCACTTTCTCTTCCTGTTTGGTCAGTAATGGTGTCGCCATTTGTGGAATTGAACGCATCGGGCGCGCCAGCACAATGTCATCAATGACCTGCGCCAGTTTATCCAGCGGTTCTGTTTTTAGCAGCGTTGCGCGAATTTTAAATTGCGCATAGAACCCGGAAAGTTGCGCATCGATACCTGATTCCAGCAGCAGTACCTGGTTTGAGTCGCCACAAACGGAAAATAGCGAACCAAGTTGTTGAATATGATGGATTTCATTTTTGAAACCATGAAGGTCGGCAATCACCAGATCGGGCTGCCACTGCACAATATGTTCTTTCGCCAGCATTAAATTATGCAACCCGGTGACGATGAACGAGGCGGGGAACAAATCGGGTTGATTGAGCCAGGACTCCACCCCAACGCGGGTGAAGTAACAACGGTCAATCACGAGAATCTTGAACATATTTTTCTTCGCAGTCAGAGGGTGGCGCACAACTTCCTGTATTCAGGAAAGTGATTCATCATAGGGGGTACATAAGGTGGGTAAATGCTGGAATTCCGCAGCGAACAGTGGCTATTTCTTGCTTTAACTTGCTGAATGTCAGCGGGCATAATCAAGTTGAAATTTTAAACTGTAGCGGGCAGAATTTGCCTCTCTTCACATCTCTGGCGGGACGACCTGTCAGTTTCATTTTTTTTCGGGGACGGCCCCGCATCGGAGCCAATCATGTCCTGGTTAATTCTTCTTATCGCCGGTCTTCTTGAAGTGGTTTGGGCTGTCGGCCTGAAATACACCTACGGCTTTACGCGCCTTGTTCCCAGTATCATCACCGTTACCGCGATGATCGCCAGTATTGTGCTGCTGTCATGGGCAATGAAAACCCTGCCGGTCGGTACCGCTTATGCTATCTGGACCGGGATCGGTGCAGTGGGCGCGGCGGTTGCAGGGATTGTGTTGCTTGGCGAATCGGCAAGCCTGGCGCGTATTCTCAGTCTGTGTCTGATTGTCGCCGGAATCATTGGGTTAAAGCTCAGCACACATTAATAAGACTGATTAATCCAGAGTAGTTTTTCCACAGCAAAACCTTGTCGGCTGGCGATATCCAGCATCTGCTGTTTGACCTCAGCCGGCAGGGTTGGCGTGCGTGACAGCAGCCACAAATAGTCGCGATCCGGCCCGCAAACCAGCGCGTAGCGGTATTCATCGTCAAGGGCGATGATGTTGTAACCGCCATAGAAAGGACCGAAGAAAGAGACCTTCAGCGCGGCGGTATTCGGATTGCCGGTGAAATATGCCACACCGGTGGACTGTTGCCACATGTCGCGCTGCGGATTATAGCCGCGGTTTATCACCGTCAGCCCGCCGTCGTTGCGCAAACTGTAGGTGGCGGTGACTTTCTCCAGACCGCTCTCGAAGCTGTGGTCCAAACGGGCGATTTCGTACCATCTTCCGAGATAACGCTGGGTATTGAAGTTTTGCACAACGGTGACGCCATCAGGCGGGGTAGGGGAACTACAGGCGGAGAGCAGTAACGCAGCGGTAACCGTGACGATCATCAGCAACATGCGCATGGGATTTTTCCTTCCAGATCTTTTCTTTAGGGTATAGACGCAGGCAGGAAATTTGCTCTCCCGCTTGCGCAGGAGAGCGACAGGTATCAAATAAAAATGACGCCGATCAGTGTGACCACGGTCAGAATCGCCGCGAGACCGTAGAACACCCATTTACCGTTCGGTACGTGAATTTTCAAATCATGCATCATATGGTGAATACGGTGCAGACCGCACCACACCGGCAGGACAATCATCAAAAACAGGAACACGCGGCCAATGAAGCTTTGCGCAAACGCCAGTACGCGCTCATAGCCCAGCGCTTCACCAGGGTAGAAGCCCAGCGGCAGCAGAATGCCGATCAGCAGCACGATAACCGGTGCGACAATGGCGCTCCACATACCACCTGCGCCGAACAAGCCCCAGAATACGGGTTCGTCAGAACGTTTTGGATTCGGGTTAATCACGTTGGCCTCCTTACCAGAAAAGAGCCACAAACAGCACCACCACAGTGACTACCGCAGTCACCACCCAAAGCCCTTTCACTACTGGTTCTGGCCCCATTTTTTCGCCTTTGACGATGATAAGCTGCGCTTTCGGCGCCAGATCAAACCAGGTTTTGGTGTGCAGCAGCGCGGCAGCGAGCGTCACCAGATTGAGGATCACCACAATCGGGTTTTGCAGAAAATGCACGAACCCTTGCCAGCTTTCCGGCCCATGTTTTAGCGCAAACAGACCAAAGATCAGTTCGATACTGAACCAGACTGCAGGCACCGCCGTTCCTTCACGCAGCATATAGAAGCGATAAAACGGCAGAGTTTTCCACCAGCTTGACGGCATGGGACGAACCCAGGCTTTACGTTTAGTCGTCATAATGCACTCCTTAGCGTGGTTTCAGGGTAGCGATAAGAAAGTCTTTCGAGCTTTCCACCTTGCCCTGCTGAATGGCCGCAGCCGGATCGACATGTTTCGGACACACTTCCGAACAGTAGCCGACAAACGTACAGCTCCACACGCCGTTCTGGCTGTTGAGTTGCCCCATGCGCTCTTTTTTGCCGTTATCGCGGCTATCAAGGTTATAGCGATGCGCCAGCGTAATTGCCGCCGGGCCGATGAACTCAGGATTCAGACCAAACTGCGGGCAGGCGGCGTAGCACAGGCCGCAGTTAATGCAGCCGGAGAACTGATGATACTTCGCCATCTGCGCCGGGGTTTGCTTGCCGGGCCCCTGATCCAGCGTGCGCGTATTGCCAATGATGTAAGGCTTAATCGCTTCGAGACTTTCGATAAAGTGGGTCATATCGACCACCAGATCGCGCTCAATCGGGAAGTTCGCCAGCGCCTCGACTTTCAGGCCTTTCTCGTAATCGCGCAGAAAGGTTTTACACGCCAGTTTCGGGACTTTGTTGACCATCATGCCACAGGAGCCGCAAATCGCCATACGGCACGACCAGCGGTAGCTCAGATCCGGCGCAAGGTTATCTTTGATATAGTTCAGCGCATCGAGCAGAGAAGTGGCTTCATCGTAAGGCACGTCATAGAAGGCACTGTGAGGCGCATCGTCCACTTCCGGGTTGTAACGCACCACCTCCACTTTCAGATTCTTCATCTCAGACATTGTTCGTCTCCTTCTTCTCAGACGATTCAGCTTCTGCACCGTATACGCGTTTTGCCGGTGGCAGCGTAGTGATCTTCACGTCGCTGTATTCCAGTCGGGTTGCGCCGTCGGCATCGCGGAAAGCCAGCGTGTGCTTGAGGAAGTTGACGTCATCGCGCTCAGTACATCCCTCATCCAGGCGCTGATGCGCCCCGCGGGATTCTTTACGCGCCAGCGCCGAGTGCGCCATACATTCGGCCACGTTCAGTCCGTGTCCCAGTTCGATGGTGTAGAGCACGTCGGTGTTGAAGACGCTGGAAGTATCGGTAATGCGCACGCGTTTGAAACGCTCTTGCAGCTCGGCCAGCTTATCCACGGTTTTCTGCATTAATTCCGGCGTGCGGTAGATCCCGCAGCCTTCTTCCATGGATTCGCCCATTTCGTCGCGGATTTTCGCCCAGCTTTCGTTGCCGTCCTGATTGACCAGCGCTTTCAGCCGCTGCTCGACATCGGCTGCCTGCGCGTTTAACGCATCATCATTGGCCTGGCTCGCAGAGGCCGAACGTGCAATGGCGCGTTCACCGGCCAGGCGGCCAAACACCACCAGCTCCGCCAGCGAGTTCGAGCCGAGACGGTTGGCGCCGTGCAGGCCGACCGACGAGCATTCACCCACAGCAAACAGCCCGGTGATGCGGGATTCGCAATTTTGGTCGGTTTCGATACCGCCCATGGTGTAGTGGGCTGTCGGGCGTACCGGAATCGGTTCTTTGATCGGATCGACACCAACATAGGCTTTCGCCAGTTCGCAGATAAACGGCAGGCGCTCGTTGATTTTTTTCGCGCCAAGATGACGCAGATCGAGGTAGACCACATCACCGCGCGGCGTGGAGATAGTGTTGCCTTTACGCCACTCATGCCAGAACGCTTGCGACACTTTGTCGCGCGGGCCGAGTTCCATATATTTGTTCTTCGGCTCGCCCAGCGGCGTTTCCGGCCCCATGCCGTAATCCTGCAAATAACGGTAACCGTTTTTGTTAACCAGAATTCCGCCTTCGCCGCGGCAACCTTCTGTCATCAGAATGCCGGAACCCGGCAGGCCGGTTGGATGGTACTGCACGAACTCCATGTCGCGCAGCGGAACGCCGTGCGCCAGCGCCATGCCCATGCCGTCGCCAGTTACAATGCCGCCGTTGGTGTTGTAACGGTAAACGCGGCCAGCGCCGCCCGTTGCCATCACCACGGCATTGGCGCGAATCTGCACCAGCGTACCTTCCATCATATTCATGGCGACCAGCCCGCGGGCATGGTTGTCATCCACAAGGATATCCAGCACGAAATGTTCGTCGAAGCGTTGGATTTGTGGGAACTGAAGGGAGGTTTGAAACAGGGTATGCAGCATATGGAAGCCGGTTTTATCGGCGGCGAACCAGGTACGTTCGATTTTCATCCCACCGAAGCGCCGCACGTTGACCGAACCATCCGGGCGACGGCTCCACGGACAACCCCACTGTTCAAGTTGGGCCATTTCTGTCGGGCAATGATGCACAAAATAGTCAACGACATCCTGTTCGCAAAGCCAGTCACCGCCAGCAACGGTATCGTGGAAATGGTATTCGAAGCTGTCATGATCCTGGGCGACGGCGGCAGAACCGCCTTCTGCGGCAACCGTGTGGCTGCGCATCGGATAAACTTTTGAAATCAATGCGATTTTGGCTTTCGGGTTGGCTTGCGCCGCCGCGATTGCGGTGCGTAATCCCGCTCCGCCTGCGCCTATCACAGCGATATCGGCTTGAAAGGTTTGCACGACATTCCTCCAGATTATTGTTGTTCCGCAACGATAAGCCAGACCGCTTAAGGCAGTTGCGAATATGTTCCACTGCTCCTTTTTGGGTAAGGAGCAGTATAACCGCAGAGATCCAAGGGAAATTTGATGCGTTCGATTTTTTTGCTGTTCTTTAAGACAATGCATCATTCATATTGATAAATATCATCCTTGATTACTTCCTCTTTATTTATAGACGAGATAAATGAAATTTTTTTGCGCAAAATTTGTCTCTGCGGATCGATGCGGGTAGACTTCGTGCCCTTGTCTGAATTCGGAGAACGTACCATGAGCGAAACGGCCACCTGGCAGCCGAGCGCATCCATCCCCAATTTATTAAAACGCGCGGCAATCATGGCGGAAATCCGGCATTTCTTCGCCGATCGCGGCGTACTTGAGGTGGAGACGCCCTGTATGAGCCAGGCAACGGTAACGGACGTTCATCTGTTCCCGTTTGAAACCCGTTTTGTTGGCCCCGGCCATTCTCAGGGGATCAATCTCTACCTGATGACCAGCCCGGAATACCATATGAAGCGTCTGCTGGCGGCGGGTTGCGGCCCGGTATTCCAGCTGTGCAGAAGCTTCCGTAATGAAGAGATGGGCCGTCATCACAATCCTGAATTCACCATGCTTGAGTGGTATCGTCCGCACTACGATATGTACCGTCTGATGAACGAGGTGGACGATTTACTGCAACAGGTACTGGAGTGCCCGGCAGCGGAATCGCTCACTTACCAGCAGGCGTTTCAGCGTTATCTGGAAGTGGATCCGCTCTCTGCTGATAAAGCGCAGCTGCGCGAAGTGGCGGCGAAACTCGATCTGAGCAATATTGCCGAGACAGAAGAAGACCGCGATACGCTGCTACAACTGCTGTTTGCCATGGGCGTTGAGCCGCATATCGGCAAAGACCGTCCGACTTTCGTGTATCACTTCCCGGCAAGCCAGGCAGCGCTGGCGCAGATCAGCACCGAAGATCACCGCGTGGCGGAACGTTTTGAGGTCTATTTCAAAGGCATTGAGCTGGCGAATGGTTTCCATGAGCTGACTGACGCCCGCGAGCAGCAGCAGCGTTTTGAGCAGGATAACCGCAAGCGCGCGGCGCGCGGTCTGCCACAGCAGCCGGTGGACAATAATTTGCTGGAAGCGTTGAAAGCCGGCCTGCCGGATTGTTCTGGCGTGGCGCTGGGCGTTGATCGTCTGGTAATGCTGGCATTGCAGGCGGAAAGCCTGGCTGAGGTTATTGCGTTTACCGTTGACCGGGCGTAATTGCTTTGCATAACAGGGGCGCACCTTTTGTTCGCTCCTGAAGTAATACTCATCTCTTTTTTAAGTACATTGAAAAATCTTATTTAATACATATTCTATTTTCCTTTTATTATCATTCCTCTGCCAATTTGTTTGTTATTTATTTGCGTTGCTGTATATGCTTAAATTGTTTTAAAAACAAATAATGTGAATGGATGATTAATATTTATGGATGATTCATTGATTTTTTGCAAAGTAGATAAATATGGTTTTCCTCATTGGGATGGGTTCGATTTTTTTCGATGGTATATACTTCCCAGTAACTGGAATCATCGTACTGGGGCTGCATATCTTTGGCTTTATAAAACTGCCTGGTTGATTCACCACCGGGGGGTGATTAAAAAGTCTGCCAGGGAGGCTCAAATACCTGAATTATTGTTGGCTGGCATCGCCGTTTCCGAAGTTGGTGGTACGCCAGAAAGGTTTAAAAGTGTCGGTGTGCTACAGTTCAGGCAAGTTTTAGAAATAGTTATGGGGAAAAAAGATAATATATATTCCAACTCTACATCTGTTGGTTCGATCGCTATACAACTTCGGGCCGCGGCAGAGACCATAGGTATCAGACCTGATACATTAAGTTTCTTTCAGCAATATAAACTTTCTCAGTGTTTACTTAATAATGATTTTAATATTAGAGTCGTTGCATTTCATCTCCGGGATCTCATTCTTTATGACAATCCGGGCAGTGATACTTCCCATCTGAGCGATGAGCAGATAATATTGGCTGGATCAAGGTATAATCGTGGTATTAGTCGCGATAAAAAAGACTTTATCGATTCTATTCATGCTCCGACAGGTGCACGTGAACGGGCATATAGTGAATATGGTCGCAGGATAATTGAGAAGAAGGATAGTCTGATGAGGATTCTGCGGGGGAATTAAATGCGCTGGAAAGCATTTACACTTGGTTTCGTCTGGTTCGTGTTCTCTGTTCTCTTTATCATCCTTTTTTCAGCTCAGGATAAAGAGTGGCTCATTGATGGCAACAGTATTAAAAATATATGTGATCTTATGATATATATTGAGCATGACGATACCCGCGATGTTGGGGTCGTCATGACTATCCCATTGTTTTTTCCTTTTATTTATCTGCTTGTCTGGAAAAAACGACGGCATTGGTTACTTTACCTGACACTACTCTCTATTTTTGCATTCTGGCTGTGGCGGTTTTTCCTGCGCTATCAGTGGTGCTTGTAGGTATGTACCATGGAGTGGCTGCTATTCCTAAGTTGTTCTGGAAATCCCACATGTTCGCCGATCGGTAGGCCTGATGCCTTAGCGCCATCAGGCCGTTAGTCGCGAGCCTTACAAACTTCCCGCCGGGGGATTGCCTTTGCCTGCGGAAGTCAGCGTTCGCGCCGTGCGTTTCCCGTCGAGGCTCTCCAGCCGCATCTGGAATGGCGGGAACGGCAAATCGATACCATGTTCGCGGAAGCCCGCCAGAATCAACTGGTGGATTTCGTGGCGCAGCGGCATACGATGCCCCATCTCAGCGGCATAGATGCGCAGTTCAAACAGTTGAATACCCTGTTGCAGATCGACCAGGAACACTTCCGGTGCCGGATTATCAATCACAAAAGAGCAGCGTTCGGCTGCGGTATACAGGATCTGTGTCACCTCTTCACTGTTGGCGTCTGCTGGCGCAGGCACGGTTAAAACCACGCGCGTGACGGAATCGGAGAGCGACCAGTTAATAAACTGCTCGGTAATAAACGCTTTGTTCGGCACGATGATCTCTTTACGATCCCAGTCGCTGATGGTGGTGGCGCGGGTGTTGATTTTAGTCACGCTGCCCGTCAGATCGCGGATCGTTACGGTATCGCCAATGCGGATCGGCTTCTCAAACAGAATGATCAGGCCAGAGATGAAGTTGGCGAAAATCTCCTGTAAGCCAAAGCCGAGACCGACACCCAATGCGGCGACCAGCCATTGTAGCTTGGCCCATTCGATGCCGATCATCGAGAAGCCGACCAGCCCACCGAACAGCATCAGCAAATATTTAGTGATAGTGGTAATGGCATAACCGGTGCCGGGCGACAGATCCAGATGTTGCAGCAGCGCCAGTTCCAGCAATGCCGGAAGGTTGCGCACCAGCTGCGTGGTGATGATAAACACGAGAATGGCGATCAGCACCGCGCCGAGCGTAATTGGCTCCAGGCTTTCCACTCCCTGCACCGTCGAAGTGACATCCCACAGCGGAATATTTTCCAGAAAACCAAAAGCAGAATGGATCTCCGACCACAGCACGATGACAGACAGCAGCGCAATCAACATCAGGATTGAGCGCACCAGCCGCAGCGACTGGACGCTGATCGCATCGAGATCCACTTCCTGTTCATCGACATCGGCAGCGCCTTCGGTGCTGGCGTGATGCGGCACATCCTCTTCGCCCCGCGCACGTTGTGCGAGGATTTCCGCGCGGCGGTGGCGTGCGCGTTCAAACGCCAGGCGACGGCGCTGAATCAGCATCCAGCGGCGGATAATGTGGTAGACCACCAGCAGGGCGAACCAGATAGCGACGGAGGTTTCCAGACGCGCCAACAGCGCCTGCGACGTAGCCAGGTAGCCGACCGCTGCGGCGAGGATCGCCGTCAGCGGCGCGCACAGCAGCAAATTCCACAACAGATGATTCGGCAAATTATCGGCGCTGCCGCTTTTGTCCACATAAAGCGGGATCCCGGCGCGTTTCAGGCTCAGCGTCACCAGCGCCAGCGCGCCGCAGATGAGGATAAAGCACAGCCGCCCCAGCGAGCCGGAGAATTCCCGGTCGTTGAGGTTATCGAACATAATCAGCGCCATGATCAGCGGTACGATAAAGCCAATACTCATCAGGTAGTAACGCATGCCGCGCGCAACGCGGTTGCGCGGCCAGCCAAAGTGGGCAACAAACAGGCCGGTTGGGCGGGCGAAGGTCGCGCAAATCATCACCACCCACAACAGCGGCACGGTAGCCGTGACGCCATCGCCGACGGCGACCGCCAGCGGCCAGGGCCAGGCTTCCTGCAAACCGTAACCCAGCGTCGCCCACAGCACCGGAAGCGGTGATGCGACGAGGATCGACCAAAAAACAGTGCGCATGGTCAGCCAGAAGTGATCCTGTGTGACCTTGCCGACGCGGGCGCTTGAACGCTCCAGAAAGCGGGTAAAGTGCCGACGTGAATAGATGCTGAAACCCACCAGCGCTAACGCACCAAACAGCGGCAACAGCGTCTCTTTGCTGGTCAGCATCATAATACTGGCTTTGCCAAGCTGGCTGAGGGTATCCAGCGACAATAAACGGCGCAGATCCTGCACAATCTCGATTGGCCATGTAAAGGTCAGCGGGCTAACATCCGCCGTCCAGAACAGATAGCGGTGCGTCGCTTCATTCACCTCTTTCAGCGCATCTTCGAGCTGGCTATTGGCCACTTTCAGCTTGGTGAGCTCGAGGATCAGCGTATCGCCGCCCTGAAGCAAAGAATTCAGCAGTTCGCGTTGCGTACGTAACTGGGCTTCCAGAATGCGGTTCTGCTCGGCGGTAAGCGCTTTGTCGTCCGCCTGGCGGATTTGTCGCAGTTGCGGCTGCTTATTCAGCAAATCTTCATAGCGCATCCGATGGACGCGCGGTTGCGCCATCTCGGTATCCAGTTGCTGCGGTTTTGGCATTTCCGGCAGGCGGGCAACCTGCGCGCGCAGCGCTTCACCCAGCATATTCGAGGCGCCGAGCCATTGAGACTGCTCACGCAGCGTATTAAGCGCCTGGCGAACCTGTAAAGTCTGCCCGGATGCCTGCCGCTGCTGGGATGCGACCAGATCCATACGCTGCGCCTGTTGATTTAGCGCCTGCGACAGTTCGCGGTTGATGCGGAACTGCTCGACGATACCGGCGGGCAGGTTGGCGCTGTTTTCCGCCAGTAGCTCGGTGCTCTCCAGCGCCTGTTCGGCTTCGCGCTGTCGCTGGCTGTTGAGCTGGTTACGCAAGGCCTGCAGATACGCATCCAACTGCTGGCTCTGCTTCTGCGCCAGTTCGGAGCGCATCCGCGCGAGTTCCTGACGGTTATTGGCGGAAAGTTGTGCCAGATCGAGCTCATCAACCAGCGCTTTCAGCTTTGCGGATTCTGCCTGCGCGCCGAAGTTTTGCGCCTGCGCCAACGGCGTGTTGGTGTTTTGCGCGCCGAGTCGGCGCTCCACTTCGGTGACCTGACGGCGCGCGTCGGTCTGCTGTTGTGGGAGCTGGCTCAGGGAATCGCTGATCTCTCTGGCGCGTTCCTGCTCCTGCTGGGCGAGGCGGGTTTTTTCCAGCAGTTGGCTGCTGACCTGCAGGATCTCCTGATTCAGCGCATCGCTGCTCATCCCCTCGGGAACCGATTTGGGTTCCTCGCGCAGGTTATCCAGCTGTGCGTGCAGAGTGCGGGAAAGCTTGGGGAAATTATCAATAACTTGTTGATATTGCTGTGCACGCTCGAGGGAACCTTTGCGTTCCTCAAGGGCGTTGAGCGCGGCCTGGAGCACCTCGATCGTTTCTGCCTGCTCCGGCGTGCTTTTCGCCGCCTTAACCTGCTCCAGTTCCTGGGTGATTTGTCGGGCATCGGGAGCCGTTGCTGCAACGGCTCCCTGGCTGAGGCACCAGGCCATCAGAAAAACGATAATCAGGCGCACATCAGTCTCCGTGGTGCGGGGGTTAGCCCTGGTCTTTTTGATCGTCAACCAGCGGGCTGGCGTCGTGTTCTGCCTGGATTTCCGCTTCCGGCAGCGGTGCCGGTTCGGCATCTACCGGCGCGAAGGGCTCGGTAGAAACGGCCAGCGGCTGGCCGATTCTGGTTACCGACAGGCTTTGCAGTTGCTCTGCCAGCGCCACTTTACCCGGCGCAAACAGGTTGATGACGGTCGAACCGAGTTTGAAGCGGCCCATCTCCTGGCCTTTCAGCAGCGCAACCGCGCCTTCGCTGTCGCCCGCAGGCCATGTCCAGCGTTTGATAATGCCTTCGCGCGGCGGCGTGATGGTGCCTGCCCACACGGTTTCGATACTGCCGACAATGGTCGCGCCGACAAGAATTTGCGCCATCGGGCCGAACTCGGTATCAAACAGGCAGATCACGCGTTCGTTACGGGCAAAGAGATTAGGGACATTTTGCGCCGTCAGATGGTTAACGGAGAAGAGATCGCCCGGCACGTAAATCATCTCGCGCAGGATGCCGTTACACGGCATATGAACGCGGTGATAATCGCGCGGAGAGAGATAGGTGGTGACAAAGCTACCGTTGCGGAACAGGTCTGCCATCAGGTAGTTGCCTGCCAGCAGCGCTTCCAGGCTGTAGTTGTGACCTTTGGCCTGCAGGATTTTGTCATTCTCAATGGCGCCGAGCTGGCTGATAACGCCGTCTGCGGGCATCACCAGCACGTTCGGATCGGTATTGAGCGGGCGCACGTCGTCGCGCAGTGGACGCACAAAGAAATCGTTAAAGGTGCGGTAGCTGGCGGTGTCCGGCTTCTGCGCCTCTTTCATATCGACCTTGTAATATTTTACGAACAGATCGATAACCAGTTTGGTCAGCCAGCCTGCACGTTTGCTTGCGCCCCAGCCCGCCAGGCGAGTGAGCCACAGTTTAGGCAGAATGTATTGAAGCGAAAGTTTAAATGAATTTAACAAGGTAGCCTCCAGGCCATTGTTTTTGTCGTTCCTGACCCGACGCCGAAGCGCCTGAGTCTTTGAAAAGGGGACGATTTTAGCGACGCTTAGCTTAGTTGTCAGTCGTCCGATTCAGAAAAGCTTTTACGCGTTTTTACTTGCGCCATGCTTTCAAGAATACGGTGATAGTTGTCGAAACGGCTTTCTGCAATCTCGCCATTTTCTACCGCCTCGCGGATGGCGCAACCGGGATCGGTATCGTGTTTGCAGTCACGGTATTTACAGTGACCGATGTAGTCATGGAATTCGACAAACCCGTTGGTGATTTGTTCCGGGTCGAGATGCCAGAGGCCAAACTCACGAACGCCCGGTGAATCAATCACATCGCCGCCGTGCGGGAAATGGTAGAGGCGCGCTGCGGTAGTGGTGTGCTGTCCCAGGCCGGAAACATCAGAAACATCGTTAGTGAGTATTTGCTCTTCCTGGAAATCGAGCAGCGCATTGAGCAGGCTTGATTTCCCGACGCCGGACTGCCCGGCAAAGATGCTTATACGGTCGGTTAGCGCTTCAACGAGCGGCGCCAGGCCATCTTGCTTGTGGCTGGAGACCATCAGCACCTTGTAGCCAATGTTGCGGTAGATATCCATCTGCTCATTGACGAATGCCATTCCTTCGTCATCCAGCAGATCGATTTTGTTCAGGACGATCAGCGGAGCAACCTGCAACGCTTCGCAGGCGACCAGATAGCGATCGATAATGTTGAGTGATAGTTCAGGCAGGATCGCGGAGACCACTACGATTTGATCGATATTGGCGGCGATGGGTTTTACGCCATCATAAAAATCAGGGCGCGTCAGCACCGAGGTGCGTTCGTGCACAGCTTCAACGATGCCCTTGACGGTGACGCCTTCCGCCGCTTCTTTACCTGGGCGCCAGACAACGCGGTCGCCGGTGACCAGCGAGCGGATCGTGCGGCGAATGTTACAGCGATGCACTTCGCCGTTGGCAGATTCCACATCGGCGTGCATGCCAAAGCGGCTGATCACCACCCCTTCGGACGCTTCGCCGAACAGGTTGTCATCGTAGTCAGCTTTCTCCGCAGACGTTTTCAGTCGGCGCTCATGGTTCGCTTTTACGCGGCGCTGCTGTCCTTTGGAGAGTTTATTTTTACTCAATCGTGCTGGCTCCTGGTCGCCCTGGATGGGCAAAACCTCTATGATACACGCAATTTTAGATGAATATAGTTACGCGAGAAGGGTGGAAAATAGCATGAGCGCAAATGAAAACAACCTCATTTGGATCGATCTGGAGATGACGGGGTTAGATCCCGAGCGCGATCGCATTATTGAGATCGCCACGCTGGTAACCGATGCGAATCTGAACATCCTGGCGGAAGGGCCGGTGATTGCGGTACATCAATCCGACGCGCAGCTGGCGTTAATGGATGAGTGGAACGTGCGTACTCATACCGGCAGCGGTCTGGTTGATCGCGTTAAAGCCAGCCAGCTCGACGATCGAGCCGCGGAACTGGCGACGATCGAATTCCTTAAAGAGTGGGTGCCGGCGGGCAAATCCCCCATCTGTGGCAACAGCATTGGCCAGGATCGCCGTTTTCTGTTTAAGTACATGCCCGAGCTGGAAGCGTATTTCCACTACCGTTATCTGGATGTCAGCACGCTGAAAGAGCTGGCGCGTCGCTGGAAGCCGGAAGTCCTGGAAGGCCTGAAAAAACAGAATACCCATCAGGCGCTGGATGATATTCGCGAGTCGGTGGCTGAACTGGCGTACTATCGCGAGCATTTTATTAAGCTTTAAGGCAATGAAGGCGCGGGGCCGATTTTTTTTCAGTTGCCCCGCAAGCCAGTGCTGGCGCGGGTTTGCTGGAAAAATGCGCATTTTGTCGATTAAAGCAGCACTTGAACAAAAAAAGCGAAAATTTGCTGTCGGGGGCTTGCAGCAGAAATGATTTCTCGTATAATGCGCCTCCCGTGAAGACACAGAAATGTGCAACACGGCATCACGGAATTTTAGCGGAAATTGTTCGTAATTAGCTGAAAAATCGATGATAAGCGGGAATAGCTCAGTTGGTAGAGCACGACCTTGCCAAGGTCGGGGTCGCGAGTTCGAGTCTCGTTTCCCGCTCCAAAATTTGAAATGCACCATCCAGATTTACTGGTTTCGGCATTGAAGCTGAATCCGGATAAATATGCGGGAATAGCTCAGTTGGTAGAGCACGACCTTGCCAAGGTCGGGGTCGCGAGTTCGAGTCTCGTTTCCCGCTCCAAATTTGAAATGCCGAAAGGCACGCACCATCCAGATTTACTGGTCTCGGCAAGCAAGCCTGTCCAGATAAGTATGCGGGAATAGCTCAGTTGGTAGAGCACGACCTTGCCAAGGTCGGGGTCGCGAGTTCGAGTCTCGTTTCCCGCTCCAAATCTTCATCTATAAAAAATTATCCACAGCGGGATCCCTCGTTGGGGGCGTTTTTTTATTGTCCTGTCAAACTATTATGAACAGAGTTATCCACAGGCATAACTTTCATTCGCAACATTATCATTGCTTCGCCAGGTGAATAGTCTCTTTTCAACCGCCTGAAAAATAAAAACAAAATAATATTTCAAACTGTTAATGCGATCGCTTGACGATTTTGTGAACGTTGAATCGTAATGTGTTTTTTATTTTATTCACAAGCTGTGGATGGTTCAGGCATCGCGCGGCAGCCCTTTTTCAACCACCCGTACCAGTCGCTGCTTTTGCGGGGGTTGTACTTCCACTACGCAGGCATTTCGTTTCGCAATTTGCTGCGCAATCGCCCATTCTATGTGTTCGTCGAGAAGTGGGTGCTCACCCAGCCGCTGTCGGAGAGCCTGGATAATGGCCTCGTCCCACGGCGCATTGCCCAGCGCAACGGCAATATTGCGTAGCCAGCGTAAATGACCAATACGGCGAATCGCCGAACCTTCCGTGACTTTCAAAAAGTGCGCTTCATTCCAGGCGAACAACTCAATCAGTGCGGGCGCATGCAGCGCTTTGCGCGGGCTGAAATCCTCTTCACTGGTCAGTTGTGAGTAGCGATTCCAGGGGCAAATCAGCTGGCAGTCGTCACAGCCGTAAATGCGGTTACCAATCAGCGGGCGAAACGCTTCCGGGATGGCACCTTCCAGCTCAATCGTCAGATAAGAGATGCAGCGGCGGGCATCGACGGTATAAGGCTCGACAATAGCGCCGGTCGGGCAAATCGTCATGCAGGCCACGCAGCGCCCACAACCTTCTTCGACTGGCGAATCAACGGGTAACGGGAGATCAATCAGCAGTTCGCCAAGGAAAAAGAACGAGCCTGCATCGCGGCTGAGGATAAGTGAGTGCTTACCTGTCCAGCCCAGCCCGGCTTTTTCCGCCAGCGGACGCTCAAGAATGGGCGCAGAATCAACAAAAGGTCTAAAATTCAGCGAAGCACAATGCTGCTGGATAAGTTCTCCGAGCTTTTTGAGCCGGTTGCGCAGCAGCTTATGATAATCGCGACCCAGCGCATAACGGCTGACATAGCCCAGCGTTGGGTTTTTCAGCGTGCTGGCGAAAGCAGCCTGTGCAGGAAGGTAATTCATGCGCACACTAATGACGCGCAGCGTGCCGGGGAGAAGCTCGTGGGGGCGGGCGCGCATCATGCCGTGGCGCGCCATCCACTCCATTTCGCCGTGATATTGTTTGTCCAGCCACGCCTGCAGCTTCGGCTCGCTGGCGCTGAGATCGGTATCCGTAATACCGACCTGCTGAAAACCCAGTTCAGAGCCCCACTGTTTGATTTGTTGCGCTAAGTCATTGAGATTGAGGGGCTGTGACATGACGGACCATAGAAATGAAGAAAAACGCAGCAAGTATACCACACTCTGTCTGGCCAACGGCTGAGATGAAACGTGTGGAACGCGAGGCGGCAGACAGCCTCGGCATCACGCTCTATGAACTTATGCAGCGTGCGGGCGAAGCCGCGTTTGCCGTCGCGCGGGAGCAATTTCCTGACACGCGTAGCTGGCTGGTGCTTTGCGGGCACGGTAATAACGGCGGCGACGGCTATGTCGTGGCGCGTTTGGCAGCAGCAGCGGGCATTGCCGTGACGCTGCTGGCGCTGGAGAGTAGCAAGCCGCTGCCGGAAGAGGCGACAACCGCGCGTGAAGCCTGGCTTGATGCTGGAGGTGTCATCCATGCCGCGGATGTCGCCTGGCCGGACGACGCCGATTTAATTATCGATGCTTTGTTCGGTACGGGGCTTACCAGCGCACCGCGCGACGATGTCGCCGCGCTGATTGAACATGCCAACCTGCATTCCGCGCCGGTGCTGGCGCTGGATATCCCCTCCGGCCTGAATGCGCAAACCGGCACGACGCCGGGCGCAGCCATTCAGGCGCAGCACACCGTGACGTTTATCGCGCTTAAACCGGGCTTGCTGACCGGCAAAGCGCGTGATGTCGTCGGCCAGTTGCATCACCATGCGCTGGGGCTTGAACCCTGGCTTAGCGGCCAGCAAGCGCCACTTTCCCGTTTTGATGAGAGCCAGTTAGCGCAGTGGTTGCCACTGCGCCGTCCAACAGCGCATAAAGGCGATCATGGGCGGCTGGTGATCATTGGCGGCGATCACGGTACCGCGGGTGCTATCCGTATGGCCGGTGAAGCTGCGCTGCGCGCAGGTGCTGGCCTGGTTCGCGTACTGACGCGTAGCGAGAATATCCCCCCCATTATCACTGCCCGCCCGGAACTTATGGTCCATGAGCTGACGACGGCATCGCTGGATGAAAGCCTGGAATGGGCGGATGTGGTAGTGATAGGGCCAGGGCTTGGACAGCAAGAGTGGGGCAAAAAAGCGCTGCAAAAAGTGGAGAATTTTCGTAAGCCGATGCTGTGGGACGCCGATGCGTTGAACCTTCTGGCAATCAATCCCGATAAACGTCACAATCGCGTACTGACGCCGCATCCCGGCGAGGCAGCGCGTTTGCTCAACTGTAGCGTGGCGGAAATCGAAAGCGATCGCTTACTTTCTGCTCAACGTCTGGTAAAACGTTACGCTGGCGTGGTGGTGCTGAAAGGCGCTGGTACAGTGGTGGCGAGCGAGGCTGGTGAGACTGGCATTGTTGATGCCGGAAATGCCGGAATGGCGAGCGGTGGCATGGGCGACGTGCTGTCGGGCATTATTGGCGCGCTGCTCGGTCAGAAACTCAGTTTGTATGATGCGGCTTGCGCCGGATGCGTTGCGCATGGCGCAGCGGCCGACAGACAGGCGGCGCAATATGGTCAGCGCGGTATGCTGGCCACCGATCTTTTTATGACGCTTTTGCGTGTTGTTAACCCGGATGTAGTTGATACAAAAGATGATTAATCGAGTTATTCCTTTACCTGACGAGCAATCGACACTGGATCTCGGCAATCGCGTAGCGCAGGCCTGCGACGGCGCGACGGTGATTTATCTGTATGGCGATCTCGGTGCGGGTAAAACCACCTTTAGCCGGGGCTTTTTGCAGGCTTTAGGCCATCACGGGAATGTCAAAAGCCCGACTTATACGCTGGTGGAGCCTTACACCCTCGATAAGCTGATGGTGTATCACTTCGATCTCTACCGCCTTGCGGACCCGGAGGAGCTGGAGTTTATGGGGATCCGCGATTATTTTGCCAACGACGCGATTTGCCTGGTCGAGTGGCCGCAACAAGGTGCGGGTGTACTGCCTGACCCGGATGTCGAAATCCATTTAGATTACCAGGCGCAGGGGCGTGAGGCGCGCATTCGTGCGGTTTCCTCATCTGGCGAGTCGTTGCTGGCGCGTATGGCCGGTTAACAGGAAGGGTGACGGGATGATCTCTCGCGTGAAAGGTTGGTTGGCGGCAGTTCTTTTGCTGGCGTGCGCTCACGCTGGCGCAGCAAGTTTAGCCGATATTCAGGTGTCCAATGGCGACAGCCAGGCGCGTATCACCTTTAGCTTTATGGGCGATCCTGAGTATGCGTTTTCGCAGCAGGGTAAGCGCAGCGTGGCGCTGGATATCAAACAGACCGGCGTTATTCAGGGATTGCCGTTGCAGTTCAGCGGCAACAATCTGGTGAAAAGTATTCGCGCAGGTACGGCAAAAGATAACCAGTCGATCCGCCTGGTAGTGGATCTGACGCAGAACGGCAAAACCCGTGCGGTGAAACAGCAAAACGGCGCGGGTTACAAGGTGGTATTTACCATCGATGCTGATGTCCCGCCGCCGCCGCCGGTGGTGGCGAAGCGCGTCGAGACGCCTGTTGTTACGCCGCGCCAGACACAGCCTGGACGCAATCCGTTTAAATCAGACAATGACCGTATTACCAGCGTTACCAGCAGCAACACCGTGACACGTCCGGCGGTGCAATCGCACACGGTATCCGGCGACAAAGTGGTGATTGCGATTGACGCCGGGCACGGCGGCCAGGATCCTGGCGCAATTGGTTCCGGCGGCACGGAGGAGAAAAACGTCACCATCTCCATTGCCCGTAAATTGCGTTCGCTGCTGAATGACGATCCCATGTTCAAGCCGGTGATGACCCGCGACGGCGACTATTTTATCTCCGTAATGGGGCGTTCCGATGTGGCGCGTAAGCAGAACGCCAACTTTCTTGTCTCGATCCACGCCGATGCTGCGCCAAACCGTGACGCTACCGGTGCGTCGGTCTGGGTGCTGTCGAACCGTCGTGCCAACAGCGAGATGGCGGGCTGGCTCGAGCAGCATGAGAAACAATCCGAGTTGCTGGGCGGCGCGGGCGACATGCTGGCGAACAGCCAGTCTGACCCCTACCTCAGCCAGGCGGTGCTCGATTTACAGTTCGGCCATTCTCAGCGCGTAGGTTATGATGTCGCCACAGACATACTGGGCCAGCTCCAGCGCGTGGGGGCATTACATAAACGCCGCCCGGAACATGCCAGCCTTGGCGTGCTGCGTTCGCCGGATATTCCGTCGGTACTGGTCGAAACGGGTTTTATCAGCAACAGCGGTGAAGAGCGCTTGCTGGCCAGCGATGCGTATCAGCAGCAAATCGCCGAAGCGATTTACGGTGGCCTGCGTAACTATTTCCTCGCTCATCCATTGCAATCCGCGCCGCAGGGCGGAGGTGGGCAAACAGCCAGCGCCGCAGCGCCTGCAAGCGGTCTGCTTAACTAAGGATATTTTTCATGCCGATACAGGTTCTACCGCCGCAGCTTGCGAACCAGATCGCCGCTGGCGAAGTGGTTGAACGCCCTGCGTCGGTGGTGAAAGAGTTGGTGGAAAACAGCCTTGATGCCGGAGCGACGCGTATCGATATCGACATCGAACGCGGCGGTGCGAAGCTTATTCGCATCCGCGATAATGGCAGCGGCATCAAGAAAGACGAGCTGGCGCTTGCGCTGGCTCGCCATGCCACCAGTAAAATTGCCTCGCTTGACGATCTGGAAGCGATTATCAGCCTCGGTTTTCGTGGCGAAGCGCTGGCCAGTATCAGTTCAGTCTCCCGTTTAACGCTCACCTCCCGTACCGCCGATCAGCAAGAAGCGTGGCAAGCCTACGCGGAAGGCCGCGATATGGACGTAACGGTAAAACCTGCTGCGCACCCTGTCGGCACCACGCTGGAAGTGCTGGATCTGTTCTACAACACGCCGGCGCGGCGTAAGTTTATGCGTACGGAAAAAACCGAGTTTGGTCATATCGATGAGGTGATCCGTCGCATTGCACTGGCGCGTTTTGACGTCACTATCAATCTGAATCACAACGGTAAAATGGTGCGCCAGTACCGTGCTGTTGCCGAAGGAGCACCAAAAGAGCGTCGGCTTGGCGCGATATGCGGCACGGCGTTTCTGGAACAGGCGCTGGAGATTGCGTGGCAGCACGGCGATTTATCTCTGCATGGCTGGGTGGCCGATCCTAAAAGCACCAGCAGCGCGTTTGCTGAGATCCAGTATTGCTACGTGAATGGTCGCATGATGCGCGACCGGTTAATTAATCACGCCATTCGACAGGCATGTGAAGATAAGCTGGGTGCCGATCAGCAGCCTGCTTTTGTGCTTTATCTGAAAATTGACCCGCACCAGGTGGATGTGAATGTGCATCCGGCAAAACATGAAGTACGCTTCCATCAATCGCGTCTGGTGCATGATTTTATCTATCAGGGCGTATTGAGCGTGCTGCAACAGCAGCTCGAAACGCCGCTTCAACTGGAAGAAGAGCCTGCTCCGCGCGCGTTGCCGGAGAACCGTGTCGCAGCCGGGCGTAACCAGTTTGCTGCGCCGCCCGTTGCCCGGGAACCCGAAGCACCGCGTTATTCATCACCTGCTTCCGGCGCATCACGCGGGGGCAACGGTGCTACGGGGCAACCGTGGCCGAATGCGCAGCCGGGGTATCAGAAACAGCAGGGGGCGCTCTATCGCCAGTTGCTGGAAACGCCCGCAGCTGAACGTAAAACCGAAAGCGTCACTTCTGTTGCTCCTGCACTGGAAGGGCATTGCCACAGTTTTGGTCGCGTGCTGACTCTGATCGCGCCGCATTTTGCCTTGCTTGAGCGTGATGGCAACCTTGCGCTGTTGGCGCTGCCGGTGGCTGAACGTTGGCTGCGACTGGCGCAGCTCTCCCCGGACAATGCGCCGGTATGCGGCCAGCCGCTGCTGATCCCGGTTCGTTTAAAAATCTCCACTGAGGAGAGTACGGCGCTGAAGCGTGCGCAGCCGGTGCTGGCAGGAATGGGGATTGAATTGCTGCTGGATGGCCAGCATGTGACCATTCGTGCAGTGCCTTTACCCTTGCGCCAACAAAATTTACAAATCTTGATTCCTGCTCTGATAGGCTACCTGGCGCAGCAGACAAGCATTGATGCGGTGAATATAGCCCAGTGGCTGGCTCGTCATCTGGCGAGCGATCATCCGCAATGGAGTGTGGCGCAGGCGATTACCCTGCTGGCCGACGTCGAACGGCTTTGTCCGCATCTGGTGAAGACTCCGCCAGATGGTTTATTACAACCTGTAGAGCTACAAACGGCGATGAACGCCCTGAAACATGAGTGAAGCGAGTAAGGCTAGCCTGCCGAAGGCAATTTTTTTGATGGGGCCGACGGCCTCCGGCAAGACTGCGTTAGCCATTGAGTTACGTAAAGTTTTGCCAGTAGAGTTGATAAGCGTTGATTCTGCCCTTATTTATCAGGGCATGGATATCGGCACCGCCAAGCCGAGCGCGGAAGAGTTACGTGCCGCACCGCACCGGTTGCTGGATATTCTCGATCCCGCGCAGGCTTATTCCGCCGCCGATTTTCGCCGCGATGCACTGGCGGCGATGCAGGAGATCACCGAAGCAGGGCGCATTCCTCTGCTGGTGGGCGGTACAATGCTCTACTTTAAAGCGCTGCTGGAAGGGTTATCGCCCCTGCCATCAGCAGATGCAAAAGTCAGAGCGGAAATAGAAAAACAGGCGGCAGAGCGTGGATGGGAAGCGTTGCATCAGCAGTTACGGGAGATTGACCCCGTTGCGGCAGCGCGGATTCATCCAAATGATCCGCAAAGGCTTTCCCGGGCACTGGAAGTTTTTTTCATTTCGGGTAAAACTTTAACGGATCTGACGCAAACGTCAGGAGACGCTCTGCCTTACCAGGTGCATCAGTTCGCCATCGCCCCGGCGAGCCGTGAACTGCTCCATCAACGGATCGAGCAGCGTTTTCATCAGATGTTAGCTTCAGGTTTTGAAGCAGAAGTGCGGGCGCTTTTTGCTCGCGGAGATTTGCATACGGATATGCCTTCCATTCGTTGTGTGGGATACCGCCAGATGTGGTCGTATCTTGAAGGTGAAATCACATACGATGAAATGGTTTATCGAGGTATTTGCGCCACGAGGCAGTTAGCCAAGCGGCAGATAACCTGGTTGCGGGGCTGGGATGGCGTTCACTGGTTAGAGAGTGAAAAGCCAGAAAAGTCTTACCGTGACGTGTTACAGGTTGTTAGTGCTATCGCAGGGTGAATGTGTACAATTAAGTCGTATCGTGCGCGAATTTTTACGCAGTTTTCAGAACCTTCGGGTTCTAAGTACAAAACAAGCATATAAGGAAAAGATAGAATGGCTAAGGGGCAATCTTTACAAGATCCGTTCCTGAACGCACTGCGTCGGGAACGTGTTCCAGTTTCAATTTATTTGGTGAATGGTATTAAGCTGCAAGGGCAAATTGAGTCTTTCGATCAGTTCGTGATTCTGTTGAAGAACACGGTCAGCCAGATGGTCTATAAGCACGCGATTTCTACTGTTGTTCCATCTCGTCCGGTTTCTCATCACAGCAACAATGCGGGCGGCGGTACCAGCAGTAACTACCATCACGGTAGCAACGCGCAGGGCTCTGCACAGCAAGACGGCGAAGAAACCGAATAAGGTTGACGGCTGATTTTCCAGATCGGGGAGCCAGTTAAGCTGTGTTCCCCGCTGGTATTTTATGAGGGTTTACGCTTGTTTGACCGTTATGACGCCGGTGAGCAGGCGGTACTGGTACACATCTATTTTTCGCAAGACAAAGATATGGAAGATCTCCAGGAGTTTGAATCTCTGGTTTCTTCCGCCGGTGTCGAAGCAATGCAGGTGATTACCGGTAGCCGTAAAGCACCGCACCCCAAGTACTTTGTTGGTGAAGGTAAAGCAGTAGAAATTGCGGATGCCGTAAAAGCAGCGGGCGCTTCCGTCGTGCTCTTTGATCATGCGCTAACCCCCGCCCAGGAACGAAACCTGGAGAGACTGTGCGAATGTCGGGTTATCGATCGCACCGGTCTGATTTTAGATATTTTTGCCCAACGTGCGCGCACGCACGAGGGGAAATTGCAGGTTGAGCTGGCGCAGTTGCGCCATCTGGCGACGCGTCTGGTGCGTGGCTGGACCCACCTTGAACGACAAAAAGGCGGGATTGGTTTGCGCGGTCCGGGTGAAACCCAACTCGAAACCGACCGTCGTTTGCTGCGTAATCGAATTACCCAGATCCTCTCGCGTCTTGAAAAAGTTGAGAAGCAGCGCGAGCAGGGACGTCGCTCCCGCATGAAAGCCGATATTCCAACGGTTTCGCTGGTGGGCTATACCAACGCCGGTAAATCCACGTTGTTTAACCAGATTACCGAAGCGCAAGTCTACGCGGCGGATCAGCTATTTGCGACGCTGGATCCCACGCTTCGTCGTATTGACGTAGCGGATGTCGGCGAAACCGTGCTGGCCGATACGGTCGGGTTTATTCGCCATCTGCCGCACGATCTGGTGGCCGCATTTAAAGCGACCTTGCAGGAGACGCGTCAGGCGACGCTGCTGCTGCATGTTATTGACGCCGCCGATGTGCGCGTGCAAGAGAACATTGATGCAGTGAATACGGTGCTTGAAGAGATTGAAGCGCACGAGATCCCAACGCTGCTGGTGATGAATAAGATCGATATGCTGGAAGATTTTGAGCCGCGTATCGACCGGGATGAAGAGAATAAACCAATTCGCGTCTGGCTCTCTGCGCAGACGGGCGTTGGCGTACCACTGTTATTCCAGGCTTTAACAGAGCGTCTTTCCGGTGAAGTCGCGCAGCACACGTTGCGTTTACCACCGCAGGCAGGGCGTCTGAGAAGTCGGTTTTACCAGCTTCAGGCAATAGAAAAAGAGTGGATGGAAGACGATGGCAGCGTAGGTATGCAGGTGCGTATGCCGATTGTCGACTGGCGTCGACTCTGTAAACAAGAACCGGCACTCGAAGAATACGTCGTTTGACCGGCAGCCTGAAGATTTTTCCCCTTTGGGGGTGCCCGCGAGGCCGGGCATACACCGCACGATATATACATATGGAGCACATACATGGCGTGGAATCAGCCCGGTAACAACGGACAGGACCGCGACCCGTGGGGAAGCAGCAAACCAGGCGGCAACTCTGAGGGAAATGGAAACAAAGGCGGTCGCGATCAGGGGCCACCTGATCTGGATGATATTTTCCGCAAACTGAGTAAAAAGCTCGGTGGCCTGGGCGGTGGTAAGAGTACCGGCGGCGCGCCCGGTTCCTCTGGCCCTCGCGGTCAGGCGGGCGGACGCATTGTCGGCATCGTTGCCGCAGCGGCCGTGATTATCTGGGCTGCGACCGGGTTCTATACCATTAAAGAAGCAGAACGCGGCGTCGTTACGCGCTTCGGCAAGTTCAGCCATTTGGTTGAGCCAGGTCTGAACTGGAAGCCGACCTTTATCGATAGCGTGACGGCGGTAAACGTCGAATCGGTTCGTGAACTGGCGGCTTCCGGCGTGATGCTCACTTCTGATGAAAACGTCGTGCGCGTTGAGATGAACGTGCAGTACCGCGTGACCGATCCTGAGCGTTACCTGTTCAGCGTTACCAGCGCCGACGACAGTCTGCGCCAGGCAACCGACAGCGCCCTGCGCGGTGTGATCGGCAAATATTCCATGGATCGTATTCTGACCGAAGGGCGTACCGTTATTCGTAGCGATACCCAGCGTGAGCTGGAAGAGACCATTCGTCCGTACAACATGGGGATTACCCTGCTCGACGTCAACTTCCAGGCTGCGCGTCCGCCGGAAGAGGTGAAGGCCGCGTTTGACGACGCGATTGCAGCACGTGAAAACGAGCAGCAGTACATCCGTGAAGCGGAAGCCTACAGCAACGAAGTACAGCCGCGCGCAAACGGCCAGGCGCAGCGTATTCTCGAAGAGGCGCGTGCTTATAAGACGCAGACCGTCCTGGAAGCGCAGGGTGAAGTGGCGCGTTTCGCGAAGATCCTGCCGGAATATAAAGCCGCGCCGGAAATTACTCGCGAGCGTCTGTATATCGAAACCATGGAAAAAGTGCTGAGCCATACCCGCAAGGTGCTGGTTAACGATAAAGGCGGCAACCTGATGGTGCTGCCGCTGGATCAGATGCTGAAAGGCGGCGCGAGCGCGCCTGCGGCAAAGAGTGATAGCAGTGGCGCAAACAACCTGCTGCGCCTGCCGCCTGCGTCAAACTCTGGCAGCAGTGCAAACAGCGCCCCGGCACCATCTGCCGGAGACATCATGGACCAACGCCGCGTAAACGCGCAGCGTAACGACTACCAGCGTCAGGGGGAATAACGATGCGTAAGTCAGTTATCGCGATCATCATCATCGTGCTGGTAGTGCTCTACACCTCTATTTTTGTGGTGAAAGAAGGCGAGCGCGGAATTTCGCTGCGCTTTGGTAAGGTATTGCGCGACGACGAAAATAAACCGCTGGTTTATGAGCCGGGCTTGCACTTTAAGCTGCCGTTTATCGAATCGGTTAAACTGCTTGATGCGCGTATTCAGACCATGGATAACCAGGCAGATCGCTTTGTTACTAAAGAGAAGAAAGACCTGATTGTTGACTCTTATATCAAGTGGCGCATCAGCGATTTCAGCCGTTATTACCTGGCGACAGGCGGCGGTGACGTCTCCCAGGCCGAGGTGCTGCTGAAACGTAAGTTTTCTGACCGTCTGCGTTCTGAAATTGGTCGTCTGGATGTGAAAGACATCGTTACCGATTCTCGTGGCCGTCTGACTCTGGAAGTGCGTGATGCGCTGAACTCCGGTTCTGCGGGGACGGAAGACGAAGTGGCGACGCCGGCAGCAGATGACGCCATTGCGAAAGCCGCAGAGCGCGTACAGGCTGAAACCAACGGTAAAGTACCGGTTATCAACCCGAACAGTATGGCGGCGCTGGGTATCGAAGTGATCGACGTGCGTATCAAGCAGATCAACCTGCCGGCAGAAGTGTCGGATGCGATCTACAACCGTATGCGCGCCGAGCGTGAAGCGGTAGCCCGTCGTCACCGTTCGCAGGGCCAGGAAGAAGCGGAAAAACTGCGTGCTGCCGCGGATTACGAAGTGACGAAAACACTGGCGGAATCTGAGCGTCAGGGGCGTATCCTGCGCGGTGAAGGTGATGCTGAAGCGGCAAAACTGTTTGCCGATGCCTTTAGTCAGGACCCGGATTTCTATGCCTTTATCCGTAGCCTGCGCGCGTACGAAAATAGTTTTGATAGCAACCAGGATGTGATGGTGCTCAGCCCGGACAGCGATTTCTTCCGTTATATGAAAACGCCGACTTCCGCGACGCGCTAAGTTTGCGCCTGCGGTTTTCATGGTAAAAACCACCGCCAAAATCCGGCGGTGGTTTTGTTTTTTAAGGATTAGACATGAATTCGACAATCTGGCTCGCCCTGGCGCTGGTTTTGGTCTTTGAAGGCCTTGGTCCGATGCTATCCGCGTGCCTGGCGGCGTATGATTGCCTCGCTGAGCCTGCTTCCGGACCATCTTCTGCGTCGTTTTGGCGGTGGGCTTGTGGTTGCGGGAGTAGTGATCTACTACATGTTGAGGAAAACGATTGGCTGAGTGAAAAGTGGGCGTCTTTGGTCAATTTTGCGCGGAAAAAGTGCTGAATCTGAAAAAAAGCGGTGGTAGAATCCATTTTTAAGCAAACGGTGATTTTGAAAAATGGGTAACAACGTCGTCGTACTGGGCACCCAATGGGGTGACGAAGGTAAAGGGAAGATTGTTGATCTTCTGACTGAACGGGCTAAATATGTTGTGCGCTACCAGGGCGGTCACAACGCAGGCCATACTCTCGTAATCAACGGTGAAAAAACCGTCCTCCATCTTATTCCATCAGGCATTCTTCGCGAAAACGTCACCAGCATTATCGGTAACGGCGTTGTGCTGGCGCCGAGCGCGCTGATGAAAGAGATGAAAGAACTGGAAGACCGTGGTATCCCGGTTCGTGAACGTCTGCTGCTTTCCGAAGCATGCCCGTTAATCCTTGATTATCACGTAGCGCTCGATGTTGCGCGTGAAAAAGCGCGCGGCGCGAAAGCTATCGGCACCACCGGCCGTGGCATCGGCCCTGCGTACGAAGATAAAGTGGCTCGTCGCGGTCTGCGCGTGGGCGATCTGTTCGATAAAGCGACTTTCGCCGACAAACTGAAAGAAGTGATGGAATATCACAACTTCCAACTGGTGAACTTCTACAAAGTGGAAGCCGTTGACTACCAGAAAGTGCTGGATGATGTGATGGCGATTGCCGATATCCTGACTGCGATGGTTGTGGATGTTTCCGACCTGCTGGATCAGGCTCGTAAACGTGGCGATTTCGTCATGTTCGAAGGCGCACAGGGTACGCTGCTTGACATCGATCACGGCACCTATCCGTACGTAACCTCTTCCAACACCACGGCTGGCGGCGTCGCTACCGGTTCTGGTCTTGGTCCGCGTTACGTTGATTACGTGCTGGGTATTATCAAAGCATACTCAACGCGTGTGGGCGCTGGTCCGTTCCCGACCGAGCTGTTCGACGATATTGGCGAGTTCCTGTGCAAACAGGGTAACGAATACGGTGCTACTACCGGTCGCCGCCGCCGTACCGGCTGGCTGGATGCGGTTGCGGTGCGTCGCGCCGTGCAGATCAACTCCCTCTCTGGCTTCTGCCTGACCAAGCTGGACGTGCTGGATGGCCTGAAAGAGGTGAAAATCTGCGTTGCTTACCGTATGCCGGATGGCCGCGAAGTGACGACCACGCCGCTGGCTGCTGACAACTGGGAAGGTATCGAACCGATTTACGAAACCATGCCTGGCTGGTCTGAGTCTACTTTTGGTGTGAAAGATCGCAGCGGTCTGCCGCAGGCGGCGCTGAATTACATCAAACGTATTGAAGAACTTACTGGTGTGCCGATTGATATTATCTCAACTGGCCCGGATCGTACTGAAACCATGATCCTGCGCGATCCGTTCGACGCGTAATGTTGTTCCGGGGCGCGTTTTGCGCGTCCCGTCTCCTCGCTTTTTTTACCCTTCTGTTCAAATAAATTAGCGGCATGACTAGTGGCTGGTTTATCATCAATAGAGTCAATACCTGCGGGTATCTCATCTTTTCCCATTTACTGAGGTTGATGTGCAGTTAACGAGTTTTACCGATTATGGTTTACGCGCCCTGATCTATATGGCATCGCTGCCTGATGGAAAAATGACCAGTATTACTGAAGTCACAGAAACATATGGCGTATCCCGTAATCATATGGTCAAAATAATCAACCAGTTAAGTCGTGAAGGCTATGTCGCGGCCGTGAGAGGGAAAAACGGTGGGATTAGGCTGGGGAAACCCGCGCAGGATATCCGCATTGGTGATGTCGTCCGTTCGCTGGAGCCGCTTGCGCTGGTCAATTGCAGCAGCGAATTTTGCCATATCACCACTGCATGCCGCCTGAAAAAGGCGCTTGCCAAAGCCGTGCAAAGTTTTCTCAAGGAGCTGGATAACTACACGTTGGCCGATTTGGTTGAAGAGAATCAACCGCTTTACAAATTATTGCTGGTGGAATGACGAAAATTTCCGCCAGAGCTGACTACGGAGGACCCGCAATGTCACAAGATCCTTTCCTCGAACGAGAATCTGAAAAATATACCAACCCCATTCCCAGCCGCGAATTTATCCTCGATCACTTAGCCAAACGCGAAAAACCAGCCAGCCGTGATGAACTGGCGGTTGAACTGAAAATCGAAGGCGAAGAACAAAATGAAGCGCTGCGCCGTCGTTTGCGCGCCATGGAGCGTGACGGTCAACTGGTGTTCACCCGCCGTCAGTGCTACGCCTTACCGGAAAGGCTGGACCTGCTGAAAGGTGTGGTGATCGGCCACCGCGACGGCTATGGCTTCCTGCGCGTCGAAGGGCGTAAAGACGATCTTTACCTCTCCAGCGAGCAGATGAAAACCTGCATCCACGGCGACCAGGTGCTGGCGCAGCCGCTGGGTGCCGATCGCAAAGGCCGCCGCGAAGCGCGTATCGTACGTATTCTGGTGCCCAAAACCGGGCAAATTGTTGGCCGTTACTTCACCGATGCTGGCGTCGGTTTTGTGGTGCCGGACGACAGCCGCATGAGCTTTGACATCCTGATTCCGCCGGAAGAAACCATGAGCGCGCGCATGGGCTTTGTGGTGGTGGTGGAGTTAACCCAGCGTCCGACACGCCGCACCAAAGCACTTGGCAAGATTGTTGAAGTGCTCGGCGACAACATGGGTACCGGCATGGCCGTCGATATGGCGCTGCGCACCCATGAAATTCCTTACCAGTGGCCGCCTGAAGTTGAAAAACAGATTGCCGGGCTGAAAGAGCAAGTTCCGGAAGAGGCAAAAGCGGGACGTGTGGATCTGCGCGATCTGCCGCTGGTCACCATCGATGGCGAAGACGCCCGCGATTTCGACGACGCTGTCTATTGCGAGAAAAAACGCGGCGGTGGCTGGCGTTTGTGGGTGGCAATTGCCGATGTGAGCTATTACGTGCGCCACGGAACGCCGCTCGACAACGAAGCGCGCAACCGTGGCACATCGGTGTACTTCCCGTCGCAGGTCGTGCCTATGCTGCCGGAAGTGCTCTCAAACGGTCTCTGTTCGCTCAACCCGCAGGTGGATCGCCTGTGTATGGTCTGCGAAATGACCGTCTCGACGAAAGGCCGTTTAACCGGTTTTAAATTCTACGAAGCGGTGATGAGCTCCCATGCGCGTCTGACCTACACCAAAGTGTGGCATATGTTGCAGGGCGATCAGGAGCTGCGCGAGCAGTATGCGCCGCTGGTGAAACATATCGAAGAGTTGCATAACCTCTACAAAGTGCTCGACCAGGCGCGTGCTGAACGCGGCGGCATCTCGTTTGAGAGTGAAGAAGCGAAGTTTATCTTCAACGCCGAGCGCCGTATTGAACGCATCGAACAGACTCAGCGTAACGATGCGCACAAACTGATTGAAGAGTGCATGATCCTCGCCAACATCTCGGCAGCGCGCTTCGTCGAGAAGGCCAACGAACCGGCGCTGTTCCGTATTCACGATAAACCGACCACCGATGCGATCACCGCATTTCGTTCCGTGCTCGCCGAGCTGGGGCTGGAACTGCCGGGCGGCAACAAACCGGAACCGCGCGATTATGCCGAGTTGCTGGAGTCGATTGCCGATCGTCCCGATCACGAGATGCTGCAAACTATGCTGCTGCGCTCGATGAAACAGGCGATTTACGATCCGGAAAACCGGGGTCACTTCGGGCTGGCGCTGCAATCCTATGCGCACTTTACGTCGCCGATCCGCCGTTATCCGGACTTGTCATTGCACCGCGCCATTAAGTATCTGCTGGCGAAAGAGCAGGGGCTGAAGGGCAACAGCACAGAAACCGGCGGCTGGCACTACAGCATGGAAGAGGTGCTGCAACTGGGCCAGCACTGTTCGATGACCGAACGCCGCGCAGATGAAGCCACCCGCGAAGTGTCGGACTGGCTGAAGTGCGATTTCATGCAGGATCAGGTGGGCAACACCTTCCCGGGCGTTATCGCCAGCGTCACCGGCTTCGGTTTCTTTGTGCGCCTGAACGATCTGTTTATCGATGGTCTGGTGCATGTCTCCTCGCTGGACAACGACTATTACCGTTTTGACCAGATTGGTCAGCGCCTGATTGGCGAATCCGGCGGGCAAACCTATCGCCTCGGCGATCGGGTGGAAGTGAAGGTTGAAGCCGTCAATATGGATGAGCGTAAGATCGACTTCTCGCTGATCTCCAGCGAACGCGCGCCGCGCAATGTCGGTAAAACCGAGCGTGAAAGAACGAAAAAAGGCGCTGCGGGTAAAAACGTTGGCGGTAAAAAGCCACCGCGTCGGCAGATGGGGAAAAAGGTGAATTTTGAGCCGGACAGTGCCTTCCGCGGTGATGCCGCAGGCAAAGGTAAAAGCAAAGCGAAAAAAGCCAAAAACCCCTCGGCAAAAACGCAAAAAATAGCCGCAGCCACCAAAGCTAAACGCGCGGCGAAAAAGAAAGTCGAGCAGTAATATCCGCGAAGCCCTTCCACTGTGAAGGGCTTTTTTTATGGCTTAGTTATTTCCTGCACATCGATATTTATTATTTATCGTTAGCCTGCGAACACAGATCTATATAGTAAATATCCATCTCGTATTTACCGAATTAAAACCGTGGCATTTCGCTTCGGTTGGTCTCTGTTTTCCAAGGAGCGATTATGCATCTGGCCCGTTTTCCCCGCCTGTCATTAGGTCATTTCCCGACGCCGTTAGAACCGCTGGAGAATTTAAGCGCGCTGCTGGGCGGTCCCAAAATATGGATCAAACGCGATGACGCTACCGGTCTGGCGACGGGCGGCAATAAAACCCGCAAGCTGGAATTTTTGCTGGCGGATGCGCTGGCGAAAAACGCAGACGTGATTATTACTCAGGGCGCAACGCAGTCGAACCACGTCCGGCAAACCATTGCTGGCGCTGCGAAACTCGGGCTGGCAAGCAAAGTGCTGCTGGAAAAACGCGTCACCGATTTTGGTGAAGATTATCAGCGCTCTGGCAACATCCTGCTGGATGAGTTGCTGGGCGGCGAAATTGTCGCGCATCTGCCGGGCGGCACGGATATGCAAAAAGCGATGGAAGAGTATGCCGAACAGCTGCGCGAGCAGGGGCATCGCCCGTATGTCATCCCCGGCGGCGGCTCCAACGCCATCGGCGCGCTGGGTTATGTTGCTTGCGCCGAAGAGCTGTTATTCCAGTCCTCACAGTTACGGCTACGCATCGATCATGTCGTCCACGCGACCGGCAGCACCGGGACGCAAGCAGGGCTGGTGGCAGGTTTCACCGCCACTAATAGCCATGTGCCGGTGCTGGGCATCAGCGTCCGCGCGCCGAAAGCGAAGCAGGAAGAGAACGTCTGGAACCTGGCATCACGTACGCGCGAACTGCTGGGCGTGGCGGGCGATCTGCCACGTGAAGCGGTAGCCGCCAATAGCGATTACGTCGGTGATGGTTACGGTTTGCCGACAGAAGGCATGCTGGAAGCGCTGACGCTGTTTGCCCGCCATGAAGGCATTTTGCTCGACCCGGTTTATTCCGGTAAAGGTGCCGCCGGGCTTATTGATCTGATTCGCAAAGGCTACTTCACGCATGACGAGAATGTAGTGTTTATCCACACCGGCGGCTCAGCCGGGCTATTCGGTTACCGCCAGGTGCTGGAGGCGCATGCCCGCCATGGCTAAACCCTTCTTACTGGGCGTGCTGGGCGGCATGGGGCCGCTCGCCACGCTCGATTTTCAGCACAAGCTGTTACAGGCGACGCCTGCCGATAGCGACCAGCAGCAACTGCCGTCGGTGGTGTGGAACGTGCCGCAAATCGCCGATCGGCAAAAAGCGCTGGCCGGGCTGGGGCCATCGCCGCTGCCGCAGTTGCTTCGGGGAATTGAAAAGCTTAATCAGGCGGGCGCCAGCCATATCGCTATTCCCTGCAACACCGCGCATCACTGGTATGACGAACTCAGCCGCGCCAGCAACGCGCCGTTGTTGCACATTGTGGATGCCACCATGGCGTCGCTGGCGAATTTAGCGCACAGACCTCAGCGGGTTGGGTTGATTGCCACGCAAGGCACGCTGGATGCGGGTTGGTATCAGCAGCGCCTGGCACAGCAGGGAATTGAGGTGCTGCTGCCGAATGACGATGAACTGCAACAGTGGTTTGTGCCCGGCTGTTATGCTGTGAAGCGCGGCGCACTGCGTGAGGGCGGTGAATTGCTGGCAAAGCAGGCAAATGCGTTACTGACGCGCGGCGCGCAACAGTTGATTCTGGCTTGTACCGAAGTGCCGGTTGCGCTGGAAGCGATTGCCGCGCCGTTTCTCGCACAAACCTGCGATCCGTCACAGGCGCTGGCGCAGCAGTGCGCGCAAATCTGGCTCGATTATCGCCATTCTTATTCCACGTATATCCAACGCAATAATTCGAATAAATAAAAGCGCCGCCTGTCGATATAGTAGTTCGGCGCTAATAACCTCCAGGATTAAATAACATGAAAAAAAGTCTCTGCTTATTACTGGCAGCGGGTAGTTTATGGCTAAATACCAGCGTTGCCGCTACACCAGCCGAAGTGCGCGTCGCTTATAGCGGCGGTTCCCAGGTATTAATGTTGGCGAAAGCCGATGGTTCGCTGGATAAAGCCTTAAACACGAAAGTTCAGTGGGTGCAATTCGCCTCCGGCGCGGATGCGCTCAGCTATTTCGCCAGCAATGCTATCGATATTGCCAATTTCGGTTCCAGCCCGGCCACGGCCGGTATTGTGCGTAAATTACCCGTGGAAATTATCGGCGTTTCCGGCGTGATTGCCAGCTACGAACGTTTAATTGGCAAAGACGGCATTAAAACGCTGCGTGATATTGAAGGGAAACGCGTGGCTTATCCGCCAAATTCGACGGCGCAATATGCGCTGGAAGCCGCGATCAGCGTGAATAAACTCGACCGCAGCAAAATTACCTTGCTGCCGCTGCGTCCGGCGGAAATGGTGGCGGCCTGGAAACGCGGCGATATCGATGCCGGTTACGTCTGGGCGCCGTTTGCCCAGGAGCTGGAATCCTCCGGTGGCCATCAGGTCTTTGCCACCAAAGATCTGCAAAAAGAGGGCTACCTGATTTACAACAATTACGTGGTGCGCAAAGCCTTTGCTGAGCAGTACCCGGAAGCGGTGACCGCTTTCCTGCGCGTACACCAGCAGAAAGTGGATGAGTTCAAAAAGGATCCTGAACGCGCCGCCGCGATTGTGGCAAAAGAGGTCGGCGCGCCGGTGACTACCGCCGCCAATACCCTCGGCGGGCTGGAGTATCCCACGTTAAGCGAGCAGGGTACTGCTGCGTGGCTGGGTAACGGCACGCAAACCAGCGAGAGCGGCATCGGCAAGGCGCTGAGCAAAACCTCGAACTTCCTCGCCGGAATTGGCGAAATCCGCAAACGCGATATCCCGGCGAACTGGGATAGCGCCATCGACTCGCGCTACATCCGCGAGGCAGCAGCCGCAAAATGAAACTGCGTCAACATATCGCCATCAGCGTGCTGTCGGTGGCGGTCTTCTTTGTGATTTGGCAAGTGGCGGCCACCCGGCAATGGGTGGACCCGCTGTTGTTACCTTCGCTGACCGACATTGGGCTGACCGCCGAAGAGCTGCTGGCGGACGGTTACCGCCAGGTTCCGCTGTGGCAGCACGTCGCTGTCAGCCTGGCGCGAGCGCTGAGCGCTTTTGCGGTGGCGATTGCTATCGGTATCCCGCTGGGTTTGTTGATGGGCTTATCCGACGGTCTTTCCGCGGTGCTCAACCCGTTTGTGCAGTTCCTGCGCCCGCTACCGAAGATTGCGCTGATCCCGCTGGCGGTGGTCTGGCTGGGGATTGGTGAAGCGTCGAAATTCTTTCTGATCTTTATCGCCACCTTTTTAAGCGTGGTCGTCGGTGCCAGCGCGGCGGTGGAACGCATCGGTCGCGCACGCATTCGCGTCGCGCAAACGCTGGGGGCATCGAAAAGACAGATCTTTTTGCGCGTGGTGCTACCGGATGCATTGCCGGAGTTGTTTACCACCGTGCGCCTTTCGATTGGTATTGGCTGGACATCGCTGATCGCCGCCGAAATGGTCGCCGCCAGTTCCGGCCTCGGCTGGATGGTGATCAACGCCAGCTCTTATTTACGTACGGACATTGTCATGCTTGGCATTCTTCTGCTGGGCGGCATTGGTTACTTACTGGATTTATTACTGTTAGGGCTACAACGCGGTCTGGTGCCCTGGGCGGGGAAAGAGTGATGACGGCACAAATCGCGCTGGAAAATGTTTCGCTGACGTTTGCGGCAAAACCGCAACCGTTCACGGTGCTGGAGGATATCTCGCTGGCGCTGGCGCCGGGGGAATTTGTTGTGCTACTTGGCCCCTCCGGCTGCGGTAAATCCACCATTCTCAACCTGGTTGCCGGGTTTACCCGACCCGATAGCGGGCAGGTTCTGGCGGCCGGAAAAACGGTGAGCCAGCCTGGACCGTCGCGCGGCATGATCTTCCAGCAGCCGAACCTGTTTCCGTGGTTATCGGTGCTGGATAACGTGACGTTCGGCCCGCGGCTCGGTAAATACCGCAAAGAAGAGGTTAACGCCCAGGCGCTGGACTGGCTGGCGCGCGTGGGGCTGAAAGGTTTTGAACACCATGCGCCGTGGCAGCTTTCCGGCGGGATGAAACAACGTGTCGCGCTGGCGCGCGCCTGGCTGCCCGGCCCGGATGTGCTGCTGCTCGATGAGCCGTTTGGCGCGCTGGATGCGCAAACCCGGCTGATGATGCAGGAACTGCTGCGCAGCGCCTGGCTGGAAACGCGCACCACGCTGCTATTCGTGACGCACGATGTGGATGAAGCGCTGTTTCTCGCCGACCGTATTCTGATCATGTCAGCGCGCCCCGGCAAAATCGTCGAAGAGATTTCTCTGCCGTTTGGCCGCGATCGCGATATCGAAACCCTCGCTGGCGATCCGCATTATGGCGAGATCAAGCAGCACGTGCTGCATCGCGTACGGCTGGAGGCGAAACGGCATCTGAGTTAGCGAGGTACTTTCTGCGGCGCGTGTCGGTTATAATGAGCGCAGGTGATGAGAATCACAGCCCACATAACGCGGCGAAACCGCCCCAAATGAGTACCATCAATGAGTGAAATGATTTACGGCATCCATGCGGTGCAGGCACTGCTGGAGCGCGCCCCGGAGCGTTTTCAGGAAGTCTTTATTCTGAAAGGCCGCGAAGACAAACGTCTGCTGCCGCTGATCCATGCGCTGGAAGCGCAGGGCGTGGTGATCCAGGTGGCGAATCGCCAGTATCTGGATGAGAAAAGCGAAGGCGCGGTGCATCAGGGGATCATTGCACGGGTGAAACCAGGGCGTCAGTATCAGGAGAACGATCTGCCGGATCTGATCGCCAGCCTCGATCAACCGTTCCTGCTGATCCTTGATGGCGTTACCGATCCGCATAATCTTGGCGCCTGTTTGCGCAGTGCAGATGCGGCAGGCGTTCACGCGGTGATCGTGCCGAAAGACAAATCCGCCCAGTTGAATGCGACCGCGAAAAAAGTGGCGTGCGGCGCAGCGGAAAACGTTCCGCTGATCCGCGTCACCAACCTTGCGCGCACCATGCGCCAGCTGCAGGAAGAGAATATCTGGATCGTTGGCACCGCCGGTGAAGCGGACCACACTCTGTTCCAGAGCAAAATGACCGGGCCGATGGCGCTGGTAATGGGCGCGGAAGGCGAAGGTATGCGCCGCCTGACGCGCGAACACTGCGATGAGCTGATCAGCATTCCGATGGCGGGCAGCGTTTCATCGCTGAACGTCTCAGTGGCGACCGGCATCTGCCTGTTTGAAGCGGTGCGCCAGCGCGCGCTTTAAGTCCGCAATACCACAAAAACCACCCTTATTTGGGTGGTTTTTTTTGCCCTGAATCCGGAGATTTCACGGCAGGTCTTTTGATGAAACGGTAGGTATGGGGATCCGCGAAGCCAGTACGCTCCAAAGATACTTTGCGGTTTGTGCCGCATTATATCGGCGGATAAACCAAAGCCCGGCAGCGCCACGCCACCGGGATGCTTCACTCTTCCAGCGAACGCAAATGGTCATTTTTGTTGAGCGTCATCAGCGCCACCATACTCACCACGGCGGTCGCCATCACGTAGTACGCCGGGATATCGACATTGCCGGTCTCTTTGATAAGGCCGGTGATAATTAACCCCGCGCAACCGGAAAAGAGCGCATTCGATAGCGAATAGGCCAGACCCAGCCCGGTATAACGTACGCGCGTGGGGAACATCTCTGCCAGCATTGCCGGGCCTGGTCCGGCCAGCATGCCGACCAGACCACCGGCAACCAGCACCACCAGCGCTTTTATCGTTAAGGTGCTGGATTCCGCCTGTAAAAGGTTCAGCAGCGGCAGCGCCAGAACCAACAGCAACGCGGTGGCAAGCACCATCACGGCGCGCCGCCCGACGCGGTCGCTCAACATGCCGGACGGAATAATGGTTAATGCAAAGCCAATATTGGAGATCACTGCAATCAGCAGCGCCTGATTGAAACCGGTATGCAGCGCCGACTGCAAATACGCGGGCATGATCACCAGATAGGTGTAACCGGCGGCGGACCACACCATCACCCGGCCAATCCCCATGACAATGGCTTTTAGCGTATCGGCGAAGTGCGCCCGTTCGGCAACCGGTTGTTCTTGCTGTTGCACGAAGCTCGGCGTCTCTTCCATGCTGACCCGTAACCACAGCGCGACAACGCCCATCGGCAACGCGAGGAAAAAGGGGATGCGCCAGCCCCAGTCATGCAGCGCGTCTGGCGTCAGCAGCGCGGAAAGCAGCGCCACAATGCCTGCGCCAGCCAGCAGCCCTAACGCGACGGTAAAAGATTGCCATGCGCCATACAGCCCGCGTTTGCCGCGCGGCGCGAACTCCGTCATCAGCGACACCGCGCCGCCGTACTCCCCACCGGCAAATAAGCCCTGCAAAATTCGCAAACCGGTGATGATGAGCGGCGCGGCGAGGCCGATGCTGGCATACACCGGAACGAGACCGATCGCGGCAGTGGCGAGCGTCATCATCACCAGGACGATAATCAGCGTCGGTTTGCGGCCGATACGATCGCCGATACGCCCGAACACCATGGCACCCAGCGGGCGGAAGAAAAAGGCGATGGCAAACGAGGCGTAGGTGAGGATTAAGCTGGTCAGCCCCGTTTCTCCCGAAAGCTGAAAGAAATTTTTGGCGATGACGGTAGCGAGGAAACCGTAAACCGCGAATTCATACCACTCGATAAAATTGCCAATCGAGCCTGCCATTAAAGCGCGCTTATGCGCATTGGGTGCAACGTGAGGTGCCGGCATCATTATTCTCTTCTGCAAGGTGAGAATAAATTATTCACCACGAACATCGATGGCGAAATATATTATTCTTATATTATGTGAGCTGTTTCACGAATGAGCATTGCAAGATCGCGTCCTTGTGAGCCTGTTCCCGTGCAGCATTGAGGTGCGCTGTCCATACTTATCTTCAGTGCCCATGAAGGAGGGAGACACCATGCACTGGCAGACTCATACGGTTTTCAACCAACCTGTTCCTCTGAATAACAGCAACTTATTTCTTTCCGACCGCGCGCTGTATGACGCCGTCATGCGCGAGGGCGCGGCGTGGGACGCCGAATTCCTTGCCAGCATCGGGCAGCAGCTTGGAACGGCGGAATCACTGGAACTGGGGCGGCTGGCGAATGCCAATCCGCCAGAATTGTTACGTTATGACCCCGCAGGCCAGCGGCTCGACGACGTGCGTTTTCACCCGGCCTGGCATTTATTGATGCAGGGATTATGCGCCAACCGGGTTCACAATCTGGCGTGGGAAGAAGATGCGCGTGTTGGCGCGTTTGTCGCTCGCGCCGCGCGCTTTATCCTGCATGCGCAGGTCGAATCCGGCACGCTGTGCCCCATCACCATGACGTTTGCCGCCACGCCGCTGTTGCAACAGGCGCTGCCGAAGCCTTTTCACGACTGGTTTAAACCGTTACTCAGCGATCGTTACGATCCGCATATGGCGCCCGGCAACCAGAAACGCGGCCTGCTGATTGGCATGGGGATGACGGAAAAACAGGGCGGTTCCGATGTGCTGAGCAATACCACCCGCGCGGAAAAAAGCGGCGATGTGTACCGGCTGGTGGGACATAAATGGTTCTTCTCCGTACCGCAGAGCGATGCACATCTGGTGCTGGCGCAGGCTCCCGGCGGCCTGTCCTGCCTCTTTGTGCCGCGCTTTTTGCCCGACGGGCAGCGCAACGGCGTACGGCTGGAGCGGCTGAAAGACAAGCTCGGCAACCGTTCAAATGCCAGCAGCGAAGCGGAATTTTGCGATGCCAGCGGCTGGTTGCTGGGGGAAGAGGGCGATGGCGTACGGCAAATTCTGAAGATGGGCGGCCTGACGCGTTTTGATTGTGCGCTGGGCAGCCACGGTTTGATGCGGCGTGCTTTTTCGGTGGCGCTGTACCATGCGCACCACCGGCAGGCCTTTGGCAAAAATCTGGTCGATCAGCCATTGATGCGCGATGTTCTCAGCCGTATGGCGCTGCAACTGGAAGGGCAAACCGCGTTTCTGTTTCGTCTGGCGCGCGCCTGGGATCTCCGCGCTGATGCACAGGAGGCGTTATGGGCGCGGTTATTTACCCCGGCGGCGAAATTTGCCGTCTGCAAGGCGGGCATTCCTTTTGTCGCGGAAGCGATGGAGGTGCTCGGCGGGATTGGCTACTGCGAAGATAATGAGCTGCCGCGCCTGTATCGTGAAATGCCGGTGAACAGCATCTGGGAAGGATCCGGCAATGTGATGTGCCTGGATGTGCTGCGCGTGTTGAGCAAGCAATCAGGTGTGATGGCGCTGCTGACCGAGGAGTTTGGCGCAGTGAAAGGCCAGGATCGCCATTTCGATCGCGCCTGGCGGCAGTTGCAGCCGCAACTGCATAAACCGAATGAAACGCAGGGAAGAGCTATCACCCGGCAGCTCTTTCTGTTGGGATGCGGAGCGCAAATGTTGCGCCACGCATCGCCGCCGATGGCGCAAGCCTGGTGCCAGGTGATGCTCGATACCCGTGGTTCGTCGCCGCTGGCCGTCCAGATTCAGGACGACCTGCTGCTCCGCGCCACGGGTGGGTCAAATTAATCCACTTTCAGGCGGAACTGGCTCACCAGACGGGTCAGGTTAGCGCCTTTTTCCCGCAGCGCCTGGGCGGTTTCTTCGCTATGCGATACCCGCCCGGCGTTGACATTGGTGGCATCGCCGATGTGCGTCATCGCCAGATTGACCTGATTGATCCCCGCCGACTGCTCGCGCGAAGCGTGGTTGATTTCGCCGACCAACTGGTTGATATGGCTCATATGGTGGATGATCGATTGCATCGCCACCTGCGTCGCTTCCGACTGAGCATGACCTTCGCCCACTTTCTTCTGCGTGTCGCCAACCAGCACTTCGATCTCTTTCACCGCGTTGGCACAACGTGACGCCAGCGCGCGCACTTCCTGCGCGACCACCGCAAAACCTTTCCCGTTTTCGCCTGCGCGGGCGGCTTCCACCGCTGCATTCAGCGCCAGGATATTGGTCTGGAAGGCAATGGATTCAATAACATGGGTGATATCGGCAATCCGCTGCGAGGCGGTGCGAATATCTTCCATCGTCGTGACGGAAAGGGCGACGGTCTCGCCGCCTTTTTGCACCACATCGGTGGTGTCATTCACCAGACTCTGCGTCTGTTCCATGTTGGCAGCATTTTGCTGCACGGTGGCGGCCAGTTGCTCCATGCTGGCGGATGTCTCTTCCACGCTGCTGGCCTGCTTGTTGATCTGCTCACTGATCTCACTGCTGTCGGAAGCCAGAGCATTGGTGCCAAGGTTAATTTCCGCTGCGGATTCGCGCACCTGCAACACAATGGTGTGCAACCCATCCCCAATGCCGTTAATGGCGGTGATTAACTGGCCGACTTCATCCTGGCGATCGACAGCGAGCGTGGCGCGGAGATCCCCGGCGGCATAACGCTGGGCCAGCTCGATAACGCTACGCAGCGGGCGGGTCAGCCAGCGGCGAATAATCACCACGAACATGGCGGCAAACAGCAGGGAGATGACCACGCCTGCCAGCAGGAACAGGTTGCGCATAAAGGTGACATCCTGCAACAGCACGTCTTTATCCACTTCGCCAATTACGCTCCAGTTCCAGCCGGGCAGCGTGGTGTAGGACATCAGCAGCGTGCGGCCATCTTCACTTTCACGTTCCAGCGTGCCTTCGCTGTTTTTCAGCAGCGTTTGCAGATCGTTTTCATCCCACTGCGGACGCTTGCCTTCCTCGGTGTCATGGAACAGGTAGTTACCGTAATCATCACCCTCGTTGCGATCGAGTACGAAAATGCGGCCGCTGTCGCCCAGCTTGTGATCGAGGATTTTGCTGCGCATTACGTCCCACGAACGGGAGATATCGACGCCGACAAACAGGATGGCGATGATATTGCCGCTGGCATCCTTCACTGGTTGATACTGAGTGATGTAGCGTTTGCCGAACAGCAACGCCTGGCCGCGGTAAACCTCGCCTTTCATGATTGAGGTGAAAGCCGGGCTGGTTTTTTCCAGGCGGGTGCCAATCGCGCGCTCGCCATCCTCTTTACGCAGCGAGGTGGCTACGCGGACGAAGTCACTGCCGCTACGCACGAATATCGTGGCGATCGCGCCGGTACGCTTCAGAAAGTCATCCGCGATGGCGTTGTTGTTGTGCAGCTCAATGTCGCCGCCTTTGAACAGTGGGACATCAATGCCGCTAATTTCGCGGCGCTGTTGCGGATCGACCGCCAGCGGTTGCGGCAGGAAGCTGCTGAACAAACGCGTGTAGCTTTCCACCTCTTCGCTAATACTGCTGTTGAACATTTCTACCATACTCACCACGCCGGTGGTCTGGTTACGCAGATCTTCCATCGCCAGCGTTTCCTGTAACTGGCTGGCTTTATTGCTCATCAAAAAAGTAAACAGGAGGAAAAGCGCAGCTACGCTGATGCCAGTCAGGAGTGACAATTTGGCACCGAGGCCAGTGCGAATAAAAAGGGGTCTCATAGGATGTCCATATATTTTGCGGGTATGCCATTACCGCCGAACAATAGGAGATGCCAATTTGATTGTCAAAATAGCGAAAATTCATTAATGGCTATTCGCCATAAAATATAATTATTGTGTATGTGTTCGTGCGCAGACACGCGGGATAGCATTTCGGGAAGGAATGTATGGCGCTGAAATACGGTCATTTTAATAATATTTCATGAGAATGAGATGAGGATTTTCTGCATGCTAAATATATTTATCTCTACCGGTTTTCTTTTTTTCGCTTTTCAATGGTGATAATTATTTTAAGACAATGAGTTTTCTGGCTGTTTTTTAACTATAAATTGTCGGTGAAAATAATAATGGCTTTTTGCTGACGAGCGCTAAACAGAGTGGGATCCAGGTAAATCCTTATAAAACGATGGCCCGCAGCACAAAAAGAACAGCTAAACAGATGAAATCTGACCTGTGACTCTCTGTGCTGCGGGCAGTGACGTTAATCCATTTTTAAGCGGAACAGGCTGACCAGCTCCGTCAGATGCGCCCCTTTTTCCCGCAATGTACGGGCGGTTTCTTCGCTTTGCGATACGCGTCCGGCGTTGATATGCGTGGCATCGCCAATGTGCGTCATTGCCAGATTGACCTGGTTGATTCCCGCCGACTGCTCACGGGATGCATGGTTAATCTCATGGACTAACTTGTTGATATCACTCATATGGCGGATGATCGATTGCATCGCCACTCGCGTTGCTTCAGATTGGGCATGGCCTTCGCCCACTTTCTTCAGCGTGTCGCCAATCAGTGCTTCGATCTCCTTCACCGCGTTAGCGCTGCGCGCGGCCAGCGCGCGGACTTCCTGGGCGACTACGGCAAAACCTTTACCGTGTTCACCTGCGCGGGCCGCTTCAACCGCCGCGTTCAGCGCCAGAATGTTGGTCTGAAAAGCAATGGATTCAATCACATGAGTGATATCAGCGATACGCTGCGAGGCTGCGCGAATATCTTCCATGGTTGCCACCGAGTGATCCACGGTTTCGCCGCCTTTTTGCACGGCATCGGCAGTGTCATTCACCAGGCTTTGCGTCTGTTCCATATTGGCGGCATTTTGCTGCACGGTGGCGGCCAGTTGCTCCATGCTGGCGGACGTCTCTTCCACGCTACTGGCCTGCTTGTTGATCTGTTCGCTGATTTCGCTGCTGTCGGAAGCCAGCGCAGTAGTGCCAAGGTTAATTTCTGCTGCGGATTCGCGCACCTGCAGCACAATGGTGTGCAGCCCATCGCCAATGCCGTTGATCGCGGCGATCAACTGGCCGACTTCATCCTGACGATCAACGCTAAGGGTGGCACGCAGATCCCCGGCGGCATAGCGTTGCGCCAGATCGATCACCTGGCGCAGCGGACGGGTAAGCCAGCGGCGAATAATCACCACAAACAGCGCGGCAAACAGCAGGGAAACCACTACGCCAGCCAGCAGGAACAGGTTGCGCATGCGGTTGACGTCCTGCAACAGTACCTCTTTGTCCACTTCACCAACCACGGTCCAGTTCCAGCCGGGTAATGCGGTGTAAGACATCAACATTGTGCGGCCATCGGCATGGGTGCGAGCCAGCGTGCCGCTGCTGGTTTTGAGCAGCGTTTGCAGATCCTTTTCATCCCACTGCGGGCGTTTGCCTTCATCAGAATCATGGAACAGGTAGCTGCCGTAGTTCTTGCCTGCATTACGATCGATCACAAAGAAATGGCCGCTTTCCCCCAGCTTACGGCCGAGGATCTTGCTGCGCATGATCTGCCACGAGCGGGAGATATCAACGCCGACAAACAGGATGGCGATGGTATTGCCGCTGGCGTCTTTCACTGGTTGATACTGGGTGATGTAGCGCTTGCCAAATAGCAGCGCCAGGCCGCGATAAACCTCGCCTTTCATTACCGGGGCGAAAGCCGGGCTGGCGTTGTCCAGCCGGGTGCCAATCGCACGATCGCCATTCTCTTTGCGCAGCGAGGTGGCCACGCGGACGAAGTCATCGCCGCTGCGTACAAACAGCGTGGCGATCGCGCCGGTGCGATTTAGAAAATCATCGGGAATGGCATTGTTGTTGTGCAGTTCGGTATCGCCGCCTTTCAATAGCGGAACATCAATGCCGTTAATTTCGCGGCGCTGTTGCGGATCGACCGCCAGCGGTTGCGGCAGGAAACTGCTGAACAAGCGCGTGTAACTTTCCACCTCTTCGCTGAGGCTACTGTTGAACATTTCAACCATATCCACCACGCCGGTGGACTGATTGTGCAGGTCTTCCATGGCCAGCGTTTCCAGTTGTTGGCTGGCTTTATTGCTCATCAGAAAAGTAAACAGGAGGAATAGCGTTGCCACGCTTGCGCCAGTCAGAAGTGACAATTTAGCACCGAGACCGGCGCGGGATAAAAAGGCGCGCATAATTTGTCCGTTGTTCTGTGTATGAAGCACCTTCAACGGCACAAATCGAATAACATTTAGTGCGTCAATGTAACAAAATGTTACATTGAGATATCTTTACATTAACATAGTCTTAATGATTGCAGGGAAATAAAAAAGCCACCAAATCAGGTGGCTTTGTTTAGCGGCTCAGGCGTACAAGATGGCCTGCACCCGCCAGTTGTCAACTCGTTGATCTTCCTGCATTCGTACAATGCGATACCAGGAAGCTCCCTGTTCGTCTGCTTTTAACGCGATAACACGCTCCACATCCTGTAGGCTCCCTGAGACATTATTGACGGAAATCAGCCCGATTTCGTTCAGTCCCGTCACGCAGTCAGCGCTGGCGAACTCTGCGGGCTGCGCTGTTGTATTAAGCATTCCTGTAGAAAGCAACAGTGAGTTTACGGCAAGAGATCGTTTCATTGTCAGCTCCATTTTACGTTACCCCGAAATATTGCAGGGCTTCCTTTCGCGCAACGGATTCCATTAATCCAATTGTGCCCAGGAGAACATCAATGGACGCAAAGCAGTGTAAATATCCTGAAAATCAATGCCTCGCTATCGCCGATATAACAACGCACGTCCGAACCAACGGGACGGAATAATGGAGTCATCCATCATAATAATGACGTAATAATCGGCTTTTGCTGCGGCTGCTTTGGCCTTAATCGCGGCTTCCACGTCCATGGGAGAACCCAGTACTGTTACGCTTACCTCGCCTGTTTTTTGTAGACCGTGCGTTTGGTTGCGGCTGATCTCCTGCGGATGATCGCTCACCGGCGGGGCAGGCTGCGGTGTACCCTCTAACACAGAACAGCCGCTAAGCAAGGCGGCAAACAGAACCGATAGCAAGATGCGCATGGGTTTCTCATCTCTCCTGATAGCCATAGTGTAGTTCCTGACGTGATCCACTTTGGGGGAATGTTCCCAAATTGTTACCGTGAGCACTAATTTCGAATGAAAGTGGTTTGAAAGCGTAATCTATATCTCAACCTTACCTGATGCTATTGCGAATTCTGACTTGCGTCGAGGGGTTGCCAATGGCATACCAGCACAAGAAATCAAGGAGCGTGTGATGATCGAACTGCAAACAGAACACTTTGCCGGCGTGGAAGCACTGCATGCTTTTCCGGCGGGAAAACGTGCCGAACCCCTGCCCAGCGTGGTGTTTTATCATGGTTTTACCTCGTCAAAACTGGTCTACAGCTATTTTGCCGTCGCGCTGGCGCAGGCGGGTTTTCGCGTGATCATGCCCGATGCGCCGGATCATGGCGCACGTTTTAGCGGTGATGCGGAGCGGCGCTTGCGCCAGTTCTGGCAAATTTTACAGGGCAATATTGAAGAGTTCTCCGCGTTGCGCGACGCGATGGAGAGCCAGTCGCTTATTGATAATCAGCGGCTGGCGGTCGGCGGCGCGTCAATGGGCGGGATGACGGCGCTGGGGATTATGACCGTGCATCCGGAAGTGCGTTGCGTGGCCAGCCTGATGGGTTCCGGCTATTTCTCTTCGCTGGCGCATACGCTTTTTCCGCCGCTGGAAGTGACCACCGCAGAGCAACAGCACGAGTTTGAAACCATTCTGGCGCCGCTGGCGCAGTGGGAGGTCAGCCATCAACTGGCGCGTGTTGCCGATCGTCCGCTGCTACTGTGGCACGGTGAGCAGGATGATGTGGTGCCTGCAGCCGAATCTTTCCGTTTACAGCAGGCGTTGCAGGATGCGGGACTGGATGCGCATCTTACTTACCAGTGGGAAACGGGCGTGACGCATCGCATCACGCCGCTGGCGCTGGAAGCCACAACGGATTTTTTCCGCCGTTATCTCTGAAGGCGCATGCCGCACAGTGCCACCACGCAAATAATGGCGCCGGCCCAGAATGTGGACGCCGCGCCGTGGGTTTCCCATAAGATCCCGGCGCCAAGGCTTGCCAGCAGCAGCGCGACGCCGCTAATCAGATTGAACATGCCGAGCAGCATGATGCTCCAGTGCTGGCTGAGCGCCAGCGCGATATCCGCCAGGATCAGCACCAGCAGACCCAGTTGCAGGAAATGGCGACGGCCAGCAGCGGCCCGAGAAACGCGCCAACAGTATCCAGCGACTGGCGTAAACCGAAAGCGCACCGCGAATTTCCGCAGGCGTGACATCAGCGACCAGCGCATCGCGCGGCGCACCGCGAATACCTTTGCCGAGCCGGTCTATCATTCGCGCGCCGAATGCCATACCGGATGAAGTAGCCAGCGCAAACAATGGCTTGCTCAGCGCGCCCATGCCATAGCCCAGCAGTGCCAGCCCTTTACGTTTGCCAATATAGTCGCTGATTGCGCCGGAGAAGACCTTCACCATCAGCGCGGTGGCTTCCGCCAGCCCTTCGATCAGGCCGATGATCACCACGCTGGCGCCGAGCGTCGTCGCCATAAACAGTGGCAGCAGGCTGTGGATCATTTCTGATGAGATATCTATCAGCATACTGACGCCGCCCAGAACCCAAACGCCTTTGGGTATACGGCTGAGTGTCGAAAAACGTGTGAACATGGCTTCCCCGCGTACTTTCCATAACGCTGAAAAGCTCTTATTAAACCTGCCGGTGGGGTATTTGATAAGATCCGAAAGAAAATTATTCTCACTTCTGAGCGCGGCCCCAATCCGGGGCCGCAGCGCAAGGGAAACTTAGCCTGATTCGGTTAGCGGTAGATATCCGCGCTGGCGTGCAGAGCGCCGTTGCTGCCTGGCTCGTGTGTCAGGATTGGGTGAAAGTACGTGGCGTTTTGTGCGTCGGTGGCGGCATTCAAAGCCTGGTCGGCTTCCTGTTCGCTGGCGAAGTTATGATTGATGTAGATAACGCCTAAGCTGCGCACATCATCCATGTTCCGGGCTTGCCGGTTGTCGAGTTTTATTGCTGCCGTCGCGTTGAGGCTGAGCAATAGGGTTGTTAGTAAAATTGCGATGTATTTCATGATGTTACTCTCCAATATAACGCCGAATATTATGTTTTGAACATCTCTCCTCCTTTGTTTTGAGGCCTGATTAAAGTTTACGCGGTTGTTATAAAACGTATCGCGACCATTTCTGATGCTGTCGTTCAAAAAATTGCCGGAATGCGTTTTGTTTAATTTTAATGCGTGCAGGGGAGTTCTCTTTGCGCTTAGTGCGAATTATTTGTGCAATTCACCTTGAGTTTACCCGGTGGGATCAGTATTATGACGCGTCAATTTTTCAGCCGACCTTTAACACGTTCCTTGCCTCCCCGGGCCACGGCTGACCCAGACAGGAGGCTGAATAATCCGTAAGGAGCAATTCGATGCGTCATTACGAAATCGTTTTTATGGTCCATCCTGACCAGAGCGAACAGGTTCCGGGCATGATCGAGCGTTACACGGGTGCTATCACCGGTGCGCAAGGCACGATCCACCGTCTGGAAGACTGGGGCCGCCGTCAGCTGGCTTACCCGATCAACAAACTGCACAAAGCTCACTACGTTCTGCTGAACGTTGAAGCGCCGCAGGAAGTGATCGATGAGCTGGAAACAAGCTTCCGCTTCAACGACGCCGTTATCCGTAGCATGGTAATGCGTACTAAACACGCGGTTACCGAAGCATCTCCGATGGTTAAAGCGAAAGACGAGCGCCGTGAGCGTCGCGATGATTTCGCAAACGAAACCGCAGATGATGCAGATGCTGGGGATTCTGAAGAGTAATTTCTGATGGCCAATCGACTGGTGTTGTCCGGCACCGTGTGCAGGACCCCGCTTCGTAAGGTCAGCCCGTCAGGAATTCCTCACTGCCAGTTCGTGCTTGAGCACCGTTCTGTGCAGGAGGAAGCCGGTTTTCACCGGCAGGCGTGGTGCCAAATGCCTGTAATAATCAGCGGGCAGGAGAACCAGGCCATTACTCAAAGTATAACGGTCGGTAGCGCAGTAACTGTTCAGGGATTCATCAGTTGCCACAAGGCAAAGAATGGCCTGACAAAAATGGTTCTGCATGCCGAGCAGATTGAATTGATAGATTCTGGAGACTAGCCATATGGCACGTTATTTCCGTCGTCGCAAGTTCTGCCGTTTCACCGCGGAAGGCGTTCAAGAGATCGACTATAAAGACACCGCTACGCTGAAAAACTACATCACCGAAAGCGGTAAGATTGTCCCGAGCCGTATCACCGGTACCCGTGCAAAATATCAGCGTCAGCTGGCACGCGCTATCAAACGCGCTCGCTACCTGTCCCTGCTGCCGTACACTGATCGTCATCAGTAATCGGTCACGGTCCATTAATACGACTTTGAGAGGATAAGGTAATGCAAGTTATTCTGCTTGATAAAGTAGCAAACCTGGGTAGCCTGGGTGATCAGGTTAACGTTAAAGCGGGTTACGCTCGTAACTTCCTGGTACCGCAGGGTAAAGCTGTTCCTGCTACCAAGAAAAACGTTGAATATTTCGAAGCACGTCGCGCTGAACTGGAAGCCAAACTGGCTGACGTTCTGGCTGCTGCTAACGCTCGCGCTGAAGAAATCAACGCACTGGGCACCGTTACCATCGCGTCTAAAGCAGGCGACGAAGGTAAACTGTTCGGTTCCATCGGTACTCGCGATATCGCTGACGCAGTCACTGCGGCTGGCGTTAAAGTGGCTAAGAGCGAAGTTCGTCTGCCGAACGGCGTTCTGCGTACCACCGGTGAGCACGAAGTGGACTTCCAGGTTCACAGCGAAGTATTCGCTAAACTGACTGTAAACGTTGTTGCTGAGTAATTTTTACTCATAAACGATGCCCTTAAGTCGTTCGGGCTTGCAGAAAGGCGGCAAGTGAGTGAATCCCCGGAAGCTGAGTTAACTCAGTGATCAGGGTAAGCGAATAAGCCAATGCATCTGCAACGCGAAATACGATGGGGAATGAGACGCCGGCCTTGTGCCGGCGTTTTGCTTTTTAGCGCGACCAGAACGAAATGTGCCGGATAAGCGCTTATCCGGCGTTATCGGTTAACGTGCGCGAATAAAGCTGCCGTCCGGCTGGCGGGTAAACAGCACTTGCTGGCCGTTAGCATCAATGGTTAATCCGGTTACAACGCCGTTCGCATTCTGGCGAATCTTCACCATCTGGCCGTTTTTCAGGCTGCTCAGCGGTTTTCCGTCACCTTCCACTTTCGCCATCGCGTAAACATCGGTGGGCGGCAGATTATGATCGCGGAACAGTTGCGCCAGCGTTTTCCCTTCTTCCACACGATAAGATCGCCACTGTTGTTCAATGCCGCCGGAAGAGGGGATCGTCGGACGGCTTTGCGCCACCGGGGCTTCTTGCTGCTGCACCGGTTGTTGTTCTGGTTGCTGCTGTTCGAGCGACTCTTCAGCGCCAGGGGCGACCTGTTGCTGATCGTTCACCACCGCTGGCGGCGTTTGCGCAGGGGCGACAGGCTGAGTGGCAGTGGATGAGGGTAACTGAATTTGCGCTTCGCGTGAGGCGGGAACCGATGTCGTATCGTCCGTTGATGGTAGCAGAAAGCCGATAACCACCAGCAACGCGGCCAGGATCACACCACGACGGTGAAACGGCGGGAGCGGGTCCATAAGGCGAAAATGGTCCGGGGCTTGCCAGATTTTCACCAGGGTAGGTTTCAGTTCAAATCGCCCGGGCATGGCTTTCCTCCTGCTCCGCGTCATTTAAAGTCCTGTCTCGTTGAGTATATACACTTTATCCTTCCGGGGCGGCGTCCATCGTTTTTAACTCTCTGATCGTCAGCACAAAGTCGGATTTTGCTACAGCAATATTAGATTTATCTTACGGACTCTATTCTTTCCCTTTCCCTGCGATTTGTCATCTTTCCTGCGACAAAGTTGTACCCGGCGCAGCCCGGCTGTTATGCTGCGCGCTACCTTAAAAAGCGATGGAAGGAAAACCCATGACAACCCCAACTTTTGACACGATCGAAGCGCAAGCCAGCTATGGCATCGGTTTACAGGTCGGACAGCAGCTTAGCGAATCCGGGTTAGAGGGGCTGTTACCGGAAGCGCTGGTCGCGGGCATCGCGGATGCGCTGGCAGGTAAACAACCTGCTGTACCGGTTGACGTTGTACATCGCGCCCTGCGTGAAATCCATGAACGTGCCGACGCCGTGCGTCGCTCCCGTTTTGAAGAGATGGCAGCGGAAGGCGTGAAATATCTGGAAGAGAACCGCGAACGTGAAGGCGTGAACAGCACCGAATCCGGTTTGCAGTTCCGCGTGATCACTCAGGGCGAAGGCGCAATCCCGGCGCGCACCGACCGTGTTCGCGTGCACTACACCGGTAAACTGATTGACGGTAGCGTATTCGACAGCTCCGTCGCGCGCGGCGAACCGGCTGAATTCCCGGTTAACGGCGTTATCGCTGGCTGGATCGAAGCCCTGACGCTGATGCCGGTCGGCTCCAAATGGGAACTGACTATCCCGCACAACCTCGCGTATGGTGAGCGTGGCGCTGGCGCATCTATCCCGCCATTCAGCACCCTGGTATTTGAGGTGGAACTGCTGGAAATTCTGTAATTCCCCGCATAAATCCCTCTCTCTTTTTGGAGGGAGGGGTGAGAAGAGTGCGTCGATCGTTCGTTAATAAGATCAATGTCGATATATTATCTTGCAAACTATGCATTCAGGTGTATTTTTGTGAGGCGTTTCGCATTAACTAAGTGATATGACACTCACTTTCAACAAATATTTAACATTCGATTTAATTCAGAGTATCCATCCCGCCGATTCTTACCTAATATCGATGCGTCCATAAAGGACGGAACACGCAATAAAAGGCCAGAAGAGCCCAACAACACAGACAGGATTAAAACATGGTAGATCAGGTTAAAGTCGCAGCCGACGAACAGGCTCCGGCTGAACAGTCGCTGCGGCGAAATCTCACAAACCGACATATACAGCTTATTGCGATCGGCGGCGCTATCGGCACCGGGCTGTTTATGGGCTCCGGCAAAACCATCAGCCTCGCAGGTCCGTCGATCATTTTTGTTTATATGATCATCGGCTTTATGCTGTTTTTCGTGATGCGCGCAATGGGTGAGTTGCTGCTGTCGAACCTCGAATATAAATCATTTAGCGACTTCGCCGCCGATCTGCTGGGACCGTGGGCGGGGTACTTTACCGGCTGGACCTACTGGTTCTGCTGGGTGGTGACCGGGATGGCGGACGTAGTGGCGATCACCGCCTACGCGCAATTCTGGTTTCCGGGCATTGCCGACTGGGTCGCCGCGCTGGCGGTGGTATTGCTGCTGCTGAGCCTCAATCTCGCGACGGTAAAAATGTTCGGCGAGATGGAATTCTGGTTTGCGATGATCAAAATCGTTGCCATTGTCGCGCTGATTATTGTGGGCGTGGTGATGGTATTGATGCACTTCAAATCGCCGACGGGCGTTGAAGCCTCGTTCGCGCACCTGTGGAATGACGGCGGCTGGTTCCCGAAAGGCATCAGCGGTTTCTTCGCCGGTTTCCAGATCGCTGTCTTCGCCTTTGTTGGGATCGAGCTGGTCGGCACAACCGCGGCAGAAACCAAAGATCCGGAGAAATCCCTGCCGCGCGCGATTAACTCCATTCCGCTGCGCATTATCATGTTCTATGTCTTCGCGCTGATCATCATTATGTCGGTGACGCCGTGGAGCTCGGTCGTCCCGGATAAAAGCCCGTTTGTGGAACTGTTTATGCTGGTCGGTATTCCGGCGGCCGCGAGCATCATCAACTTTGTGGTGCTGACTTCTGCCGCGTCGTCGGCGAACAGCGGCGTCTTCTCGACCAGCCGTATGCTGTTTGGTCTTGCGCAGGAGAAGATGGCGCCGAAAGCGTTCGCTTCACTCTCTAAACGCGCGGTGCCGGCAAAAGGGCTGACCTTCTCCTGTATCTGCCTGCTGGGCGGCGTGGTGATGCTCTATGTGAACCCGAGCGCGATTGCCGCGTTCACCATGATCACTACCGTATCGGCCATTCTGTTTATGTTTGTCTGGACGATCATTCTCTGTTCGTACCTGGTCTACCGTAAACAGCGTCCGCATCTGCACGAAAAATCGAGCTACAAAATGCCGCTGGGCAAATTGATGTGCTGGGTTTGCATGGCCTTCTTTGCTTTCGTACTGGTACTGCTGACGCTGGAAGCTGATACCCGTGAAGCGCTGATCGTCACGCCGCTGTGGTTTATTGTGCTGGGCGCAGGCTGGCTCTATGCCGGTAAAAGACGTCTGGCTGACCGTCAGCCATAAAAAAAGAGCCGCAAAGCGGCTCTAAACTTCCATGAATCAAGGGCGCTCTTTTGGGCGCCTTTTATTATTCACCTGCGAGGGCACGCGGAAACAGGTTATTGTTTTCCAGACTGATGTGTTCCATCAGATCGTCAATTAACAGATTGATGCCGTTATACATGGCTTTCCAGGTGGTGCAGGCTTCCGGCGGCGGCGTGACGTTGTTGGTGATGTGCTTAATCACTTCCAGCAATTCACCGGCTTCATCGTGTTCACTCTCCATCACCGTGATCGGCCCCATGGCCTGCGAACCCATGCCCTGTTTGATCATCGGGAACAGGATCTGCTCCTCTTTCATCATATGGCTGGAAAGCTCCTGGTGCAGCATCGTCAAATATTTGGTTAATCCGCGCGGTACATTCGGTTTATCGGCATGCACGCGCTCCACTTTGGTGGCCTGTAAAATCAGCTCCGGCAGTTGTTCGCGGTGGCGATTATGGTAACGCACGATAATGTGGTCGATGATTTCCGCGAGTTTGGCAACGCGCCAGTCTTTCTCGATAGGCTGCTCGGCCAGTTTTGCCAGCTCGGCTTCAATTACATCAATATCCAGCTCTTTGCGCACCGCAGAGCGGCCGAGCGTCTGCTTACCGCCGCAGCAGTAGTCCATATCGTATTGACGGAACAGTGCGGAGGCGCGGGGAATTGAGAGCGCCAGCTCACCCAGGGGTTGATCGCGGAAAGCCATAGCAGTTACCTCATCGTGAAATTATAAGATGCATTTTAAATGCATCTTTAAGCCGATGATATACCCCTTTTGGGGTGGGAACAAATCGACTTATGCCTTTATTACGCGAAAAACAGTGATATTCGTCACAAAAAATCTTTCGCGTTTAACATGTTGAATGCAGGTAATTTTATTGAAAAATTTTGGATAGAGTTTTGTATCGAGATTAAACAACTACGTAACGCTGCCGATACAGAGACTCAGACCATTCCCTGTATCAAATGAAGGCCTTCGATGTTCAAGCGTATTAAAGTTATTACCTTATTAATTATGGTGTTGCTCGTGCTGGGTGCGATGCAGCTTATTTCTGCCGGTGTGTTTGTCAGCGCGCTGAATAATGACAAAAACAACTTTAACGTTTCTCAGGTTTCCAGCCAGAACGTTTCTGAGTTCACCGATGCCTGGATCAGCCTTAACCAGGCGCGCGTCACGTTAAACCGCGGCATGCTGCGCTTACAGAGCAGCGCCGCCAGCCAGATCAATGGCGGGCAACTGAGCGAGCTGGCCAACACCGCGACCGACTTGCTGAATCAGGCGCAAAAGCATTTTGAAAAATACAAAGCGATGCCGGACACGCCGGGGCTGGATGAAAATCTCTCCAGTGACCTGGAAAAACAGTACGGCATTTACCATGCGACGCTGACGGAAATGAACCGTCTGCTGCTGGCGGGTAATCTGGAAGATATGTTCCGCCAGAACGCTGAAGCGAAACAGGTTGCTATGCAGAAGAGCTATCGTGCGTGGCGCGATGCCCAGGCTGAACTGGCGAACCAGGGCGTGATCGAAAACGAGAGCGATTACCAGCGTATCCTGTGGATTCTGGGCGTCGTCATGGTCGTTGTTCTGGCGGTGATCATCATCAGCTGGATAGCGATGCAGCGTGTACTGCTGAAACCGCTGCATGAAGTGATGGGCCATATCCGCCACATTGCAGCAGGTGATTTGACGCACGCGATCGATGCTGAAGGCAAAAACGAGATGGCGCTGCTGGCGCAAAACGTGCACGAGATGCAGCAGTCGCTGGTGAAAACCGTCAGCGTGGTTCGTGATGGCGCAGACACCATTTATACCGGCGCGGGCGAAATCTCTGCCGGTAGCAACGATCTCTCTTCCCGTACCGAGCAGCAAGCGGCCTCGCTGGAAGAGACTGCGGCCAGTATGGAACAGCTGACGGCAACGGTGAAACAGAACGCCGACAACGCCCGTCAGGCGACGCAACTGGCGCAGAACGCCTCCGGCACGGCGAAAAAAGGCGGTCAGGTTGTGGATGGCGTGGTGCGTACGATGGATGAAATTGCCACCAGCTCCAGCAAAATCGCGCAAATCACCAACGTGATCGACGGCATCGCCTTCCAGACCAATATCCTGGCGCTGAACGCGGCGGTTGAAGCCGCCCGCGCCGGTGAACAAGGTCGCGGTTTCGCCGTCGTTGCTGGTGAAGTTCGTACGCTGGCGCAGCGCAGCGCGCAGGCGGCGAAAGAGATCAAAGGGCTGATCGAAGATTCCGGCAGCCGCGTCGATGCAGGCGCTGCGCTGGTACATGAAGCCGGAGAAACGATGAAAGAGATCGTCAGTGCGGTTACCCGCGTGACGGATATCATGGCCGAAATCTCATCGGCTTCGGATGAGCAGAGCCGCGGTATCGACCAGGTGGGCCAGGCCGTTGCTGAGATGGATCGCGTTACGCAGCAGAACGCCTCGCTGGTGGAAGAGTCCGCCGCTGCCGCTGCCGCGCTGGAAGAGCAGGCCGCACGCCTGACGGAAACGGTAGCGGTATTTAAAGTCAACCGCAGCCGCAACTTGCGCACGCCTGCGCTGGTAAAACCGGGCAGCAAACCGCAGGCGAAAGCCGCAGAGAGCTTTAGCGAAGCGAACTGGGAAACCTTCTAAATCCTCGCTTCAGGCTGACCAAACCCGGCGCATAATGCCGGGTTTTTTTATTCCTGTTGTAGCGGAATAACGCTCGCTTTTTGTGGTTTTGACAGCACTGCCATCACCACGCCACATACCAGCAGCACAATGCCGCAAAAGGTGAGCAGCGGCGGAATGCTCTGGCGCAACAGAAAGGTATACAGCAACCCGGCCAGCGTTTCGAAAACAATCAGCGGGCCGACAATCACCGTTGGCAGACGCTGGCAGGCGATATTCCAGCATAGCGCGCCCACCCACGAACAGAGCACGGCAATGGCAAACATCAGCACGATAAACACCAGCGGATGCGGGCCGAACGGCAGGGAGAAATTGGGCTGCTGCACGCCAAGCCACAGGCAGGCGGCGAGATAACCGACCAGCGAGACGGGCAATGTGACCAGCGCCTGCGCCGTCGCCCACATCATCGGATTTTTATCCGGATTCTCCCGTAACCAACGGGCGTTACGCAGGGCATACCACGCCCAGCAACCCACCGAGGTAAATGCCAGCGCGATCCCCGTACCGTAACGGCGCCAGGTGAAATCCGGCAGCCCGTGGCGCAGTTCGGCAATATTGACGCACACCAGGCCGATCGCGATGCAGGCAAGCGCGGGTGCCAGCCGACGCCAGGAGAGTTTGCCGTCCCGCTGGCTATAGAGCAGGTTGGCGCACACCGGAATCACCACCGGCAGGGTGGCGATGATCATGGTCGATACCGGCGCGCCAGTACGCTGGATGGCACTCGCCAGGCAGACGTAATAAATCAGGTTGCCCATCATCGTCAGCGCCAGCGCAGTCATCCAGTCGCTGCGCGTTAACTGGCGCAGACGCACGCGCCCGAGCCACGCCAGCGGCAGGGCGATCAGACCCAGCGCCAGATAACGGCCGGTGGATTGCAGCACCGCCGGGTAATCCGGCACGATCAACGGCCCAACGAAAATTAACCCCCACAACAGCCCGGCAAGCAGGGCATACAACACACCACTAATCATCATTCCATCCACGTTTACATTGGCTGTCGCCAGTGTAGGGAAGCGATGGCGCGGAATATTGTATGAGATTGCGCATTAACGGCGGGTGACTTGCTTCTGGTAACGCACCGGCGTGATGCCGTAGCGGTGAGTAAAGGCGCGTGTCAGATGCGATTGATCCGTCAGCCCGGTCATGGCGGCGACATCTGCGGCGGGCATACCCTGCGTGAGAAACGCTTTTGCCCGCCACAGGCGGATCGCCATCAACATCTGGTGCGGCGTGACGTGGAAGTACGCCTTGAACTGGCGCTGAAAATGGTACGGGCTAAGCGCAGCAACGCTCGCTAACGCGTCCAGCGTCAGGCTGTGCATATAGTTGTCGTGCAGATAGTCGCGCACGCGTTCAAAACGGTGTGCGCCTTCCGGGCGCTGCGGCGCGTGATGCGCCAGCGGGCGAAAAGTATCGATCAGATCCAGCAAAATGCCTTGCTGCGCCAGCGGATCGTCGGTGTGCCACAGGCCGTGGATCTGCGTGCAGATCTGCCGGGTGCGCAGCGGATCGTGACGCATCACCTCGCTGAACCACCAGTGGCGGACGCCGGTCACCTCTTCGAGCAACTGCGGATCGAGATAGACCATGCGATAGCGCCAGCCGTCGTCCGCTGCCGCTTCGCCGGTGTGCAGCTCGTCGGGGTTCATGGTGACCACGGAATTGGCCGGAGCGACATACTGCGTGCCGCGATAGCGGAAGCGTTCGGCACCGGCTTCAATGGCGCCAATGCCAAACGCTTCATGGGTGTGGGGTTCGAACGCGTAACGGGAGATATGCGCGTGGTACAGCTCAACGCCTGGCACTTTCGCCAGGTGGCGAAAGCGGGCGCGATCTCGCTCATCGTTAAACTGCTCTGGTACGCCTTCCACAATGCATCTCCACGCGGGTCATCGCTGCATTATTCAGGATGACCCGGCGGCAGGCTACAAAAATTAACCAATATTTAACCGTTACGCCAGGGCGTTGACGCTGTCAGCGATCGGCGTAGTCGGGCGGCCAATCAGTTTGCTGAGCGTTTTGCTGTCGTCAAACAGACCGCCTTTTGCGGCTCCGGCATCGGAATCCGCCAGCAGATTAGCAAACACGTCCGGCAGGCCTGCGCCTTTCAGCGCGGCGGCGAAATCCGCTTCGCTCAGGTTCTGGTAGACAATGTTTTTGCCGCTGGCTTTGCTTAACAGCGCGGCCAGTTCACTCAGCGTCCAGCCGTTGTCGCCCGCCAGTTCGTAAACCTTACCGGCATGACCCTCTTCGCTGATCACACGCGCAGCAGCGGCAGCATAATCCGCGCGGGTCGCCGAAGCGATTTTGCCGTCGCCTGCGGCACCGATAAAGACACCGTGCGCCAGTGCCGCCGGTGCGCTGGCAAGGTAGTTTTCGCTGTACCAGCCGTTGCGCAGCAGTGCATACGGAATGCCGGATTCGGCGAGCATTTTCTCGGTTTCAACATGTTCGACGTGCAGGCCGAGCGGGGATTTATCCGCATGCAGCAGGCTGGTGTAGGCGATAAATTTCACCCCGGCGGCTTTAGCAGCGTTGATCACATTGCGGTGCTGTGCGGCGCGCTGGCCCACTTCGCTACTGGAGATCAGCAGCAGTTTATCGACGCCCGCCAGCGCCTGCGTTAGCGCGGCCTGGTCGCCGTAGTCGGCCTGACGCACCAGTACGCCCTGTTTGCTCAGCGCTTCGGCTTTCGCCGGGTTACGGACAATGGCGACAATCTGTTTTGCCGCGACGGTTTTCAGCAACTCTTCTACCACAAACTGGCCCAGTTGGCCGGTCGCGCCGGTAAGTGCGATCATGGTGTTCTCCTTACGTGTTTAGTGAGTGTTGTGGTAAGCTATCATCCAAACTAACTTTTAGTAAGTACGTACAAAAAGGTAAGTATGAAAACAGTTTCTGCCCCCCAGACCCTGAGTGAACAGATACGCGACGGCAACCTGTTCGCCGAGCAGTGTCCGTCGCGGGATGTCCTCAAACATGTAACCAGCCGCTGGGGCGTGTTGATCCTCGTGGCGCTGCGCGATGGCACGCACCGTTTTAGCGATCTGCGCCGCAAGATGGGCGGTGTGAGCGAAAAGATGCTGGCGCAAAGCCTGCAATGGCTGGAGCAGGATGGTTTTATTAACCGCGTCGCATACCCGGTTGTACCGCCGCATGTGGAGTATAGTCTGACTCCGCTCGGCGAGGAGGTTAGCGAGAAGGTCGCCGCGCTGGCGGACTGGATAGAACTGAATATTCCGCAGGTGCTGGCGCATCATGCGAAACAGGTGGCGTAGGCCCGGTAAGCGTTAGCGCCACCGGGCAAGATGCCGGATGGCGCTGCGCTTATCTGGCCGACAAAAGCCAGGTTTCCCGGATCGGGTTAATCACGACTTGTTTAAATCGATGCTATAAATCGCAAAGCCGATTTCGTCGTTCCCCACTTTTTGCAGCGGATAACGCGCGTTCTGTTTAATAAACGCGGCAGCTTTCTCCGTCGGCGCGGTTTCAAAACGAATATCCAGCTTGTGGCTTGCGTGAACCGGTGCCAGTTGCCAGTTGTTATCTGCGGCGGGATGGATTTCCCCGGCGCGCTTCGTTTCATCGCTGATCCACTTTGCCAGCACGGCGCGGTTTTCATCCGGCGAAGCAAAAGCGATATGACTGTCGCCCGTCCCGGCAAACTTACCGCCGTAAGCGCGGTAATTATTAGTGGCAACGAGGAAAACCGCGTTCGGATCGATGGGCTTGCCGTTAAACGTCAGATCCTTAATGCGTTCCGCCTGCGGATTTATGCTCTGGCATTCGCCGTCGTAACGCGCGGGCTGCGTCACATCGATCTGGTATTTCACGCCGTCGATAACATCGAAGTTATAGGTGCGGAAACCGTCCCAGTTAATCAGGTTTTGCGGCTTATCGCTGTTCGGATCGATTTGATTGAACTGCCCGGCAGAGCACTCCAGCCACTCTTTCACCTCTTTACCGGTCGCTTTTACCACTACCAGCGTGTTGGGATAAAGGTAGAGATCGGCGGCGTTACGGAACGTAAGCTGGCCTTTTTCCACTTCAACAAAACTGGCCGGATCGTTTTTACGTCCGCCCGCTTTAAATGGCGCGGCAGCAGAGAGCACCGGCAGTTTCGCCAGATCCGGATCGCCCTGAATAAAGTGCTCCACGTAGGCTTTTTGCGCGTTATTCACCACCTGTACGGTCGGATCGTCCTGCACCAGCGACAGGTAGCTGTACATGTTGTCGGCCGACTGACCAATCGCCTTCCCCACAAAATGACGCGTGGCGTCGTGATCGTGTTTGAGGATAGCGACCAGCTTGCTGTCTTCGCCGACGAGGGCTTTTTTCGCTGCCGCGTCGTAGATGGGGCGCGCTTCGGCTTTGGATTGCGTCACCTGCCATTTGCCGGAATCGTTGTTCAGCACCAGATCGACCACGCCGAGATGGTCGCCCCACATGCCCGGCATTACCGAAGGAATACCGTTCAGCGTGCCTTTGCTGATATCTGCGCCTTTGATGGCGGCAAAATCTTTACCCGGGAAGACGGCATGAGCGTGACCAAACAGAATGGCATCGACGCCCGGCACTTCGCTCAGGTAGTAAACGGAGTTTTCCGCCATCGCCTGATACGGCTCTGCCGACAGCCCGGAGTGCGCCACCACGACCACCAGATCGGCACCTTTGGCGCGCATTTCCGGCACGTAGCGGCGCGCGGTTTCGGTGATGTCGTTGACCGTCACTTTGCCGTCGAGGTTGGCTTTATCCCACACCATGATCTGCGGCGGCACAAAACCGATATAACCGATGCGCAGCGTGTGGGTGTTGCCCTCTTTATCCTGCACGGCGGTCTCTTTAATCAGGTAAGGCGTGAACAGCGGTTTTTTACTTTTTGCATCAATGATATTGGCATTCACATAGGGGAATTTCGCCCCCGCCAGCGCTTTGTGCAGGTAATCAAGGCCGTAGTTGAATTCATGATTGCCGAGGTTACCAACGGCGTAATCAAGGGTATTCATTGCCTTATAGACCGGGTGAATTTCTCCCGCTTTAAGCCCCTTTGCTGCCACATAGTCGCCCAGAGGGCTACCCTGGATTAAGTCGCCGTTATCCACCAGCACGCTGTTTTTGACTTCGCCCCGCGCGGCGTTGATCAGGCTGGCAGTGCGCACCAGTCCGAATTTTTCCGTCGCGGTATCTTTGTAGTAATCAAAATCCATCATGTTGCTATGCAAATCAGTGGTTTCCAGAATACGTAAATCCACCGTTGCCGCCTGCACGCTGGCCGCAATCAGCGTCGCCAGAAGCGTTGCACTAAACTTAATCATCAGAGGTATCCTTTTTCGAACTAAGCCACAAAAGAAATTGTTATGTACATTTTGTTGCTTACAGAACTGTGAATACTGCCATAAAAGTGAGCAAAGAAAACGCATTCGCTATCACAGATGGCAGATTCCAGCGCAATGCGATATAAGTAAAACAACGAGTTACAAACCACTGAACAGATAAGAGGTGGATATGTTAGATGCAATTTGCCAACTCGCGCGGGAAGCGGGTGACGCCATTATGCAGGTGTATGACGGTCACAAACCGATGGAGGTCACTAGTAAGGTGGATGACTCCCCGGTGACCGCCGCAGATATTGCGGCCCACGGCGTGATTGTGCGCGGTCTGCAGGCGCTGACACCGGATATTCCGGTGCTCTCGGAAGAGGATCCGCCCGCGTGGGACATTCGCCAGACATGGGGACGCTACTGGCTGGTGGATCCGCTGGACGGCACCAAAGAGTTTATCAAGCGTAACGGCGAGTTCACTGTCAATATTGCCTTGATTGAAAAGGGAAAACCTGTGCTTGGCGTGGTTTACGCGCCGGTGCTGAAAGTGATGTACTCTGCCGCTGAAGGCAAAGCGTGGAAGGAAGAAGCGGGGCATCACCAGCAGATTCACGTGCGCGATGCGCGTCCGCCGCTGGTCGTGGTGAGCCGCTCCCATGCCGACGATGAACTGAAAGAGTATTTGCAGCAGTTAGGCGAACATCAAACCACGGCGATTGGTTCATCGCTGAAGTTCTGTCTGGTTGCGGAGGGGAAAGCGCAGCTCTATCCGCGTTTCGGGCCGACCAACGTCTGGGATACGGCGGCAGGGCATGCTGTTGCGGTAGCCGCCGGGGCGCATGTTCACGACTGGCAGGGGCGTACACTGGATTACACCCCGCGTGAATCCTTCCTCAACCCCGGCTTTCGGGTCTCTATTTACTGAGTAACGTGTGCAGCAGGTCGATCACCTGCTGCACCTCTTGCTGGCTCAACCCGCCGTCTTTAGCAAACTGCACGCGGCCTTCTTTATCCAGCACGATAATCGCGGAACTCTCTTCGTCCAGCTGCCACGCTTTGCGCGTCACGCCTTCGCTATCCACGATAAATTGCGACCACGGATAGAGCTTCTTATTGCTCTCAATGCTGCTGCGCACAAACATGGCGCTGCCCGGAATGGCATCATCGGTGTTGACGATGGTGGTGGTTTGATAGCGGTCATGGGGGAGATTTGCGGCTTTTATCGCTTCTATCAGCCCGGCATTCTTCTCTTTAGCAGAGGTGCGACCGGCAATATGCTGTACAACCCGCACCTTGCCTGGAAGCTGGGCGCTGTTCCAGTTTTTATAGCTAAATTTGTCATTCTCAAGAATCAACTCTCCTCTGTCGGTAATGCCCACAGGCGGCACGCGCTGATTGGTTTCGACGTTATGGGCTGCAACCATCAGCGGCAGTAACAGGCATGTCGCTGCCAGGATAGAACGTAGGGTCATGGTGTTTCCTTATCGTTATGCAGGTGATCCGACCACTTGAATTACGGTTTTAATCATAAGTGCGATCTATATGTTTTTCCCGCAAGCGGGATGCCAGTTTGCGGGCGGACGCACATAACTGTGAAAAAAAATGGCTTTATACTGCGTGGATTAAAGGACTGAAAAGAATATTCTGAATAATTGTCATCAAAAGGTAAATAAAGTTATTCACACTATGTATGCGTGAGGTTCTGAACTATAGTCATTGAGCATTAAAATTTGCGCTCACCAACGCTGGTCCGATTGTGGTACCGCAAGGGCGTAATGCTTTACAGGAGAGACAAGAATGAAAATTTTCCAGCGTTACAACCCACTTCAGGTGGCTAAGTACGTAAAAATCCTGTTCCGTGGACGGTTGTATATCAAGGACGTTGGCGCTTTCGAGTTCGACAAGGGTAAGATCCTTATCCCGAAAGTGAAGGACAAACAGCATCTGTCTGTGATGTCCGAAGTCAACCGTCAGGTTATGCGTCTGCAAACTGAGATGGCTTAACCAACCCGTTGTGCTATGCAGTAGTTTAAGTACTATAAAAAAACGGCCCCACAGGGGCCGTTGATATTTCTGCCGGCGATTACGCCGCGCCTTTATCTTCCGCGTCGGGCAGCTTCGGCGTCAGCACCGCCGCGCGAGTGTCGATACGGGTAACCAGCAGCTGATCGATGCGGTAGTTATCGATATCCACCACCTCAAACTTGTAGCCGGAGAATTTCACCGCATCGGTGCGTTTGGGGATCTTACGCAGCATAAACATCATAAAACCGCCGATGGTTTCATAGTTGCCGGACTGCGGAAATTCATCGATATCCAGCACACGCATCACGTCATCAATCGGCGTGCCGCCATCTATCAGCCATGAGTTTTCATCACGGGCGACAATCATCTCTTCCAGCCCTTGGCCGATCAGATCGCCCATCAGCGTGGTCATCACGTCATTAAGGGTGATAACCCCGACCACCAGCGCGTATTCGTTCATGATCACCGCGAAGTCTTCACCGGCGGTTTTGAAACTTTCCAGCGCTTCCGACAGGGTTAAGGTGTCCGGCACGATCAGCGTGTTGCGGATCTGCACGCCGCTACTGAGCGCCATGCTTTGATTCGCCAGCACGCGATTGAGCAAATCTTTGGAATCGACATAGCCGACAATATGGTCGATATCACCATTACAGACCAGAAACTTGGAATGCGGATGTTCAGAGACTTTGTTTTTCAGGCTCTGCTCATCTTCATGCAGATCGAACCAAATCACGTTCTCGCGCGAAGTCATTGACGATGGCACGGTGCGTGACTCCAGTTCAAACACGTTCTCAATCAGTTCATGTTCCTGTTTACGCAGCACCCCGGCTAAGGCACCGGCTTCCACAACGGCATAAATATCGTCGGAGGTGATGTCGTCTTTGCGCGCCATCGGCAGTTTGAAAATGCGGAAGATGACGTTAGCCAGGCCGTTGAAGAACCAGACCAGCGGGCGGAAAACGAACAAGCAGAAGCGCATCGGGTTGATGATGCGCAAAGCCACGGCTTCGGGCGCAATCATACCGATGCGTTTCGGTGTCAGGTCGGCGAACAGGATAAACAGCCCGGTCACCAGCGAGAAGGAGATAATAAAGCTGAGCTGTTCGGCCAGCTCCGGGGAAGCCACGTTGAGCAACATGCTGTGAAAAACGGGAGAGAAGGCCGCATCGCCGACGATACCGCCAAGAATGGCGACGGCGTTAAGGCCAATTTGCACCACCGTAAAGAACATGCCGGGCGTTTCCTGCATTTTCAGAATGCGTTGCGCGTTGATGTTGCCTTCATCGGCAAGCAGTTTGAGCTTAATTTTTCGTGATGCGGCGAGTGAGATCTCTGACAACGAGAAAAACGCACTTACCGCGATCAGACAGAGTATGACTAAGATGCTGTTTAACATAATTTATCCAGCTGTTAACCGGATCCTCGGAAGGGGTTTTGAAAATCCATGTGGTAAACACAATGAAAGCCGGCCCGAAGCGGTGGGCCGGCAATTTCGAAGGGTAGTATAGCGTAAGCCTGTCGCAAGCTGCCAGAGGCTTAGTTTTCGCCGAATTGCCTGAGAATTCCCTTACTGTTTTACGGGTTAAGCTGCGGCGGTAAACAAACCCCAATGCCACCGATACCGCAGTAGCCATGCGGGTTTTTATATAAATACTGCTGATGCTCATCTTCCGCGTAGTAGAACGGCGTTGCGGATTTGATCTCCGTGGTGACGGTACGCGCATCTCCGGCGCTGCGCATGGCTGCCTGGAAGCGTTCAAGGCTGGCGCGCGCGGCGGCGTTTTGCTCCGGCGTCAGCGGGTAGATCGCGGAGCGGTACTGGGTGCCGAGATCGTTACCCTGACGCATTCCCTGTGCCGGATCGTGGTTTTCCCAGAACACCTGCAACAGCTGCTCGTAGCTCACCACTTTCGGGTCGTACACCACGCGCACGGCTTCGGCATGGCCGGTCTGCCCGGTGCACACTTCACGGTAGGTCGGGTTTGGCGTATAGCCGCCGGTGTAGCCCGCAGCGGTGCTGTAGACGCCAGGTAACTGCCAGAACAGGCGCTCTACGCCCCAGAAACAGCCCATAGCAAACAGCGCAATCTCCATACCTTCCGGAACATGGCTCATTGAATGCTCGTTAACAGCGTGTAAACTGGCAACCGGCATAGGTGTATTGCGTCCGGGCAATGCATCTGACTGAGAAACAAGGTCTTTTTTATTGAAAAAGCTCACGGTGATACCTCCCGGCGAGAGTAATTGCGGTTAGGGTTGTGTTGCGGCGTGTGTTTTAACACAATAAACATCACAAATCAGGCTAGATTTAAACATAAGAAATTTTGGGCTAGCCGTCCTTTTTTCAACCTGCGTTAGCGGGTTTTTATCAGCCTGTGTTCTGTATAAAAGCCGAGCAGGCTCAGCGCGGAGTTGCGCTTACGTTTCCTTCCAGAGGTGGGAACAAGGATATTCAGGAGAGAACGTGCCAAAGATCCGTCTTTTATGTTTTGCCGGTTTGTTGCTGGTGAGTGAAACGGCTTTTGCCGCGAATGTACGATTAAAACTGGAGGGATTAACGGGCGAACTGCAAAAAAATGTGCGCGCTCAGTTGTCCACTATCCAGAGCGATGAAGTGACGCCGGATCGGCGTTTTCAGGCACGTGTTGATGATGCTATCCGCGAAGGGTTGAAAGCCTTAGGCTACTACGAACCTACCATTGATTTCGAACTGCGCCCGCCGCCGGCCAAAGGGCGTCAGGTATTGATTGCCCGCGTCTCGGCGGGCGAACCGGTGTTGATTGGCGGCACCAACGTAATCCTGCGCGGCGGTGCGCGTGACGACAGCGATTACCTGGCGCTGCTCAAAAAGCGTCCCGCCATCGGCACCGTGCTGCACCATAGCGATTACGACAATTTCAAAAAATCCCTCACTAATGTGGCGCTGCGCAAAGGCTACTTTGACAGTCAATTCCTTAAAAGCCAGCTTGGCGTCGCGCTCGAGCGCCACCAGGCCTTCTGGGATATCGACTACGACAGCGGCCAGCGCTACCGCTTTGGCGCGGTGACTTTTGAAGGTTCGCAAATTCGCGACGAATATCTGCAAAACCTCGTCCCGTTTCATGAAGGGGATTACTACCAGACCCAGGATCTGGCGGAGCTGAACCGCCGCCTGTCCGCCACCGGCTGGTTTAACTCTGTTGTGGTTGCTCCTGAATTTGATAAAGCGCGTAAGACCAAAGTGCTGCCGCTGAAAGGCGTGGTGTCACCGCGTACGGAAAACACCATCGAAACGGGGGTTGGCTACTCCACCGATGTCGGGCCGCGCGTTAAAGCGACGTGGAAAAAGCCGTGGATGAACTCTTACGGCCACAGCCTGACCACCAGTATGAGCGTCTCGGCGCCGGAACAGCAGCTTGATTTCAGCTATAAGATGCCGCTACTGAAAAACCCGCTGGAGCAATATTATCTGGTGCAGGGCGGCTTTAAGCGTACCGATCTGAACGATACTGAAGCGGATTCCACCACGCTTGCGCTGTCGCGCTACTGGGATCTCTCCAGCGGCTGGCAGCGGGCGATTAACCTGCGCTGGAGCCTCGACCACTTTACGCAGGCCAGCGTCACCAACACCACCATGTTGCTCTATCCCGGCGTGATGATCAGCCGGACCCGCTCGCGCGGCGGCCTGATGCCAACCTGGGGCGACTCGCAACGCTACTCGGTCGATTACTCCAACACCGCCTGGGGATCGGATGTCGATTTCCTCGTATTACAGGCGCAAAACGTCTGGATCCGCACGCTTTACGATCGCCACCGCTTTGTGGCGCGCGGCAATCTCGGCTGGATCGAAACCGGTGATTTCAACCGCGTACCGCCGGATCTGCGCTTCTTCGCCGGGGGCGATCGCAGTATTCGCGGTTACAAATACAAATCCATCGCGCCGAGAGATGATGACGGCAAGCTGATCGGGGCATCCAAGCTGGCGACCGGATCGCTGGAGTACCAGTACAACGTGACCGGGAAATGGTGGGGCGCTGTATTCGTTGACAGCGGCGAAGCGGTCAGCGACATCCGGCGCAGCGATTTTAAAACCGGGACCGGCGTTGGTGTGCGCTGGGAATCGCCGGTCGGGCCTATCAAGCTCGATTTCGCCGTGCCGGTCGGCGACAAAGATGAACACGGATTACAGTTTTACATCGGTCTGGGGCCAGAATTATGAGTTTATGGAAGAAAATCAGCCTCGGCGTACTGGTGTTTATCCTGCTGCTGCTGGCAACCGTTGTCTTTCTGGTGGGCACTACCAGCGGGCTGCATCTGTTGTTTAACGCAGCAAACCGCTGGGTGCCGGGGCTGGAAATTGGCCAGGTGACCGGCGGCTGGCGCGATCTGACGCTGAGAAACCTGCGCTATACGCAGCCTGGCGTCGCGGTGAATGCCGGGGAGATCCACCTTGCGGTCAAACTGGGTTGCCTGCGTAACAGCAGCTTCTGTGTCAACGATCTGTCGCTGAAAGAGATTAATGTCGCCATCGACAGCAAACAAATGCCGCAGAGCGCGCCCGTACAGGAAGAGGAGAGCGGGCCGCTGAATCTCTCCACGCCCTATCCGATTACCTTAAGCCGGGTGGCGCTGAACAATGTAAATATCAAAATCGATGACACCACGGTATCGGTGATGGATTTCAGCACCGGGCTGAACTGGCAAGAAAAGAACCTGACGCTGACGCCGACGTCGCTGAAAGGGTTGCTAATCGCGCTGCCGAAAGTGGCCGATGTCGCACAAAAAGAGGTGGTGGAGCCGAAGATCCAGAAGCCGCAGCCGCAGGAAAAACCGCTGGGTGAAACGCTGAAAGCGCTGTTTGACAAACCGCTGCTGCCGGAAATGACCGATGTGCACCTGCCGTTGAATCTCAATATTGAGGAGTTCCGCGGCGAACAGTTGCGTCTGACCGGCGACACCGATCTTCTGGTCAGCAGCCTGCTGTTGAAAGTCAGCAGCATCGACGGACAGATGAAGCTTGATGCGCTGGATATCGACTCCAGCCAGGGGACGGTAAACGCCACTGGCAGTGCGCAACTGCGTGATAACTGGCCGGTAGATATCACCCTCAACAGCACGCTGAATATCGATCCGCTGAAGGGCGAGAAGGTGAAGCTGAAAGTTGGCGGCGAAATGCGTAAGCAACTTGAGGTTGGCGTGAATCTCTCCGGCCCGGTTGATATGGTCTTACGGGCGCAAACGCAGCTCGCCGAAGCGGGATTGCCGTTCAACCTTGAGTTGACGAGCCAGCAGCTTTACTGGCCGTTTACCGGGACAAAACAGTTCCAGGCGGACGATACCAGACTGACCTTTTCCGGCAAAATGACCGATTACACGCTGTCGTTCCGCACGGCGGTGAAAGGGCAGGATATTCCCCCGGCAACCATTACGCTGGACGGTAAAGGTAACGCGCAGCAGATCAGCCTTGATAAGTTAACCATCGCCGCGCTGGAGGGGAAAACCGAGCTGAAAGCGCTGCTCGACTGGCAGCAGGCGATCAGCTGGCGCGGCGAACTGACGCTTGACGGTATTGATACGGCAAAAACTTTCCCCGAGTGGCCATCAAAACTGAATGGCCTGATCAAAACTCGCGGCAGCCTGTACGGCGGTAGCTGGCAGATGGATGTGCCGGAGCTGAAGCTCAGCGGCAACGTGAAGCAAAACAAAGTGAGCGTTGACGGGCAACTGAAGGGCAACAGCTATTTGCAGTGGACGATCCCGGGCCTGCATCTGGCGCTGGGGAAAAACAGCGCCGATATCAAAGGCGAACTGGGGGTTAAGGATTTGAACCTCGACGCTAACATTGATGCGCCGGGGCTGAATAATGCCTTGCCGGGCCTCGGTGGAACGGCGAAAGGGGTGGTGAAAGTGCGCGGTACGGTCGATGCGCCGCAGGCGCTGGTGGACATTACCGCCAACGCGCTGCGCTGGCAGGAGCTGTCTGTCGCCCGCGTTCGCGTTGAAGGAGATGTTACGTCCAGCGATCAGATTGCCGGGAAACTCAACGCGCGCATTGAGCGTATCGCCCAGCCGGGCGTGAACCTCAGCCTGGTAACGCTGAATGCCGACGGCAACGAAAAGCAGCACAAGTTGCAGTTGCGCGTACAGGGCGAGCCGGTCTCCGGGCAGTTAAATCTGGCCGGGAGCTTCGATCGCCAGCAGCAGCGCTGGAAAGGGACGCTGAGCGATACCCGCTTTGCCACGCCGATTGGTCCGTGGTCGATCAACCGGCCAATCACCCTCGATTACCGTAATCTGGAGCAGAAAATCGCTATCGGCCCGCACTGCTGGCTGAACCCCAACGCCGAACTGTGCGTGCCGCAGACCATTGATGCAGGCGCCGAAGGGCGCGCGGTAGTGAATCTGAATCGCTTCGATCTGGCGATGCTCAAACCGTTTATGCCGGATACCACACAGGCCAGCGGCGTGTTCAGCGGTAAGGCCGATGTGAGTTGGGACACCACCAAAGCGGGCCTGCCGCAGGGCGAGGTGACGCTTTCCGGGCGCGGCGTGAAGGTCACCCAGGAAGTGAATGGCGCGCCGCTGCCGGTGGCGTTCGATACTTTGAACCTGAATGCGCAACTGCGTAACAACCGTGCCGATCTCGGCTGGCTGATTCGCCTGACGAACAACGGCCAGTTTGATGGTCAGCTACAGATTACCGATCCGCAGGGACGACGTAATCTGGGCGGCAATGTGAACATCCGTAACTTCTCGCTGGCAATGGCCAACGCCATCTTTAGCCGTGGCGAGAAAGCGGCAGGGACGCTGAATGCCAACCTGCGGCTGGCGGGGAATGCACAAAGCCCGCAATTGTTCGGGCAGCTAGGGCTGAACGGGCTGGATGTCGAGGGCAACTTTATGCCGTTCGACATGCAGCCCAGCCAGTTGGCGATCAATTTCAACGGCATGAGTTCGACGTTGCAGGGCGTGGTGCGTACCGGGCAGGGGCAGATCAACCTCAGCGGGGATGCTGACTGGCGGCAACTGGATAACTGGCGTGCGCGTGTGGCGGCGAAAGGCAGTAAAGTGCGCATTACTGTGCCGCCGATGGTGCGGCTGGATGTTTCGCCGGATGTGGTATTTGAAGCCACGCCAAGCTTGTTTACGCTCGACGGGAATGTCGATGTGCCGTGGGCGCGCATTGTGGTGCACGATCTGCCGGAAAGCGCAGTGGGCGTCTCCAGTGATGAGGTGATGCTCAACAACGATCTGCAACCGGAGCAGCCAAAGAGCGCGTCGATTCCGATCAACAGCAATCTGACGGTCCACGTCGGCAATAACGTGCGGCTGGATGCTTTCGGCCTGAAAGCGCGGCTGACCGGCGACCTGAAAGTGGCGCAGGATAAGCAAGGGCTGGGGCTGAACGGGCAAATTAATATCCCGGAAGGGCGCTTCCATGCGTATGGCCAGGATCTGATTGTGCGTAAAGGCGAACTGCTGTTCTCCGGCCCGCCGGATCAACCGCTGCTGAACATTGAGGCGATTCGTAATCCGGACTCGACCGAAAACGATGTTATCGCCGGGGTTCGCGTTACTGGTACGGCGGATGAACCGAAAGCTGAGATCTTCTCCGATCCGACGATGTCGCAGCAGGAGGCGCTCTCTTATCTGCTGCGCGGGCAGGGGCTGGATAGCGAGCAGAGCGACAGCGCGGCAATGACCTCTATGCTGATTGGCTTAGGGGTTGCACAAAGTGGTCAGGTTGTGGGTAAAATCGGCGAGACATTTGGCGTCAGCAATCTGGCGCTGGATACTCAGGGGGTAGGCGACTCCTCCCAGGTGGTGGTCAGCGGCTATGTTCTGCCGGGTCTACAGGTCAAATATGGCGTAGGAATTTTTGACTCACTGGCGACTCTCACGTTACGTTATCGCCTGATGCCTAAGCTGTATCTCGAAGCGGTGTCTGGCGTAGATCAGGCACTAGATTTGCTCTATCAGTTTGAGTTTTAGCAATGCGAATATTTGTCTACGGCAGTTTACGACGCAAGCAGGGCAACAGCCACTGGATGACCAACGCTCAGTGGCTGGGGGACTTTTGCGTCGAAAATCATCAGCTGTATAGTCTGGGGCATTACCCGGGGGCTGTTCCGGGCGAAGGAAACGTGAAGGGCGAAGTTTACCGCATCGATGCGGCAACGCTCGGCGAACTGGATGCTTTACGTACCGCAGGCGGCGAATACAAACGCCAACTGATCCAGACGCCTTATGGCAGCGCCTGGATGTATGTGTACCAGCGTTCGGTTGAGGGAAGAACCTTGATTGAAAGCGGTAACTGGCTGGACAGGGAACAGTACCAAAAGTAATCAGTCCTGGAGAACCGCGCCGCATGGCGCGGTTTTTCTTTGGCGGGGCGCAGAAATTTTTCGCCGGATGGCACCCGATCAACGCTTAAGATCGTTGCGCAGTGCAGACCGGATAAGACGATCCATCGAGGCGCAGCCATAAAAAAGCCCCGGCCGCATAATGCGCACCGGGGCTTTTTCACTAAAGCGTATTATTTTTTGGCAGCGCGTTCGAAGGAAGCAACGATTTCCGCTTTTGCGGCTTCAGCGTTGTCCCAGCCGTCCACTTTCACCCATTTGCCTTTTTCGAGATCTTTGTAGTGCTCGAAGAAGTGGGTGATCTGCGCTTTCAGCAGTTCCGGCAGGTCGTTCACATCTTTAATGTGATCGTACTCTTTGCTCAGTTTGGTGTGCGGAACCGCAACCAGTTTCGCATCTTCGCCGGATTCGTCGGTCATTTTCAGCACGCCAACCGGACGGCAGCGGATCACAGAGCCTGGCTCCAGCGGGTACGGCGTCGGCACCAGCACGTCAACCGGGTCACCATCCAGGGAGAGGGTGTGGTTGATGTAACCGTAGTTGCACGGATAGAACATCGCGGTGGACATGAAACGGTCAACGAACAGCGCGCCGCTTTCTTTGTCAACTTCGTATTTGATCGGGTCAGCGTTAGCCGGGATTTCGATAACCACGTAGATATCTTCTGGCAGATCTTTACCCGCCGGGACGTTCAATAAGCTCATGTTTGTTTCCTTTAAAATGTGTGGCAAACAAGTGCCGGGTATTATAGCCAACTGGCGGTGAATGTCTTCGCCTGTTTTAACTTACTCACACATTTTCAGAGCGTTTCGTATTCCCTTTTTATGACCGTTTTATCCATAACCATAGCAGCATACTGAATAATTTTGTGGAAACGATTACAGCGTAATTTTTCACCACACTGCAACAGTTAAATTTCAGTAAGATCAAGTGCGGATTTAGGGTACATAAGAGTGCGTCATTTCGCGCGCCAGATCGCAACTGGCAATCAACAATTCATTCACTTTTCCGATTTGTGATGTAACGCATTCTGTTACATCCCGGTTTGTCTATAGTTTTCCTCGCAGGTGAAGTTGTAGCCAACAATAACCCTACGAGGATGCTCTTATGTGGAAGCGCTTACTTCTTGTCACAGCAGTTTCGGCAGCCATGTCGTCTATGGCGATGGCCGCCCCTTTAACCGTAGGATTTTCGCAGGTCGGATCAGAATCCGGCTGGCGAGCCGCTGAAACCAACGTCGCGAAAAGCGAAGCCAGCAAACGCGGCATTACGCTGAAAATCGCCGACGGTCAGCAAAAACAGGAAAACCAGATCAAAGCCGTACGTTCGTTTATCGCTCAGGGCGTGGACGCCATCTTTATTGCGCCAGTAGTAGCAACGGGCTGGGAGCCGGTACTGAAAGAAGCGAAAGACGCCAAAATTCCGGTGTTCCTGCTCGATCGCTCCATCGATGTTAAAGATAAATCGCTCTATATGACCACCGTCACCGCCAACAACATTCTTGAAGGCAAGCTGATTGGCGAATGGCTGGTGAAAACCGTGGATGGCAAACCGTGTAACGTCGTCGAACTGCAAGGCACTGTCGGCGCCAGCGTGGCGATCGATCGTAAGAAAGGGTTTGCCGAAGCTATTTCTAAAGCCTCCAACATTAAGATCATCCGTTCGCAATCCGGCGACTTTACTCGCAGTAAGGGTAAAGAGGTGATGGAGAGCTTTATCAAGGCGGAAAACAACGGCAAAAATATCTGCATGGTTTACGCCCATAACGATGACATGGTGATCGGTGCGATTCAGGCGATCAAAGAAGCGGGCCTGAAACCGGGCAAAGATATCCTGACCGGCTCCATCGACGGCGTGCCGGACATCTACAAAGCGATGATTGACGGTGAAGCCAACGCCAGCGTCGAACTGACGCCGAACATGGCTGGCCCGGCGTTCGACGCGTTAGAGAAATTCAAAAAAGACGGCACCCTGCCGCCGAAGCTGACTATCACCAAATCCACGCTCTATCTGCCGGATACGGCAAAAGAAGAGCTGGAGAAAAAGAAAAATATGGGTTACTGAGTCGCGAAAACCCTCTCCCCATTGGGGGGAGGGTAACGGTTTAAGGGGTCGACAATGAACGCGGAAGCACACCAGGAAATCCTGCGTACCGAAGGCTTAAGTAAATTCTTTCCCGGCGTAAAAGCGCTCGATAACGTGGATTTCAGCCTGCGGCGTGGCGAGATCATGGCGCTGCTTGGGGAAAACGGCGCCGGGAAATCAACGCTGATTAAAGCGTTAACCGGCGTTTATCATGCGGATAAAGGGGCTATCTGGCTGGAAGGTCAGCAGATCAATCCCAAAAACACCGCCCATGCACAGCAGCTCGGCATTGGTACCGTGTACCAGGAAGTAAACCTGCTGCCGAATATGTCGGTGGCGGACAACTTATTTATTGGCCGCGAACCGCGGCGTTTTGGTCTGCTGCGCCGTAAAGAGATGGAAAAACGTGCGACCGATCTGATGGCATCTTACGGTTTTTCGCTGGATGTGCGCGAGCCGCTCAACCGTTTTTCGGTGGCGATGCAACAGATCGTCGCGATCTGCCGCGCCATCGATCTGTCAGCCAAAGTGCTGATCCTCGATGAACCGACCGCCAGCCTGGATACCCAGGAAGTGGAGATGCTGTTTACGCTGATGCGCCAGCTTCGCGACCAGGGCGTCAGCCTGATTTTCGTCACCCACTTTCTCGATCAGGTTTATGAAGTCAGCGATCGCATTACCGTGCTGCGTAACGGCGGTTTTGTTGGCTGTCGCGAAACCCGCGAGCTGCCGCAAATCGAGCTGGTGAAAATGATGCTGGGCCGCGAACTGGACAGCAGCGCGCTTCAGCGCGCCGGACGTACGCTGTTGAGCGATAAACCGGTTGCGGCGTTCAGCGGCTTTGGCAAAAAAGGCGTTATCGCGCCGTTTGATCTGGAAGTTCGCCCCGGCGAAATCGTCGGCCTGGCCGGGCTGCTGGGTTCCGGGCGCACCGAAACCGCCGAAGTGATTTTTGGCATCAAACCCGCCGACAGCGGCAGCGCGATCATCAAAGGTAAGAGCCAGACACTCCGTTCTCCGCACCAGGCTTCGTGCCTGGGAATCGGTTTTTGCCCGGAAGATCGCAAAACCGACGGCATCATCGCGGCGGCCTCCGTACGTGAAAACATTGTGCTGGCGTTGCAGGCGCAGCGCGGCTGGCTGCGGCCGATTTCGCGCAAAGAACAAAACGCGATTGCCGAGCGCTTCATCCGCCAGTTGGGGATCCGCACGCCGAGCGCCGAGCAGCCGATTGAGTTTCTCTCCGGCGGCAACCAGCAAAAAGTGCTGCTCTCGCGCTGGCTGCTGACCCGGCCTCAATTTCTGATCCTCGATGAACCGACGCGCGGTATCGACGTCGGCGCGCACGCTGAGATCATTCGTCTGATTGAAACCCTCTGCGCCGATGGTCTGGCGCTGCTGGTTATCTCCTCTGAACTGGAGGAGCTGGTGGGCTATGCGGATCGCGTGATCATCATGCGCGATCGCAAACAGGTGGCGGAGATCCCGCTCGCAGAGCTGTCGGTTCCGGCGATCATGAATGCCATTGCGGCGTAAGGAGTAGAGTGTGATGCCTCAAACTGTGGGTCAAACCGGGCAGCCGAAGCGCCGCTTTAACTGGCCCACCGGAACGCCCCAGCTTATCGCGCTGGTGCTGGTTCTGGTGGTGGACAGCCTGGTCGCGCCCCATTTTTATCAGGTGGTGCTGCAGGATGGTCGCCTGTTCGGCAGCCCGATCGACATTCTTAACCGCGCGGCGCCCGTCGCGTTGCTGGCGATTGGTATGACGCTGGTGATCGCCACCGGCGGCATCGATCTTTCTGTTGGCGCGGTGATGGCGATTGCAGGCGCAACGGCGGCATCGCTCACCGTCTCCGGGCACAGTCTGACGGTGGTGCTGCTGGCCGCGCTGGGCACCGGCGTGCTGGCCGGATTGTGGAACGGCATTCTGGTGGCGATCCTCAAGATCCAGCCTTTCGTCGCCACACTGATCCTGATGGTGGCAGGGCGCGGCGTGGCGCAGTTAATCACCTCCGGGCAGATCGTCACGTTTGACGCGCCGTCATTGGCGTGGATCGGCAGCGGATCGCTGTTGCTGTTCCCGACGCCGGTGATTATCGCGCTGGTCACGCTGGTGCTGTTCTGGCTGTTTACCCGTAAAACGGCGCTCGGCATGTTTATTGAAGCGGCAGGGATTAATATTCGTGCGGCAAAAAACGCCGGGGTGAATACGCGCATCGTGGTGATGCTGACCTACGTTTTGAGTGGCGTGTGTGCGGCTATCGCCGGGGTGATCGTCGCGGCGGATATTCGCGGCGCAGATGCCAATAACGCCGGGCTGTGGCTGGAGCTGGATGCCATTCTGGCGGTGGTTATTGGCGGCGGCTCGTTAATGGGTGGGCGCTTTAACCTTGCACTCTCGGTGATTGGCGCGCTGATTATTCAGGGTATGAATACCGGGATTTTGCTCTCCGGTTTCCAGCCGGAACTCAACCAGGTCGTAAAAGCGGTGGTGGTGATGTGTGTACTGATTGTCCAGTCGCCGCGCTTTATCGCGCTGATTAAAGGAGTACGCGGTCATGATAAAACGTAATTTACCGCTGATGATAACGTTAGGCGTGTTTGTGCTCGGTTATCTCTACTGCCTGACGCAGTTTCCCGGTTTCGCCTCAACGCGTGTGATTTGTAATATTCTGACGGATAACGCCTTTCTGGGAATTATCGCCGTCGGTATGACCTTCGTGATCCTCTCCGGCGGTATCGATTTGTCCGTCGGCTCGGTGATCGCCTTCAGCGGCGTTTTTCTGGCAAAAGCGATCGGTGACTGGGGGATTTCGCCGCTGCTCGCTTTCCCGATTATTTTACTGATGGGCTGCGCTTTCGGCGCGTTTATGGGGCTGCTGATCGACGCGTTAAAAATCCCGGCATTTATCATCACCCTCGCGGGGATGTTCTTCCTGCGCGGCGTCAGCTACCTGCTCTCGGAAGAGTCGATTCCGATTAATCACCCGATCTATGATTCGCTCTCCAGCCTTGCATGGATGATCCCCGGCGGCGGGCGGTTGAGCGCCATGGGATTATTAATGTTGCTGGTGGTGGTGATGGGGATTTTCCTCGCTCACCGCACCCGTTTTGGTAATGAAGTGTATGCCGTTGGCGGCAATGCGACATCGGCGAACCTGATGGGGATCTCCACCCGCGGCACCACCATCCGCATCTATATGCTTTCTACTGGCCTTGCGACGCTGGCGGGCATTGTCTTCTCGATTTATACCCAGGCCGGTTACGCGCTGGCGGGCGTAGGCGTGGAACTGGACGCCATTGCCTCGGTGGTGATTGGCGGGACATTGCTTAGCGGCGGCGTGGGTACGGTGCTGGGAACGCTGTTTGGTGTGGCGATTCAGGGGCTGATCCAGACCTATATTAACTTCGATGGAACGCTCAGCTCGTGGTGGACGAAAATCGCCATCGGCATCCTGTTATTTATTTTTATCGCGTTGCAACGTGGCCTGACCGTGCTGTGGGAGAACCGTCAAAGCTCTCCTGTAACACGCGTTAACACAACGGCAATAAAGTAATAACACATTGAAATAATTACTTTCTCCTAAAGTAAATCCGGTAGCGGTCGATAACTGACGAAATGGGCTTAATTTACGCCAAAAAGTATCGCTGCTACCGGAATTCACATCATGCTTAAAACGCTTTCGATCCGTACTGGTTTACTTTCTTTGCTGGCTGTTATGACGCTTCTGCTGCTGCTGGTCAGCGGCATTGGGGTGTATGCACTCAATAAAAGCTCCTCGTCGCTGGAGCGAATTAATCAACTTCAGGGCGAAAAAATGGCGCGCCTGAGCGAGGGGTACACGCTGATTTTGCGGGCGCGTAACGAAGCCGGTCAGGCGGTGCGGATGATGGAAGTGGGGCTGCTGGATGACGCGGCCAAATCCGTGAAGCAGATCAACGGCGAAATCGCGCAGGGCGAACAGTCTCTCAGCAATGTGATCGCCGCCGGTGTGGATGATGAGCAGGGTTCCGCGCTGCTTGCCCAGGTGGCAAAAAGCTACGGTAATTACGTGAACCAGGGCATTAAACCGATGCAGGATGCGCTGAATCAGCAAAGCGCAGATGCCTACTACGATTTACTGGAAAACAAACTGATCCCCATTTCCCGCCAGTTCGACAACGATATACAAGCCTTCCAGAAGTGGGGCGAAGCGCGCGGCAAAGCGGAAGTGGACGCCGTACAGAGCAGCAAACGCGTTGTGATGTTGCTGATTCTGGTGGTGGCGCTGATGGTGGCCGGGATTATCGTGCTGGCCTGGCTGGCGCTGCGCCATATGCTGCTGAAACCGCTGGATCGCTCTATCGAACAGCTTGAGCATGTTGCGGCCGGCGATTTGATTGCAGTTAAAGCCGAGGTGAGCAGTAAAGAGTTTAACCGTCTGAACGCGGCCATCGAAGAGATGCGCCACTCGCTGATAAGCTCCGTCACCCGTGTTCGCGATGCCAGCGCGCAAATCGATACCGGCAGTCGCGAACTGGCCGCTGGCAACGTCGATCTGTCGCAACGCACGGAATCAACGGCGACATCGCTTGAACAAACGGCTGCCAGCATGGAGCAGATCACCGCCACGGTGAAACTGAACGCCGATAACGCCGAGCAGGCGCATAAACTGGCTAAAACCGTTTCCGATACCGCCGATCGCGGCAGTGAAATGGTGTGTTATGTGATTGAAAAAATGCGCGATATCTCCAGCAGTTCCGATCGCATCGCCGATATTCTCAGCGTGATTGATGCCATTGCCTTCCAGACCAATATCCTCGCGTTGAACGCTGCGGTCGAAGCGGCGCGCGCGGGAGAGCAGGGGCGTGGTTTCGCGGTGGTGGCCGGGGAAGTGCGCAATCTTGCCAGCCGCAGCGCCGAATCGGCGAAAGAGATCCGCCAGCTTATCAGCAGCTCGCAGGCGCAGGTGTCTGAAGGCAGCGATCTGGCGATGCAGGCGGGTGAAACGATGGATGAAATCGCCGAAGAAGTGCTGCGTATGACCAAACTGATGCGCGAAATCGCCAACGCATCGCAGGAGCAGAGCCGGGGTATTGAGCAGGTCAATATCGCGGTCAGTCAGATGGATGAAACTGCGCAGCAGAATGCGGCGCTGGTACAACAATCGTCTGCCGCGACCCGTTCGCTGGAAGAGCAGTCGCGCGAGCTGCTGCAAGCAATGGCATCCTTCCGCCTGCAAACCCAGGGATAATCAAAGGAAGAGAAATGGGTGTTTGTATTCAATGTGATAACGAAGCGCTAAAAGACAGTGATTACTGTGCGAAGAGCGCGAGTTTAAAAAGATCCGCGGCTGGCTGTTTGTACCGCGTTAAACGGACTTTCGTGCACTAAAAAAAGCGCCACAAATGTGGCGCTTTATTCCTCTTTCCCTGCGCTTACGCGTCCGGGAATTCACGCATAAAACGTTCTACATCATCAACCATATGCTCATTGCCGACGAAGAACGGACGGCGCTGGTGCAGGCTTTCCGGTTGAATATCCAGAATGCGCTCTTTGCCGTCGCTCGCTTTACCACCCGCTTGTTCAGCGAGGAACGCCATCGGATTGCACTCATACAGCAGACGCAGTTTCCCTTGCGGGTGGCTTGCGGTGCTGGGGTAGAGGTAGATGCCGCCTTTCAGCAGGTTGCGATGGAAATCCGCCACCAGCGAGCCGATATAGCGCGTGGTATACGGACGGTTGGTCGCTTTATCCTCTTCCTGGCAGAACTTCAGATACTTTTTCACGCCCTGCGGGAATTTGATGTAGTTACCTTCGTTGATGGAGTAGGTATTGCCACGCTCCGGGAACCTCATGCGCTCCTGGCACAGGCAGAAAACGCCGAGTGACGGATCGTATGTGAAGGCGTGAACACCGCAGCCGGTGGTGTAAACCAGCATGGTGGACGAACCGTAGACCACATAGCCCGCAGCAACCTGTTTGTTGCCCGGTTGCAGGAAGTCTTCTTCCGTAACCGGCGTGCCAACGGGGGTAATGCGGCGGTAAATAGAGAAAATGGTCCCGACAGAGACGTTAACGTCGATGTTCGATGAGCCATCAAGAGGATCCATCAGCACCACGTATTTGGCGTGTTCGCAACCTTCGAAAACGACAATTTCGTCCTCTTCTTCAGATGCGATACCGGCCACGATATCGCGTGCGCGAAGTGCAGCTTTCAGTTTTTCGTTTGCGAACAGGTCGAGTTTTTGTTGCTCCTCGCCCTGGACGTTTTCAGCACCGCTTGCACCCAGGATATCGACCAGACCGGCCTTATTGATATCGCGATGAATGATCTTGGCGCCCAGTTTTATCGCCGACAGCAAAGCAGTTAATTCACCGGTGGCGTGTGAGAACTCGTGCTGCTTTTCGACAATAAATTCACCTAACGTTTTCATAACACTTTCCCTGCATGTATATGGAGTAAAGCGATCTTGTCCTGAAGGTTTCAGGTTGCTGGCGACAGCAAGTTCCGGATAGTAAACAGCCTGAACCTTAACGGCCAGCGCTTTCGAAGTCGAAAACGCGACGGACATACAACAATACTAACAAAGATTCAAAAGCTCGTGCTCAGGTGAATCGCGCCAGCAGTATGGGGATTATCCTGAAATGCATTTCTCAGACGTTAAACATATGCGTAAAATGTGCGCCAGTTTTGGAAAGGATAAAAACGTATGCGCATTCATATTTTGGGGATTTGTGGCACTTTCATGGGCGGCCTGGCCTTGCTGGCGCGTTCGCTGGGACATCAGGTGACGGGCTCCGACGCCAATATTTACCCGCCGATGAGCACGCTGCTTGAAAAGGAAGGCATTGAGCTGATTGAAGGTTATGACGCAAGCCAGCTCGATCCTGCACCGGATTTGGTGATTATCGGCAACGTCATGAAGCGCGGTAATCCATGTGTGGAAGCGGTGCTGGAGAAAAACATTCCGTTTATGTCCGGCCCGCAGTGGCTGCACGACTTTGTTCTGCGCGATCGCTGGGTCGTCGCCGTTGCCGGTACGCACGGCAAAACCACCACCGCCGGGATGGCAACCTGGATCCTCGAAGTCTGTGGCTACAAGCCGGGCTTTGTTATTGGCGGGGTTCCGGGGAACTTTGAGGTTTCTGCGCGTCTGGGCGACAGCCCTTTCTTCGTGATCGAAGCCGATGAGTATGACTGCGCTTTCTTCGACAAGCGTTCCAAATTCGTTCATTACTGCCCGCGCACGCTGATTCTGAATAACCTTGAATTCGATCATGCGGATATTTTTGACGACCTGAAAGCGATTCAGAAGCAGTTCCACCACCTGGTGCGCATCGTGCCGGGGCAGGGGAAAATCATCTGGCCGGAAAACGACATCAACCTGAAGCAGACCATGGCGATGGGCTGCTGGAGCGAGCAGGAACTGGTGGGCGAGCAGGGCCACTGGCAGGCGAAGAAACTGTCCACCGATGCCTCAAGCTGGGAAGTATGGCTGGACGGCGCATGCGTCGGGCAGGTGAACTGGGGGCTGGTGGGCGAGCACAACATGCACAACGGTCTGATGGCGATTGCCGCTGCGCGCCATGTTGGCGTTGCACCGGCGGATGCGGCCAGTGCGCTGGGCTCGTTTATCAATGCCCGCCGTCGCCTGGAACTGCGCGGCGAAGCGAACGGCGTAACGGTGTATGACGATTTCGCGCATCACCCGACGGCGATCCTCGCCACGCTGGCCGCGCTGCGTGGTAAAGTCGGCGGTACGGCGAAAATCATCGCCGTGCTGGAACCGCGCTCCAACACCATGAAAATGGGCATCTGCAAAGACGATCTGGCGCCGTCGCTGGGACGCGCTGATGAAGTGTTCCTGCTGCAACCGCAGCATATTCCGTGGCAGGTTGCGGAAGTGGCGGATGCCTGCGTGCAGCCTGCTCACTGGAGCGCGGATGTCGATACGCTGGCGGAGATGATCATCAAAACCGCACAGCCTGGCGATCATATCCTGGTGATGAGCAACGGCGGTTTCGGCGGTATTCATCAGAAGCTGCTTGATGGCTTAGCGAAAAAGGCTGAGGCCGAAGCGGACAAGCTCTGACGGTTGGCTGAAATAAAAAACCGCGACCGGGAAACCGGCGCGGTTTTTTTATGGCTGCGGATTACTCTTTTGCCATCGGCGTGTCGATAGTCTGCGGCGTTTTGCTGCCCTGAATCTCTTTCACGCGTTTCTCTACGTCAGCCACTTGGCTGCTGTTATGCAGCAGGGTGTAAGTCAGATCGAAGCGTGTACTCTGACCCGGTTGCAGCTGTTTTACGCGTTTTTGCGCGCGTTCAATGGTGACCGGATAAGCATAGCTGGTGCCCGGCTCAATCCCGGTGACATAGCCCTGTTTTTCCGTATCGGTGTTTTTCCACATCGTCAGCACTGGCAGTTGTTCGGTGTTATAGCTAATTGCCACCCCTATATTGCCCGCTTTGTTCACCAGCGCGGCCACCGTCTGTTTGCTGGTATCGGCCAGCGGTTTGATATTAAACACCATCTCGTCGAAACCTTTGGTCGGCCCGGCGTAGGTTTGCCACTCTTTCAGACCGCCTTTGGCGTAGTCGTTGAAGGGGCTGACGTTTTCATATGGCGTTATAAAACGCGCGCCCTGTTCGAGAATCGGTTTGCTGAAGTTGCTGTGATAGATAATTTGATAGTCGTGTGGGTAATCTGCGTGGTTGGTCAGCACATCATGCAGGCTGAAGCTGTTGCTGCCAGGAATATAGCGCAGCTCCGTCTCCGTTTGCAGATCCACTTTTTTAAATGCGCTCTCTTTTACCAGCCCGCGAATACGAATTTCATAAGGCGCCGTTTCGCTGACATCCACCGAAACCTGGGATGCTGGCGTGTTGCCCGCTTTGCCATGCAGGGTATAAATCTGCCCGTCAGCGGTGACCGGATGACCGGTCCATTCATAACCGCAGCGCACCACCATCTCGTTGAAACCTTCCAGCCAGCCCAGTCCGTTACGGCTTTCGAGATTAATGAATGCGGGGTTGACTACCTCTTTAACCGGCGAATTCCAGCCCATATGTACGCCAAAACCGTCGGCGTAAAGCAAATTCATGCCGCGCGTCGGGCTAAGGGCAATGGTGAGGCCGTTTTTGCTGCTCAGTTTAATGACTTTACTGCCTTCCTGCTTGCCACCGTGCAGTACCACCTGCTCAATGCTGAACTGCTGATCTTTGATGTTCAGCTGATCGCTGGTGATCCGCCAGTTTCCTTGTTCTGTACCGCCTTCAGCACTTGTCAGCACCCAGGTTTTCGCCATCGCAGGGCCAGAGATAAGCAGTGCCAGAGCGGAAAGTATTACTCTCTTTTTCATCATTCCATCCTTTTTAGCTGAATCGATTATCGTCACCACAGAGAAAATCTACGTTTTGCGCAGTGGATAAAATGTGATCCGATTCATCTGATGAAAAACAGTGCGGAATGATGTATGAAAAGCAAATATTGATCTCATTTATGAGAGAAATGAAACGTATAACGATAGTGAATTTGTGATCGGTGATGTTTTTAGCTTTAACGATTCAGCTAATCAGGCGTGATGCATAAAGGCGATGAAGAAAAAAGCGAAGGAAAATCCCTCCCCTGGCGGAGAGGGTGATTACAGGGCGGTTACTGCTCGCTGGTTTCAGCCAGTTCGCGCAGATACTGGAAAATCAAACGCGCGGATTTTGGCGGTTTGTTACCTTCTTTCTCTTTCTGCGCATTACGGATAAGCGAACGCAGTTGCTGACGGTCAGCATCCGGCCACAGGTTCAGCACTTCCGGCACCGCATCGTCGCCCTCTTCGATCAGACGATCGCGAATCTGCTCCAGCTTGTGGAAAAACGCCACCTGCTGGTTGTGACGGTTTTTCAGCTTATCCAGCGCCTGGCGGATAGGATCCACGTCGCGTTGACGCAGCAGCTTACCGATCAGCTGTAGCTGGCGGCGGCGGCCCTCTTTTTTGATGCGCTGCGCCAGTTCAATGGCATCACGCAGATCCTGGTCGAGCGGGAGTTTATCCAGCGCGTTTTTCCCCAGGTCTACCATTTCCGCGCCAAGCTGCTTTAATTCTTCAGCATCGCGCTTAATTTCACTTTTACTGACCCAGATGATCTCATCATCTTCGTCTTCAATATCATCACCGGGCACGTCGTCGAGCCAGTCGTCGGGCTGCTTTGTCATCTCAGGCTCCTTAAAAAAAGAGGCTAATGTTACCAGTTAAGGCGCGCACTGAAAAACGGTTCTCTGTTAGACTTCAAAGATTCTCTCCCTTAATTATGGCATTGGCGATGAAAGTAATCACACAAGTTGCACAACAACGCAAAACGCTGGAAGAAGCGGTTTCCACAGCACTGGAGCTGGCCTTCGGGAAAGCGGACGGTGCGGAAGTGGCGGTCAGCAAAACCACCGGGATCGGCGTCAGCACGCGCTACGGTGAAGTGGAGAATGTAGAATTTAACAGCGACGGCGCGCTGGGGATCACCGTTTATCACCAGAACCGCAAAGGCAGCGCGTCATCCACCGATCTCAGCCCGGATGCCATCGCCCGTACGGTGCAGGCGGCGCTGGACATTGCCCGCTACACCTCGCCGGATCCTTACGCGGGCGTGGCAGACAAAGAGCTGCTGGCCTTCGACGCGCCGGATCTCGATCTTTTCCACCCGGCGGAAGTGACGCCGGATGAAGCGATTGAGTGGGCGGCTCGCGCGGAACAAACCGCGCTGAAAGCTGACAAACGTATCACCAATACCGAAGGCGGCAGCTTCAACAGCCACTACGGCATTAAAGTTTTCGGCAATAGCCACGGTATGCTGCAAAGCTACTGTTCCACCCGCCATTCGCTGTCGAGCTGCGTGATTGCCGAAGAGAACGGCGAAATGGAGCGCGATTACGCCTACACCATTGGGCGTGATATCAACGACCTGAAAACGCCGGAGTGGGTCGGCGATGAGTGCGCCAAGCGCACGCTGTCGCGCCTCTCGCCGCGTAAGCTGCCGACCATGAAAGCGCCGGTGATTTTCGGCCATGAAGTGGCAACCGGGCTGTTTGGTCATCTGGTCGGCGCGATCGCCGGTGGCGCGGTGTACCGTAAATCGACGTTCCTGCTCGACTATCTCGGCAAACAGATCCTGCCGGAATGGCTGACCATTGAAGAGCATCCGCACCTGCGCAAAGGGCTGGCTTCGACGCCGTTCGACAGCGAAGGCGTGCGCACCGAACGCCGCGACATCATCAAAGATGGTGTATTGATGCAGTGGCTGCTGACCAACTACTCCGCGCGTAAACTGGGGCTGAAAAGCACCGGCCACGCTGGCGGTATCCACAACTGGCGCATTGCCGGGCGCGGCCTGAGCTTTGAGCAGATGCTGAAAGAGATGGGCACCGGCCTGGTGGTGACCGAATTAATGGGCCAGGGCGTGAGCGGTATTACCGGCGATTATTCCCGTGGCGCTTCCGGCTTCTGGGTAGAAAATGGCGAAATTCAGTATCCGGTGAGCGAAATTACCATCGCCGGCAACTTAAAAGAGATGTGGCGCAATATTGTTACCATCGGTGACGATATTGAACAGCGCAGTAACATTCAGTGTGGTTCAGTGTTGTTACCGGAGATGAAAATCGCCGGACAATAACATTACTCCGTGGCGCAAAGCAGTGCGCCTTAAGCGTGAATAATAAAAAGGAAGTGAGCAATGCGTAAAAACCTGTTAGCGATCCTTGCTGTGTCGTCATTGTTTGTCGGTTCGGCGGTGTTTGCCGCCGATCTCGGTGATGATATGGATACCCTCAACGAAAATCTCAAAGTGGTGCAGAAAACCAGTGACGCCACAGAAATGAAAGATGCGTTAACCAAAATGCGTACCGCTGCGCTGGATGCACAAAAAGCCACACCGCCGAAGCTGGAAGGCAAAGCGCCGGACAGCGCCGAGATGAAAGATTTCCGTCACGGTTTTGATATCCTGGTGGGGCAAATTGACGGCGCGCTGAAGCTGACCAATGAAGGCAAAGTGAAAGAAGCGCAGGCGGCAGCGAAAGGGTTTGTTGATACGCGCAATACGTACCACAAGAAGTACCGTTAATCGGTTCTGATTTTGAAATGGCCGCAACCATCCCGTTGCGGCCATTTCAGACCTTGTCATTCACTCTTCGGTTCGCCGATTTCAGCGGGAACCCAACCCCATCGCTGCGAGAATCGTGCTCTTTTTTCAAAAAGCATCGCTTTAATGTTACGGAATCAACAGCACCTTGCCGCTGAACAGCCGGTTCTCCAGCAGGCTATGCGCCTCTTTGCCGCGGGAAAGCGGAAATGATGTCACCGTGGGCAATGTGATATCTCCGGCTTTCAACAGCGCAAACAGCCGATCGGCGCGGCGCTGTCTCTCTTGTTGCGAGGTGAGGTAAGTCCAGAGATCGGCACCGATAACGCCAGCGGATTTCAGTAACAACCCGGTCGGATCAAAGGCCGGGATCTCGCCGCCGGACATACCGAATAACACCACCCGGCCGCCATCTTTCAGGCTCTGCATACTTTCCAGCAGCGTGCTGCCCACCGAATCAAAAACGATATCGCAGCCCGCTGAATGCCAGGCGCGAACCTGTTCTGGCCAGCCGTAATAATCGGCCGCGACCTCGGCACCATTGTGCAGGCAGGCGGCCTGTTTGCTTTTACTGGAGGCGATAGCGAAAACATGCACGCCGCGCGCCACCAGCATTTGCGTCAGCAGATTGCCAACACCGCCCGCTGCCGCCAGCACCGCAACATGCATACCCGGCTCGACGGGTAAGATGTCATGCAGCAGATAATCCGCCGTTAAGCCCTGTAACAATATTGATGCGCCTTCCGCTTCCGAAACCCAGTCAGGCAGGCGGATAGCGTGATCCTGCGGCACCAGAATATGGCTGGCATGCGCCAGCGGAACATCGGCAAAACCAACGCGATCGCCCACCTGCCAGCCTTCCACGCCGCTACCGACGTTGAGCACACGCCCCGCGCCTTCGTAACCGGCAATCCACGGTGCCGTTCCCGCCAGCGGATAACGCCCCTGGCGACGATAAATATCGGCAAAGTTCAGCCCGGCGGCGGAAACCTCCACCAACAGTTCGCCTTCGCCCGGTTCCGGCTCAGGACTGGTGCGCAACCACAGCACTTCGGGGGAACCAAATTGATCAAAAACCAGCGATTGCATCATGAAAAAATCCCGCAGATGATAATCACATTATTATTTCTCGCCGCTATGCGAGGATAAATGCGGGTTTATTATCTTCATTTGATACTGAAAATTTGGAATAGCCAAAAATGGATTATCTGAAATGCGTTGAATCGTTTGTCACGACGGTGACCCGCGGCAGTTTTACGGCGGCGGCAGAAACGCTGGGGATCACGCCCGCGATGGTGGGCAAACATGTGCGTGAGCTGGAGCTCAGAACGGGCTGTCAGTTGCTGCACCGCACCACGCGCCGCCAGGGGTTAACCGACGCGGGCCAGCGTTTCTACCAGTATGGTCTGCAAATTCTGGCCACGGTGCGTGACGCGGATGGGCTGGCAAGTGAGCTGTATGAAAATGTCGCCGGGCTGTTGCGTATCAGCGCACCGGTTGCGTGGGGGAATCGGGTGCTGACGCCGATCCTGTCGCGGTTTTTGCAGCATTATCCGGGCGTGAATGCGGAGATGGTGCTCAGCGACCGTAAAGTCTCGCTGATTGAAGAGCGCTTTCAGTTGGCGATTCGGATTGGCGCCATTAACGATGACGGTAGCGTCGCCATTCCCCTTCCGCCGTATCGCATGTTACTTGCGGCCTCGCCGGACTATCTGGCTCGCCACGGCGTTCCCGGTTCTCCGGAGGAGCTAAAGCACCATCACTGCGTCAGCTTCAGCCAGTGGCGTTCGGATCATCGCTGGCAACTGGAAGGGCCATCCGGAACGCAGGAGATTGCCATCGCGCCCCGGCTGATGGTCGACTCCGGCGAGGCGCTGCGCCAGGCGGCGCTCAGCGGGCTGGGAATTGTGCAGCATGCTTTTATCACGCTGCAACGGGACATTGACGCCGGTCGGCTGTGCAGGGTGCTGCCAGAGTGGCTGCCGCCGCCAAGACCGATGCACCTGTTGCGTTTGCCCGGCCGTCCGCTGCAACCGCTGGTCGCCTCTTTCACCGATCATCTTCTGCGTGAGCTGAAGGCGGATCAGCAATAAGAAAACCTTATTGCGCTCACGCTTTTCCCTTCGGCTTCCGCGTTTGTTTCTGCTTCCGCAAGGGCGTTTTTCCGCTTCTTTTGCGTCAATCTGTGACGCCTGCGCAGTGATATATCTCTTCCCGAACGATTTATGTGGCGCAGATCACTAACGCCTTTTCCCTTTCCACTTTGAAGTGGAAAACTCCTGGCTACAAACTCGTAACCCGCAACGTTAGTTTTATCTCAACGAGATGAATGGGGTACGACGAGTGAATAACGGAGCGGTAATGAACGATGCCCAAGAGCGGGTGGAGCAAACGGCAACCCTGGCCGGGCGAATGCTGACGCAGGTCTATGCGCTGCTGAGCAATCACGGTATCACGCCGAATGCGGTACAGCAGCAAATGCTGACCTCCCACGTTCGCGCGATGGCGCACCGGTCGGTGACCGGCGAACCGCTGCCGGAAGTGGATGCCAGCCTGTTTGATGAAATCTCGCCTGAATCAATGAACCTGGCCCGTGAAGTGGTGGCAGCGTTTGGCAATCTTCCGGAAGAAGAAGCCTGGCTGCTGTCGGTGCATTTCGAAGTGGCAAAAGAGAACCTCTAAGGAGCAAAAGAATGGAACAAATTACCGTAGTGATTGGCGATCGTCTTGGCAAAGGTCAGAAAGTCGCAGCCGGCGTTGAAAAAGCGGGCGGCCGCGCCGTGGTGGTACCGGGCGTAGCAGCAGATATGAAACTGGGTGACGTGATGAAAGCGGAAAACGCCACCTTCGGTATTTCGTTTTGCGGCAGCGGCGGCGCGGGTGCCATCACTGCGCAGAACAAACATGGTTATAAAGCCAAATACGGCATGCGCTCCGTGGAAGAGGGCGTTACCGCCATCAATGAAGGCTGCAATGTTCTCGGCTTCGGGTTTATGGACAAAGAAGAGTTGGGCGAGCGCCTGGTGCAGGCGTGGCAGAAAAAATACGGCGCATAACCATGAAAGAACAGTTCACCACCACGGTCAGGGTTAAGGGAAAAGGCGAGGCGAAAGCGCGCGCCTTCGCGGATGCGCTGAACCAGGTTCAGGCCGCGGTGATGAAAGCATCGCCGCAGATTTTACTGCGTATCGAGCCACAGGATGTGCAGGTTGTTCATGCGCAGGAAACGATACGGAAAGAGGCGTTTTTATTCCTCTTTCTGCGTCGGGAAAGACGGACGTACAGCGTGGAGCTGGACGTCACCGTCAACGTGACCGCCATCAATCTCGATAAAGTGGACTTCGTCACGAAATAACTCAACGCATACCCGGTGAATCACCTCCGCTGGGTAGAAGAGGGCAGACTGATGTTCTTAATCATACTAATAAAATCGCTCATCATCGGCGGCCTGGTTGGCGTCGGTGTTGGCGCGGGGGCTGCACGCATGTTCCATGCGCCGACCACACAAGGGATGGGCGCATTTCGTACACTGGGCGAACTGAATTCCTGCGAAGGCGATCCTGCATCGCATTTCTCATTCGGCTTAGGCTTCTTCTTTAACGCCTGGGCCTCGTCCGTTGCGGCGGGTTCTTTTACCCAGGACGTTGACCACCGCATCATTCCGAACTGGGGCGCGGCGGCGTTGATGGTGAAAAACCGTAACGTCGGCGAAACCCTGCACGATCCGAAAAAGATGGCGATCGCCTGTGGCCTGATTGGCATGGTGGTTGTCACCTTCCTTAACCTGACGGCTTCTTCCGTTCCGGCGGCTTTGCAGGTCACCGCCGTTAAAGTGCTGGTTCCGGCGGCCAACCTGCTGGTGAACACCGTAATGCCGGTGATCTTCTGGCTGTCAGCCATCGACGCAGGCAAAAAATCGGGTTTCTGGGCCACCGTCTTTGGCGGCGCGGCGCAGCTGATTATGGGCAACGCCGTACCTGGCCTGGTACTGGGCATTCTGATTGGTAAAGGTGTGGAAGAGAGCGGCTGGAACCGCGTCACCAAAGTGATGATGACGGCCATTGTCGCACTGTTTGTGCTGAGCGCCTTCTTCCGCGGCTTCGATCTGAAAATGATCGAGTCCTTCCACCTGAGCGCGCCGAACTGGCTGGAGCTCATCCACAACTCGCTCAGCGGCAAATAAGGAAGCGAAATGGAACAGAATAAAGGGTTTTGGTACGCCGACTGGTCGTTCCCGATCTTTGTTGGCCTGCTCTCTTCCGGCGTGTTCGCCGGGACACATATGTACTACCTGTACGGCATTGGCGCGTTTAACGAAGTGGCGTTTGTTTCGATGCTGCGTTCCGGCATGGACACCGGCGTATACGGCGCGGTCGCCGCGTTTGGCGCCAGCTTCCTGTTCGCCCGCATTATCGAAGGTTCGCTGGTCGGTATTCTTGATATCGGCGGCGCAATCCAGACCGGTGTCGGCCTCGGTGTTCCGGCGCTGTTGCTGGGCGCGGGGATCCTCTTCCCGGTGGAAAACTTTGTCGCTTCGCTGGCAACCGGCCTGGTGCTTGGCCTGGCCATTGGTTACCTGATCATCCTGGCGCGTAAGTTCACCATCAACCAGAGCGATTCCACCTACGGCGCAGATGTGATGATGGGCGCGGGTAACGCATCCGGCCGCTTCCTCGGGCCGCTGATTATCCTCAGCGCGATGACTGCTTCCATTCCTATTGGTATTGGTTCGCTGGTTGGTGCTTTGCTGTTCTACCTCTGGCAGAAACCGATTACCGGCGGCGCGATCCTCGGCGCCATGCTGCTGGGCTCCATCTTCCCGGTCGCCCTTTGAACCCTACGGGCGCTGCGGCGCCCGTTATTACTGGAGATTCGCATGTTTGATTTACTCCTGCGCCGGGCGCGTCTGGTTGACGATACGCTGACGGATATCGCCATCAAGGCAGGGAAAATCGCCGCGCTGGGCGAGATAAACGACCCGGCGGTTAAAACGCTCGATCTGCACGGCGAACACTATGTCAGCGCCGGGTGGATTGATTCCCACGTGCACTGCTACCCGAACTCGCCGATTTACCACGATCAACCCGACAGCGTCGGCATCAACACCGGCGTGACGACGGTGATTGACGCGGGCAGTACCGGTGCTGATGATGTCGATGATTTTTATGCCATTACCCGCGAAGCGGCGACCGAAGTGTATGCGCTGCTGAACATCTCCCGCGTTGGGCTGATTGCCCAGAACGAGCTGGCCAACATGGCCAATATCGACGCGAACGCGGTGCATGACGCGGTGAAACGCCACCCGGATTTTATCGTCGGCCTGAAAGCGCGCATGAGCAGCAGCGTGGTCGGCGAAAACGGCATCGCGCCGCTGGAGCGTGCGAAGGCGATCCAGAAAGCCAATGGCGATTTGCCGTTGATGGTGCACATCGGCAACAACCCGCCGAACCTCGATGAAATCGCTGAGCTGCTGACCTCCGGCGACATCATTACTCACTGCTATAACGGCAAACCGAACCGCATTCTGGCTCCGGGCGGCGAGTTACGCGCTTCCGTGGCGCGCGCCATTGCGCGCGGTGTGCGTCTTGATGTTGGGCACGGCAGCGCCAGCTTCAGCTTTGCGGTGGCTAAACAGGCCATCAGCCTCGGCATTCTGCCGCAGACCATCAGTTCTGATATCTACTGCCGCAACCGGATCGACGGCCCGGTGCGATCGCTGGCAAACGTGATGTCCAAATTCCTCGCCATTGGCCTGTCGCTGCCGCAGGTGATTGCCTGCGTGACCGACCATGCCGCCGCTGGCTTGCGTCTGAAGCATAAAGGGCGTCTTGCAGTCGGCTTTGACGCCGATCTGACCATTTTTGACCTGCGTCGCCAGTCGGTGCTGTTCACCGATGCGGAAAACGACAGCCTGCAGGCCGAACAGTTACTCACGCCGCTGGCCGCCATTCGCGCGGGCAAAGGCTATCTGACCGAACAAGGGAGCGCAGAACATGCCTTCGATTTATGAAAAGTACAATTTAAAACAGGTGATTAACGCCTCCGGCCGGATGACCGCGCTGGGCGTTTCCACCCCGCGCCCGGAAGTGGTGGAAGCCGTGCTTGGCGGCATGAATCACTACTTCGAAATGAAAGATCTGGTGAACAAAACCGGCGAATACATTGCGAAGCTGCTGGAGGTTGAAGCGGCAACCGTTGTCTCCTGCGCCTCGGCGGGGATTGCGCAATCCGTTGCTGCGGTGCTGGTGCGCGACAGCGACTGGCTGCTGGAGAATCTGCACAGCACGGTGATGGAGAACAACGAAATCGTGCTGCCGCGCGGTCACAACGTGAACTTCGGCGCACCGGTCGGCACCATGGTGGCGCTCGGCGGCGGGAAAGTGGTGGAAGCGGGTTATGCCAACGAATGCTCCGCCGATCAGCTGGCGGCGGCAATCTCGCCGCGCACGGCCGCGATCCTCTACATCAAATCACACCACTGCGTACAAAAAAGCATGCTCAGCGTGGAGCAGGCGGTGGTGGTGGCGCGTAAGCATAACCTGCCGCTGATTGTCGATGCCGCGGCAGAAGAGGATTTGCAATGCTACTACCGCGCCGGGGCCGATTTGGTGATTTACAGCGGCGCGAAGGCCATCGAAGGGCCAACCAGCGGGCTGGTGATCGGCAAAACCCAGTACGTTGAGTGGGTGAAACGCCAGACAGCGGGCATTGGCCGCGCCATGAAAGTCGGCAAAGAGGGCATTCTTGGCCTGACTTGCGCCATCGAACACTATCTGAGCGCCCGCAAAGAGAGCGGCGCGGAGATGGTTGCCAAAATGACGCCGTTTATCGATCAGCTCAACACGCTGCAAGGCGTGAGCGCGCGTGTCGTGTGGGACAGCGCCGGGCGCGACATTGCCCGCAGCGAAATCAAGTTTGATGAAGCGGTAACCGGCATCGCCACCGGCGAACTGGTCAGCGCGCTGAAACAGGGTGAATACGCCATCTATTTCCGTGGCTACAAAGCCAATGAAGGCATTATCGAAGCCGATGTGCGCAGCGTGAGCGCTGAGCAACTGGCGATTGTTTATCGCCGCATCGCCGAAGAATTGAAGGAGCAACACGCATGAAACTGACCCCGAACTTTTACCGCGATCGCGTCTGCCTGAACGTGCTGGCGGGAAGCAAAGAGAACGCCAGCGCTATCTATGAAGCGGCTGAAGGCTATGTGCTGGTCGGCGTACTGTCCAAAAATTACCCGGACGTGGCGTCGGCGGTAGCGGATATGCGCGACTACGCGGCGCGTATCGATAACGCGCTCTCTGTCGGCCTGGGCGCAGGCGATCCGAACCAGTCGGCGATGGTCAGCGCCATCTCCCGCGACGTGCAGCCGCAGCACGTCAACCAGGTGTTTACCGGCGTGGCAACCAGCCGCGCGCTGCTTGGGCAGAATGACACAGTGGTTAACGGCCTGGTCTCGCCGACCGGCACGCCAGGGTTGGTGAAAATATCCACCGGGCCGCTCAGCAGCCAGGCGGCCGACGGTATTGTGCCAGTGGAAACCGCCATTGCACTGCTGAAGGATATGGGCGGTAGCTCGATTAAATATTTCCCGATGGGCGGGCTGAAGTGCCGTGATGAGTTTCAGGCGGTTGCCGATGCCTGTGCGCGTCATGACTTCTGGCTGGAGCCGACCGGCGGTATCGATCTGGAGAACTACAGCGACATCCTGCGCATCGCGCTGGAAGCGGGCGTCAGCAAAATTATCCCGCATATTTACAGCTCGATTATCGATAAAGCGAGTGGTGATACCCGTCCGGCGGATGTACGCCAGTTACTGGCAATGACCAAAGCGTTAGTGAAGTAAACATCCTGCCCTCCCACAACCGGTGGGAGGGAAATGCACACCATAAAGGAGCCACCATGCACACTGCCCGTCATCTGCTTGCTGCTTCACTCTCCCTTCTGGCGACCAGCGCCATTGCTCAGACGCAGTACGCCTGGGTGGGAACCTACAACCCCAACGGCGAAGGCGTTTACCGCTTTACCGTTGACCCGCAATCGGGCGCGCTGAGTAACAAAACGCTGGTCAGCACGCTGCCGAATGCGGCGCAGCTTACCGTTTCGCCGGATAGCAAAACGTTGTATGTCGCCAGCGAAGTGGAAAAGGGCGTGGTGCAGGCGCTGCGTATTGGCGATAACGGCGCATTGCAGGAGCTGAACCAGGTATCATCCGGCGGTGCCGGGCCGGTTTATCTGGCGCTGACGCCGAATGGGCGCTATCTGCTGGTGGCGAATTATGTCAGTGGTACGATTGCCGTACTGTCGGTAAAAGCCGACGGTAGCCTCGGCGAGGCGGTGGACAGCCATCAGGATCAGGGCGAACCGGGAGCCGCCAAACCCGCAGCAGCCGTGGAGGGCAGCTTTGCCATCAGCGATCATAACGGCCCGCATGCGCATATGATTGCCGCCGATCCTCAGGGGAAATTTGTCTTCTCGACCGATCTGGGCCTGGATCGCATTTATCAGTACCGCCAGGAGGCGCAGAGTGGCAAGTTAACGCCTAATGAGCCTCCTTTTATCAACGCGTCTTCAAAAGGCGCCGGGCCACGTCACTTTGTCTTTACGCCAAAAGGTGATGGGCTGTGGTTGATCAATGAAGAGGCTTCAACGTTGACGTATTACACGCTGGACAGCGCCAGCGGAACGCTGAAAGAGGGCAAAACCACCTCGGCGCTGCCAGCAACGTACAAAGGCACCAGCTTTGCCGCCGGTCTGGTACTCAGCCGGGATGGTAAACAACTGTATGTGGCTAACCGTCTGCATAACAGCGTGGCGCACTTTAGCGTACAGCCGGATGGCACGCTGGCGCATCAGGATGATGTCTGGACGCGCGGCGACTATCCGCGCTCGCTGACGCTGGATAAGCAGGGGCGCTGGCTGTACGTCATGAATCAGCGCAGCGACAATATCACCCGTTTTCGCGTTGCGAAGGACGGTAAGCTAAGTTTTGTGCCGGATTACACACCGGTGGGTAGCCCATCTCAGATGGTCATTTCCTCTCACTAAGCCAGGAGACTGACGTGCGATTCCCGAACCAACGTTTAGCGCAGCTGTTTATGATGTTGCAAAACGAGACACTGCCGCAGGATGAACTGGCACAAAGGCTGTCGGTCTCCACGCGTACCGTTCGGGCCGATATCACCGCCTTAAATGCGCTGCTGGAGCACCACGGCGCACAATTTATTTTGACGCGCGGCAGCGGTTATCAACTGAAGATCGATGATGCTACGCGTTACCAGACATTACAGGCCGCCCGCCCGCGCGCGCTGCGTATTCCTCGCAGCGGGCCGGAGCGCGTGCACTACCTGGTGGTGCGGTTTCTGACCTCTGCCTTTTCCCTGAAGCTGGAAGATCTGGCGGATGAGTGGTTTGTCAGCCGCGCCACGCTGCAAAACGACATGACCGAAGTGCGTGAATGGTTTTCCCGCTATCGCCTGACGCTGGAAACCCGTCCGCGCCACGGCATGAAGCTGTTTGGCAGCGAGATGGCGCTGCGCGCCTGTCTGACGGATCTGCTGTTTGAACTGGCGCAGCAGAACGCGCACAACCCGCTGATCACCGAAGAGGCGCTCAACCCTGGCGTGCCGGAAGCGCTGGCCGCCATTCTGCATGATTGCTTTAGCCGCTATCACATTCGCCTGACTGATGAGGGCGATCTGTTTATCCGCCTCTATTGTGCGGTGGCGGTGCGGCGTATCAGCGAAGGGTATCCGCTCTCGGAATTTACCGCCGAAGATGGCGATGAGAACGTGCGCGATGCGGCGCGCGCCATTTCTGCCGCGCTACAGCAACTGGCGGGAAAACCGCTGGCTGCCTCGGAAGAACACTGGCTGCGGGTGCATATTGCCGGGCGGCGCGTGCAGGAGATTGCGCCGAGCGCCATCAGCGCGGACGACGACGAAACGCTGGTGAATTACATTCTCGGCTATATCAACACGCACTATAACTACAACCTGCAAAATGACGATCAACTGCATGCGGATTTACTGACGCACATTAAAACCATGATCACCCGCGTGCGTTACCAGATCATGATCCCTAACCCGTTGCTGGATAACATCAAACAGCACTATCCGATGGCCTGGGACATGACGCTGGCGGCGGTATCCAGTTGGGGTAAATACACGCCGTATGTCATCAGTGAAAACGAAATTGGCTTCCTGGTGCTGCATATTGGCGTAGGGCTTGAGCGCCACTACAACATTGGCTACCAGCGCCAGCCGCGCGTACTGCTGGTGTGCGATGCCGGGAATGCGATGGTGCGGATGATTGAAGCGGTGCTGGCGCGCAAATATCCGCAAATTGTCGTCTCGCGCACCGTGACGCTGCGCGACTACGAGCAATGCGACGGTATTGCGGAAGATTTTGTCATTTCCACCGCGCGGATCAGCGAGAAAGACAAACCGATCGTCACCATCGCGCCTTTCCCCACCGATTACCAACTGGAGCAGATCGGCAAGCTGGTGCTGGTGGACAGAACGCGTCCGTGGATGCTGGAAAAGTATTTTGATGCCGCGCATTTCCGCATTATCGACGGCGCAATGGATCAGCAGACGCTGTTTAAAACCCTTTGCGATCAGCTGCAGGATGAAGGTTTTGTCGGCGCAGAGTTTGTGGATTCCGTGGTGGAGCGTGAAGCGATTGTCAGCACCATGCTCGGCGAAGGCATCGCGTTACCGCACGCGCTGGGTCTGCTGGCGAAAAAAACCGTTGTCTACACCGTGCTCGCGCCAAAAGGTATTCAGTGGGGCGAGGAGATCGCGCATGTCATCTTCCTGCTGGCGATCAGTAAAAGCGAGTATGAAGAGGCGATGGCGATCTACGATATTTTTGTCACCTTCCTGCGCGAGCGCGCAGCATCAAGGCTTTGCGATTGCGCCAATTTCGCTGCCTTCCGCAGCGTGGCGATGGAGTGCGTCAGCCGGTTCTGACACAACCGGGTAGTGGCTACCCGGTTGTGTAGGGGTTACCCGTCGGTGGAGCGCGTCACGTTTTCCCAGGCGTTGATTTCTGTTGTCAGCGTCGCCAGTTTCTCCCGCACCAGCGTGAGCGCATCGCTACCTAACAGCAGATGGGCGGGCGGCGTGGCGCTTTGCATAATGCTCAGGATCGCGCGGGCGGCTTTTGCCGTATCACCCAGTTGCTTGCCGCTTTTCTCCTCGCGCGCTTTGCGGATCGGGTCGAAAAGCGCATCGTAATCGGCAATGGAGCGGGGCGTGCGGATCATCGAACGGCCCGCCCATTCAGTACGAAACGAACCGGGCGCGACGGCGGTAACAAAAATGCCAAACGGCTGCACCTCTTTGCCCAGCGCGTCGGAAATTCCCTCCAGCGCAAACTTGCTGCCACAGTAGTAAGTAATGCCCGGCATGGTAATGAACCCCCCCATCGAGGTGATGTTGATAATGTGCCCGCGCCGCCGCTGGCGCATGCCCGGAAGCACCGCTTTCATCATGGCGACGGCGCCGAACACGTTAACCTCAAACTGGCGGCGCAGGGCGTCCAGCGATGACTCTTCCATCACCCCTTCATGACCGTAACCGGCGTTATTCACCAGCACATCAATTGGCCCCACGCTGGTTTGCGCTTCGGCAATGACATTGTCGATCGCGGAGAAATCCGTGACATCCAGGATGCGCCCGTAAGCGCGGCCAGAGGACAGCGCCTCAAACGCTTGTTTTGCCTCCGTATTACGCACCGTACCGATCACGCGATAGCCAGCGGCCAGCGCTTCCTGCGCCAGCGCGCGGCCAAAACCGCTGCTGACGCCGGTAATAAAAACAATTTTTTCTGCGGACATTGTCGTACTCCCATGAAAAATGGAAGCTGCATAATATTGTCTGTACTGGGCGTTTTTTAGGCCATATATTCTCTTTTTATTGCCTAAAATTCTGAGTGACGGTGTGACGATGCATTTCCCCGACCAGCCGCAAATGGTGGCGCTGTTGAAAGAACTGGCTCCGCAGGAGGGTTACAATCTGACGGCGCTCGCGGATATTCGTATTCTGCGATCCGATCGCCCGCTCGCCAGAACGCCGGTGCTCTACGATCCCGGCATTGTCATTGTCTGCCAGGGCAGTAAACGCGGCTATTTCGGCGAGCAACTCTACCTTTATGACGAACAGCATTATCTGGCCGTTTCGGTTCCGGTGCCTTTTGTGATGGAAACCGAGGCGTCTGCCGAACGTCCGTTGCTGGCTATCTATATGCATCTCGATTTTCAGGTCGCGGCGGAGTTGCTGCTCCACATTGAGCAGCAGGGAGCCATGCATGCGGCGGCAGCGCCGCAAAGTATGATGTCCAGCCCGATGGACGGTGGGATGCGGAAATCGGTATTGCGGTTGCTGGAGGCGCTAAGCTCCCCGCTGGAGGCGGCGGTCCTTGGGCCAGCACTGGTGCGTGAGCTCTATTTCCGCGTATTAACCGGCGCGCAGGGACATGCCATGCGTTCCGCGCTGGCGCTGCAGGGGCAATTCGGCAGAATCTGCAAGGTGCTGCGGCATATTCATGCTGCGTATCACCAACCGCTGAGTTTGAGGCAACTGGCAGATGAGGCGGGAATGAGCGTGCCCACATTTCATAGTCATTTCAAAACGATGACGCAGATGCCGCCGATGCAGTATGTCAAATCAGTGCGGCTGCACCAGGCGCGAATGCTGATGGTTCGCCAGGAGATGACGGCTGCCGCAGCCAGCTATGCGGTGGGGTATGAAAGCCCGTCACAATTTAATCGCGAGTTCAAACGGTTGTTTGGCCTGCCGCCTGCGCAAGAAGTACAGAGAATGCAGCAGAGTTTCGCCGTCCCGCCGCCGCATCCGGCTTCTGACTTTATCTCTTCGCACTGAGTTTTTGCGAGCCGCTTTCCAGAACTGCATGTAATGCGAATGTAATGCTATATTGCATTACACATTCTCTTTTTACCGGAGGCATAATGGCCACGCTAAATGTACGACTGGATGACAATCTCAAGGAAGAGGCCTGGACCGTGCTGGAAAAACTCAATATCACGCCGACGGAAGCGGTTCGTATGCTGTTTCAGTATGTGGCGGAAAATGGACGTATGCCGATTAAGACCGTGACGGTGAGCGACGATGAAGAAGCGCTGTTGAAAATCATCAGGGAACGGCTGGCAAATCCGCAGAAAGGCATCAGGGTTACTCTGGATGACCTATGAACTGGTCTTTGATCCGCGGGCATACCGGGAGTGGGAAAAGCTGGGGGAGACAGTAAGAGCACAATTCAAAAAGAAACTTGCGGACGTTCTGGTTCAACCACGGATTGAGGCTGCCCGACTGCATGACTTTCCGGATTGCTATAAGATCAAACTCAGGTCGTCTGGCTACCGGCTGATTTATCAGGTCCGGGATAACATCGTGACGGTGTTTGTTATCGCTGTGGGAAAGCGAGAAAAGGCGACCGCTTACCGGCAAGCCCGTAAGCGGTTGTAGCAATATTCACCGCAAGTGATGCACAACCTGGTTGCTGCTGCCGCGCCAGATCAGCATCGGGTCTTTCAGATCCTGAACGAATTTACCGTCAACCAGCACGTTGATCAGGGCCACCACCTCAAGCTGGGCGGCATTCAGTTCATCCATTTTGTAACCGGTCCACACCCAGATATCTTTGCCGGGGCATTCGGCGCGGATGCGGGTCACCAGCTTTAAAATGTCCGGCACGTTCTGCGGGTGTAGCGGATCGCCGCCGGAGAGCGAAATGCCCTGGCGTTTAACGCGCGTATCGTTGAGATCGGCGATGATGCGATCTTCCATCTCCCGCGTGAAAGGAACGCCGGAATTAAGCCGCCAGGTGCTTTTGTTGTAGCAGCCGGGGCACTCGTGTACGCAACCGGAGACGAACAGGGTGCAGCGGGTGCCGGGGCCATTAACAATGTCTACAGGATAATATTGGTGATAATTCATTTTTCCTCGTCGCATTTGGCGCTGTAGCTGCGTTGGCTGCTCGAGCGCACCCGGGTCACTTACTGGAGTAAGCTCCCCGGGATTTACTCGTTTGCCGCCTTGCTACAACATCAACTGCTTAGAGGAAACGCATCAGACAAAAAGTTGTAGCGGCAGAAAACGTAGGCCCGATAAGCGTAGCGCCATCGGGCAATCAGCTACGGTGGCGTCACTGGCCGTATGCCCGGCGCGGTAAACGCCATTCACCGGGCAAGGGAGCTGTTAACCGAGTTGCCCGTTACCGAGGTGCTTCACGCGGCGTTTAACTTCTTCCTGTTTACCGGCGTTAAACGGACGGGCATCCGGGCTGCCGAGATAGCCGCAAACGCGGCGCGTGACCGAAACGCGCGCGGCGTCGTGGTTGCCGCATTTCGGGCAGGTGAAGCCTTTACTGGTGCACTCGAACTCGCCGGTAAAACCGCACTCGTAACACTCATCAATCGGCGTATTGGTGCCGTAATACGGCACATGCTGATAGCTATAATCCCAGACATCTTCCAGCGCCCGCAGGTTGTGCTGAATGTTCGGATACTCGCCATAGCAGATAAAACCGCCGCTGGCCAAAGGCGGATACGGCGCTTCGAAATCGATCTTGTCGTACGGGTTAACCTTTTTCTCGACGTCGAGGTGGAAGCTGTTGGTGTAGTAGCCTTTGTCGGTTACTCCATCCACGACGCCAAACTCAGCGGTATCCAGGCGGCAGAAGCGATCGCACAGGTTCTCGCTCGGCGTGCTGTAGAGGCTAAAACCGTAACCGGTCTCTTCTTTCCACTGATCGACCGCTTGGCGCAGGCGTTCGACAATCGCCACGCCTTTTGCCCGCAGCGCTTCGCTGTCGTAAATATGCTTGTTGCCGGAGAGCGCGTTGATGGTTTCGTGAATACCGATATAGCCCAGCGAAATCGATGCGCGGCCATTTTTGAAAATAGAGGAAATATCGTCGTCCGCTTTCAGACGTACGCCGCATGCGCCTTCCATATAAAGGATCGGCGCCACGCGCGCTTTCACGCCTTCCAGACGGGCGATACGGGTCATCAGCGCTTTACGCGCCAGTTCCAGGCGGCTGTCGAGCAGTTTCCAGAACGCCGCTTCGTTGCCTTTCGCTTCCAGCGCGATGCGCGGCAGGTTCAGACTGATCACGCCCAGGTTGTTACGCCCATCATGGATCTGCTCGCCGTTCTCTTCATAGACGCCGAGGAAGCTGCGGCAGCCCATTGGCGTTTTGAACGAGCCGGTGACTTTAACCACTTGATCGTAGTTGAGAATATCCGGATACATACGCTTGCTTGCGCACTCCAGCGCCAGCTGCTTGATGTCATAATTCGGATCGTCAAACTTATGATTGAGACCGTCACGGATGGCGAACACCAGTTTCGGGAACACGGCGGTTTTGCGGTTTTTACCCAGACCGGCAATACGGTTACGCAGAATGGATTGCTGGATCAGACGGGATTCCCAACTGGTACCCAGGCCGAAACCAAAGGTGACGAACGGCGTCTGACCGTTGGCGGTGTGCAGCGTGTTGACTTCATATTCCAGCGACTGGAACGCGTCGTAACACTCTTTCTCGGTGCGGCTGTGGGCGTAGCCGTCGGCGTCCGGAATCTGCCACTCTTCTGCTACCTTGCGATGTTTTTTGAAGCTGGCGGTGACAAACGGCGCCAGTACTTCATCGATACGGTTAATGGTCGTGCCGCCGTAGATATGGCTGGCGACCTGGGCGATGATCTGCGCGGTGACGGCGGTCGCGGTCGAGATCGATTTCGGCGGTTCAATTTCCGCGTTACCCATTTTAAAGCCGTGCGTCAGCATGCCTTTCAGATCGATCAGCATGCAGTTGAACATCGGGAAGAACGGCGAGTAATCCAGATCGTGATAGTGGATTTCGCCACGTTCGTGGGCCAGAACGACATCGCGCGGCAGCAAGTGCTGACGGGCATAGTGTTTGGCAACAATCCCTGCCAGCAAATCGCGCTGCGTCGGGATCACTTTACTGTCTTTGTTGGCGTTCTCGTTCAGCAGCGCCGAGTTGGTCTGCTCGACAAGCCCGCGAATATCCTGGTTCAGGCGGCCACGTTTTTCACGCGCGATATCGCGATCGTGGCGATACTCGATATAGGCGCGCGCCAGCTGTTTGTACGGCCCGGACATCAACTGGTTTTCAACGGCCGTCTGGATCTCGCTGATGTCAACCTGCGACCGATCCTGCATTTGACGACTGATTACGTCTGCGACGGTGGCGCAATAATCTGCGTCATCGACTCCCGCTGCTTTAGCTGCACGCAAAATCGCTTCTTGAATGCGCTCTGATTTGAAAGGCACTTTACAGCCATCTCGTTTCATCACATGCGGTGTCATGATTACTCCATTTTAAAAAACAGGTTATCCACAATGGAAGACGCACTCATGGCTTAGCTATTCATTACTAAAACCAATGAGTTTGTCTTGTTTTGGCCCGCGTTATCCACAGCGTGTATAGGTTCCCGTGGGGACGGCTTGTTTGAATAGTAGACGGAAAATACAAGATATTGGGCCGGAGAGCATTCTAAATTCTATATATAGTGATTTGCATCAAACATGTTTGCGTTTTTATTGACTCAGGACAAAGTAAAAATTTGATAGCACAGAGGACGGGCACCCTGGCGGAATGTAAATTTTAGCGTTCTCATTTTGACTAAAAATTCAACAAAAACAGCAGGCTTATGCCTGCTGTTGTGTTTGCGTTTAGTCGGATAAGTCTAAGACTGTCGCCACCACACGGCTTCGAACGGACGAAGCACCATGTCGCCAGGTTTTGCGGAGATTTCGGCATAATTGCTGATCACAACCTGCCAGTCGCCGGGCATCTCTTCCGGATGCCACGGTTGAAATGTGTTGCTCAGATTCGCAATAACCAGCAGCGTTTCGCCCTGCCACTGGCGGCGGTAACACCACAGATACTGATGCGTGGGCAGCAGATCCTGGTAATCTCCCCAGGTGAGCAGCGGCAGTGTTTTACGCAGACGGATGAGCTTCTGGTAGGTATAAAATACCGAATCCGGATCGCTGATGGCCTTCTCAACGTTGATTTCACGGTAGTTGTCGCACAGGCCAATCCACGGCTCGCCAGTGGTGAAACCGGCATTTTTGCGGGCGCTCCACTGCATCGGCGTACGGCTGTTGTCGCGGGATTTGCTGGCCAGAATCGCCAGCAGTTCTTCCGCCTCGCGTCCGGCGGCGCGCTGCTCGGCAAACATATTGTGGCTTTCGACATCGCGGTAATCGGTAATGCGGGAAAAGTGCGGGTTGGTCATGCCAATCTCTTCGCCCTGATAGATATAGGGCGTGCCCTGCATGCCGTGCAACATCATCGCCAGCATTTTGGCGGCCGGAACGCGCAACGTGCCTTCATCGCCAAAGCGTGATGCAATGCGCGGCTGATCGTGGTTACACCAGAACAGCGCATTCCATGCGACGTTATGCATTCCCTGCTGCCAGTGGCGGAACAGCGCTTTCAGCGCCGCATAATCCGGCCGCGCGAGAACCCATTTTTCGCCGTTGGGGTAGTCCACCTTCAGGTGGTGAAAATTAAAGGTCATCGACAGTTCACTGCCATCCAGCGCGGCATAGCGCTTACAGTTCGCCAGCGAGGTAGAGGACATTTCGCCCACCGTCATCAGTTCGCGCGGTTGGAAAACCTCACGGCTCATCTCCTGCAGAAATTCGTGCGCTCGCGGGCCATCGGTATAAAAGCGTCGCCCATCCCCGTCGTGATCGTCGGGGAAATCCTGCTCTTTGGAGATTAAGTTGATGACATCGAGACGTAAACCGTCAACGCCACGATCCGCCCAGAAAGCGCAGACTTCTTTTAGCGCGTCGCGGACCGCCGGGTTTTCCCAGTTGAGATCGGCCTGTTCCGGCGCAAAAAGGTGCAAATAGTACTGGCCGCTCTGGCTGTGCCAGCGCCACGCGCTGCCACCGAATTTGGAGCGCCAGTTGTTTGGTGGGACGTCCGGTTTGCCGTCGCGCCAGATATAGAAATTGCGGTAAGGGCTGGCGGGATCCTGCGCCTCCTGAAACCAGGCATGCTGCGTTGAGGTGTGATTGAACACCATATCCAGAATTAGGCGTATTCCGCGTTGGTGCGCCTGTGTCACCAGTTCGTCAAAGTCTTCCAGCGTACCGTAAGCGGGGTCAATAGCGGTGTAATTCGCTACGTCGTAACCGTTATCGATCTGTGGGGAAATGTAGAACGGTGTCAGCCAGATGGCATCCACACCCAGGGTTTGCAAATAGTCGAGGCGGGCGATAACGCCGCGTAAATCCCCGGTACCGCTGCCGGTCGAATCCTGAAAACTTTTTGGGTAAATCTGATAAATGACGCCGTTTTGCCACCAGTGGGGAAGGGTATTCATAACGATTCCTGCGAAAACAAAGGGGGGCGCAAACGCGCCCCAAACATTACACAATCTGCAAAGTGCCTTGACGGAACTTGCGCTGATAAACAAAGGAAGTGAGGGCAATAGGGATCACCACGGCGATGGCCATCGCAAGCGTATAGACCTGCCAGTAGGTGGGTTGAATAGAGAGAATGCCCGGCAAACCTCCGACGCCGATACCGTTCGCCATTACGCCGTTCAGACCGCACAGCAGCCCGGCGAAGCCGGAGCCAACCATGGCGCACAGCATCGGGAAGCGGTACTTCAGGTTAATGCCGTACATCGCGGGTTCGGTTACGCCCAGAAATGCGGAGATGGCGGCAGGCACAGAGACCTCGCGTTCATTTTGTTTACGGCTGGCGATGATGATACCGACCACAGCCGACCCCTGGGAGATATTGGAGAGCGCAATCAGCGGCCATACCGGCGTGCCGCCCATGCTCTGGATCATCTGCATATCGATCGCCAGCGTGGTTTGATGTACGCCAGTGATGACCAGCGGCGCATAGAGAAAACCAAACAGCGCCGCGCCAATCGGGGCAAAGCTGCCGGTCATCAGATGACGAACCGTATACGCCACGCCATCGCCAATCATGCGGCCGAACGGGCCGATAAAGGCGTGGGCGAGGAACACCGCCAGGATTAACGAGCAGACCGGTACGACCACCAGATAGAGGTAATCTGGCACCAGGCGTTTTAAGCGCGTTTCAATCACGCCCAGCATCAGACCCGCCAGCAGCGCCGGGATAACCTGCGCCTGATAACCAACTTTGGCGATGGTAAACAGGCCGAAATTCCATGCTTCCGGCGTTTGCGAACCCAGCAGATAAGCATTCATCAGCTGCGGTGACACCAGCGTGATGCCCAGTACGATCCCAAGGATCGGCGTTCCGCCCATTTTGCGCACTGCTGACCAGCAGATGCCGACCGGCAGATAGAAGAAGATCGCCTCGCCAATCAGCCACAGGAAGTCGTAGACCGTTTTCAGCGACGGGAACATCTGCGCCAGCGTCTGGCCATTGCTCATCGGCACATCGCCGATCACGTTACGAAAACCGAGAACCAGGCCTCCGCTGATCAGCGCCGGGAGCAGCGGGAAAAAGATCTCGGCGAAATGGGAGATCAGGCGCTCGTGCCATTTCATATTTTGCCGCGCCGCCAGCTTGGCCTGCTCTTTATCAGCATGCGCCAGGCCGGTGGCTTCGCGCAGCGCCTGATAGTAGTCGCCGACGTTGGTGCCGATCACCACCTGAAACTGCCCGGCATTGGTGAAACAGCCTTTAACCATCGGCAACTGCTCAATCTCTTGCGGGTTGGCCGCTGCCGGATTGTTCAACACGAAGCGTAACCGCGTAATACAGTGGCTGACAGTCGCGATGTTTTCGCGTCCGCCCACCAGTGCGATCAACTTCTCAATATCTGATTGATTTACTTTGCCCATCAAGGTGCCTCTCGAAGGAGAAATGATGCGTAATGACCGGAGCAAAGCGTAACCAGGAGCAAAAAAATAGAAAATGGGAACGTTCCCGAAATCGGGCAAGGATCACAATAAACCGTACGGCAAAATCAGGCGAGTTTGGCGGGGATCACAATTTGCCGTAAATCAGCGCGACCATTAACTTGTTCTATTAACTGGGCTGCGGCCTGGCGGCCTGCCTGGGCATAGCCGGGATCGACGGTAACAATTTCCGGATGCAGGAACTTCATCAACGGCGTATTACCTACGCTTGCAAGTTGCAGGTTTTCGATGCGCTGTTGCTGCAAGTATTTGCTGGCACCCAGCGCCAGCGTATCGGTAGCGCACAGTAGCGCGGTGGTTTGCGGTGTCAGCACTTCAGCAACATGGTCGTAACCCTGCTTCATAGCAAGGCCCGGCAGCACGGAGAGCGGTTCAATCTGGTATTGCTGGCAGCATGCCAGATAAGCATCGTGGCGGCGTTTGCCGGTCGTGACATCGCTGTGCGGCACGCCGATAAAGCTGATATGGCGATGGCCCTGAGCGTAGAGTTTTTCCATCAATAGCTGAATGGCGCCTTCGTCGTCGTAACACACCGAAGAAAAACCGTTCGCGTCGCGCGCCAGCAGCACCAACGACGACTGCCAGGAGGCCAGCAACTCTTCGGTAATGCCGGTAAAACCAAACAGCACGACGCCGTCGATATTGCGGTGGCTCAGCATCTGCAAATGCTCGCCGACCAGTTCGGGCGAAAACTGGCTCTCCATCATGATCGGGTCGTAACCCTGTTCGTAGAAGGCGGGGAGCATGGTCTGCACCGCCAGGTTTTCCGACAGGGAATCGAGACGCGAGACGATAATCGCCACCACTTTGTCGCTTTGCCCACGCATGGCGCGTGCGGAACGGGAAGGGGAGAAGCCGTGTTGATTGACGATGGCCTCCACTTTTTCGCGCGTCCGCTGGCTCACGCCGCTTTCATTATTCAGCACGCGGGAAACGGTGGATTTCCCCACCCCGCTTAAGCGCGCAATGTCTTTGATTGTCAGTCGGTTTTGCATGCGTCCTGTCCTGTTCCTTATTAAGGCGGATTGCAGAATAGAGGAGTTTCGTTCAGGTTCCAACCGCTCAGCAATGAGCAAAGTCTGGTTTATGCACTTTGTGCGGCTAAATATCGTTGCGTATACGTTTGGTTTAATTCAGCGGAGCTATGATACCGCCACGTAATCTTACGAATGCACTTCTTACCCTTACCGGAGGCCAGATGGATCCCGATCCCACACCTCTCCCGCGATGGAGAACTGTTTCCCGGTAAGCCTGCTTTTGCTGCCTTACCGGATGCGTAAGGCAGCGACGTTATTGTCCCTGCCCAAACAGAAACGCCTGCTGGCGCGGTGTTGCCACGCCACTTGCGTAAAATTTACACCCATCATTCATGCTGCATCGAGGCGGCAAGGTATTGAATTCCTCGCTTAGCGCCTGGGGTTTGCCGCCGCGATCGGGTCTGAAAGATGATGTGCAGAAGGCACCCGCGTGATGCGGGGGCAAGGATATGACTATGCTGAAAAACTTCACCCGGCAGCTCTTCGCTCGCCTGAACCGCCATTTACCGCGTCGCCTGGTACAGCGCGATCCGCTGCCCGGCGTACAGACCGTCAGCCACGGCGATATTCCCGCGTCGATGGGCGAACGCTGCCTGTCGATTGCTGCGATGGAACCGACACTGCTGTGGCAAACTTTTGCCAGCCACCCGGAAGGGCTCACCGCGCAGGAAGTGGCGCAGGCGCGCGAAACGCACGGCGAAAACCTGATCCCGGCGCAGAAACCGTCACCGTGGTGGGTCCATTTGTGGAGCTGCTACCGCAACCCGTTCAACCTGTTGCTCACCTGCCTTGGGGTGATCTCTTATGCTTCGGAAGATCTGTTCGCCGCAGGCGTGATTGCGCTGATGGTGGCGATTTCCACCCTGCTCAACTTCCTGCAAGAAGCGCGTTCCACCAAAGCGGCGGATGCGCTGAAAGCGATGGTCAGCAACACCGCGACGGTGCTGCGGGTGGTGAATGAAAAGGGCGAGAATAACTGGTGCGAGATCCCGATCGATCAACTGGTGCCGGGCGATATCGTCAAGCTGGCGGCGGGCGACATGATCCCGGCGGATCTGCGCGTCTTGCAGGCGCGGGATCTGTTTGTGGCTCAGGCGTCGCTGACCGGTGAATCGCTGCCGGTAGAAAAAGTGGCGATCAGCCGCCAGACGGCGCAGAAAAACCCGCTTGAGTGCGACACGCTGTGCTTTATGGGCACCAATGTGGTGAGCGGAACCGCGCAGGCCATGGTGATTGGCACCGGCGGCAACACCTGGTTCGGGCAACTGGCCGGGCGCGTCAGCGAACAAGAAAGCGAACCGAACGCCTTTCAGAAAGGGATCAGCCGCGTCAGCATGCTGTTGATCCGCTTTATGTTGGTGATGACGCCGATCGTCTTGTTGATCAACGGCTTTACCAAAGGTGACTGGTGGGAAGCGGCGCTGTTTGCCCTCTCAGTTGCCGTTGGCCTGACGCCGGAAATGTTGCCGATGATTGTCACCTCGACGCTGGCGCGCGGCGCGGTGAAACTGTCGAAACAGAAAGTGATCGTCAAACATCTGGATGCGATCCAGAACTTTGGCGCGATGGATATTCTGTGTACCGACAAAACTGGCACCCTGACGCAGGATAAGATCGTGCTGGAAACGCACACCGATATCAGCGGCAAAGTCAGCGAATGGGTGCTGCACAGCGCATGGCTGAACAGCCACTACCAGACCGGGCTGAAAAACCTGCTGGATACCGCCGTGCTGGAAGGCGTCGATGCGGAAGCGGCGCAGACGCTCTCTTCGGACTGGCGCAAAGTGGATGAGATCCCGTTTGATTTTGAACGCCGCCGGATGTCGGTGGTGGTTGCCCAACAGGCGGATGTGCATCAATTGATCTGCAAAGGCGCGCTGACGGAAATTCTCAGTGTGTGCTCGCAGGTCCGCTTTAATGGCGAGATTGTCCCGCTGGATGAGACCATGCTGCGGCGCATTGAACGCGTCACCAGCACCCTGAACCGTCAGGGGTTGCGCGTGGTGGCGGTGGCGACCAAATACCTGCCCGCGCGCACGGGAGATTATCAGCGTGCGGATGAGTCGGATCTGATCCTCGAAGGCTACATTGCGTTCCTCGATCCGCCGAAAGAAACCACCGCTCCGGCGCTGAAAGCGCTGAAAGCCAGCGGCATCACCGTTAAGATCCTCACCGGCGACAGCGAACTGGTGGCGGCAAAAGTGTGTCATGAAGTCGGGCTGGAAGTGGGCGATGCGCTGACCGGCAGCGAAATCGAACATATGAGCGATGATGAACTGGCGCAGATGGCAAAACATATCACGCTGTTTGCCCGCCTGACGCCGCTGCACAAAGAGCGCATTGTTCGCTTGCTGAAACGCGAAGGGCATGTGGTCGGCTTTATGGGCGACGGTATTAACGATGCCCCGGCGCTGCGCGCGGCGGATATCGGTATTTCCGTGGATAGCGCGGTCGATATCGCCCGCGAAGCCGCCGATATCATCCTGCTGGAAAAGAGCCTGATGGTGCTGGAAGAAGGGGTGATTGAAGGGCGTCGTACTTTCTCCAACATGCTGAAATACATCAAAATGACGGCCAGTTCTAACTTCGGTAACGTCTTCAGCGTGCTGGTGGCGAGCGCCTTCCTGCCGTTTCTGCCGATGCTGCCATTGCACTTACTGATTCAGAACCTGCTGTACGATGTGTCACAGGTGGCGATCCCGTTTGATAACGTTGACGACGAGCAAATTGCCAAACCGCAGCGCTGGAACCCGGCCGATCTCGGGCGTTTTATGATCTTCTTCGGGCCGATCAGTTCGATCTTCGACATTGTGACCTTCTGCGTGATGTGGTGGGTGTTCAAAGCCAATGTGCCGGAAGCGCAAACCCTGTTCCAGTCTGGCTGGTTTGTGGTTGGCTTACTGTCGCAAACGCTGATTGTGCATATGATCCGTACCCGTCGCGTGCCGTTTATTCAGAGCCGCGCCGCATGGCCGCTGATTGGCATGACGCTGATGGTGATTTGCGTCGGCATTGCGCTGCCGTTCTCGCCGCTGGCGAGCTATCTGCAATTGCAGGCGCTGCCGCTGAGCTACTTCCCGTGGCTGGTGGCGATTCTGGTCGGTTATATGACGCTGACCCAGTGGGTGAAAGGCTTTTACAGCCGTCGCTATGGCTGGCAGTAATCCGTTGATTGCCCGGTGGCGCTGCGTTTACTGGGCCTACGGTACTGCTACGTGCTGTGGGGAAGTTGTAGGCCTGATAAGGCGAAGCCGCCATCAGGCTTTTTGCCGGATGGCGGCAGGCTTATCCGGCCTGTAAACCGGCTAGCCGGATACGTTTACGCGGCCATCCGGTATGCGGATTAGCGACGTACGGCGATCGCTTCAATCTCGATTTTCACATCTTTCGGCAGGCGCGCCACTTCCACGCAGGAACGCGCCGGGAAGGTGGCGTTATGCTCAGCGAAAAAGGCTTCGTAAGTGGCGTTAACGGTGGCGAAATCGTTCAGATCTTTCACGAACACGGTGGTTTTCACAATGTCGCCCACTTTCAGGCCTGCGGCTTCGACGATCGCTTTCACGTTGTCGAGAGACTGGCGCGCCTGCGCGGCGACATCTTCCGGCACACTACCGGTTTTCGGATCGACCGGGATCTGGCCGGAGGTGAGGATCATATTGCCGAGATCAACAGCCTGCACATAAGGGCCGATGGCAGCTGGCGCATTTTCCGTCGCGATAACTTTAGTCATAATGTTTCCTGAATATCAGCGGTAATAAGGTGGCGGTCATTATACACGTTATCGCACAGACCGCCTCTTTACTGACCGGGCGTTAATTGGCCAGCACGACGTGATGCGAGAACTCTTTCTCGCAATATTTGCACTTCAGCGCGATATCCTGCTCGCGTTGTTTCACCGCAAAGCTGGAAGCGACCGGCTCGGCATGGCTGATGCAGTTGCTGTTCGGGCACACCAGTACGCCAGTGATGCGTTCCGGCAGGCTCGGGCGCGATTTGCCCACCACTTCATACTCATCAATCCGGTTAACGGTGGCCTGCGGCGCATACAGCGCCAGCTGGTTGACCTGCTCATCGGTGAGAAAGGTATTCTCGATTTTGATCAAATCTTTGCGGCCCATTTCGCCGGACGGCAGGTTAAGACCGATGGTGATGCGCTGGTCGGTTTCCGTCAGTTTGAACAGCGTCAGCAGCTTGAACCCGACGCGGGCAGGGATGTGGTCAATCACGGTGCCGCGTTTAATGGCTTCGACCTGAAGTTTGTTATCGTGTGTCATTGTCGTTTCCCCCTTACAGAGCCAAATCGCGATTGAGAACCAGCGCCAGCAGAGCCTGGCGGGCGAAAATACCGTTGCCGGCCTGCTGGAAATACCAGGCGTGCGGCGTTTTATCCACGTCGGTGGTGATCTCATCAACGCGCGGCAGCGGATGCAGCACCTTCATATTGCTGCGTGCGCCGGTCAGATCGCTGGCGCGCAAAACAAACTGCGCTTTGACGTTGGCGTATTCCGACGGATCCAGACGCTCTTTCTGTACGCGGGTCATATAGAGGATATCCACTTCCGCCATCACCTCTTCGATGCTGGCGTGCACGCTCCAGGCCATGCCTTTCTCGTCAAGCATATCCAGAATGTACTGCGGCATCGCCAGCGCGTCCGGGGCGATAAAGTAGAAACGGTTGCCGCTGAATTTTGCCAGCGCCTGCGCCAGTGAATGCACGGTACGGCCATATTTCAGGTCGCCGACCATGGCGATATGCAGGTTTTCAAGGCGTCCTTGCGTCTCCTGGATGGTGAAGAGATCGAGCAGCGTTTGCGTTGGATGTTGGTTAGCACCGTCGCCAGCGTTCAGCACCGGAATACCGCCGGAAAATTCGGTCGCCAGACGCGCCGCGCCCTCCTGCGGGTGGCGCATCACGATGGCATCCACATAGGTGCTGATAACCGAAATGGTGTCTGCCAGCGTTTCGCCCTTCTTACCCAGCGAGGTATTGCTGCTGTCGGAAAAGCCGACTACGCTCGCGCCGAGACGGTGCATGGAGGTTTCAAATGACAGACGCGTACGGGTGGAGGCTTCAAAGAAGCAACTGGCGATCACTTTATGCTTGAGCAGCTCTGGCTGGGGGTTGGCCTTCAGTCGTGCAGCGGTGTTAAGCACCAGTTCCAGTTCTTCGCGGCTGAGATCGTTTATGGAAATGATATGTTTCTGATATAGCGGATTAGCCATGGTTATCTCCTGACGACTGCGCAAAAAAAAGCCCCTCAATAGAGGGGCTGTGGAATAGGGTTTGCAACGGGAAAGAAAAACGGCAGGCCAGCGTCCTTTTTCAGACGCGGTAAGACAGTTTGTCGTACACACTGGACCATGCTTCCTCCCGGCAAATTGTCCCGGATTATACGCAGCTGCTTTTTTGGATCAAGCGATTGATGCACATTTTACGCAGTGCAAACGGTTCTCTTTGAATATTAATGCGTTCTAAGTAGATAATTAATTTGTTTGTGTACTAACGCCGTATGCTTTACCTCTCTGGGCGCAACCCAGACAATGCTGCTCCCCGCCACGACGCCGAGGATTTCCGGCAACGGGTGATAATCCAGAATGCGTGCCACGGCGCGGCCATATCCGGCCACGGTATGAATAAGGATAAATTCGCTATTATGCTCGACGCTGACCACCATTTCGGAGACCGTGCGGGCGGCGTCCGGCACCGGGCGCAGTTGCGGATTCAGCGCATAAATTTTTTGTCCTTTGGCGTTGCGGATTTTTATCACACCGAGCAGTTTCAACAGGCGGGACACGGTGGACTGGCTAATAGCGTCAAAACCGTGGTACTGCAAATCGCGACGGATCGCTTCCTGCGAAAGGTAGCTTTTTTCGCTAATCAGACGCTGGCAAACGGCCAATTGAAGCTGCTCTTTCGGTGAATAATCTCCATATTCCATCATCTTTTTTCCCGTATCAGTTGCCGAAACAAAATGCCCGGCAGCCCAACGCCTGCCGGGCCTGGTTACTCTCTGCACGGCCGGTTAAGCGTTGAGCCACCCGACGTGTTACAGCAGGGCCCCAATGCTCAGCGCCGCCATGATCACTACGGTCAATATCGCCAACAGCGGAGCAACCCACTTCAGATAACGGACGTAAGGAACATGAGCGATAGCCAGTCCTCCCATTACCACGGCGGAAGTCGGGGTTACCAGGTTGACGATGCCGGACGCGGATTGATAAGCGGTGACGACCAGATCGCGGTTGACGTTAGCGAAATCGGCTAGCGGCGCCATTATCGGCATCGTCAGAACCGCAAGGCCGGAAGAAGAGGGCACGAGAAACGACAACACCACTTCCAGCCAGTACATAACGTTAATAAACGCGACGGTGGATAACCCGCTGACCATGTCTTCGGCACTGTGCAAAATAGTATGAGTAATCATACCCTTATCCATGATTACTACGATACCGCGGGCAATTCCAATAATCAGCGCTACGCCCAGCAGATCCCGTGCGCCGTTGATAAATGTTGACGTCAGCTCCTCTTCGCTCATCCGGTCTAGCAGACCAACGATAATCGCACTCGCCAGGAACACCGCCGAGATCTGCGCCATCCACCAGCCCAGCACGGCGACGCCATAAATCATCACCACAAAAGCCAGCGCGAAAATCACCAGGATCAGCTTACGAAGCGGCGTAAATTCGAGCATCTCCTCGGATTTGTTCCCAAGGAAGAAGACCCGATCCTCTTCCTGCTTATCCGCGACGATCGACAGTGCAGGGTTCGCGCGGATTTTGCGGGCGTAGTGCATTACCCAGCCGACGCAAATCACCCAACCGATGACCAGCAGCGCTACACGCAGGGCGATGCCGTGGGTAAACGGGATCCCGGCGGCGTTGGCGGCGATCACCGTGGCAAACGGGTTGATGGTTGATCCGAGCGTGCCGATCCCCGCGCCGAGCAGAACGGTAGATGCGGCGACGACCGGATCAAAACGGGCGGCGAGCATAACGGGAACCAGCAGCGTATAAAACGGCAATGACTCTTCGGCCATGCCATAGATGGTGCCGCCAGCGGCAAACAGTGCCATCAGGATCGGGATCATCCACTCTTCGTGGCCGCGTAAGCGCGTGGTGACGCGCTCGATCCCGGCATCGATGGCACCTGTTTTGGTGACGATACCCAGAAAGCCGCCGATGATCAGAATAAACAGCGCCACGTCGATAGCGCCTGCCTGGCCGGTATCCGGATCGTACAGGCCGCTAATCGGCGCCATGATCACCGCGATAAGCCCCTGCGGTTGCGCGGCAACGTGCGCATAGGTACCGGCAACGGGCACCTCTTTGCCGAGCGCGGTGTTCATCGCCATATGATACTGACCGGCAGGAATGATCCAACTGAGCGCGGCGACAATGGCAATCAACAAAAAGAGAATGGTGTAAGCGGAAGGGAATTTGAACTTGCCCATGATGTGCTCCTTAACCCCGGCACACCCCGTGATGTGCCGGGGGAGTGGTTAGTCGCCGAGTGTCGCCACCATAACCGCTTTGATGGTGTGCATCCGGTTTTCAGCTTCGTCAAAGACGATCGAGTTTGGCGATTCGAAAACCTCTTCCGTGACTTCCAGCCCTTTCAGGCCGTAGGCCATCTCGATCTCGCCGCCCACTTTGGTGTGCTCGTTATGGAATGCGGGCAGGCAGTGCATAAATTTCACCTGCGGATTGCCGGTGGCTTTCACCACCGCGCTATTGACCTGATAGGGTTTCATCAGGCTGACGCGCTCGGACCAGGCCTCTTTCGGTTCGCCCATCGACACCCACACATCGGTGTAGAGGAAATCCACGCCTTGCACGCCTTCCTCCACCTCTTCGGTGAGCATGATGCGCGCGCCGGTTTCACGGGCGATGGCCTGGCATTGCTCAACCAGCGCGGCTTCCGGCCAGAACGACCTGGGCGCGACCAGCCGGCTATCCATGCCCATCTTGGCCGCGCCGACCATCAGCGAGTTACCCATGTTGTTGCGCGCATCGCCGAGGTAGGCAAAACGCAGTTCCGACAGGCGTTTGCCCGGCGCGTGTTCGAGCATGGTCATCAGATCGGCAAGGATCTGCGTCGGGTGAAACTCGTTAGTCAGCCCGTTCCACACGGGAACTCCGGCATACTGGCCCAGCTCTTCCACAATTTGCTGGCCATAACCGCGATATTCGATGCCGTCATACATGCGTCCCAGCACGCGGGCAGTGTCTTTCATCGACTCTTTATGACCAATCTGCGAACCGCTCGGCCCGAGATAAGTCACCTGCGCGCCCTGATCGAAAGCGCCCACTTCAAACGCGCAGCGGGTGCGGGTGGAGGTTTTTTCAAAAATCAGCGCGATGTTTTTGCCAACCAGCCTCTTTTTCTCACAGCCCGCTTTTTTGTCAGCTTTCAAATGGATAGCGAGATCGATCAGGTACTGGATTTCCGCCGGTGTGTAATCGAGCAGTTTGAGAAAGTTGCGATTTTTCAAATTGATACTCATGAGATCTTCCTTTTTTAAATCAGTGACGAATTAATGTGCCTTTATCCCCGGCGAGAATGGCCGGGCCATCCACCAGCGCGCCAATGCCCGCGATGCCGTTGCAGGCCTCGACAAACTGGCGGCAGGCGGCGACTTTCGGCCCCATCGAGCCCGCGTCGAACTGCATCCCTTGCAACATTTCCGGGGTTACCTGCGCCAGCGGACGCTGCGTGGGTTTGCCCCAGTCGAGATACACCGCGTCGGCATCGGTGAGGATCAGCAGAGCGTCCGCTTCGATTTGCCGCGCCAGCAGCGCCGCCGAGAGGTCTTTGTCGATCACCGCTTCAATGCCGTGGTAACCGTTGGCGTTTTCCACCACCGGCACGCCGCCTCCGCCATTGCAAATGACCAGGTGATCGCGATTTATCAGCGCACTAATGGCGTCGCTCTCGACAATACGTTTGGGCTGCGGGGAGGGAACCACGCGGCGGAAGTAGGGGCCATCCGCCTTAAATACCCAACCTTTTTCCTGCTGCAGCGCTTTGGCTTGCGCCTCGCTGTAGACCGGGCCGATGTATTTAGTGGGATTGGTGAACGCCGGGTCGGCGGTGTCCACTTCCACCTGGGTGAGCAGTACGCTGACTTCGCGTTGCGGCAGGATATTTTTCAGCGACTGTTGCAGCATGTAGCCGATCATCCCCTGGCTTTCGGCGCCAAGAATGTCGAGCGGGTAGGGCGTGACTTTGTCGTAAGCGCTGTTTTGCAGCGCCAGCAGACCCACCTGCGGCCCGTTGCCATGTACCAGCACCACGCGCCACTGCGCGGTCAGCCCGGCGATGGTGCGCGCGGCAAGATCAATGTTCTGGCGCTGAATGTTCGCTTCCAGCGGTTCACCGCGTTTCAGCAGTGCGTTGCCGCCGAGCGCGACAACCAGCGTAGGTTTTCTTTCCATGATGGCTCCTTTAAATCCCGTCGCGTTCCAGTGGGCAACTCATGCAGCGTGCACCGCCGCGCCCGCGTCCCAGCTCATCGCCAGGAATGGGCAGCACGGTGATCCCGGCTTTGTCATATTTTTCGTTCGTCCAGATATTGCGTTCGTAACCCACGACCACGCCGGGGCGCAGCGTGAGGACGTTGTTGGCGTCATTCCACTGTTCGCGTTCGGCTTCGAAGGCATCGCCGCCGGTGGTGATGAGCCGCACCTGGTCAATGCCGAGCGCTTTCTCAATGGCGTGCAGAAGATCGTTCTCCTGCGTGCGTTGCAGGCCGCCGCGACTGTCCGGGGTGAGCGTCCAGCAATGTGCATCTTTGCGCACCACTTCCGGGTAGACGGAGAAGGTGTCTATATCGATATGCGTCATCACGGTATCGAGGTGCATACAGGAGCGGTGTTTGGGGAGTTCGACGACGATAACCCGTTCTGCCTGGCGGTGTTTGAACAGGCTGCTGGCGAGAAACTCAACGCCCTGCGGCGTGGTGCGTTCAGACAAGCCAATTAATACCGCGCCGCGCCCGATCACTAATACGTCGCCGCCTTCTAATGTGGCATGGTCATAATTAATATTCTCGTCGCCAAAGTATTTAATAAATTCACCGTCAGCGAAGGCTGGATGCCAGCGATAAATAGCGCGCAGATTATTTGTTTCGCGCTGGCGAGCCGGTTTGGCCATCGGGTTAATCGATACGCCGTTATAAATCCAGCACGAGGTATCGCGGGTAAATAAATGGTTGGGCAACGGCTTCATAATAAAATCATTTGCCGTGTGGATATCCACCACCATATTTTTAATAAATGCCGGGATTTCTCCGTAGGTTAATCCGCCGCTGAGCCGCCGCGCCAGCTCGCGATGCGGCATATCTGCCAGCCAGCTGCGTACATCTGCGGCGAAGGTGGGGCCAAGGCGATAGTCGGAGATCTGCATGTCCAGCAGCCAGGCTTTCGCTTCAGCAATATCAAGTGTTTGGGTCAGAAGGTCGGTTAACAGCAGGACTTCCACACCCTGCTCGCGCAGCGTGTTTGCGAAGGCGTCGTGCTCTTCACCGGCACGCTCAACCGATAACACATCATCAAATAATAATTCCTGGCAATTCGATGGTGTTAAACGTTTCAGACTTAGATTGGGGCGATGCAGCATAACGCTTCGTAATTGACCTATTTCAGAACCGACGTAGTGCTTTTCCATAATTATTCCTTTAACCGTTTTTTAAGAATAAAAAGGGGGCGCGCGATGAAATTCTTTTAATTTCGTCACGGGGTAATGGTTGTTAATTTCACGACTCATAGTAGAAGCCGTATGAATTAATAATGTGATTGTGCGCACGTCGGATGGGATATTAAAGGGCTGTTGTTCGAATGCATGATTCGCATCAGAGAATAGAGAATTAGCCTTATTATAAAGATGAATGGCTACGCATTAATGGCTGATATTATTCATGGTTGTTATAAATTTGTAGATATGCATGGATTTCATTGATATGTAACCCCTTGATTTTTATGCGCTAATAGTGATGATTAGAATAAGTATGCAAAATAGTGCATAAAGCTCTTTTACAGGCGGGTGAAAAGGGAAATAACCAGTGAATTAACACGCAAATAAGCGGAGCGTCAAAGTGTGATTCAGGGAAGGGTTTTTAAATAATATATTAAATATCAGTATGTAACAGATGGGATAGGGTTTCCGCGGACCGAGTTTATGCACTATTACTGCATAAATTCCGCCTGAGGGTTAACAGGCATATAACATATTTTCCGATAAACATGCGTTGTCACAAATCTCCCGTAAAAAGTGGTGGTATGGCAGTGTGAATTCTCGTATAAACATTTAAAAATGAAACGATGTTTTATATCGAGGGTTAAATCATGATCGTTGGTAATATTCACCATCTGCAATCCTGGCTGCCGCAGGAATTGCGCCAGGCTATTGAACACGTTAAACAGCATGTCACCGATGCGACGGCGATCGGCAAACACGACATCGACGGTAACCGCCTGTTTTATCTCATCTCTGAGGATTCGACTCAGCCATTCGCCGAGCGCCGCGCGGAGTATCACGCGCGCTATCTGGATATTCAGATCGTCCTGAAAGGCCAGGAAGGGATGACCTTCAGCACCTTGCCTGCGGGCGCGCCGGATACCGACTGGCTGGCTGATAAAGACATCGCGTTTTTGCCGGAAGGCGGCGAGGAAAAAACCGTGGTGCTAAGCGAAGGGGATTTTGTCGTCTTCTGGCCGGGCGAAGTGCATAAACCGCTGTGCGCGGTGAATGCGCCTGCGAAAGTGCGTAAAGCGGTGGTGAAACTGCTGGTTGCCTGATAATGCCCCCTCACCCGCAGCGGGTGAGGGGCAAAACTTACTGGCTGAGCGTTGCCACCATCACGGCTTTGATGGTGTGCATCCGGTTTTCCGCCTGGTCGAATACCACGCTTGCCGGTGATTCAAACACTTCATCGGTGACTTCCATGCCGCCGTGCAGGCCAAACTCTTCCGCCATTTTCTTGCCGAGCGTGGTTTGATCGTCATGGAAGGCCGGCAGACAGTGCAGGAATTTCACCTGCGGGTTGCCGGTCAGCGACAGCATCATGCTGTTCACCTGGTAAGGGCGCAGCAGCGCGATGCGTTCAGCCCATTTCTCTTTGGCTTCGCCCATCGACACCCAGACATCGGTATAGATGAAATCTGCGCCCTTCACGCCAGCGGCGACATCTTCTGTCAGCAGAATATTGCCGCCGTTTTTCACTGCCAGCGCGGTGCACTCCGCCACCAGGCTGGCATCCGGCCAGCAGGCCTTCGGCGCAACAAGGCGCAGATCCAGGCCGACCAGCGCCGCCGCTTCCAGCATGGAGTTGCCCATGTTGTTGCGCGCATCGCCAGCGTAGACCAGCGTCATCTGGTTGAACGGTTTGCCCGGCAGGTGCTCGCGCATGGTCAGCAGATCCGCCAGCAGTTGCGTCGGGTGGAACTCATTGGTTAAACCGTTCCACACCGGCACGCCTGCATATTGCGCCAGCGTTTCGACAATCTCCTGGCCGTAGCCGCGATATTGAATGCCGTCGTACATACGGCCCAGCACGCGCGCGGTATCTTTAATTGATTCTTTATGGCCGATCTGGCTGCCGCTTGGCGCAAGATAAGTGACGCGGGCGCCCTGATCGTATGCGGCAACTTCGAAAGAGCATCGGGTGCGGGTAGAGTCTTTTTCGAAGATGAGCGCGATGTTTTTGCCGGTAAGTTTCTGCACTTCCTGGCCTTTTTTCTTATCAGCTTTTAATTGCGAGGCGAGTTGCAGCAGGGCATTGATTTCCGCAGGTGTAAAATCGAGCAGTTTCAAAAAATGTTTCTGGTAAAACGCAGACATGTTTTCCTCACATGGCTAAGGCCACTTGTTGAATTAAAATTCAATTTATATGTATGAATATGCATTTGCAACCCCGGCGGATAAATCTTTTCGGCGAGGAGTGGAGGCAATGGCGGCGGTGTGTGACAATAAGTGTATCTGCCACATTATGAGGAACGAGCCATGGCGAACCCGGAACACCTGGAAGAGCAGCGCGAAGAGACGCGTTTGATTATTGAAGAATTGCTGGAAGACGGGAGCGATCCTGACGCGCTGTACACCATTGAGCATCATCTGTCGGCAGATGATTTTGAGACGCTGGAAAAAGCCGCCGTTGAAGCGTTCAAACTGGGTTATGAAGTGACCGAACCGGAAGAGCTGGAGCTGGAAGAAGGCGAAGTGGTGATTTGCTGCGACGTTCTGAGCGAATGTGCGCTGAACGCCGAACTTATCGACACGCAAGTTGAACAGTTGATCAACCTCGCGGAGAAAGTCGGCGTTGAGTATGACGGTTGGGGTACTTACTACGAAGATCCTGACGGTGAAGAAGGCGAAGACGGCGAAGAAGGTGATGACGATTACGTCGATGAAGAAGACAACGGCGTGCGCCACTGAGTGACCGTTGCGGCAGCGCCTGCTGCCGCAAAGCAAGGAACCGCCATGGATTACCCGCAAATACTCGCCCCGGTTTTAGATTTTCTCCACTGCCCGACACCCAACACCTGGATAGAAAAAGCCCGCGACCCGGCCATGCTGCCGCTGCTGCTGACCGACCACATGATCTGCGAACTGAAAGCGGCGCAAACCGCCATGCTGCTGGTACGCAAATATGTGGCGGATAAAGCCGGTTCGGATGCGCTGCTGGAGTGGCTGAAACCTTACGAAGCCTTCGCCTTTCGCGAAGGGCCGGAACCGGATTTTGTCGCGCTGCATAAACAGATCGGCAAAAGCGTCATGCCGCAGACCGACGATGCCTGGGGACGCCAGCTTATCGACAGCATGGTGCTGCTGATTAAAGAAGAATTGCACCATTTCTGGCAGGTGCGGGAAGCGATGAACGCCCGTAATATTCCCTACGTCAAAATCACCGCCAGCCGTTATGCCAAAGGCATGCTGAAAGAGGTTCGCACTCATGAGCCGCTCACTTTGGTCGATAAGCTCATTTGCGGCGCTTACATTGAAGCCCGATCCTGCGAACGCTTTGCCGCGTTGGCGCCGTGGCTGGAGGCAGATTTACAGAGCTTTTATCTGTCGCTGCTGCGTTCAGAGGCGCGTCACTATCAGGATTATCTGGCGCTGGCACAACAGATTTCCACTGTCGATATCAGCCCGCGCGTGCGCCATTTTGGCGAAGTGGAAGCGGCGCTGATCTCAACACCGGATACGGAGTTCCGTTTTCACAGCGGCGTGCCGGTGTAATCCAACGTTAAGGGAACAAAGGATGAACTGGACGCACGTATTGATGGCGGCCTATGCCGGTGCGGCGATAACCATTGTCACCGGGCTGATGCGAAAAAAAGGGTGGCTAAGCAAGGGCAGCGCGGCAGTGCTGGTGGCGGTATTTATCGCCCTGTGGAATTTTATCGACATCCGCTATTTGCAGGCGCAAAAAAATGCGCAAACCGCCGAGGCGCGGTTTGATGCGATGGTGCAGCAAGTTCCCACTTGGCAATTAATGGCCGAACACGAACCGAAGCTGTTTAGCGAGCTGCGTAATCAGGTTGTGGTGCTGATGAAAGCCGGTGCCAATGAGCAAAAAATTATCGACACCATCCAGCCCCGGTTTAGCGCTTTGCAAATGCAACGTATGCCGCTGGCATCGGATCAACTGGTGGTCGCGGAAACGCGGGTGTTGATCGATCAAACGGTGGAAATGCAAAAAATCAGCGATGATGCCTGCTTTCGTTTCCATTATCCGGAAGTAAAAGGCGGCGTTAATCCGGTGGCGCTTAACTCGCGTGAGACGCTGAAACGCCGTCTGGACACCGATTACGCCATGCTACAGTCCACCTACGGGCCGGATAAGCACACCATTACGCCACAAGAGAAGCAGCAGGCGCAGGCGGATCTCGAACCGATTGTGCGTCAGCTCTACAGCAAATACGGGCAGGATGTGCAATTGCTCAGCCATCCGGATCAGGCGTCTGGCAAGGAGAAAGTGGTTTGCGACATGATGCTGGAGATTTTGCACGGAGTGCAGGCGCTGCCGCAGGAGCGGGCAGCCGGTCTGTATCGTTCATTAATGCTTGAGGCGAGCCGCTCGTAATCAGCACACGGAGCGGGTGCGATACCCGCTCGTTTACCGTTACAGCGTTTTCAGCATGCGCACTTCGCAGTCAACATGACCGGTGCAGCCCAGCGGCCCGTCGATATGTTCAAACCCCAGATGTTCATACAGACCGATGGCGTCGGTTAAAAACGCGGTCGTTTCCAGGTAACAGCGGGTAAAGCCCTGCGTACGGGCGTGATCCATCGCCATCAGCGCCAGCTTTTTCGCCAGCCCCTGGCCGCGTGCGGCGGAAAGAAAATACATCTTTTGCAGTTCGCAAATATCCGGCTCGCTACATTTCAGCGGCGCAACGCCGCCTCCGCCCACGACCTCGCCATTCAGTTCGACAACCCAATAGGCGCAGCCCGGTTTACTGTAAAGCTGATAAAGCTCATCCAGTTCAGGGTCGGCAACGGTGTAGCCTTTATCGGCGGTGAGGCCATATTCCGCCGATACCTGGCGGATCACAGATGCGATTGCGGCATTGTCTGTTGCAGCAATCCGGCGCATTTTTACCTCTACCGGAGCGGTCACATTCATCTCTGATCTCTGTTAGGTTACTTTTTTCACGTGATCACGCTTAATACCACTCCCACGGCAATCTGGCAAGACCAGGAATATTGGTCGCTATTTTTTTATCCATAGGCTATTTAAACTTGAGGCTGGAAATAACTATTCCGTAACATTTTTGTGTCTTATCAGGCTGGGCTTTTCTTTTTTTTGCGATAAGGATTGTTATGACTTTCGATACTCAGGATTCCGCGACAACGCCGGTACGCCATTTCCTTTTTCAGGGAAGCGGTAAAGGCTATTTCCTGATCTGGCTGATTAATATTCTGCTAACCATGATAACGCTGGGGTTATATTTGCCATGGGCGTTAGTCCGTGCCCGCCGTTATTTCTACGCCAATACTGAACTGGATGGCGCGCGTTTTTCTTACCACGCGACCGGGCGTTCGGTATTTGTCGGCTGGCTGTGCATGCTGGTGCTGTATGCGGTTTTCATCATTAACATGGTGCATGGTAATATTGTCCTGCAACTGTGCATGATGGCGTTATTCCTGATCTTTTTCCCGTGGCTGATTACTCAGGGTTTGCGTTATCAATTTCTGATGACGGAGATTAACGGCATCCGCTTTAGTTTTTACGCCAGCCCGCTGCGCGCGTGGTGGGTGATGATGGGCTGCCCGCTGCTGATCGTGGCGGCTGCCATTATTGTGTTTTCATTCTTTACCTCCTCGGCGCTGAGCAGCGGTTCGTATACCGCTATTTTCACCATGATTGGCGCTGGTGTCCTGGTATTATTGCTGGGCGTGGCGATAATGCAGGGCGTATATGCTGCCCAGTGGTTTGGTATGCTGGTGAATAATCTGCTATACGGTAAGCTGAAATTTTCCGGCGAATTTTCGGTGAAAAAGTGCATCACCATTATTGTGCTGTCGATGCTGCTGTTTGTACCGTTTATTGCCATCGCGCTTTATATCACCATCCCGGCTTTCTTTATGCTCTCACAATATGCTTACGCGGTTGGCGACAATCCGGAGCAACTGGCGATGCTGATGGGGCCGTTTTATGGCAAATTAATCCTCAGCTACTTGGTTTATATCGTCGGCGCGATCATTTGCTATATTTTCGCCTTTGTGAAGCTGCGCAATTACCTTTATAGCCAGTTGGCTCTGGAAGGAAATATTCGTTTCTCCTCCACGGTCACGCTGGGGCGCGTGTTCTGGATCTCCGTCACCAATTTGCTGGTGTGTTCGGTAACGCTGTTCCTGGCGTGGCCATGGGCGAAGGTGCGTTTTACGCGCTATCTGCTGGAAAACACGTATCTGCACGGCGATCTGTCGTCATTACCGCTGGAAAATCACCATCAACAACCGGCAAAGGATCCGGCCAACCTGCTGGCACGCGGTCTGTCGTTCTACCCGGCGCTGTTCTGATTTATTGTGCCGGATGGCGGCTACGCCTTATCCGGCCTACAGGCTGTATTGTGTTGGCTGAAACGTTGTAGGCCCGGTAAGCGTCAGCGCCACCGGGCAATCAACCGAAGGGATAAAAAAAGCCGGGCATCGTAGCCCGGCTTTTCATGCCTGAAGAGGATTACAGCGCGGCGATGACGGCCTGCTGTTCAACCAGCTTCGCTTTCGCCTGAGCATAACCGTCCAGTTTTTCACGCTCTTTCGCGATCACCGCTTCCGGTGCGCGTGCGACAAAACCTTCGTTGCCCAGCTTGCTTTCGATACGGCCAATTTCCTGCTCGACTTTCGCCACTTCTTTCGCCAGACGCGCCAGCTCGGCTTCTTTGTCGATCAGACCCGCCATCGGGATCAGCAGCTCTGCGCCATCGATAATTTTCGTGACCGACACCGGCCCTTTATCATCGGCTGGCAGCACGGTGATGCTTTCCAGACGCGCCAGCGTTTGCAGGAAGTTGCGGTTATCGTTCACGCGACGCATCGCCTCTTCGCTGCAACCGCGCAGCAGCAGATCCAGCGGTTTACCCGGCGCGATATTCATCTCGGCGCGAATATTACGCACGGCGATAATCGCCTGTTTCAGCCACTCGGTATCAGCCAGCGCTTTTTCGTCAACCTGCGACGCATCGTACTGCGGGAACGGCTGCAGCATGATGGTGTCGGCGGTAATGCCTTTCAGCACTTTCACGCGCTGCCAGATGGTTTCAGTGATAAACGGAATGATCGGATGCGCGAGGCGCAGCAAACCTTCCAGCACCGTCACCAGCGTATTGCGGGTGCCGCGCAGTTCGGTTTCCGAACCACCGTTCATGACCGGCTTGGCCAGCTCCAGATACCAGTCGCAGAACTGGTTCCAGGTGAATTCGTACAGAATCCCTGCGGCGATATCGAAGCGGAAGTTGTCCAGCGCTTCGCGGTACGCTTTGATAGTCTGGTTGAATTCAGCAAGGATCCAGCGGTCAGCCAGCGACAGCACCTTTTCACCGCCGTTAAAGCCGCAGTCCTGATCTTCGGTGTTCATCAGCACAAAGCGGCTGGCGTTCCACAGCTTGTTACAGAAGTTACGGTAGCCTTCCAGACGCTTCATATCCCAGTTGATATCGCGACCGGTTGAAGCCAGCGCCGCCAGCGTGAAGCGCAGGGCGTCGGTGCCGTGCGGCTCAATGCCGTCCGGGAACTGTTTCTCGGTGCGCTTACGGATTTTCTCCGCCAGCTGTGGCTGCATCATGTTGCCGGTACGTTTCTCCAGCAGATCCGCCAGCGAAATACCGTCAACCATATCCAGCGGGTCAATCACGTTGCCTTTGGATTTGGACATCTTCTGCCCTTCATCATCGCGGATAAGACCGGTCATGTAGACGGTCTTGAACGGCACCTGAGGCTTGCCGTTTTCATCTTTGATGAAGTGCATGGTCATCATGATCATGCGCGCGATCCAGAAGAAGATGATGTCGAAGCCGGAGACCATCACGCTGGTCGGATGGAACTGACGCAGCGCATCGGTGTTTTCCGGCCAGCCGAGCGTGGAGAAGGTCCACAGCGCGGAGGAGAACCAGGTATCCAGCACGTCATCGTCCTGACGCAGCGCGATATCAGCCGCCAGGTTATTTTCCTGACGCACTTCCTCTTCGCTGCGGCCAACGTAGACGTTGCCGTCGTTGTCATACCACGCCGGAATGCGGTGACCCCACCACAACTGACGGGAGATACACCAGTCCTGAATATCGCGCATCCAGGAGAAATACATGTTTTCGTACTGCTTTGGCACGAACTGGATATCGCCGTTTTCCACCGCTTCAACCGCCGGTTTCGCCAGCACATCGGCACGCACGTACCACTGGTCGGTCAGCATCGGTTCAATAACCACGCCGCCGCGATCGCCGTACGGAACGGTCAGGTCGTGCGGTTTAATCTCTTCCAGCAGGCCAAGCGCGTCAACGGCGGCAACCATTGCTTTACGCGCGGCAAAACGCTCCAGATTCTGGAATTCTGCCGGGATATCCGCCGGGTAAACGTCTGATTCGTTGCCGTTGGTATCGTAAACCTGTGCGCTTTCACGGATATCGCCGTCAAAGGTCAGGATGTTGATCATTGGCAGCTTGTGGCGACGGCCCACTTCGTAGTCGTTAAAGTCGTGCGCCGGGGTGATTTTCACGCAGCCGGTGCCTTTTTCCATGTCGGCGTGTTCATCGCCAACGATCGGAATACGACGGTTAACCAGCGGCAGTACCACGAACTTACCAATCAGATCTTTGTAACGCGGGTCTTCCGGGTTGACGGCCACGCCGGTATCGCCCAGCAGGGTTTCCGGACGGGTGGTGGCAACCACCAGATAATCTTTACCGTCAGCGGTTTTGGCGCCGTCGGCCAGCGGATAGCGGATATGCCACATTGAGCCTTTCGACTCGCGGTTTTCCACTTCGAGGTCGGAAATCGCCGTGCGCAGTTTCGGATCCCAGTTTACCAGGCGTTTGCCGCGGTAAATCAGATCTTCTTTATACAGGCGGACAAACACCTCTTTAACCGCGTTGGAGAGGCCTTCATCCATGGTGAAGCGCTCGCGCTCCCAGTCCACGGAGTTGCCAAGACGACGCATCTGGTTGGTGATGGTGCCGCCGGATTCGGCTTTCCACTGCCAGATTTTGTCGATAAACGCGTCGCGACCGTAATCGTGGCGGGTTTTCCCTTCTTCTGCGGCAATTTTACGTTCAACCACCATCTGGGTTGCGATACCAGCATGGTCAGTACCCACCTGCCAGAGGGTGTTTTTCCCCTGCATGCGCTGGTAGCGGATCATGGTGTCCATGATGGTCTGCTGGAAGGCGTGGCCCATATGCAAACTACCGGTGACGTTCGGCGGCGGGATCATGATGCAGAAGCTTTCCTGGCTTTCATCACCGTTCGGTTTGAAATAGCCCTGCTTTTCCCACTGCTCGTACAGCGGCTGTTCGATATCTTTGGGGTTGTATGTCTTTTCCATTATTTCCAGGTTGCCGTGTTCAGGTTGAAACCGGCCACGCGGTAGGCTTTATAGCGTTCGCGCGCCAGTTGTTTCAGAGAGTCTTCGTAAGGGACGAAGTCTACCACTTCTGTGAAAGCGGTGGCAAAATCTGCAAATTCCGCGCGCAGGCTGATAAGAATATCGCGCGGGCTGCTGTTGCGCTTTTGCGGCCAGGCCAGTTCGACCGGTGCACCGCCGCGCGGACCTTCGCCTGCCAGATTGTGCGGCACAAAACTCTCCGCCGGGCGCGCCCATAATGCTTCATCAAGCCGAATCGCCTGCTGCTCATCGGTACAGGCAATCAGCACGCGCTTGCCGTTACGCCAACGTTCTGCGGCAATTTCACACACCAGTTGCTCAACAGCGCTTAAGCCGTCAACGGCGTTATCATTGTCCAGAAGGTAGAACGTCGCATTTTTCATATATGGGGCTTTTGGTTGAGGTTTTAAATGCAAAGCCCGGTGGCGCTACGCTTACCGGGCCTACGAAATACTGTGCACCAAATTATCGACCGGGTTTGTAGGCCGGATAAGCGTAGCGCCATCCGGCAATCAACGCGCCTCCGGCCTGGCAAACTTACTCTTCGCCGTTAAATCCGGCGCGGTTCAGCAGGAACTGCGACAGCATCGCCACCGGACGACCGGTTGCGCCTTTGGCTTTGCCGGAGCGCCATGCGGTGCCAGCGATATCCAGGTGCGCCCAGTTGTATTTACGGGCAAAGCGCGACAGGAAGCAACCCGCGGTGATAGCACCGCCAGGACGGCCGCCGATGTTCGCCATATCCGCAAAGTTGGATTCCAGCTGATCCTGGTACTCATCGCCCAGCGGTAAACGCCATGCGCGGTCGCCAGCCTGCTCGGACGCGCCAATCAGTTCGTGCGCCAGCGGGTTGTGGTTCGACAGCAGACCGGTGATGTGATGGCCAAGGGCAATCACGCACGCGCCGGTCAGTGTCGCGACATCGATCACCGCTTCCGGCTCGAAGCGCTCAACGTAGGTCAGTACATCGCACAGCACCAGGCGGCCTTCGGCGTCGGTGTTTAGTACTTCAACCGTCTGGCCGGACATGGTGGTCAGCACGTCGCCCGGACGATACGCGCGCCCGCCCGGCATGTTTTCACAACCTGCCAGCACGCCAATCACGTTCAGCGGCAGTTGCAGTTCGGCCACCATGCGCATCACGCCGTACACCGCCGCCGCGCCGCACATGTCGTACTTCATCTCGTCCATGCCTTCGGCAGGTTTGATGGAGATACCGCCGGAGTCGAAGGTCAGGCCTTTACCGACCAGCACAATCGGACGCGCGTCTTCCGATGGGTTGCCTTTGTACTCAATCACCGACATCAGCGACTCGTTCTGCGAGCCCTGGCCGACAGCCAGGTACGAGTGCATGCCCAGTTCGCGCATCTGCTGTTCGCCAATCACGCGGGTCAGGACGTTTTTGCTGTAGGTGTCCGCCAGCTGGCGCGCCTGCGAAGCGAGGTACGCAGCATTACAGATATTCGGCGGCATATTGCCGAGATCTTTGGCCGCTTTAATCCCCGCAGAGATTGCCAGACCGTGCTGGATAGCGCGTTCGCCGCTGGTTAACTCGCGACGAGTCGGCACGTTGAAGACCATTTTACGCAGCGGACGACGCGGTTCGATTTTGTTGGTTTTCAGTTGATCGAAGCTGTACAGGGTCTCTTTCGCTGTCTCTACGGCCTGGCGCACTTTCCAGTAGGTGTTGCGCCCTTTGACATGCAGTTCGGTCAGGAAGCAGACGGCTTCCATCGAGCCCGTATCATTCAGGGTGTTTATCGTTTTCTGAATGACCTGCTTGTACTGGCGCTCATCCAGTTCACGCTCTTTACCGCAGCCAATCAGCAAAATACGCTCGGAGAGGACATTCGGTACGTGGTGAAGCAGCAGGGTTTGTCCTGGCTTACCTTCCAGCTCTCCACGACGGAGCAGCGCGCTGATGTAGCCATCGCTGATCTTATCGAGTTGCTCGGCGATCGGGGAGAGTCGGCGCGGTTCAAAGACACCCACAACGATGCAGGCACTACGCTGTTTCTCCGGGCTACCGCTTTTTACACTGAACTCCATGCACTACGCTCCTGAATCTTAAAGACAACGGCGGCGGCTACGGATAGAATTGCAAGCTTACGTAACTCATGTCCGCTGTTGCGATGACTTCGTGTTAATCTTAATGGTACTTCGGTTTCGGCACGTCAGAATCAGCTCTTACGCACCCATCCGCTGAGTATATTAATCTTAGCGATGATTTCGACGACTCAAGAGAATAAATGACGTTTAAGCCATGAAACAAGCGATTTTCCAGGAAAAAGACTGGTTTTTACGGGCGTATTTAAAGTGATAATCATAAGATATCTGGTGCGGGAGACGCTAAAAAGCCAGCTTGCGATCCTATTCATCCTGCTTCTGATTTTCTTCTGTCAGAAACTGGTGAGGATTTTAGGCGCAGCCGCTGATGGCGAAATCCCAACAAACCTCGTGCTCTCGCTGCTGGGGCTGGGCGTGCCGGAGATGGCGCAGCTTATCCTGCCGTTGAGTCTGTTCCTTGGCCTGCTAATGACGCTGGGCAAACTCTATACCGAAAGTGAAATCACGGTGATGCACGCCTGCGGTCTGAGCCGTGCGGTGCTGATCAAAGCCGCCATGGTGCTGGCGCTGTTTACCGGCATTATCGCTGCGGTTAACGTCATGTGGGCTGGCCCCTGGTCATCCCGTCATCAGGATCAAGTGCTGGCGGATGCCAAAGCGAACCCCGGTATGGCGGCGCTGGCGCAGGGGCAGTTCCAGCAGGCGACAGACGGCAGCTCGGTGCTGTTTATTGAAGGCGTCGAAGGCAGCCGCTTTCATAACGTATTCCTTGCGCAGATCCGCCCCAAAGGCAATGCGCGCCCGTCAGTCGTGGTGGCGGATTCCGGCCAGCTTTCCCAGCATAAAGACGGTTCCCAGGTGGTGACGCTCAACACCGGCACACGCTTTGAGGGCACCGCTATGCTGCGCGACTTCCGCATCACTGATTTCCAGAACTACCAGGCGATCATCGGCCATCAGACCGTCGCACTCGATCCGAGCGATACCGAACAGATGGACATGCGTACGTTGTTCAAGACGGACAACCCGCGTGCCAGCGCGGAGCTGCACTGGCGCTTAACGCTGGTCTTTACCGTGGTGATGATGGCGCTGATGGTCGTGCCGCTGAGCGTGGTTAACCCGCGTCAGGGACGCGTGTTATCGATGCTGCCCGCTATGCTGCTGTATCTCGTGTTCTTCCTGTTGCAGACCACGCTTCGCTCAAACGGCGCGAAGGGTAAGCTGGATCCGATGATCTGGATGTGGGCGGTTAACCTGGCCTACCTGGCGCTGGCTGTGGCGCTGAACCTGTGGGATACGGTGCCGATGCGCCGGGTTCGCGCCCGTTTTACGCGTAAAGGAGCGGTATAATGCAGGCTTTTGGCGTACTTGACCGCTATATCGGGAAAACCATCTTTTCCACCATCATGATGACGCTGTTCATGCTGGTGTCGCTCTCCGGCATTATCAAATTTGTCGATCAGTTGAAAAAAGCCGGCCAAGGGAGTTACGACGCGCTGGGTGCCGGGATGTACACCATTCTCAGCGTGCCGAAAGATATCCAGATCTTCTTCCCGATGGCCGCGCTGCTTGGTGCGTTACTCGGTCTGGGCATGCTGGCGCAGCGCAGCGAGCTGGTGGTGATGCAGGCTTCCGGCTACACCCGCATGCAGGTAGCGCTGTCGGTGATGAAAACCGCTATTCCGCTGGTTTTGCTGACCATGGCGATTGGCGAATGGGTTGCGCCGCAGGGCGAGCAGATGGCGCGTAACCAGCGTGCGCAGTCGATGTACGGCGGTTCGCTGCTCTCCACGCAGGCCGGGCTGTGGGCGAAAGACGGCAACAACTTTATCTACATCGAACGTGTGAAAGGTGATGATGAGCTTGGCGGCGTCAGTATTTATGCCTTCAACGATCAGCGTCGTTTGCAATCGGTGCGCTATGCCGCGTCGGCTAAATTCGATGCGGAGAACAAAATCTGGCGGCTGTCGCAGGTGGATGAATCGAACCTGACCGATCCGAAACAAGTGACCGGCTCGCAGACCGTCAGCGGTATCTGGAAAACCAACCTCACACCGGACAAACTCGGCGTAGTGGCGCTCGATCCTGATGCGCTCTCGATCAGCGGTCTGCACAACTATGTGAAGTACCTGAAGTCGAGCGGCCAGGATTCCGGCCGTTATCAGCTCAATATGTGGAGCAAAGTCTTCCAGCCGCTGTCGGTGGCGGTCATGATGCTGATGGCGCTGTCGTTTATCTTTGGCCCGTTGCGTAGCGTGGCGATGGGCGTGCGCGTAGTGACCGGCATCAGCTTCGGCTTTGTTTTCTACGTGCTGGATCAGATTTTTGGCCCGCTGACGCTGGTGTATGGCATCCCGCCAGTAGTCGGCGCGCTGCTGCCGAGCGCCTCGTTCTTCCTGATTAGCTTGTGGCTGATGATGCGCAAAAGCTAATACAGCAATAATGTTCTGTATTGCATAGAGAGAGGCTGCGGCCTCTCTTTTTTTTTCGCCAAAGGAGCAGACATGTTGCAGTGGCTTATCCGTATCCGGGTCGCCCCACGCCGTAACGGCTTTCAGTAAATTCTGTTCTTTGCCACGTCCGGTGTGCTTCGGGCTATGATTGAGTAACGATTCACAACATTTAGGGAAATTATGTCCAGGTTCTTTTTCAATGACCGCAAACAACTGGTCAATGACGCCATTGAAGGCTTAGTGATCTCCGCGCCGCACGGCAACCTTGTCCGACTCGATATTGATCCCTCCATTCGCATTGTGGCCCGCGCGGACTGGGATAAAAGCCGCGTAGCGGTGATTTCCGGCGGGGGTTCCGGCCATGAACCGGCGCATGCTGGCTTTGTCGGCAAAGGCATGCTGACCGCCGCCGTCTGCGGCGATGTGTTTGCTTCGCCCAGCGTCGATGCGGTGCTGAACGCCATTGTGGCGGTGACCGGCGATCGCGGCTGCCTGTTGATTGTTAAAAACTACACCGGCGATCGCCTTAACTTCGGTCTTGCGGCGGAAAAAGCCAAGCGCTACGGCCTGAAAGTCGAGATGGTGATCGTCGCCGACGACATCGCCCTGCCGGATAACAAACAGCCGCGCGGCATTGCCGGAACGGCGCTGGTGCATAAGATTGCCGGCCATGCCGCCGATCAGGGTAAATCGCTGAGTGAAGTGCGCGACATCGCGCAAAAGGCCTGCAATAACGTCTACAGCCTGGGGCTGGCGATGGAGACCTGCAACCTGCCGGGCAGCGAAGAGGAAGGGCGTATTCAGCGCGGCAAGGTCGAGCTGGGGCTGGGGATTCACGGCGAGCCGGGCGCCTCGATTGTCGATACGCAGAACAGCAAGTCGCTTATCGATACGCTGGTGAAACCGCTGAAAGCCTCGGTGGGCGACGATCGCGTCGCCGTGCTGATCAACAACCTTGGCGGCGTGTCGTCGCTTGAGATGGCGCTGCTGACCAAAGAGCTGGCGCATTCGGCGTTGAAAGATCAAATTGCGTATTTGATTGGCCCTGCGCCGCTGGTCAGTTCGCTGGACATGAAAGGTTTTTCCCTGTCGTTGCTGCGCCTGAATGACGCGTTCGAGCAGGCGATTTGCGCGAATGCGCAAACCGTTGGCTGGCAAAAACCGGTGGCGTTCGCGCCGATGAAAACCCAGCAGCACAATGCGGTGTATGACGGGCTGGAGATTGAACCTTCAGACAATCCACAGGTAAAAGCGCTGGTCGGAACGGCGGTGCAGACGCTGATTGGTCTGGAAAATCGCCTGAACGCGCTGGATGCGAAAGTGGGCGATGGCGATACCGGTTCGACCTTCGCCGAAGGCGCGCGTGAGATTGGCCGACTGCTGGAAGAAGACGCGCTGCCGCTGAATAACACCGCGCAGTTGCTGCAACTGATTGGCGAACGGCTGGCAACGGTAATGGGCGGCTCCAGCGGCGTACTGATGTCGATCTTCTTCACTGCGGCAGGCCAGGCGATACACAGCGGTACAGCGCTGCCAGAGGCGTTATTGCTGGGGCTAAAACAGATGAAGCACTACGGCGGGGCGGATCTGGGCGATCGGACGCTGATCGATGCGCTGCAACCGGCGCTGGAGGCGTTGCGTGACAACGGGCTGGATGCCGCCGTCTCTGCGGCGAAAAGTGGGGCTGCCAGTACGGCAACCATGCAAAAAGCAGGTGCCGGGCGCTCGTCGTACGTTAACAGTGAAAACCTTGATGGTGTGAGCGATCCCGGCGCGGTGGCGATTGCCGAAGTGTTTGCCGCTATCGCGAAATAGAGCGAAACCGCCATCCGGCACAATTGCCCGGTGGCGCTGGCGCTTACCGTGCCTGGGCACCACATGCCAGAGCAAGCAACCTGTAGGTCGGATACGGTACAGCCGCCATCCGGCGCAATTGCCCGGTGGCGCTGGCGCTTACCGGGCCTGGGCACCACATGCCAGAGCAACCAACCAGTAGGCCGCATACGGTGCCGCCGCCATCCGGCAAAATTGCCCGGTGGCGCTGGCGCTTACCGTGCCTGGGCACCACATGCCAGAGCAAGCAACCTGTAGGTCGGATACGGTACAGCCGCCATCCGGCGCAATTGCCCGGTGGGCTGGCGCTTACCGGGCCTGGGCACCACATGCCAGAGCAACCAACCAGTAGGCCGGATAAGGCGCAGCCGCCATCCGGCATTTATTTCACTGTTGTGGAATGGTTTCGTTGATCGGCGTTCTGTGGTTTCTGAAATCTCGCCTCTAGTGAACGTAAAAAGGGGGACCACAGGTCCCCCTTATCACTCCCCTACGCGATCCATTTGCGGGGCGGGCAAAGCTACGCTTCCACTCCGTTCTGGAAATCCGCTTTTAACACCACGCGGTAGCGGGCTTTCCCGTCGCGCACGTGCTGCAAGGCTTCATTGATTCGCGACATCGGGAACATCTCTGTGGTTGGCGCGACTTTGGCGCGTCCGGCAAACTTCATCAGCTTGCGCAGCTCAAACGGCGTGCCGGTTGCCGAACCCGATACGCTGCGGTCACCGGCGATCAGGGTAAATGCCGGGACTTCCAGCGGCTTCAGCACGGCACCCACCGTGTGGAAATGGCCGCCGTGGGTCAGCGCTTCAAAATAAGGCTGCCAGTTAAGATCGACGTTAACGGTGTTGATGATCAGATCGTACTGACCGGCCAGCGCTTTCAATGCCTCCGGATCGCGGCTGTTCACCACATAGTCGGCACCCATAATCCGCACTTCCGCTTCTTTCGCCGGATTTGAACTGAACGCCGTCACTTCACAGCCCATGGCATGCAGCAGCTTGATGGCGATATGCCCGAGGCCGCCAATACCAATTACGCCGACGCGGCTGGTCGCGGTGATATTGTGCATCAGCAGCGGTTTAAACACGGTAATGCCCCCGCACAGCAGCGGCCCGGCGGTTTCGATATCGATGCTATCCGGTAGCGGAATCACCCACTGCCAGTCGGCGCGGATCTTATCGGCAAAACCGCCGCGATTCAGAATGGTCGGCACCGCGCCTTCCAGGCAGTTGATATGGTTGCCGTCGATACAGGCATCGCAGTGCCCGCAGCTGCGCGCCGTCCAGCCGATGCCTACGCGCTGGCCCACTTTTAACCCTTTGTTTTGCGCGGCGCTACCCAGCTCCACCACGCGGCCAATCACTTCATGCCCGGCAACCAGCGGGTACTGGGAGAAGCCCCATTCGTTGTCGATCATCGACAAATCTGAATGGCAGATACCGCAATAATCCACCTGTACTTCCACATCTTCTGCCGCCAGCGGGCCGGCATCGTATTCCTGTAATTCAAGCGCGGCGCCGGCCTGCGGCGCGACGTAATTTTTGATGATGCTCATTACGGATTCCTTAGGTTTTGAGGGGGACGCATGAAGTGTAGGGCATCTGGCGCTTACCCGGCAGAATGTCGCGCGTCTGACCGCCCGTTTCGCCAAAGCCATGCCTTCCGTCCTGGGCCATTTCCCCTGCTTTAACCCGTCATCCAGCCAATATTTTCAGACTTTCCCGGCCTGTAGTGTGGGTCCTGCGAATTCGCAACACGATGTTTCTGTACAACTCACAGGAGTACGCATTATGGATTCACAATTCATTGGATCGGTCATTAATGCACTACCGCTGGAACATATGATCGGCGGCCCGTTGCAGGCGATGATCAAGGCACAGGTACAGGCAAGTAAGGCCTACGCCGACTTCCTGCTCTCTGTCTGTATTAAGGATGGTAAAGCGGAGTCGGTGCAGTTCGATTACGACGAAACCGTGGTTGACGACAAAGGCGTGATTCAGGGCGTGGTGAAAAAAACCATGCGCATCCCGCTGCTGGCGGCCATCTCTCACCCGAACATCAGCATCGAAGAAGGGACCATCGACTTCGAACTGGAAGTCTCGCAGAGCGAAGCCAGCAGCAGCCAGACCGAAGCGGAAGTCTCGCTGGAAGCCTCCGTCGGCTGGGGACCGTTCAGCGTCAAAATCAGCGGACGTGTTTCGCATAAAGATCAGCAAACCCGCTCCACCGATACCCGCGCGAAATACAGCATCCACACCCAGGTCAAACGTCAGCCGCCGCCGGAAGCGCTGATGCGCGTGATTGATTTCCTGACGGATGCCGCAACACGCCCGGCTGTTCTGCCGTCTGAGGCGCAAAAGCTGGAATCGAAACAGCTTGATGCCTATCCCGAAACGTCTACTGGCGCTGAAAAAGCCCCGGCTGACGCAACGCGTTAATTCTGATGTTCACGCTGAGGCTGCGTTGCAGCCTCATTTTTCACGGAGCGCACTATGTCAATGAAAGACTGGCTTCGCGGCAACCGGAATACGCAAGAGAAGGCGAGCGAGCAGCCTACGGCTCCGCCGGACGAGCGCGCCGGAATGTCGCCCGACGATCCGCCGACAGAAGAGAGCAGCGGGTTGCCGCCTGCGGATCCGCCCTCTTCGGATCTCCCGCCCGATCCGCCGCCGCCGGAAAGCCCGCCACCCGGCGGCCCGGTTGGGGCACCTCTCTCGCTGGCGGATATCACGCGCGGGATGCAGCACGCCGCTTCGGCGGCAAACCAGCTTATCGCGCATCAATACATGCAGGCGCTGGACCCCTTTTTTGAGCACAGCGATGACGGAAGGCTGGTGCCAAAAGTCGTCGAAATGGCGCTGGATGATCAACATCACTTTGCCTTGCCGCTGGTGGCGCTCTCCACGCCGCGCGGACTGATGCTGGAAAAAATGAAGGTCTTTTTGACGGTGCGGACTGATGCCGTTGAGCAGCAGAGCGCGGTTTCCGGCACGCCAGATGACACGGTTGGCCGTTTCCTCGTCAGCATGTCGCCGCCGAGCCGCGAAGGCAGCGGTCGCGACAGCGGGCATGTGGACATTGAAATGCAGTTCACCGTGCTGGAACCACCGGAAAGCGTGATGCGACTGATTGAAGAGTACACCCGACAAGTTCTTCCCCAATCTAACGTGAGGAGTGATGACAATGGCTAATCAACCAGCAAACACCGGCGCGGCCGGGTTGACGTTAATTAAGTCTTTTGAAGGGCTAAGCCTGGAGAAGTACCGCGATGCGGTCGGTAAATGGACCATCGGCTACGGCCATTTGATTTTGCCCCATGAAAATTTCCCGCAAGCGTTAAGCAAGGTGGAAGCGGAAGATTTGTTGCGGGCGGATCTGGGGATGACCGAGCGCGGGGTTCATCGCCTCGTGACGGTCGATCTCAATCAGAACCAGTTCGATGCGCTGGTGGCGTTCGCCTTTAACGTCGGGCTGGGCAATTTGCAGAACTCGACGCTGCTGCGCCTGCTTAATCAGGGGCAATATCAGGAGGCGGCGGACCAGCTTCCGCGCTGGAATAAAGCCGGCGGCAAAATTCTCGCCGGCTTGACCCGTCGCCGCGACGCGGAACGTGCGCTGTTTATGGCCCCCGTAAACTGAACTGACTGGAGGGATTCCCATGAAATACACACTGTCGATACTGTTTCTGGCTGTATTAACCGCTGTACCGGCGTATGCCGACTTACCGCAATGCAGCGCGGTGGTACAGGCGGCCAACCAGCAACTGGCGAAACAGAACAACAAGACCGTGCAGGATGAGAAGAAACTGACGGCTCTGCTCAAAACGCTCAATCGTGATGATGTGCTGCCCGCTGAGTACGTGACCCGCGAACAGGCGATCAAATTGGGCTGGAGCGGGAAGGCGGAAGATTCGCTGTGGAGCATCTGGGCGCTGAACAAGAAGGTGTTGGGCGGCGACCCCTGGACCGGTAAGCCTGCGCCGGGGAAAGGAAAATGGTACAGCGCCGATGTCGATAGCGTACGCGGTCTGCGCAGTAACAAACATCTGATCTACAGCCCGGAAAGCACGACGCGTTATCTCACTACAGATAATGACGCGACAACCGTCACGCTTCCTCCTTGCCTGTAGTCAGTCTTGCGGCCTCATCCCATTCGTTGAGGCCGCCTGTTGAGGAGGATATTGCCATGGTTGACGGTATTCAGATGTTAAGTCAGGGGCTGGCCGCGCTGGCCGGGTTATTTGGCGGGTTGAGCGTTTCGTTTTTCTGGCAACCAAAAAAATTGCATCAGCACGGTCGGCTGGCGGCAGGGGTGATTATCGGCGCCATTAGCGTCAGCACGACCTTCACGCTGGGCGGTTTTATTGCGCGCTGGCTGGGCATGAACTTCAAAGATAGCGATATCGCGATGGGTATTGGCTATTTTGTCGGCGCGATCAGCGTCGGGATGATTGCCTGGCTGGCCAACTTTTTTAACCGTCGGGAAGGGCACGATATTTTACAGGTTGCCGGCGAGCTAAAACGCGTCGCCCGTGGTGTAAAAGTCTCGCCATCGCGCCGCCGCGCGCCACGACGCCCTAAATCGGGAGATCCATCATGACGTTGAAACTCATTTTCTGGGCGGCCACGCTGGTGGATGGGGCGATTGCGGTGATTATTTTTGTCAGCGCCCTCAGCTCCCGCATGCCCAATATCCCCGTCTGGTATCGCATTGGGTTATTAATTACCGCGTTAGGATTTATCGTACAGGGGTTTCTCAATCTTCCCTATTTGCTGTTCAATGTCATGTTAATGGCGCAAGAACTGCCGTTCTGGATATTAAAAGATGTCGGTGTCGGCGTGATTGCTATTTATTATTTCTGCCACACGATGCGTAAAGATGAGAAGCCGAAAAAAAACACCGGTACGTAAAAAAACGTCAGTGGTTAAAAAAACGACATCTTCCAGAGCGCCCCGCAAGACAACACCCGCCAAATAAAAGTCACAGCGTATCTGCGCTGCTGTAAATGCTGATGTTAAATATCTCTGGCAGGAGCATTATGCACGGGCATAGTGCTCCTGTATTTGCTCAGGGAGAAATGTAGCAACAATTAAATGTTAATAAAAATTCAGGCTGGACTATTCGTCTGAATACATCATCGCGGCTTGCGTGCGGTTATTCACATTCAGACGGCGGAAAATAGATTCCAGATGCGCTTTCACCGTACCGGCGCTGATATTTAACTGGCGGCTGATTTGCTTGTTGGATTCCCCGGCAGCCAGCAGCTTGAGGATTTCGCGCTGGCGCTCGCTGAGCCGTGCAATTGCGCCGTGTCCGCCATCCAGCAGCGTGATGCTTTCCTGCGGGAAACAGAGCATCCCCAGCGACGCGGTGCGTAGCGTCTGCGCGATGGTTTCCGGCGGTGAATCACGCCTGACAAACGCAATCGCATGGTGATGCAAAAACTGCCTGAGTAATGTCGGCTGGCATTTATTCATCAGCATCACCACCGGAATAGTGGGGTGGTGCAATGCCAGCGTATCGAGTATTTCAAGACTTTCTGTTTTATTTCCGTCACCATCCAGCAGAATTAACGATGCCGGAAATTCATTTAGTGTTTCATTAATTTCATTCTGATTATTCAGACCTCGAATTTTCACATTTGGGATAAAGTGCGAAAGTACTGATGCCATTCCTTCAATAAATATCGACTGCTTGTCAATCATGAGTACATGCATGCGTCATCTCCACGTAAGAGTGTTCTTCAATGAGCCTGGTAATCATCAGAGTATTAAATGAAATGAAAAAAATGAAACAGGCTAATTGTCATAGGTCTTTTAACCGACATGGCAAATTAGCGAAGATGAAATAGATAACCCGATTAATAAAATATCATATATTAAAAATGGCCGTTTCGCTATTTTATAAATAATTAGCAGGGTGAGGATGATAAATAACATGAGAGAGGACAGGGAATTTCGAAAGGCGGGTTAATGTAGCGGATAAAGCGCTGCGACAGGAAAAGGGAACGCCAACAGCTTGACGCAGCGCTGGTTTTTTCATCACTTAGCAACTGAACGCGAGATCGTGGCTTGCATAGCCGCGAACGGCAGGTATAATCCCACACGTTTCCGCATCCCCTTCAGTGCCGAAGTGGCGAAATCGGTAGACGCAGTTGATTCAAAATCAACCGTAGAAATACGTGCCGGTTCGAGTCCGGCCTTCGGCACCATCGGAACATCAATAGACGTCAACGGACGTCTTTTTTTGTGTCTGAAATCCAGTATCCGCAAGGCTTTCCTCACTTTTTCACTCAACCTAAGTCAACCTGATTCAATCTACATCAACTTACTGGTGCGGGTACAACTGCGGGTATATCCCGGTTCGATAATGTTTGTACCCACGCAGAACCCTTGAAAGGATACTCATCATTGCTCTGAGTGATGTGAAAGTTCGTTCGGCTAAGCCTGAAGCAAAAGCCTATAAACTGACTGACGGTGAAGGAATGGTTTTGCTGGTTCACCCTAACGGTTCCAAATATTGGCGACTGCGTTATCGCTTTGGTGGCAAAGAGAAGATGCTGGCGCTGGGGAAATACCCTGAAGTCTCTCTGGCGGATGCCCGGGCACGCCGGGATGAGGCTCGTAAGCTTTTAGCTAATGGTGTCGATCCCAGTGAAAACAAGAAAGCTGTTAAGGTAGAACAGGAACAAGAGGCGATAACGTTTGAAGTAGTCGCCAGAGACTGGCACGCCAGCAATCAGAAGTAGTCTACATCGCACAGTGCCCGTGTGTTGAAAAGCCTCGAAGATAATCTCTTCGCTACCATCGGTAAGCGAAACATTGCTGAATTGAAGACAAGGGATCTGCTTGTACCCATCAAAGCGGTCGAGTCATCCGGGCGGCTCGAAGTCGCCGCTCGATTGCAGCAGCGAACTACCGCGATTATGCGCTTTGCAGTGCAAAGCGGTTTAATCGATTACAACCCCGCTCAAGAGATTGCCGGTGCGGTGGCTACGGCGAAAAGACAGCATCGTGCTGCTCTGGAACTCAATCGTATACCTGAATTGCTTCACCGTATCGATCACTATTCTGGAAGACCGTTAACTCGACTGGCTGTCGAACTCACGTTATTGGTTTTCATCCGTTCAAGCGAGCTGCGTTTTGCCCGCTGGTCAGAAGTCGATTTTGAAACGGCCATGTGGACGATTCCAGGTGAGCGTGAACCGCTGGAAGGTGTTAAACATTCTCAGCGTGGTTCAAAGATGCGGACGCCACATCTTGTTCCCTTGTCGCGTTAGGCCTTAGCTATTTTGGAAAAGATCAAAAGCATGAGTGGGAATCGAGAGCTGATTTTTGTAGGTGATCATGATCCGCGTAAACCCATGAGCGAGAATACGGTGAACAAGGCTTTGCGAGTGATGGGTTATGACACGAAAACGGAAGTGTGTGGGCATGGTTTCAGGACGATGGCTTGCAGTTCTCTGATTGGATCAGGATTGTGGTCGAGGGATGCGGTAGAGCGGCAGATGAGTCATCAGGAGCGTAACTCTGTGCGTGCGGCATATATTCATAAGGTCGAGCACTTGGGGGAGCGCAGGTTGATGCTGCAGTGGTGGGCTGATTATCTGGATGCTAATCGGGAGAAGGTGGTGAGCCCATTTGATTTTGGGAAAACCAATAATAAAACGTGCTTATCATTCAAATTGTTGAATGGCGGTGATAGTGGGGAGCGGCGTTAAACGTCGCCTGTATTGAGCCAAAAGTGCAGATATTGGTAAAGATAACTATCATTGATGTCTTCATAGGGGCAATGCTCACACCATTAGCTCCTTGTGAATAAGTCACAGATTTGGTAGGGAGAGGCTGGGATAGTTATTCTGGCAGAACGAAATTCAATAAACTAAAAAATACACCAATGCTAAAAAAATGACGAAAAAGAGAATGTCTTACCAATTCGTCCAGACACGTTCCACTCCATGAACCATTTCCCCAGCCTAATTGAAATAATGTAGCCCATGAAATAAAAATAATACCTAATGCACTGGCACTATTTTTCCATGACAGATGGGATGCTATGTTTAATGCTCCTGTATAAAAAACAATGCCTGCTATTAAAATAATGATGATAAAAATATAGATTGTTGTCTAGAGTAACAAAGCTCGTAATTCTTTTAGCCTCTGATGATGAGAGTGAATATGATTTATTGGATCAAGGCTGTAATTTCCTTGCTCGAGCTTTCGTTGATACTCCTCTTTCTCAAGTTCAAATGCCATTGAATTTTCGGCTGCGATTGATACGAATTGTTCGGTGCTGGTGATTAAATACCACATACCTTTATAGACACTCTGCTTTTTGGGAATGTTGTTATCAGACGTCATTTTCTCTCTTTACTTATGCCGGAGCCCCCGACGGTACCTTACCGTCTAAGGGGCCTGATTATGAGTCCTAAGATTATTATTATGCAGATAAATTAGTTTTTATCCTAAAATCCGCTATTAGTCCAGAAATTGAACGACTTAACTCAATTTCATCATGAGGAATAATGGCATATTGCCACAATTTCCCTTTAAGTTGATCTGAATTTTGATTGGCAAATTCACACCACCTGATAGCTGCTCGCGTTTTGGCCTGAACTTCCGGTGTGTCAATTTCTGTCGCTTTTTTAGGCTCTATTAGGCAATACCCATTATCCATTTCGACAACAAAATCAGGTTCATAGTTCTTACCATTAGCATATTCGATACGGAACTGACCTGGACGAGGTTTCATCCAACGAATTACTGAAGGATCATTCTCCAGTATTTGTGCAAGACGAAGCTCCCCATCTACAGAGTCAAATTTCTGGTAAGGATAACAGCATTTAGTAAAACCAGTGAAAATCATCTGGCGGACTTTATTTTTTTCTCCACCCGGAATAGCGATACGGAAGTCTCTTGGTTTTTCGTTTCCGGCAAAATTGAATGTTGCCGGGTGTATCACGTCAAAACCCTGAGTTATACGCCCGGTATAGCCAGTTGGTGTTGTCCACATATTTTGTTTGATTTGCACCCATATAAATTCTGCCAACTGCCGACCTGCATTTTTCAGAACGGATTCTGCATCTTCCTGCGACTGATAACTGCACAAATGGTTCACCATCTGTCCGGCCAGTTTGTAGAGCATGTCGGCATGTTCGTCGTAATCAATTTCATCGTGGTCGAGCAGATAACGAATGAGATAGTTTTCTAGCCGTTCCTCCGCTTCTCCACCTTCCTGCCAACTGATTGTCCGCTGTTCGTTATTCTCCAGATGCGTGAGTAAGAGCTCTTTACTACCGGGTTTGAGCGCAATGCGATCCAACCCGGAAAGGTTGAAATCATTAAACCCGTAATTGACTTCGCGTTCTGGTAAAACCACGATTCGGGGAATATCAATGGTATATTCCATCAATTTTTCGGTAATCGTCCCGACCAACTCCTGAACTTCCATATCTTCCATTGACAGGAAACTCGGCTGTTCAACTTGCTCTTCAATAATTTCTGTCAGATCGATTTGGTCCGAAGATGATGAGATTTGATGTTGAGCAACTTCCCATTCACGTAAGGCTTGTTGTACCCGTCGTGTAACGTTTGCTTTCACCTCTGGCGTGCTAAGTTGCTGACTGCTGGTTAACCGTTTAGCTTCTTCTGACACCACTTTAAACGTGAGTTCTGCGACTTTACGTTCTGTTTCCGTAGTGAGCACTGGTTTTGATATGGAATTCGTCTGGTATATTGCTTGAGGCTCACAAGCCTGCAAACTACTATTATCAATGAATTGATTTCCCAATAGAAATTCAGCCATTGATGGTACGACAATTTGCTGAGGTTTTATTTCTGGAATACCGTTTTCATCATCATCCAGCCCTATATACAGAACTTTCTTGATAATCGAGTCATCATTATTGGCACGATCGATAATTTCCTGAAAACGGTCATGGGCAATAATCGTTAGGCGATCGACAGCTTCGACGCCTGTTCTTTTGCCGTACGGTAGACGTAGTCCTCGGCCAATGGTCTGCTCAGTCAGGATTTCAGAAGCAGAAGCACGCAATGGAACGATAGTGTACAAATTGGTAACATCCCATCCCTCTTTTAATTTATTGACATGAATGACGATTTCTGTGTCTTTGTCATGCTCAACGGCTAAAAGCCGCTGCATAGTTTCTTCTGATTCTTCACCCGTTTGGTTCGAGTGAACGGTGATTACTTTGCCTTTGTAAGCGCCATTGAAGAAATCGTCGTGTTCAATACGTACTTTTAGCCTGTCTGCATGATCGGTATCCTGCGCAACAACTAACATAAAAGGTTTAACCAGTTTGTTGCCAGTATTATTGGCGAAGCTGGTTAGTTCCGTTTTTACGTATTCATGATGGTGGATTCCGTCTTCCAGCTTTATTTTTTCCAACTGCTCTTCAGAGTAGTTGGCGGCACGGAAGTCTTTACGCGTGGCAACAGCTGGAATTTTGACGTATCCGTCTTTTAATGCACGTGAAAGGGGATAGTGATAAATAATATTTTTAAAATCACGTGGGTTTGCACCTACGGTTTTCGGCGTGGCAGTTAATTCAATCCCCAATACTGGATTCAGATCGTTAAGTGCCTGCGCACCCGCGCTGGCATAGTAACGATGGGCTTCATCCATCAAAATAACTAAATCGGGCAGGTTTGCAAGATAGCTAAAATAAGATTCTCCGACGTATTCCTGAATACGTCGAATTTTAGCGACCTTGGATTTAGCAGAGCCTTTGGCATTTTCCAGTGCATTGATTTTGGAAATATTGAAGATATTAATGTGCGGAGCAGTTTCGCTTCCAAAAAGATCACCTGTTCTGCTTTCGGCAATTGCATAATCCAGACGAACGCCTCGCCCTTCCTGATAATCGTCACCAGTAATTAATACTGGTGGCGTTTGCGCCAGTTCTGGAATACCCTGAAAAACATATTTTGGTGAACCAGGTAAAAAATCCATCTTAAGTTTTTCATAGATGGTTAAGTTCGGAGCTAGTACGAAAAAATGACGACTGCGTCCGGTTAAGTATAACCAAGCAATCATCGCCCCCATTAGACGTGTTTTACCTACACCGGTAGCAAGCGCAAAGCAAAGCGAAGGAAAGGCTCGTTCAAACTCTTTTACAGTAGGATATTGCTGATGCAGCACCGCCAACCAGCGATTAATATCGGGATCTTTACTGAGATCGAGTTGTTCCAGCACATCGCATAAGATGCGCAAGGATTCATCCTGTGGATCGCGCAGTGACAGCCGGGCGCTAATTCGATTGGCAATTTTTATGGCGTTGCTTTGGCTCATAATTGTTCTTCGCCTTCAGTATCGTCGTCGTAGTCAATATCGTCAGGTTGTTCTGAATCAGAGAGTACATTTAGAGTAAAGCTATAGTCATCCTGATCCCATTCACATTTATTCAGAATTGCACGAGGAATTTTTACCAATGTTAGGTTAGGAAATTCAGCCCCTTCAGTCATAAAGGCTTTGCAGCAGATCAACAATGTGCGTTCAGTTCCGACCTCTTCACTTATAACTTTGAGTTGTTCATAAGCCAAAGAACCGGTAGTAACGTAGATGTAGTCAGTTTCAGTGCTGTAACCATGGTTCCAGTATTGAGTCTGACTAGGTGCATAGGTGAAACTCATATGTTTACACATGGCTTCGGCCAGCATCTCAGCATTATATTCTTTGTTGATTATCCAATTACCCCAATTATCTCTTTTCAATAGGGAAGGAGCTAAGTGGAAATGACGGAATCCCCCGCCATGAGGTTCAATTGCAGCCGCTTTATGCCCTTTTATAACTGCTTGCAAACGAGGGATTATAACTGAGTCGACAGTTTCCTTTTTTAACTCAATTAAAATGAATTTTCTATTTGTACCTTTGTTTTTATTTAATTGTAAAACAGCATGACCGGTGGTGCCACTTCCCGCGAACGAATCTAAAATAATGTCATTATCATCTGTGAATGCTTCTATTAAATAAGAAACCAAGTTCACAGGTTTAGGATAGGTGAACTTGACTCCAAGTTTAGAAAGCATAAGTCTCATTTGATTTGTCGTTCCAAATCCTCTTAGAACAGATACGAAATGACCCTTTCGCTGTTCACGGCGTTTAACTGCTTCGATTGCACCAGTTCTTGTGATTTCAAAAATAGTTTCTTGTTTTTTGGAATCTAAAACAGCCTCGAAATTGTTATTAATAAATGACTCTAATATGGATTTCGAGCTCCAGCCAGTTGTGGCGGTGACAGAATTCTTGAGTTTTCCATTCTCAATAAATAGATCAGAGTCATAAGACGGATATTGGACGTCTGACCTGGATATATGTCCATTCTGGAAAGAACAAGGGAATCCTGCAGGCAACAAAACTGATTTTGGCGGGTTTTTAGGCCCATTTTTTACAATGGTGTTCCTTATTTCCGCATTAAATAATTTGCTGGATTCTGGCAGGTTGGGGTCAAACACTGCAGGATCATCTATTCTCCCAGTCTTCGAGTAAACTAAAATATACTCATGATAGTTTATTATTTTTGCTTGGTTATCGGTATTTCCCTCGTAGTTCCAAACAAGGTTTGCAATGAATTTGTCCCTACCAAAAACGTCATCGCATAAAACTTTTAAATAATGAAGTTCGTCATCATTAATACTAATGAGCAAGACTCCATTGTCTGAGCTCATGAGTCTCCAAATTATTTCTAATCTGTCTCTCATCATGCTAAGCCACATTGAATGCTCAAGCCCATCATCATAGCTTTCAAATGCAGTACCAGTATTATACGGAGGATCAATATACACGCATTTGATCTTTCCGGAGTAGTCATGCTCCAATGCTTTCAAGGCTAACAGATTATCACCATGAATCAGCAAGTTCTCATTATCCACCTCACCATAAGATAACGATTTATCTTCAAGCAAAATACGCGGTTCCAGACGAGGGCGCTTATGTTTACCAATCCAGTTAAGTTCTAATTTTTGCTTATTAGTTGACATAATCTATTTTTATCCAATACGTGCTCGCGCGCGTTCCTGTTCACGGATCTGCGCCTGAATTTGTGTATAAAGCTGCGCCTGTGCATTATCGCGATCGGTCGCGGTCACTACCAGTGCGTAAGGCTCCTGCTCGCTGCTGAATGCTTCACCCCAATCCCTGTCCTGACGGGTAACAACGATAAACCATTTTTCATCCGGGTTACGTTGGCGGAAAGTCCATACCGACGACTGTACTGTACCGCGTTCCCGCTGCTGTGCTGATACAACACGGTTCGTTTGGGCGTCATCGGAGCGGGTTTCCGTTTCACTCTGTGTTTGGTGATTAAAACTGGCCTGAACTTCATCCAGCGAGCGGCCTTTAACCAGCCGGAAACTAATCCGCGTGGCGGTATAATCCATCCGGGTTGTACGCACAGCAGGTGAGTAAGCCAGCGTGACGCGAATTTCACGGGTTGATCGCTGCGATCTTAAAAAAGAAGCCGGGAAGGGTAGTTCAAAAAACTGATGGGCGTTATTTTCTATCTGCTCTTCACATCGCATGACTACAACATATTCTGAAGAGCGGTATAACGCATCCTCATCAATAATGCCGTAGCCCGTCACGTCGCGCTCAATCTCCCGGTTTCTCGTTGCAGGCGTATTTTTATAGCTTTCTCTCATGGCCTGCGGGAAGGTTTGCGTCATCTCCTGAAAAACAGATGCATGATTGACCAGCATCGCCCGCAGCATACTGGCAGACATTTCCGGGTATTCGTTTAACAGACGACCCGCCAGATGTGTGATATACGGCGCAGCAAAGCTAGTGCCGCTGAGTTCTTTGAGCAGCGTATTGCCCTGAAACTGATGATGGCAGCTTAATACGCCCAAACCACGCATATGTGCCTGCCATTGCCCTTGCCGAACGTTGGAAGCGACATTGCCGCCGTGCGCTACAATGTCAGGTTTAAATGCGCCTTTTACCGACGGGCCATGTCGGGTAAAAGGCGACGGTTGGTTTTCCGCTGCTGGGCTGAGATGCTGAATATCATCGGGCCTGCGTTGGGCATCGGAAGTCGCATTGTGTCTGGCGACGCTGCCCACTGTCAGTACATTTAGCGCAGGAGCTGGATCGATAATAACGCTGGCTTCATGTAGCAAGTAATCAGGATACTCATCCCGCCAGCTGTTTTGCGGCACCGGGGGATCGTCACTGCCTGCGAAATTCCCCGCGGAAACGACAAACAGCACATTATATTGCCGCGCCAGCGTATCTAACAAATACGCCATACCGCGAATATGTTTTCCGTCATAGGGAGCATTAACATTTCCCAGAGAAAGGTTGAAAATACGACAACCGAGATTGGTAAAATACGTGACGGCGGTTGTTAGTGTGCTTTCTATCGTTTCGGCATTGAATTCAGCCCGATCGTTCAGTACTTTCCCATTATACAGCCATAGCTGCGGCTGCCAGAAATTACTATGGTTGCAGGCTTCAACATCGCCATACAGTGCAATACTCGCTACGGCGGTGCCATGCCCCTCTTGATCAAACTCGTCCTGACCGGGAATAAAGCTGGCACTTTCAGCAATGGCGGAACTTAATAACGGATGGTTGGTATTGATGCCGCTGTCCAGAATACAGATTCTGGCCGCATTTTCCGTAGGTGAAATCAGCCGAGCCGGAAGTGTATTGATATCCCGGTTAATCTGCTGATAGCTAATGCCGCTGGACGGCGGCAGATCAATCAGCCGGATGTCCCGATGAGCTAACAGCTGTTCTGCTTGCGCGCGAGAAACCTCTACCCGGTACATCAAGAGGCTGTCAAGATTGACTTTATCCTGTCGGAATATCCCCTGCTCCTGCAACCAGCGCTCAAAACGGGTATACAGATCGATACGTTTGGGATGATGTGCAACCTCGATTGGCCAGAGCTCCACATCCAGTTTAAAGCGCTCTGCTACAGGGAAACCATAACGCCGAAGCGCCCAGCTTTTGCGATCTTCCGCCGACCAGCCTTCAATACCGTCAAGCGCCTCCAGGATCTGTTTGTAGGTAAGCTCTGTATTATTAAGACCGAGAGATGCCAGATGTTCTGCAAATGTCGCCAGTCCTTGCTCATCGCTAAAGACTACGCACACTTGTTTATTTTCCTGACTGATAAACTCTACGCCATGATGTATCAATGCCGAAAAATTCATCGTGCCGCTGTAGTTCAGTTTGAGTATATATCGACCATCATCAGCGCTGCCTGGTACCTGCGTCAGCATCGGGCGCAGAGTCTGGAGCTGGTTCAATAACATTTGCCCATGCTGACGTAAATCGCCTCTGAGTACACGAGGCATATTGACTCTGCGGGTCCGTCGGTCATTCTGAAGAGGGGCTTTGGAAATATTTAGATGCTGATAATTCGCCGTCATGGCAGTCCCTTATCGGTGAGTTCTGGCGTTCTCTCGCTGCATCGCGTTTTTTAAATCTTTCAGCGTCAGGAATTCCTGATGACGCAGGATCATATGCTTGGTGGCCCGGCGAACAATGCGTTCGATATCTGCACCACTTTTACCATGAAGCAAGGATAACAACTCATTACCGTCAAGTTCAAACTGTCGGCGAATGCCACGTAGCTTTAACGACAGCAACTCGCGTAACTGCGTCTGATCTGGCAGAGGAAATTCAATCACTTCATCGAAACGACGCCAAATGGCGCTGTCCAAAATATGTTCATGGTTGGTGGCCGCCAGAATTAGACTTTTGCCCTGATAAGCATCCATCATTTGCAGTACAGCATTGACGACCCGGCGTAATTCGCCGTGTTCTCCGCTGTCGCCGCGTTCTTTACCTATTGCATCAAATTCATCGAACAAGACCACCAGTGGATGTTGGGTAATAAAATCAAAAATTTTACGCAGATTGGCGGCTGTCTCACCCAGAAACGAGGATACCAGTACATCAAGGCGGACAATTGCCAACGGCATGTCCAGCTCAAAGGCAATGACCTCTGCCGCCAGAGTTTTACCACAGCCAGGTGGTCCGAAAAACATGATTTTACTGGCTGCTTTCATCCCATAGCTATGCAATACATCGCTACGCCGGTGCTCCTCAAGGAGCTCATCAATCACTGTAGCGCTGGTAGCTGGAAGTATCATTTCATCGAGGCTGCGCTGCGGCTGTCTTAGATCTAAGAGTGGCAGCCCCCTTTCTTTATCTACCGGTGCCGGAGGCAACGTAGGTGAACGCGAAGCCTGAACAATGTGATCGCCATAAAGAATATGCTCCAGATCGTTAGCCAGAAGATGGTGCTGTTTCTGACGTTCCTCATCAATAATGGCTTCTGAAACTCGACGGAACGTAGCAGTGTCACCCGTCGCGCCCGCTTTTATCAGCTGTCTTAATACTTTACCGTTAGCCATTATTGACTCCTGAAACAACAACAACACTTCATGCGGAAGGTGAATTCAACGTCCAGCTCACCGCAAATAATTGGCTGGACGTAATCTCTGTCGCCAGCTTTTGTTCAACCTCTTCCAGCAGGCGGTCTTCTTCCTGCTCAATTTTTTTCTTCTCATCATGATATTGCAACATGATGTTGTCCCGCTCGCGTTCTAGTGCCTTTAGCGTGCGTTTAGCTTCCATCTTCTCTTTCAGCGAAGGAAGTTGGCGGGCGGTTTTACGCGCTTCTTTAATTTCTGCATCTAACTGTTTGATGCGTAGGTCCAGCGCGATGCGACGATCTTCTGACCAGCGTTCAAGTTTTTCTACTTCTTCATTGTAATAAAGTTCGTTATCACGTTCGACCTGCTGGATAAAAGAATTCCGTAAAACCTCACATTGTGCGGTTAAAGCGGGTAACACAGGCTGTTCTTCGATTGATGTTACCTCTGACAACGGCAAGCGAAGCAGACGGGATGCGGTTTCTTCCGCCACTACCTCACCATTTTCCGTTACGGCAGCGACAAGTAGCTGTTCTCGTTGTTGTTCTTGATTTCCGATACTGACTTTTGCTAGTAACAACTGCCCTGATTGTTGGCAAAGCAATTTTACATCAGCCAATTGTCCTGCCTTTGGTTGGTAGATGAAATGGAGTTTCTGACAAACTGGCAATGTGGAAAGGTCTTTTCCCTCATGTAGGGCCACATCAATCAGTTGCTTTCCGTATCCCTGATTAGGTCGGAAAAATTCTGCATCCTTTTCATCCGCAACAGGCCAGCTAACGTCATAATACTTTCCCGAGGAACGAAAACCAGTTTCAGAGTGCTGGAAATCGCTATTGTCACTTAGAAACATTTCCGCTAGCAGCAGCAGATTTTCCTGATAATCGTTTAACTGTGAGAGGGTCGTTGTGCGTCGAGTTTTTAGATTTCGGACGACATCTACATCGAAATGTTCAAATAAGGAACGCCGGGTTTCATTCTCCCTGTTTTCCAACTGGTCTTTGAGTTCATCCTGGAGCTGATTAAACTCCAGTTCTATTTGCTCGTCGGAGCGGCAGTGCTGGTAAATCTCATGGATACGCCGTTCAATATCAACGCCCGATTCTATCGATCCCAGGATATCATCGGATGCACCAAACACGCCTTCAAAAAGCTGGAACTTCTGGCTCAATAGTTCAAACACACGCTGATCGGCCCGGTTGCCTTTATTAATGAAATTGACCACTACAACATCGTGCTTTTGTCCGTAACGGTGAACACGGCCGATACGTTGCTCAACCCGCTGCGGGTTCCAAGGTAAGTCATAATTGATTAACAGAGAGCAGAACTGAAGGTTGATACCTTCTGCACCGGCCTCGGTACAAATCATCAGAGTACCTTCGTCCCTAAATTTTTCGACCAGTGCCGCCTTCATATCTGCCGTACGTGAACCGGAAATCCGGCCAAAGTTTTGATGCTTCTCCAACCAGTCGCTATAAATCTTTCTAGACGCCGCATCGCTGTTACTGCCGTTGAGCAACACCACTTCGCCTTCATACCCATTGTCTGAAAGCAGTTGCGCTAGCCAGGTTTGGGTACGCACGGACTCGGTAAAAATGACCGCTTTACGCAATCCCCCCAGCTCTACTGTAAATTCGAAAGCCCGACTAAGAACGCTTAACAATGCCTCCGCCTTGGCATTTTTAGTTATGGATGCCGCTAAGGTTTTATAACTTTTTAACTGATCAATTTCTGCCTGTAGTGCCTGAGGATCGATCGTATCTTCATCCTCGATTCCTTCTTCATCACTGTAATCATCATAATTTTCATAATCAGTCAGGGCATCTAAAACCGGCATTTTATTTTCTAGACGGTGAATCATCGTCTCTAGCGTTCCCTGAATCGCCGTAGACGATGAGGCCAGAATTTTACGAATGACTAGCGTCACCAAGTGACGCGCGCCGCTTTTGATCGCCAACAGATCGTCTCGCTGCAAATAAGAGGAAACTTGTTTATAGAGCGCTTCTTCGTCTTCCGTCGGACGAAAGTCTTCTGTTATTGAATGACGTCGGGTAAAACTGATCCCACCTTCCTGCTGAACCTGTCGGCGAAGCGTACGGTTACAGATCTTATTCAGACGTACCCTTAATAACGCTAATTCTGCATCGTCAATATTCTGCCGAGAATAACGGGCCTTAAACGAGGCTAAATCGCCGAAGAAATGTGGGTCAATAACGGAAACCAGACCATAAAGCTCAAGGATACTGTTTTGAAGCGGCGTAGCGGAGAGCAGAATTTTTTTCCTGCCAGATAATGCACTGCTGAGTTTTTTGGCCGTTTTAGCGCCATCGCTCTTGTAGATATTTCGCAGTTTATGGGCTTCATCCATGACGACCAGATCCCATGGGATACGGGCCAATTCATGTTCTTTACGGGAAGCGAATTCGTATGAACAAATACATATCGCAGCCTCTCCAGTCGCGTTTTCAATGTCAAATGGATTACCACATCCCTCTTTGATCATTTGATTGAAGCTTTTTGCTTCGATAATGCGCGAAGGTAATGAAAATTTCTCTTCCAGTTCCTGACTCCACTGCTTACGCAGCGTTGCCGGAGCAATAAGTAATAATTTCCGGCGTCGTTCTGCCCACTTTTGCGCCAAAATCAGGCTAGCCTCAATGGTTTTCCCTAGTCCCACTTCATCTGCGAGGATAACGCCATTCGACAAAGGAGATGCCAGTGCGAACATCGCGGCTTCTACCTGATGGGGATTCATATCAACTCGCGCGCTGGCGATGGTCTGTGTAAGTGAATCCTCGGCTTTGCCGCTTAACGTTAACCAGTGCGCCAGATAACTACGCTGTTGATCTGAATACATTTCTTATCCTTAATTTCGGAATGCGGAGAAGCGCTTATGCGTCAGCATTTTACTGTAGGGTACCAGGAGTTGTCTTCACTGTAGTGGCTTACTGAATTTGGCCACCTGAACAGAGGTGATATGCTCACCTCAGAACAATACAGGTGTCCCAATGAAAAGAAGAAATTTCAGCACAGAGTTTAAACGCGAAACCGCTCAACTTGTCCTTGATCAGAACTACACCGTTGCAGTTGCGGCCAGTGCTATGGATGTTGGTCTTTCTACCATGACGCGATGGGTAAAGCAGTTGCGGGATGAACGACAGGGAAAAATGACAAAAACCTCCCCCATAACCCCGGAACAGATCGAAATACGCGAGCTGAAGAAAAAGCTACAACGTGCTGAAACGGAAAATGAAATATTAAAAAAGGCTACCGTGCTCTTGATGTCATACTCCCTGAACAGTTCTCGTTAATCGGGAAACTCAGGGCGCGTTATCCTGTGGTCATATTCTGCCACGTGTTCGGGGTTCATCGCAGCAGCTACAAATACTGGGAAAACCGTCCTGAAAAGCCAGACGGTAGGCGTGCTGTATTACGTAGCCAGGTTCTGGAACTGCATAACATCAGCCATGGAGCTGCCGGCGTAAGAAGTATCGCAACCATGGCAACGCTGAGAGGCTTTCGGATGAGACGTGGCTTGCCAGCAGGCTCATGAAAGAGTTGGGGCTAGTGAGTCGCCAGCAACCTGCTCACTGGTATAAACGCGGTGGTCATGAACTCATAGCTATCCCGAATCACCTTGAGCGGCAGTTCGCAGTGACAGAGCCAAATCAGGTATGGTGCGGCGACGTGATGTATATCTGGACAGGCAAGCGTTGGGCTTACCTCGCCGTTGTTCCCGACCTGTTCGCAAGGAAACCGGTGGGGTGGGTCATGTCATTCTCACCGGACAGCAAACTGACCGTCAAAGCGCTGGAAATGGAGTGGGGGACTCGTGGTAAACCTGCCGGTGTGATGTTCCACAGCGACCAGGACAGCCACTATACAAGCAGGCGGTTCCGGCAGTGTCTGTGGCGTTACCGTATCAGGCAGAGTATGAGCCGACGCGGAAACTGTTGGGATAACAGCCCGATGGAACTCTTCTTCAGAAGCCTCAAAAGCGAGTGGGTGCCTGTGACAGGTTATATAAACTTTAGCGAAGCAGCTCATGCGATCACAGACTATATCGTCGGGTATTACAGCTCGCTCAGGCCGCATGAATATAACGGTGGATTACCACCAAATGAATCGGAAAACCGATACTGGAAAAACTCTAAAGCGGTGGCCAGTTTTAGTTGACCACTACACGATATAACTACTCGGTTGATGGCGCATATTCGAGATAACCCGGATAAGGATTTTTATGAGGATGAGTTCTTCTGAGTTCGCTACTTTCAGAAGGGCACTGCGCACTTGACTTTTAAGCGCCTGGAGTTGGTTGAGAGGATGAACGATATTATCGCTAAACACTACCTAGGGATGTTAGCGAAGTAATTTTGGAGGGCTTTGACGCCTGCGGTTAACAAGCTTATGATCCAGCTTAATTTGTTTTCCTCATGGAAGGACAGGTATGAGCAACAGAATGTGGATGATTCGCGGTGATGGTGGCAGGCTTTACGATGATTTCCGCGATAAAAAGATCGTAGGTATTGGTTGGGCTCAGCTAGCTCCATTGGTCAAACCTGGTTTGTCCCGAACACAATTAATTGCACTATATCAAGAAGTAGAGCCACTGACTAAGATAGGTACTATCCGTTCTGGTGCGTACCAAGTATGGCGCTTTGTTAATGATATCCAAAAAGGTGATTGGGTTATTACTTATTCGCCCGCCAACCGAACTTACCTTTTAGGTAAAATAATATCCGATTTCCAATATCATCCCGAATGGATTGAATATGGGATGGGCATCGCGCGTCAGGTTCAATGGAACGGTGAAGAAATTGATCGTGATAGATTATCTATTGCAACAAAAAATACACTCGGCTCCACACTGACAGTTTTTCAGCTCCCAGAAAACGTGTTAGATGAATTTTTACATGACAAGAAATCTATTGCTGATGCCATAACTCAGAACCCATGCACATTGGATGATGATGAAGCTATTTCTGATCCGTTTCGTGATATGGAAATGCAGGCACTAGAAGGGATTAAAGATCGGATTAATGCGCTCGATCCCAAAGAAATGGAGTATCTGGTTGCAGGCGTTTTGCGCAGTATGGGGTATAAAACTCAGGTGTCTCCGGTAGGGCCAGATCGTGGAAAGGATATTATTGCTTCACCTGATGGATTTGGATTTGAGAACCCGCGTATTGTGGTTGAGGTTAAACACCGTAAAGGACAGATGGGCAGCCCGGAGATTCGAAGCTTTATTGGGGGCCGTCATAAAGAAGATCGTGGACTTTACGTAAGCACTGGAGGTTTTACTAAAGATGCTCGCTATGAAGCCGATCGTTCAACTATACCGCTGACTCTATGGACACTTGAAGATCTTGTCAGGACATTGATTGAAAACTATGAGCAGGTTGATATCGAAACTAAACTTTTGGTGCCTCTGAAGAAAACTTTCCTGCCTGCCTGAACCTTGCTTTGATAGCCATATCGGTGTTCTACTGATATGGCTTTATATCCACTAGAAATGTCTATTTTTTATACGGATTTTAACTTGTGGGTACAAGCGCGGGTATAAGTATTTATATCTATTTACAAACTACATTGATATCAGTCTATTAGGTGAGGATTTCAAGTCCAGCTTTCGAATTTTATCAATATCTCACAAGGTCCACCGACCCTAACCCCGCGCAACGCAGAAATACAAGCCGTCGTTGCGCGGTTCAAGGCAAAGCTTTTTATCCCCTTTATCAAGCCGTAGTGAAGAAAGCCACGGTCTGCGTGAGCCGCCGGGTTTGTTTTTCCAGCGCATTCGCTGCAATGACCGCCTGCTGGACCAGTTGCGCGTTCTGATGGGTGACAGAATCGATTTGTACGATGGCTTCGTTGACCTGGCTAATCCCGATGCTCTGTTCATCAGTCGCGACGGAGATTTCCGACATAATGTCCGAAACACGCTGTACGGCTTCAATCATCTCGTCGATATTATTTCCGGCGATTTTTATCTGCGACGAGCCACTGTTGACGCGGCTGACGGACTCCTCAATCAACTCTTTAATCTCCTGGGCTGCCTGAGAACTGCGTAAGGATAAGTTGCGCACCTCGCTGGCCACCACGGCAAAGCCTTTCCCCTGTTCTCCGGCCCTGGCCGCTTCAACTGCCGCATTCAGCGCGAGAATGTTGGTTTGAAACGCAATACTGTTTACCACGTCGATGATATTGGCAATTTTACCGGCACTTTCAGAAATGCCGTTCATGGTGTCATTGACATTCTGCATCATCACACCCCCGCGCGAGGCAATATCCACCGCGCCGCGCGCCAGTTCACGCGCCTGTCCTGCGTTTTCAGCGTTTTGTTTTACGGCCGCGGTAATCTCTTCCATGCTGGAGGAGGTTCTTTCCAGAGATACCGCCTGCTGATCGGTGTGCCCGGCGATTTCCTGATTGCCGGCGACGATATCCTGGGTATTGGTATTGATCCTCTCAGCACCATCGCGGATCTCCTCAATAACGGAAGTCAGTTGCTCGCGCATCACCCCCATCTCATGTAACAGGCTGGCGTTATCACTGGCTTTTTTATTGACGGTCTGCGATAAATCCCCGGCGGCGATTCGGGATACGACCTCAGCCGCATAACGCGGTTCTCCGCCCAGGGTTTTCAATGTGCTGCGGTTAATCAGATAAACCAGTATCGAGAGCAGAATGCTGATAGCGATAAATTGCGCGATATTCTGGTACAGAGAACTGAGAAAGACTTCCTGAATATCATCCACATAAAGACCCGTTGTAATAATCCATCCCCAGGGAGACCACGGAATGTTGTAGGCAATTTTGGGTTTCGGTACGTTGTCTCCCGGCCGCGGAAAATCATAGGCGGTAAAACCATCATGGCCATCCCCCGTCACCTTGACCATATCCCTGAAAATATAGACGCCATTTGCATCGGCAATATCCGGCCCCTTGCCAATTAACGCGGCATTAATAGGATGCATAATGACCTGTGCCTGGTTATTCAGAATAGTAAAATATCCTGTGTCGCCATAGCGTAAGTCTTTAATGATCAGGATTGCACGTTGTTGTGCTTCCTCTTTTGATATCAGTCCCTTATCAACAAGTGCAGCCTGCGTTTTCACCACGTTAAGCGCTAACTGGGAAACATACATTAATTCCTTTTTTCGTAGCGCTAGCTGGTCATCTTTAATTTTTACTGAGCCAAAGAATAATGACCCGGCAAGGCTTAGCAGTGCGACAGCAAGTGGAAGCCACAGTTTATGCGCAAAGGATAATTTCATAGCATGCTAACCTGTTGTTGTTGTATAGGGCAGGTATTGCGCAGGTCTGCGGGTATCAGACTGCGCTTGATTTCTTTATCGGAAGAGGTAAGGGAAATAATTAATCGATAATATTGATATATGTGAAATTATATATTCCACTTTTATTATAAAGAAGCTAACATTATGATGAATATAGGGTTATTCTCCGGAAAAATCATTGGTGTGTTAAATTTTAGCGAATAGATGAAGTATTCGCGTTTATCATTTTTGCCATAAGAAAGAAATGCTTATGGCCGCCTAACATGAATTAGCGCAAAGCGGTGTGATGGTTTTCACATTATTCCGGGCTGGTGTAGTGGTATCGCTCTCGTTTATCATCACGCCCGATATAATACCCGCATAAACTATGCCGGAAAATAAAGCGCGGTTTGGCTGAACGAAATATATCTCATAATCAAAAGTGCGCTAATTATCGCGCCCGTACTGATGCAATAAACATAATGTTGTGAGGTCTTTATTTATTCTGTATGCAGGTAAAGAAATCCTTGTCATCAAGCTCAGCCGTTAAATATTTCTCCAGAAGCTTTAGCGCCTTTTTCTCCTCCCTTTTCATGGCGTTATTCAGCGATGTTTGTGAAACATCTGCTTATCTGAACGTCTCCAGGATCAACAACATTGCGGTTATCACCAGGGCCAACTGTTATTCTCGTAATCGAGGAAGAGATGGCTTCTGGCGTTGCGGTGTTGCTCAATCACACTGACCATGCCGTTGACGCTGGTGCTCACATCAATCTCTGCATCCACTGTACCGTCCAGCGTGCCCATCGCTGTCGCCACCCAGCCGGGATGAATGGACAGAACCGTCTGCGCTCCCTGGCTGATATCCATATAAATGCAGCGAGCGAGCATATTCAGCGCCGCTTTACTGGCCCGGTAAAGCTCAAGACCTATCCCCGGTTCGGTATTGCCGGCAATACTGCCCCGGTGCGACGACATAAAAACCAGGCTTCCATCAGGCTTAAGCATCGGCAGAAGGTGCCGGGCCAGACGGGCAGGGCCAAAAGCATTGGTCATCATAATGTGCTGAAATTCAGCGTCAGAAGCCTGTAACACGGACTGATGCAAAGGGCCGTACATACCGGCAACCATAAAAATAACGTCAAACCGCCGTTCACGTATCATGCCGATAAGAGGCCCGATATGGGACGTATCGGTGACATCAATCTCGCCGGTCGCGAGATTGCCTGCGTAAGTCTCTTCCAGGGCGAGCAGTGAGGAGGTATCCGCAGCCGGTAAGTGGGTGGCAAAAACTTCCCAGCCGCGCTCCAGATACGCTTCTGTCAGGCCCAGCCCCAGCCCTTTCTCAGACCCGACAATCAAAATGCTCTGCTTTTTCATCATTGTCTCCAGGTTATTGTGCGGTATAACCGCCGTCAGCCATCAATACCGTTCCCGTCACGAAGCTGGCTTTCGGCGATGCAAGCCAGATAATCGCTTCGGCAATCTCTTCCGGCTGAGCCACCCGCCCAAGTGGATGAGCGTGGCCGTAGCTGGCCAGCGTGGCGCGGCTGTCTTCCACGATGCCGGAAAGAATATTCGTTTCGACGACGCCGGGGGCGACGGCATTAACCCGGATGCCATACTCAGCAGCCTCCAGCGCCAGAACTTTCGTCAGTTGGGCAATTGCGCCTTTAGAGGCCGAGTAGGCCGCCGTGGCTTTCATGCCCACCATGCTGACCACGGACGCCACATTAACGATCGCGCCTTGCCTGCGGGGCTGCATGACCTTCAGGCTTTCCCGGCTCAGGAGAAAATACCCTCTGGCATTAATGGTCATAATGCTGTCCCACTCTTCAACGGAGGTTTCGGTTGCGAGCTTATTCAGGGTCTTGCCCGCATTGTTGATGAGAATATCCACACCGCCGAATTCTGCCTGCGCGAGAGCGACTGCGCTGATGACTTCCTCTTCCTGGCTGACATCGCAACGTTGTGTCACCACCTGATTACGCTGTGCCAGTGCATGGACCGCCGGGTCGATATCCAGCGCCAGTACCTTCGCGTCATGGCTGACGAGAAGTTTTACGCTGGCTTTGCCAATATCCCCTGCGGCTCCCGTGACAATCGCCACTCGGTTCTTTAATCCCCAAAAATCGGCCATTTTTTGTTCCTCACATGCTGTGTCACGTTGTCCGCAAAAGGATATGAGCGGCAGCGCAATGCAACAATGAAGGTTCCTGTACAAAGATTATCTTTTTCTGTCAAAATTCGGTTTGGTAACCTGCTACGGGCGGGAAAATTTATCCTTTTATATATTCAGGAGGCGCGGTGTCCGGAGTTTCCTCAAGCCTTATGCGAAAAATGATCCCTGCTTTGTTGGCGCTGGCGCCTGATGAAGGCTACACGCGCACCGCTATGAAGGAGATAAAACTGTTGCGGGTTAATGAGTCGATGCCCCATACGCCCGTCCTTTATGAACCGTGCATTGTTATTGTTCTGCAGGGAAAGAAAACCGGTTTGATGGGCGGACAAGAATTTACCTACGATCCCGGGCACTATCTGGTTGTCTCGGCGCCTCTGCCGTTCACCAGCCAGACGACGGCCAGCCAGCAAGAACCTCTGCTGGCGATGTCTGTATCGCTTGATGTCGCCACGATTGCCGAATTACTGATTGAAATGGGAGAAGGCGACGGAAGAGGGAATAAGAAGGCGGGGATCCTGTTTTCCACCCCGCAGGGAGAAGATCTGGCCGATACGGTTTATCGCCTGCTGATGGCGCTTTCTGATGAGGAGCAAAGCAGAATTCTGGGGCCGGGGATTCTGAAGGAACTCTATTATCGTGTACTGATTGATACTCAGGGCGCGGCAATCAGGGCGGCGCTCTCCGGAAAGGGGCATTTCCGGCAAATTGCGGGCGCTATCCGTACGATGCATACCCGGTTTATGGATCCGATTGACGTTGATATGCTGGCGAAAGAGGCCGGAATGAGCTCCCCCTCTTTTCATCGCCATTTCCGGGCATTCACCGGTACAACGCCAAAACAGTATCTGATTTCCATCAGGCTGCACCAGGCGCGTTTTTTAATGGTGAAGCGTAATGTTACTGCCAGTGAGGCCTCTTTTCGGGTTGGCTACCTCAGTCCGACACAATTCAGCAGAGAATTTAGCCGGTTCTTTGGTTGTCCGCCGCAAAAGGAAGCTCACCGCTTACGCCATTTATTAAAAGTCAAAGCTGAATCCTACTGGCCGGAATAATCCCTTTTCGGCCTCGACGTTGTGGCATTTAAAGAACGGATGGGCGCATTTCATATAGGGTAGCCGTTCTAAAACAGCGCTATACATCGCGCCGTTACGAATCCGTGTTTCACTCAGAATGCGGTTTCCAGTGAATCGGTGACGCAATAATCATCATCCACCAGGGGCAAATACCGCCATTTATCGAATGCGGTACAGGGGTGTGAAATACCGCAACCCACCCAGTCGCCGGGCTTCAACGCATCCTCTTCCGGCAGCAACAAATACGCATGCTGATCGTTTACCTCGCTGATGCGCATGCCAGAAGCCGCTCGCGGGGCGCTGCCATCGACATTTCGCACCCACAGCGGATTTGGCAGATCTTGATCGAACGGCACATCACGGCGGCCGAAATCAATAAACGCCAGGCCAGGCTCGGGGCGCGACAACACCCGTCCCCAGATCTCCAGCGCGGCGGTGAAATGATGCGTGGCGCCGGGCTGCGCGAAAGGCGCGATACGCGCGTACAGCCCGCTGTCGTGCGCCATGTAGGCTCCGGATCGAATCAGCGGCGTCATCGGCAGCGGCAGGTTCGCGGCCGTAAAACAGGCCGAGACCACGTCAAACCATGCGCCACCGCCAGCACTGAGGATAATATGCTGGCTGGCAAACAGTTGATGTTCGGCCAGCAGCGCCGCCGTGGCGATCAGCATCTGGCAGTAATCTTTTACCCGCTGCACACCCGCGGCATCGCGTCCGGCACCGAGCGCGCCTTCATAACCCGCCACGCCCACCAGTTGCAGGGCCGGGCTGGCGGCAATCGCGGCGGCAATCTCCAGTGCTTCGGAGGATGAGCGGCAGCCGGTACGCCCGCCGCTGACCGACATCTCCAGCAGTACCGCAATGCGGCTGTCGCCGAGATATTGCTCCAGCAGACGAACACCCTGCAACGAATCGACGTAGCAAAGGAAGCCATGGTCGGGATGCTGTTTTTGCCATTCGCCGATCCAGCGAATGCCGCCGGGATCGACCAGTTCGTTGGCGAGGAAGACGTTACGAATGCCGAACTGGCGCAACGCGCGAACCTGCGCAGGCGTCGCGGCGCTCAATCCCCAGGCACCGCCTTCCGTGACGGCGCGGCGCAGGATCGCCGGAGACATTGACGTCTTGCCGTGTGCCGCCAGCATCACGCCTTGTTCACGGCAAAAATCCGCCAGCTGACGCAGGTTATTCTCCAGCGCTGATTGCTTCATCAGCATCAGTGGGGAAAACACCTCAGCGCTGCTAAAGATCGGGGTGCCGTTAGCCAGCGGCTGATTGCCGGAACCGGCGACTGATTTAAAACGCGGTGCAGGCTGCTGCGCATCCAGCGCGCCGTCCGCCTGCAATGGAAAGTGAATCGACATCATGCCTCCTGTTAGTGCTCAAGTACGCGTGATAAGAACTGCTGGGTGCGCGGGTTCTGTGGATTAACGAAAATCTGCTCCGGCGAACCCTGCTCGGCTATCACGCCCTGATCCATAAACACCACGCGGTCTGCGGTTTTACGCGCAAAACCCATCTCGTGGGTGACCACCACCATGGTCATCCCTTCACGCGCCAGGCTGCGCATCACCTCCATCACTTCGCCGACCAGTTCGGGATCGAGCGCTGACGTCGCTTCATCAAAAAACATAATTTTCGGCTCCACCGCCAGCGCGCGAGCAATCGCCACACGCTGCTGCTGACCGCCGGACAACTGGGCCGGATAGTGATGCGCGCGCTCGGCCAGCCCGACACGCGCCAGCGCCGCGAGGCCGCGTTTATTGGCTTCGGCCTCGGACAGTTTCTGCGCTTTAATCAACGCCAGCGTCACGTTACCGAGCGCGGTTTTATGGGGAAACAGATTGAACTGCTGAAACACCATACCAACGTGGCCGCAGATTTCGCTGCTGCGTTTGCGGTCGTGCAGCGGCACTTCGTTAACCCAGATTTCCCCGCCATCGGCGGTTTCCAGCCCGCTCATGATACGTAACACGGTACTTTTGCCAGAGCCGGATGCGCCAATCAGCACCAGCACTTCGCCGGGCGAAACATCCAGGCTGATCTCTTTCAGCACCTGGGTTGAGCCAAAGGATTTAGTAATCCGGCTCAGCGTAATGGCGGATTTGCTCATGATAACTGGCTCCTGGTTTGATGATGTTGAACCCAACGGGAAAGCGGAAAGCAGACAACGAAGTAGAGCAGGGCGACGAGGCCGTAAATCACCACCGGCTGGCCGATGCGATCGACAATCGCCTGGCCCTGGTGCATCAACTCCGACATGCCGATCATGCTGACAATCGACGTATCTTTAATCAGCGAAAGATACTGGCCTACCAGCGGCGGCAGCACGATGCCGCGCGTCTGAGGCAGGATCACGCTAAGAAACGTCTGGCGCTTCGACAGGCCGAGGATCCACGACACTTCCCACTGGCCTTTAGGCACGGCTTCAATACCGGCGCGGAAGACTTCGGCGATGTAAGCGCCCTGATAAATACTCAGGCCGAGGATACCGGCTGCGAACAGATTGATTTCATAGCCAAAGTAAGCCACGCCGAAGTAGATAAACATCAGCGTGATCAGGACCGGCGTGCCGCGAAACAGCTCGGTATAGAACACGGCGATCTGTTTGGCGACCGGCAAACGGCTGGTGCGTAACACTGCTGCCAGTAAACCGAGCAGCGTGCTGCCGACAATAGCGGCGATGGAGAGCAGTAAAGTGACGACCAGGCCTTTTAGCAGGATTGGCAGCGAGCCGATGATAAGTTCGCTCATAGCGCATTCTCCCGTTTCACTGGGTTAATCCATTTTCTTGCCCACCGCCAGCCGGGCTTTTTTACCGGCGTTACCAGCGGCGGATGGAACATCCGGCGTCCTGCCATGTTGCCGAGCCACGAGAACAGGTTGCTCAGCACCAGATAAACCAGCGCGACAACGCTGAAGGTCTGGATGTACAGCAGGGTACGCGCATTGATTACCGTTGCGGTACCGGTCAGCTCCGGCAGCGCGATGGCGGAGAGCAGCGACGTGCCGAGCAGTAGCTGAATCAGGTTGTTGATAATGGCGGGCCACACTGCGCGCGCGGCCTGCGGCAGCACCACGCTGAGGAAGATTTGCCGGCGCGGAATACCGAGGATATACGCCGCTTCCAGTTGGCCTTTCGCTACCGACTGAATGCCCGCGCGGAAGGTTTCCGCCAGGTAAGCACCCACGTTAATCCCCAGCGCCAGTACGCCTGCGGTAAAGGCGCTCATGGTGATACCCAGCGACGGCAGGCCAAAAAAGATAATGAAGATTTGCAGCAGCACCGGCGTGTTGCGGATGAACTCGACGTAGCAGTGGCTGAGCCAGCGTAGCGGCGCCAGCGGCGAGGATTTCGCCAGCGCGGCCAGCAGGCCGAGCGCCACCGCCAGGACAAACGCCAGCAGCGTGACCTGTAGCGTTAGCCACGCGGCTTCCAGAAAGGTGTCGGCGTAGCGCCACAGGGTTAGCCATTGATAACTCATGGTGTGACTCCTTCAGGCGGCGCAGCATCGGCGGCTGCGCCGTGGGCGAACAATCAGTATTGCGGATTCAGCGGGTAGCGCGGTTTATTGCCGAACCATTTCTCATACAGCTGGGCGTTCTCGCCGGACGCGTTGATTTCAAAAAGGAATTCGTTCAGATAGTTGGTCCATACCTGGTCGCCCTGTTTCACACCGAAGGCGTTGTACTCCAGCGGCACCAGCGCTTCGTTGGTCACGGTTAGCGACGGATCGAGTTTCGCCTGATAGGCGAGGAAGTTGTTATCTTCGATCATGGCATCCGCCTGGCCCTGTTTCACCGCCAGGATTGCCGCCTGAGATGAATCGTACTCCTGAATTTTCACGTCGATGCCGAGGTTGCGCACTTCATCGCCGTTGGTGGAACCTTTCACGGTGGCAATGGTTTTTCCGGCCATATCATGCGCGGATTGAATACCGCTGTTTTTGCGCACCAGCATCGCTTCGCTCGCCACGACATAGGGGTTGGTGAAACCGATCTCTTTGGCGCGTTCCAGATTGCGGGTGAAGTTACAGAACACCACGTCAACTTTATTGGTTTGCAGGTTAGGGATGCGGTTGGCGCTGGTGGTGTTGACCATTTCCAGTTTGACGCCCATCTCTTTCGCCAGCGCTTTGGCCAGATCGACGTCATAACCATCCGGATTGCCGTCTTTATCGTAAAAACCAAACGGGGCAAAGCTCAGGCAGTCACCCACGCGCAGCGTGCCGCGTTGCAGGACGGTTTGCAGCGCAGACTGTGGCGCAGCACCCGCCTCTTTTTTCTCTTCGGTCGGCGTACAGCCCGCAACAGCCAGCATTACCAGCGCGCCCGCCAGTGCTTTGGCACTTAATTTCAGCGATGTTGCATTCATTTTTATGCTCTCTTTTAATGTTTAACGAGACGGCGTAATACCGTGTCATCCGTTATAAGTCAGACGATCACCGGCGCAGCGGCAGCGCTGATTATTTCGGGATATTTTAATGAAAAAGCAAAAGCATTAATTAATAACAGGCTGTCCTGGTGTTGGCGAAGAAAGAAATAGAAACGCGCAGCCTGTTTTAACGGTTTTAATTATTTACGGTCGGCGCGGAAACATTTCATATCCACTTCCACTTTGCAGTCGACCACTAAATCCTGCACGCTACAAATACGCGCGGGTGGATTCTCACTAAATATCTCTCTGAATACTTTATTAAATGAACTGAAATAGCGCGCGTCGGTTAATACCGCCGTCACGTGCACAACATCCTCCACGCGGTAACCTGCTTCCCGCATGATGGTGAGACAGTTGTCGAACGCCAGTTGCGTCTGTTCGATGATACCGCCTTCCACAACTTCGCCCCCGCGCATCGGTGTCTGGCCCGAGATATAGAGCCAGCCATCGGCCTCCACGGCCCGCGCGAACGGCAGTTTCTGCCCACCTGTACCGGTGCCGCCTTCAATGCCATAACGCTTAATCGTCATGCAACGCTGCTCCTTTTTGTTCTGAGATTACCCATTCGTACCGAGTGATAGTTGTCTGATATACCAGATTGCTATCTGCAATATCGGATAGAGCAAGATTTGCACAGGTTTTTTACTTTTGCAATATATCGCGAGGAATTTAATTTCTCGTGATGTCGTCGCGATCGCAAAATAAAAAAGGAATGCAGAAAATTCTTGCCTGGAAATGTTATCGCTGTCGTGGTTTAAAAAAATAACCTGCATGCAATGCGCTAAAATGAGGCCCCAAAATAGAACAAAGAAATATAAACTCTGGCAATGAAATTTTAATTAACGGGGATGGGTTAACGACGATGCTCGGTGTATGATGCTTTTCTTTTTTACTGTCTGGCGCGACCGCCCGACTGCATCAGGAGAATTTGCTTATGCCGGACGAGAAGCCATCGCGGGCGCGCGGTGTTGACCGTGTTATCGACATTTTTCGCCAGTTGCATATCGCTCGTCAGCCTATGGCGATGCGCGATCTGATCGACGCCACCGGCGCGCCGCGCTCCAGCGTCTATGAACTCGTCAACCTGCTGAGTGAGGCCGGGCTGGTTGAACTGGATGCCGACGGCGCAGTGTTCTTTGGTCGTGAAATGCACTATTACGGTGCGGACTATATGGCACATAACGACCTTATCCGCCGCTCGCATCAGTTAATGGTGGAGATAGTCGCCCGTCATGGCGAGACGGTGCAGCTCTGTATGCTGGAAGGGAATAAGTACACCGTCGTGCTGTCGGAAAGTAATGCTCACCCGTTCAAAATCACTTCTGATATCGGGGTGCGGGTACCGATTACCTGGACGGCCACTGGCCGTTTGCTGCTCAGTAATTGGTCGGACAGCGCCATTCTCGATCTCATTCCCGAAGAGGATTACCGTCTGGCGAACGGGCAAGTCCTCGACAAGCAGGCATTCCTTGAAGATATTCATCGCGCCGGGCAGCAGGGATATTGCCTGACCGAAGGTTTGTCAGAGAGTTTTACCTGCTGTATGGCGGCGCCGATTCGTTCCCGTAGCGGGCAGGCAGTAGCCGCCATTTGCTTTATGGTGAGTCGCGATACGCCGGAGGAGCGCCGTCAGATGCTGCTGAAAGAGTTGATCGTTTCCGGGCAAAAATTATCCGACTTCATCTGAGCCTCGATTCCCTGCGATTGAACATACGCCAGGCACCTGAAACCTGGCTCACCGGGTTACACAGAAGGTGCAAGGCGTGTTGCTCTCACCGTTGAGCCGGAAAAAAACGGTCACTTTCTTGCCGGGTGGCGCTAAGGGTGTTCCGCAGAGCGTGAAGTCTTCAGGTGATTAATGATTATTTCACAATCTTCAATATAATAAGGGATATGTTATCTGCCTGAATAAAATATTCTGGCAGATTTGAATATCACCTTTGCATTATTCAATATAAACTGTTTAATGAGTTTTTAATTCAGTACGATTACATACATTAGCGTTGTTCTTTGTCATTAGAATAACAAGTCTTATACTATTATTAAATGTTGCTTTTTTTTTGCGTTCTAAAGCGGCTGGACTTTTGTTAATTAATTCAATGTGTTTATATAACAAAAATAAAATTATTTTTTCTTTTGTGATGAATGTCAAAAAAAATGAATGAAAACTCAGACAACTACCAGATCTTAATGGCGGTTGCCTGGGTGGAGTTCCTTATTCTTCGATGATAAAGTCTGATAAGGCAAAAGATGATGGTTATCATCAAGGGGATACGATGTATAGCAAATTATCAGTCCTTTTTAAGGAATTGATGGATGAAGAATATCATACCGCTCGCGAACTCGCTGCAAGGCTTAATGTCAGTGAAAAGACGGTTCGTGTCCGCTTGAAAGAACTGAATGATATTGTAATATCACATGGTGCCATAATTGCTTCGAAATCGAATATGGGGTACAGATTAACGGTTGACGATTATGATTGCTTTAACCAGTTTGCTCTTTCGGGTAATAAAGGAAATAAGGTTTCCCGGCCAACGACATCGAATGAACGAATTACTTTTATTCTCGCTTTTTTATTAAATCGACACGGTTATATCAAACTGGATGATTTATGCGAGCAGTGTTATGTTTCCCGCAATACGATGACTGCAGACCTAAAAAAAGTAGAGTATATACTGCACATACACAATCTGGTTTTAGAAAGACGGCCTAATTATGGCGTTATTATCGATGGCAGCGAATTCAATAAGAGGGTATGCATAGCAAATAATCTCATCAAGCGTAACGATTTTATGAATGCTGATGGAAAAAAAGAAGAAAAGCTAAAGGCGATTGGCAATATCGTTTTATCCGTTTTGCATAAAAATGAATATCGCATATCAGAAGTTTCACTGGAAAATCTTATTTCCCATATTTTCATCGCATCATATCGATCTAAACACGAACAATCCGTAGATATTGACGGTAACAGGATCGCGCAATTGGTGAAACCGGATGTCCTGGAGGCAACTAAAGAGATTGCGCTGCGTACCCAGGAAGAACTCCAGACCCTCATGCCAGAAAGCGAACAGTTCTATATAGCACTGCATATGGGGGCTAAATTATCGTCTGGCTCTTATAATCATCCCGGTGTAAATATTGTTATTTCCCGAAAAATTGATGAACTGACCTGGCGGATGCTGGAGATTGTGCATAAAAGCTTTAACATCGATTTTATGGATAATCTGGAATTGCGTATGTCATTAAATCAGCATATGGTGCCGCTGGATATACGAATGCAATACGGTATTCCACTCAGTAATCCATTACTGCATGAAATAAAGAAAGAATACGCTTTTGCCTATACAATGGCAGCAACGGCATGCATTGCTCTGTCAGAGCATTATGTTACCAATATTCCGGAAGATGAAATTGCTTATTTCGCGATCCTCTTTGAGCTTGCGCTGGAAAAAAAAGATAAGAAAATTGATAAAAAGAATATCATCGTTGTGTGTGTGTCAGGTAAAGGTACCACACAACTTTTTATGTACAAATATAAACAAGCATTTGGTAAGTACATTGAAAATATTTATGAGTGCACGGCCTGGGAACTGGATTCCTTTGATTTTGCTGGGCATAATATTGAGTATATATTTACAACCATCCCGATCAATATTGACGTGCCGGTTCCGGTGTTTGAAGTGAATTTATTCCTGGAAAATAAAGACATTATCACCTGCAGTGAAATCTTTGAAGCCAGCAGTAACGCTTTTTTGCATAGATACTATCTACCAGAGTTATTTCTCACAGATATTGTGGCAGAGAATAAAGAGGAAGCGCTCAGCTTACTCTGCCGGCATACGGAAAAATACTTTCCGTTGCCTGACGGTTTTTTAGATGCGGTAATGAAAAGGGAAGTACTGGGGCAAACGGATTTTGGGAACCTGATCGCTATTCCTCATCCATTTCAGGTCATGACCAAAGAGAGTTTTGTCACGGTAGGCATACTACAGCAGCCTATTTGGTGGGGGCATAATGAGGTACAGGTTATTTTTCTCATTTCTATTTCTTCTGAAGAAGATACGGAGATCGGGCGCTTTTACCAACTGACGACGAAATTGCTATTTGATGGTGAGGCCTTACAGCAACTGCTTAAGGATCAACGATTTGAAGTGCTGATGACGTTACTGAAAGGGGGCGTCATCTCGTGAGATATGGCAATTTTTACCAGATTAAAGATGGTAATTTTCCCGCTGGAGAACTGGAACACTGATGGTTAGTATCATCTGAAATAATCATAGTGAGGAGTGGTACAAGTGACGGAAATTAGCCTGGAAGATATTATCACCGAGTTGGTGGTGAATGGCGGGAGCGCAAAAAGTAAAGCAATGCAGGCAATGAAAGCCGCCAGAATGGGTGATTTCGCAACAGCAGAGGTGCGGATCTCGGAAGCAAATGCCGCTTTGCAGAAGGCACATTACTTCCAGACGGAATTGATTCAGGCTGAAGCGCGAGGAGAAAAAAAAGCCACAGTCTCACTTATTATGGTTCATGGGCAGGATCATCTGATGAATGCCATGACCACCAGAGATATTGCCCTGGAAATGATTGAAATGTACAAACTTATTAAAAGCAAATAACAATAAGGAATGCATATGATCCATATCACTCTTGTTTGTGCTGCCGGTATGTCTACCTCTATGTTGATGGCGAAAATGCAGCAAAGTGCTAAAAGCAAAGGTATCGATGTCACTGTTATCGCAATGCCTGAAGAAAAATTCAAAACGTATAAAGGGCAAACAGAGGTTTTATTGCTAGGTCCGCAAATTTCGTATCTTGAGGATGACCTGAAGGAAAAATATGAGCCTCGTGGAATAAAAGTTGCTGTCATCGACATGGTTGATTACGGCATGATGAACGGCGAAAAAGTGCTGGTTGATGCACTGGCCTTATTGAGCTAAAAATTCATAAGATAAGCGTTGACTTGTATAGCCAATACACATTGGCAGGGGATCCCTATGTCCAAATTTGACAGAAAAACGATAGCCAATAAAATTCATCCTGTAGTCAATAAAATTCAGACCAGCAAACTGGTGAATGGAATTACAGGTGGAATGATGGGTGCTATGCCTATTACTATCTTAGGAGCATTTGCGGCATTATTTCTGAACCTACCGATTCCAGCATATAAAGAATTTATCGCCAGTGCAGGTATTGCTGCAGCGTTAAAAGTCATTATCATGTTTACCACTAATTTTTTGGCCGTTATATTCGGTGTCGCTATTGCCGGTAACTACGCAAAACAACATGATGAAGATGGCCTGTTCTGTGGGTTATTGGCATTGCTCAATTTCTTTATTGTTACGCCAGTGACATTTTCGGGCAACGGCGCTCCGATCATTCCCATGCAGTGGCTAGGCGGTACGGGTATTTTCACTGCAATTATTGTCAGTTTACTGTCTACATGGGTTTATATTTTTTTTAAACGGCAGGGCTTCACGATAAAAATGCCAGCAAGTGTGCCGCCTGTTGTTTCCAGTAGCTTCAGTAGTCTTATCCCTGGATTCGTCTCTATTCTGCTGTTTTCTGCTATCTCTGTGCTTTTTGCGGCTACTCCGTTTAAAAGTATGCATCAATTTATCTATGCCTTTTTGCAATTACCTCTGCAGGGCGTAGGGGGCAACATTGCTTCCATCATAATACTTTGGACATTAGCTCAATTACTGTGGTTTATGGGCATTCATGGCACGATGGTGATTTACTCGGTCGTATTGCCGATTTTTACCGCAATGGATGCAGTGCAACTTGCGGCCTATTCTGCCGGTGAGTCGCTGCCCAATATCACCGGGCGCTCATTTGTCAGCACTTATACAATGTCTGCCAGCGCGATAGGTCTTACCTTACTGATGCTGTTTTTTGCAAAAAGCCAACAATATAAGACACTGGGGAAACTGACCACCATACCGGCGCTGTTTGGTATTAGTGAACCATTAGTTTTCGGTACGCCAATGGTTTTTAATTTCCGCTTTGCCATCCCTTTTATCTTTATGAATGCGATTAGCCTGAGCATCGCTTACCTCGCAACTTACATAGGACTTGTTCCCAGAGTTGCTGGGATTACACCGATAACCGGAATGCCGATTATTCTAAGCGGTATTATGGAGGGGAGTTGGAAAATCGCTGTGTTGCAGGTTTTCCTTGTGGGAATACAACTCATCGTCTGGTATCCCTTCTTTAAAAAGGCAGATAAAGAATCCTATGCGCTAGAAATGAACGGTGCGGGGAATAATAAGTAAATATAAGGCGGCTTTCGATAATAAAAGGTTACTATCTGAATCAGATATCGCTAAAGCCGCCGCGCACTGAATTTTATCTATAAAAATTATAGCATCTATATATTTCTTCTTTTAAAGAACAATCTTCCCACGTACTATTATAGAGAATAACTATGATGGAAAATAAAAAAACAGCAGTTGCGCTTTTACTTCTGGCGTTTAGCGCATTAACAGCACAGGCCGCAGAAATTAATGATAATGAGGACGTATTAAGAGTCCGCCTTAAAAATGATTTTCGCCGTGCAGACAGACCCAGCGCGGGTGCAACGGCAAGAGATATTTATGGCTGGGTTCAGGGGGCCATGCTTGACGTAAATACACATTATTATTCCGATTTTATTGGCGCAGAAGCCGGGGCTTATTATGTTTATAAGCTAGGCGCAAAAGACCGCTGGAGTACGCGCGGTTATCTTGCCGACCACGATAGTTTTGGACTTGTTTCCGGCGCGGTTAAACTCAAACCCACTGATAACCTCCATTTCAAAATTGGGCGATTTGGGACAGATAATGGTTACGGTAGTTTGCCGTACCGGATCCCGCTTATTGCATCCGGCTCAACGCGAACGATGCCAACCCTTTCTGAGGGGGTGCTCAGCCGTTACGAACCCAGCAATAACATCGATTTATGGGCGATGTACCGTACCCGCGTATTTCTTTGGCCGGATGCCGCCGTAGGCGTGCGTAATGAAGGGATCTATAACCCGACAACGGGTCATTACGATACGAAACGCGCGCGTTCTTTTCTGGCTGGTAGCTGGCATGACAATAGCAGTCGCTATTCTCTGGGGGGCTCCTGGCAGGATGATGTCTCATCTCAATATGAAGCTATTGTTGAGAAAAAAATCTTACTTGAGAATAAAGACACGATCAAAGTTGAGCTTCTGGCGTTTCACGCCATGCTGGACGGCATTTCACGCTCCCGTAGTTTTCATAATAATACTCAGGTCTATTCAGGGCAGGTAACTTACAGTATGCCGAAAATAAGTTTTTTTGGCGCAGCCGGCATGGTAACGCATGCGATGAATAACATTGGATCGAACGTGGATACGGATATTGGTTACCCCAACTCTCTGAGTATTGATCGAAATAAAGAGGATATGTTTTCTTTGCAGGCGGGAGCGCAATATTTCTTCCAGCCAAATCTCAGTGTCATGGTCGCGCCACTCATTACCCGCGGATATGAAGATCCCCAGAGAACGATTGAAATTAATGGTCGAGGTATCCTCACCGGTATTTTCTACAACGTAACTGACGGGGCGCTTGCAGGAATGAAAATGTATGTAGCATCGGATATTGCAAAAGAAAAAAGAAATGGCAGCACGCTTGGTAACGAGTTGCACTACTGGGATGTTAAAGCGGGAATACAATATGACTTCATGTTGAAATAAATGCTGTGTTTTCCCTCCATATATAGATGCAGATAGAAGGATTTTGTGATGTTAAAACCAATTGAAACTGAATCCCGGGAATGTAAATTACTTGATGGTCTGTGGGATTTTAAAATAGATACGGACCGCTGCGGATTTTCGCAAGCGTGGTGGAAAGACCACCTTGATGGCGCGCGTAAAATAGCTGTCCCTGCCAGTTTTAATGATCAATTCGCCGATGAGACCGTACGTACACATGTTGGCGATGTATGGTATCAAACGGACGTTCGTATCCCCAAACGCTGGGATGGTCAGCGTATTGTGCTCCGTTTTGATGCCGTGACGCACCGCGGAACGGTATGGCTGGATGATGAACAAATCATGTTTCATCAGGGGGGATATACACCGTTTGAGGTAGATATCAGTGCGTTGATCGGTGAGAAACGCGTGGTGCGTGTCACCGTATGTGTTAATAACGAATTGTCCTGGCATACCATTCCGCCTGGCGTTATCGCGGAAGAGAATGGCGTACGCAAACAGCATTATTTTCATGATTTTTTTAATTATTCAGGCATTCATCGCCATGTGTGGCTTTATACGACCCCGCACCAATTTATTCGTGATATTGATATCGATACTTATTTTCTGGAAGATCTCAGTACAGGCTATGTGCAATATCGCATCGATGCTCCCGGTGAGGTGAAATGTCAGCTCATCGAGCGCGGAGGGAATATTGTTGCACAAAGTTCGGGCCGGGAGGGGGTACTTGAGGTCACGCAACCGACGCTCTGGCAACCTGGCAACGCTTTCCTCTATCAATTGCTCATCACTGCCGGTACAGACTGTTATACGTTGCCTGTGGGGATTCGCACGGTCAAAGTTGACGGGGATCGCTTCCTGATAAACAACCAACCGTTCTATTTTAAAGGATTTGGCCGGCATGAGGATGCCGATTTACGGGGCAAAGGCTTTGATAATGTTCTGCTGGTGCACGATCATGCATTGATGTCCTGGACGGGAGCAAACTCCTATCGAACTGCGCATTATCCGTATGCCGAAGAGATGCTGGATTGGGCAGATGAGCACGGTATTGTCGTCATTAATGAAACTCCGGCTGTAGGGTTTAACGTTTCATTGCCTATGATCCGCAATTTTACCCGGCCAGAGAAACTTTTTTGCCCGGAAGCGATAAACGATGTGACTCAGCAGGCGCATCTTGATGCTATACGCGAACTGATTGCGCGGGATAAGAATCATCCCTCGGTGGTCATGTGGAGCATTGCCAACGAGCCGGATGCTCGTGAGCCAGCCAGCCGGGATTATTTCTTACCTCTCGTTAAGGCGACGAGGGAGCTGGATCCTCACCGTCCTGTTTGTTGCGTTAACATTACCAAGTCATCGCTGAATGAAGACAAGATAAGCGATCTTTTTGATGTCCTGTGCCTGAATCGCTATTACGGCTGGTATGAAAACCCTGCCGATCTGGTTGCTGCCGAGAAAACGTTAGAAAATGAGCTGGTTGCCTGGCATGATCGTCATCAAAAGCCCATCATTATTACGGAATATGGTACGGATACGTTGGCCGGGCTGCATTCGGTTTATAACGAAATGTGGTCAGAAGAATATCAGTGTGCGTTTCTGGACATGTACCATAAAGTATTTGATCGGTTACCGTTTGTTGTGGGCGAGCATGTCTGGAACTTTGCCGATTTTGCGACCTCGCAGGGTATCATACGCGTTGGCGGGAATAAAAAAGGCGTTTTTACTCGGGACCGGAAACCTAAAGCCGCCGCTTTTCTGCTTAAGAAGCGATGGCTGGATAAACCATCACAGGCATAAAATCCTTTAATTGTTTATCGGGCAAGAAATTATTCGTGCTAAGCAGACGAGCTGAGTTATGTATTAAACTGGACTCAGCTTTTTTATCGCCGCATGAAATGTTTGATAAGTAATTATTCGTAACCTGTAAGCGCATACCCTGAATCACTTCAAAGTGTCATTCTCATGGTACGAATGACGCTATTTCGCTCAAAGCAAACAAAGATTACAGCCGCTGTAACTGACCTATAGCCACAGATATTGCCTGCTCTTTGCATATTTCTTGCTCATTCACTTCTCAGACCGTGCAGACGCCCGCCTAATGCTGGCCTTTTGTTAACAATAAAGATATAAATAACCCGACATGGACATTTAGACATCTATACGTTTAGAAGGTGATATGCACGAGCAACAAGAGAATAGAGAGCTTAAGCGCACCATGAAAACCCGCCATTTGATCATGCTTTCATTAGGCGGCGTCATTGGCACAGGGTTATTTTTTAATACCGGATACATCATCTCTACCACCGGCGCGGCGGGCACACTGCTGGCATATTTGATTGGGGCGCTGGTCGTCTGGCTGGTGATGCAGTGCCTTGGTGAGCTTTCCGTGGCGATGCCCGTCACTGGCGCTTTTCATGTCTACGCGGCGCGCTATATTGGCCCGGCGACAGGGTATACCGTGGCATGGCTGTACTGGCTTACCTGGACAGTTGCTCTGGGGTCAAGCTTTACCGCCGCCGGGTTCTGTATGCAGTACTGGTTCCCGCACGTTCCGGTCTGGATATGGAGCGCCCTGTTTTGTGTGGTGATTTTTTGTCTTAATGCGATTTCAACGCGCTTTTTTGCCGAAGGGGAGTTCTGGTTCTCGCTCATTAAAGTCGCGACTATCCTCGTCTTTATCATCCTCGGTTGCGGGGTGATTTTCGGGTTTATCCCGATGAAAGATGGTTCACCTTCGCCGGGGCTTTCTAACCTCACCAGCGAAGGCTGGTTCCCGCACGGCGGTTTGCCGATTCTGATGACCATGGTGGCGGTCAATTTTGCTTTTTCCGGTACGGAGCTTATCGGTATCGCGGCAGGTGAAACGGAAAACCCGCACCACGCTATCCCGGTCGCGATCCGCGCCACTATTGCCCGCTTAATCCTGTTTTTTATCGGCACCGTTTTTGTCCTGGCCGCGCTGATTCCGGCGAATGTGGCGGGGGTAGAGAAGAGCCCGTTTGTGCTGGTCTTTGAAAAAATAGGCATTCCGTATGCGGCGGATATTTTTAACTTCGTCATCCTGACCGCTATTCTTTCAGCGGCGAATTCCGGGCTTTATGCTTCGGGCCGTATGCTCTGGTCGCTGGCAAACGAAAAAACGTTGCCGGGCTGTTTTGCCCGCGTCAATAAGCGTGGCGTGCCGTTGATCGCCCTTTCTGTCTCGATGCTCGGCGGTCTGCTGGCGCTGTTATCCAGCGTGATTGCCCCTGATACGGTGTTCGTTGCGCTTAGCGCCATTTCTGGCTTTGCCGTCGTGGCGGTATGGCTCAGCATCTGCGCGGCCCACTTTGTCTTTCGTCGCCGCCACTTACAGTCGGGCAAGCCGTCTGCGGCGTTGCAATACCGCGCACCCTGGTATCCGCTGGTTCCCGTACTTGGATTCGTGCTGTGCCTGATGGCCTGCATCGGGCTGGCGTTCGATCCGGACCAGCGCATTGCGCTCTATTGCGGTCTGCCGTTTGTCGCCCTTTGCTATGGCGCTTATTTTCTTACCCACAAAACAAAATTGAAGGAGGCGGACTATGCCGCAGATTAACTCCCTTGCCGCGCTGCTTGAACGTCATCCCTTTGTCGTGCTTGATGGCGCACTGGCCACCGAGCTTGAAGCGCGCGGGTGCAACCTTGCCGATAATCTCTGGTCCGCCAAAGTATTAATGGAAAATCCACAACGCATTCGGGACGTGCATCTGGATTACTTCCGCGCGGGCGCGCAGATAGCCATTACCGCCAGTTACCAGGCCACGCCCGCAGGCTTTGCGGCACGCGGGCTGACGGAGGCGCAGTCAAAAGCGCTGATTGAACAGAGTGTGAAGCTGGCAAAAGAGGCGAGTGAAATTTATCGCGCAGAAAACCCTGATGCCGGTCCGCTGCTGGTGGCTGGCTCGGTTGGGCCATACGGCGCTTATCTGGCCGATGGCTCTGAGTATCGCGGCGACTACGCGCGCAGCCACGAAGCGTTTCAGGCATTCCATCGCCCGCGAATTGACGCGTTGCTCAATGCCGGCGCCGATCTGCTGGCCTGTGAAACGTTACCTTCCTTCGCTGAAATAAAAGCACTGGCTGATCTGTTGGCCGAATATCCGCATGCGCAGGCGTGGTTCTCATTTACCTTACGTGACGGCAAGCACTTGAGCGATGGCACGCCGCTGGTTGAGGTGGTGAACGTGCTGTCTGCTTGTCCCCAAATCGTCGCGCTGGGAATTAACTGTATTGCGCTGAGCAAAACAACCGCCGCGCTCAAACATCTGCAAAGCCTCAGTGCGCTGCCGCTGGTGGTCTATCCTAACTCCGGGGAAACTTACGACGCCGTCACCAAGGCGTGGCATGCGCACGGCGATAGCTGCGGCTCCTTAGCGGCACATTTGCCCCAGTGGTTAGAGGCTGGCGCGAGACTGATTGGCGGATGCTGCCGGACGACGCCACAGGATATTGCCGCATTGAGTGAACGCCGCTGACGGCAGTTTCATCGCAACGTTCCCCTTCGTTCCCGTTCTCTCGTTCCATTTATAAAAGGCAGTCCGTTATACAGACGGGCTGCCTTTTTCATTTTTGACAATTCTTTTTGAGATAATAGTTGACCAGGGAGAACGATCGTTCTACCTTTATCACATGAACAAGAAAACGACCGATACCCGAGAAAAAATCCTGACTACTGCCGAGCAATTGATCTATCGGAATGGAATTCATGCCACAGGCATGGACCTTCTGGTCAAGACCTCAGGCGTAGCAAGGAAAAGTATTTATCGCTATTTCGCGACCAAAGATGACGTGGCCGCCGCCGCGTTGAATGAGCGTGATGAACGCTGGATGCAGTGGTTCAGAACGGAATCTGATAAAGGCGAAACTCCCCAGGATCGCATTCTGAATATGTTCACGGTGCTCAGGGGCTGGTTTGAGTCAGAAGGCTTTCGGGGTTGTGCATTTATCAACACCGCCGGAGAAGTGGGAGACCCGACAGACCCCGTTCGCCAGATAGCAAAACTGCATAAACAAAAATTGCTCGATTACACGCTGGAACTCACTGAGCAATTAAACATTGAGCAACCGGCAGCGCTGGCCAGACAACTGCTGATTCTGATCGAGGGCGCTATCACCATGTCCTATGTGATGGGCGATTGCAGCGCCGCCGACAGTGCCAGGGACGTTGCGAAACTCTTGCTGGAACAGGCCTCTTCTTAAGGTCTGAGTATCAAAAAAACGGTTTCTACTGATAAATCCATTTTTACAGGAGGCTTCACCATGCCTGATACACAAGTTCGCCCACCACTTCCCCCTTTCACTCGTGAGTCGGCGATTGAGAAAGTCCGGCTCGCTGAAGATGGCTGGAACAGCCGCGATGCCGAAAAAGTCTCGCTGGCGTACTCACTGGATACCAAATGGCGTAACCGCGCCGAGTTCGCCAATAATCGTGAAGAAGCTAAAGCCTTCCTCGAACGTAAGTGGAAAAAAGAGCTGGAGTACCGTCTTATCAAGGAGTTGTGGGCGTTCGATGGTGACCGCATCGCTGTGCGGTACGCTTATGAGTGGCGCGATGACTCCGGTAACTGGTTCCGTTCTTACGGCAACGAAAACTGGGAATTTGGTGCCGATGGGCTGATGCATCATCGCTACGCGTGTATCAATGACATGCCGATTAAAGAAAGCGAACGCAAGTTCCACTGGCCGCTGGGGCGTCGTCCGGATGATCATCCGGGTCTGTCGGCGCTGGGTCTGTAAATTTGTCCGTTATCTCGTGAAAAGCCCCCGACTGCTGTCTTAGCCGGGGGCTTTTTCTCAACTCAACTTAATTAAGGCTAATGAAGTAAGAGCTTTCACTGGCAGTAGCGTGATGCAAGTTTGTCGAGAAAAGTGAATAACATTCTGTTCATTTCACGGTAATCGTTAGCCCGTAATTCGTCGGGTGACTGGACAAAACGAAAGTCTGCGGCCCGATGTAACTTCGTTTCGGAATGGGCAATTAATAGTTCGACCACCTCCGGTGTCAGTTCCATGTGGCACTGAAACCCGTAAACCCGTTCAGAATAAGCCACTATCTGGCGTGGGCATCCTTCGCTCCAGGCGATAATTTCCGCCTCCGGCGTCAGCCCCGGCATATCGTTATGCCAGTGACCGACATCAAGCGTATTGCCGAAGTGAGAGAACATTTCGCTCATCGCACCCTTGTCGGTCATAAAAATGGGAAACTTGCCTATCTCTTTTTCCGGACTGTGAGCAAAGGGGGCACCCAATGCTTCGCCGATCAGTTGAGCGCCCAGGCAGACACCGATGATGGCTTTACCTGCACACACCGCGGAGGCAATAAGCGCCTGCTCAGCTTTGGCATCAAAATGAGCGCATTCTTCCACGGTGACGGAAGGATCCTGCGGGCCGCCCATGATGATCAGCAGATCGATGTCCCGTGCATCTTCGGGAAGTTTTTGGCCCGCATAAACACGGGAAAAGGTTACCTCATGGCCGCGACTTATGGCCCAGCTTTCATAAGCGCCGGGCGCTTCGAAACTTTCATGCACAATAAAATGTACTCGCATAGGCGTATGCTCCTGTAATGCTTGTCACAAACTAATTACGCGCACGTTACCCCACCGAAATGGTCGTGCGGGTAACGTCAGCCGAATCATGGTAAACAAGGGGTTCTCATCTGAAATGCCAGTAAGCATTGATAAAGCGCCAAGACATGATGAAGCGACGGGGTGGTCGGTAACGGCAATTTCTTACCGGCGGGGGGAGGTGGATCCGCCCCATTACCATCTGGAAGGGCAGTTATTGTTTGCTACCAAAGGCGTTATGCTGGTTGAAACCGCCGACAGACAGTGGGTAATTCCCCCGCAGCGCGCCCTTTGGATCCCACCGTTGATGATTCACTCTTACAGCATTCTGTCCTGTACGGAATTACGTGCGGTCTACGTCAGTAGCAGCCTTATTGCAGAGTGTACAAACTTCAGCAGGAACAACCAGGTTCATACCATTAACGCGACTCCGCTGGTGAAGGCGTTAATAAATGGCCTTTTTACTGCTGAATATAACGGCCCGATAAAGCGAAAAATGGCGCTTTTGCTGCTGGACATTCTCAGCGAGTCACCTTCCGAAGGCGCAGAACTTCCCATGCCGCGTGATGAGCGTTTACTCCGCGCAGTAAGAGAGCTGATGATCAGCCATCGCTGGGAAGCCTCTCTCATTGACATGGCTGACATTGCTAACATGTCGGAACGGACTTTTTCGCGCCAGTTTTTACGCGATACAGGGTTCAGCTTCAGGACATGGAAACAGCGAGCCAGGATATACGCCTCGCTGGATCTGCTCTCTGACAACGTGCCCGTTAAACAGATTGCCTATCAACTCGGCTTTTCGTCTCCTGCTGCGTTTTCTGCTGCCTTTCGTTCAGTGATGGGCGCAACACCCGGTGAATTTTGACCTGACGGCGGGTGAGCTACATAACACCTTTCAGCATGAATGTCGGCTCCTCGTTCAACGCAGGCGCATGCGTTTGAGAGGCTCCATTCTGACGCCTGAAAACGCCCGGTGGAACGCCCACATATTGCGTGAAGGCCACGTTAAAGGCGCTCGCTGACTGATATCCGATGTGAAAGGCAATCTGTTCGATTTTCTCTTTGCTGCTCACCAGCGCTTTTTTCGCTAACGACATGCGCCAGAAGAGAAGATATTGCCCTGGCGGCATGCCGACTGTCTCATTGAACGCGGCGAAAAAAGCGGAGCGGGACATCGCGGCGTGGCGGGCGAGCTGCGCGATTTGCCACTCATCGCCCGGTTTTTCATGCATGAGGTGCAGCGCGACGGCGATCTTTTCATGTTGCAGCCCCTTCAGGATGCCCGCCGCTTTCGGCAGTTCAGGATTACTGCGTAACGATTCCACCAACAGCAGCTGTAAAAGATGCATTAACACCACGTCACGCCCGGGTCGCCTGGCCCGGCTTTCCTCACGCAGAAGTTCAAGCAAGGTGACGAAACGTCGTTGTCCTTTAATCAGGATCTCGTTTGGCAGCAAAGAGACGATGAGTTGTTTATCCGGCGTATCGAATTCACAATGGCCGACATGCATGACCAGATCGGCGGGACCGCTTGCTGCGCCAATTCTCACGTACCCTTCGCTGATAATGGTTGGCATCGTGATTTCAGTTGGGCGGGATCTGCCCGCGTTGGTGTTCTCGAAAGAGTAAGCGGCGGGTATCAGAATAAAATCACCGGCAACCAGTAACTTTGGGCCTTGCCCGTTCACATTGATCAAGCATTCGCCTTCCAGCACGGCGCAATAAAAAGCCTCTCCGCCAGACTCGCGAACAACACGCCACTCTCCGCGCCCCTCAACAAGTTTTGAATGCGAAGGCTTGGGATTGAGCAGGGCAACGATATCGGTCAACGGATCTGACATTGGACGATCTCTAAAGTTTGCGGGACTTTTGATTATATATTGTCCGGATAGCGGCGGCTATGATCACCGCTCTTGCCATGAAAGAGGATCAAATATGCCTACTGTACTGATTACCGGTTGTTCTTCAGGCTTTGGCCTTGCCGCCGCAAAACTTTTTTTACACCACGGCTGGGACGTGATTGCCACGATGAGAACGCCTGACCCGACCTGTTTGCCGGAAAGCGACAAGCTGACGATTTTGCCGCTCGATATCACTTCCGCGCAGAGTATCAGCCATGTAGTGAAAGAGGCTGGCGCGATTGATGTGCTGGTGAATAATGCGGGCTTTGGCGCGCCAGTACCGGTCGAACTCACCTCTTTTGCCTCCGCGCAGCAGTTAATGAACACCAATGTCCTGGGAACATTGTCCTTAACGCAGGCATTTCTGCCGCTGATGAGAGAGGCAAAATCAGGCGTCACCATCAATGTCTCTTCGTCCGTGACGACCAAAGCGATGCCGCTGATTGGGCTTTATCGCGCCAGTAAAGCGGCGTTGAATGCATGGAGCGAGTCCTTGTCCATTGAGGTCAGGCCTTTTGGTATTCGTGTTCATGTCGTGTTACCGGGGCGCTCCCCGGAAACGAAGTTTGGCGAGAATGCGCGCGCACATTTTGCCGGGATGGACGATCCCGCCTACGGGCAAATGGTGAAGGAATTTATCCAGAGCGTGGGCGACAGCAACTCGCCCGTGACGCATGCTGATGATGTAGCGAATGCCATTTTCGCCGTTGCTCAGAATCCAGATGCGCCGCTATACACTGCCGCGGGTGAAGATGCCGAGCTTTGGCTGAAAAAGGCGCAGCAGCATTCACCCTTCTCTTACTGATGACGCCGAACGAAGAGTATGCGGGGGATTCGCCGCATGGTGCAGGAGATTGCTCCTGCGCCATGCGATTAAAGCTGAACGCAATCCTCAAGAGCCGGAAAGGCGATATCCCGTATCGGCCCAGGAAACGGTCGCAAACCCAGCCTGCCCCAGGTGCATGCCCGCAATAAGCAGTTTTTCCCGGACGGCTTGCGCCAGAATTTTTTTGCGGGTCTCTTCGGCCAACGCGGGATCGGCATCAAACAAAATGCTCACCGCCGGTTGCGCCGTCTGAATATGCGGATAATGGACGATATCTCCCCAGATAAGTAAGCTTTTTCCCTCCGAGTCAATGCGAAACCCGCTATGCCCTGGCGTGTGGCCCGGCAGCCATACCGCAGAAATGCCCGCTGTTATGTTGCCCTCGCTAAAAAAATGGACGTTCCGTGCATAAGCCTCTAACGTCTGGCGCGCCAGCAAGAAATTACGCTGGCCGCGTTCGCTGGCTATTTTTCGTTTTTCATCATCCCGCCAGTAGTCCGCTTCGCGATGATGCAGGAGAAGTTCCGCATGTTGAAAGACCGGTTGCTTTTCCGCATCAAGCAGGCCGCCAATATGGTCCGGATGGCAGTGCGTTACTAACACGGTGTCCACGTCGTTGTGGCTGATTCCGAGGGCGGCGAGGTTGGCTTTGAGCTGCCCGCCCGCGTTGTTCAGCCCTCCGGTACCGGCGTCAACCAGAATGGTTCGCCCCCGCCCGCGAATGAGATAGCCGTTGATATGGATATTACCGGGTTCAGCGATTCCGGCGCGATGCTGAATGAATGCGGCATCCTCTGTGGCAATACCTGACAGTAACGCCAGGCTGGCGGACATATTGCCGTCACTCACCGCAGTGACCTGAAAATCGCCAATCTGGCGTGATGGAAAAGTAAGAGGGTGCATAAATACCTCAGGATGAGTTTTTGGCGTACGGGTACGGGGCAGGAGATCCAAAGCAACGAATCCGCTTAATGACTTTTGATCATGCTATAAGGTGTATACCGGCCTGGAAATCGATAATATTTCATTGTTCAGTGACATTAACTCACTGAGTGGCGTTATCAGCACAGAGGAAGGCCCTTTATGCGCAGAAAAATACCCAGTAGCACTTCCCTGCAGGCTTTTGATGCCGCCGCAAGGCACGGCAGCTTTGCCCGGGCCGCAGAAGAACTCTCCCTGACGGAAGGGGCCATTAGCCGTCAGATTGCCCGCCTTGAATCGTTACTGAATTGCAGACTGTTTGACCGTACGGGAAGCCGCGTAAAGCTTAACCCCGCAGGCGCACGCTATGCGCGTCATGTCCACGAAACGCTGGCGCGGCTCGAAAGGGATAGCCAATACATCATGGGGTTGCCGGAGGGGAATAAGAGTCTGGATATTGCCGTGCTGCCGACCTTTTCCAGCCGCTGGCTGATCCCGCGCCTGGGCGGCTTCAGGTCATTGCATCCGGACATAACGGTAAATATTGCGGCCAGTACCGACCCTTTTATTCTGAGCGGCAGTGGCTTTGACGCCGTGATCCATTTTGAACATCCCGCATGGACCGGCATGCGCATGCAGTTTCTGTTTCAGGAAAAACTGGTTCCGGTGTGCCACCCTGCGTTGTTATCGCAAGGTAACGTTGATGAACAGTTAAACGCGCTTCCACGGATTCACCGACGGCAGAACCCGGATGCGTGGTATCGCTATGCCCGCGAAAGTAACATCAACCTGGATAATCCAGGGCTGGGGGTGCGCTACGACCTGCATGAAATGGCCATCGCTGCCGTTATGGCGGGACAAGGTGTGGCGCTGGTGCCGCGCATGTATGTCGAAAATGAATTGAGGCGCGGTCTGCTTGTTTCTCCCTGGCCAGAATCCGCAAGCCTGAGCAAAACATTCTGTTTAATCAAACCGACGGAAACCGGAATGAATGAAGCGGCGTTAGAGGATTTTGAACGCTGGCTGCTGGCTGAAATCAATCCCGCTGCTGGAGCATTGCAGCAAGAGGCTTAACGTTTATCATCGCCCTCTCAACACTGCCATCGCTAAAATAAGGGCGGCCTGACTCTTTTTCAGAGGGCCGCCTGTCGTGCCAGAAGGTAAACCGTTTTCTTCAGTTTTCGAGCCAAATAAACTCAGGTGGAGAATGCATCAGGAAGTTCTGGTGCGATATGTTCCAGGCGTAAGCGCCCGCCAGGCTGAACACCAGCCAGTCACCCGGCGCCAGCGCGGCAACGGGCTGCTGGCGCGCCAGCACATCTTTTGGCGTACAGAGTTGCCCGACCAGCGTCACACGTTCATCTTTTATCCATTCAGCGTTTTGTTCGCGCCGCAATATGCTGAACGGGTGGTTATGGCTTTGCGCTGCAGGGGTGCGAAAATGGTGCGTTCCCCCGCGACCAATCGCAAACCATTCGCCGAGATTCTTTTTGATGTCCAGCACTTCCATGACGTAATAGCCGCAGGCTGCGGCAATGTAACGACCACACTCAAAGCGCAGCGTCCAGCCTTGCGCCTGGCTGAATTGCGTCACGTCTGGCAGGCGCTGGCAAAAAGACGTCCAGTCAAAGTGATGTTGCGGTTCAAGGTAGTTAATACCGATACCGCCGCCGACGTTAATCAAGTCAATGTCCAGCGACCAGCGATCGCACCAGGTACGAACCTTGTCCAGATACAGACGGATCAACGCCAGATGGTTATCCACATCCAGTTGGTGAGACATCAGATGGAAGTGAAAACCGCGCAGATTGATGTGCGGAGAACGGGCGATTTCGCGTAATGCAGCGGGCAGATCATGCTCATCGAGACCAAAAGGCGTCGGTTTGCCTCCCATCATCAGACGCGTACCGCCGAGCCCCTCCAGCGCAATGTTCATCCGCAACAGTACGGAGACCGTTCGATTCTCCTCAAGCGCGATAGCCTGTAAACGACGCAGCTCGGTTAAACTCTCCACGTGTACAACTTCCACGCCGAACTGCACCGCCTGGTGCAGTTCACTCTGCAGCTTGCCGGGGCCGCCGAAAATCAGCGGTTTGCCAGCCACCTGCTCACGTAACCAGTTGAGTTCGCCACCGGATGCCGCTTCAAAGCCATCGACGTACTCGCATAATGTACGGAGTATGGGGGCTTCAGGATTCGCTTTTGCGGCGTAAAACAGTTCACAACCCGCTGGCAATGCATGACGCATGCTGCGGATATGCTGGCGCAGTGCAACGAGATCATACACATAAGCGCAAAACGGCTCTGAGCGCTGTTGCTGCAACTGTTGCAGCGCCTCTCTGACTTTCGGCGTCATTGCGCGCTCCTCATCGGATGTTGCAGCAGGGTGTAATCCGCGTGTTTATCCGCTTTGCGTAGCAGGCGGGTTTTCAGATTGTTTTTTGACGGGATAGCGCCGCCCTCGAGGATCGCAGCGATTTCCGGCTGATGCCGCCAACGGCCAAGTTGCGCCGCCAGTAAATCCCACAATTGCTGTTCCAGTACCTGATCGTCATCGGCCAGGCGGAACAGCACTTCCGACAGGTGATTGATCAGGAGGCAATAGGCCACGCGACGCCAGCCCTGTTCACGGCTGTACCAGACGGACTGTCTGGCACGTTCGGACATCATCGCCAAATCGGAGGCTGACCAGCGCTCGGTGGTGAGTTTTGTGCCTTCCAGATCGCGTACCCATAGCTGAGTCGGCAGGTGATTTTCAATGGAAACCAGAATGTTTTGCAGATGTGGCTCAAACACCATTCCTTCCGTGAAGAACGCGTCCAGCACACCAGGAAGTAGTACCGACAGATACCTGTCGAGCCACAGCACATTCGCCTGCTGTAGGGAGAGCCCCTGCGCTGCACTCAACTGTTGAATTTGCAGGTGAAGAGGACTGTGGCCCTGATGGTCGAGCGCAAACAGCGATGCTGCCAGCCAGGGCTGTTGATCGGCGAGGTTCTCCCGGTAAAGAATGCCGAAGCACTCTTGTAAATGGCGCACCTCTTCGGCTTCGTCTGCTTGCGCCAGCGCGGAGAAATCAAGGCTGCTGGCGGCTGGCTCGCGCATGATGTGGAAGCCAGGCACCGTGCTTTCCAGACGCGCAAAACGGTGTTCAAGTAGCGTATTCAGCGCAACTGCGCTTTCCAGTTCATACCAGGCATTCTTGCGGACACAGTTGGTGAGCCGCACATGAATGGAGCATTTAAGGTAATAGGGCAGATCGGCGCGATACAACGTACGCACCGACGATGTCGCCGCGAATTCTGCGCCTGTGAGTCCCAGCGGCGTGATGAGCCCGCAGCTAACGGCACGCGCATAAAGCGGCGACTGCGTGATGTGGCGAACCTCCCATGGATGGCAAGGATAGCAGTGCTCGCCATGGAGTTTATCCAGCATTGCCGTAACGGGCGCACTGCCCCGAACCTGTAACAGCGAGGGATGAATGCGGAACCAGAACAGCGGGAAGCGTGCGGCGACTTCGGGCGAGCAAGCCAGTAGCGCCTCTGGCGTCACACCCTGACGGCTTTTCGGGCTAGGATGCATCGGATGGCCCCAAAGCAGACGCTCTTCGCTTTGGATATAGCTATGCTCGCTTGCCTGCTTTGGCAGATGCTGCAGAAAAGAGGCCGTCACCTGGACGCTGTTTTCAATCTGATCCAGCAGTTCTACATCGGGTAATTGTCCGGTCTGACGCACCATATCATTGACCAGCAACGCCATTGCTTCGCTACAACGGACGGCCCGCCACGGGCGACCAAACTCTTTTATAAACGGGGTGCCGATAAAGTCGCCGCGATCCAATAAACTCCAGCGGATAGCCCGGATGGCGAGTAACGTGCGGCCATCCTCTCCCATTTGCAGCAAAATCACTTTGCCCGAGACCATCCGGCTGGCTAACGACAACGGAATATTGCCCTGGCGTACCTGTTTAACGCGTCCCGCCGGGCGGGCAAATTCGCGAATATAGCAGTTCAGCAGTGCTGTCAGCCCGGCAAATTCCGCCTGCTCCCTTTCCGGGGGGACTTTTACTGCCAGCAGTGGATTTTCACGAACGGCGAGTGATACGGACATAACCTGATCCTCGTAAAGGGGAAATAACAAAGAGTAAGACGGCGGCTGAAGCCGCCGCCGCTGAAGCCAGGAAAGGAGCCTGTAATGACACATGCGAAACCAACCAGCCCGCACCAATACCGGCAGCCACGCCAGCCCACTTGCCGGCGGCATCGATCTGTCCGAACTGCTTCCCGGCGCTGTGTTGGCGAATGGTGTCGCTCAGCATTTGATTGGCGCCGCTGTAAGCCAGCAGCATGCCGCAACCAAACAGCGAGCGAGCCGCCAGCAGCGATGACGCCCCGACTAACTGGCTGTGCCACAGTGCCGCCACCGCAATCAGCGCCATGCCTGGCACAAAATACAGGCTGCGTCCTGCCAGGCGGTGCCAAAGTGGCAAAAGCAGCAGATAGATCAGATGTGGCCAGCTATAGAACACACCGATCAGCACCTCCGTACGGAGCCAATGTGCGGCATAGGGCAGGAAGTAGGGGAATGTCACCACCATGGCGAAGTTGAACAGGAACTGCATCGCCCACAGATAATGAAACGTGGATTTGATGCCGTTGTTCTGCACTGCACGATATGTCGGCTCAATGGCTGGATCGGCGGGCAGCCGCAGGCTGAGCAGCAAGCCACACAGCGATAATATTGCCAGCCCAAGCCACAGACGCTGGCCAATATCGGGTTGCCACATCAGAACTCCGCCTATTAGCGGTGGCGCGCTCAGCAGCGCTAACCGGGCGGAAGATTGCGTCCAGTTAAGGGCTTTCGCCAGTTGTTCACCGCGCAGATGCGAGGAAAGATAGCCATTCGCCGCAGCCAGGGTTCCTCCCGCAACTCCCTGCAATGCGAGTGCGACGATCAACCATGGCAACGAGGGCGATACGCCAGCCAGTAAAAATGCGCATGTCAGCCCGCACAATGCCCGTTGCAGCGACAACCGCCGCCCGTAGCGATCGGCAAACCGTCCCCACCACGCGGCAGAGAGCGCCGTCATCACTGAAGGCAGGCTGAACAGAACGCCCGCCCACAGGCTGCGTTCAGCGATGCCAAATGAAACCAGCAGCCGTGGCAGATAGAGCGGTACGCCAAGTACGGTAAACGCGGCCAGGAAGTGGCAGGCCAGAACCACCGGCAACGTACTGCGCATTAGCGTTTTTCCCGCAGCAGGAAATTCGGCCCACTCTGGCCGTAGAACTTGTTGATATCTGCGGCGCCGGACGCCTGTTTGCTTAGCAGGCTTCCGCTCTGTAACAGGTATTTCACTGGCTGCGTGGGGGAGACAAACAACTGCTGTCGTGCAAAGACTGTATCGACGCCTTCACTCTCCAGACGCGCCAGACTCTGCTCAAGCGCATGCCGCAACGTTTGATAACCTGCTTCGCGATCGATCAGTGCGCCTGCGGTCAGACTTTCCAGTACCGCCGCCAGGCAGAGTTGCAGGGTGATGGTGATAAACATCTGTGCCAGCGCGGTTTCATCAGACACACAAATGCGCGGATCGCGCAGTGTGTCGAGGCGCTCTGCCAGTTGCGGGCAGGCGGTTTTGAAACGCTCAGGCAGAATGCGCGCCGCATCGTTGTCTTTCATCACCAGTGTCAGGGATTCATTTGGCGTAAGACTCAGCACGGCATTCTGCTGATTGGATTCGAGGGCAATGCCGTAGCGTAACCACAGCGTCAGGTGAACATCCGCCATCAACTGGCAGTAATCACGCCACCAGTCCGCGACGTCTGGCATACCGGGTTGTTCAAGCAGAGAAGCGAGATAATAGCGACCGTCCGGCAGTTTGCTGCCAAGCGACGCAACCGGTAACAGCGTTTCACCGGTGCGTGGTGCTGCGTAGCGCCGCAACAGAAAGGCCAACTGTTTATTCTCCGCAACATGGCCACAAAAACGCTCATCGACATGGCGATATTTGCCGCGTAGCAGGCGGTCCTGTTCACCCAGCATGGTCAGCACTTCAGCAAACCACTGGCCGTCATACAGTGTCGAGGGTTTGATCAGGCGGATGTTTTTCTGTCCCAGTGTGCGCATGCTGAGTGGCACTTTGAGATGTTGATCCGGGTAGTCCGCTAACTGCACAGTACGTACTGATAAGGTGGGGTAGACATCGAGCCAGGCATCAGGCGCGATGACCGTGCCCTCTGGAAGATCATGCAGTTGACTCAACGTAAGAGGATGCACAGGGAGCAATTCATGCCGGGCGAAGTGCTGTGGATCCAGACCTACCTGTGACGGCGATGGCCACCAGTCCGGTCTGGCTTGCGGTGCCGTAAGGGTCAATTGCTGGTGGGGTAAAGCCAGCCAGCGCAGACGAAACGGCTGACAAAACTCAGGCGCGTACTGGCGCAGGTCGGCTTCGCTAAAACCAAATTTAGCGCGCGCCGTAGGGTAGTAAGGATGATCAAGGAAGCTCGCCAGTTGATCGGCATGGCGCAGGCGCTCGCCCCAGTTCATCTCTTTCGGTGAACGTAACAGTGATGCGCGCTGTTGTGTAAACGCGATGGCACAGAGTTCGCCTTGTGCCACGGCACTGTCGGCTTCCTCTTTATAGGTAGCAAAGCGCTCTCGCGTTTCCGGTTGCTGATCCGGCATTAACGCCGCCAGCCAGTCAGCATAGCCAGACTGCGAGTGCCATCCTTGCGCGGTCTTAATCTGCCATTCAGGGGATACTGCCCGCCATGGCTGCATGTAATCACAGGCATCCACCTTCAGGCGCAATGTCTGACTGGCCGACTGCCAGGTAAGCCACTGGTGCTGAGAATCCTGTGTAATCTGCCCCTGGCTTATCAAACCACTGACGTTTTCGCGCAGGCAGGCGTTTATGATACGCAGCGTAATGTAGTCATGCTGATTCATCAGACAATCTCCCACTTTAGCGCGGCGAGGGTGCGGTTCGTGAGCTGTTTTAGCTGCGAGTCATCGCTGGCTTCAAGGTACAACACGCCGAGGTAATCTTTATTTGAGTGGGTTAGCTCGATGCGATCGCCAGTGGATTTGAGCGGGCGGTAGTGCAGGCCTGGAGCGCTGGGCGGTTGAGGCGCGGTCTGCAATGTGCCACTGCGATCGGCGACGAGATAATGGATCAGCGCTTCACCCTGTTCCGCTTTTACCGGCGGCAGCGGTTCGCCAAGATGCAGGCGCAGGATCGGCGTGAACCACCCCTGCGGTAGCAGGCGGTCCAGCAGAAATTCGCGGCCATCGCCAATACTGCGATAATTGATTTCAACTAATACGGGGCCATTATCGGTAACGATAAATTCGCTGTGGCACGCGCCAAACCCCACGCCAAACTCACGCAACTGTGCCAGCGCCTGCTGCTTCCAGCGTGTGCTATGTCCACCGGCCCAACGCGCACTCATCTCCACAAAGTGCGGTGGCGCGGAGAGTTCGACATCGAAACCGCCAATTGCCACCAGTTCATTGCCGTCGCCGAGGGTTTCCAGCGTGAATAGCGGCCCTTGCATGAACGCTTCAACCAGCAATGTCTGGCGGACGGGCAGGGAGTCAAGATAGTGCTGGCAATGCGTGAGATCCTCAATAAGCCGCACATCCATAGATGCCACACCCTGGCCTGGCTTGATCACCACGGGCCACGGCCAGTCAGCGGCGGGTGATGTATCAGGAAGGAGTTGCGAAGACCATACTGAAGGTTGCGCCAGTGCTTTCAGGCGCTGGCGCATGCGCCACTTCTCTTTCGCGGCGTAGCAAATTTGCCAGTTCTTGGCGGGCAGACCAAGTGCAGTGGCGGCAATAGCGGTTGCAGTTTGCAAGTGATCGCTATTGGAGAACAGCGCAGCAGGCGTGATACCCCATTCGGTGAGCGTGTCGAGGATCGACAGTGGGTTAAATACTTCGCATTCGATCACCGTAACGCTGTCATCCACCTTACTGTTATGCGCCATCGCGTGATCGGTAAGCAGGATCACCGAATAGCCCAGGCGTTGCGCTGCGGGAATAAAACCTTCTGTCACGGCCGCGTTAACAACGTGACTGATGATCACATAGGGCTTTTGGTTGAACATGTGTATACCTGTTTGGGTGTTGAGTAGGAAAGGTTAAAGAGACTGCACGTCAGTAAGCCGTTGCTTTAGCGCCCGAAACAAAAATCCGCGATCTTCGCCGCACAGCCAACTGTCCACGCCCTGGCGTTGCCAGTATTGCTGCTGCTCTGCGGTACGGGGGTTGGCGCAAAAAGATTTCCCTGCGGCCGCACAGCGTGCAGCCAGTTGGCGAATAAGCGCTTCAACCTCAGGATGCGTCGGCCGCGGGCCAAGTTGCATGCTCATTGCCAGGTCAAGCGCACCTTCCATAACCATCGTGACCTGCGAGATAAGCAATATGGCGTCAATAGCCTCAATGCCGGCCGGCGTTTCAATCATGGGTACCAGCCATAACTTCTCATTGGCCTGGCGGATATAATCCTCAAGGGACAAAGTACCAAAGCCGGTTACGCTGCCGCCGGTGATACCTCGTGTTCCAATGGGGGGAAAGAACATCGCATTTTTCAGGGCGTTAACCTGTTCCACACTTTCAGCCCGCGATAGCACAATCCCGCCGGCTCCCATATCGAGCAGGCGTCCGGCGCGCGGAATATCGTCACAGGTGAGACGTATCAATGGGGTGCAGTGGTTGAGCTGCGCCAGTTGAATACAGTGGCTAAGAAGCGTTTCGTTATGGGGAAGATGTTCCAGATCGAGTATCACGAAGTCATACCCGGCAATGGCAATCATCTCAACAAGAGTAGGGTGGGGAACGGAGTTCAGGATGCCAAATAGCCCATTGCTGGACCTGCGGCGTTCCGCTGGCAGTGCAAGCGAGATCATATAACTAGTCCATGTTGGTAATGCTTATCATTTACATTATCATTACTAATGAACTCGCGCTTTTCAAAAGATTTAAACAAGATTGTTAAATAAATTCACTAAGTGATAGTTGCCACATCGAAGTAGTCTGATTGCTATTGTGGATTAAGCTTATGATATATATCTACTATTTTGTAAGAGATTGTTTGCGGTTGCCATGTTGATGGCAGAAAAAATTAAAACCACTTATGTGTGGTTTAGTCAGCGGAAGCTCAGTAAGGAAATCACCAAAATGAAAGGCCAGTGGCTTATTATGATATTTACCGCTTTAGTGTGGCCGTGGGCGGCACAGGCACAATCGGTTACGGTGACCGATCTTGCCGGTCGTCAGGTCACGCTTAACGCCCCCGCAACACGCATCATTCTCGCTGACAGCCGGATGTTGTTACCGATGAGCCTGCTGCATCCCGGCAATGCGCTCAAAGGGATTGTCGGATGGGATGATTCACTGCAAACCCGGGCACCGGATATGGGGCGTTATTTTACCCGGCATTATCCAGCGCTGCCTTCCATACCGGTATTTATTAACCCTTACCGTAGCAGCTTTAACGTTGAACAAGCCACGATGCTTAAACCGGATCTGATTGTTTTCGATACGGGGATCCTGAAGAAGCTCGAAAGTGAAGGGACGCTGGCATTACTGGAGAAAAGCGGAATTCCGGTGGTGTTTATCGATTTTCGCCAGCAACCCTTAACCCATACACCGATGAGTATGCGGCTATTGGGGGAGGTGACAGCCGAACAGCAGAATGCCGGGCGCTTCATTCAGCGTTGGAATCAATTATTGGATCGTACCCGGCAGCGTGTGGCAACAATCCCCAGCGAAGCGTGGCCTGGCGTTGTGTTTGAAAACCATGCCGGTATGACGGGCATGAACTGTTGTACCGTATTTGGTCGCGACAGTTTTGGTCAGTTCATTCCTGAAGCCGGTGGCCGTAATCTGATGGCGGACAAAGTCCCCCCTCAGGGAGCCGATATTAGCGCTGAATTGTTGATTGCGGTGCGCCCCGACGTCTATTTAATGAGTGGCGCCGACTGGAGCCAGCGCGGGAGTTCTTCGCTGGCAGTGCCGCTGGGATATGACGCTAGCCGCGCCAGTACTTTACCTAAGCTGCAGAAACTGATGCAGCGAGAAGGGGTGAGTGTATTGCCCGTGGCGAAGGGCAAGCAGGTAATGGCCATCTATCACCAATTCTACGACAGCCCTTTCAACGTAGTAGCACTGGAAGCCATGGCTAAACTTTTCCATCCTCAGCAGTTTGATGATGTCGATCCGCAGGCCGATTTAGCCGCGTTATACCGCGACTTTGTCGGCATTCCTTACAGCGGGTTGTTTTACGTCCAGCCTTAATGAAAGAAGCCCGTTCAACTGGACGGGCTTCTTTTGGCTATCAGAACTTCAGGCTAACGCCCGCAGTGACTGAACGTCCCGGCGCTGGCTGACGTCCCCACGGGCTGGTATCAATACCGCGGAACCAGTAGTCACGATTAAAGATATTGTTAATGCCGACATAGCCGTTCAGCACGGTACTGCCTGACTTAAACAGATCGCGGCTCACTTGAGCATTCCATACCCAGTAAGACGGCATTTGACCAACGGAACCGGTGCTGTTCTCCGAAACGGTATTCGCTGCATCCGAATAGGATTTACTGAAGTAGTAGCCTGCCAGCGAGAAGGTGGTTTCACGCCAGTCATAGCTTCCATCCAGCGTTAGCTGAGTGCGCGAGGCATACGGCACTTCTTTACCACGGTTCACGCCGTTACGCTGTTCCGCCTGCAGGTAAGCATATCCTGCATGCAATTTGAGGCCTTCAATGGCTTTCGGGCTCCAGAACCCTTCCAGCTCAACGCCCTGATGGCGGGTGCGTCCAATGTTGAGATAGCTATCGGATACACTGTCGTAGGAGATCTGATCTTTATAATCAATGCGATACAGACCGGCATGAAGGCTGACATTCTCGGTTGGTTTGTAACGTACGCCACTCTCGTAGTTCCACGCCAGCTCAGAGCTGACGTCGCCGCCTTTCACGATTTGCGTAGCCTGTGCCGGACGCAGGCTTTTCTGCATGTCCGCATACAGGAACCACTGCGATGTAAGCTGGTAACCCACCGTCAGGCCGGGTAGCCACTGCGTGTCCGGCGTGGAGGTTTGCTGGCCCGTTTTTTTATCGGTGTATTTTTCGCTGATGTTCTCATAGCGCATACCCGGCGTAATGGTCAGCGTGTCATTGAACAGTTTGACGGCATTGCTGATATAACCTGCCCAGGCATTATTATCAAAGTCCCAGTCACGTGTTACCGCTGTCACGCCTGTTGCCAGGGTACGCTGACGTACCTGATAATCGATTTTTTCACTGACAAAGCGTCCACCCACAATCCATTGCTGGTTCACATTGTCGCCGTTGATATCCATGCTGATACGCGGTTCAGTTCCCCAGACTTTGAAATTTCGCGGCGAGTTTTGCACGATATCGGCAGGTAAGGCCGGGTTGAAGTTTTGCCCGGCGACTTTACTCATGCCGACATGGAAATCACGATCCGACTCATGACCAAAGAACATCCAGTTAAATTCTGCGTTATCAATAAAGCCCAGTGAACCGAGTTGCTGGTTATAGACTGCGCTATAGCGCTTGGTGTGACCGTCGTAATCATCCCAGGGACGGGTGCTTTGACGGCGATCGCGATTATAGTCTGCGGTCGAAAGGGCACCCGCCAGATCGGCGTGTGCATCGTAGTATTGGTAGGAGAGATTTAACGTGGTGTCTTCGTTGATGTTCCACAGACCGCGTATGCGGAAGTTCTGAACTTTGCTGTCGCTATGCTCACGGAACGAGCTACCTTTCACCTGGTTAGCTTCGACCTGCAGCCCGAAGTCATCATTCAGCATGCCGCCGGTGCGCAGATAGGTATCCCAAAGATTGTGTCCCTTACCGTAAAACGTGGCGCGCTCGGCAATCTCATTTTCCCATTTCAGCGGAATGGGTTTACTGATCAGATTGATGACGCCGCCAACGTTATTCGGGCCATATTGTACTGCTGCACCACCGCGAACCACGTCAATGCGATCAATAGTCGAAAATGTTACAGGAAACAGCGACATTCCTTCCTGACCGTAAGGTGCCAGCACCAGCGGAATACCGTCCTCAAGGATTTGAGCGCGGCCGCTGCGGCTGTCGTACAAGCCACGGACCGCAATTTGCGGAAGTACGCCTGTACCGGTTTCATCCTGAATCTTGACCCCTGGCACACGCTGTAACGCATCATCCAGGGTGCGATTAGCCCCTTTTTCCAATTGATCGTTGCTGATAACGGTGCGGCTCCCGGCCCAGGTTTTCACTTCTTCTGCGCGTGAATCGCCAAGAATGTTCCCTGACACCGTTATTGTTTGTTCTGCTGCATAACTGCATTTACCGGCCATGAGCAAGGCCACTGCTGCGGCAATTTTTGTGCGTCTCATCGTCAACCCTGAATATTGGTAATTTATGGTAATGATTCTGATAAATATTATCATTATCAAATAAAACTTAATATTCCTGAATTGAACGTAAACCTATGTCAAGACAATAATATTGGTGTTTTTTCGGCATAAAACCCGAGAAGGCCGGTACGAAGGAGTGTGGAAACCCAGAGAAGGCGCTGGCTGCAAGAGGGTGAAAGTCACAGGAATTGATGTCTGGCGTTAAAGTTCGAATTTTATGACGTTCATGTTTAATATTTTTGAATTAGTGGCTGTATCAACGTGGCGTTTATTATCACTGCTACGATAGAAGGGGTGAGCCATCCTGCTGTCGATAAGGTATTCCCATTTCCAGAAGTACAGGGTGCCAGGAATAGCGCGGTTATTTATGTTTATCGCTCACAACCTCCGGTGAGATCATGACTGCCTCTGTTTATTCCCGACGATGATTTCCTCCTCCAGCCAGGCAATAAAAAGAGCGACTTCCGGCTTTTTTTCTGCCAACGGAGATATCACCAGCCAGTAGTGCCAGGGATAAGGCGCGGTGACCGCGGTGATTTGTACCAGCTCTCCCCGTGAGATAGCATCTTCAACCAGAGAACGACGCTCCAGAGCAATGCCGGTTCCCCGTCGTACGGCTTCGATGACCAGGTTTGAATCGTTAATGCGTAACCCGGCAGGCAGGATCTCTTTCTCCAGCCCTGCATTGAGGCACCAGGATTTCCACGACTCCATCGAGAAAATAATGCTGCTCTTTGCTACCTCTTCTGGCGTACCAGGTAGCTTGCCATTGTTATAACCGGGCGCAGCGACAACAATAAGCTCATCAGAAAAAAGAAAGCGGCTTTCCATTCCTTCCCAGTCACCCTGGCCCATACGAATCGCAATATCGATGCCTTCCTGTTGCAGGTTGGTCACCGTCAGACTGGCCTGCAGACGTAATGAGATATGGGGATATTTCTCGCGGAATCGCGAAAGACGCGGCAATAACCAGTGACAGCCAAAAGAAGGCAGCGTCGCCAGCGTCAGTTCCATTGCTCGTGGTTTCACCTGCACCAGCCTGGTGGCATCCGAGATCCGGTTCAATGCTTCGCGTATTTGCAAAGCATAAAGCCTCCCTTCTTCATTAATCTGTACCCCGCGCCCGTGACGGATAAATAGCTTTACGCCTACCATGCCCTCCAGGGTTTTAATGTGTTGGCTAATAGCAGAATGCGTCATGTTCATCTCGTTCGCGGCCAATGTGACGCTGCCAAGGCGGGCAACAGCCTCGAAACTTCGCAGAGTGGCGATAGGTGGGTAATCCGACATAGGGCATTTTTCTTAACGTTGTTTAATACGTTAACGTTACTACCCTATAAACATTTTTTAAATCGGGATTTAATGACGGGGTAAAATAACTCATTAATTTAAAATGGATTAATTTTCATTCTTATCTTTCCATCCTGCGAAAGTGGCATGACATGTTAGAAATACTAACACCAGAAGTAAGGAATCCATGATATTCGACCCTGCAGATTTACGCTAACGTGTGCCTGCCTGCTTTGCCGAATCACCTGATGCTGACAGGTAATCGATTAACGACAGTTGTGTAGCACGAACAGGAATAACGATGAAACTCATTGGTATGATGGATTCGCCTTACGTAAGGCGTGTTGCGATCTCCCTGGAACTCTATGGCATCGAATTCAACAGTATGCCGCTATCGGTATTTAGCACATTCGAAGAGTTTTCACGCATTAACCCGGTAGTCAAAGCCCCGACGGTCATTCTGGAGAGCGGTTTGCAGTTAATGGACTCAACGCTCATTCTTGATTATTTTGAGGCGCTGTCCGGAGCAAATCACAAACTTTTACCCGACAATGCTGACGCTCTGGCAAAAGATCTGCAGATTTTGGGCGTTATTCTCGCCGCCTGCGAAAAGGCGGTGCAAAATATTTATGAGCACAAACTCAGACCAGAAGAAAAACAACATCAGCCGTGGGTTGAGCGCATTACCCGGCAACTGCTCGCCGCATGCCATGAATGGGATACTCTGCTTGAAGGCCGCGCTATAGCGCCTCGTCCTGACCAGGTCGCGGTTAGCAGTACGGTGGTTTGGTCATTTATTCAGTTCATGATCCCAGGGGTAGTTGCGGCAGATAATTTTAAAAACATTCGGTCGCTTGCTGAATCATGTGAAGCGCTGCCAGCGTTTAAAAAATATCCCTTATCTTAAAAGCTTGCTAATGAGCGGCGGTGACTGTTACCCGATTTCCAGAAATGAACGATCGCAATCGGCGCAAATTATGCGCCAATTGCGATACCAGGTCACACCGTCGGGATGGTGCCGCCATCGATGACATATTCGGTACCGGTGATGGCGGCGGCATGAGATGAGGCGAGAAAGGCGATGAGATTCGCCACCTCAATGGGCTTTGACGGACGCCCCAGCGGAATACCCCCGAGCGCATTCATGATGATCTGCTTACCGCCTTCATAATCCGTTCCCGCCTGCTGCGCCAGTCGCTCCGCCAGCGCTACCGCCGCTTCGGTTTCGATCCAACCGGGCGCAACGCGCACTACCCGAACCCCCTTCGGCGAAACCTCTTTCGACAGACTTTTGCTGTATGCCGACAGCGCCGCTTTGGCCGCTGCGTAGCCGGTGGTTGATTCCGGTAGCGGTAGTTCACGTTGGATAGAAGTGACGTGAATGATCACGCCGCTACCCTGTGCCAGCATCCCTGGCAACAGCGCACGATCCAGGCGTACCGCTGGCAACAGATTAAGGTTGAGTTCCTGCTGCCATTCCTCTTCGCCCAGCGCCGCAAAACCACCGGCGGGAGCGGTAGAACCGCCCACCACATGGATGATGGCGTCGACACCGCCCAGGTGCATCTGAACGGCTTGCGCTACTGAGGTACACCCTTCGGCTGTGGTCAGGTCTGCCGCTACGAAGACGTCGGCGAGACATTCCTCGGGAGCATGGCGCGCGGTAGTTAACACCGTAGCACCCAGCTGTTTTAATAGCCCGACGACCGCTTTACCCACGCCTTTGGTACCCGCCGTCACCAGCACGCGCGTGCCCTGAAAATCAAGACCCCACGACATCAGACAATCTCCAACGTGTTGATCTTGTCGCCGACCAGGCCGAAAGTATGCTTAAGCACTACCGGGCTGCCGGGAAAATTACCGACGACGTTCGATGTGACCGTCACCCGGTCGCCGTCGGTGAGAATTTGAAGCGGCTCAACGCTGTAGTCAAACGCGGCCTGCGCAGCACGTTGCCACGCCTCGATCGCCACATGTCCCTGATGGGTTTTACCTTCATCGAACACGACGGCGTCCGCAGTAAAACAGTGTTTAACGTTGGCGATATCGGCGCCATTGTTGATGGCGAAATAGGTAGAAATAGCGTGCGGTAGTGATAATGACATGGCTTTATACTCCCGTAATTTACAGTACGGGAATTTTCAACATAGACTGTGAAATTAACAAGTACGCACGAAAAAGTGAGTGACTATATTATGAGTAAGTTATATAGCCCGGAATCTGCCGCAAGCGGCGTGGAACAAGTCCTGCAATTGCTGGAAGGCCGCTGGAAATTAATTATTCTTTTTCATCTCTTCGACGGAAAGGTGCAGCGCTATTCCGATTTCGAAAAACTGATCCCCGCTATTTCGCAGAAGATGCTGGCGCAGCAATTGCGACAGCTTGAAGCCGACGGAATCGTGTCGCGGATGGTATATCCTCAGGTGCCGCCGAAAGTGGAATATCGGCTCACCGAGTGGGGGCAAGCGCTGTGCCCTGCTCTCGATGCAATGCTGAAGTGGGCGGAAAAACGCGAGGCTTAAGTATTAGCGGAACTTTTTAATTGCTGAGCGAAAATCACGGATGCCTGCTTTTCGCTCCTTGCTGGCACTATGAATGTTGTCGATGGTGAGTGCTGAAAAGAAAGTCTGAGGCATGTTCCGGCAGGGGAAATAGTGAAGCAGGTCAGCAGATTATCGTAAACAGACATCACGAGCAGTGCCGAACCATAATTGATAACAGGCTAAACAGTCACGCCAAAATATCAATCAAAAAAGTGAATATATTATATGCCGCGCTATGGCAATCAGAGAATGAAAAGTTTGCGGGATCATCATTACCACGATAACCGCATAGTAATATGTAGACTTGTCCACATTATTTTTTGCAACGTTATTCATTTTATTAAGATATATTTTCGTCAGGTCTCTTTTTCTATTTTTTTATTAAAAGAAATTGTGTAATTGACGATAAGTAAGTAGATAGCCAACTTCTCCTGAGTCCTCAAAAACAAGTGAATAAACCTGTGATCAGATACGAAGTAAAAATGAAACCCTCTTTTGAAAATTAAGAAAGATTACTGAGGATACCTCTATGTCAAAGCTGTTACCGTCAATAAAAAATCTGCCTGTGGCTGCCAAGCTGTTTGGCGGGTTTGCAGTTTTAATCGTTATTATTGTGCTGTCCTCACTTATCAGCATACAACAGTCTGTCAATATCCGTGACCATGCCTTAAAGGGCAAATTAATCAATGAAATCAGCACGGAACTGAATACTGCGCGACGTAACCGTTTGAGTTATCAATTAAACCATGATGAAAAATCACTTCAGGCCAATAAAATCGCCATTGAAAAGATGGATCAAAAAGCCATTACTGGCCTGGACTTTACCTGGGACAGCGATGCCCGCGTTTTGTTTGATGAATTGCGCAGTTCTATTCCTGACTATGCCAGCCACCGCGACACGTTCGTTAAACTGGAACAAGTGACTGTCGGGAAAGCGCAGGGATTGACCTCCTCCGAGCTGAAAACCCTGCTGGATAAATTCAGTACCCGCTTAGAGCAGCAAGAAAATACGCCAAAAGATGAAATAACATTACTCAATCGCCTCAATAATATCTGGGTAGCCGCTTCCGAAATCCAGTCATCCGCCGGTCAGCAGGGGATAGATGCTTTTAAGGCACAATTCGATGCCGCGTCGAAAATCGTCCGCGCAGAAAATCTGAACCTTAATGCGGAAAACAAAGAGATGGCGCAGGCATTTCTTAACGGGATGCAGGATAACGTTGTCTCCTATATTAATGCCCTGAAGGAATCGCAGAAAGCCGCGACAGATCTCACCGGCATCGCAGAAAAAATCAATACCATCACTACAGATTTGGTGACCGGCCAGACGCAGAAAAATATCGAGATTATTCAGCGGGTCATGATCATTATGGGCATAGTTGCCATTTGCGCCGTGCTGACAGGGTTACTGGTCGCCTGGCTGCTTACCCGGCAGATGACGCGCCAGATAAAACACAACTTGACGCTGGCAGAACGTATTGCCGGTGGTGACCTGACTGCCATCATTGAGCCGCAATCAGGCGATGAACTGGGCCGCCTGACGCTGGCAATGGGCATGATGAACGACAGGCTTCGCGACATGATCACCCAAATTAAGGAGTCGGTAATTCATGTGGCGAATGCCTCGTCGGACATTTCGGCAGGCAATATTGACCTAGCTTCCCGCACGGAAGAACAGTCTGCTGCGGTGGTTGAAACGGCGGCAAGCATGGAAGAGTTGACCTCAACGGTTAAGCGCAATGCAGACAATGCGCGTGAAGCCAGCCAGCTTGCAGGGGTGGCAGCAGAGCATGCACGTTCCGGTGGGAAAATTGTCTGGGACGTCGTCAGCACGATGGAAACCATCACTGAAAGCTCCAACAAGATCACGGATATTATCAGCGTAATAAATGGTATTTCTTTCCAGACCAATATCCTTGCGCTTAACGCTGCTGTAGAGGCAGCGCGCGCAGGTGAACAAGGGCGCGGATTTGCGGTGGTGGCGGGCGAAGTAAGAAGCCTGGCGCAACGCAGCGCTAACGCCGCTAAGGAGATCGAAGGGCTGATAAAAGAGTCTGTGCAACGCGTGATGACCGGCTCCGAAATGGCCAATAAAGCCGGTTCGACGATGGAGCAGATTGTATCCTCCGTCACCAACGTGAGCGGGATCATGAATGAAATTTCAAGCGCCTCAGAAGAGCAGAGCAGAGGTATTGATCAGATTGGTAAAGCAGTAACGGAACTGGATTCAACAACCCAGCAGAATGCGGCGCTGGTTCAGGAGTCGTCTGCGGCGTCATTATCACTGGAACAACAGGCGGAACAACTCACTCAACTGGTTTCCGTGTTCAAGCTGAGCTCAGAAACCGCGAAGCCGAAACTCGCACCCGCAGCGGCTCGCGGCAAGGTTAGCCTGCGGCCCGCAACGTCAACAAGCAATGGGGCTGACTGGGAATCGTTCTGATACGTTCCCCATCAAAAAAGTGCCCTCCTGATGAGTGAGGGCACTGCTTAAAGCGTACAGATATGCGTTACCGAATAGCGAAACGGAGTAATAACTCACATGCGCCTCTGTCGCGCATGTTTTTTTATCACTGTTCGTCCTGCGGCTTATTGAAAGCCTGATTAATCACAGCGTAATTTTCCTCTCTGGGGCTGAATGCAGGTTTTAATTTCACCTGTTAATGCAGTTTCAGGAGGCGTACCGCAAAGATATTTTCCGTCAGGCCGGAATCTATGAAACCTCGTTTTACAACTCACGGCTCGCTAAATAACCCATAAATAAACTGAAGTTATATTTAAATCGTTGGGTGATTTCGCTGAATTTTAATATCCCTGGCCAGTAAAACGCAGATGATTTATTTCATAAACCGGTGCTTCAATATTTCCCCACTATCATTTATCCAGCCCGCTTCCACGTTTATTGCTTCACTGCCGACATTACGCTCCAGCAAATAACGCCGCTGGCTGAAGGGTTTAATCATCATATCGTCCTGCTGGTGCGCTTTCGTCTGCCCGGCGCGGCCCGTCACGCTGAGTGTGGTAAAAGAAATGCCCAGCGGCGTTGGGTTGTTGAATTCAAGCCAGGACTTTTCACCTTCCGCATACAGGCGAAAGGTCAGTCTGCCGATCGCTTCTTCGGGTGTCAGGGTGAGCGTTTGCGGGCGGTAAAAGATCTTGAGCTGGGTGTTCATTGCCAGCTTCAGAAACGACTTGTCCAGGCCTGAGCTGTCCGGCGGCACTTCATACAGATTGAGCCAGAAAACCGATTCCCGATCCGTCGGCAGCGGATCGTGGTTATAAATGATGCGTAACCCCTGCGTGCTTCCGGGAGCCAGGCGAAAGACTGGCGGCAGAATGACAAAGGGCGCAGCGCCGTTATCCGGCGAGCCTTCGCCGTTGTCTGCCCAGGTTTGCACAATCACCGGCCAGGCATTGGTGTTCACCAGCATCAGCGTTTTTTCACGCGCGTTCGGTGGATAAATTACCCGTGTCATGGCAGGCATTACGCCAGCCAACGTCGCCGGTACGAACAGGACGAACAGCAGAATGAAAAACCGGCTCATTGCATTTTCACGATCACGTACGCGGTGGCATGAACGCGGCCTGCGGTGACCGTCATTCCAGGCAGTTTTTGCAGGCTGGCGATAAAGGAGAGGCTGTAATTGCGAAAGCCGGGGTATGAACTGCCGTTCGACGTTGCGCCAGCGAGTACCGGATACCAGCCAGCGTTATTGCCCGCGGGCGTGAGCGAAAGCGGTACATTGGTGGACTGGCCGAGAAACGTCATTGGCTGGCCCGGACTGACGCTGTTGGCAATGGTTATACCCACGCCTTTTGCCATCTCCGGCGCATTATAGTTATCAGAAACCAGTGCCCTGACGCCGCCGCTGGCGTTGACCAGATTCAGGCTCTGCGCCGCGCTGTAAGCGCCTTCGGAAACCTGAAAACCCAGCGCAACCTGGGTATCGTTCAGCCCGGAAACGACCGTGTTATTGCATTCCAGTTGTACATTGAAATTCGCGCTGCTTACCATGCCAGCGTCCAGATCTCTCACGCTGATGGTGGGTAACAACACCAGCGGCGTGGCGTTGCGCACCGCACATGTGGGATTGTTATAAAGTTTATTCGCCATGCGCATGCCATAACCAAAGCCATTGTCAGCAAGCCAGAAGTCTGAGTTTGTGGCGCTGTCCTCACCGGCTTCATCATGGCCAAAAGTCATGATAGCGGCAGAACCTGAAAGCTGGACATAAGCATTAGGCTGCGTGCAGGTATATATCTCGCCCGATGGGGTAGCAAAGACAATACCTGAAAGGTTGTTATTGTTGTTGCCGCAATAACTGGTGATTGCGCCCAGGCCGGGTAACGTACTGACCCGGTAAAGTTCAGACTGCAACGGCGGAATATCCTGTAAGCGGATCTGAATTTTCGAGCCGACGGTGGCGTAAGTCGTCACGGGGATTTTTTGCCAGTTGCGCGTCAACGTTATGCCCGACATTGACTGCTTGATACCAACGTAGGCGAACCATGTGGCGTAGACATTAGTCAAATTATCGTTTGCGCCGATGTCATAATAGCCGCCCACCCGATCATCACCATTGGTCGCCACCAAAAAATAGATACTGGCCAGGTCGGCCTGATCGCACTCCCACAATACCGATGCGCCCGAAGCGCCGCCTGTGGTGTAGTTGGTTGGCGGCGTAACCGTGGTGGCAATTAATGTTCCGACCGGCGCGAAGTAGGTATCGATCAGGTTAATCTTGCCGAACTTGATCTGCGCGGAGTTGAAATCTTCGGTCTGGCTAACCATGGTTTTGGTACATAGGGCCCACGCCGATGCGTGCAGCAGTACCAACAATGCAAGCAAGCAGAGTTTCAGGAACAAAAGAGTGTGCTTTGTCATGCCGGTTTCTCCCTTTACTGACAGGTTTCATTCAGGCGAATTAAAGGGCTCGCGGTATCTTTTCCGGAGAAGTCGTACGAGAGACGGCAGCGATCCTGCGGCTCATTTCCCCAACGCAGCGTTAACCGCCCTTTGGGTCGATCGGTGCGCAAGTAAATTTGCCCGTTTTGTCCGGCGATGCCGATCAGTGTGTTGTTCTCATCAAGTACATCCGCGCCTGCTGGCGGCTCAGAGCCATCCGGCAGCGTCGATTTGATCAATAATGCTTTCCCGTTGCGGGTACGGAAAATGACTTTGGCTGAAGCCCCGGCAATCGGCGCTATCTGTTTTTCGTTGTCGATCAGTTCTGCATCACCCTCCATACCTTGCGGATCGAGGGTGATGCGGTTGTAACGGTAGGGGGTAATGGCCGGGAGCAGCGCATAACCGCTGTCGTTGATCTCAAGGTGTTCGGAATTGAACACTTTAGCTCCGGCAGCGCCTTTGGCTTCGACCAGCGCAAAGGTATCGCCGAGATACGGGCCGAATGTGATGCCACCGGAGTGCGCTACCACCGCGCCCTGGACATTACCGGCAGCCTGCCAGTAGTCATTCCCGCGCGAGGCGTTCACGCCGACGGTGGCTTGAGAGAACCGTTTTTGCACACCGCCACTGAGCGTCGTCTGGTGATATTGCTGGTCGCGCATCACATCCAGGTTGTAGCTTGCGGTTTGCCCGGTATCGAGCATGCCGGAAAGCGAGCTCTGGTATTGATCGCTGCCGTCCGTTGAGTGCATCCATGAATTGCTCAGGCTGGGTACGCGTGGGCCGCTCCCGCCGAGCGGGAAAGAGAGGGAGAACGAGGTGAACGTCTGCATATCCCCGGCATTCTGATAACCGCCGGTGTGCTGCCGGCCAACGGAAAGGTTTATTGAGATCCCGTAGCGGAAACTGTTGCTGTAACCCAGCTGGAGTTGTGTGTCGCGGCTTTTTCCGCCGCGATAATTCTGCGTAGAGCCGGAGATAAAAACGTTGCCGAACTCGGCCAGGCTCTGGTTCATGGTCAGTTCAAAGCGCGATTGTTGGCGCCAGCTATCTGATTCCCACAACTGATTATTACGCTGTGCCTCTCGCGCTCCCAGCACGTCCATCAGATCGTGATAACCGCGGGTGGAATAGCGATATCCCGCCATAGAAAGCGTGGTGTTGGTCGGCTGGAAGGTTTTACTCCAGCGAAGTTGCGACATCCAGCCGTCGGTATAGCCGGTATCAGGCAACCGCGCGTGTGACCAGGTGAGATCCGCGCCGATGGCGCCAAAAGCGCTGGCATATACGCCGCCGAGCATCAGCGCCTGATAACCGTCGGCAACGCGCGCCGCAGTGTTGAAGGTGACGGCATTGGTGAGGCCGTGCTGCCAGGTCATATCGCTGAAAAACGAATCATCGCCGCTGTCCTGGGTTTTGCCCATTTCGAGATTGAAGCGGGAAATCCCCGGCCGCATCGATTCCGGAACCGCAGAAAAGGGCACGCTGAAGCGGCTCACGGAGCCGTTGGCTTCGGTTACCGAGACATCAAGATCGCCACTAAAGCTGGTGGGGTAGAGATCGGTAATTTCAAACGGCCCCGGCGCGACGGTGGTCTGATAAATTTCATTGCCATTCTGCATGACGGAGACGCGGGCATTGGTTGTCGCCACGCCGCGAATAACGGGCGCATAGCCGCGCATCGAATCCGGCAGCATTCGTTCGTCGGTGGCGATGCTGGCGCCACGGTAGTTCAGTCCGGAGAAAAAACGCCCTTTCGTGATGAGCTGGCCGAACATCAGCTGGCTATTCAGGACAGGGATCGGGTGCTGGACGTAACTGCGGATATTGTTCCAGCGGTTACCGTTCTGGTTATCCCAGGTGAAATTGGATAATTGCCGGTATTGCCAGGAGCCGAGATTCATCCCGCCGCTTAATGACATCCACAGCGAGCGCTGATTCGGGGTTGCTGGCACTGAATAGGAGACGTTGTAGTAATTCGCGAGGTAATTGATAAATGCCATCGATGCGCCATTATCGAGTTCATCCGGGTCAACGTATCCGCGTGGTTGAATGCGCATCAGGCTTTGCGGCACGGTGATATCCAGCCGCAGTTGCGGTAAGTTTGTCCGGCTGGTGCCGCCCGGCGCGGCCTCCTGAATTAATACGCAATTATCTTCAGGCAAGGCGGAAGCGGGGCTTTTAGCGTTTTTAATGTGCGCGGACTCAAGGATCTCCGGGCTCAGACAAGGTTGGCTTGTGCCGTCAGCAAAGCCTTTAAAATAGACATCATAGGTACCCGTCAATTTATTATTGGTGTACACATCCATCTTGTAATTGCCCGGAACAATCGACTGCGGCGTGGCAAGCCGCGTTAATGAATCCTGACTGAAACGGCTGCCACGAAAGAGTTGTGGATCAAAGGTGTAATGGTCTTCGCTGGAGCCGAGGGTTGCAGCTATTTCTTTACCCCATGCAGGCAATAAAATAAAAAAAAAGGCGCTAGCCGAAAGTAAAACAGCGAATTTATTCATCGAAGATTGCCCATACCGAAAGAGTCCTGCCTTAGCACAAGCAAACGTTATAAGGGGTGTCTGGAATCCACATTTACGCCGTAATCATTCACCGTCACCAGCGCGATGGATGCATTCTGGGTGTTTACCTTGTTGGCGTGCAAAGGCCATTCGACTTTGCTTTTAGGGGGAACCATGACCGCATCGGCAAGGGGGTATTTTGTGCCGTTAGCAATAAGCTCGGCGCGGCGAATAACGGAGTAATAACCGGTAGGATTCGTTACCTCAATGCCATGTGGCTTTACCTGGAATGACAGCTTTTCTACCGTTTCATACGAATTACCGGGAATAGTGTGCGGACGATAGAAAATTTTGAGGCGATTAGTCAGCGCCAGTACTAATTGATTACGAACATTATCTTTATTCTTCAGATAAGGTAATTGACTAAAACTGAAGTAAAAAATCGATTCACGATCCTGGGGCAAATTGTCCCCTGTGAAGATCAATTTTACGGATTGCCCACTCTCTGGTTCCATTCTGAATATTTGCGGGGTGGTAATAAAAGGCGCTTCAGGATGTTTTGCTTTTCCAATACCGGAACCATCATCAACCTGAATACTGACGATAAAAGGCTGCGAGCTGGTGTTTCTTAATTGAATTGTTTTTTCTTTGATATCATCGGGGTAGATGATTCGCGTCCCGGTCATGATTACGTTTGCGGCTGTGTTCACAGAAATGGTGATGGAAAATAAAAATACAGTAAAAGCCATTAACCTGTTCATTTTCACATTATCCCTGCGCTGGTTATTTATTGCGTAATATTGAATAGATTTCTGGCTGACGTCGTCACGCAGCCAGTTGTGATTTAGAGATAGCTCAGCGAATATTCGGCAATGGCGGTAATTTTACCAGGGACGGCAGCGGTACTATCGGTGACATAGTAGCGTGCGCCATAATCATAACTGGCTTCTGTCTGGTTGGCTGGAAGGCTCAACCCTGGCACGGAGGTGACACCGGAAAGCCGGATCTCTGTACCCCCGGAACCCGCGTCCATCAACTGAATGCCGAAACCTGCCGCTGCGTTTGTACCCGAATAGCCGTTGCCAAGTACGCCCATTGCATCAACGTTATAACCGAGGAAATTGGTGCTGATATTTGTCACGGTGGATGTAGCCAGGCAACCACTGATTGAAACGGTGAACGGGGTTTGGCCGTAAAATTGGCCGTTGGCTAATGGGGCACCGAAGTCGGTCATAGACACGGTAGGTAATAAGACGACGGAATCTGTGCGACCATTGATCTGTATGTCGCAGGTCTGGCCCGAGACTTCGCCCTGAAAGGTTACCGTCGGGGCGGCAAAAAGTGGTAACGGTAATGTCATAACGCCCAGTAACGGTAACGTTTTTTTAATTCCGGTTAGCATATATATATCCTTATTTTTTACAACCCATTTAGAAATAATGATATGGCAAATAATATTTGCCGATGGCGATTTCTGTCATTCCATCATTAATATCACTGCTTAGGAATTTTATTACATATTATTTAAAATAAAGACCATAGGCAATATGTTGTCTTTAATTATGGGATTATTCAGAAATGGCAATTATATTATTTGTTTTGTCTTATTTTTTTATAAATTAATACATGAAATATATAAAAAGAGATAACCATAAGGAGGGGGAAAATGTGATCTGCATCTCAGGTGTGTTCTTGTAAAATAAATGATTTGCAACCTTCATATTGAAAAATCCTGGTTGGTTGTGAAATGAAAGTAGCAAGGAGTGATGAGATTTTATGATGACGGAGCAGGCAGCCGTATGAAAGGTTACATTGTGATAATCAGCGTTTTTGTTCGCGATTTGCAGCGCTGAGTTCTGCGAATCATTATTGAATTTTATTTCTAATTATTTGGTGTCAGCTTTATCAATATAATTAGTTTTTTTATTTTCGTATTTTTAACTGCATTGAAAAATCCGATTTGGGTTTTAATATATTGTTTTACCTTTCGTCTCCTGTTAAATTTTTTTAGGCCTTAAATAAGGTTTGCGGCATCTGTTTGTTGCATCACTCAATAATATGAAATGCTTATTTTAATAAGTCATGAAATTAACATGGCTTACGGTAAGCTGCTTTTCTATTCATTGAATCTTCTCTGAAATAATAGATTTGTAAAGTTAGCTGTTATTTCTGGAAGATACGTTGCGATATTCAATTCAAAGAATACAGCAAAAAAATATATATATTCAATTTTCAAACCAGGTAAAAGGAATTCAATAACATGAGTGCATTGGATAAAAAAGTTCAACGGTTTGTCAGGTCAAAACTCGGGCCGCTAACGGTTGCGATGATTTGCGCATTGCCGGCAGTAGCAAATTCAGCCGGGTTAGTCATGAAAAATGGTACCGTCTATAACACCAATGGAGTGCCGGTCGTTGATATTAATACGCCAAATTCAAACGGCTTGTCGCACAACTTTTGGGATGATTTGAACGTTGATAAAAACGGCCTCGTTTTCAATAACGGTACTTCGGCCTCGGATACCGTGCTGGCTGGCCAGATTCAAGGGAACAGTAATCTGGTTGGCGGCCCGGCCAAAGTAATATTGAACGAAGTGGTTTCGAAAAATGCCTCCGTCATCAATGGCATGATGGAAGTTGCGGGCAATAAGGCGGATTTAATTATCGCCAACCCGAATGGTATTACGGTGAATGGCGGTGGCTCTATCAACACCGGCAAATTAACGCTGACCACCGGTAAAGCACAACTGACTGATGGCGAACTGGCGGGATACAACGTCAATGGCGGCACCATTACCGTTGGTAAACTGAGCAATGCCAGCCCGACAGAGATCCTGTCACGCAATGTTGTCATCAATGGAAAAGTCACCGCCGATGAACTGAACATCGTCGCGGGAAATAACTATGTTAATACGCGCGGTGAGGTTGCGGGTACGGTTGCGGCATCCGGGCTGCGCAACTATTACAGCGTTGACGTTTCTGCGCTGGGCGGGATGTATGCCAACAAGATTAACCTGGTCAGTACCGAAGCCGGTGTCGGCGTGCGTAACCAGGGCACAATTGCTGGCGGCGTAAACGGCATCAAAATTGATACCAAAGGCGTCCTGCTGAACAGTAATGCGAAAATCCAGTCTGCCGGGCTTATCGATATCAAAACCAATGGCCGACTTGATAATACGACCGGTGAAATCTCTTCCATTGATACTATTTCCATCAATACTAACAAGGGCGAGATTGTAAACAGCCGCGCAGGTCGCATTGCGACTAACGGTAGCATCAACATTAACAGCGGCGCGCTGACTAACAGTAATGGCAAAATCGCCGCTGCCGGTATGCTGGCCGTCGATACCAACAACTATGCGCTGACCAACACGGGTAAAGGTAAAACCGTAGGTATTGAAGCGGGTATCGTCGCGTTAAAAACCGGCAATCTGAACAGCCGCGACGGGCAGATTAGCGGTGGTTATGTCGGTATTGAAGCGGCGTCAATCGATAACTCTGGCGGCAACTTGCAGTCCGCTGGCGATATTGACATCTTAAGCGCAGGCAATATCAACAATAACAAAGGGTTGATTCGCGCAGCTAACGGCCATCTCACGCTGGGTTCTGGCGGTACGATCAGCAATGAAACGACCAAAACGGCAGATACCAACAGCTCTGACTCTCTGGGGATCATTTCACAGAAAGCGCTCAACATCGGTGCCAAAAGGATCGTTAACCGTGGCGGCCAGATCGCGTCAAACGACGTTGTCACTGTTAAGAGCACCGGCGATATCGATAACTACACCGGCAAGATCGTCTCCAGCGTTCAAGTATTAGCCCGTGGTACCTCGTTGAATAATGACCAGGGCGGCCTGAGCGCAGACCATGGCGTCGACATTGCTGTCAGCGGTACGGTGAGTAACAACATCGGTGTTATCAGCTCGAACAAAAGTGATGTGGAGCTGAATGCTGGCGATATCGATAACGTTGGCGGTTTGATGCTGGGGGAAAATATTACCCTGAATGCTAAAAACAACGTCAATAATGATACCGCGCTGGTGGTGGCTAAAAAATTACTGAAAGTGAATGTATTAGGGACTATTTCTAATAATAACGGTAACGATTTTGGTGACAGATACGGCGAATATTTCGGCATCCCTCAGCAAATCGGCGGCATGATTGGTAAAGAAGGCGTCTCTTTTTCTGCCCGAAATATCAACAGCACCAATAGCCGTATTATTTCTGACTTCGGTGATATGAAACTTGAGGTTGCCAGTACGCTGAACAATACGCGTGGTTTGCTGTACAGTGCAGGTGATATGGCAATTGATGTCGGTTATATGTTCTACAATAACTATGCGACAACCGCCAGTGCTGGCGACATGAATATCAGCACCGTTTATCTGCAAAACTACAGTAATGGTTCCATTATTGATAATGATGCTACCGGGATTATTTCTTCTGAGAAGAATGCTACCCTGAACGTGAATAATAGTTTCACGAACTACGGCTTTATCAATGCAGAAGGCGATCTGAAATTCAACGTGAGTAAAGGTATTCTGTATAACTCGAATACAATTGCTGCGGGTAAAAATCTGGCTATTGATGCGCTGAATGGTATTGATAACAACGGTGACATTGCTGGCGGTGAAATTGTGTCGCTGAAAACTGAAGGCAGTGTAACCAACCGTACCGATCGCAATATTGTTGGTCAGCAGGTGATCATTTCTGCTGGTCAAAATATTGTGAACCATGGCAATATCGTCAGTGATAATTATATGGATGTCACCGCTAACGGTACCGTCTATAACTATCTCAATATGCTGAGCTATGGTTCGGCAAAAATAACGGCCAATACTGTCACTAATAGCGGCAGAGATGCATTGTTAGGTGCGTATGAAGATTTCTCTCAGGATGTGAAGAAATTGAATAACACCGGCACTGTTCTTGGTATGTAAGGTGTAAAAAAAGGCAGTGGCACACTGCTGCTGCCTTTACTTCTTTCAGAGTGAATTCATGAAATTGCGATTTACAGCTTTTTGTATGCTCATGATTATGGGCGCTCAGGTATCAGCAAAGGATAATGTTGATAACCTGATAAAACAGCAAAAAAATGCAGATGCCAGCGTGCTGCATGAACAACAGTTTGAGAAAAAAGATGTTTTCTCAAATGCCGATCGGAAAGTATTTACTCTGCAAGATCTTCCAAAGGAAGAAAATTGTTTCACTGTCAAGAATGTTCTTCTTGAAAATGATTTTCTAAAAGCTAAAATCACGCAATCTATCAATGAGATTATTGCCGGGCGCTGTATCGGTGTTGCAGGTATTAATACAATCGCATCCGCGTTGCAGGATTATTATATTGATGCGGGCTATGTAACTACGCGAGTTATTATTCCGTCACAGAATATCTCTACCGGTGAACTCAATTTTACCGTCGAAGCCGGTAAAATTGAAAATGTCATTATTGCGGGTGATGATATTCGGGCATGGATGTTGCCTTTCAAAAATGAAGATATTCTGAATATCCGTGATATTGAGCAAGGGCTGGAAAACCTGCAATTTGTTCCCGGCGTGAATGTTAAAATCAATATAGAGCCAGGTAGCCAAAATGGTTACAGCAATGTCAGTATTAACACCAATCGCTTTAAAAAGTGGAGCGTAAGAGCAAGTTATAATAACTGGGGTGATGAAGCGACCGGTCAGTATTTAACCTCTGCGGTGGGCTATCTTTTCAATACGGCGAAATTAGGCGATCTCTTTTACCTGGCCGGCACCAGCAGCACCACTGGTAAGTATCAAAATATCAGTGGCTACTATTCCTTCCCGGTCGGCTACTGGAATTACACGTTTTTCTACAGCAAGAGTGATTCGCGACAAACGGTTCCGCTCTCTTACTTTTCGCTGGATTATGCCGGTAACAGTGAGTACCTGAGCGCGAAAGCGGCAAGAACGGTTTATCGCGATAAAAGCAGGAAGATCGCGGCAAGTGCTGAGCTTATCCGCAGAACCTCCGGATATACCCTCGACGGCGAAGAGCTGGTATTACAGAGCCGCGACATGGGGAACGTGAAGTTCGGGCTTAATTATAAACAGCAGTTTGCCAATGCTTCTCTGGACGCCACCCTCTCATGGCAGCGTTTCTTAACATGGTTTGGCGGCGAACAAACGCCCGATATGCAGTATGGCGAAGTCAGCCCAATAAGCCAGTTGTTTAACTTTCAGGGAAATTATACCCAGCTATTTGCCAATGGTTACTACAACGGGATCTTCTCTGCGCAATATGCGCCGCGCCAGTTGACCTTGCAGGATCAGATGACCGTGGGCGATCGGTGGAGCGTGCGTGGATTTGAAAATAGCTATGGCCTGACAGGGAACAGCGGTTTTTATCTGCAAAATACATTCTACCGGCCCATAGGTACGACGAATGCCAGACTCTATTTCGGCATGGATTTTGGACAGGTGAAAGAAGATGGTTACTATGGCGATGAAACGATTGTTGGCAGCGCCATGGGTATCGAAGGGAATATAAAGAGCCTGGGATATGATTTCTCCATCACTACGCCGCTGAAATATCCTGGTGATTTGGTGGTGAACAAGGCTAACTTTAATTTTAACTTCTCGTATCAGTTATAACTTTGAGTGTGCAGTACGATGCGTATTGGTACGGATATTGTAGAAGTTGCGCGCATAAGTCGGGCGATTGCCAACGGGAAAATGGATTTTATTGAGCGCGTTTATACTGAAAAGGAAATAATAAAAATTGATCCTTCCGATATCAATTATGAACGCGCATCCGGTTTCTGGGCGGCGAAAGAAGCGGTGGTAAAAGCAGTAGGCTGTGGTTTTCGCGATGGTATTCGCTTTCATGATATCGAAATTATTCATGACGAGTATGGTTGCCCGCAATTTGTTTTTACCGGAAGACTGAAAGAGATTCTTGCAGAGAAAGGGATGGAGAATGTATCCCTGAGTATTTCGCATTGCCGGACTCACGCCGTGGCAACGGTCATTATTTATTAACTTAAATTATTATCATGAATATGTATAAGTACAACGATCTTAATGAAAACACCGTGCTGGTGACGGGCGCGAGCGGCGATATTGGGCTGGGCATTTGCGCAAAATATTTAGAGCAAAACTGTGTCGTTTATGCACTTTATAAATCGAATGCCACACAGCTCGACGCGCTGAAAGCGTCGCATCCGGCCGGTGACAAACTGCACATTATGCAGTGCGATTTGGCCGATCCGCAGAGCGTAGCGGCGCTATGTTCCCATCTCGCTGAAGTGGCCGGGAAGATTGATGTTCTGGTCAACAATGCGGGTATTGTCAAAGACAGCCTGTTTGCCTCAATGAGCTTTGAGGATTTCAGCCAGGTGATGGACACCAATATGCTTAGCGTTTTCCGGCTAATCAAAGCCGCGTTGACATTACTGCGTTCTGCGCAGAGCCCGGCCATTATCAATGTCGCCTCCATTGCCGCCATTATTCCGAGCGTCGGACAGTCCAACTACAGCGCCTCCAAAGGTGCCATGCTGGGCTTTACCCGCACGCTGGCGGCCGAACTGGCGGCTTATGGCATCCGCGTCAATGCGGTCGCACCGGGTATGATTGAATCGCGGATGGTGAAAAAAGTCTCGCGCACCGTTGTGCGCAGCGTGGTTGGTTCCATCCCATTAAAACGGCTCGGTACGTGCGAAGAAGTGGCGAACGCCATTGTTTTCTTAAGTTCCTCAGCTTCCAGTTATATCGTCGGCCAAACTATCGTTATCGATGGTGGTCTGGTAATGCGGTGATTTATGTCTAAATACAGGATTCCCGCAAAGATCTTCCTTGAGATGGGCGGCTGGCGACAGCCCCTGATAATGGTCGATAAAATTGATGACTATAAATACGGTGAAAATGGCTTCGTGAAAGTCGTCAAACATGTCACCTATAACGATCCGTGGTTGTCCGGGCATTTTCCTGACGATCCGATTATGCCCGGCGTCATTATTTCAGAAATCTTTGGTCAGGCCAGCGAGTATTTTTCCTTCCTGACAGATATCTGCGACATTTATCGTGAGAAATATCATGTCGAACTCACTTCGTTACGTGATATCCATGCGCGGATAAATCAGCCTGAAATGCTGGATATTATTCGTACGCGGCGTGCGCAAGTACGAGGGGTGCTTGCCGCGCAAAATCTGAAATTTAAAGAAATAGCCTTCCCGGGTGATTCTATTGAGGTCGTAAGTAAATTATCATTTTCCGACGCTAATGGTTTTAAACACTATTCCGTTACGGCCCATGCAGGGAAACGGCTAATCAGCCACGGTACAATTATTAATTTTCGTGAATCTAAGTAATTAACATGGAGAGTTAGTTATGCTTACAATTAAAGACGATATTGAAAAGCGCAAAGATGTATTGCTGACCATCAAAACTGAAATTATTCAACGATTGAATATTCAAAGGGATGAATCTCAAATCGATGATGATACAGCACTGTTTGGTAATGGTTTGAAGCTGGATTCTGTGGATGCCACAGAGATTGTTGTTCTGCTGGATAAAGTCTTCGACATTAAAGTCACGGAAAGCGACGATCCTTCCTATATGAGAAGCATCAATAGTCTGGCGACATTTATCATTCAGAAGAAAAATTCGTAATCTGCATTTAAAAGGGAATTTAACAGGATACTTATATGACATCTCTTAATGATATTCATTTGAAAAATAATGCCATGATGGGCATTTATAACGATTATTCCATCCCCTTTGCCTATAACGAACCGATGGTCGAATATAAGGCGATGCGCGAAAATGCGCTGCTGGTTGATTATTCTCACATGGCGATTGTCAGCGTAATGGGCGATGACGCATGGGCGCTGGTTAACCATCTGGTTTCCGCCGATGTTTCGATTATTCGTGATGAGCAGGGTATTTACTCTCTGGTGCTGAATGATGATGGCACGATCCGTGGTGATGTGTATGTTCTCTGCTCTGCAGATGGTTATTACCTGCTGTCAGAAGATATTCCGGCTGGCGAACTGATTGAACGTCTGAATAAAAGTCTGCAAAAAGCGGATGAACTCGATATCCAGGAGATCCCGGAAATTCGCGCCATGCGTGAAGAGAACTGGGGAGCTATTCTGCTGGAAGGTCCATACGCCTGGGAAGTGATGGCTGAAATTCATGGCTTCGATATTATCGGTCTGCCGTATTATGAGTATATGAGTACCGATGATGAGCTGATGATTTTCCGCTGTGGCAAGCACGGTGAATTTGCTTACATGGCGATCGGTCAACAGTCTGCGCTGGCGGAACAGTGGCAGAAACTTGTCGATATTGGCGATAAATATCAGTTGCAGACCGGCGGCCTTGATTACCAGATCATCGCGCGGGTAGAGAATCCAGGCTGGGATGGTCGCACCCTGGCGCACAGCACGCTGAATCCCGTTGAGCTGCAAATGCAATGGGCCGTGCAATACGACAAAGAAGATTTTGTCGGTAAAGAGGCTGTCGAAACGCTGTCTCACGACACTCATCAACCTAAAATGATTGGTATGATCGCCGCAGAAGAGTGTGTGGGTATTTACGCCGGCGATCGCGTCATGGTAGATGGCAATGAAGTCGGTAAAGTTGTCAAAGCCCTCTTTTCACCTGCCTTACAACGATATATTGCTCTGGCGCTTATCGATAATGAATATGCATGGTCCGATATTAGCGGCTTCCATATTCAAACCGCGAATGAAAAAGTCGCTGCGCAAACGAAAGGTATGCCGTTTATTTATAACCTGAGCATGTTGGTTAGCCCAACTGAGCACAGTTATATCGATACCAACAAAAGAAAAAGCGCAGTTTGATTATTGAAAATAACCAGCCGGGAAATAGAGCGCGCGTCGTGGATATTCCCCGAGTCTGGTTATTTCATGCCTATTCGTCGTTAACTCCAGGTAATATTTATGCAGACAAGCAGGAAAAGAGTTGTCATCACCGGCATCGGGATTTTGTCGTCGCTGGCAGAAAATGTCGCGGATTTCAGAGAGGCGTTGCTGAATAAGAAGTGCGGCGTTGCTGACAGTGAGCGCTTTTCAACATGGTTTGAAAACGCCAGAGCGGCGGAAGTGCTGCATGATATCGATTACTCCGGCCTGCCAGAAGGGCTCGCGGACTCACTCGATAACGCTGCGCTCTGGGCTTATAAAGTGGGTAAAGACGCGCTCGATCAGGCGGGGCTGGCGGACAACGCGGCAAGCCTGCGCGATACCGGCTTAATTGTGGGCGTTTCATCCGCAGGGACCGAAGCGTTTTTACCGCTCTTTGAGCAACGCCTGGAAGATTTTTCCCTGCGCAAGGCGCTTTTTTCCGGTGGCTTCTCTTCCTGCTGCTCCAGCGTCTCCACGCTGCTCGGCCTGAAAGGGGGCGTTGAACTGGTCGCCACCGCCTGTACGGCCAGCCCCAACGCGGTGGGCATGGCGTATGATTTTATTCAGAACGGCAAGAGCAAAACCATGCTGGCCGTGGGTACCGAGCCTATCTACCTGCCGACATTCGCCGGTTTTTATGCGCTGAACGTTATGCATCCGGACTCCTGTACCCCTTTCTCCGGGCAGTCGGGAATGTCGATTGGCGAAGGTGCAGGCGCTGTCGTGCTTGAAGAGTATGAGCATGCGGTTGCGCGCGGGGCGACGATTTACGGCGAGATCCTCTCTTATGCCACCTCCTGCGATGCTTTCCACGAAACCGGGCCGGATCCGCGCGCCAGCGGCGCCGTGCAGGTGATGCACAAAGCGCTGGAGAATGCCGGGCTGAAGCCTGAGCAGATCGACTACGTTAACGCGCACGGCACCGGCACCGAAGCCAACGACCGCATCGAAACGCTGGCGATGAAAAAGGTTTTTGCCAACCACGAAAACCTGCTGATCAGCTCAACCAAATCCTACTTCGGACACAACATCGGCGCGGCGGGCATCGTGGAATTAATCGCCTGCCTGGTGACGCTGCCGGGTCATCAGGTACTGCCGACGCTGAACTTCACGAAAGCGCGTCCGGGATGCGATTTGGACTATGTACCGAATGATTTTCTCGATCGGAAAATCAATATTTTCATGAAGAATAACTATGCGTTCGGCGGCAACAACTGCTGCATGATCGTCAGCATGGAGCCGGCTTCCGTTCCTGTCAGTACCTACGAAGCCAAACGCGTGGCGATTTCCGGCATTGGCGCGGTATCGGCTATCGGCCATACGCTCAATGAGATCCTCGAAAATGTCTGGCAAGGCAAGCAGAACGTTGAGCTGGGCGGCGTGACGTTCCCGGACGATACGCTGGAAGAAGCAAAAGAACTGCTCAAGGTGCTGGATGAGACCGGGCAGTGCGCGGATCTGTTCGGTGACGCATTCTCTTTCAGCAACGCCACGTTGCCAGAGAGCGAAACGAATTTCAAAACCTTCCAGGTAACGGGCCTTGAGCCACGCAAGCACTTACGCCGTTTTGATCCGCGTAAAGCAACGCGTGGCGGTACGTTTGCCCTGATTGCGCTCTGCGAAGCGCTGGAGCAGGGAAAACGTAAAATTAAACGCGATGGTGATGCGCTGGGCCTGATTATGGGGATGTCCCGTGGTCCGCAGGAAACAACCTATAAATATTTGCAGAGCCTGAAACCCGATCCGCGTAAGGTGCGAACCTCGGAATTTCCGGGTTCACTGATGAACGCGATTCCCACCTTTTGCGGCATTTCAGAAGGGATCAAAGGCTATACCACAACGCTGGCAACCGGTGAAAATGCGGCGCTCGGCGCCTTAACCTACGGCTATGAGATTGTGCGCCAGAACCTGCAACCGCAGGTGATTGTTGGCGGCGCGGATGAATATTTCCCCTCAATGTCGCTCTATATGGATGCGGTTACGCAGAAGATCCAGATGACCGCGACGGCGAGCGATTATCAGGTCTATGGCAAAGACGCCAAAGGGTATGTGCCCGGTGAAGGCGCTTGTATGCTGCTGCTGGAAGATCCGCAGACAGCTGCCGCGCGCGGTGCAGACGTGCTGGCGGAAGTGGTGGGTTACGGGAAGTCATGCAGCAACAGTTATTTCGATGTTGCCGAGCTGGCGGAAAAATCGTCCTCCATGGCGCTGGCGGTGACCCGTGCGCTTGCCGACGCTGGCATTAGCGCGCAAGAGATCGATCTGGTGTGCGGCACCAGCAATGGTAGCGACGCGCATTCGCGGATTGAAATTGACGCTATCTGCGAGGTATTTGGCGAGAAACAGCCGAACGTTCCGGTCGTTAACTACAACGCCTGCTTTGGTTTTGTCGCCTCAGCGGCGGGTTTGCTCAACCTTGCAGTCATCATCGATTGCATTAAAAAACAGTCCGTTCCGGCGATTCCTAATACCGTGGCGTTCTTCGATGAACGCGTGAACTTTGTCCGTCAACCAATGAAACTGGCAATCAAGCATGTCTTGTTGGTAGGGGCAACGGAAGGTGGGAACTATTACGCACTGGTCATTAAGGAATAAGACTGTGGAAAATGCCGCCATCATTTCAGGCTACAGCGCACATTTACCCTTTGCCGGGAATAGTGTTCAGCTTATTGAGCATCTTCGTCAGGGGAAGCGGGTCGAAAGGAAACCCTGGTTTCGCTCTGACGACGAAGCAATAACGTGTGGGTTTAACGGCAATAAATATGTCGCCAGGCTGGAGCACGTTAATGATGGCGCATTAGAGATGGTGTATCAGTTGATTGAGGATGCGCTTGCGCAGGCCAAACTGGATACACATTGTCTCGCGGGCAATAACGTGCGGGTTTATTTGACCGGGCTGGGTAGGCGCGTCGATGGCATCGATTATCACTCTTTTTACGATCGCAATGACATTGAAGATATTAAGCTCACCCGCTCATTAACCCGTCTGCACGTAGCGAATATGTCGCAGGATACGGTAGCGTGCAGCCTTGCGCATAAATACCAGTTGCAGTATTTGCCGCCAAATATGAACTGCACCAGTAATTCATCGTTGACGGCCGTGCATTTGGGTTGCCAGGCGATCGAGCAGGGTGGTATCGACCTCGTTGTGGTTATTAATTGTTCGAAAATTAAAACCCAGGATATCTGGTTCCTTGATTCTCAGTCGATGCTGGACAGTGAAGTGGTACAGCCGTTTGGTGAAAACAGTAAAGGCGTACTTTTCTCCGAAGGGTTCAGCGTTATTGTTCTGGAAAGCCTGCGCCACCGTCGCGACAGAGATGTTACGGGCGGCGTGCGGTTGCAATCCTCCTACGCGCAAATTAGCGCGGGCAGAAGTAATGACGCTTCCTGGCTGAGTCTGAACGTCCTGAAAATCATGCGTGCGGTGACCGAAAAAGCAGACGTTAATGTGCAGGATTTATGCGCCATTATTCCGCATGGCAATGGTTCTTCCGTCAGCGATAAAGCCGAAGCCAAAGCGATTGAAATATTTGCTGATTCGCACGCGATTCCTGTGCTGGCGTATAAGGGGCAGATCGGTTACTGCGCAACCGGCTCTGGCATTATCGATTTGATTATTGCCCATCACTCATTAACCCGACGCGAATTAATTGCTCCGGTAAGTAATGACGCCATTTTGGATGTGATGGCACCGTTTATGCTGATTGATCGCGACGTATGCGGGCATGAAAAAAATCATTTGCTGAAGGTTGGCGTCGGCGTGGATGGCTCGGTAATTGGGATCGTGCTGTCTGCAATTAATCCCGCGTGATGAATAACCATGGAAGGTTTGATGTACTTATCATCGTTTGCTCTTATTGAGCCGGAAGACAGGTTTTATTTCTATCAACCCAGTTGGCTGAATGCCTGGGAAGCGCATTTATATAATCTGGGGCTTAAGTCTACCCGGAAGAATGGGTGGGGTCTTAAACGTTTTGGTACTGATGGCTCGCTCTATGCCGGTGAGATGATCCGTAACCCGCAGTATATAAAATACCTTGATGCGATGGAGCAGGCCGCAGATGCTGCGCTACAGGCTTTATCCACGAAAGAACGGATGAAATTATTCAAGTCGCGAACGGCATTTATCTATGCGGATTCGTGGGGAGAAGCCGGGCTGCTGGAGAGTATTTCCAGCGCATTGCATATTTCGATGCTCGACACGTTACCGAAAAATCTGGTGAAGAAATTTTCTATTACCGATCCCACCTGCAAAATGCGCGGGGAGAAATATGCATTCACTCAGGCAATGAGCATGGTGCAGGATTATCTGAGCTGGGATGTTTTCGATTATGTGGTGATTTGTTGTGCCTATCGCGCCATCCCGATCATGGTATTTTCTGAGGAAGATATCGCCGTTGCGCGGGGAGTAAAACGTGCTCAGCAAGCCGATGGGGTTAACCTGACGGTTGAACGCGTGGGATGTTTTATCTTCAGCCGTCACGAAAGCGCATTGAAAGTGAATAGTGGTCGCTATATGGCGGCCGGGCGTGCCGATATTTCGCAGCTCAATGCTGAGGATGTCGAAGTCATGGCGTTTGCAGGCTTACGGGAAAAATCATTTCCGGCAGAGATGCAGCAAAAGGTTATTCGCCTTGCTGATATTTATGGTCACAGTGGTTGTCTGACTCCCGCACTGAGCTTCGAATATCTGCGCCAACATCCTGTTGCTGCCGGAAAAATCCGCACTGTCGTCCCGGATAATTTATCGGGTTATCACTATTTTGATATTGAATATTCTGCAGGGTAACGGCATTGCGATGAGTGACATAATCAGAGAGCTACCGGCAATATTACTCAGCCATATTTCGAAGAGCTATGGTTCCGGTGAGGGAAAAATCGACGCGCTAAGGGATATTAATCTGGAAATCGCGAAAGGTGAATTTCTGGCATTATGCGGCCCGTCGGGTAGCGGCAAAAGTACGTTGCTAAATATCATGTCTGGTATCGATCAGCCGACATCCGGAACGGTGATGTTTTTGAATAAATTACTCAATGCGTTACCCGAAGAAGAGTTATCAATAGTTCGCGGCAAACATCTGGGATTTATTTTTCAATTTTTCAATCTCATTCCTGTTCTGAATGTTTTTGATAACGTTTTTTATCCCCTGATCCTGAATGGTCATTTCGGTAAAAAAGAGGCGCGCGAAAGAACGCGCGACTTACTGAATCGTGTAGGTCTGGAAGGTTTTGCCAACCGTAAACCCGGCCAGCTTTCCGGCGGGCAGCAGCAGCGGGTGGCGATTGCCAGAGCCCTGGCGCACGACCCGGCGGTGGTTATCGCCGACGAACCGACCGGTAACCTGGATATGGCAACCGGCGAAGCCATTCTGGAACTTCTGTTGCACATCAATCAGCAGACGAAGACCACATTCATCATCTCCACGCATTCAGCGCAGTTAAAGGAGTGCGCGCGTCGGGTGGTAGAAATTAAAGATGGAGGATTGGTGTATGACTCGAGAGCGTAAATGGCGGGGCGCTATCTGCGCAGGCCTGCTCAGCATGACCTGCGCCAGTGTTGCCAACGCTTCCAGCGTACCGGCGGTTGAAAGCGTCATGCAGAGAGGCTTTCCAGCACAGCCCGATCAACTGGCCATCGTAACCAGCGCGCTGTTCAAAGAGTATGGCGAAACGAAAAATGTCGTCTCGTTAATCTTTTATGCCTGGGGCGCGCTGCGTCAGGCGGAAAACGCCTCAGCGGTGAACGACTACATTAACGCGTCCGAATATGCCAAAACCGGTTTTTTCTACCTCGATGAAGCCATTGACAGCCATGAAGACGATTTACGGGTGCGCTATATGCGTGCACGCGTCGATGCCTGGCTGGCGCCGGAAATGGGACGCTGCGCGGTCACGATCAAGGATACCGAATGGATGCTGAAAGATAAGACGCTCTTTAACCCGGCACAAATTGCGCGGATCCACCAGATGCGTTATCTCGCGCTCTATAACTGCAAAAAATACCCGCAAGCTGCACAGCTTCTGGCACAAATAAAAAGCCAGGACGCTGCCGTGGCAAAGGAACTGGCATTACATAATAACGTTGCGCCTGCGTGGGATGCGAATGAGGTGGCTCAGGTGCTGCTGCCGCTGGTGAAGGGTGAGTAAATGAGCATGATCTTTATTAACGCCATTGTGCTGCTGATTCTGCTTTTTCTGTTGTGGTGTACCGTGATGCATGCGCGGGACGTGAAGTTTGCCTTTCTCAATCTCTTCCGACATAAGCGCCGCTCATTTTCGACTTTGTCGGCGATTATTTTGGGGGGCGTCGCCATTTTTCTGTACGGCGGATTTATCGATTACTCGTTCTGGATCTTAAAAGAGCAAACGGTCCGCACGAATATCGGTCACGTGCAGATCTACAACCAGAATTATTTCGCCACCTCCAATAAAAATAAGAGCCTGATTGAGGATTATCCGTCTTTAAAGCAGGCGATATTAAGCGAACCGGAACTGGCGGCAGATATTTCTACGCTTGCCGGGCAACTGGAATTTACCGGGGTTATTTCTCATTACGAAAATGAAACCTCGAGCTATTTTTCCGCGCTGGGGATCGAACCGCTACCGGCATTAAAACTGGGATCCTTTGATAAACTTATTTCCGGCAGTGATTTATCACGTATAAAAGCCGATCACATCACCTTAGGTCGCGGACTGGCACAAACGCTCGGCGCGAATTACGATGACTGGCTGGATGCTATTACGGTTAATTCGCGAGGCGGGCAGGGCGCATTGTCATTGAAGATCCGTGGCATTTTTGCCTCCGGCATCAAAGATTACGACGATACGGCGTTGAAAATGCCGCTTGAAACCGCGCAGCGTATGATGGAAACCGACGGCGTGAGTAAGGTGTTAATTTTACTGAAAGAGGATAACACCGCCGTATTCAGCGCCCGGCTGAGAAAATTTATCGAGGAAAACCATCTGCCGCTAATTGTGAAAGAGTGGAAAGATACCTCGTTATTTTATCAGCAGGTTGAGAGCTTATTATCCGGGATCTATTTCTTTATTAAGCTGATTGTTGCATTGATCGTTATCTTTATGATCGGTAACTCAATGACCATGAATATCGTTGAGCGGACCAGGGAGATCACGACGCTGCGCGCCATTGGTTTAAAACCTCTCCACGTTACCCGGTTGTTTTTACTGGAAGGGATTTTTGTCGGCATGATTGGCGCTGTTGGAAGCCTCGGCATGGGTTCTGCTATCGCTTCAGTGATTAATCTTTACGGCATCGCAATGCCACCGTCGCCTGGGCAAACTGTGGGCTACACCGCTTTTATTAAAACCAGCAGTTATGATTTGCTGTTTATTACGCTGGTGCTGCCGCTGTTAACCGCGACTGCCGCTTCTGTTTTACCGGCGTTGCGCGCCTCTCGTCTTAATATATCGGATGCTTTTAAATTTTCTTAGGGAAACTCGTAATATGAAAATTACGTTATTTGGCAAAGGAATTGCCTGTCTTGGGCTTCTTTCAGCCTGTGCCTTCGCTGCGCCTGGCGATAATAATGCTATCGATATTATTCGGCGTGCGGATGAGATCCGTTCGCCCAATAAACCATTTCGCTATACGCTTGCGGTGAGCGAATATAAAAATGGCGAAGAGAAACCAGAAAGTAAGCAGGTGCTGGATATCTCCATGCGTTTTATGAAGCCTGAAGGGGAGATTAAAGCGGATGCCCGATCGTTAGTTCGCTTTATTTATCCGCCGCGTGATAAAGGCAAAGTGATGCTTTCCGACTGGTATGACTTATGGTTCTATTCTCCAGGGCTACGGCGACCGGTGCCCATTTCTCGCCAGCAAAGATTGATGGGGCAAATATCTAATAGTGACGTGATTGTGACTAACTTTGAATATGCCTATCAGGCGACTCTGCAGGGCATGGAAAAGTGTGGCGATAATCAATGTTACAAACTGGCGCTGACGCGAACCTATGCCGAAGCAACCTGGCCAAAGATTATTTATTACGTTGAAGCTGGCGACGAAAATCGTCCTTATAAAGCTGATTATTACTCTCTTGATGACAAATTACTTAAAGAAGTTCGGTATCTGAATTATCAACCGGTATTAGGGAAGATGAGGCCAATGCGGATTATTGTGCAGGACGTACGCCATGAGAAAAGTTTTTCGGTCATGGATTACAGTGATGTTCGTCTGGAGTCGTTACCTGAATCTCACTTTACACGTGAACATCTTCAGCGGGAGGCAAAATGAAATATTCACTCCCGTTGATTACACTGGTTTTTTCTGCCTTGCCAACAACCCTGTGGGCTGATTGTTTATCCGGCGAAGAAGTTGCACAGAACACGGATGTCGTACTCTATGCGCAGACATCGTATGTGAATAAACAACCGTCGATCTGGCAGATCGGTGGCAATAATCCATTCAGCAAAAGCAATATTTATAATAATTTCGGCATCAACCTCAAAGGCGATTGTGCAATCATCGACAATCGGCTGGATCTGAATTTCTCACTGTATGGGCTCACTTACCGTCCGTTTCATGCCAACAGTGATTTTGAAGAAGATCGGAGCCATTCACGCGCTTTGATCGACAGGCTCAGCGTTATTTATAACGTCTCGGACAGCGTTCAGCTTGAGGCCGGCAAGTTCAGTCAAAAAGCCGGGCTTTTTTTCCTGCGATCGCCTGCTGACTTACGCAATAGCTACTATGCCGGGTTCAAAAGTACGCGTCTTTACGATCCGCTGATGGAACCCGCGTTCCAGGAGTCCCCGTGGCAGGTGAAGCTATCTGAAGATACGCAGGATTATTCGCTCTCGTTCTCAGTCGTTCCGAAATTAGCGGATGCCGGTAAGCGCCATCTCGCTTCTGGCGACTGGTCAGCCAATGTACGAAGCAATAGCCGTGAAGATTATTTGCTCAATTACACCGATCATCGCTTTGAACAACACCTTCCTGCGGTGAGCTTGCTGCTTGGCGAAACGCGCTCTGTTGCCATATCGGATAGCTATAACTTGACGCCGCAACTGGTGATTAACGCGGAAGCGGCTTATCACACCGAGCAGCAGTGGCGTCATTTCTCCCCTGAAAATGCAGCAATGGTTGAAGAGTTCGAGTTCCCTTCTTCCCTTTATAGCACTGAGGATAAAGAGGGGGTTGAAGTGGCCGTGGGGGGGCAATATGCGACGGATAACTTTAACCTGTTTGGCCTGGAATATTATTATCAGAGCGAAGGGTATTCCCGTGCGGAATGGCGTAAACAGACTGATTTTATTCAGTCATTAAATAGCCGTACCGGATTTTTCTTCGTTGATGATATTTTTGACTCTTATAAATATTTGATGGCCTCAGAGATAAATAATACTGCGAATAAAAATATGCTTCAGGGGAGGCATTATCTTAATGCCTGGTCCAGTATTCAGATGGATAACCAGTCAACGCTGCAACCTTATGTAGTGTTTAACCTTGTCGATCACAGTTCAGTATTGGGTATTAACTATAACACTCCGCTAAGCTTTATTGATGATCAACTCGAAGGCTATACCGGCGCATTTATGTCCACGGGAAGTTCTGACTCTGAGTTCGCGTTATATGGCGATATGTTCGGTGTTTATTTAGGCCTCAAATACTACATGTAAAGGTAGCAATATAATGACAAATACTCTATCACAACCGATTGTATTGTTATTTTCTGGTCAGGGTAATCCTGTTATTGGTATGGGCAGCGATCTGTGGGATACCAATGAGACCACTAAAGCCATCTGGGATTGCGCCAGCGATATTGCTGGTGTGGATCTGCGTCGGCTCTGTCTGAAAGGGCCGATGAATCGGTTAATTCAGACCACCGTACAACAAATTGCCGTGACGGCGATTAACGTCACGTTATATAGCCTCTGGCGCGAACGATTCGCCGATGCGTCTGTTGTCGGATCTTGCGGGCATAGCGTGGGGGAATACAGCGCGTTATATGCTTCGGGGGCATTCACACTGGAAACCGTGTTCGAACTTATACGGTTCAGGGCCGACCTGATGCACCAGCAAAGCGAGAAAAATAAGGGAACAATGCTGGCGCTAAAAGGCGTGGATTACGACACGCTGTGTAACATCATCAGCCGTTCAGGTATTGAGCTGGACATTAGTTGCGATAATACTCCTCGCCAGCAAGTCGTTGGCGGGCAGGCATCTGCGCTGAATGATTTCGCCAGAGTGTTACTCGCTGAAGGCCACGAGGCGATTAAACTGGGTGTGAGCGGCGCATGGCACACGCGTTTAATGGCAGAGGGCGTTCAACCAATGCGGGATTATCTGGCCGGGATCGCGATCCTCCCGCCACAGCATGATGTGCTGATGAATGTGACGGCAAAACCCGAAACGGATCCCGCCGTAATCAAAGAAAATTTATCCTTGCATCTGACTCATACGGTGAAATGGAGAGATTCTCTGTCGCACTTTTTACAGTGCGCGCAGCCCATTCAGTTTGTGGAAATAAGCAATAAGCCTTATCTGGGGCAAATGTTGCAGGATTTTGCCGGGTTTGATGCCGGGCAGGTTATCCATTGCCGAAAAGCAATAGCAATGTAGCGGTGTAATGATGATTCCAGATTATTTAACCTTCATCCGCTTCCAGGATAAACGAAATATTTTATTTTTCTATATCGTAACCCTGGTGCTGCTGGGCTTTTACTGGCGCAATGCGGATTTCACTCTTTCATTGCACGATGCCGGTTTTATCGGCGGCATCTGCGCGCTGGTGTTTTATAACGTTATCTCTGATCTGAAAGCGTACTGGGCATACAAATGCGTAATTAAGAATATTGATTTTTCTTACTTCAAAGGTAGAGAGTGCGGCCCGAAAGAGCGGTTGTTCGCGCGCCCGGTTATCGCCGGAGTGCTGTCTTTTTTTATTTTTGTGCTGTTTTCTGCAGCGCTCATTATGTTGATTGCACCAGCCGGAGCAGCAATGACTCTGGCCGTTAGCGTTCCACCTGTCATTTATGCCCTGTTCTTTGTTGCACGCCATAGTTATTTAAAGCAGATGCCGACATCTGTTGTTGAAAAGATCCGTTACAAAAATCTGTCACAATATTTACTGCTTTCCGTAGTAGCCAGTACGGTGTTGAGCCTGTTGACCATCATTCCCTTGCGCGACAAGGCACAATTTGATTTATACGGTAATTATTTCACGCTGAAGTCAATTATTACCATGTGTATTCTTTGTGCGGTTGTTTTGGCGGTTAACCTGCTCTTTTTATGTTTTACAAAACGCTATGTTTTTCTTGGTCGCCTGTTTCTCAACGAGATTAATTTGTTTTTTTCTCCCGTTCTGCCCTTACGCGCTTTACACGCAAAACCGCTCTGGCAAAGGTTGATGTTATTATCGGTGGTGGAATTTTTCTGGGTGACATTTTTAGGCCTGGTGATGATGCTGTCCGGAATAAAAATCTGGTTTGAGGTCTGGTTTTTATTGTGCTACGCGCCTTGCCTTATCTACTACTATTATCATGCCTACTGGCGGTGGCATAACGACTTTATGATGTCATGCGATATGTATCTCCGCTGGGATGAGATTAAAAAGAAATCGGGTTTGTGGTAATTTGCCTTAGCTGTTAATTCCGTCTGTGTATCGCAATGCACAGACGGAATCATTAAGCGTGCGAGTAGATCTGAATTCTATCTGCCTATCCATTTCAAAAAAGGCACGAGATTCTGGAAGCTTTTTAATCCGTATATCTCTTTTAATCTGTTTATATAGTAGTAGACTTGTTTTTCATTCAGGTTGTACATTTTTGCTACTCTATTAACATTGCCAATTTGCATGTATTTTTTGAATATCATGAGATAGAGGTGAATTTTTTTACGGGGTTTTAAAATGTCGTAATAGTAGAGATAGAGATTCGCCGTCGATTTTCTTTCATTAATTTTCTTCTTAACATCTTCGATGAACTCCATAACTCCCAGGCGTGCATTGGTTGTGTAGCTGTTATCCCGTTCCGAAAGGATGATAACCAGCGCGTCGGGGAATTTGATGATACAACTGAGGAGTTCATCGATGATGCCAAATATATCATCGAAGTAGATCTCTTCAATGAAGATGAGCGTCTGGCTGTCACCCTCAATATCCGTACCCGAAAAAAAAGATTCGATGGCTATTTTTTTGAAAGGGTCGAGGATCTTACATATCACGTTCATAACTGTCATCCATAGTCGAAATAATCTAATCCATTAAAGTTTTTATAGGCTACAGGAGGTTTGAATAATTCCCCCTGGAACAATGTCACATTTTTATTTAAAAAGTACTGCAAATGGTAAACTGAATCTATGCCGCTAACGACGATATCTGTGTTCTGTTTGCTTAAACCACTCATTAAATCATCGGCGAAACCATGCATGATGACTTTGTCCGTCAACGGGAAAAACATAGTTTTGTCGATTTTTATATAATCAAAGTCGAAGCCAAAAAGCATTTCAATATTGGAGTGCCCGGCACCAAAATCGCCGAGGGCAAAGAAGGTGTTTTTTTGTATAGTCAACAATGCAGAAAGTAATTTTAATTTGTGAATTAAGTCGAAAGGAATGCGGGAGTTGACTTCAATAACCAGTTTGGCGTTCAGTTTATCGAGCTTTTTGGCAGTTTGAATACAATCTTCTGCGAACTCCATAATGTTTTCGCTGAATAAATGCAATGGGCTAATTTTTATAAAAAAACGCAACTCACGGCATTTATCGATATCACTATGGTTGGCCAGATAATCCTGAATTTGCAGCAGTAATTCTTTTGTAATACTGATGATTTCACCACTTTTTTCTGCTGCGGTCAGGAAGTCATGGGGTGAAATAAAATCCGTGCAATTGGAGCCTTTGCTTTGCAGCCACGCCGTTGCATCAATGCCGTATACACGATTAGCTCGGGTATCAATGATTGGTTGAAAAAATGTCGTGACATTCCATTTCTCGAAAATGTCATCGAACATGTCATGGTAATCTCTTTCATCATTGAATTGTTTCATAGCTGGTCCATTACGCGCCAACAAACACCAAAAAGCAAATATCTAAAAGGAAACTTGTGTTGCCGAATGAGTTTAAAATATTGCAATTTGTATTAGATGGGCATTTTTTGATTTACATCCATTTATTGTATTATGTTTGATTTTGCGAAGCATGCAATCTATGTATGTTATTATCAGATTTTTCAAAAAATGAAGTTAAAAAATATTAAGTGTCTGAATAAAGACCATTAATATATTTTAATTGTGAATTTAAAGTTAAATCATATGTGATTTAATTCTATGTGACTATTAATTTATGTTTTAGATCATGTTCCGTAATGAAGTATTAGGGTAGGGCAGATAAAAACCGACAGGTTGTTTATTCTTAGTGCTTATATCCTGGTGCGAGCAGGCTCTACCGATGATTCTTATCAGGCGGACAGGCTCTGCGGATTGCTGATAGTGGGTCACCGTCATTTGCCCTACACAGAAGCGCTATACAGTAGCGCTACCTGAGAAGAGGGAATCACGATGAAACATGTCAAATTAGCGGAAACCTGGATCGATCCTGGCGTTCGTTTGCGCGAATGCAAAATGGGTCAGCAATGTGAAGTGCTGGCCAATAGTCTGATGGAATACAGTATGTTAGGCGATTTTTCCTATGTCGGTGAATATTGCACCATTGCCGATGCTGAGATAGGGAAATTTGTCGCGATTGCCAATAATGTGCGTATTGGCGCGCCCAATCATCCGATGGGACGGCCATCCCAGCACCGAATCACCTATTGTCCGGAGTACTATTCCGCCAGCGCGGCACGCGATCATGACTTTTTTACTCAGCGGCGTGGCGATCGCGTCGTCATCGGGAATGATGTCTGGATCGGGCATGCTGCCATTGTGCTGCCCGGCGTGACAGTCGGAGATGGCGCTGTCATTGCGGCTGGCGCCGTGGTCAGTAAAGATGTGGCACCTTACACGATTGTTGGCGGCGTTCCGGCAAAGGTTATTCGTTCGCGCTTCTCACCGCATATTGGCCAGCAGTTGCAACAGATCGCCTGGTGGGAGTGGCCGCTGGAGACCATTATCGAACGGCTGGCCGATTTTCAGGATGAGAATATAGAAGCGTTTTGCGAAAAGTGGGGACGCCAGTAAGCCGCGCTCAGCGCTCCTTCGCACAAAGCGCCACCAGCATACCCAGCAGCGCGGCAGCACCCAGCCCACGAAATACCGCTGACCAGCTTGCCAGATCCGGCTGCATCGCCAGTAAAACGGAGATCACTGCCAGCATTATCGCCCCGGCGATGTACTGGCTGGTGACCATCAGCGCGCTGGCGCGGCCCTGTTGCTGCACGGGTACGGCCCTGAGCCCGACGGCGAACATTGCCGGATAGATCAATCCGTGGCCGATACCGCTGAGCACGAGGCCAGAGATGAACCCGGCGGAAAACGGAGCGCTAAGCGATGTCGACAGCAACCCTAAGCCAGCAGTTGCGCAGGCAAACCCCACCAGCAGCGCCTTTTGGCTACTAAAGCGCGCAGAGAGTCGGGTGTATAGCGCATTTCCCGCCACAATCAGCACGGCCAGCGGGGTAAATAACCATCCGGTGGTGACGGCATCAAGCTGTAGCATTTGTTGCCACAGCAGCGTCATGGCGTAAAACTGGCTGCCGACGCTGGCCATATAGCAGGCGCTGCTGAGCCAGCCTGTCTGCAAACCCGGAAGATTACGCAGCGTGCGTGACAGCAGTGGCTGCGGCGCAAAACGTTCATGGAGAATGAGCAGCAGTAGCATGGCTGACGCCAGTCGATTCGCAAAGAAATCCGGCGCGCCTTGTTCGGCATAACGCATCATTGCCCACACCAGCGTACCGGCCGTCGCACAACCGATCAGCGCGCCAAAACCCGTGCGTTGCACGTCACCTCGTGGCTGTGTTTGCGAAAAGTTGCGCTGCACCAGCCATAGCGCCAGCAAACCAGGCGGCAGGTTGATGAAGAAAATGGCGCGCCAGCTCAGGGACGTCAGCACGCCGCCCAGCACCACGCCCGCCACCAGGCCCAGCGCGCCAATTGCGCTCCAGATCGCCAGCGCCCGGCGATGCGATTCTCCCTGAAAACGCTGCGCCATTAAGGCCAGCACCGCCGGTTGCAGTAGCGCGGCGGCAATCCCTTGTCCACAACGGGCCATCAGTAACAACGTTCCGTTATGGGACGCCCCGCCCAGCATTGATGAAAAAAGAAACAGCGTCATGCCGATGCTGAAGATCTGGCGCGCGCCGAAACGATCGCACAGGCTTCCACCAGGCAACAGTAGCGCGGCAAAGGTCAAACCGTAGATCGACACCACCCACTGCATTTCGCTCAGTGACAAGTGCAGCGCCTGCGCCAGCGTGGGCAGCGCGACATAAATAATGGCGTAATCAAGCGCAATCAACGCCTGAGCGATGCCGGGCGCCAGCAGCGCCTGATAGCGTGATGATGAGCGCGTAGCCAACGTGTTAATTTGCGTCATGGAATCTTCCTGTTAATCTGCTTAGGGTGAATAATCCTCATGGATCATTCCCGATGGGGAAACAGGCTACCCTCTGCTTTATGACGTAAGCAAAGTCATAGTTTTCAGCTTAAGATGAGTTAAATTCAGCTATGCGAACACGCCGATTGCCACCGCTTTCTGCCATCCGTGCTTTTGATGCGGTGGCCCGTCACGTCAGTTTTAAAGCTGCCGCACAGGAGATTGGCGTGACGCCGACCGCCATCAGCCACCAGATCCGCGTGCTGGAGACGTCGCTCAACCAGCGTCTGTTTACCCGCTCGGCACGCGCCGTGGCGCTCACTAACGCCGGAGAAATTCTGTTTCGCGCCTCGGGGAATATCTTTGCCACGCTGCGCGAAGCGGTGGAGGCCATCGACAGGGCCGGGCAACCGGGCGCGTTAACGCTGAGCACCACTTCCAACTTTCTGACTAACTGGCTGGTGCCACGCCTGCCGTCGCTGCATCAGCAGCATCCTTCGCTGGAGCTGCGTCTACATAGCAGTACCGATCTGGTGGATGTGCGTGGCGAGATGGCGGATTGTGCGATCCGCTACAGCATGCAGGCTGATGAAGCGCTGGAGAATACGCTGCTCTACCGCGATCGCTTTGTGCTGGTCGCCAGCCCGCAACTGGCGTTGCGGGTGATTGAAGATCTTTCCCGTTTTACGCTGTTTCATATCGAAAACCGCCATGTTCCGCAGCCGGAGCCGGACTGGCCACACTGGAAAGCGGCCTTTGGTCCGGCCGATTTACCGATACATGCGGGTATTCATTTTGATGATGAGACGCACGCCATTCAGGCGGCGATTGCCGGGCAGGGCGTACTGCTCGCCAGCGAGTTATTGATCCAGAATGCGCTGGCACAAGGATTGTTGCGCGTTGCCCTGCCGGGGACATTACCCGGCGGGAATTACTATTTCGTAACCAGCCAACAAAAAGCGCAGCGTGAAGAGGTTAGAATAATGAAAGCGTGGTTGCAGCAGGCATTTGCTAATCTGGATGTGCAAAATAACGAGTGACAATAATGAAAAAACTGACTTTTCTTCTTGCCCTATTTATTGGCGGGGCGGCTCATGCGGATATTTATAAAGAGATCACCACCGAACACAAGGCACGAACACTGGTGACCGGCCCGGATACTTTCCCACATCGCCTGCGCTACTGGTTCATGATGGAAGATGGCAGCCCGTCTGTTTACGAGGTGGTGGAGAAAAAACATCAGGATGAATGGGTGGATTTACGACATCCGAACGACAACCCGGCACTGATTATTAAAGGAGATACGCTCAGGTTTGAGCGGCGCTTTGCTGGCAAAGTCGTGAGTATTGAGCAATATGAGAAGAGCATTCATTAATTAAGTCACTTACACAATCATTATGACCGGCACTATGACCTTATTGATAAGGATATGATTATGCAGGAGAGTAATCTATGGGGAATTCTAAATACCCCGCTCATTTCTGGAGTGATTATTGCTATATTGACACCTATATTAGCTCTATTTATATCCACGAGATTAAAATTTAACCTTCTTAAGCAACTTCCTGATTATATTAAGGATGCTGGTATTAATCCGTTGCTTTATAGATTATCATATGTCCGATTTGATTTAGGGAGGATAACATTGCTGTCAAAGAGTAAAAAAATAGTATTGGTTATTTTTAGCTTGTCTCTTGCTATATTTTTGGTGTTCTATTTGTTTTTCTCATTACGGTTGATTATTACAACTCCCGCTGGCTATGCAAACTTGACACTAAATGCAACTGGAGAGGTTTTTCTCTTGTCAGAAAATAATGCCATGAGTTATCCCGATAAATCACTATGGAAATTCGATCAGGATATGTGTCACTCAGATCTTTTTCCTAATCTCGCCGGAAAATATAATATTAGCTATAAGCTTGTATATATGATTTGTACTACCGTAGGGCTTCAAAGAGAGAAACAAAATGTGGAAAATTTAGTAGAGGATTGTACGAGGAGTAAGGTTTATTTGTTAGTGTTTTCTTTCTTTTTTTCTGTGTATGTAATTGGTATGGTAATGAGTATTATGGCTCCGGTAATTATTACTCCTAAACTAATAAAATATAGAGAAGAATATCTGAGAAAGAAGTTTATTTAACGTTATTTGGTTGGATGACGGGAGATGTAGACATTTTCAGCCATGTTTAATGATGGCGCGGTTATTAAATTTTTTTAGTGCTGTGGATAAAAAGCCGGGTTTCCCCGGCCTTTATAGACAAAATTAATTAAAACGGCGCGCTACATCGGCCACGCGCTGGCCGAATTTCACCGCGGTATCCAGATCGCCGGAGGCGATTTTATCGGCGCCTGCGTCTGACGGCGATTGCACCAGCAGGCCGACAGAACCTCCGAGGTTGTTGATGTCTTCGCGGGTTGCAGCAAGCGTGTTCGCCGGCAGCAGGCCCAGGCTCACCCAGATGCCGCCATGCTGTGATGCCAGCGTTTGCAGGTATTGCAGCGAAACCTGTTTGTCACCATTCAGGCTGGCGCTGTTGCTGAAACCGGCAAATACTTTGTCCTGCCAGGCGCGGGTAAACCAGGCTTTAGAGCTGGCATCGGCGAATTTCTTAAACTGCCATGGCACGCCGCCCATATACGTTGGGGCACCAAAAATAATGGCTTTGGCATCGTTCAGTAATTGCCAGTCGCTTTCCTGAATATCACCGTTATTATCCACCGCGATCAGCGTTGCATTTGCACCTTCGGCGACTTTCTCGGCAACCGCTTTAGTGTGCCCGTAACCCGAATAATAGATCACCACAATAGACATATTTTTCCCCTATCTAAGAGAGATAATGTGCAAATACATTTGCACGACCGCCATCATTTTTCTTTTCCGGCAAACAGGGTGTATTTCCCTGCGCCCAGAAACATAATGCTTAATCCGCCGAGGAAATAGAGAGCTTCACTTTCCAGACCCCATGCGCCGACGTTAGTCAGGGTAAAGAATTTCCCCATGCCGACCAGTAAGGTGGCAACCAGAATATTAAATGCGTAAATAAAAGCCGCCTGGCGCGTGAATAAGCCAATAATAATCAGTACCGGCGTAATAATTTCGCCAACAAATACACCGTAAGCGATAAAGCCCGGTAAACCCTGCGCGACCAGCATGTCGGAAATCCAGCCTACGCCATGCTGAACTTTGGCTACGCCGTGGAACAGCATTAGCACGCCAAATGTCAGGCGCAGCAACAGCTTGCCAAACTCCGGGTGCGTGGTAAGACTGAGAAATGCGTTATTCAGCCGACTAATCATCCTTTATTCCTTTTCATCCCGCAGGAGAATTTTTGCCATTTCTGGCACCTTAGTATCAAATAGAAACTTAGGCTTTGAGTTATACACATCCCGCTCCGGTTGCGGAAGAAGGCACCCAAAGGGCACTACGTTTCCTCAAGGAAACCTACTACGAGAATTTGTCGTTATGATTAAGCCGTCCATTCCTTACGATATTTATGATAACCGCTGCCCGACGCGCGATATGCTGGCAAGGCTGGCAGATAAGTGGGCCTTGCTGGTGCTGGCGCGTCTGGAAAAAGGGCCAATGCGTTTTAATGGCCTGAAACGGGATATCCGCCTGATCACGCAAAAGGTCTTAACCCAGACGCTGCGCAAGCTGGAGCGCGACGGCATCATCGCCCGTGAAGTCTTTTATACCGTGCCGGTGGCGGTGGAGTACAGCCTGACGCCGCTGGGGCGCACGCTGACGGAAACTGTCTCGGTGCTGGCGCACTGGGTGGAAAACAATATGGATGCGGTGCTGGCGGCGCAGACGGCGTATGACGAGGCGAATTTGCTCAAAACGAAAGAACCCACCGCATAGGGTGGGTTCCGGGAAGCGCTTATTTCAGGTGGACGCGCAGTTCATTGGCGGCCTGGGAAAGCGCGGTGCGAACGGTTGGCTCTTCGCTCAGGGCATTCAGCAGACCGTAGTCGTGGATCATGCCGTTATAGCGGGTAACGGTAACCGGCACGCCTGCAGCATCCAGTTTGCGGCCAAAGGCTTCACCTTCATCGCGCAGCACGTCCAGCTCGGCGGTCTGGATAAGCGTAGGCGGCAAGCCTTTCAGTTGCTCGCTGCTGGCTTCCAGCGGTGAAGCCAGAATGTTGCGGCGATCGCTCTCTTTGGTGGTGTAGTTATCCCAGAACCATTTCATCATGTTTTTGCTCAGGAAATAACCATTCGGGAACTGGTTATAGGAACCGGTATCAAAGCGCGCATCGGTGACCGGCCAGAACATCACCTGGTAGCGAATCGCCGGTGTATGGTGCTCTTTGGCCTGAAGTGCCACCGCTGCCACCATGTTACCGCCGACGCTGTTACCCGCCAGCGCCAGACGAGAACCATCCACGCCAATCTCTTTGCCATGTTCGGCAACCCAGCGCGTGGCTTCATACGCCTGATTAATGGCGACCGGGAAGTGCGCTTCCGGTGACGGTGTGTAATTGACGAACACGGCGGCAGCGCCGGATTCGTTCACCAGATCGCGGACAAAACGTTCATGGGTTGGATAATCGCCCAGCACCCAACCGCCGCCGTGGAAGAACATAAATACCGGCAGCGTACCGGTTGCGCCCTGCGGTTTGACGATGGTCAGCGTCAGCGGTTTACCGTTCACGGTGATGGTTTTTTCCGTCACATCTGCGGCGGGCAGTTTGGCGCCTTTCTGCGCGCCGATTAGTACCTGGCGAGCATCCGGCACAGAGAGTTGTTCGATAGGTTTGCCGCCGCTGCTGTTCAACACAGAAAGGAATTTCGCGACACCGGCAGTTGGCGCGGGCGCATCGGCGGCCCAGGCAGTGGATACGCTGGCGGCGGTTAAACTCATGGCAATCAGTAATGAACGGGACATTGTTATCTCCTTTGCGATTGTATCGCGTGCTATTTAAATGGTTATGAAAGCGCGGTTGTGTTTGCGTCTGGGGAGGAATTTAAATAGTGCGCTATTTGATTGCAAGTTAATTTTTCGCGATAAAAATATATTATCTCATTACTCATTGAATTTTAATGTGTTTTATTTTTACTTTTTTATGGTTGCTGGCGAAAGTAAAACGATCGGTTTACTTTTTAAGGATGAAAAAACGACAAGACATCATTCAGGCCGCCGAGCGGCTGTTTTACAACAATGGCTTTCACGCCACCAGCACCGATCGTATTTGCGAGGAAGCCGGGGTTTCAACGCGCACGCTGTATCGCCATTTCCCTTCGCGAGAGCAATTAACCGCAGCGGTAATGGAAGCCCGCCAGCAGCGTTTTTTCGCCGATCTCTACGCGCCCGATCACCCGCAAGCGCTGGAAAAACTTTTTGCCGTGCTCGGGGAATGGATGGCGAGTTACGGCTCGGGTGGATGTTTTTTCCTGAAAGCCTGGGGCGAATATGCGCAGGAAAACGTACAGCTATGCGCGCTGGCGCTGGATTTTCGCTATGCGCTGCGGGATTACATCGCCACGAGCGTGAAACATAGCGCGCTGGCAGATGCCGTCTGGATGCTGTTTGAAGGGGCGATTACCGCAGCGTTAATTCGTGGGCCGCAGGCGGCTTATGATGCCGGAAAAGCGGCGGCGATCCTGATGGCCAGCGAGGAGGCGAAACGATGAAGCTTGGTATTACCGGTTTCGCGCTGATCGCTGTTTCTTATGGCCTCGCCCGTTTCTCATGGGGGCTGATGATGCCCGCCGTGGCGCAGGATATCCCTTTCAGCCCGCGCCTTGCAGGCACTCTTTCGGCCTGTAGTTTCGCGGCTTATTGTCTGTCGATAAGCGCAGCCGCCACCTTGAATAAGCGCTATGGACCGCGATTTCCTTCGGCGGTTTCTGCGCTGAGTGCCTCGCTTGGCCTGTTGCTGCTCGCCGCAGCCGCTTCTCCCGTGATGCTGGGCGTCGGATTATTTATTGCCGGGATCAGCGCCGGGTTTTCGTCGCCTTCGCTAGCGGCAGCGGTCAGTCGTTGCGTGAGCGCCTCACGGCAAACGCAGGTGAATACCCTGATTAACGCCGGAACCGGGGCAGGGATCATCCTTTCCGTGCCGCTTCTGTTGTTTCTGCCGTGGCGAACTGCGTGCATCGTGTTCGCGGTGATTGCACTGCTGTGTCTGTGGCCGGTGCAGCGCTATTTACCGCACGGTGCACAGCCGCAGGCGGAGGAGCGAGAAACGTTTTTATCACGCGCTGTTGTCCGTCTTGCGCTAATTGCCTTGTTGAGCGGGATGATGAGCGCCGCGTGGTGGAGTTTTGGCCCGCAAGTGTTGCGCCAGCAGATGGCGGTGGCGGATTCGCTCATCAGCATTCTGTGGTGTGTTTGTGGCGCGGCGGGCATTTTGGGCGCCTTTACCGGGCCGATTGCGCGCTATATCGGTATGCGCCAGGTCTACCGGCTGGCGCTGGTGTTTATGGCCGCACCGTTGCTGTTGATGGCGTTCAGCCACACATTTTCCTGGTGGTTAATCCCGGCGGTGGCGCTCTGTGGGGCTGGCTATATCACGCTTTCCGGTGTGCTGCTGGTGTGTGGCGCAGAAGCCGTGCCCGCGACCCCGGCTTCCGGGGTCGGCATAGTGTTTTTTATGCTGGCCGCAGGCCAGGTGGCCGGCGCGGTGATATTGGGTTTGGTCTACGCGCAGGCTGGGGTTGCGCTGGCGTTTGGCCTGTTTGCGCTGCTGGGGTTGGTACTGCTGTTTTTTACCCCGGATTGAAGCCGCCAGGCTAATAGTTTCAGGCTCTGTCTGCCCACGCAGGCATTGATGTCAGATAGCGGATTGCACGTTTACGCGCCTCTTCGTTGCCCACTTTCTGCCACGAATCAAGGTGTTGTGCGAGGCCGGAAACGGCGTCATCCCAGGATTTCAGATTGCCTTCGCTATCGGTGCAATACGCACAATATTTGTCGCTGGCGCCACGTGCATCCGGCGCGGAGAGCGGCATTCCGCAGGAGTGGCAGTGCTGTTCGGTGTAAGACATGGTGTGCTCCTTGTCAGTTGGGTGAGCAAGAAATATACAGCTCTGGCAAGAAAGGAAATGTCTGGCGGATCAATAAACCCTGTATTCACAATGGTTATTTGTCGTTTATTCGTTACTCAGAACACAGCCAACTGACTCACCGTATTCGTTATTAAGTTAGCGAGCGCTTACTGTTGGGGAGGGCCCCGCATCCCTGCGGGGCATAACATCTTATTTCACCTCTTGCAGCGCGGTTTTTTCCACATAGGGTTTCATCAGCGTATCGGCTTCTTTCTGCGCCGCTTCTGCGGCCGCTTCCGGGGTGACTTTCTCATCGTTCACCACGGCCGCCAGTTGGTTTTCCATCGCTTTACGCACGGCAACCGTTTCGTAAGTGGAATACCACGGATGCGCGTACTGTAACTGCTCCAGCGCGATGGCAGCGCGCGGATCCTGCTTCAGATACTCTTTCATTTCCGCCGTATCATAGGACGCTTTGCGCGGTGAGAAGTAACCGGTAAAGCGGCTCCATGCGCCATTCACTTCCGGGCTGACGAGATAAGTCAGGAACTGATACGCCGCTTTTTTCTGCGCATCGTTAATGCCTTTAAAACTCACCAGGCTGGCGCCGCCAATTGGCACGGCACGTTGTTCCTGTGCAGGCATCATTGCCACGCCCAGCTCGAAATCTTTCGTATTTTCACGCATAAAGCCCAGCGCGCCGGTACTCAGCATCGCCATTCCCAGTTTGCCGGAGAAGAACGCGGCGCTGATCTGCTTCGAGTTCAGCACACCGGACGGCATCACTTTGTCTTTGTAGATCATATCCTGCCAGAAACGCAGTGCGCCGATGGTGGTAGGCGCGTTGTAATAGACTTCGCCAGGATAGTTTTCGTTGAAGTAGTTACCGCCGTTGGCGCGTACCAGCGAGGAGAAGATCCAGCCGCCGTAATCGTCGTTGGTGGAAGGCAGCATAATGCCCCACTGGCCTTTGCTCTGGTCGGTCAGCTTTTTCGCATCGATCAGCAACTCTTTCCAGTTCTGCGGCGGCTGTTTAATGCCCGCCTGGTCGAACATCGTTTTGTTGTAGTAGAGGATTGGCGTGGAGTTGTGGAACGGAATGGCGTAGGTCACGCCCATCACCTGCGCATTTTTACGCATCGCAGGCCAGAACTCGTTTTGCAGGAAATCGCCTGCTTTTTTGTCGCCGTACTGGAACAGTTCGTCCATCGGCAGGATTTCATCTTTCAGCGCCAGATCGGTAGTGAAGTTGGCGGACATGATCACCAGCGCCGGCGGTTGGCCTGCTTTCTGCGCCGATTCAGCTTTCATTTTCGTGGTGTCGTAGTTGCCGGTAAAAATCCCGCGCACTTCCACCTCTTTTTGCGAATCGTTAAAGGCTTTGATGACGCGCGTCATTTCCATCGTCAGTTTGCCGTCCACCGGGGCCGGAAACATGAAATCAATCTTCTCCTGCGCCAGTGCGGTACCGCTCATTGCAAGGGTTATGCTGTAAGTAAGCGCTCGCAATTTTTTTGACGGAGGCTTATGCATGGTCGTTCTCCTGGTGTAAGTTAAGCAAGGTTTGCGCATCAAAAAGATGACAATCAAGGGGTGAAAAACCGACGCTGAGTGTGTCCCCTTTGTTGGGTACATCGCCCCGGTGTCGGCGGATATAACGCAGGTTGCCGATGGGCGTGCTGACGTGAAGCTGATAATCCGCGCCCATCAGTTCCCGCTGTATAACGGTGGCCGGCAGCACCAACTGGCCCGCTTCCGGCGTGTCGGTCATGTGCTCCGGGCGAATGCCCAGCCACACTTGTGACGTGCTGCGCGCGTGCTCAGGCAGCGGCAGGCGTTGCTCACCCAATTGCACCTCGCCATTGGCGCAGGAGAGCGACAGCAGGTTCATGGCCGGAGAGCCGATAAACCCGGCAACAAACAGATTGGCCGGATGCGCGTACAAATGTTCCGGGCGGCCAACTTGCTGCACGTGGCCGCCATTCATCACCACAATGCGGTCGGCCATCGACATCGCTTCGGTCTGGTCATGGGTCACATAAATGGTGCTGGTCTTAAGCTGCTGGTGCATCTCCATAATGCTGTCGCGCACTTCAGTACGCAGGCGCGCATCAAGGTTAGAGAGCGGTTCATCCATTAAGAACAGTTTCGGGTTACGCACAATGGCGCGCGCCATCGCCACGCGCTGACGCTGGCCGCCGGAGAGTTTGGCGGGTTTTCGCTCCAGTAACGCATCAAGCTGCAACATCTGCGCCACGCGATCGAGGCGCGGTTGCCAGCTGGCTTTCTCTTCGTTACGCACTTTCATGCCGAAGGTGATGTTGTCGCGCACCGACAGGTGCGGAAACAGCGCGTAGTTCTGGAAGATCATCGCGAAGTTGCGCTCGCGCGGCGAGCGGGTAGTGATGTCATCATTATCGAGCCAGATCGCGCCGTCGCTGACATTCTCCAGCCCGGCAATCAGCCGCAACAGCGTACTTTTGCCGCAGCCGGACGGGCCAACCAGCACCACAAATTCGCCATCGTGAATATCCAGCGACAGCGCGCTGAGTGCCGCTTTGCCATCAAACTGCTTGCTTACATTGTTCAGTCTTAACATGGGATTAGCGCTCGTCCACCGGGCAACTGATGTTTTCGTCATACAACCACGGGCCTGCGTAATGTGACAGCGAGTGCAGGTAGCTCACCCACTGATCGCCAATCTGGCGGTGCATCAGACACGACGGCGGCGACATGTCGTAGTACGGGCGGGTGTCTTCGTGGCAATACGGTACCTGGTGCACGGTGGCCGGAATGGTGGCAATCGTTGCCTGGCGATATTGCGTCATGGTCAGGCTGTGGTTATGGCCGCAGAAAATGCGCGTCAGCGCCGGGAAGCGCTCAACCAGTTTCAGCAGCTGATGGCCGTTTTCACAGGCGATGCGATCCATCTGCGCGTTGCCCAGCGGCAGCGGCGGATGGTGCATAAACACCGCGGTGGGTTTGTCTTTGCTGGCGCTTAGCTGCGCTTCCAGCCAGTTCAGGGTTTCATTCGTCAGCCAGCCTTTTGATTCCCCGGCGAGGCTGGAATCGATAAACAGCAGACGTGTGGCGAAATCATCAATCGCATAACGCATGTTCTGCGGATCGCTGCCGAGATGCGGGCACAGCGGGTGCAGATATTCCAGAAAGTGCGCTTTATCGTCGTGGTTGCCCGGAATGATGAACAGCGGGTAATCCAGCCCGCCGAGGATCTGGCGCGCCACGCGGTACTCTTCCGGGCGGCCGCAGTTGACGATATCCCCGCTCACCACCACCGCATCCGGGCGTTCGCGCAGGGCGTTAAGCTGACACACGACATCGGCATTCCCGGCGTTGATATCAATAAAACCGTACAGCTTCTCGTTCTGGCTGCGGAAATGGGTGTCGGAAATTTGCGCTAAAAACATAACTACACTCCTTATTTAATGCCGGAGAAGCCAAAGCTCCGGAGAAACTGTTTCTGAAAAGCAATAAACGCGACCATCAGCGGCAGGCAAACCATCAGCGTCCCGGCGCTGATCATTCCCCACTGGCCGCCGGATTCGGCGCCCATGGCGAAGGAGACCAGGCCGACTGTCAGCACCTGTTTGTCCGGATCGTTGAGCATCATCAGCGGCCATAAATACTCGTTCCAGTGATAGGTAATGCTGACGGTGGCGAACGCCAGTACCGACGGCCACGACATCGGCAACATCACGCGGAACAGCACCTGCCACCAGCGACAGCCCTCCATCAGCGCCGCTTCTTCAATCTCTTTTGGGATGGCGAGAAACGCCTGGCGCATCAGAAAGACGCCAAACGCAGAAGTGAAGTAGGGCATCATCACGCCGGTCAGCGTGTTGAGCAGGCCGAAGGTTTTCAGCGTCAGCATGTTGGGGATCATCATCACCACCGGCATGATCATCAGTTGCACCAGGAACAGGATGAACAGCGTTTTCTTGCCGCGAAATTCGTGGCAGGCGAAGACGTAACCGGCGGTGGTAATGGTGAACAGCTGCACAAAGAACGTGCCGAAGGCGAAGATCAGCGTGTTGGCGTACAGGCTGAGCCAGTTGGCGCTGTCCCACGCATCGCGGAAGTTATCCAGCGTCAGCGGGAAGCGCGGCAGAATCGACGCCATATCTTCGCCAAACGTGGTAGCGCTAAATGCGGATGAGAGCATCCAGATAAACGGGCTTACCCACAGCAGCGCCAGGCAAACCATCAGTAGCGCAAGCGTTACCGGGCGCGAATGACGCAGACGCAGCCACAGCGGGCGCGGCACGATGGCGTCCCGGTTGATAACAGGAGTAACCTCAACGCTCATAATGCGCTCCTCTCTCAAGCAGTTTCAGGTTGACCAGCGAGAAGACAAACAGCCCGACCAGCGTTAAAAACGTGGCGGCAGAGGCTTTACCGAGATCGTGAGTGTCCCAGGCGAGATTCTGGATGTAATAAAGCAGTACGGTGGTGGCGTTGTCCGGGCCGCCGCGCGTCATTACGGCGACGTGGTCGATCTGGGTAATCGAGTAAATCAATGCGGTAGTGACCACAAAGCTGATGGTCGGGCGCAGTAGCGGCAGGGTGACTTTGAAGAAAACCTGCGTGGAAGTTGCGCCTTCCATTATCGCCGCTTCACGCGTGGAGGCGGGAATGCCCTGCAACCCGGCGAGGAAAAACAGCATGTAATATCCGGCAAACTTCCACACGCCAATCAGCGCCAGCGCCAACAGCGCGCTATTGCTGCGCCCCAGCCAGTTGTTGTTCATCGGCCCGAAAAGCTGCGCGAGGTAGTGATCGAGCATGCCGAGGCCGGGCATAAAGATAAACAGCCACAGCGCGGCGGCGCTGACCATCGGGATAATCATCGGGAAGAAAAACGCCGTACGTAACCAGCGGTTGATGCGATGGTTTTCCCACAGCGCCACCGCTAGCAGCAGCGCCAGCGTTACCCCCGGAATGACGGTTAGCAGAATGTAGATAAGGTTATTGAACAGCGACTGCCAGAACACCGAATCATCCAGCAGGCGGGCGAAGTTGCCCAGCCCAACGAACGGCGCATCATTGCTATTGCTGGCAATGCGGGTATCAAACAGGCTGTCATATACCGAGCGCAGCAGCGGAAAGTAAGTGAACAGCGCCAGGAACAGCAGAGACGGTGACAGGATCAGCCACGGAAGCCAGTATTTTCTCATAAGCCTTGAACCGCGAATTTACGGGTTTTGAAAGCCAGAGAGTTTGTGAAAAAAATGCTGCAAAAGAATGGTGTAAAGGTGACAGTTTAATGAACAGGTGTTCATTGCAGGGCATTTCGTGGTGAAACCGGGGCGTTGCCAGAAGATAGCGACAAAAAAGTATGTCAGAAAAAAGCCCCGCATTGTGCGGGGCAAGCTTCTCACTGAGTCACGCTGGAGCTTTAGAACTCCATTTTGACGGTGAACTGCACTTCGCGCGGATCGCCAATCTGGTTGCCCAGGTTATTGGTAGTGATCGACGAGGTGTAATAGGTCTTGTCGAAGATATTTTTCAGGTTCACCTGTAGCGTTACCGGGTATTGCAGCTTCATTTTGTAGGCAGCAAAGGCATCGGCAACAAAATAGCCTGGCAGGTAGTAATCCGCGCCATTGGTGGCTGAACGGCGGCTCACGCCGTGACCGCCGCCGCCAAGAGTCAGCGTATTACCGGCAAACACGTTATTGATGTCGTAAGTCAGGAACACGGAACCGGTATGACGCGGCACGTTCGGCAGCGGTTTACCGGCGTAATCCGGATCTTCCAGCACTTTCGCGGCGGTGTAGCTGTAGCTGGCGATGACATTCATATTTGGCGTCAGTGAACCGGCAAGATCCATCTCTACGCCCTGCGAACGGACGCGCCCGGCGGTTTTGGCAACCGTTTCATCACCCACGATTTCGCTGTACAGCACGTTGCGTTTATGGATATCAAACAGGGTGATATTGGCGGTAACACCGTCGAACAGGTCAAACTTGGCGCCAACTTCGTAAGATGTCGAGGTTTCCGGCGGCAGATCGCCAATATAGCTGGCGATGGAGGACTGCGGCATAAACGCTTTTGCCACGTTACCGAACAGCGACACTGAAGGCGTCAGTTTATAGACCAGGCCGAATTTCGGCGTCCATTTCTCATCGCTGCTGTCGGTATTGACGTTGAACGGACGGCCTTTACCGGCGTACTGGGTGTAATACTGATAACGCATCCCGGCAACGGCGATCCATTTGTCGGTCAGATATAACGCGTCCTGCGCGTAAGCCGAATAGCTCTCCTGCTTAATGGTCTGATCGCTGTCCGACGCGGAGACGGTCGTACATTTGCTGGCGCTGCCATAGCTCGGGTTGTAGATATTGAAGTCTTTCACGTTCTTACAGCGGATCATGTCGGTACGCAGCAGATCGTAATATTCGTACGAAATACCGGTGAGGATCTCGTTGTAGAAGCCGCCGATATCGACATTCCCCTGCAAATCGGCACGCGTCGTGTGCATCCGCTGCGTGGATCCCTGCGTGGCGTCCACGCGGCGCGTGAGGTTACCGGTAGCGGCATCGTAGGCCATCACGCGCGACTGGTTATCGCTGTACTTGTCCTGGCTGTAGCCGTATTCCAGCTTGCCGGTCCAGGCGCTGTTAAAGCGGTATTCTGCGTTCAACTGTGCAATATCAGATTCGCCATCGGTAATGTTGAACGGCTCATCGAAGCGGGTTTTACGATCGACATTCACCGCCTGTTTGGTGGTGAGATCGAAGATCGTGCCGCGGTCGAATGGTGTCTGATAATCACGGTGTGAATAGAGTACGTTGACGGTGGCGTTATCACCGAACCACGTTAACGACGGAGCAATATAGGTGGTCTTATTTTTGCCGAAGTTGCGCCAGTAATCTTCGTTCTGATATTCGCCGATCAGACGATACGCCAGCCGCGTGCCTTCGATCGGACCCGTGACATCAAACTGGCCGGTGCCGCCGCCAAAGCTGGAAGAGGTCGCGGAAATGGAGCCGCCGAATTGGGTCTGTGGACGTTTAGTGACAACATTGATAAGCCCGCCAGGATCGAGAATGCCATACAGCGTTGAGGCCGGGCCTTTCAGCACTTCCACGCGCGAGGCGTCGGCATTAAAGCTGCGCGGCACCACGGTGCGCAGGCCGTTGGTCATGATCGAACCGTCGCGGTTGGTACCAAAACCACGGCGCACGAACGAATCCTGCGTACCGCCCAGCGTGTTGGTTTGCACCACGTTACTGACGTTATACAGCGCTTCATCAAGGCTGGTAGCATGCTGATCTTCCAGTACTTTATCGCTAACGGTATTCACCACTTGCGGAATATCCAGCAGCGGCATTGAGGTCAGCGTCGCCGTAGAGGAATTGATGGGTTGATAGCCGGAAGTGGCGGGTTGATCGGCCGATGAGGCATCCGCGTTGACGGTGATGGTGTCGCTATTGGTTTTATTTGCCGTTTCCGCCGCGTGCGTAACCGGCGTAAAGCATGATCCCAGAAAGAGCGCAGAGAACAACGCGCGCCCTTTCAGCCCATAGATACCGTGAGTGAACTGAGCCATTTAATCTGTTTTCCCAAAAACTGTGCATAACACAGACGTGAACGTTTCGAAGTTATTGCCCGATTGCGCAAAATCTATCCGTTAAGCCGCCGAATCTGGCGTCGGATATGTAATTGAGAATCATTCAAACACGGGCGTCTGTAGTAGTAAATGCAAAATGAAAGAATTTTGCTACAACGGAAAAGGGTGAGGAAAGCGCAGCGGGATTACGCGGGTTTATCTTTTTAACTTTATGAAATAACTAAAATTAATTATTTTAGCGATCAATGTAGTTGCCTGTAGTAACCTCTGTTTTGAGGTGGCTGGATTCTGTGATTATGCTGCTTGACTACTACATTGCCAGACGTCAAAATCGAAAAGAGAATGAGAGTTATTTTTATTTGAAAGATTAGCGCGCACGGGTTTCCACGCGGTTGCGGCGCAGGAGTTAACATGCCACAGCGAGTGGAACAGCAAGCTCAGCAGGGGATTGTGCTCGACGGCCTGTCGGCGGGCTATCAAAAGCAGGTCATCGTTGATGACATTACCCTCACTATCCCGCATGGAAAGATGACCGTGCTGGTCGGGGCTAACGGCTCCGGCAAATCCACCTTGCTCGGCACCATCGCCCGCATGCTCAAACCGCTTGGCGGCAGCGTGCTGCTTGATGGCAAAGCCATTCATCAACAGCCAACCAAAGCCGTCTCCCGCCAGTTAGGTATTCTTCCGCAGTCGCCGCTGGTGCCGGAAGGTCTGACCGTTTTTGAGCTGGTATCGCGCGGACGTTTTCCATGGCAAAGCTTTATGCGCCAGTGGTCTGAAGAGGACGAACTTGCGGTGCTGGAAGCGTTGCATCTGACCGGTACGGCGGAATTTGCCCACCAAACGGTTGATAGCCTCTCCGGCGGTCAGCGCCAGCGCTGCTGGATCGCGATGGCACTGGCACAACAAACGCCGGTGATCTTGCTGGATGAACCGACGACTTTTCTCGATCTGCGCTATCAGGTTGAGATCCTCGAACTCTTGCAGACCTTAACCCGCGATCATGGCCGCACGGTGGTGGTGGTGTTGCACGACCTCAATTTCGCCGTGAATTATGGCGACACGCTGGTGTTCCTCAAGCAGGGCCGTTTGCAGGGCGTGATCCACGAAGGCGACAGTTGCACGCCTGCGCTGATCAAAAACGTGTTCGATGTGGATGTGCAAATGTCGATTAACCCGTTGACCGGAAAACCGTTCTTTATGCCTTTTCGTAAACCGGCAGGTTCCGGCGTATGAGTTCGCTTGCGCTTTCTACCCGACGCGGCGGGCGCATCAGCGCGACGGCATCTGGCTTGCTGCTGCTGTTGCTGGCAGCGGCTGTGGCGCATCTTGGTCTTGGCGCGCGCTACATTGCGCCGCCCACGGTGGTGCAGGCGCTGGTGGATTTTGATCCCAACAATTTCGATCATCGCGTCATTATCAGCCTGCGCTTACTGCGGCTGCTGGCTGCGCTATTTACCGGCGCGGCGTTAGGTGTTGCCGGATCGTTGTTGCAGTCGGTGATCCGCAACCCGCTCGGCGAGCCGCATATCCTCGGGCTGAATTCGGGGGCGGCGCTGGCGGTTGTTGCCACAACGGCGCTGGGGGTAAGCGTTGGCGATGGCATCTTCAGCCGCGCATTTATCGCCGCGGGCGGCGCGGCGCTGCTTTTTTCCCTGGTGATGGCGATCTCTGCTGCCGGGCGATCCGGTTTTACGCCATTAAAAGTGACGCTGTGCGGCGTGGCGATGTCCACTTTTGCCTCCTCCATCACCGCCGCGATCCTGATCCTCGATGAACAGACGCTGCTGAGCATCCGTAGCTGGCTGGCGGGCGATCTCGCCGGGCTGAGCTGGCCGGTGCTGCGGGCGGCATCACTGGTTGCTGGCGGTGGATTTGTGCTGGCGCTGTGGCTCGCGCCAGCGCTGAATATGCTCGCGCTCGGTGACAATATGGCGCGCGGTCTGGGCGTTTCTCTGCTGCGCACGCGCGTGCTGTCGTTGGCCGCCATTGCCTTGCTGTGCGGTGCGGCCGTTTCGGTCGCCGGGCCGATAGCGTTTATTGGCCTCGTCGTTCCGCATATGGTGCGACGCTTTGCCGGGGATGATTTGCGTGCGGTCGTCCCGCTGTCGGCGCTCGGCGGCGCATTATTGCTGCTGCTGGCGGATATCGCCGCCCGGACGTTGCTGTCGCCGCAGGAACTCGCTACCGGCGTGATGACTGCGCTGGTGGGCGCGCCGCTCTTTATTCTGCTGGCGGCGAGGTTTTTCAAATGAGTCACTTGCCTGAACACGCCGGGATGCGCGGCTTGCGGCTTGGCGGATTCTCCCGCTTGCTGCGCCCGCACGCGCTGTGGTGGCTGGCAGGCCTGAGTTTTTTGTCGTTAATGCTGCTGCTTTCCGGTGTGACGCAAGGTTCGTTACCGGTTCCCGCTTCCGCCATTGGCCGGGCGCTGTTGCTGCCTGATGTGCTGAGCGCTGAACAGCACTACGTGGTGTGGGATATTCGCCTGCCCCGCGTGCTGATGGCGCTGCTGTGCGGCGCGATGCTGGGCATGGCGGGGGCGGCGATGCAGTCCATCACCCGTAACGGGCTGGCCGACCCGGGGCTGATTGGCGTGAAAGAGGGGGCCAGCGTAGTGGTGCTGACGCTGGTGCTCTGCTTCCCGGCGGTCGGGCTGGTCTGGCGTCCGCTGGCGGGTATGGCGGGCGGTTTACTGGCTGCCGGGCTGGTGATGGTGCTGGCGCGTGATGTTTCTCGTCCGCGCTTTGTGCTGCTTGGCATTGGCGTCTCCTGGACCTTCGCCGCCGGTATCGGCGTCTTTATGACTACGGCGGATGTACGTGATGTGCAGACGGCAATGATGTGGCTGGCAGGCAGCCTGCACGCCGCCACCTGGCCGCTGTTGATCGTCGCGCTGTGTTGGGCGCTGCCCGCAACGCTGATTTTGCTGTTAACGGCGCGCGCCGCTGATGTGGCACTGCTGGGCAATCAGGCGGCAACCGGGCTCGGCGTTCGCCTGTCGCACCTTGCATGGCTGCGGGTGATCGCGCCGGTATTACTGACGGCCGCCAGCGTTTCCTGCGTTGGCAGCATCGGGTTTGTCGGGCTGATCGCTCCGCATATGGCGCGTTTTCTGCTGCGCGGCGGCCAGCGAGCGCTGCTGTGGGGCAGTGCGCTGCTCGGCGGCCTGCTGGTACTGGTGGCGGATTCGACAGGCCGTCTGGCGTTTGCGCCGCTGCAAATTCCCGCCGGGATCGTCATCTCACTGATTGGCGGGCCGTTTTTTCTGCTGCTGCTGTGGCGGCGACGCGATCGTTTATAAGCTTAAGGAGCCGTATGCGCCTGGTTTTTTCACTGTTATTGCTGGTTGGTCTGAGCGCGGGCGCTGCAGAGCCGACACAAACCTTCACTGATGATTTGGGGCGCGTGGTCACGGTACCGCTGCATCCAAAGCGCATCGTGTCGCTGCACGATCTGGATATCACCATTCCTCTGATTGAATTAGGTGTGCCGCCGGTCGCCAGCCACGGGCGTACCCGCGCCGACGGCAGCCATACGCTGCGCTCCAGCGGCATGCTGACCGGCGTCGACTTTGATAACTCGGACATTGCGTTTATTGGTACGGCAGATATCGATATTGAAGCGATCGCCGCCGCGAAACCGGATCTGATCATCACCGAACCGAGCCGCAACACGCCGGTGGAGCAGTTAGAGAAGATCGCGCCAACGGTAAGTATCGATCACTTGCAAGGCGGTGCGCCGGAGATCTACCGCAAACTGGCGCAGCTTACCGGCACGCAGGCGCGCTTGCAGATCCTTGAGCGCCGTTACCGCGAGCAGATTGCGGCGCTAAAAAGTACCATCGACACCAGCAAAATCACCGTGTCGGTGATTCAGGCGAACAACGGCAAAATCAACGCATTACACAGCTATCATTCGCTGGGGCGCGTGCTGCGCGATGCCGGTTTTCGTTTTCCGAAACTGATCGACAGCATTCCTGAAGGTGGGCGCATTGATGTCAGCGCCGAACGTTTGCCGGAGCTGGACGCGGATTTTGTCTTCGCCACCTGGCGCGGCGATACCGGCGGTAAACCGCAGGATGAGATGGCGGCGATGGATGCGGTGATGCCGGGCTGGTGCGATTTTCTCAATGCCTGCCGTAGCGGGCATTACGTGCTGATCTCCCGTGAGGAAGCGATCTCCAACTCCTTTGCTTCTCTGAGCCTGATGGTGGCGCAGGTGCAATCACAAATCACCGGGCGACCGCTGCCTGCCGCGAAGTAAGGAGCCGCAACGATGCTGAGCACAAAAAAAGCGAAAAATCGCGTGGATGTGTACGGTGAACGCTTTCGCGCGCGGGCGCACACGCTGTCGCCGCGTTTGCAGGCCGTTGCCCGCTATATCAATGAAAATCGCGATGTGGTGCTGGAACATACCGCGATTGAGATCGCAGCAGCGACGCAAACTTCTGATGCCACGGTGGTACGCGCCATTCAGGCACTGGGCTTTGCCGGGCTGCGGGATCTAAAACAGACGCTGGAGCACTGGTTTGGCCCGGCCATTTCATCAGCAGAAAAGATGAGCAGTACGGTGAGTGCGCTCGCCTGCGATGTAAATTCCGGTATCGATTTTGTGCTCGAAGGGCATCAGTACACCTGTGAAGTGCTTTCAGCGCCGGACAACCGCTATGCGATTGCGCAGGCGGTGGCCCTGCTGGTGGAGGCGCGGCAGGTGGCGATTTTCGGCATCGGCGCGTCGGGGATCCTCGCGGAGTATACCGCGCGATTATTCAGCCGCATTGGCCTGCCCGCGACGCCGCTCAACCGCACCGGCATTGCGCTCGCCGAGCAGCTGATCAATTTGCAGCGCGGCGATGTGCTGATCATGATGGCGCAAAAATCGGCGCACCGCGAAGGGCTGACCACGCTGAAAGAGACGCGGCGTCTGGGGATTCCGGTGATCCTGCTGACCAATGTGACGGACTCGCGTTTTAGCCAGCAAGCGGATGTGGTAATCCAGGTACCACGCGGCGGCGAGAAGGGTAAGATCCCGCTGCACGGCACGGTATTGCTGTGTCTGGAGATGATTGTTTTGTCGGTCGCTTCCGCGACTTCGCAGCAGGCCATTAAAACGGTGAAACGCATTAATGAGTTTCACCGTGGGTTAAAGCCGGGCGGGAAGAAGGGTTAAGTCTCAGGAAATAAACAAAAGCGGCGACACACCAAAGCGGGCGGCTAATTTCTTGATGTGATTGATATTAAGCTGGCGCTCACCGTTGAGAACTCGGGATACCATTGATTTACTGCCGATTTCAGCCTGAAAGTCAGAAGTGGTCAGGTGGTACTGATCCATCAATGTTCTCAGTACGGCAAGCCCTGGGGGAATTGTTGCCATTTCTTCACGCAAAGCAATAATTTCTGGCTGGCTGTTTTCGTAAGCGCTTATCTTCGCGCAGAGGATATCCAGTAGCGGTGTCGTGGGGTTATTCTCCAGCAGATATTCAACCAGCTCTAATGCGTCCTGGTAATCTTTTTCGTCCGGGTGCTCCCCCAATAAGGGAACCGCAGCAATCAGATCATTGGTGGCTTTTAATGCATCAGCGACGATCATTTTTTCTTCCCCTTCGAGCGATGTTGTTCGGTAAACCGATCATATTCCCTAGGCGTAAATATATGCCGGACATAGAATTTTTGATTTTCAAAAAAGATAAGCGCCACAATCCTGAGACTATTGTTCGCTATATCAATGACATAATATTTACTCAGGTATTTAAAATTATCGAGAGTCGGGTAAAGCCTTTTAAGATCATTCGGTGTCGGGCAGTCTGCTTTTTCAATCGTTTTCGCCAGCGTGAGAAGCGCTGTTTTGTGTTGAGGAAAGCGATCTATTGCTTCCTTGATCGCCTTCATTGAGATTAAGTGCATTTCTTTTGCCCTGAGCGTCCGTTGCCAATCAGTCAACAGTACAGGGTTGTTGCCATTTGGTCAACCTCTGCCGCTAATGGCTTCGACGCCGCCCGCAAACATGAATCACCAGCGCGGCGCTGTAAGCCAGCACAATGGCGAAACTCATCTTCCACATTGCTTCGCCGCCGATACCGGACAACGGCGTGGCGATGCCGCCAAAGACGAACATCAACATGCCCAGTAACGCCGACGCGGTGCCGGAATGGCGGGCTTCGACGCTGTTCATCGCGGCCGAACCGGCAATGGTTGAAATCCCGCTGTTCAGCGCCACGGTGAAGAACAGCCCCACCAGCGCCAGCACGGGCATGCCGAATCCGGCAAACAGCGCGGTCAGTACGGCGCTGCAAACGGCCAGTAACAGACCGCGCGTTAACAGCTTTTGCCCGTCGATAAACCGCGCCAGCCGGGCAAAGATCAGCGCCGAAATAATCAGCCCGCCGCCATTCACCGCGAACAGCAGGCTGAACTGCATCGCCGTCAGGCCATATTCGCTTTGCAGAACAAAGGACGACGAACCGATCCAGGAAAATAACCCGGCCAGCATAAAGGCCTGAATAAAGCAGAAGGTAGAAAACTGCTTATTTTTAAGCACGGTAAGCGAGGTGCTGAGCAGCCCGCCGCCGCTGCTTTTCTCCTGCAATGTCTCTTTCAGTACCACCATGCTGGAGAGCAGCAATACCACGCCAACCGCCGCCATCGTCCAGAACAGCGCGCGCCAGTGCAGCGTAGAGGCGATATAACCGCCGAGCACCGGCGAGACGATTGGTGCAATGCCGTTTACCGTCATCAGCAGGGCGAAAAATTGCGTCAGCAGCGCGCCGTGATACTTATCGCGAGCAATCGCGCGGGAGAGCACTGAACCGCCTGCGCCCGCCAGACCCTGGATAAAACGCCAGAAGATCAGCCAGTGAATATCCTGCGTGGTCGCGCACAATACGGAAGAGAGGATAAACAGCAGCAGAGAGAGCATCAGCGGGCGCTTGCGTCCCAACCGATCGCTCAGCGGGCCGAAAAAAAGCTGCCCCAGACCCAACCCCAACAGCGAGGCGGTCAGCGAGAGCTGCGTCAGCGTGGTGGTGGTGCTGAGCTGCCGGGTAATATCCGGCAGCGCGGGAAGATAGAGATCGGTACAAATCGGCCCAATGGCCGTCAGCATGCCCAGTACTATCGTCCAGGCAAGAGAGATCCGTGGCATAACAACTCCGGTCAAAATACGGCATCGGCTCCGGTGAAACCACATCAGAACCGAATAGTCGGGGATTTAATGCTTAAACAGCATGGTGATGATTTCCTGGTACAGCACCTGCATTTGCGCCGGGTCGCTTTTTTGCGGCGTCAGGCGACGGAAAGTGGTGCCTTCCATCAGCGTTGCCAGTAGCTCCACGCTACAGCGAATGCGTTCATCGCTTAATTGTGGATAGCGGCTCTGCATATGCGCGCAGGCGTTTTCAAACATCCGGACGTCGGCCTCGACCAGCATCTCCTGCACGCGCGGATTGCGCGTTGCTTCCGCCGCCATCTCCAGCATCAGCGCATCATCGTCAGGGCTGAGGGTGTGCCGCCAGGCCAGTATTTCCGGCAGGTGTTCGGTTTCGGTCTTACCCTGCATTTCGGCGATGCGGTAGTCGATAATCCGGCGGATCATCTCTTCGATAATGGCGTCTTTATTGACGAAATAACGGTAAATCTGCCCAACGCTGAGCTGAGCTTCGAGGGCGATTTGCGACATGCTGGCCGCGTGGAATCCGCTAATGCGAAAGCGGCGGCGCGCGGCGGCAATAATCTCGTCCTGGCGTTGCTGGTGGCGCTGCTCCTGCGATGGTTTGGTCAGCATCTCTGTCCCTCGTGTCGTTTTGGTGAGAGTGATCGTTCTCATGAGCAATTAAAATAAACGAATCCGCGCGTCCGGGGTAACGTTTTTGCCTGGAACTTATAGAAAGTTACAAAAAAACAGATTGTGGAGAGAAGATGCAAAAAAGGTGAGATAACACTCACCGGCGCGCATGGCACGCACCGGTGAGCAGGTTATTGTTTACGTTGTTGATGGATCGACAGCCCGCTTTCGCCGAGGGCAAGGTCCGGGCGCAGCGTCAGTTGCGGAATCAGGTAATCGCCGCCGTTTTGCCGACGAAAGGCCAGCGGTTCTGCTGACCAGAGCGTATCCAGCCGCTGCGCCAGCGCGGTACAACATTCGGCAAAGCGTGTTTCATCCATGCGGTTGCTGCGATAAAACACCAGTGGAGGCAGCACTTCGAAGCCAGGATAAAACAGGATCCCATGCTGGATCGGAAACAGCAGATCGTCGATCGGGCCGTTAATACCGCGCGGAGCGTAATGCGATTCCCAGCCGCCGGTGGTCACCAGCAGCATCGCCCGTTTCCCCGCCAGACTCCCTTCGCCGTAACGATCGCCCCAGTGCGTGTCGCTGTGTTCGCCCACGCCGTAGGCAAACCCACAGGCATAAACGCGATCGACCCAGCCTTTCATGATCGCCGGCATGGAGAACCACCACAGCGGAAACTGGAAAATCACTGCATCGGCGCGTTGCAGCTTGGCTTGTTCCCGGGCGATGTCGTCCGTCTGTGTTCCCCGCTCAAACGCCTGTTTTGAATCAGATGAAGGATGGTAAAAATCACCCACCGGCGGCGCGCTGCTGTCATCGGCATCAAGCTGCGATTTCCATTGCATGGCATAGAGATCGGAAACCTCGACCTGATGACCGGCATTTTCCAGATGCTGTACGGCAAAATCCTTTAGCGCGCCGTTGAGCGAATGGGGCTGCGGGTGGGCATAAACAATCAGTACGTTCATAACAACTCCAGGCAACAAAATTGAGTGTGCAGGGTAGGAGAGTGACGGATATAGTGGAAATTAATTGCTTATATCACAGGTATAGTCATGGTTAATTTGCACCGGCTGGATCTCAATCTGCTGCGTACGCTGGATGTGCTGTTGAGCGAACATAATGTGACGCGCGCGGCGCAGCGCCTGAATCTTTCTCAGCCTTCCGTCAGCGTTCAACTGGCGCGGTTGCGGGACATTTTTGCCGATCCGTTACTTCTGCCGGGGCCGCGCGGTATGCAGCCGACCGCCAGGGCCGATGAATTGCGCGAACCGCTGCGTCAGGCGCTGGAAGCGCTGGAACGTGCGGTAGAGCCTGCCAGCGCTTTCGATCCTGCCCGTGCCGCCGTCACCTGGCGCGTGGCGGCCACCGACTATACGGAATCGGCGATCCTGCTCCCTTTACTGAGCCATTTTCGCGCCGCCGCGCCGGGCAGCCGTCTGGCGATATTTGAACTCAGCCCGTTGCAGATCCAGCGCCAGGCCGGGCAGGGCGATATCGATCTCTTTTTCCATCTACGCGAAGGCGCGCCGCCTGCTCTGCACCAGCGGTTATTGTTCACCGAGCGCTATGTGCTGGCCGGGCGTTTGCACCATCCGGCGTTAATCAACGGTAGCCCGACGCTGGCGCAGTTTTGCCAGTTGGAACATGTGATTGTCTCGCCAGAAGGCGGCGGTTTTCAGGCGGCAACGGATATCGCGCTGGCGGAGCGCGGTTTGCAGCGCAACGTGGTGCTCTCCGTTCCCCATTTCCTGTTTATGCTCGATGCGCTCGCCCGCACTGATTTGGTAGCGGTACTGCCGGAGCGGCTGGTCGCGAACAACCGCACTTTGCAGGTGGTCGAGCCGCCGCTGGATCTTCCGGGCTTCGACATGCTGATGCTCTGGCATGAACGGTTGCACCGCGATCCCGGCCATCAATGGCTGCGCCAGCAGATTATCGCCTCGATGGGCGCGCGCGGAAGTGGTTAACATCTTGTCACACTTATGTGAGAATAATTCTCAATATTATTGAAGCGCACCAGGCCGGATGATAAGGTGTAAGCCGTTTCGCCCGGCGTCGGGCACGGGTTCGCGGCGGCTGTTGGCTATGCAAAAAAGAGACTTTTCGGTTGAAGATTTTATCGGCTTTGGCGAGCGCTACGGGATCGACTACCGTTTCCCGGCGCTGGCGTCCGGCCGATCGTTTCACAAAGAAAAGCGCATGGTGATTCAGGGAGAAGTCGAAGAGATGACGCTCTCCTCCGGCCTGAATCTTACCCGCTCGGATATTCGCGTCCTGCAACCCTATGAAACCACATCGCTGCACAGCTGCCCGCTCTATATGCTGGTGGTGCTGGAAGGTTGCGTGCAACTGCGCCTGAATGGCAAAGCGTTTATCGTGCGCGCGGGGATGGCATTTACCTCGCGCCTGAGCGACCAGCAGGTGATGAACGCCAGCCATCAGGCGGATAACCACTTGCGTACGCTGTCGATGGGTGTTGATCCGCTGCGCTGCCAACAATCGCCGTTGCTGACGGCGCTTTTACAGCAGTGGGAAGCGCACGGCGCACCGACCTTTTTATGGTCCGTTCCGGCATTTTTGCTTTCCGGGCTGCAACACATGCAGCAGAGCCAGCAACCGGGTTTATCGCGCCAGTTGATCCTTGAAGGCGTGATGCTGCAATTGCTCGGGCATGCGCTGTCGCAACCCTTGCCAGGCAGCGAAAAACGCAGTTCCGCCGCCAGCAGCGAGCAGCACCGGCTGGAAACCGTGCGCCGTTTGCTGGAACAGCAGCCGGAAAAAGAGTACACCCTCACCGCATTAGCCCAACTGGCGGCAATGAGTTCCAGCAGTTTGCGCGTGAAGTTCCGCCAGGCTTATGGCCATTCCGTGTTTGATTACCTGCGCGACTGCCGCCTTGAACTGGCGCGGCGCTATCTGGCGCAGGGCTATAGCGTACAGCAGGCGGCCTGGATGTCGGGCTACCAGCATGCCACGAATTTCTCTACCGCTTTTCGTCGCCGCTACGGTGTGGCACCCAGCGAAATGCGCCTCGCCTGATTTCTGGCCATAGACCATAGCGACTTTTTTGCGTGCGTTTTGTCACTGCGCATAGGTGAATCGTCATCGCGCATAGCTATTGCGGAAGCCAAAAGGGTAATAATTCTTATTTACAATAATAACGGCTTCTGGAGATTTTCATGTTCGCAAAAACGCGACTGGCGCTAATGATTGGTATTACCGGCGGGATGAACGTATCGGTTCTGGCACAGGAAACCTCAACCACCCACGATACGGTGGTGGTCACCTCACAAATGCAAAGCGGCGCGACCAAGCTGGAAACGCCGGATATCGAAACGCCGCAGGCAGTATCGATTGTCACGCGCCAGCAGTATGAAGAGCAGGGCGCAACCAGCGTGCGCCAGGCGGTGAGTTACACGCCGGGCGTGTACAGCAACCAGATCGGCGCATCGAACCGTTTTGATTACATCGTGCTGCGCGGCTTCTCCGACGGTAGCCTGGATAATGTCTACCTCGATGGCCTGAAACTGATGGGCGACACCAATTCGCACAGCTCGCTGGTTATCGATCCCTGGTTCCTCGACAGCGTGGAAGTGGTGCGCGGCCCGGCTTCGGTGCTGTATGGCCGCTCCTCGCCGGGCGGGATTGTCGCGCTGAACTCGCGCAAACCGTCGTTTGACCCCGGCGGCGAAGTGAAACTGTTCGCGGGTAATAACAACCAGCGTGGCGCGGCGTTTGATGTCACGGGACCGGTAGACGATAACGACCGCGTAGCGGTGCGTTTAACCGGCATGACCCGCTATGCGGATTCGCAATTCGACCCTTTAAAAGAGCAGCGTTATGCCATCGCACCGAGCCTGACGTGGCGTATCACCGATCAAACCCGCCTTGAACTGATGGCCTATCTGCATCGCGATCCTGAAGGCGGCAGCCACTCCGGTTTGCCGTATGAAGGCACCGTAACGTCGCATGCGGGCAGAAAGATTTCTAACACCTTTTTTGAAGGGGAAGATGATTACGACAACTATGACCGCCGGGAAAATATGGTCGGTTATAACCTCGAGCACGCCTTTGACAGCGGCTGGTCGGTCCGCCAGAAGCTGCGCTACCTGCACACCAAAGTGAATCTCAACCAGGTGTATGCCGCAGGCTGGCTGAATGATACGGAACTGAACCGCGGTTATTCCGGTTCCGACGAATCGCTGTCGGCCATCACGCTGGATAACCAGATTGATGGCAGCGTTGATACCGGCATCATTAACCACCGCCTGCTGCTCGGCGTCGATTATCAGCGCCGCAGCAATAATGTCACCGCTTCGTATGGCAGCTTCCCGGCGATCGATGCGTTTAACCCGGTTTATGGTGCCGATCCGCTGTCAATTTCGGTCTACAGCCGCGAAAAACACAAACTTGAGCAAACCGGGATCTATTTGCAGGATCAGATGTCGCTCGATCGCTGGCGGCTGACGCTCGGCGGTCGTCACGATCAGGTGAAGATCACCAACGTCAACAAGATCAACGATACCCGCGATACGCTGGATCAGGATCACTTCAGCAGCCGCGCGGCGCTAATGTATCTGTTCGACAGCGGGTTTGCGCCGTACGTCAGCTACTCCACCGCCTTTACGCCGACCAGTTTTACCGATGAATACGGCAAAATTTTGCAGCCGATGAAAGGCAGGCAGTGGGAAGCGGGGCTGAAATTCCAGCCGGAAGGTTCACAGACGATGTACAGCGCCTCGGTCTATCGCATCAACCAGGAAAATATCGCCACCAAAGTGGAGCCGACCGATCCGTACCGCTCAATCGGCGAAATCGAATCGGAAGGGGTGGAGCTGGAAGCGGTCGGTCAGTTGACGGACAACCTGCGCTTGCAGGCCGCCTACACCTACAACGACATTCGCTACAAGAAAAGCAGCGCGGAAGAGCAGGGAAAACGTGCGGTGTATGCGCCGCGCAATCAGGCCAGCGCCTGGCTCAGCTATGATGTGAAAACGGGGCTGTTCAACGGGCTGACGGTCGGTTCCGGCGTGCGTTATGTGAATGGCATTACCTCCGATCGCCAGAACACGCATACACTGCCGTCCTATACGCTGATGGATCTGGCCGTCGGCTACGATCTGAGCCATGTTGGCCTGAAGGGGATAAGCGCGCAGTTGAACGTCAACAACCTGACGGACAAACGCTACGTGGCCGCCTGTAACTCGCTCTCTTACTGTTATTTTGGTGCGGAGCGCAGCATTGTAGGCAGCGTTTCCTGGGAATTCTGAGGATGAACGCCACCCGGCATTGCGCCGGGTGGCGGTGGGTAATTAGCTGAGATCCACGTTTTTATGGCCAAAGAGCCAGGTGGCAATAAAACCGCACAGATAAGCGATGACGACGCCTGCCGCGTAAACCGCCATCCCGGCGTAAATGCCCTGGCCGGAGGTCATCAGCGGGAGCGCCACCAGACCGGAAGGGCCAAACACCGTATTCAGGCCGACCGGCAAGCCCAACCACGCGACGGTGCCAATAAAAAATCCCCCGCACGCGCCGCCGATACAGGCGGTGACGAAAGGCTTCACGCGCGGCAAGGTCACCGCGTAAATCAGCGGTTCACCCACGCCCAGCAGACCGGGAATGATCGCCCCGCGCACCTGGTTACGCAGCACCGAATGCGTAGGTGAGCGGAAATAGAGCGCCAGCGCCGCGCCCACCTGGCCGCCGCCTGCCATCGCCAGAATGGGGAACAGCGAGTTAAAGCCCTGCGCATCCATCAGTGCGAAGTAAACCGGAATAAACCCCTGATGAACGCCAAACACCACGGCGATAAGGAACAGGCCCGCCAGCACCGCGCAGCCAAACGGGTTGCCATTGAGGTGCAGGAACAGCCACGACATGCCTTTAAACAGCTCGCCGCCAATCGGCATAATCACCACAAACGCCAGCGCGCCGGTGATAAGCAGCGTCAGCAGCGAAGTGAGGATCATGTCGAGGTTATCCGGCACCACTTTGCGGATCTGGCGTTCGATCCACGCGCCGAGGATCGCGGCGATCAGTACACCGATAATGTTGCCGCGCGGATCAATTCCCATGCCGAAGAAGTTATCGATACCGGCGAAATAACCGACCGTGGCTTTGGGGTCATAACCCAATACGAACAGCGCGGCAATAATGGCGCCGTTGACGCCGCTGCCGCCGAAGGCTTTTTGCGCGTTATAGCCAATCAGAATCGGCAGGAAGGTGAACAGGCCTTTACCAAAAACCTTCATATAGCCGACGAGGTGCGCCACGGTTGTGTTCTTCTCTGCCGCGTTGAGCAGCAGGCTTTGCTCGATTAAGGTGGCAAAGCCCAGCAGCATCCCGGCGGCGATAAATCCCGGAATCAGCGGCGTAAAGATGGTGGCGAACTTCGCCAGAAACTGATGCACGCCGCTGGTCTGCTTCGCTTTCATTTGCTGTTTGGTGTCGCTGGCGATGCTCTTCAGCGATGCGGCTTCCACGGGCGCGGCGTGGCCGCCGATCATTGCGTTCAGCATTTCCGCTGCGGTTTGCGCTTTGCCGGGACCAACGATGATCTGCAACTGATCGTCGCTGTTCACCACGCCCAGTACGCCGGGCAGGGCTTTCAGGCTCTCCGCCTCCACCCGTGAATTGTCGCGGAGCGTCAGGCGCAGGCGCGTCATGCAGTTGCCGCAGGTATTGATATTCTCCTTACCTCCGACCTTTTCGATAATTGTCGCGATCAGTTGTTCGCTGATTTTGGCCATTACTTGATCCCCGCATCGACCAGCGCCTGGCGAATAAAGCCGCCGTTATCGGCCAGCAGATGTGTCGCCTGTTCCGCGCTGAGCTGGCCGAGTACCATCACGATGGCGGTTTTGCAGCGCCCGCCGCAGGCCTTCAGTGCCTGTTCGGCGATGTCGCGGGTGCAGCCGGTGGCTTCCATCACAATGTTTATCTGGCGCTGCACCAGCTTCAGGTTGGTGGCTTCCACATCCACCATCAAATTGCCATAGACTTTGCCGCTGCGGATCATTGCGCCGGTGGTCAGCATATTGAGCACCAGTTTCTGCGCAGTGCCCGCTTTCATGCGCGAGGAGCCGGTCACCACTTCCGGGCCAACCACCGGCACAATCGCGATATCGGCAATGCGCGCCATTTCGCTGTTTTCATTACAGGTGAGCGCCACGGTTGTCGCGTTCAGGCTTTGTGCGTATTTCATGGCGGCAATCACATACGGCGTGCGGCCGCTGGCGGCGATGCCGACCAGCACATCTCGCGCGGTGAAGTTGAGCGCTTTCAGGTCGTCAACGCCCAGCGTCAGGCTGTCTTCAGCGTTTTCCACCGCCTGCAAAATGGCGCGATGACCACCGGCAATCAGGCCGACAACCTGCTCGCGCGGCGTGCCGAACGTTGGGGGACATTCGCTGGCATCGAGGATGCCAAGACGCCCGGAAGTGCCCGCGCCGCAATAGATCAAACGGCCGCCCTGTTTAAATGCGGCGACAATCACATCCACCGCCTGCGCGATAGCCGGGATCACTTTTTCCACCGCCAGCGCCACTTTCTGGTCTTCACTGTTGATCACGCGCAGCATCGCTTCTGTATCAAGCATGTCGATGTTTTCACTGGCGGTATTGCGGCCCTCGGTGGTCAGTCTGGATAGATCAATGTTCATGTCTCGCTCCACGGTTACGGGAAGGGTTGGCCGTTACGCTACGGTGACGGCGTGCTGTAAGGAATAATATATTATTCCGGAAAGCAAAAAGAAGAATAATTTATTCTTGTACTGGATGAGTGGCAAGAGTGTGACGCTGCTCATGTTGTGTAAATAGCACTGCTTAGCGGTTGGTTGTTATTTTCCATTCATATTGATGTTGAACAATTGTTATTAATTAACGCTGGAAATCAACGCCGGAATATATTGAGAATCTTTTACCATTCTGAAATATTCAAAATCAGAAATTGTCGTTTTTCGGGTAATTAAAAATAAAGATACTGGTGTATTGTTTTAATTACCAGCTCAGCAGGCATCATTAGTAAGATGTATTTTATTACGCTGCTGGTTTATGCGATTTATTCTTATTTCAGAGTGGTGACTTTGTCATTTTATATTTTAAAAGACATATTCAAATAAAGCTTACATAACATTTTTGTAGCATAAACAATGAGTTTGACAATTTCAGAAAACCTGACGCCGCGTGATGAAGCGCGCTATATCAGCACTTACTTACCGCTGGTGAATAAAGTGGTCAAACAGTTGGCCTGGCAGCGAAATAGCGTAATGGGCAAAGACGATATGCAGCAAGTTGCCCTGATGGGATTGCTTTCCTCTTTGCGTCGTTATGGGCATCCGGATACGCACTTTTCCGGTTATGCCGCGCAGCGTATTCGTGGCGCAGTCCTGGATGAATTACGTCAACAGGACTGGCGTCCTCGCCGTCTGCGGCAAAAGACGCACAAACTCAACGATGCTATTCGTGAAATGGAGCGCGAGCTGGGCCATACACCAGGGTTTGGCGAACTGAATGCGCGCTTTGCGTTAAGCGCAGAAGAGTATCAACAGCATCGCCTGCTCGACACGGCCAGCGAAGTGGAGAGCCTTGATGCGCTGCCTGCCGGTGAAGGGACGCCGGCCGCGCTGGATAGCCGCCTGCTGGAAGAGGAAGAGGTGCTCAGCCGGACATTGCGCGGCGCGATAGCGAGCCTCGACGGGCGCGAACAGAAGATCTTTGCGCTCTATTACCAGCATGAAATGAGCCTGAAAGAGATAGCCCAGCTCCTTGGCCTGACGGAAGCGCGGGTTTGCCAGCTTAACAAGGCGATAAGCCAGAAGATTCAGCGCTTTTTAGCGCAGTAACATATTACTTTTTATCATCCACCTTTACGCCCCAGTCGGAGCTTGCTCCGTACGTTTTGGGGCATTTTTTTTGCAAAAATTCCTCACTCTTCCAGCGCGGCGTGAATCGCTTCTCCTAACTGTTTGATCACTTCACGGTTTGCCTCGGTGAGCGGCAAGGCGCAGTTCAGCCGCAGGCAGTTTCGGTACTTGCCGGAAGCGGAGAACAGCGAACCGGGCGCAATCTGGATTTTCAGACGGCACAGCATGCGGGAAACGCAAACCATATCCACTGTTTCCGGCAGTTCGATCCACAGCAGATAGCCGCCCTGCGGGCGCGTCACGCAGATCCCGCAGGGAAAATATTGCCGTACCCAGCAGGTGTACGTTTCCAGATGCTGCTGGTAAATCTGACGCATGCGGCGTACATGGCGGTGATAGTGGCCATCGCGGATAAACGCCGCCATCGCCAGTTGTGGGCCGGGCGTGTTGGTGCCGATAGCGGCATATTTTTTGTGCAACACCCGGTCGAGATAACGTCCTGGCGCAATCCAGCCCACCCGCAAACCCGGCGCTACGGTTTTGGTGAAGGAGCTGCACAGCAGCACGCGGCCATCGATATCCAGCGATTTGATGGTGCAAGGGCGCGGGTAAACCGCCGCCAGTTCGCCGTAAATATCATCTTCAAAAATCACAATATCGTGACGTTGCGCCAGCGCCAGCACCGCCTTTTTGCGCGCTTCCGGCATGATAAAACCGAGCGGGTTATTGCAGTTCGGTACCAGAATCACGCCCTTAATCGGCCACTGTTCCAGCGCTAACTCCAGCGCTTCGATGCTGATGCCGGTTTCAGGATCGGTCGGAATTTCAATGGCTTTAATATCCAGCCCGCGCAACAACTGCATGGTGCCGTAATAGGAAGGCGATTCAACAGCGATAATATCGCCCGGCTGGCAGACAGCCAGCAGCGCCAGCGACAGCGCGGGATGACAACCGCTGGCGATCACGATTTCATCAGCGGTGATAGCCGCGCCGCCATCCAGCATCAGGCGGGCGATCTGCTCGCGTAATTCGCGGCGGCCAGGCAACGTATCGTACCGCAGCACGTCCTGGATTTGATGTTGCACCACGCGCTGCATTTCCCGCCACAGCGGTTTAAGCGTCGGTTGGCTGATATCCGGCGCACCGCCGCCGAAGGTGGCGAGTGTTTTGTCTTCGCGCCCTTCTAACAGCGTCAGCACTTCGTCCCACTGCGTGACATCCACCGGGCGCTGAACCGGGCGCGACATCGCCGGGACGGGCGGCTTCGCTTTGCTTGGTGCGACAAAATAGCCGGAGCGCGGCTGCGGGGTGATCAACTGCAGATTTTCCAGCACCTGATAAGCCTGCTGTACGGTACTGATACTGACGCCATGCTCCTGGCTGAGGCTGCGCACCGAGGGCAACTTTTCGCCGTTGCGATATAAACCTTGTTCAATACGCCCGGCCAGCAGGGTAGCCAGATGTTGGTAGCGGGTCATGCTGTATCCCTTTTCTTTGCCATACAGATTTAAAAACCAGTACAGATTCGCGGAAAAACTGCCGTTCAGATACTGTTTTAAGTGATCTGTATGTTAAAGAAAAGTATTTTCTGAATCTGTATTGTTGGGCGGGATTACAGAGAAAATAGGGCTCTGTTCAGGCGAGGAGAGCACCGATGGAATTTTTTGAAAATCGACACAAAAGCCCTTTTAGCGGGTTTATTTTTCTCTGGCGCAAGTTTCAGGCCCTGCGCTTACGCTGGCAAACGCGCAAGCTTTTGCGCGCGTTAAGCGACGAGCAGCTTAAAGACCTCGGGTTGCGCCGTGAAGAGCTGGGTTAATGATAGAAAATGCGGAGATAACATCTTGTTATTTCCGCCTCTTCGGCGTTGGGCTATGCTTAGCTCCATAACCTGAAGGGGAGAGAGCAGATGCACTTTATTAACAGCAACGATGAAGACGATAAAAAAGAAGAGAAGGGCGGCAACGTTTCACAACTGATGCAGCAAAAGCTACTGGATGCCCGCTCCATTATTATCTCTGGCGAGATCAACCAGGCGCTAACCGAGAAAGTGGTCACCCAGCTTCTGCTGTTGCAGGGCATCAGCGATGCACCGATCAAGATCTATCTCAACAGCCAGGGCGGTCACGTTGAAGCGGCCGATACCATTCACGACATGATTAAGTTCATCACCCCGGAAGTGCACATTATTGGCACCGGCTGGGTGGCCAGCGCCGGGATCACCATCTTCCTTGCGGCGAAAAAAGAGCACCGCTACGCGCTGCCGAACACCCGTTTTATGATCCATCAGCCGCTGGGCGGCGTGCGTGGTCAGGCGAGTGATATTGAGATTGAAGCTAAAGAGATCATCCGCACGCTGGAACGCGTTAACCAGCTGATCGCCGATGCGACCGGGCAGCCGGTCGAAAAAGTGAAGCAGGATACCGATCGTAACTACTGGATGAACACCAAAGAAGCGATCGATTACGGCATCGTTTCCCGCGTGGTGAAATCCTACAGCGACCTTAACCTCGATTGATCTATTGGGGCGGGAAATGTTTCTCGCCTCATTTCGCTTTATCCCGCCAAAATACACTTCTCCCCAATCGATAATTTCTGCACACTGTCGGCATTTCTCATTACGGAGTGATGGCATGAACAGTGGTATCAGGGCGGCGCTGGTGATGGCAGCGACGCTGAGTGCGCCCGCGCTGGCGGAGCAGTCGGGCATCTCGTTTGATCATAAAGACTGGGAAGTGGTGTGCGACAACACGCTCACCTGCCGCGCAGCGGGTTACAGCGCGGAAGAGGAAGCCAGCGGATCGGTACTGATCACCCGTAAAGCCGGGCCGGACACGCCGATTACCGTGGATGTGGTGCTGGCCGAGATGGACGCGGATGAAACCGCGCCGCAGGCGGCGCTCTCGCTGTGGATCGACGGTAAGTCGCAGGGCGAAATCGCCACCGAAGATAATGATACCTGGCGCTTATCGGACGCGCAGGCGCACAGCCTGATTGACGCCGTGAAAGGCAGCGCAAAAGTGGAATTCAAAGGCGCGGCAAAACCCTTTGTGCTCTCCGGCGACGGCGCGTATGCCGTGCTGCTGAAATTTGATGATGTGCAGGGACGCGTCGGCACGCCGGGCGCGCTCAGTAAAAAAGGCGATAAAGCCGAAAACACGGTGACACCTGCGGTGGCAGCGCCGGTCATTCAGGCGGCAAAAGTAGAAAGTGGCGAAGACCGTGCGCTGACCGCAACTGAAGTCAACGCACTGAAGCCGCGCCTGCTGGCGGCGCTCCCTGACAATAACGAGTGTGAAGGTCTTGCATCACCGCAAGAACCGGTCATTGATGGCGACAATGACATTACGCTAACGCCACTCGACCGTAAGCATGTCCTGATCTCCGCCCTTTGCTGGCGCGGCGCGTACAACGAAGGTTACGGCTATTGGGTGCTGGATAAGGCCTTGAAAGGCAACCCGCAATTTATCACCAACTCGGCCTCCGACTATGCCGACGGCATCATTTCGCTGGGGCAGCGCGGTCGCGGTATCGGCGATTGCTGGGCCTCTGCGGAGTGGGTATGGGACGGCGAAACCTTCCGTAAAAGCAGCGAATCCACCACCGGCATGTGCCGCTATATCCGTGCAGGCGGCACCTGGGATCTGCCGGAGTTCGTCACCGAGGTGAAAGAGGTGCAGTAAGTAAACATATGGACACTGCACTTATCAAAATCACGCTTTTTAGTAAGTGTAGTGTTCGTTTTTTATTCTTCCTTGATCTTTGATTGGATATTATACTTACCAAAATTCATGATTACGGTAAGTATAGTTTCCATGCCATCAGCTGAAAAACGTAGTGCGGTTGTCTTTCCCCGTAACCAAAAGATCCTCAGGCAGTTAGGGGAAAACATCACGCTCGCCTGCAAGCGCAGAAAACTTACCCAAACCATGCTTTCTGAACGCACCGGGTTAAGTCGCATCACTATCCGCAAAATCCAACAGGGCGATCCTGGCGTGTCGCTTGGGCACTATGTGGCTGTGCTTGCTGTTCTTGGACTGGTCGAAGATTTTCTTGATGTGGCAAAGGATGATGAGTTGGGGCGCAAGTTGCAGGATATTGAACTTTTAAGGAAGAAAGGAGAAGCACATTGACGGCGACAGACGTTTTTGTTTTTGCAGACTGGCAGGACTTTGCAAAGCCAGGGCTGGTTGGCACACTGCGTTCGGAAGTGATACGTAATAGCGAGCATTTTAGTTTTCGCTATGATGATGCGTGGCTGGTTTCGCCCTTCGTGCAGAAAGTCGATCCCGATCTTGAGCTTTATTCCGGGGAACAACATAGCGCTGTATCGCGAAACTTTAGAGTGTTTCTTGATTCATGCCCGGATCGCTGGGGGCGGGTATTGATGAAAAGGCGGGAGGCGATTCTTGCCCGGCAGGAAGCGCGTCGCCCCAGGTTGCTGGGAGAAATTGATTTCTTATTGGGAGTGCATGATTTTCACCGTCAGGGGGCTCTACGTTTTAAACGTGCTCTTACGGGTCCCTTCCTCGATGATAACGACCGGCTCGCCGCACCGCCGATGGCCTCGCTGAGAGAACTCGCGTGGGCGGCGAAGCAAATCGAAAGTAATGACGATCGTGACGACGCTGAATACCTGCAATGGCTCAATATGTTGATGTCGCCAGGTTCATCTTTAGGCGGCGCGCGGCCTAAAGCCAGCGTACGTGATGAGAAAAACCAACTGTGGATTGCAAAATTCCCCAGCCGTTATGATGACTATGATATTGCAGCCTGGGAGTTTTTAACTTCACGACTGGCACGGAATGCGGGAATCGAAATGGCGGAGTGTCGCATCGAACGCTTTGATCGTGAGCATCATACTTTTTTAACGAAACGCTTTGATCGCACGCCTGATACCCGGCTGCATTTTACATCGGCCATGACGCAACTCGGTTATTACGATGGCGATTACGAAGCTTCATACCTTGAACTGGCGCAGTTCCTGACTGAACGTGGCTCGCGCAGCCGCGAGGACTTGTCTCAACTGTGGCGACGAATCGTTTTTAATATTGCTGTGTCGAATAATGACGATCATCTGCGAAATCATGGCTTTATTTTCCATAATGGTGGCTGGGTTCTTTCTCCCGCTTACGATATCAATCCTGTGCCGGATGCGCAGGGGTTACATCTGAATATCAGTGATGTCGATAATCAACTGGATTATGAACTGGCAATGTCGGTGATTGATTTTTTCCGGCTCACGTTCGCACAAGCCAAAGAAGTGATGGGAGAGGTCACATCCAGCGTCCGCAAATGGCGCGAGATCGCTGAATCTATGAATATTTCACGTGCTGAGCAGGAAAGAATGGCTCCGGCATTTAATGTCTGAACGTTTTCGGGGGAAACAGACCATGTTGCAGAGTCTCAACCATTTAACACTCGCGGTCAGCGATCTTGCCCGCAGCGTTGATTTTTACCATCGGCTGCTCGGCTTGAAACTGCATGCGCGCTGGGACAACGGCGCTTACCTTACCTGCGGCGAACTGTGGTTGTGCTTGTCGGTGGATGCGCAGCGTGAATACGTTCCGCCACAGCGCAGCGATTACACCCATTATGCCTTTAGCATTAGCGAAAGCGATTTCGCCGGGTTTGTTGCGCGCCTCGAACAGGCTGGCGTTGTAAGCTGGAAAGCCAACAAAAGCGAAGGCGACTCCTGGTATTTTCTCGATCCGGACGGACACAAACTCGAAGCGCACGTCGGTAACCTCGCCCAGCGGCTGGCGGCCTGCCGCGAGAAGCCGTACAAGGGAATGGTGTTTTTTGATTGAAGCCGTTCCGGTGTCCGCTTTTCACAATGCATGCTATTCGCCCCCTCGTTTCTTGATACTTACCTTGATAACTATTATCTTTCCCTGCCTGTGAATTAGGGGAACGCCTATGACCGAAGATGAGCTGTTTGCCCGCCGACCGCTGGGAATGCGTATGGCGATGGTGGTGCGTCAGTGGCGCGCGACCATCGATCACGCGCTGAGCGATACCGGTATCACCCAGGCGAGCTGGACGGTACTGATGCAGTTGCGCCAGTTGGGGGACAACGTTTCGGTTAGCGAGCTGGCGGAAGTGCACGGTATTGAATTACCGCCGCTGATGCGCACCCTGACGCAGCTGGAAAACCAAGGGCTGATTGTGCGTACGACATCGCCGTACGACAAACGCATTCGCCTGCTGACGCTCACCGCTGAGGGCCAACGCCTGCTGGCAAAGATCACGCAGGTGATTGAAGCGTGCCAGCAGCGGGCGGCAGAAAATATCCCGCCTGCGCAGATGCTCGCTTTTAGCGACACCCTGAATCAAATCGCCTGTAACTTGCGCGTGATGCGCGAAGAAGACAATAAAACCGAATAAGAAAATGATGACGCCAGAACAAAAGTTTGCCCGCTGGGTAAGGGTGAGTATTGCCTCTTTCCTGCTGATGTTTGTCTATTTTATCGTTGCTGATATCTGGATCCCGCTGACGCCGGACTCCACCGTTATGCGCGTAGTGACGCCGGTTTCCGCGCGCGTTTCCGGCTATGTTGCAAAGGTTCACGTGCAGAACAACAGCCAGGTTAAAAAAGGCGATCTGCTGTTTGAACTGGATCCAACGCCGTTTAAAAACCAGGTCGAAGCGGCGGAAATTGCGCTGGAACAGGCGCGCCTCAGTAACCAGCAACTGGATGCGCAAATCGTTGCCGCGCAGGCCAGCCTGAAGACCGCGCAGATCACCGCGCAAAACGATCGCGTCACCTTTGAGCGCTACCAGAATCTTGGCGCGATGCACAATGTTTCGCAGTCCGATCTGGATAAAGCCCGCACCACCTGGCAGACCAGCGTGCAGTCGGTGAATAACATCAATGCCAGCATCAATGCGTTAACCATTGAGCGCGGCGACCGCGATGATGCGCGCAACGTGACGCTGCAAAAATATCGTAACGCGCTACAGCAGGCGCAACTGAACCTCGGCTGGACGCAAGTGCGTGCGGAAGTGGAGGGTACAGTCAGTAACCTGCAATTAAGCCCCGGTTTTTACGCCGCTGCCGGTAGCGCTTCGCTGGCGCTGGTGCATGATAAAACCGATATCGTGGCGGATTTCCGCGAGAAGAGCCTGCGTCATACCCATACCGGAACCGATGCCGCAGTGGTTTTCGATGCCCTGCCAGGGCACGTATTTAAAGCGCATGTGACCAGCAACGACGCGGGGATTCTGGCGGGCCAGGAAGCGGTGAATGGCGAGCTTTCCGCGCCGGAAACCTCAAACCGCTGGGTGCGTGATGCGCAGCGGATGCGGATCCACGTAGCGCTCGATGAGCCATTGCCGAAGCCGTTACCGACCGGTGCGCGCGCAACGGTGCAGCTCTACAACAGTGAAGGAGTCTTTGCCCGCTTCTTCTCCGGCCTGCAAATCCGTCTGGTCAGTTTGCTGCACTATGTCTATTAACACGCTGGCGCGCGTATTTACGCCCCACGGCAATATCGTCTATACGCCGAATGATTTTCGGCAGACGCTGCGTATTGTCTTCGCCGGGATGATCGCCCTGAGCGTGTCGAGTTTTTACAACACGCAATATGGCGTGTTTTACGTGGTCTATCCGATCATGTTGTTATCGCTGGTGCCGGTGTTTAACCGTCATGTCGCGAAGCAATTTATCTTTAGCGCGGTGCTGAATTGCATCGAAATGGTATTCATCATCGGCTATCTGTCGCGCTGGCCGGTGATCATGACGCTGGTGGTTTTCGGGCTGTACGTGATGCGCTTTCGCTTTATGAGTAAAGGCGCGCTGTTTCTGTTCGGTTCGGCGGGCGTGGTGTGCCAGAGCACGATGCTCAACTTTATGAGCTATCCCACCAGCGACTGGCACACGCTGCTGTTTTCCAATATTGAAGCCAGCGTGATGGCCGTGGCGCTGAGCGCGCTAATGAATTACCTGATCCCGGATGTTGAACCGCGCACTCGTCCGCCGATGATTGAGAAAAACGCCGCCCGCGTGCGCCATGAATCGCTGCTTTCCGGCACCGTGGCGACCATCATTTTTGTTGTTTTTCAGATCAGTGACTTAAGCGATTCGCTGTCGGCGCTGATGGCGGGCATCTTGATCCTGTTTCCGATGCATTATCGCGGTTCGGTGCTCAGTTCGTTGTGGCGCGTGGTGGGCGTAGTGATCTCCTGTCTCTATATTCTGCTGGTGCAACTGATCCTTTATAACCACAGTAGCCATATGCTGCTGATGATGCCGTTGATCGGTCTTGGGCTGGCGTTCAGCGCCCGGTTGCATGTGATGGAAAAAGTCGGCGCGGGCGTCGGGTTCGCCAGCGTCACCACCATTGGCATTATGTTTGGTCAAAATCTCCATCCGGATACGGACCTGGTGTTCAGCGATCTCTACCGCATCGTGTCCGTCACCGTGTCGCTGGTGGCGACCTTAACCATGGTCTGGCTGGTGCACCTTATTTTGAACCGCTTCGAAGCCACACGGTTTGTGATTGAGGAGCAGTAAGGCCGGGATTTGCCGGATGGCGCTGCGCTTATCCGGCCTACAAACTACGATTTACCGCGATCTCGCGTAGGCCGGATAAGGCGAAGCCGCCATCCGGCACAATGGCGACAACTCGGGTTTATAACATCTCGATGAACGCTTCGCCTTCACAGCGGTAAACCGCCTGCGTCACGCCGGGAATGACCCACTGATTTTCCTCACCGGGCTGGCAATGAAAACGGATGCACAACCCACATCCGCCGCGTAACTGGCGGGGAATATCCTGCACCCGAAATGTCACGCCTGCAGTCTGCATCGCTTTGCGGGTTTGCAGTACGCCGGGCGTATTGTGAAACAACAGAAGATATTCGTTCATCACCGTTTTCCCTGCCGTTGGCCTATCAGCGCGGCGCCGAGCGCGCCCGCATACTGCGCATCGTCATGAGTAAACACCTCGCTGTTCAGGTGCCTGGCCAGCATGCGGCGAAAGCTGGCGCAGTGGCTGACGCCGCCGGTAAACAGCAGCGGGCCTTGCGTGAAGAGACGCGCGACAAAATGCGCGCTGCGCCGTGCCATGGCGTTGATGACCCCGGCGAGAATCGCTTCCGGGGCGACGCCCGCCGAGCGCAGGCTGATCACTTCTGATTCGGCAAACACCGTACACATGCTGGTGAGCGGATGCGGCTCCACGCCGTCGGTGATGGCATCCAGTTGTTCCACCTGGGTGCCCAGCGTACGCGAGATAACGTCCAGAAAACGGCCGGTACCTGCCGAGCATTTATCATTCATCAGAAAATCGGTGAGGTTTCCGCCCTCGTCCAGGGCGATCACTTTGCTGTCCTGGCCGCCGATATCGATAACGGTGCGGGTATCCGATCGCAGCAGTCGCGCGCCGAGGCCGTGACAGGAGATCTCGGTAACCTGCTTATCGGCGAAATCCACCAGTTGCCGACCATAACCGGTCAGCGTCAAAAAAGGTTTTTCCGCCACACCGGCACGCAATGTTTCCCAGGCTTCGCTAATCGAATCAGCAGGGCGAAACGAGGTCGGACAGAGAAAGCGCCGCACAATGCTGTCGCCCTCCAGCAGAATGCCTTTCGTGGTGGTCGAGCCGGAATCAATGCCTATGGTCAGTGCCACTGCAACTCCTTACAGCATCTCAATAAACGCGGCGACGCGGGTGCTGAGCTGCCCGATGTCGGATGTCGAGTAATCCGTCTCAATCGCCATATAAGGAATGTTGTGCTGCTGGCGTACGTGGCGTTTGATCGCCAGCGATTCGACCGCATAAGTATGGCAGGCCTGCAAAATCACATCGATCACGCCATCGGCCTGGTACTCGTCCACCATCTGGCTGAGCAGCTTCAGGCGTTGGTCGTTGGGGGAGATGCACGAGCAGCCAATCGCCAGGTATTTGTCGGTCAACGCATCATAGACATCGCCGCTCTCGTCAACGCAGCGTTCGGTTGCTTTCGCCCCGGTGCAGTTTTCGTAACCGACCACCCAGCCGCCATTCTCCTCAATGGCGCGCACCACTTTTTCTGCCGCGCCGCCAATCGGGCAGCCGGTGATCAAAATGCGCGGACGGGCATCGAGGCGTTTTCCGGCCTGCCAGTCGGCTCTCACCTGTTCGGCCATCGCGTTCAGTTCGCTAATCAGCGCCTCTTTATCGAAGCGGAAGGTTGCGCCGTAGACCACTTTCAAAATATCGGCGCCGCTGAGTGCAGGAGGATTAAGCTGCCCGACGCGATAGAAGTTCGCCAGCGCCTGGCGTTCGCGGTTTTTCAGCGCGATGGCATCACGCAGCGCGGCTTCGCTAATTGGCTGACCAAAGCGTTGTTCGATAACCTGCTGCAGCCGCAAAATTTCCGCTTTCCATAGCGCACGGGAGGCGGCATCCGCAGCACTGTTTGGCAGTTGCATCACGTGTACGGCTTTGAACTCTGCCATGTACTCGTACATTTTTTTCTTGCCGTCGCAGGTGGTTTCGCCCACCACCAGATCGGAAAAGTAGAAGTAGGGGCATTTATCGGTTTTACCGAAGCCGTAGCTACTTTTGATTAACGGGCAGAGGTTGCGCGGCAGATCTTTTTCGGCTTCTTCGATGGTTTCATCGTTGGTGGAACAGAGCGAAACCACCACTGCGCCAGCCGCCATGGCGATCTCTTGCGGCATAAACGTGCAGTAGGTGCCGACCAGCGGAATCCCCTGTTCTTTCAGATCCATCACGGTGAGAAAGCCTTTCTGGCGGGCGGCGGAGAATTGCTCGAAAACATCCGGAAGTGCGGTGATAAGCGACATGATTTTCCTTCCCCGTGACACGGGAGATGATAAAAAGATGTCGCATTATAGCCGCGATAAATGTGTGGTTTTGTTGATCGCGGCGGCTCAAAAAGGAGAAAAGTGCAGCAGCGTCGGCAACTGTGACAGCAGATAAAGGATCAGGCCAATGCAGCCGCCAACCAGCGTGCCGTTGATGCGGATAAACTGCAGATCCTTGCCAATGTTCAGTTCCACCTGGCGCGACATGTCCCGCGCGTCCCAGCTTTTTACCGTGTCGCTGATATGGCGCGTTAAAAAAGCGGCGAAATCAGGCGCGACGCGATATGCCGCCTGCTCCAGATGCTCATTCAGCGAGGCGCGCAGCGCAGCGTCCGCCAGCAGGGTTTCGCCGAACCACAGCCCGGCATCGCTGATGCGCTTTTTCATGCGCGAATCAGTGGACTGCATATCCGCCTTCATCCAGCCGCGCAGATCCGCCCACATCTCGCCAACATAGTGGTTAAAGGCTTCATCATTCTTCAGATATTCTTTGATGTTGTCTGCACGCTCGGCGATTTCTGGATCGGTTTTCAGATTGGCGATCAGCTTGAGGGTTGCGCGATCAAAGGCCTGGCGGATCTGATGCGCGCGGTCTTCGTTAATATCATCCAGCAGCGAATTTACCGCCTCGGAGACCAGATCCGCGCTCTGCTCGCCGAGCCATTCCGTTGGCAGCAGCTTTGCTTTCATCGGGTGATCGGTCTCCAGCCAGTGCACAACCTGGCGGGCGATAAAAGTGCGGGTGCTCTCTCGTTGCAGCAGGGCGATAAGCTGGGCGATTAAGGTATCGAGCAGCTTCTGGTGTCGATTGTTGCGCGTCAGGCTCTCCAGCATGATGGCGCTGGTTTCGGTCAGATCGACTTTATCGATCGCTTTATGCACCGCGCGGCGCAGCAGGCGCTGAATGCGGGAGTCATCGGCCATTTCCAGAAAACCGCTCATGACCTGCAACAGATGCTGGCCAACGCGCTGCGCATTCTCCGGCTGGCTAAACCAGACGCCGATCATTTGCGCCGGTTGATGGCGTTGGATCAGCGCCACCAGCGACTGTGTATCGAGAAACTTCTCCTGCACGAACTGACCAAGATTGTCGCCGATCCGATCTTTATTGCGCGGGATAATCGCCGTATGGCGGGAAATAAACGGCAACGGTACACGATGAAACAGCGCCACCACCGCAAACCAGTCCGCCAGCGCACCAACCATTGCCGCTTCAGCAATGGCTTTGATCCCGCTCACCCAGAAACCCGGCGGCAGGAACAGCGTAGTGATAAACGTTGCGGCTGCAACCAGCAACAGCGAGAGCGCCAGACGCTTGGCGCGCTTAAGTTCGGCTAATTTTTCCATGACTTAAGCATAGAGCGAGACGCGGGGAAGGTGCAAAGAATGAATTTTGTGGCTACAATGTAGCTACAAACGCACAGGAGGTTGTATGGATTCCGTTATCCGATCGCGTATCGACAGCGAACTCAAAGCGCGCGCCGGGCTGGTGCTGGAAAGCTGCGGGCTTAACTGGAGTACGGCGATACGTTTGTTTGCTGAGCAAATTGTCAAAAACGAGGGGATACCATTTGAGGTCACCCGCAAACCCACTGTACGGTTACGCAACGCAATGAGCGAAGCCGAAGAGATCACCGCACACCAACATGGACGTTTTGAAGGTGTTGACCAGCTAATGGATAGCTTAAACGATGGGAAAGAGTAAACGCGCGCCACTTCCTTACCGTTCTGATTACACAAAAACGTTCATCAAGGCCTGGGAACGCTACAACAAAGCGGGCCGCAGAGATATGCATGAGACTGCGGCAATTATGTCGATGGTGCTCTCTGGCAGCCCGCTTCCCGCGCAATATAGCGATCACGCATTAACCGGCGATATGCTCGGTTTTCGCGAACTGCATATTGGCGGCGATTACTTACTGGTTTATCGCGTGGATGAAGACAAACATCTGGTGGTGTTTACCGATCTCGGGACACATGCTGAGCTCTTCGAATAGCCACATCACAGCGCTTTCCACAAAATCCACACCCCAAACACAATCAGTACTGCGCCAGCGCTGCGTTCTATCCAGCAGATGCTGCGGCTCATGCGTTGCTGCACGGCGGGCAGGCCAATCAGCGTGACCAGCGCCAGATCCCACAACAGCACTACCAGCACCATCCAGATGCCGCTGACCGATTGCTGAAGCAGCGTCACGTCCGGCCCCAGCAGCGCGGTCATCAGCGCCAGATAAAACAGCGCGTTTTTCGGGTTCAACAACGCGGAACCAAGACCAAGCAGGCACTGTTTTCGCCAGGACGGGCACAACTGCTGCGTGTGTGCGATGGCCAGCGTTTGCGGGCGGCTACGCAGCAAATGGGCGCCAATCCACAGCAAATAGAGCGCACCGAGCAGTTCGATGGCGGTGAACAGCGGCGCAAACTGGCGCAGCGCGCTGGACCCGATAATCACCAGCACAATATAGAGCGCATTGCCGGTGGCGATGCCGACGCATAACCCGGCGCTGCCGCGCAGGCGGTAACGAATGGCAAAGCCGATCAACAGGAAAAAATCTGGGCCAGGGCTAAGCAGGGCAACAAAATGTGCCAGCGCCAGCGCGGGAAAAGCAGAGGGAAACAGCGACTCCATAGTGACCTCAACAGGAAAAAACAGAGGTCACCGTAGCGCAGAGGAAACGCTATTTATTGTCGGATATTGATCGCGCGTACTGGCGCGGCGTGGCGGCGGTGTAGTTCACAAAGGTGCGGTGAAAGTGGCTCTGATCGGCAAAACCGCTCTGGTAGCTGACATCGGCGAGCGCTTCCCCGGCGCGCAGGCGGCTTTTGGCAAACTCCACGCGGGCGATATTAAGAAAGCTGCCGGGCGTCAGGCCGGTGTCCTGCTTAAAAGCGCGGATCAGCGTCTCTTTGCGCAGCGAAAAACCGTACGCCAGCGCATCCAGCGTCGGTGGCGATTGCAGGTTATCGGTTAACGCCGCCTGCAACTGCTGGCTCAGCGGGCGCAGCGCGGAAGGATGATTGCCGCTGCCGGGCAGCGCATTCAGCAAATGATTGATGGCTGCCGGTAAATCCCGCGTTTTCCCACGCTCAATAAGCGCCACAATGTGCTGATACTGGTGGAAAAGTTGCGGGTTGCGGATCATCTGCAATGCAGGCTGAGGGCGGACTTCCTGCGTCAGATACAGCATATGGTAGCTGCGTGGTTGCCCGGCAAGCGGATTGCAACTGTGCGGCGTTAAGGCCGGAATCACCATCAGATCGCCCACCTGCAGCAGGTATTCCTGTTGATGGCAGACGCAGCGGGTTTGTCCGTCGAGTATCGCGCCAATCGACAGTTGCGGATGGCTGTGGCGTTTATAAGCCTGCTGGCTGCGCCAGGTGCTGCGCAACTCAACGCCGGGCAGACGGCGGAACGTTTGTTGAATATCGCGGGTGATTGACATAGCTGCCCCGATGAGTGATGTGATTTCAGGTATATCACAGGCGGCTATTTGTCGCTAAACGCATTGCGCAGTAGCTGCCACATATGGTGGGCCGCCGGGGTAAAGCGGCGGTCGGAGTTACGCAGCAAATGGCACTGCGCGCTGCTGGCAATCGGATGATCGAGCGGCACGGCCACCAGCGATCCCTGGCGAATAGGATCGGCGGCGGCATAAGCGGTCATAAACGAAATACCCAGCCCGGCCTGGCTCATGCCCATGGCGGTGGAAAACTGGTTGCAGCGGTACGCCGGGTGAAACTGCAACCCCTGGCTTTTAAACATCGCATTCATATGGCGTTGCAGGCCAAAGTTTTCCGTCAGCGCGATCAGCGGGTAATCCGCCAGCGCTTCAATGGTGATACTGCTGCGCCCGGCGATCGGATGCTGCGGCGACACGACCGCGCAAATCGGCCCCCACTGGAAGCTGTGGCGTTTGAGTTCCGGCGTGCCGATCGGGCCGAATGCCAGCGCCATATCGGCATCGCCGCTGACAATGTCGTTGAGCATCTCCTGCATGCTGCCCACCACAATATCGACAAACACCTGCGGATACGATTGGGCGAATTCACGCATCACGCCTTCGATAAAGGCGGTGATCAGCCCGCCGCCAATGCGGACCGAAATCGTGCCGCCGCGCATATGGCGCAGATCTTTTAGCTGGCTTTCCAGTTTCTCTCGTCGCTGGCGGCTGGCGAAATAGTCCTCGGCCAGCAGGCGGCCGGCTTCCGTCAGCACCACGTTTCGCCCGCGCCGCTCCAGCAACGGTAGCTGGAGCGCGCGTTCCAGTTGGGCTATCTGACGGCTGATCACCGACGGGTTAACGCCGAGGATATCCGCCGCGCGGCGAATGCCGCCCTGGATGCCCACCTCATACAGATAACCGACCGGTTTGTCCTGAAACATGCGCCGTTTCCTCTCAACTGTTGACCTGAAAGCAACAATAACATCCATTTGCAGGCATTTATCATGCCGGTTTAATAGAGATAATCAAATTAATGCTTAATTTATTCTGCCGGGAGGAAATGAAAAACAACGCCGATAAAACTGCACCAAAACGGTGCCCGAAAACGGTGAGAGGTTATTTTATTGGGGCGGCAGCAGGGCTTAATTAAATAACTTTTCGCGAACTTTGCTTTTTATTCTCAGTGTTTTTTGGGAAGGTTTTTTATTGCGTTAAAAAATGCAATGCCAGCTATTTATTTTAGTATTTTGTTATTCAGGCATGGATCCTGCTTATTCATACAACATGGCCATCTAATTAATATTTAAAGAGAGATGTTATGAGCGAATCTAAAACGCTGGAGCAACCAGCAAACGAAGAGGCAAACGAGTGGAAAGTGGGGCCGGGCGCCTGGATCTCCTTGATCATTGTGCTGCTGGTCTTTTCCGGTTTCTTTTTTAAAGTGGACGGTATGGCGTGGCTGGGCGCCTTCGATTTCACCACGCTGGGCGGGACTTTTGGCACCATGAAGTCGCCGGAAACCAGCACCTTTATCGGCAGCGGCGGCATCAGTGCTAAAGCGGGCTTCCTGTTTGCGCTGTCGCTGGTGCCAACGGTCATGCTGGCGCTGGGGCTGCTGGAGATCTTCACCCATTATGGCGCTATCCGCGCGGCGCATAAGCTACTGACGCCGCTGCTCAAACCGTTGCTGGGCATTCCGGGTTACACCGGGCTGGCGTTGATCACCGACCTGCAAAGCACCGATGCCGGCGCGGCGCTCACCAAGGAGCTGTACGACAGCGGAAAAATTGCCCGTAAGGACGTGGTGATTATGGGCGCGTGGCAATATTCCGGTGCCGGATTAATTAATAATTACTTCTCGATTGGATCGGCGATGTTTGCCTCATTAACCATTCCGATCATTATTCCGCTGGTCTTAATGTTTGTCCTGAAATTCGTTGGCGCCGCCGTGGTTCGCCTGACATTAAATACTGTCTATAAGAGAGATTTCGACCATGAATAATACCGCCAAAGTCTCCGGCAACCCGTTTGATATTTTCGTTATCGGCGCACGTAAAGGTTTTAATATCGCCATTAATAACCTGATGCCGAATGTCGTAATGGCCTATGTCATTGCCGAAATGCTCAACCTACTGGGGGTGATGCAGATTATTGGTCACCTCTTCGCACCGCTGATGGGCGTGTTCGGCCTGCCGGGCGAAGCCGTTACCGTGCTGCTCACCGCCTGGCTCTCCTCTTCTGCAGGAACCGGCGTCGCTATCAGCCTGCTGAGTAAAGGCCAGCTTGATGTTGGGCAGATCACCATTCTCGCCCCGGCCATCTTTTTAATGGGTTCGCAGCTACAGTATATGGGCCGCCTGTTGGGTGTGGCCGATGTCCCGAAGAAGTACTGGCCGTTACTGATGGCCGTCAGCATTCTTAACGCGATTATTTCTATGCTGGTCATGCGCGTTATTGCCTGAGTAAAGAATACCAAGGAGTAAGACGTGTCACGCACATTAGAACACTTTAATTACCTGCATCAGATCCCGGAGCTGGGCTTCGAAGAGTACAAAACCTCCGCCTATATCGCAGGCGTACTGGAGGCGGCGGGCTACCAGGTCACGCGCCAGGTGAATAACACCACCGGTATCGTGGCCGTGCTGGACAGCGGTAAACCCGGCCCGGTGCTGGCGTTGCGCGCCGACATGGACGCGCTGGGGCATATCATCGATGGCGAGCACGTCGCGCGCCACACATGCGGCCACGATGGTCACTCTTCCGTGGTGCTGACCACCGCCCAGGAAGTGATGGCAGAAGGTGTGGTGAAAAAGGGCAAGCTGAAGTTTATCTTTCAGCCAGCCGAAGAGCTGGGCACCGGCGCGATTGCCCTCACCGAGGGCGGCGTGCTGGAAGATGTCGACATGCTGCTCGGCTTCCACCTGCGCCCGCTGGAAGAGTGCCCGATGGGGCAGGCTGTTCCGGCGATGTACTACTCGGCATCTGCCACCGTTGAAGTCATGTTCCACGGTAAAGCCGCTCACGCTGCGCGTCCGCATTTAGGGGTGAACGCGCTGGATGCGGCGGCGCACGCGGTGCAGGCGGTAAACGGTATTCACCTTGCGCCGTCGCTGACCTGGAGCGCGAAAGCCACGCGTTTTCTCTGCGATGCCGGGGTGACGAACTCCATTCCCGATAAAGCGCAAGTGTGCTGGGATCTGCGTGCGGCGCAGAACGAATCCATGGAGACGCTCAAACAGCAGGTGTTGCGCGCTATCGAAAGCAGCGCCGCGGCGTATGGCGCACGGGCGGAGATCCGCATCCTGAAAGAGATGCCTGCCGCCATCATTGATGATGAGGCAACGGAAGTGGTTTCCCGCGCTATCCGCAACGTGTTTGGCGACGCCGGATTGACGGAACCGAAATCAACGCCAGGCAGTGAAGATTTCTTCCACTACCTGCGTCTGCGCCCGCAGGTGAAAGGCGGTTTCTGGGGGCTGGGTGCCAACCTGACGCCGGGGCTGCATCACCCGGAAATGCACTTTGACCGCGAAGCATTAGCGCTCGGCGTGAAAGTGTTTAAAGCCTGCGTAGAGGATGTGCTGGGCTGAGTCAGGGCTTCCCGCTGTGATGGTCCCTGCATTTCAAACAACTCAATGCCGGGGCCATGCGCGAGTTTCAACATCCTCACCGCTTTCACCACCGTGCCCGGCACCTTCTGTAATGTTCATTGCATAAGCATAGCGCAACGTACGTCCGCCAAAATCAACGCTATAACCTGCCTGTTAATCATCATCTTTACTTATCTTTATCCTGAGTATTTTTATAAGACGTTGCTTATCAACTAGGCTTAAGGCTTGTGACAGCGTTTAAAACTTAATGAATGACGATACCAGGAGACATGTAATATGGCTTATAAAACAGTGAATCCTTTTAACAATCAGCTCATTAAAGAGTACGCGAACCACAATGATGCCGAGATTGAAGTGGCGCTGACAAAAGCGGATGCGCTGTATCATTCTTCGTGGTCGAAGGGCGATATCGATCAGCGGCTTACGGTGTTGCACAAACTGGCCGATCTGATTGACAACCAGCAGGAAGCGTTGGCAAAAATCGCCAGCCGCGAGATGGGGAAACTGATTGCGCAAAGCCGCAGTGAAGTACAGCTCTGTGCGCAGATCGCCCGTTACTATGCCGATAACGCGAAAACCTTTCTGGCACCAGTGAAATACCCGTCTGAACTCGGCGAAGCATGGGTTGAACACCATCCGATTGGCGTCATTATGGCCGTCGAGCCGTGGAATTTCCCGTATTACCAGTTGATGCGCGTGCTGGCGCCAAACTTCGCCGCCGGTAACCCGGTTCTCTGTAAACATGCCAGCATTGTGCCGCAGTGTGCCGAAGCGTTTGCCCATCTGGTACGGGAAGCGGGCGCGCCGGAAGGGGCGTGGACCAATCTGTTTATCTCTTCCGATCAGGTATCGGCCATTATTGCCGATCCGCGCGTGCAGGGCGCGGCGCTGACCGGTTCGGAAAAAGCCGGTAGCGCGGTAGCGGCGCAGGCGGCGAAACACATCAAAAAATCGACGCTGGAACTGGGCGGGAATGACGTGTTTATCGTGCTGGATGACGCCGATCTGGAGAAAGCGGTGGAAACCGGCGTGCAGGCGCGCCTGGCGAATGCGGGCCAGGTTTGTACGGCAGCCAAACGCTTTATTATTCATCAGGATATTGCCGATCAATTCCTGCGCAAATTCACGGACGCTTTTCGCCAGGTCAAGTTGGGCGATCCGCTGGATGAAAGCACCACGCTTGGCCCGCTCTCGTCAAAAGAGGCGCTCGATACGCTGAGCCAGCAGGTGAGCGAAGCGGTGCAAAAAGGGGCGAAACTGCATCTTGGCGGTAAGCCTGCTAAAAGCGAAGGCAACTTCTTTGAGCCGACCATTTTGACCCATATCACGCGCGATAATCCGGCTTACTTTGAAGAGTTCTTTGGCCCGGTGGCGCAAATTTATGTGGTGAATAACGATGATGAAGCCGTTCGACTGGCCAATGATTCGCACTATGGCCTCGGCGGGGCAATCTTCAGCCGCAATATCAAGCGCGCGAAACAGATGGCTTCGCGCATTGAAACCGGGATGGTGTGGATCAACTGGCTGACCGATACCGCCGCAGAGTTGCCGTTCGGCGGCGTGAAGCGTTCCGGCTTTGGCCGCGAACTCTCTGATTTAGGCATTAAAGAGTTTGTGAATCAGAAACTGGTGGTGGTGCGGCAGTAATTTTCCCTTTCCCCCTCCAGCGAGGAGGGGGAATCTTTACATTCCATGATGAAAAAAACAGCAGATCAAAATACAAAAAATGTATATACTTTTTTGTATATACACTCAAGGATGAGAAAAGCATGTCATGGAGTTTGAATGGGACGTCACTAAAGCAAGAAGTAATCAACGCAAGCATGGCATTCGCTTTGAAGAAGCCGTATCGGTTTTCGAGGACCCTTACCATTTGTCCATTCAGGACCGGTTCGAGAATGGCGAATATCGATGGCAAACTATCGGTCTGATGTACGGCATCGTTATTATTCTGGTGGCCCATACCATCCGTTTTGAAAGTGGGCACGAAATTATCCGTATCATCAGTGCCCGCAAGGCTGACAAAAAAGAAAGGGATCGTTATGAGCATGGTTAAACATAAATCGGGTGAGTTGCCAGCGCTCAACAAGCAGCGTGAAGCTGAATTAAAAGCGCTGGCAAATAAATCGGACGAAGAGATTGATTACAGCGATATTCCGTCTACAGATGATGTGTTATGGGCTGGCGCTGTGCGCGGCAAGTTTTTTCGCCCGTTAAAAACGCAGGCGTCGGTGCGTATTGATGCTGATGTGATGGAGTGGTTAAAACGACCGGGGAAAGGGTATCAGACCCGGCTCAATGCCATTTTGCGTGAGGCAATGATGCGCGATTTGCAGAACAAGAAGTAACGGATAATTGCCGGATGGCGCTGCGCTTATCCGGCCTGCGTTCGGCTCTGCAAACGCCTGGCCGGATAAGGCGTTTCGCCCATCAGGCTATTTCTTTAACCCCGCAAAGGCTTCGCGGATCTCCTCTTCCGGCAGTTGCACACCGATAAACACCAGCGTGCTGTGCGGGGTTTCATCGCCCCACGGGCGATCCCAGTCGGCGCTGTAGAGGCGCTGCACGCCCTGGAACAGCAGGCGGTTTGGCTCGCCGTCGATCCACAGCATCCCTTTGTAACGTAATAACTTTTCGGCAAAACTCAGCAGCAGGCTCTCCATCACGCGCGACACCTCGCTGATGTCCACCGGGTAATTGAGTTCTACCACAATCGAACTAATGTCGTTCTGCTTGTCGGCCATAAAGTGGAAGCGCGGCTTCGCGGCGACCACGTTCTCTTCCAGCATAAAACCGTTGGTATTAAACAGGTTCGCCAGCTCGATATCACCGTGAGTAACGGTGTAAATCGGCGCGCGGGCGTTGATGCGGCGCAGGCGTTCGCGCAGTTTTTCGCTTTCGCCAGCAACGTCGGTTTTGCTCAGCAGAATGCGGTCGGCATAGCCAATCTGCGATTGTGCCAGCGTAAACTGGTTCATCTGTTCATCGGCGTGGACAGCATCGACCAGCGCGATCACCCCGTCGAGCAGATAGCGCTGGCAGAGGATCTCATGGGCGAAAAAGGTCTGAATGATCGGGCCGGGATCCGCCATGCCGGTGCACTCGATCACCAGCCGATCAAAGGCGATATCGCCGCGATCGAGGCTGTCGAGCAGATCCAACAGCGCATCTTCCAGCTCACTGGAGCGGCTACAGCAGATACAACCGTTAGTCAGGGTTTTGATCTGCGTGGCGCGATAGCCAATTAATTGATCGTCAACGGAAACTTCACCGAATTCGTTTTCGATGACGGCGATTTTGTAGCCGTGCTGTTCATTGAGGATATGGCGTAAGAGGGTGGTTTTGCCTGCGCCGAGGAAACCGGTCAACAGTGTGACTGCAATTGGGGTCATAACATCTCCTTTAGCAACAGCGGACACCGCCCTTGCCGTCGCCGCCGTAACGCGCCTGCTGGCGTTCGCGGAAGAACTCTTCGTAAGTCATGTACGGTTTATCGGGATGGTTGGTCTTCATATGGTCAACATAGTTGTCATAGTCCGGAATACCAATCAGCATCTTTGCCGCCTGACCGAGGTATTTTTTGGCTTCGCCTAAGTTACCAAACATTATTCTTCCCGGATATTGATTACGCCGGATGGCGGCGTTCGCCTTATCCGGCCTGGGATGACTGCGCCAGTGAGGCCTGTGAAACTCCCCCCACTCAGGGGGGAGTGTGTAGCTATCCGGCACAGGTTTAATGATGTGAAGAGGTTTTCACGCCGCCTTCCGGCACCGGAACATACGGTGTTTCTTTGTCGGTACGCACTTTGTTGTTACGTACGTTCAGCCAGGTTTTGATGCCGTAGAAGATGATGCTGTAAACCACCACCAGGAACAGAATACTCAAACCAGCGTTGGTGTAGTTGTTCACCACGATATGGTTCATGTTGGCAATCTGTTGCGCAGTCAGGTCACCGCCGCCTGCGGCAATCTTCTCTTTGTACTGGTTAGCCATATACAGGAAGCCTTCCAGTTGCGGGTTGGTGCTGAACAGTTTTAGACCCAGCGCCCAGGTGGTGCACAGCAGCAGCCACATGGCCGGAACCACGGTCACCCAGATATATTTGGTGCGCTGCATTTTCACCAGCACCACCGTGCCCAGCATCAGCGCCACTGCCGCCAGCATCTGGTTAGAGATACCGAACAGCGGCCACAGGCTCTTCACGCCGCCCAGCGGATCGACCACGCCCTGATACAGCAGGTAACCCCACAGACCCACGCAGCCCGCCGTACCGATAACGCCTGCGACCAGTGAATCGGTTTTCTTCAGGAACGGTACGAAGTTGCCCAGCAGATCCTGCAACATAAAGCGACCGGCACGTGTACCCGCATCCAGCGCGGTAAGGATAAACAGCGCTTCAAACAGAATACCGAAGTGGTACCAGAAGCCCATATCCGCCATCGGCATGATTTTATGGAACACATGAGCGATACCGACGGCCAGCGTTGGCGCGCCACCGGCGCGGTTCAGCACTGACGGCTCGCCGATATCTTTCGCCGTTTGCAGCACCTGCTCAGGAGAGATAACAAAGCCCCAGGAGCTGACGGTCGCTGCCGCGTGCGCAGTCACATCTTTCAACTGCGCCAGAATCATCGGCGCGTTTTCACCGCCCAGCTCATGCAGGTTCGGCATGGTGATGCCCAGACCGGCTGGCGGGGTGTTCATTGCAAAGTAGAGACCCGGTTCGATAATCGATGCTGCGACCAGCGCCATTACCGCAACGAAGGATTCCATCAGCATGGCGCCGTAACCGATAAAGCGCGCGTCGGTTTCGTTGGCCAGCAGTTTCGGCGTCGTACCGGACGCGATCAGCGCATGGAAGCCAGACACGGCGCCACAGGCGATGGTGATAAACAGGAACGGGAACAGCGCACCTTTCCACAATGGGCCAGTACCGTCAATGTACTGCGTAATCGCAGGCATTTTCAGTTCCGGGTTGAGGATCACGATGCCCAGCGCCAGACCGACGATCACGCCGATTTTCAGGAAGGTCGCCAGATAGTCACGCGGTGCGAGGATCAGCCAGACCGGCAGCAGCGCAGAAACAAAGGCATAACCAATCAGCGCAAAGGTGATGGTGGTGTCTTTAAAGGTCAACGCCGGGCCCCAGTACGGGTCGTGGGCGATAATGCCACCAAACCAGATGGAGGCCACCAGCAGCACAATGCCGATCACCGACACTTCACCCACGCGGCCAGGGCGCAGGAAGCGCATGTAGATCCCCATAAATAGGGCAATTGGCACGGTAGAGCAAACGGTGAACACGCCCCACGGGCTTTCCGCCAGCGCTTTCACCACAATCAGCGCCAGCACCGCGAGGATGATGATCATAATCAGGAAGCAGCCGAACAGCGCGATGGTGCCGGGCACGCGGCCCATCTCCTCTTTCACCATCTCACCGAGAGAGGCGCCGTTACGACGGGAGGAGATAAACAGCACCATGAAATCCTGTACTGCACCGGCCAGCACTACGCCTGCCAGCAGCCACAATGTGCCGGGCAGGTAACCCATCTGCGCGGCCAGCACCGGGCCGACCAGCGGGCCTGCACCAGCGATAGCGGCAAAGTGGTGACCAAACAGCACGTAGCGGTTGGTTGGCACATAGTTAAGGCCGTCGTTATTGATCACCGCCGGTGTGGCGCGGGTCGGATCGAGTTTCATCACCTTTTGGGCGATGTAAAGGCTGTAGTAGCGGTAAGCCACCAGATAGACGGAGACGGATGCAACAACGATCCACAGAGCACTAACGTGCTCGCCCCGGCGTAAGGCGACAACAGAGAGACAGAAAGCACCGATAATCCCGAGAATCACCCAGGGTATGTGCTTGAAAAGTTTTTTAGTATCCATATCAGACCTGGTTTTTTGCAGAATGAGTGAACTGGACTTGAAGTGTTGTTTTGGCTGAATGCTGGCAGCGATCATGACAAATTACGCGCGCAAAGCGGCGATGATTTGACTCAGTGGTCAGAAACGGTTGCTGAGCGGTAAAGGGGTGGCGGTGAGCGGTTTCACTGGCGCGTAAGTGCCGGAAAATATGTGATTTTGATCACACAGAGAAAAACAGTTGGTTGTCTTTTGTTCGGTAAAAAGCGAGCAAAAATAGCACGATGCACCATAAAGTTTTCCTTATCCAGGCCGAAAACCTAACGTCTGTCTATAAGGAAAGAGAAAACATGTTAACTCGCATCAAACTTGTTACCAGTTTATTGCTGGTGCTGGGATTATTTGGCCTTTTACAACTCACTTCCGGCGGCTTGTTCTTTAACGCGCTGAAACACGACAAAGAAAACTTCACCGTTCTGCAAACCATTCGCCAGCAACAGTCCACGCTGAACGCCAGCTGGGTTGCGCTGCTGCAAACCCGTAATACCCTTAACCGCGCCGGGATCCGCTACATGATGGATCAGAACAATATTGGCAGCGGCGCGACGGTCTCCGATCTGATGCAGATTGCCAGCACCTCGCTGAAACAGGCAGAAGCAAGCTGGAATGCTTACCAGGCGCTGCCGCGCGATCCACGCCAGAGCGTAGAGGCTGCGGCAGAGATCAAACGTAACTACGATATCTACCACAATGCGCTGGCGGAGCTGATCCAGTTGCTGGGCGCAGGCAAAATTAATGCCTTCTTCGATCAACCAACCCAGAGCTATCAGGACGGTTTTGAGAAGCAGTACCTCAATTACTTGCAGCAGAACGATCATCTGTATGAAACGGCAGTCAGCGATAGCGAAAGCTCTTACGGCTCTGCCATCTGGATCATTATTACGGTGCTGATCGTGGTGCTGCTGGTGATCATCGGCGTCTGGGCCGGGATCAAACGAGCGCTGATCGGGCCGTTGAACCACCTGATCGACAACATTCGTCATATTGCCGGCGGCGATCTGGTGCAGCGCATTGATGTCCACGGCTCCAACGAGATGGGTGTGCTAGCTGACAGCCTGCGTCATATGCAGAGCGAGCTGGTGCGTACCGTCAGCGATGTGCGTAATGGCGCCAATGCGATTTACAGCGGGGCCAGTGAAATTTCGGTAGGGAATAACGACCTTTCCTCCCGTACCGAGCAGCAGGCCGCTTCGCTGGAAGAGACGGCAGCCAGCATGGAAGAGCTGACGGCAACGGTGAAACAGAACGCCGATAACGCCCGTCAGGCGAGCCACCTGGCGCTGAGTGCCTCCGAAACCGCGCAGAAAGGCGGCAAAGTGGTGGATAATGTTGTGCAGACGATGCGTGATATTGCCGCCAGTTCGCAGAAAATTGCTGACATCATCAGCGTAATCGACGGTATCGCCTTCCAGACTAACATCCTGGCGCTCAACGCCGCCGTTGAAGCCGCGCGTGCGGGCGAGCAGGGGCGTGGCTTTGCGGTGGTGGCGGGCGAAGTTCGCAACCTGGCGCAGCGCAGCGCCCAGGCCGCTCGTGAAATCAAAAGCCTGATTGAAGACTCCGTCGGTCGCGTTGAACTGGGTTCTACGCTGGTGGAAAGCGCTGGCGAAACGATGGGTGAAATCGTCAATGCGGTGACCCGCGTGACCGACATTATGGGGGAAATCGCGTCTGCCTCCGATGAGCAGAGTCGCGGTATCGACCAGGTGGGTCTGGCGGTTTCCGAGATGGATCGGGTGACGCAGCAGAACGCCTCGCTGGTGGAAGAGTCCGCTGCGGCGGCGGCGGCGCTGGAAGAGCAGGCCAGCCGTTTGACGCAGGCAGTTTCGGTATTTCGCATTAACCAGCAGCAGCGCAAGCAGAACAGCGCGACGCCAGCCCAGTCCGCTCCGGCAAGCTCGCAGCCGCGTAAAGCGGTGGTGACCGATACCGGTGATAACTGGGAAACTTTCTGACGGTTATTTGCGCCCTGTAATGCAGGGCGCGTTTTCCCCCCGCTTCCCCGTGCTATGCTCACTGCATCCTTTCGTGGAGAAGCCTTATGAACTTCGTCGCTATCCCTGCCATTCACTACAGTTGCACGCAACTTGCCGCCCTGGTTGGGCAATGTTTTGAAGGTTACAGCATGCCGTTTTCGTTGCCGCCAGCGGTATTTGCCCAGCGTTTTAGCGCCGAAGGGCTAAGCCTCGTGGACTCCTGCGTCTGGCTGGATGGCGAGGAACCTGCAGCGGTGGCCCTGATCACCCGGCGCGGCGCATCGGCGAGGCTGGCAGCGTTCGCCATTCGCCCGCAGTATCGGGCGCAGGGGCTGGGCAAACGGCTCCTCCCTCCCTTAATAACCGCGTTGCGCGATAAGGGCGTGCGGTTGCTGCGACTGGAAGTGATTCAGGATAATCATCCGGCGGTTGCTTTGTATCACTCACTCGGCTTTACCACCGTCCAGCCACTGTATGGCTTTCAGGGCGCGAAGGAGGTGGACGGCGAAGATAATGCGTTGCGGGAAATTGATCCGCTGATCGTGGTGCGCAAAGCGGTCTGCGAGAGTAATGCCTCGCTCTCCTGGCTGACCGATCCGCTCTCTGCCGCATCATTACCGGCGCGGGCGTTTGAGTACCGCAATCATGCGCTGGCGGTGGTTGCCACGCACATGGAGACGCCGCAGCTACGGTTTATTTATGTGGAGCCGGAGTATCGGCGCAGAGGATTTGCCAGTGAACTTTTGCAGGCGTTGAATCAGCATTTTCCCGGTCTGAGCACCTCGGTGGTGGTGCCCGGCGCGTTTGCGCCGCTGTTCGAACGTGCGGGTTACAGCAGGCTTGCGCTTAGCCAGTATGAGATGAAGGCTGACCTGTAACGGCCAGCCTTCGATTTTTAACCTTCGTCACTCAATACTTTGATTTCCGCCAGCCCGATTCCAAGCTGACGCGGCGAGTGGCCGAGAATATTCCCTTCGTTGGTGGATTGCGGGTCCGGCGGGACAATCACCAGCGTGCTGCTGCGGGACGGATTATTGAAGCGCAATGTCGTGGTGCTGAGCGTGTTATCCAGCGTCAGGGTTTGCTCTTCATCGCCGACACGCACCGGAATAGGGCGGTTGGCGTTCGGGCCATACGCTTTGGCGGTAATGACCAGTTCGAAATGTTCCGGCAACGGCTGGTTATATTCAATCGACACTTCTTTGCCCAACTGCGCGTTGGACCAGCGCCCCCAGCTTTCCGGACGGGAAATGCCGTTGAATGCTTTCACCTCTTCCGGCGCGCCGGGAACGTTGAAGACAAAGCTGTCGGCTTTGTAGCGAATGTTGTTATCGAGGATCTTCAGCGTATCGACATTATTCTGGTAGCGATCGGCGCTGATCACGCTCTCTTTAAACGCGGTTTTGCCTTTCCACAATGCCTTATCAATATGCTGAACCTGCTGTTCGCCGCCGAGCTGCCCCTGCGAGACGCACCAGTCGGTAGAGAGCGCCAGTTCTGGCGACCACAGGCGCGCCATTTTGTAGCACTGATCGATCCACACGAAGTTATCGCGCGGCGCAAAGTCGGCAAGCTGGAAGCGCAGCGGCGCGGAGTATTCGCTTTCCGGCAGCGGTTCAACGCGATGACTGGAAACGCGCACCAGCAGTGGTAAACGGAACTCGCTGCCGGAGAAGGCGACCATCTGTTTCTGGCTATCCACCGTGAACTCTTTCATCGTTTTCGGGAAGTTCCACAGGCGAATGACGTCCGGTTTCCACGCCAGCACTTTCTCTTTCATATTCAGGAATACACCGGAGAGCGACTGGCCGGAAATACTGCTGCGCCCAAGGCCGAGGAAGTTGTCGCCGCCGAGGATATCAAGCACGGTTGCGCCGTTATCCAGCGTGCTGCGTTTGATCCCGGAAACATCCTCCTGGCGCTCATCGCCGCGCATCACAAAGAACAGATCGCTACGATCTTGTTTGTTGAGGTATTTCCATGCCGTGTTGTTCATCGCCAGATGATCGGAAGAGACCACGATCACCGTGTCTTTAAACCACGGCGACGCTTTGATCTTATTGATCAACGCCGCGATATGCTGCTGGCTGCAGGTGACGGCGCTGAATGACTGGTTCGGCTTGCCATCATAGCTGTAACTTTTTCGCTCGCAGGTGCGCGAGATAAAACCATCCGGATGGTGCGTATCGACGGTCAGCGCGAACAGCGAGAAGCGTTTGCCCGCGCGCGACAGCTCTTCGTAGCGTTTCCAGACGGCATCCAGCACCGTATCATCGTAGAAGCCCCAGTCATTACGGTAGTGGGGATCGGCGACCTGGTTTTTCAGCTCTTCTGCGCCAACGAGGTAATCAAAACCGTGCGATTTCAGGAACACATCTTTCCCGGCAAAGCGCAGATTCGCGCCCTGGATAAAATGGTTCTCGTAGCCGGAATTTTTCAGAATGTCGCCGAGGCAAAGATTCTGCGGGAAGAAACTGGATACCGAAGCGGAAGCGTTGCCTTCAAAAGGCGCGAACAGTGGAATGCCGCACTGTGAGGCGACCATGCCAGCGATGGTGTAATCCGTGCCGGGGAGTTGTTCCGTATGGCTAAAGTCGAGGCTTTGCGCCTTCAGCGCGCCCAGTTCCGGCGCCAGTCCAGGAAATGTCTCTTCATTGAAGTAGGTACGCTCCAGACTTTCGCCGTAGATGTAGACCAGGTTGAGTTTCGGTTCCGGGATCTTCTTCGCCGGGACTTTATAAAACGTGGCGAAGTCGGGATCGCCCTCGCGCGTCTGGGATTTCACCAGTTCGGTGATCTGGCGGAATGCCGGGCTGGCATCGACCGAACCCAGCGCCAGCGCCAGTGCCAGCAAGCTGTAGCCAAAATGATGGGGCAGATGGCGACGGCGGCGCAGTACCCAGCCCAGCGCGCAGAACAACGCCACCAGCGCGAGAACCAGCCCCGCTCCGGGTAACATGTATTTGCTGATGCCCGCACCGGTCAGACTGTTGGTGAGGGTATACAACACTGCGTCGTTAATGCCATCGCCGGTAAAGTAATTACTGGCGTACAGCATGATATTCAAAATAATAAACAGGCCCAATACCAGCAGCGTTGCAGTAAACCACCAGCTATTTCGCCCCGCCTTACAGGCGTAAATCACAACCGAGGCGATAAACAGAGCAATAGAGAGCAACTCGGACAACCGTCATTCCTCATCAAGACCAGACATATTGCTGGTTAATCATTTTTGTGACAGAAGAACTAATTTAATGGTGATGTCACACTGCTGCAATTGTAGTGTCACTTTATTCTGAGTTGATTCAGAAATGGTTTAGAAAACGACAATTTTGTTGTGCATCACGTCTGTGAACTGGCGGAACGGTGGAGAAAGAGAGGGGAAAATGCCGCGTTCAGGCCGAAAAAGCGCTCAACGCGGCGGAAGATCAGGAGAGGAAGTTGACGCCCTGTTTCAGAACAATATCGCAGGCTTTTGACTTCACTTTTTCTGCCAGCGGTGTGCTGCCGATGTTGCTCAGGTTCAACTGCTCGCCGTTTTTGGTGTTCAGCATACCCTGAAGGCCATCCAGATAATTGGTGTCCTGTTTCTGCTGGCTGGCGCCGAGCCCCAGTTTATCCAGCACCTGGTTTTTTACATTCTCGGTGTTGGTGAGCGAGGAAAGCTTGTTTTTGGCGCACCAGGACATTACGCCTGCCGCATTGTTCATGGTATTTGAACTGAGCGCCTGATTACCGCCGTTAAGCAGGCCGGTCAGGGAGGAGAGCGACAACCCACCCTGCTGCGAAGCGGTGCTGCTCGTGTTTTTCTGGCTGAGCTGGTTTGCAGCGCTGGAGAGCGTATCCTGCCAGGAAGCGGCGTTGGCAAAGCTGGTTAGCAGGGCGCTGCTGATGGCAGCAGCGCAGAGCAGGCGTTTGGCGAATTTCATATCGTGCATATCCCGATGTTTCAGTAAAACGCTGAGTATACACCTGCGCAGATCCGCCACAGAGGTGAAAACTCTCAATACTCTTTACCGGTGACGCGGCTACGGTAGCTCTCCCAGTTGAAGATCACCCACAGACTGTTGCCGAGACGCATCCTGTCCATTACGCGCTCGCCCAACAGTTTATTCATCTCTTCCAGATTACTGTTAGTGAGCATGCCGGTCGGGCGTTTGGACGAAGAGCGCCTGTCGACTATCTGATTGATAATGACTTTTTCGTAGCGAGATTCTGTCTGCATGCCGATTTCGTCAATCACCAGCAGATCGACGCTGCTTAAATCGTTCAGCAACTGTTCTTCGCTGCTTTCGCGATTGCCGAACGTCTCTTTCATGGCAGACATAATGTCGGCAACGGTAATGATCAGCACCGATTTCCCGCGCAGCAACAGCTCATTGCAGATGGCCGCAGCAAGGTGATTCTTGCCGGTGCCTGGTTTGCCGGAAAAGATAAAACTGGCGATATTACCGTCAAACTCTTCGACATATTGCCGCGCCTGGCTGAGGGCGCGCATCTGGCCCTCCGTTTCGACCCGGTAATTTTCAAAAGAGCAGTTCTGGTGCAGCGGACGAATGCCGGAGCGATTAAAAGTGCGCTGCATTTTCATTGCGCGGTTTTCTCGCTCCAGCGCCGCCGAACGGATTTCGCCCTGTTCTTTCTGCCAGGCCATTAGCTCCTCGCCCGTTTTAAAGGCGGGCTCAGTGTTGGCGGGCATCATCTTTTGCAGTCGCTTCATCAATTCGCCGACGTTTTTCATCGTTATCCTCTAAAACCTGGTGGGATTTGATTGTCCGGTTCTGACAGTGCATTGATATCGCGTTTCGCCGCGCCATTCTGGCTGGTACGACCGATTTGTACGCTGCGCGCCAGCTTTTGCTGCCACTGCACATGGTGGAACACCTTGCCTTCGGCCTGCCAGTAGGCAACAAACGAAGCCAGTTCTTCTGGCGTAACGGGCTGCGTTAACGCAATGCCCCACAACGCAGCCAGACGCTGGAAGTCTGCATCCGGTTGCCAGCCAGCGTACATGGCGAATTTGCCCATCGGCACATTCACCGGCGCGGCGGTGGGCTCTTCATAAAATTGCGCATCAAGGGCAATGTCGCTGGCTGGCCGCGCAAGGCGGGCTTCAAGTTCCAGTAATTGCTCAAGGCGCTGCGGCGTAACGGCATAAAACGCGGGGCTGTTATTGGCAAAAACAGCGACAGCACCGCCTTCCGCGCGGGCCAGGACACTGGCGTGATCGCGCACAAATTCATCAATGCCGATGACATTCGATGTCAGGATTTTGGAAGACATAACGCGTTCTCAAACAGGATTACTACGGATAAGGCGCTCTGTGTTTTTTTCGCACAGGCATAATGACACATAGTAACACAGTGAGCGGAAAGGGCAGTACAGCATGAAAAAAGCCGGGTTTCCCCGGCTGTTGCTTTTACCAAAGTGTTCGCTTGCGCGTTACGCAATAATGTTCAGCGTAACGTCGATGTTGCCACGGGTAGCGTTGGAATAAGGGCAAACGATGTGCGCGGCATCGACCAGTTTTTTCGCTTCGGCTGCGTCCATACCAGGCAGATGGATATTCAGTTTCGCTTCGATACCGAAACCGGTAGGCAGCGGACCAATGCCGACTTCACCTTCGATAAACGCCTCTTTCGGTATGGCGATTTTGTCGCGGCCCGCGACGAACTTCATGGCGCCCAGGAAGCAGGCGGAGTAACCCGCAGCGAACAGTTGTTCCGGGTTGGTCACTTCACCGCCCGCACCGCCCATCTCTTTTGGCACGCCCAGTTTGACATCCAGAACGCCGTCTGAAGAGGTTGCGCGGCCGTCACGGCCTCCGGTGGCTTTAGCTTTAGCGGTGTAGACGACTTTTTCTAATGACATGGCTGGTTCCTTAATTATCTTGAGAGTTTGCTATAAAATAGCGTGCTATTTAGTTGGTTGAGATAAACTCCCCGCAAAGGGAGTTCATGCCCGTTGAAAGTTCTGGCGAAGCTGTTCCAGTTGCTGCTTGATATCGTGCAGCGTCGCGTTATCGCAGGCCATCGCACAGCCTACCGCTTCCGGAATGGACGTCGCTTGCTGCTGCAATGCGCGCCCGCTTTCGCTTAACGTAATCACTACTTGCCGCTCGTCCTGGCGTGAACGCTGACGGCGGATCAGCCCTGCGCTTTCCAGCCGTTTAAGCAGCGGCGTCAGCGTTGCTGAATCCAGAAACAGGCGCTCACCAATCTCTGACACGGTGATATCGTCCTGCTCCCACAGCACCAGCATGACCAGATACTGTGGATAGGTAAGATTCAGCGGAGCCAGAAGCTGTCGGTAAAGCTTATGCAGCGCCAGGTTTGTTGAGTAGAGTGCAAAACAAAACTGGTTATCTAAGGCGAGCTGCGCGTTTTTGGTCGGTGTCGTTTTCATGTTTTTTAATATATGTAGTGTGCGATTTAATTGCAAGATATTTTTTACGGACAGGTATAACGCAGCACAACCTCGACTGCCATCTCCCGATAGTACTGGCGCTGCGCAGTCGCATCAGGGTTCTCTTCAAACAGCATGGAAAAAGAGTAGCTGTTGGCGACGTAGTGAAAACTGAAACTGCTCATCAGACGGTGAACATCGCGGGCATTGACGTTTTTATTAAACAGCCTTTTTTGCTGGCCGCGGCGGAGAATATCTTCCAGTAAGGTCAACGCGCTGCGGTTCACATCGCGCAGCAGAACCGATTGCTGTATAAAACGCCCGCGCTGCATGTTCTCCATACAGATAATACGAATGAAATCAGGGTGATCGGCATGGTAATCGAAAGTGCTTTCGACCAGTTGCACCATCGCCTCTACGGGTGGCATATCCGCAAGGTTCAGCTTTTTCTCGCTGCGGCGAATCATGGTGTAAACGTATTCAAGTACCTGTAAATAGAGGTTTTCTTTGGTTTTGAAATGGTACACCACCATGCGTTTTGTGGTGGTGGCGCGCTCGGCGATTTGCTCCATGCGTGCGCCTGTCAGGCCGTATTCGGCAAACAGAGCGATGGCGCTAATGAAAATTTTGTCTTTCAGGTTGGATTCGTCAAAACGTTCGGAAAGATCGCTGCCATGGTGTTCCACATCCACTCCTTACTGGCCGTCATTTGTCTGTGGATTATCACCATGGCCGCGACAGAAAACAAATCTCAAACGCGCGGGCGTCTGCGGTATATCCACAGGCCGGGAATCGACAGGCCAATAGAAAGCGCGCCAACGATCGATGAGGCTTTCAGGAAATTCGTCAGTAACAGGATCATTAACTCTTCGCTGTAACCGAAGTGGCCGATTTTCACCGCGGAAACCATCGCTGTGTAGGCCGAGATGCCCGGAAACATCGGAATGACTGCCGCCACGGTAAATACTTTAGGATGCGCCAGATACCATCGCGACCAGCGAATGCCTATCGATCCGACCAGCATAGCGGCCACAAAGGTTGACCATTCGATATTAAAACCCCAGTACATCAGCGCAAAGCGGGAACCGTGGCCCAGTGCGCCCAGGAGCGCACACCAGGGCAGGGCGCGATGCGGAACGTTGAAAACCATGGCAAACCCGACTGCGGGGATTGCGGCCAGCAACATATCTTGCATAAGTGCCAGAACAAAGGCGATTACATCCATCCGCGTAGCCCCCACAGTGTCATTGCCATCACCACGCCGATACAGGTGGCGAGGGTTAATAAGCTGGCGATGGCCCAGCGCGCAAGACCCGTGTTGATATGGCCTTTGAACATATCGGCAACCGCGTTGATCAGCGGAAAACCGGGTACCAGCAACAGCACGCTGGCGGCCATGGCGACAGTGGATGAATGAATAAAGGCAGGAAGTGTCAGCATCAAACCGGAAACGGTGGTGGCCACAAAGGCGGTAATGCAGAAATTAATCTGTGGATGCATATGGCGATTCGCCAGTAGCAGCCGCACATACATCGCCACGCTGCTGGCGCAAAAGGTAATAAATGCGCCGTCCCAGCCGCCTTTATTGAGTTTGCAGAAACAGGCGCAGGAAAGGCCAACCATCAGCGTGACCAGCCAGCGTGGGTAGCGCAGCGGTTTAACCTGGGCAAACCGCTTTTCAACGTCCCTCGCATCCAGCAGCTTATGTTCGGTCATGATCACGATATGCTGTATTTCCGTTACTACGTGCATATTGATGCCGCGATCGCTGTTTTTACGCGTTGAGGTCAGGCATTGCCCGTCTTTGATGGTTGTCAGAACGATGGCATTAGAGGAGATGAGACTTTCAACGCTGTCCATACCCAGCGCGATGCCCAGACGTGTTGATAGCTCTTCCACTAATGCGCTCTCTGCGCCATGCTGCAACAAAAATAGCCCACACTGAATACACAGCCGCGTAATAGCGCGCTGTGATGACTGGTCTGTTTGCATGATTACCCTGGTATCTGTTAACACAACGCTCGCGAAGGATGGAGCGTAAAAGATAGTTTTAGCACAGGTGACAGGCAGAATGGCGCTCAGATAGATCAAGATTTGTGCAGTAAGTCACGCTGAAGTTTGCTCTGAAGTTTTCTTAAATTATGTGGTTAAGAATTCATTTAAGGTTTTTTTATAAAAAATTATATGAAAAGAAAAGGGGCGGTATTATTTGCGACTAACGGCCTGGTTTTCATAAAGTATTTCTTAAACATTTGTTAAGATTATTGTTTTTATCTTAATTATATTGTCTTTGATTATTTTAAATTTCCTTTTTATTTTTTAATAATACGCGAGATAATCTGGCGGGCGATATGTTATATTGACATGTAAGTTGGTAATACTATAATTCCGGCTCTTTATGTTTGACCCCAACTCATAAATTTCGCCAATTCTTACGGCGACGCTTATCCAGATAATGTCATTATCTGTGGTTATTATTGGTTCCTATTGGAAAAAAGTCATCGTGCGGATTGATAGAACTCGCAAATGGACGTGGAGATTTTATGTTATCAGCAGACAACACTCATGGGATTGTTATTAGCCAGACTCCGGTTCTCAGGGCCGGGATTGGCGGTATACTTAAACGCAATTTTCCTGAATACATCCTCAATTATTATTCCTGTGTAGAAGAGATAGATCTGCTGCAATTAAAGAGCGCTCGCCTGGTTATTGTTGATATCTCTGACGAGCTTTTCTACGCGAGAAGACGCTGTCAGAATTATTATTCTCTTTTTTCTCAAAGTGATAGCTCACACTGGATCTTTTTCACTCCACGTACGGTGCTGCCTGTGGCAATGGAGTTTTTGTTACGCCCGCGTATCACGTTACTCTCCAGCCAGGAACCCGTTGAAGGGGTGATTAATGCTATTCGCCATGGATATGGGAGCGAGGGAGAAATTAGCCAGGCGCTTATGCCAGAGGGAATGAGCAGAAGTGCCGCTGATGCTCCCCTAAGTAAAATACTTACCCTATCTGAACGTAACGTGTTACGTCTTCTTGGAAAAGGCTGGGGAATAAACCAAATTGCTATGCTGCTCAAAAAAAGTAATAAAACAGTGAGCGCGCAGAAAAATAGTGCAATGAGACGGTTATCATTACGGAGTAATGCAGATTTATATATATGGATTAATAGCAGCCAGGGAATGGCTGAGTTGAATTCAGGCGCGATGTATGGAGACCGAAATGAATGGAAAATAGCTACAAAAAGGGAAATGTCGCCATTATTGAAAAGTGCACAATGAGTCGGGAGGGATTACGACATTTATTTAGTGAATCGTCTATTAATCAGTATTCGTTTCATTTTTTTAAAGAGCATTCGGTGTTTCATCAGACACTGAAGCACACGCCTTTTTTTTCCGTTATCTATTCACTTTTTGGGCACCGGAAAGAGCGGCGGGAGTGCCTGATGTGTTTGCACTGGCTTTCGCTTTCTCACCCGGGTGTTCAGCATATTGTTCTGGCGGGGGACGATCGGGAAGCCCAGCTGGTCGGGCATCTCTCTCCCTCGCGGCTGCATGGTATTTTGAGCAAATCCTCTCCGCTGCCTGTGTTACAGGAGCAATTGGGGATGCTACTGGGTGAAACCCGGCGCATTAATGAGAACATGATTAATAATTGGTACGTGAGCCAGTGCCGGATGCTCAGCCCTACAGAGTGGGAGATCCTGAATTACCTGACGCGCGGTTTTTCGCTGGCCGAGATAGCCTCGCTGCTGGATCGGAACGTGAAAACCATCCGCGCGCATAAATTCAATGCGATGACGAAGCTGGGCGTTACGTCTGACGTCGGGTTATTGGATGCCGCAGATATTCTGACCTGGAGGCCACCAACTCCTCGTTCAGCGTCGGAGTTGATGTAGTTCAGCGACGTTTAAGCGCCAGGCGTGCTGTACCTGGCGCTGAGACGTTACAAGCAAACGTCAATCCATTTTGCGCGAGTAAGTTCAGCCATTCGCTCAGGAGAAATGCGGACTGCGCTGTGGATAGCTCCCGCAGCGGGCAGGACTTCCGGATACTGTTTTAGTGAGATATCACAATAGATTGCCAGTGGGTTTTCTAGCCCAAACGGACAGACGCCGCCCACCGGATGCCCGGTAACCATAACAACCTCATCGCTGCTCAGCATGCGAGCCTTCGCGCCAAAGGTGTTTTTCAGTTTTTTGTTATCCAGACGCGCATCGCCTTTAGCAACCACGAGAATGACTTCGTTTTTCACTTTTAATGACAGCGTCTTGGCGATTTGCCCTGGTTCAACATGGTGCGCGGCGGCGGCCAGTGCAACAGTCGCGGTACTTTGGTTCAGTTCAATAATATCGATATCGGGGGCGTTGTCGGCAAAGAATTGCCGCACGGACTGCAAACTCATGATGTTCTCCTGCCTGGGACCGCCATTAATCTGTCATAAGCCTGTTATCCATGTAAATATCCCGATGTAACAAACCTCTCTACAAAGTTTCTCGATCGCCTTCACAATCGCGGAAACCGGTTACAGTAACCGGTTGCAGTGTCCACATCGTGGGTTAATACTGATTTTGTCCTTCCTTCTGTACATAAAATCAAATAAAGAGCCGTCTATGAAACCTACACTGCTTTGTCGTAATGCTGGTTTAAAAAACCGCATGGTTTCAAACCTAAAAATGGATCGCTGCACGGCAAAACATTCGCTGGTGCGCTTATTTTTTTAGCCTGACAGGAGAGCTGATATGTCTGCTAACCATGCTGCGTTTAACCTGATTTTCCGGTTTATAGAAAACTACGTCAGCCCGATCGCCGGGCGGATCTCTTCTCAACGTCATGTTATGGCCATCCGTGACGGCTTCATTTCTGCGATGCCGTTTATGATTGTTGGCTCATTCTTATTGGTCTTTGCCTATCCGCCCTTTTCACCGGATACCACCTGGGGCTTTGCACGCGCCTGGCTGGATCTGGCGAAACAGTATGAAGGTCGGATCCTCACGCCTTTCGATATGACGATGGGCGTTATGTCCATTTATATCTGTGCGGCGATTGCTTATAACCTCGGTAAGCATTACGTGAAATCGCACCAGCTCGACCCTTTCATGTGCGCAATGCTGTCGCTGATGGCGTTTTTACTGGTTGCGGCACCGAAAACCAACGGTACGCTTCCGGTGGATAGCCTGGGCGGAACCGGTATTTTCACCGCAATACTGGTGGCGATTTACTGTGTCGAAATGATGCGTTTCCTGAAGGCGCACAACATTGGCATTCGCCTGCCGGACCAGGTGCCGCCGATGATCAAAAACTCGTTTGATCTGTTGATCCCGGTGCTTGTCGTCGTATTGACGCTCTACCCGTTAAGCCTGCTGATCCAGTCGCAGTTCAATATGCTCATCCCACAGGCGATTATGGCGCTGTTCAAACCGCTGGTGGCGGCGGCGGATTCTCTTCCGGCGATCCTGCTGGCGGTGATTATTGCTCATCTGTTGTGGTTTGCCGGGATTCACGGCGCGGCTATTGTTTCGGGCATGCTGCAAATGTTCTGGTTAACCAATCTGGGGATCAACCAGAGCGCGCTGGCGCAGAGCGCACCGTTACCGCATATCTTTATGGAAGCATTCTGGACTTTCTTTATCGTGATAGGTGGCTCTGGCGCGACAATGGGGCTGGTGTTCTGCTATTTACGCAGCCGCTCGGTTCACCTGCGCTCGATTGGCCGGTTGAGCGTCGTGCCCAGCATCTTCAATATCAATGAGCCGGTGATTTTCGGCACCCCGATCGTCATGAATCCGGTGTTCTTTATTCCTTTCCTGCTGGCGCCGACGGTCAATGCCATTATTGCGTGGGCAGCCATGAAGCTGGATCTGATCGGCAGAGTGATTTCTGTTGTGCCGTGGACCGCGCCTGCACCGATTGGCGGAGCGTGGGCGCTCGGCTGGGATTTCCGTGCCGCGATCCTTGTCGTACTGCTGGCCTGTATTTCTGCCGTCATCTATTTCCCTTTCTTTAAAGTGTATGAGAAACAACTCCTGGAGCAGGAAGCGGAAGAGGCACAGCGTACAGAGGATGAAAAACAGGTCGCTTAAAACAGGATCAAGGAGAATCATGCGGGAGGCGTAATGCCTCCCTGATTATTTCAGCGTGCAGTCACCACACTGTTGCACATCCGGCAACCGGTAGCGCTGGCAGCAGGTACGACGTACCAGCGCGCCATCGCGCAGCACAACAGTGCGCCACAGCGGATTGTCGCTGCCGTCGGAAAGCTGTTTTTCGAAGAAGCAGGTCTGGCGTAATGCCGCGACGCGTGCTTCACCCAGCAGCGGGATAATCTCACCCAGACACCAGTTGATCAGATAGCCGGTGTTGCTCCAGATAAGTTTGCCGTTGATATCGCCCGTGGCTTCCAGTGCCTGAACTACCGGGAGCATCGCCTGCGAAACCAGTGCGGTAATCCGTTGCGCATCATTTTGTGACGTCAGTTGATGGTCCTGCTGCACATCAATCCAGAAACAAGCCGCGCGGCCCGTTTCATGAAATTCAACGTGAAAATGTTCAGGCGCGAGGTTAATCGCGCTTTTTTGCGTTAACAGCGCCAGTAGCAAGGGCGGCACCATTAATCCCAGATACCATTGCGCCCATAGTGACAGCAGCGGTTTGTTTTCGCGCGGCTGCGCCAGTTGATGACGGTAAATATGATCGGAATAGGTCGCAATCAGCGATTGCAGCGCGGCAGGGCGTGACCATTCTGCCAGCGTCTGTGCTTGCCAGGGCGCTGGCTCGTTAAGGCGAATAAAATCGAGCAGGTGGGCGCGCGTGCTGGCGATGGTTTCCCGCATAGCATTAGCCAGCGAATCGCGTTCGTCAACGAGACGGCTTCGCCAGATAACATGTTCAGTGATCGATGCGGTACGGTAGGTCATGGCGCCAGCTGGATGCGGAATCTAAATGATAATGATTGCTAATCCTAGCCAGAGGTAAAATCGATAGCAAGATTTTTATCGTAAAGTTAGCGCGGCTACGCCTCAGGCGAGGCGCAATTCCCCGCTGACCAGAATATTATTGCGGCCCAAGTGTTTAGCTTCGTATAACGCTTTATCTGCCCGCTCAATAGCGGCGTCGATATTGTCATCCAGCAACGGTGCAATACCAATGCTGATGGTGACATTCGTGGCGACACTTTCATTAAACATATGCGGGATCTTCAGATCGTACACTTTCTGACGAATACGCTCGGCGGCCAGGCGCGCATGTTCCAGATCGGTATTATTCAGCAGGATCATGAATTCTTCACCGCCAAAGCGCGCGACGATATCGCGGGAACGCACGGCATCGCGCAATGCGGCAGAGACGCGAATCAGCGCCTGATCGCCCATCATATGGCCGTAGTGGTCGTTATAAGCTTTGAAGTGGTCGATATCCAGCAGCAGCACAAACCGCGAACTATCATCCAGTGCCAACAGGTTATCGATTTTGGATTGCAGGCCGCGGCGGTTATACAACCCGGTAAGAGGATCCAGCATGCTCAAATCGTTCAGGGTTTTCCGTTCTTGCATTAAACGGTTCATTAACGCCTGGGCGAAATTATCATTACGCTTCTGAATCGCATGTTGTATGGAGATACCTAATACCGGCAAAGCAAAACTAAATATTAAACGGAGCTCGCTCTCCGATCCGGAGAAATAGATGCAAGCGGCAAATACCGGCAATGAGTGCAGCAGAAATGCGGCAATGTTATTAGAAAAAGCAATCGAGCCAATAAAGAGGACATTCAGCAGCGCGATCAACAAATACGATGAGGCGTTGTGCTGGAGTAAGTCGATCTTCACGATCACATGCCATGCCCAAAGACTGCCGAACATAAGAGAAATCAATGGGATACTGATTTTCTTTTTCGGATAGTGTCTGTGCCATGCGGGCAACACGACGCTGACCGCAAAAATAATACACGCTGGCAGTGTGAAGGCGCGCAGGTTATAGAGCGGCAGAGCCATGGAGAACATTGCTGAGAGTGCATTGAGCAGCAAGAAGAGTCGCAGAGACAAACGATATCTCTTGTTACACAGAGATTGCCAGGTTTGTAATGTCATACCTAAAAATCGTTATTTATCCACAATGTAACACTACGCAGTGAGTCGATAAGAAAAGAAATAACGCGAAGAAACAGTCATCGCGAAAAATTAGTGATTTGGAATTTTATTTAAGCAGCGCTTAATTTATCACCTTAAGGAATGTCTGTCATCAGAAGATGAGCGATCTTCATACTGCGGTATTGGCAGCATGCTGACAAATGAGAAATGATGTCATATGATATTGGTTATCATTATCATTATCGCTATCGGAGATGAAAACATGTTGCAGCGTGTGCTGGGAAGTGGTTGGGGGATCGTCTTACCGGGCATGATTGTTGCCGTTCTGGCACTGGCTGATCTTTCGATCGATGCATGGCGGATGGTGATTTTGCTGGGTTTATTGCTGACTCCGGCAATGCTTTACCATAAGCGGTTACGGCATTTTGTTTTGTTGCCTTCGGGTGTTGCGCTGGTTGGGGGAATGATAATGATGCTGCTGAATTTGAAAATGATGGTGTAACAGGGGAGTCATACAGGGAGAGATATAAGATATCTGGTGCGAGGGGGGGGACTTGAACCCCCACGTCCGTAAGGACACTAACACCTGAAGCTAGCGCGTCTACCAATTCCGCCACCTTCGCACAGTCATCTTACTTTTTAGATATCGCCTCGTTGGTGCGAGGGGGGGGACTTGAACCCCCACGTCCGTAAGAACACTAACACCTGAAGCTAGCGCGTCTACCAATTCCGCCACCTTCGCACAGTGCGAGCGATATCTGCGTGGTTTATGGTGCGAGGGGGGGACTTGAACCCCCACGTCCGTAAGGACACTAACACCTGAAGCTAGCGCGTCTACCAATTCCGCCACCTTCGCATACCATCGATACCGTTGAAGTATCGTTACCACGGAGGCGCATTCTAGATGTTTTCAACTTTTCGTCAATAGTTAATTGCTGAGAGCAACACTGATTGCTGCAAAAATGGGCGCTGTGAATGGGTAACGCGGAGATGCCCGGCGAACAGCGCTCGCCGGGAGAAGAGTGATTATTTCAGCGCCTGGCGCGTCATCACTGTGCGGTAAACCTTGAAACGTCCGGTCTGGGCGAGCACTTCATGGAAACCGAAGATCTGATCTAATAGGTCCGGGTACGGCAGGAAGGCGTTAGCGACAATGCGCAGCTCGCCGCCGCTGTTCAGATGGCGCACCGCGCCGCGTATCAACGTCTGCGCGGCTTCAAGACTGGTTTGCAGGCCATCATGGAACGGCGGATTGGAGATAATCATATCGAAGCGGCCAGTGACTTCAGAGAAGACATTGCTGGCAAAAACCTCACCTTCAAAGCCATTGGCAGCAAGCGTCGCGCGGCTGGCTTCTACCGCCGGAGCGGAAACGTCGCACAGGGTTAAACGCACTTTCGGCGAATGGCTCGCCAGCACCGCTGCCAGTACACCGGCACCGCAACCAACATCCAGCACTTTGCCTTTCGTGTGCGGCGTCAGGGTCGAGAGCAACAACTGGCTGCCTACATCTAATCCGTCACGGCTAAAGACGCCCGGCAGGGTTTTGATCGTCAGATCGCCCAGCGCATACTCGCCCCAGAAACCATTCGCATCAAAGTCAGATTTCTTCTCCAGACGACCGTAATACAGACCGCAACGACGCGCGCTGTCTATTTTATTGAGCGGGCAATACGCAGCCAGCATCTGCTCGGCGCTTCGCACGCCGCTACGGTTTTCGCCGACGACGAAAATATCGCAGCCCACTGGCAGCAGTGACAGCAGGTTCATTAATTGAAACTGCGCTTCAGGTTTGTTTTTGGGCCAGTAATAGATCAGCGTATCGACCTCACCGACCGTCTCGCTGTCAGCGATCAGGCTGTAGCAGGCGCGTTCGCCCATCGGCTGGCTTAAGGTTTGCCACTGGTGAAACTGTTGCGTCCAGGCACGGCTTTCAGCCGTCTCCAGACGAGCGGGCAGGTCATCCTGCAAATCACCGGCAAACAGAATGCGGTTGGTTTCGAAATCGTCACTGTGGCGCAGCAAGACTTCACTTGCCGGGGTAAAAGCAGACATGAATGGGGGTTCCTCGTTTAAATCAGGCGGCGATTATACACGTTATCCTTCAAACTGCCTCTTTGTTGGCTTCACCTTTGCACCCCAGTCACTTACTTATGTAAGCTCCTGGGGCTGCGCAGTCTTGCCGCCTCGACGCAGTGTGAATGATTTTGTGTATACACGTTATCCTGCAAACTGCCTCTTTGTTGACGAACGTCGTTGATGGCGAATTTTCGCCGGGTTTGCTATATTTGCGCGCCTGACACACAGGAGTGTTTCGCTATGACTTCCCGACGCGACTGGCAATTACAGCAACTGGGCATTACTCAGTGGAGCTTGCGACGCCCGGCGGTGTTGCTGGGCGAAATCGCTATTTCGCTACCTGCGCATATCCGTCTGGTGATGGTCGCTTCCGAACCGCCGATGCTTGCCGATCCGCTGGTGAGCGACGTACTGCGTGCGCTTACCATTACGGCGGATCAGGTATTACAGTTGACGCCGGATCGCGTCGCGATGCTGCCGCCGGGCAGCCAGTGCAACAGTTGGTGGCTGGGCGTCGATGAACCGCAGTCGCTGGCGGGCGCACAGGTCGCAACGCCCGGCGTGGATGAATTACGCGCTAACCCTGCGGCACGCGCCGCGTTATGGCAACAAATCTGCGAACATGAACACGATTTCTTCCCTCAGCACGGCTGATTTAGCCCGCGCATACCAGATTGAAACACGGGCGCACGCCTTCCCCTGGAGCGAAAAGACCTTCGCCAGCAATCAAGGGGATCGCTACCTCAACTACCGGCTGATGGTGGGCGATGAGATGGCGGCTTTCGCCATTACACAGGTTGTGCTGGATGAAGCCACCTTGTTCAACATCGCGGTTGATCCCACCTGGCAACGGAAAGGGTTTGGCCGCCAGTTGCTGGAACATCTGATCCGCGAACTGGAAGCCCGCGAGGTATTAACCCTGTGGCTGGAAGTGCGTGCTTCCAACGTGGGCGCGATTGCACTGTATGAAAGTTTAGGTTTTAACGAGGCGACAATCCGCCGCAATTACTATCCCACCGCTAACGGGCGCGAAGACGCGATAGTGATGGCCCTGTCAATTTAAAAAGGTGATGTGATGAAATGGGACTGGATACTCTTTGATGCTGACGAAACGCTGTTCACCTTTGATGCGTTTGGCGGCTTACAACGGATGTTTCTTGACTATAGCGTGACATTCACCGACCAGGACTTTCTTGAATATCAGTCAGTTAATAAGCCACTGTGGGTTGATTACCAGAATGGCGCCATCACCGCACTGCAGCTGCAACACCGCCGTTTTCAGGGCTGGTCTGAGCGCCTGAACGTTCCGGCGGGTTCGCTGAACGACGCGTTTCTTAATGCGATGGCTGAGATTTGCGCTCCGCTGCCGGGTGCCGTTTCGCTGCTCGACAGCCTGAAAGACAAGGCGAAGCTGGGCATCATCACCAACGGTTTTACCGCGTTGCAGCAAATCCGCCTGGAACGCACCGGCTTGCGTGACTATTTTGATTTATTGGTGATCTCCGAAGAAGTCGGTGTCGCCAAGCCCGATCGCCGCATCTTCGATCACGCGCTACAGCTGGCCGGCAACCCGGATCGCGATCGCGTGATGATGGTGGGCGATACGGCAGAATCTGACATTCTGGGCGGCATCAACGCCGGGCTGTCCACCTGCTGGCTGAATGCGCACAATCGCGCGCTGCCTGAAGGTATTAACCCGACCTGGACCGTAACGTCCCTGAACGAACTGGAGCAACGCCTGTGTAAACATTGATTGTCTGCACTTCGCTGTTGAGTACAATAGCCGCATTTTTCGTATTTCATCGCGTGGCCTGAAGCCGCGCAATTACACAGAAGATTTTTATTATGACGTTGTCTCCTTATTTACAAGAGGTGGCGAAGCGCCGTACGTTCGCCATCATCTCGCACCCCGATGCGGGTAAAACCACCATCACCGAAAAGGTCTTGCTGTTCGGACAGGCAATTCAGACCGCCGGTACGGTAAAAGGTCGTGGCTCCAACCAGCATGCGAAATCCGACTGGATGGAGATGGAAAAACAGCGTGGGATCTCTATCACCACTTCCGTGATGCAGTTCCCGTATCGCGAGTGTCTGGTGAACCTGCTGGATACCCCGGGGCACGAAGACTTCTCCGAAGATACCTACCGTACGCTGACGGCGGTGGACTGCTGCCTGATGGTTATCGATGCGGCAAAAGGTGTAGAAGATCGAACCCGCAAACTGATGGAAGTTACCCGTCTGCGCGATACGCCGATCCTGACGTTTATGAACAAACTCGACCGTGACATCCGCGATCCCATGGAATTGCTGGATGAAGTGGAAAACGAGCTGAAGATCGCCTGCGCGCCCATCACCTGGCCGATTGGCTGCGGTAAGTTATTTAAAGGCGTGTACCATCTTTATAAAGATGAAACCTATCTTTATCAGACCGGACAAGGCCATACGATTCAGGAAGTGCGTATCGTTAAAGGGCTGAACAACCCGGATCTCGACAAAGCGGTGGGCGAAGATCTGGCGCAACAACTGCGTGATGAGCTGGAACTGGTACAGGGCGCATCCAACGAGTTCGATAAAGAGCTGTTCCTGAGCGGTGAAATCACTCCGGTCTTCTTCGGTACCGCGCTGGGCAACTTCGGCGTTGACCATATGCTGGACGGTCTGGTTGAGTGGGCGCCCGCGCCAATGCCGCGTCAAACGGATCTGCGTGAAGTGAAAGCGGACGACAGCAAATTTACCGGCTTCGTCTTTAAGATCCAGGCGAACATGGACCCGAAACACCGCGACCGCGTAGCATTTATGCGCGTGGTGTCAGGCAAATACGAAAAAGGGATGAAGCTGCGTCAAGTGCGCACCGGTAAAGATGTGGTTATCTCTGACGCACTGACCTTTATGGCCGGCGACCGTTCTCACGTTGAAGAAGCGTATCCTGGCGACATTATCGGGCTGCACAACCACGGCACCATTCAGATTGGCGATACCTTTACTCAGGGCGAAATGATGAAGTTCACCGGTATCCCGAACTTCGCCCCGGAACTGTTCCGCCGTATCCGTCTGCGCGATCCGCTGAAGCAGAAACAGCTGCTGAAGGGGCTGGTGCAGCTTTCGGAAGAGGGTGCGGTGCAGGTGTTCCGCCCCATCGCCAACAACGATCTGATCGTGGGCGCAGTCGGTGTGTTGCAGTTTGACGTGGTCGTGTCGCGCCTGAAGAGCGAGTACAACGTAGAAGCGGTGTATGAATCCGTTAACGTGGCGACGGCGCGCTGGGTTGAAAGCAGCGACGTGAAGAAATTCGAAGAGTTTAAGCGTAAGAACGAGATGCAGCTGGCGCTCGATGGCGGCGATAACCTGACCTATATCGCGCCGACAATGGTGAACCTGAACCTGACGCAGGAACGCTATCCGGAAGTGACTTTCCACAAAACTCGCGAGCATTAATCCCCCACGGAGCACGGTATTCGCCGTGCTCCGGCACTTTTCCTGTCTTTTTAGCCCCTTGCGGAATGTTCTTAAAACCCGCCCTTTTTCCTCTCTCTGCTCGTTTTTTAACCTGTGAGCCGGGATTTTTATCGATAGTGTTCTATATTTAACAAGGTGATGACATTTCTTGTGGGTAAAAGTACTGCTCATTGCGTTTTTAATAGTCTTTTATCCACAAGTATTCTCACTAAAGGAGATTAATAACTGCCTCAGCCAGATAAGTAGCGGCATTGTATTCGCAACTATCCGACGCTGGATTGGGTGATTTTTCGCCATGGCGGTTAAGCAGCCCGAGTTGCTGCAAGCGGCCCAAATTGTGGGCAAACCAACAGGAACGACATCGATGACTATGACAAAACTGAAGATTTCTAAAACTCTGCTGGCCGTCGTGCTGGGCTCTGTAGTGGCAAGTGGTTCCGCTTTTGCGGCAAACACCACCACCGACAAAGCGCAAAACGCCGCATCCAGCGCGGGGGAAAAAATCGACAGCTCGATGACTAAAGTCGGTGGATTCATGGATGACAGCTCCATCACTGCAAAAGTGAAAGCGGCGCTGGTGGATCATGAAAGCGTTAAAAGCACCGATATTTCCGTCAAAACGGACAACAAAGTCGTCACGCTGAGCGGCTTCGTTGAAAGTCAGGCACAGGCCGAACAGGCTGTCTCTGTGGCCAAAGGTGTGGAAGGTGTGGCTTCGGTAAGCGACAAGCTGCATGTCCGCGACGGGAAAAACCAGTCAATGAAAGGTTATGCGGGCGACACCGCTACAACCAGTGAAATCAAAGCCAAATTGCTGGCCGATGACATTGTACCGTCTCGTAAGGTGAAAGTTGAAACCACCGACGGCGTCGTGCAGTTGTCCGGTACGGTTGATTCTCAGGCCCAAAGTGAACGCGCCGAAAGTATCGCAAAAGCGATTGAGGGCGTTAAAAGCGTCAAAAACGATCTCAAAGTTAAGTAACAATTCCTGAAAACGTCAGCGCCCGCGTGGACGGGCGCGACGAATATGTGCCGGGAAAACATCGCAGATGAGCAACCTGAGCGCTCATCGCAAGCGGTCGACATTAACTATGGTAAAGGAGAGTCTTATGTTTCGTTGGGGCATTATATTTCTGGTTATCGCGTTAATTGCCGCCGCTCTGGGCTTTGGTGGTCTGGCGGGGACGGCAGCAGGTGCAGCGAAAATCGTCTTTATCGTCGGTATCATCCTGTTCCTGGTCAGCCTGTTTATGGGCCGTCGGCGTCCATAGCGTCGTTAGCGCTTAAATTTCGCTTACATTAAAGCCAGTCCTCGTGACTGGCTTTACTATTTCGGCCCGGCAGAAATTGCGTTACTTTGACAGATACAACGCAGCCAAAAGGAAAGCAGGGTGGGGCAATATATTCCAATAACGCTGGGCAATATTGCGCCCCTGGCGTTAAAACCGTTTCGTCCGGGCCGTCTCGCGTTGGTGTGCGAAGGCGGAGGTCAGCGTGGAATTTTCACTGCCGGGGTGCTGGACGAGTTTATGCAGGCGAACTTTAACCCCTTCGATCTCTACTTTGGTACCTCTGCGGGCGCGCAAAACCTCTCGGCTTATGTATGCAACCAGCCCGGCTACGCTCGCAAAGTGATCATGCGCTACACCACCACGCGTGACTTTTTTGACCCGGTGCGCTTTGTGCGCGGTGGTAACCTTATCGATCTCGACTGGCTGGTTGATTCGACATCCCGCCAGATGCCGCTGGCGATGGATTTTGCCGCGCGTTCTTTTGATGCCGGGAAAGCGTTCTATATGTGCGCCTGCCGCCAGGATGATTACACCGCGGAATATTTTGCGCCAACCCACCAGACGTGGCTGGATGTGATCCGCGCCTCCAGCGCGATTCCGGGTTTTTACCGCTCGGGGGTGTCGCTCAATGGCGTGAACTATCTCGATGGCGGCGTCAGCGATGCGATCCCGGTTCAGGAAGCGGCTAAACGCGGAGCGAAAACCATCGTCGTGATCCGCACTGTGCCTTCTCAGATGTACTACACGCCGCAGTGGTTTAAACGTATGGAACGTTGGCTGGGCGACAGCAGCTTACAGCCGCTGGTTAATCTGGTGCAGCACCACGAGAAAAGTTACTCGGCGATTCAGCGGTTTATCGAAACGCCGCCGGGAAAACTACGCATACTTGAAATCTATCCGCCGAAACTTTTGCATAGCATGGCGCTGGGTAGCCGGTTACCGGCGCTGCGCGATGATTATAAAATCGGCCGGCTGTGTGGACGTTATTTCCTGGCGACGGTGGGAAAACTGCTGGCGGAAACCCCGCCGCTGATTCGCCATACTCTGGTGCCTGCTCCCCTCACTGTGCCGCCCGCGGTCGTTGCTGCGCCCGTTCCTGCCACCCGCGTGGTGCCTCCTGCCGCCGTCGCCAATGATGTGCTGGATGCGCCGCTGGTTAGCGCGGTACAAGCCAACGACTTACCCATTAATAAAGAGGATACGGCGTGAGTTTCCGCTTTATCGATACGCACTGTCATTTTGATTTTCCGCCCTTCACGGGCGATGAAGCCGTCAGTATTGCCCGTGCGGCAGACGCTGGCGTCGGGCGCATTATCGTACCCGCCATCGCCGCGCGCTATTTTGATCGCGTTTGCTCTCTGGCGCACGAGCATTCTGCGCTGTATGCCGCGCTGGGTCTGCATCCGATTGTGATTGAAGAACATACGGCACAAAGCCTTGAACAGCTTGAGCAGGTGCTGGTCGCCAGGCCGGAAAAGGTGGTGGCGATTGGCGAGATTGGCCTGGATCTCTATCGCGATAATCCTCAGTTTGAACGCCAGCAGCAGGTGCTGGATGCGCAACTAAAACTGGCGAAACGCTTTGATTTGCCGGTGATCCTCCATTCGCGGCGCACGCATGACAAACTGGCGATGCACCTGAAAAAGCAGGCTTTGCCGCGCACCGGCGTGGTTCACGGCTTTTCCGGTAGCCTGCAACAGGCGCAGCGTTTTATTGAACTGGGGTATTACCTTGGCGTCGGCGGAACGATCACTTATCCGCGCGCCAGTAAAACCCGTGATGTCATGGCGCAGTTGCCGCTATCGGCGTTGTTGCTGGAGACCGATGCGCCGGATATGCCGCTGAACGGCTTTCAGGGGCAGCCTAACCGGCCGGAACAGGCAGCGCGGGTTTTCGCCACGCTGTGTGAACTGCGCTCTGAAGCCCCGGATGTGATCGCCCAAACGTTACTGGACAATACGCAGCAGCTTTTCGCTTTACAGATATAGCGCCGGGCGCAGCACGGTGGTGACGCCGCGCTGTTGCAGCGCTTCCGCCAGCGGTTCGATATCTTCCTCGGTTGCGCTGCGCCAGCTTTTTGCCTCGCCGTAAACGCCGTGCGCGTGGAATGCGTTGAGCCGCACCGGAATACGCCCCAGTTCACAGATAAACGCCGCCAGCGCGTCGATATGCAGCAAATAGTCGCTATGTTGCGGGATCACCAGCAAACGCACTTCGGCCAGCTTGTTCTGTGCCGCCAGCAGGCGCAGGCTATTTTTCACCGGCGCATTATCCCGCCCGGTGAGGAAACGGTGGTGTTCGCTGCCCCAGGCTTTAAGATCGATCATTGCCCCGTCGCAAACCGGCAGCAACTTATGCCAGCCGGTTTCGCTCAGCATTCCGTTACTGTCGACAAGACAGGTCAGATGGCGCAACTGCGGATCGGCACGCAGCGCAGAAAACAGCGCGTGCAGAAATGGCAGTTGTAACGTGGCCTCGCCGCCGCTGACCGTGATGCCTTCAATGAATAACGCGGCTTTGCGGATCTTTGCCACTACCTCTTCCACAGACATCGATTGTGTCATCGGCGTTGCCTGTTGCGGACACATTTGCAGGCAGGTATCGCACTGCTGGCAGGTTATGGCATTCCACACTACTTGACTGCCGTCAAACGCCAGCGCCTGATGCGGACAACCTGGAACGCAGTCGCCGCAATGATTGCAGCGGCCGATCGTCCACGGATTGTGGCAGCTCTTACAGCGCAGATTACAGCCCTGTAAAAACAGCGCCAGGCGGCTGCCCGGCCCGTCGACGCAGGAGAAGGGGATCAGGTTACTGACGAAAGCGCATCTGCTGCTCATAGCTTACCACTCGGGGTTGTCGCTCAAGAATATGCGTATTGCGCGCGGCTTCTTCACCCAGCCAGGTGGTGTTGGTGCGCGAACCTTCGGCGCGGAATTTCTCCAGATCTGACAGGCGCACCATATAACCAGTCACGCGCACCAAATCATTGCCCGCGACGTTGGCGGTAAACTCGCGCATTCCGGCATTAAACGCGCCGCGGCAGAGTTGCACCACGGCCTGCGGGTTGCGTTTGACGGTTTCGTCGAGGGTTAAAATATCGCTGATCCCGGCTTTGTACCAGGCGTGGTGCGGCGCAACAGCCAGCAAATGGGTAATCGGATCGGGTTCATCGCCATAAGGCAGACGCGCGCCTGGCGTGGTACCGATATCGGAACTGATGCCGGATTGCGCATGCAGCAGCGCGCGTTGCTTCCAGCCGTGTTTGACCGGCGTGTTTTCAACAAATGCCGCCAGTTGCTCGCTGATGCGGTAGCCGAGAGCATTGGCCTGCTCATCTTTGCCGTAGCGCCCTGCGATGTTCGCTTTATCGCACAGAATATTGACCGCTTCAGCCAGCCCGTAGATGCCGAACATGGGCGCAAAACGATCGGCGGCGATCAGCCCTTCCTGCACAAGGAAACTATGCTCAAAGAAACCGGATTGTTGATACAGGAAGTCGCAGCGCGCATCGATAATGGCCACTTGTTGCTGGCAATAATGTGGCAGCCGCTGGGTAAAGAATTGCTCCAGAGAACGGCTGCTTTCAGCGATGACTTTCAGGTTCAGCCGTACCAGCGTACTGCCGCCGCCGCCCAGAGGCAGCGAGTTGTAACAACTGACAATGCCATAGCCGCCTTTTGTGAAAATATTATCATGCAGAGGTCCGTTGGCGATATGCGGCTTGTTGCACGCGCAGATGTTACGGGCAACGTCCAGCAGCAGATCATCCGGCGTGATCTGCGGATCATAAATAAACGTCAGATTCGGTGCGACCTGCTTTAATTCAGCATCGGCGCGTAAGATAGCGCGGGTGACTGGTGTGTCATAAGGGCCGATATTGGCGTGGACAAAGGCATCCGGTAAGGTTCTGTCGAGGTAGCGCCAGAAGCGTTTTATTCGAATATCGATTTCTTCTTGTGTTAGAATTCTAACATATGGTTGCAGTAACGCATCCAGTTGCCCGAGGTAAACCGGCAAGCCGGTAACAGAGGGAACATGGTGATAAAGAATGGTCAGCAAAGAGAGCGCATCATCCAGATCCTTTGCCCCTTCCAGCTCCAGCCACGCGGATCCGTTGGCCAGAAATTTGGCGTAATCCGGCAGGACGTAGCGCGGTTTGTAGGGCGCATGCCCTTCAAACATATCGCAAATTGCCCCCTCGTCGAGCGCCTCCCGCGCGGCTTGCGGCAGCGCCGGATAGGGGAGGCTATTTTCCGCCTCCAGCGCGAGAAAATGGTGTTTCTGCTGCGGCGTGAGCGTTGGGCTGGTCACAATCTGCTGGCAGCGTGTCTGTAATCCTGGCGTAACCGGTATCGACATGATCTTCCTCTTTATCCCGTGCGTTCAGGGCAAGGAGTGTAAGACACCGGCGAATAACCCCTTTTGATCCATACGCACTTTAGCGGTAATCACGACCGCTTTTGCGTTTTAAAGTTTGATGAATGTCTCATTATGGTTTTGCAAACGTGAATTAAGTTTTCATTAACTGTGATGGGTGTCGAAGTGTAATCGAGGGTTGATGTTAGAATATTAACAAGCCCGAACAGAAAATCGGCATTACGCCGTCGGAGAGAATATGAGTGATTTAACGGCAAGCAGCCTGCGCGCGTTGCAATTAATGGATCTGACCACCCTGAACGACGATGACACCAACGAGAAAGTCATTGCGCTGTGTCATCAGGCCAAAACCCCGGTGGGGAACACCGCCGCCGTTTGCATCTATCCGCGTTTCATCCCGATTGCGCGTAAGACGCTGAACGCGCAGGGAACACCGGATGTGCGTATTGCGACGGTAACCAACTTCCCCCACGGTAACGATGATATCGACATTGCGCTGGCAGAAACCCGCGCGGCGATTGCCTACGGTGCTGATGAAGTTGACGTGGTATTCCCGTACCGCGCGTTGATCGCCGGTAACGAGCAGGTCGGATTTGATCTGGTCAAAGCCTGTAAAGAGGCGTGTGCCGCAGCCAACGTGCTGTTGAAAGTGATTATCGAAACCGGCGAACTGAAAGAAGAAGCGCTGATCCGTAAGGCGTCAGAAATCGCGATTAAAGCGGGCGCCGACTTTATCAAGACCTCAACCGGCAAAGTACCGGTGAATGCCACGCCGGAAAGCGCGCGCATCATGCTGGAAGTGATCCGCGACATGGGCGTTGAGAAAACCGTGGGCTTTAAACCGGCGGGCGGCGTACGCAGCGCAGAAGACGCGCAGCACTATCTGGCGATTGCCGATGAACTGTTTGGTGCAGACTGGGCCGATGCCCGCCACTATCGTTTTGGCGCATCCAGCTTGCTGGCAAGCCTGTTGAAAGCGCTGGGGCACGGCGACGGTAAGAGCGCAAGCAGCTACTGATGGCTCCATTTACCCGGCCTGCACCTCTACCCCGCAGGCCGGGTAAGGTATCACCGCCATCCGGCGGTATATGCTGATAACACCATGTTTTGCCGGGTCACTTTGCTTGCCCGGTCGTATCATTCCTCAGGGGGTTACCTTGTTTCTCGCTCAAGAAATTATTCGTAAAAAACGCGATGGTCTCGCACTGAGTGATGAAGAGATCCGTTTCTTTATCAACGGAATTCGCGATAACACCGTTTCTGAAGGTCAGATCGCCGCGCTTGCCATGACCATCTTTTTCCACGACATGACGATGCCAGAACGCGTGTCGTTGACCATGGCAATGCGCGATTCTGGTTCGGTTCTGGACTGGAAACACCTTAATCTCAACGGCCCAATTGTTGATAAACACTCTACTGGCGGCGTCGGAGACGTGACCTCATTGATGCTTGGCCCGATGGTTGCCGCCTGTGGTGGCTATATTCCGATGATTTCCGGGCGCGGGCTGGGGCATACCGGCGGCACGCTCGATAAACTGGAAGCCATTCCCGGCTTCGACATTTTCCCGGACGATAGCCGCTTCCGCGACATTATTAAGGATGTTGGCGTGGCGATTATCGGCCAGACCAACTCGCTGGCACCGGCCGATAAACGTTTTTATGCCACCCGCGATATTACCGCGACGGTGGACTCTATTCCGCTGATCACCGCGTCCATCCTGGCGAAAAAACTGGCTGAAGGCCTTGATGCGCTGGTGATGGACGTGAAAGTCGGCAGCGGCGCGTTTATGCCGACGTATGCGCTCTCCGAACAACTGGCGGAGGCGATTGTGGGCGTGGCAAATGGCGCAGGCGTGCGCACGACCGCACTGCTGACCGATATGAATCAGGTGCTGGCTTCCAGCGCGGGCAATGCGGTGGAAGTGCGTGAAGCGGTGCAATTCCTCACTGGCGAATACCGTAACCCGCGCCTGTTTGATGTCACGATGGCGCTGTGCGTGGAGATGCTGATTTCCGGCAAACTGGCGAAAGATGATGCGGAAGCCCGGGCGAAACTGCAAGCGGTGCTGGATAACGGAAAAGCGGCAGAGATCTTTGGCCGCATGGTTGCGGCGCAGAAAGGGCCGACGGATTTCGTCGAGAACTACGCTAACTACCTGCCCACCGCCACGCTGAGCAAAGCCGTTTACGCCGACGACGAAGGCTTTATTACCGCAATGGATACCCGCGCGCTGGGCATGGCGGTGGTGTCGATGGGCGGCGGCCGTCGCCAGGCGACAGACAGTATCGATTACAGCGTTGGCTTTACCGATATGGTGCGTCTGGGCGAGCGCGTGGATGGGCAGCGCCCGTTGGCAGTCATCCACGCGAAGGATGAAGCCAGCTGGCAGGACGCGGCGCAGGCGGTGAAGGCCGCCCTCGTTGTGGACGACATCGCCGCAAAAGAGACACCAACGGTCTATCGCCGCATTACTGAATAACGATATACTGATCTGATCGCTTTTTTACAAAGCACAAGGTACGGAGAACATATGAAACGTGCATTTATTATGGTGCTGGACTCTTTCGGCATCGGCGCGACTGAAGACGCGGAGCGCTTCGGCGACGCGGGTTCCGACACGCTCGGCCACATCGCTGAAGCCTGTGCGAAAGGTGAAGCCGATACCGGGCGTAAAGGGCCGTTGCATCTCCCAAATCTGACCCGTCTGGGGCTGGCGAAAGCCCATGAAGGCGCGACCGGTTTTATCCCGGCCGGGATGGACGGTAACGCAGAAATCACTGGCGCTTACGCGTGGGCGCATGAGCTCTCTTCCGGTAAAGATACGCCGTCAGGCCACTGGGAAATCGCCGGTGTGCCGGTGCTGTTCGATTGGGGCTATTTTAGCGATACCGAAAACAGCTTCCCGCAGGCGCTGCTGGATAAGCTGGTAGAACGTGCAAATCTGCCGGGTTATCTCGGCAACTGCCACTCTTCCGGGACGGTGATCCTCGATCAACTGGGCGAAGAGCATATGAAAACCGGTAAGCCGATTTTCTACACCTCTGCGGACTCTGTCTTCCAGATCGCCTGTCATGAAGAGACGTTTGGTCTCGATAAGCTGTATGAACTGTGCGAAATCGCTCGCGAAGAGCTGACCGAAGGGGGTTACAACATTGGTCGCGTGATTGCGCGCCCGTTTGTCGGTGATAAAGCGGGTCACTTCCAGCGCACCGGTAACCGCCACGATCTGGCCGTTGAGCCGCCGTCAGCAACCGTGCTGCAAAAACTGGTGGAAGAGAAAGACGGCCAGGTGGTTTCGGTGGGCAAAATCGCCGATATCTATGCCAACTGCGGCATCACCAAAAAAGTGAAAGCCACCGGGCTGGATGCGCTGTTTGACGCCACCGTGAAAGAGATGAAAGAAGCGGGCGATAAGACAATTGTCTTTACCAACTTCGTTGATTTTGACTCATCATGGGGCCATCGTCGCGATGTCGCCGGTTATGCGGGCGGGCTGGAGCTGTTTGACCGCCGTCTGCCGGAGCTGATGGCGCTGGTGGGCGAGGACGATATCCTGATCCTTACCGCCGATCATGGCTGCGATCCGACCTGGAAAGGCACCGATCATACCCGTGAGCACATTCCGGTGCTGGTTTACGGCCCGAAAGTGAAACCCGGTTCGCTTGGCCACCGTGAAACGTTCGCGGACATTGGTCAGACGCTGGCGAAATACTTTGGCGTTTCTGATATGGACTATGGCAAAGCCATGTTCTGATGATTTTGGGCGGGAGCTTCCCGCCCTTTCTGTTCTAACGACATAAAGGAATTAACGATGGCTACCCCACATATTAATGCAGAAATGGGCGATTTCGCGGATGTTGTGCTGATGCCGGGCGATCCGCTGCGTGCGAAGCACATTGCCGAAACATTCCTCGAAAATTACCGCGAAGTGAACAACGTGCGCGGCATGCTGGGTTATACCGGTACTTACAAAGGCCGCAAAATCTCGGTAATGGGCCACGGTATGGGCATTCCGTCCTGCTCCATCTATACCAAAGAGCTGATCACCGATTTCGGCGTGAAGAAAATCATTCGTGTCGGTTCCTGCGGTGCGGTGCGTATGGATGTGAAACTGCGTGATATCGTGATTGGTATGGGTGCCTGCACCGATTCCAAAGTAAACCGCATGCGTTTTAAAGATCACGACTTTGCGGCAATTGCTGATTTCGACATGGTGCGTAACGCCGTTGATGCGGCGAAAACGCTGGGCGTTGACGCGCGCGTGGGGAACCTGTTCTCTGCCGATCTGTTCTACTCTCCGGACGGCGAAATGTTCGATGTGATGGAGAAATACGGTATTCTCGGCGTGGAAATGGAAGCGGCGGGTATTTATGGCGTGGCGGCAGAATTCGGTGCGAAAGCGCTGACTATCTGCACCGTTTCCGACCATATCCGCACCCACGAGCAGACCACCTCTGCTGAGCGTCAGACGACGTTTAATGACATGATCAAAATTGCGCTGGAATCTGTCCTGCTGGGCGATAAAGCGTAACTTTTTGTTGTGCCGGGTCGAGGCGATGCCTTACCCGGCCTGCATTCCTCTGGCCTGATAAACGCAGCGCCATCAGGCATGTGAAGTTAACGTACCGCTTTGACAATCCACGCTGACAACTCGCGCAGTTCCTGTTCCTGATCCGGAAAATCCACCAATAACGCATCGCACTCCTGCGCCAGCATATCCGCCCGGTACAGACAGCCCTGCAAACGCGCCGCCAGCGCTTCGAGCGGCGCAGGGTTCAGGCTGTCGGTAAACACCTGCGTGCGGGTGATATGGCCTTTCTCAACGTCGAAGTGCAGCTCCACGCCGCCCCAGGTAAAGCGCTCATCCAGTAAATGGCTGAAAGCGGGCGCCTGACCAAAGTTCCACTCCCAACTGCTCTGGCGGGCAAAGGTTTCGGCAAAATTGGGCAGATCCGGCGTTTTTTCCGGCGAGATAATTTCGGCTGTAACGCGTTCGCCGTAGTGGCTGAAGAAGGCCTCCGTTATCGCCTGGCAAATCTGCTCGTGGGTGATGCCCGGCAGTAATTCCACCAGGTTGGCGACGCGTCCGCGCACGGAGGTAATGCCTTTCGCTTGCAGTTTTTTCTTGTCCGGATTGAGGTAGTTAGCCAGACGGCTGAGATCGGCATTTAGCAGCAGCGTGCCGTGGTGGAAGCCGCGATCGCGGGTTTCACGGTAGGCAGAGCCAGACACTTTGCGGTCGCCGTCTACAGTCTTCACCACCAGATCGTTACGCCCGGAGGCTTCTGCCGTTACGCCAAGCGCATTCAGCGCCGCGAGCACAATACCCGTAGAGATGGTTTTGTCGTATTCGGGTTTGCCAGCCATAAAGGTAAAGCAGGTGTTGCCGAGATCGTGGAAAACCGCGCCGCCGCCGCTGCTACGCCGGGCCAGACGCACGTTGTCTTCTTCCATGCGCCGCGTATTGCACTCTTTCCACGGGTTCTGCGCCCGACCGATAACCACCGTATCGGCGTTGCGCCATAAAAACAGCACGCGCTGGGTTGCCGGCATCTGGCGGAAAATACACTCCTCCACCGCCAGGTTGAACCACGGATCGTAAGATTCAGAGATAAGCAGACGAAGCGTTGACATAGCCGATTTCCTTTCTTTGACTTTTCAATAGATTACCGTTAGCGGTAGCCGCTACTCTTTCTTTTCGTGCTCTTCTTCTTCCGGCACGGATTTGTTAGCCGTCAGCAGGAACGGCGACTGTTGCCAGCGCGTGCGTTTGCCCTGCAAAAGGGTGCGCGTCAGCACGACGCCAATGGCCAGCGACAGCAACAGCATCAGGCGCAGAATATTGGTGGTGTTATCAACCTGCTTCGCTTCCGTCGCCAGCGTGTGGGTATCCAGCGTCAGGCGCAGATAACCCAGCGGGCCGCTTTTTCCCTGAATGGGTTCGACAATTTGTTGATTGAAATAGCCACCGGCTTTCTTGCCATCGAGCGCCAGCCGGTCGCGAACGTCAATGCTTTCGCCCGAGCGTGCAATGAGATCGCCCTGTGCGTCATACACGCCAGCATCGAGGATCCGGCTCCCTTCCGTAAGCTGGCGTAACACGACATCAATACGTTTTTCATCCGGCGTTTCGGTACGCATCAGCGGCGTAAGGTTGAGCGTCACCTGGCGCGCCAGAGTTCTGGCCAACTCTTCAAACTGTGGATTGCGCTGGCGTTGATGGTTCTGGCTGAACCAGGATGCGCCCTGCATCAGCGCGACCAGCAATGCCAGACAGATGAGGACTGTTACGGCGCGATGCAGCCGAAATTTAAGTTTTGCGCGAGCCATATTCCACCTGTTGAAAATTTGAGGCTTAATGTTGCCAGAAGCGCTGGTTACAAGGTAGCCTCATGCGTTATTTTCCCCTCCGATGCTTTCTGGCGCGAATGTTTTTACAGGAGCTTTAATGCTTAACAGTTTGACCTGGTGCGATCTGCCCGACGATGTTTCTCAGTGGCCAGGGTTGCCGCTCTCTTTAAGTGGTGATGAGGTCATGCCTCTGGACTATCACGCCGGTCGAAGCGGCTGGCTCCTGTATGGGCGCAATCTTGATAAAACACGCCTGACGGCCTACCAGCGCAAACTGGGCGCGGCAATGGTGATTGTGGCAGCCTGGTGTGTCGATGATTATCAGGTGATTCGCCTGGCGGGGTCATTAACGCCACGCGCTTCGCGTCTGGCGCATGACGAAGGCATGGATGTTGCGCCGCTGGGTAAAATCCCGCATTTGCGCTCGCCAGGGCTGCTGGTGATGGATATGGATTCCACCGCGATTCAGATCGAGTGCATTGACGAGATTGCGAAGCTTGCCGGTACGGGCGAGATGGTGGCGGAAGTGACCGAACGCGCGATGCGCGGCGAGCTTGATTTCACCGCCAGCTTGCGCAGCCGCGTGGCAACGCTGAAAGGGGCGGATGCCAATATCCTGATGCAGGTTCGTGAGTCGCTACCGCTGATGCCGGGTCTGGTGCAACTGGTGTTGAAGCTGGAGACGCTGGGCTGGAAGGTGGCGATTGCCTCCGGCGGCTTTACCTTCTTTGCAGATTACCTGCGCGACAAGCTGCACCTTACGGCGGCAGTGGCGAATGAACTGGAGATCATGGACGGCAAATTCACCGGTCAGGTGCTGGGTGATATCGTCGATGCCCAGTACAAAGCCAACACATTGAAAGCGCTGGCTGAGAAGTACGAGATTCCGGCCGCGCAAACCGTCGCCATTGGCGATGGTGCGAATGACCTGCCAATGATCAAAGCCGCCGGGTTGGGGATCGCCTTCCACGCGAAACCCAAAGTGAATGAGAAAGCGGAAGTCTCCATTCGTCACGCCGACTTGATGGGCGTATTTTGTATTCTTTCCGGCAGTATCAATAAGAAGTAGAGGTGATTGTGGCGAAAGCTCCCAAACGTGCGTTTGTCTGTAATGAATGCGGCGCGGATTATCCGCGCTGGCAGGGGCAGTGCAGCGCCTGCCATGCATGGAACACCATTACTGAAATCCGTGTGGCCGCTTCGCCCACCGTGGCGCGTAATGAGCGCCTCTCTGGCTATGCCGGGAGCGCGGGCGTCTCGAAAGTGCAGAAACTTTCGGAAATCAGTCTGGAAGAGCTGCCGCGTTTTTCGACCGGTTTTAAAGAGTTTGACCGCGTGCTCGGCGGCGGCGTTGTGCCGGGAAGCGCCATTCTGATTGGCGGCAACCCGGGCGCAGGGAAGTCAACGTTGCTGTTGCAGACGCTGTGTAAGCTCGCGGAACAGATGAAAACCCTGTATGTCACCGGCGAAGAGTCGTTGCAACAGGTTGCGATGCGCGCCCATCGCCTGGGGCTGCCGACGGCCAACCTGAATATGCTTTCAGAAACCAGCATCGAGCAAATCTGCATGATTGCTGATGAAGAGCAACCCAGGCTGATGGTGATCGACTCAATCCAGGTGATGCATATGGCGGACATTCAGTCGTCGCCCGGCAGCGTCGCCCAGGTGCGCGAGACGGCGGCCTATCTGACGCGGTTCGCGAAAACCCGCGGCGTGGCAATTGTTATGGTCGGCCATGTCACGAAAGATGGTTCGCTGGCGGGGCCAAAAGTGCTGGAGCACTGTATCGACTGCTCGGTGCTGCTCGACGGCGACGGCGATTCCCGTTTTCGCACCTTGCGTAGCCACAAAAACCGCTTTGGCGCAGTGAATGAGCTCGGCGTGTTTGCGATGACCGAACAGGGGTTGCGTGAAGTCAGCAACCCTTCGGCCATTTTTCTTAGCCGCGGGGATGAAGTGACCTCCGGTAGCTCGGTGATGGTGGTATGGGAAGGGACGCGCCCGCTCCTGGTTGAGATCCAGGCGCTGGTGGATCATTCGATGATGTCGAACCCGCGCCGCGTGGCGGTTGGCCTGGAGCAGAACCGCCTGGCGATTCTGCTGGCGGTGTTGCATCGCCACGGCGGCTTGCAGATGGCGGATCAGGATGTGTTTGTGAACGTTGTCGGCGGGGTGAAAGTGACCGAAACCAGTGCCGATCTGGCGCTGCTGCTGGCGATGGTTTCCAGCCTTCGCGACAGACCGCTGCCGCAGGATCTGGTGGTATTTGGCGAAGTGGGGCTGGCCGGTGAGATCCGTCCGGTGCCGAGCGGCCAGGAGCGTATTTCCGAGGCGGCCAAACATGGTTTCCGCCGCGCAATTGTTCCGGCGGCAAACGTGCCGAAAAAAGTGCCGGAAGGAATGCAGATTTTCGGCGTGAAGAAGCTCTCGGATGCGCTAAACGTCTTTGACGACTTATAATTGGCTAAAGATTTTTGCAGGAGGCAACAATGTCGTCATTTGATTATTTAAAAACCGCGATTCGCCAGAAGGGCTGCACATTACAACAAGTGGCCGATGCCAGCGGTATGACCAAAGGCTATTTAAGCCAGTTGCTCAATGCCAAGATTAAAAGCCCCAGCGCGCAAAAGCTGGAGGCGTTGCACCGTTTCCTCGACCTTGAATTCCCCCGCCGGCAGAAAAATATTGGCGTGGTATTCGGGAAGTTTTATCCGCTGCATACCGGGCATATCTATTTGATCCAGCGTGCCTGTAGCCAGGTTGACGAATTGCACATTATCCTCGGCTACGACGAAACGCGCGATCGCGAGCTGTTTGAAGACAGCGCGATGTCGCAGCAGCCGACGGTCAGTGATCGGCTGCGTTGGCTGCTGCAAACCTTTAAGTATCAGAAAAATATTCGTATTCATGCTTTTAATGAAGAGGGCATGGAGCCGTATCCGCACGGTTGGGATGTCTGGAGTAAAGGCATCAAAGCGTTTATGACGGAGAAAGGCATTACGCCAAACTGGATCTACACCTCGGAAGAGTCTGATGCGCCGCAGTATTTGCAACATTTGGGTATTGAGGCCGTGCTGGTGGATCCGCAGCGTACGTTTATGAATATCAGCGGCTCGCAGATCCGCGAAAATCCATTCCGCTACTGGGATTATATTCCGACGGAAGTAAAACCTTTCTTTGTCCGCACGGTGGCTATTCTGGGCGGTGAATCCAGCGGTAAATCGACGCTGGTGAATAAACTTGCCAATATTTTTAACACCACCAGCGCGTGGGAATATGGCCGGGACTACGTATTTTCTCATCTCGGCGGCGATGAGATGGCGCTGCAATATTCTGATTACGATAAAATTGCCTTAGGCCATGCGCAATATATCGATTTCGCGGTGAAATATGCGAATAAAGTGGTTTTTATCGATACGGATTTTGTCACCACGCAGGCGTTTTGCAAAAAATATGAGGGGCGTGAACATCCCTTCGTACAGGCATTAATTGATGAATATCGCTTCGATTTAGTGATCCTGCTGGAAAATAATACGCCGTGGGTGAATGATGGCTTAAGAAGTCTGGGCAGTTCGGTTGACCGGAAAGAGTTTCAGGATCTGTTGGTTTCCATGTTACAGGAGAACCATATTGATTTTGTCCGTGTTGAATCGGCTGACTATGATTCGCGGTTTCTGCAGTGTGTCGAATTGGTTAAGAAACTGATGGGTGCATAAGCGCGGTTACTGGCCGGGTATTTTCACTTTACCCGGCAAGCGGATAACTGGTCGGCTGGTTGCACAAACTTTCCCAGTGATAGTAAACCTGATTCAGCGTCGCGACAGAAGGCTGGTTCACTTTCTTCAGCATATTGTATTTGTGGGTGCTGAACGTTTTTACATCCATTTCGCCGTTGCTGAATATATCGGTCTGCGCTTCTCTGTTAATAATATGTTTAAGCAGCACCCTTTCTTTTCGGGTTAGCGCTAATTTCCCCTCGAGTCTCTTTTTATTTCGCCAGGACTTCTGTTGTAGGGTCCGTTGGAAGACGTCGATTGGCAGGCTTTTACTTATTTTGAAAAAAGGATACAGCAGAAATTTTTCAAAGGAATTATCGCTTTCCGTAATTTCCTTCAGCGTCGTCAAGGTGGTGATAACAAGCAGGTGATTATCAAAATCTATAATCACATCATCCGCATTCAGTTTTATCGCGTGCTGCTGAATAAGCGTGCGCAGACCGCATTTTAAATATGCATTTTCCGTAATGATCTGCATTGAATATAACCACGTATTGATTCGGCTTAAGGGGTAATCAATGTTATCCGGTGGCTTTTTCGTTAAGCAATAGTGTGGTTTTTTTATTAATCATCAAAATATAAAGCTATTTATTTATATCTTTTTGTATTTTTATTCTGTGATGATGTTTTTTTCTGTGTTTTTGTTTTGATTCGCCGTGAGCAGTGAATGCGCGGATGCCTGGGTTTGATGCGAATATTATGCAAAAACGAAAACACTTTATTTGCTCAGCGTTGCAGATGAATTCTCTGCGCGTTTCGCAGGAAGCCTGGTGGGGAAGGGGAAAAAGCGGATGGAAAATCCATCCGCTTAAACGGTGCTTATTTAGCGATACGTTTGTATTTAATACGTTTTGGCTCCAGCGCTTCAGCGCCAAGCGTACGTTTTTTATACTCTTCGTATTCGGTGAAGTTACCTTCGAAGAACTCGACTTTACCTTCATCCTGGTAATCCAGAATATGGGTGGCGATACGGTCAAGGAACCAGCGGTCGTGCGAGATAACCATCGCACAGCCCGGGAATTCGAGCAGGGCGTTTTCCAGCGCGCGCAGCGTTTCGATATCCAGGTCGTTGGTTGGTTCATCGAGCAGCAATACGTTGCCGCCTACCTGCAGCAGCTTCGCCAGATGCAGACGACCGCGCTCACCGCCGGAGAGTTCGCCAACGCGTTTGCCCTGATCGGTGCCTTTAAAGTTAAAGCGACCCACATAAGCACGGCTTGGCATTTCGGTATTGCCGATACGCATGATATCCAGCCCGCCGGAAACCTCTTCCCACACGGTTTTGCTGTTATCCATCGCGTCACGGAACTGGTCAACCGAGGCCAGTTTCACGGTATCACCCAGGGTGATGGAGCCGCTATCCGGCTGCTCCTGACCGGACATCATACGGAACAGCGTCGATTTACCCGCGCCGTTTGGACCGATGATGCCGACAATGGCGCCTTTCGGTACGGAGAAGGACAGATTGTCAATCAACTGGCGATCGCCGTAGGATTTGCTGAGGTTGCTGACCTCAACCACTTTGTCACCCAGGCGTGCTCCAGGCGGAATAAACAGTTCGTTGGTTTCGTTACGTTTCTGGTATTCCGTGTTGTTAAGTTCTTCAAAGCGCGCCAGACGGGCTTTGCCCTTCGACTGACGACCTTTCGCACCCTGACGAACCCACTCCAGCTCTTTCTCAATGGATTTACGGCGAGCCGCTTCCTGAGAGGCTTCCTGCGCCAGACGCTGATCTTTTTGTTCCAGCCAGGAGGAGTAGTTGCCTTCCCACGGAATACCTTCGCCGCGGTCGAGCTCAAGGATCCAGCCAGCGACGTTATCAAGGAAGTAACGGTCGTGGGTGATCGCCACCACGGTGCCTTCGAAGTCGTGCAGGAAGCGTTCCAGCCACGCAACGGATTCAGCATCAAGGTGGTTAGTCGGTTCGTCGAGCAGCAGCATGTCCGGCTTTTCGAGCAGCAGGCGACACAGCGCGACGCGGCGGCGTTCGCCACCGGAAAGATTAGCGACTTTGGCATCCCAGTCCGGCAGGCGCAGGGCATCCGCCGCGCGCTCCAGTTGCACGTTCAGGTTGTGACCGTCGTGCGCCTGGATAATCTCTTCAAACTTACCTTGCTGCGCGGCCAGCTTGTCGAAGTCTGCATCCGGTTCCGCGTACTTCGCGTACACTTCATCCAGACCTTTCAGCGCGTTAACCACTTCGGAAACGGCTTCTTCAACCGATTCACGGACAGTATGTTCCGGGTTCAGTTGTGGTTCCTGCGGCAGATAACCAATTTTGATGCCAGGCTGCGGGCGGGCTTCACCTTCGATATCTGTATCGATGCCGGCCATGATGCGCAGCAGGGTAGACTTACCGGCACCGTTAAGACCCAGCACGCCGATTTTTGCGCCCGGGAAGAAGCTTAGCGAGATATTTTTCAGAATATGACGTTTCGGCGGGACAACTTTGCCGACACGATGCATGGTATATACGAATTGAGCCACGTTGGACTTCGCCTCTTTGTCATGAGAGTAGTATTCAACAGCGGAGTGTAGCGGTTTTCGACGCTTAATCCCAGCCAACAGCACCCACACTGTTAAATCGCCACAAAAAGGTAAAAAAGTGTGCAGAACATGGCGCGTAGCGGCATGCCCGGTTAGCATTAACTCATTACGCGGCATGATGCTGCCAATAACGTGACAGAAAGAGGAAAGAGCTGTGCAGAGAGCTAAACATGCCGCCTGGCGATTTGCGGCGGCCTGCGTTTGTTTGCTGTCCCTCAGCAATATGGCGCGCGCAGATTCACTGGATGAACAACGTAACCGTTATGCGCAGATCAAAAGCGCATGGGATAACAAGCAAATGGATGTCGTGCAGCAACTGCTGCCCACGCTGACTCATTATCCGCTGTATCCCTATTTGCAATATCGCCAGATTACCGACGATCTGATGAATCAACCGGCCATCGCGGTGACCAACTTTGTGCAGCAGAACCCGACGCTGCCGCCAGCACGCACACTGAAATCCCGTTTTGTTAACGAACTGGCGCGGCGTGAAGACTGGCGCGGGCTGCTGGCTTTCAGCCCGGAAAAACCCGCCACTACCGAAGCGCAATGTAACTACTATTTCGCCAAGTGGAGCACCGGGCAGGCAGATGAGGCGTGGGCGGGAGCAAAAGAGCTCTGGTTGAGCGGTAAAAGCCAACCGAATGCCTGTGACCGGTTGTTTGGTGCCTGGCGCGCTTCCGGAAAGCAGGATCCGCTGGCATTTCTTGAACGTATCCGGCTGGCGATGAAAGCCGGTAATACGCAACTGGTAACGCTGCTGGCCGGGCAGATGCCCGCTGATTATCAAACTATCTCGCAGGCCATCATTAACCTTGCCAACAATCCCAACAGCGTTATGACGTTTGCTACCACCACCGGCGCGACCGACTTTACCCGGCAAATGGCGGCGGAAGCGTTTGAAAGCGTTGCCCGGCAGGATGTGGAAAATGCCCGTTTGCTGATCCCTTCGCTGGCGCAGGCGCAGCAACTGACGGAGGATCAAATCCAGACGCTGCGTGATATTGTCGCCTGGCGTTTGATGGGGAATGACGTCACCAGCGAACAGGCGCGCTGGCGTGATGATGCGGTGATGCGTTCGCAATCCACATCACTTCTGGAGCGGCGGGTGCGGATGGCGATCGGAGCAGGCGATCGTCGCGGTCTGAATACCTGGCTTTCCCGTTTGCCGATGGAGGCGAAAGAGAAAGATGAGTGGCGTTACTGGCAGGCTGATTTGTTGCTGGAGCGCGGCCGCGATGAAGAGGCCAAATCGATCCTGCATGCGCTGATGCAGCAACGCGGCTTTTACCCGATGGCGGCAGCGCAGCGTTTAGGGGAAGATTACCAACTTCAGATCGATAAAGTGCCTGGTAACCCCGATCCGGCGTTGGTTCAGGGTGCTGAAATGGCTCGCGTACGCGAATTGATGTACTGGGGGCTGGATAATACCGCCCGCAGCGAATGGGCTAATCTGGTCACCAGCCGCCCGCAGCAAGAGCAGGCGCAGCTGGCGCGCTATGCATTCAACCAGCACTGGTGGGATCTCAGCGTGCAGGCCACCATTGCCGGTAAATTATGGGATCATCTGGAAGAGCGATTCCCGCTGGCCTACAGCGATTTGTATGCGCGTTACACCAACGGTAAAGCCATTAGCCAGAGCTATGCGATGGCGATTTCCCGTCAGGAGAGCGCATGGAATCCAACGGCGCGTTCACCGGTCGGCGCGAGCGGGTTAATGCAGATTATGCCCGGCACCGCCACCCATACAGTGAAGATGTTTAACATTGCCGGTTATCGCAATGCCAGCCAGCTTTTCGATCCGGAAACCAACATCAACATTGGCACCAGCTACCTGCAATATGTTTATCAGCAGTTCGGCAACAACCGGATTTTCTCGTCGGCGGCGTATAACGCCGGGCCGGGCAGGGTACGTAGCTGGTTGAACAACAGCGCCGGAAAACTGGATGCCGTGGCGTTTGTGGAGAGTATTCCGTTCTCGGAAACCCGCAGCTACGTGAAAAACGTCCTCGCTTACGATGCCTACTACCGTTATTTCCTCGATGGTGGCAAACCGGTCATCTTTAATGACGACGAGTGGCAGCGCCGTTACTGATTTCTAAGGTTTATGCTATGCTGTGTACTCTTTAACGAGTACACTCTTTTCGGAAGCCTGTCTAAAGGGCTTCCGAAACCAACGAATGGCGGACAACTATGACTCAGCAATCTCCTTATTCAGCAGCAATGGCCGAACAGCGCGACCAGGAGTGGCGACGCTTTGTCGAGTTGGTCAGGCAGTCATATGAAAAGGATCTGCATCTTCCGCTGCTTAATTTGATGCTTACGCCGGATGAGCGCGAGTCGTTGGGTACGCGGGTGCGAATTATCGAAGAGTTGTTGCGCGGCGAGATGAGCCAGCGCGAGCTGAAAAACGAACTGGGCGCGGGCATTGCGACCATTACCCGCGGCTCAAACAGCCTGAAAGCGGCGCCTGCCGATTTGCGCCTGTGGCTGGAGCAGACGCTGCTGAACGATCAGCGGTAAACCGCGTTATGAAACGGGCTTAGCGCCAGAATTACCGCCTGGTGGTAAACGCTCTCGCGGGTGAGTTTACCGGCAGTGAAAACACCAATCGCCCCCTCTTTACGGCCAATCTCATCAATGCCGGTGTAGTGTGACATCACCGGTCCGAGCGCTTCACCGGCGCGCACTCTCTGCAAAATGATCTCTGGCAGCGGCAGCGTGGCTGAGCGCGCTTCGCCCTGCATTTCTGGGGTTTCGATGACGACCCAGCTAAACGTACTACCTTCATCAATCCCTGCTTCAATGGCAACCCAGAAATCGGCGTCAGGCCGCAGCTTGCGGGCATTGCTCACGCGATTACGTGCGCCAGCCCGCGTTTCCTGACTGCCAAACGGCTGTTCAGGCACGCCGCTATCGACGGAGACAGATTCTATATGGCAGGATCCTTCGCCGAAGATCTCGTTAAAGGCGTGCAGAATAGCCCGAATTTTCGCGGGATTTGTGGTAGCTGAGACAACATGGTGCATAATCTATAATTGGCTTGTCCGAAACGAGACGCGTTCTTTATCCCGGACAGAGGCCTTCCTCAGATAATAAATTCATCGCAGTATAATGGATAAAAAAGCATGTTACAGGTATACCTTGTTCGCCACGGTGAAACGCAGTGGAACGCCGAGCGTCGTATTCAAGGCCAGTCAGACAGTCCGTTAACCGACAAAGGGGAAACGCAGGCGTGGCAGGTGGCTGAACGCGCGAAAGCGCTGGGCATCACCCATATTATTGCCAGCGATCTGGGGCGTACCCGTCGCACGGCGGAGATCATCGCTGATGCCTGCGGTTGCGAAATTACGCTTGAGCCGCGTCTGCGCGAGCTGGATATGGGCGTGCTCGAACGCCGCCATATCGATTCCCTGACGGAAGAAGAAGAGAGCTGGCGTCGCCAGTTAGTGAATGGCACGGCAGATGGCCGTATTCCTGACGGTGAGTCGATGCAGGAGCTGAGCGATCGTATGCACGCCGCGCTGGCGACTTGTCTGGAGCTACCGGAAGGAAGCCGCCCAATGCTGGTCAGTCACGGTATGGCGCTGGGCTGCCTGGTGAGTACCATTCTCGGGCTTCCGGCTTATGCAGAACGTCGTTTGCGTCTGCGCAACTGCTCCATCTCCCGCATCGATTACCAGCACAGCCCGTGGCTGGCATCCGGCTGGGTGGTGGAAACCGCAGGCGATGTTTCGCATCTCGACGCCCCGGCGCTGGATGAATTACAGCGTTAACGGCGGATAGGCACCAGATATTCGCAGCGAATGTGTAACGGCGGCTCACGGTCGCGTGAGTCGTCATGCTGCGGGTAGAAATGCTCAATATCCTGACCTTTGCGGCGCGTAAGGTTGAGCATTGGCATGCACGTACCATAAACGGTCAGAATAAAGTTCTGTAATTCGCCCGGAGAGCCTTCAAAAGAGAAGGCCACGTAATCGCCGCCCTCCAGTAATACCGGCTGTGCATTGCTCAAATAACCATTCGCCATTTCCGGCGTCAGCGCCGTGGTGTAAAACACCTCCTGCTCATCATCTTTCTCGAGGCTCGGGCGTGGTTCGTGCAGCCCGTACAACTCCTGAGGAAGCGTCGGCGCATTGCTTAAAAATTCACGCCAGAACTGGATGCGCATTTGGTTTCGGAAATCGGAGATCTCCTCCAGCGAGCAGGTGTAGCTCTGCGTTGTGCCGATCAGGTGCATCTGCGGCAGCGTTACAAACTCATGTTTAGGCAGGGTAAACTCGCCAAGACGCAGCGGCGGGCGGATGCCAAAGGCGCTCCAGTCCGGCGAACGGCGATAGAGTGCTGGCGTGACGGTAAACTGTTTTTTAAAAGCCCGGGTGAACGTTTGCTGTGAATCGAAACGATACTGTAGCGCAATATCAAGAATAGGACGGGCGGTAAGCCGTAATGCGACTGCGGATTTTGACAGGCGACGAGCGCGGATGTAAGCGCCAATGGCGTGGCCGGTGACGTCTTTGAACATCCGTTGCAAATGCCACTTGGAATAGCCCGCTTTTGCCGCCACATTATCTAATGAGAGTGGCTGATCCAGATGGCCTTCCAGCCAGGCGAGTAGGTCGCGAATGATCCCAGCCTGATCCATACAATATCCTCTTCCTTAATACAGCGATGAACACCTGATACCAGGGGACGGATAATAGCGGGTTTTTAGGGCTTTAGCATTCGGTGTTTTTTTTGTGCACAAATTCGCATTGTGACTGATTTTCATCATGAATTTTGTAAATCGGTGATCTGCAAACAGTTTCTCATTAGAAAACTGAATAGTTGCTAAACGTAATATTCAAAAATGGTAACAATATGAAATACACGAAGTTATGCATTCCTGCGTTGATGTTGGTGGTGTGGGGTTCAGCCCACGCGGAACAGATTGGTTCTGTGGATACGGTCTTTAAAATGTTTGGCCCGGATCACAAAATTGTCGTTGAGGCATTTGACGACCCGGACGTTAAAAACGTGACCTGTTATATCAGCCGGGCGAAAACCGGCGGTATCAAAGGCGGGCTGGGGCTGGCGGAGGACACTTCGGATGCTGCCATTTCTTGCCAGCAGGTTGGGCCGGTTGAACTGAGCGATAAAATTAAAAACGGCAAGGCGCAGGGCGATGTGGTCTTCCAGAAACGGACTTCGCTGGTATTTAAAAAATTGCAGGTAGTGCGTTTCTATGACGCAAAACGTAACACTTTGGCATATTTAGCCTACTCCGACAAAGTAGTCGAAGGTTCGCCGAAGAATGCTTTAAGTGCAGTTCCTATCATTCCGTGGAGCAAATAGCGGAAATAAAAAAGCGGCGCCTGAGCGCCGCTTTTTTTTATCAATCTTCGCTTATTCCTGCAGATCGCCGCAGAAACGGTAACCTTCACCGTGAATGGTGGCGATGATTTCCGGTGTGTCCGGCGTGGATTCAAAATGTTTGCGAATGCGGCGAATCGTCACGTCCACGGTGCGGTCGTGTGGCTTCAGCTCGCGGCCGGTCATTTTTTTCAACAGTTCGGCACGGGACTGGATTTTCCCCGGATTTTCGCAGAAGTGCAGCATCGCACGGAATTCACTGCGCGGCAGCTTATACTGTTCGCCGTTTGGGCTAATCAGTGAGCGGCTATTGATATCCAGCTCCCAACCGTTGAACTTGTAGCTGTCAACGCTGCGGTGTTCTTCGCTGACCGAGCCCATATTCATGGTGCGGGACAGCAGATTGCGTGCGCGGATAGCCAGTTCTCGTGGGCTGAACGGCTTCGTGAGGTAGTCGTCGGCACCAATTTCGAGGCCCAAAATCTTATCGACTTCGTTATCACGTCCGGTCAGGAACATCAGTGCGACGTTCGCCTGCTCGCGAAGTTCGCGTGCCAGCAAAAGACCGTTTTTACCTGGCAGATTAATATCCATAATCACCAGGTTGATATCATGTTCAGAAAGAATCTGATGCATTTCAGCGCCATCAGTCGCTTCAAAGACATCGTAGCCTTCTGCTTCGAAAATGCTTTTTAACGTGTTGCGTGTTACCAACTCGTCTTCAACAATAAGAATGTGCGGGGTCTGCATGTTTGCTACCTAAATTGCCAACTAAATCGAAACAGGAAGTACAAAAGTCCCTGACCAGCCTGGTGCATGTCGAAAATTAACATGACGGCATAACATGACTAAAGTACGTAATTGCGTTCTTGATGCACTTTCCATCAACGTCAACAACATCATTAGCTTGGTCGTGGGCACTTTCCCTCTGAACCCGACAGTGTCAAAAACGGCTGTCATCCTAACCATTTTAACAGCAACATAACAGGCTAAGACGTAAATGACACCCAATAAAACTACGCTTCGTTGACATATATCAAGTTCAATTGTAGCACGTTAACAGTCTGGCGAAATCTTCACAGCCAAATGCCAGCGCTTGCGACTATTTATTAATAAACCAACTAGTTGCGCATATTAATTGATAAAGATGATGAATCCAATACAAGAACGAAAGACTGTCATAAAATACTATTTATAAACATAGGGATAAGTCCCTTCTGTTAACATCTTAGCAGGTACGATTGCTGATAAACAGTTTAGCTTTTTTTAATTGTGCGTAATCTGAAAATCAGTGATTCGTGTTAGAAAATTGTAAATTCGCTCTGCGTAGTATGTTGATGTATGTCACATTCTCCTGCGGAATCAGTAAGAAGAGAAAGTAAAATGCAATTGGCTGTTGTACTCGTTTGCCCTGCGAGGCCCGAAAACGTCGGCGCCGCTGCCCGGGCGATGAAAACCATGGGGTTTCATGACTTGCGCATCGTCGATAGCGATGCGCATTTGCAGGAAGGCGCGCGCCGTGTTGCCCACGGTTCCGGCGATATCCTTGATAATGTTAAAAGTTATGCGACGCTTGCCGACGCGCTGGCGGATGTTCAGTTCACCATTGCGACCACGGCGCGTAGCCGGGCGAAGTTCCACTATTACGCGACGCCAGCAGAACTGGGGCCGCTATTGCAAGAGAAACGCACGTGGCTTGGCAGCGCTGCGCTGGTTTTTGGTCGCGAAGATTCCGGTTTAACCAATGAAGAGCTGGCGCTGGCGGACATCTTAACCGGCGTGCCGATGGTCGCGGATTATCCATCGCTGAATCTGGGGCAGGCAGTAATGGTTTTTTGCTATCAATTAGCATCATTAATGCAACAGGCACCTCAGCAAGCGGCTCCGGTTGATGATAATCAGTTGCGCGCATTGCGTTTGCGAGCCCGCGAATTACTGGAAAAACTCGGCGTGGCGGACGATATAAAAATGGCAGACTGGCTGGATCAGCGTCTTGGTCTGCTTGAACAGCGCGACACGGCAATGTTGCACCGATTGCTACACGATATTGAAAAAAAACTCGCCGAGTAAGTCACTGTGATAAGTTTGTTTTATAGTTAAAGCCGCTGAAATCTATTGTTGTAATGACCCTGTCGCGCTGAAATTAACTGTCGTTTCAGCGTAGCCGGGAAGGCGAATAAAAACGTAAAAAATAAAAATAAATTGACTTAAGCGGGCAGATACTTTAACCAATATAGGCATACAGCACAGACAGATAATATTACAGAGCACACAACATCTATGACACGCATCAGCACCATTACCATTATTACAACCATCACCATTACCACAGGTAACGGTGCGGGCTGACGCGTACAGGAAACACAGAAAAAAGCCCGCACCTGAACAGTGCGGGCTTTTTTTTCGACCAAAGATCAAGGGGTAAAACCATGCGAGTGTTGAAGTTCGGCGGTACATCAGTGGCAAATGCAGAACGTTTTCTGCGTGTTGCCGACATTCTGGAAAGCAATGCCAGGCAGGGGCAGGTAGCGACCGTACTTTCTGCCCCAGCGAAAATTACCAACCATCTGGTGGCGATGATCGAAAAGACCATCAGTGGCCAGGATGCAGTACCGAATATTAGCGATGCAGAACGTATTTTCGCCGACCTGCTGCAAGGGCTGGCCGATGCGCAACCTGGATTTCCCCTCGCACAGTTAAAAACCTTCGTCGAACAAGAGTTCGCGCATATCAAGCATGTCCTGCATGGTATCAGCCTGCTGGGCCAGTGCCCGGACAGTATCAATGCGGCGCTGATCTGCCGTGGCGAAAAACTCTCTATCGCCATCATGGCCGGTCTGCTGGAAGCGCGTGGCCATAAAGTCAGCGTTATCGATCCGGTGGAAAAATTACTCGCCGTTGGTCACTATCTGGAATCGACTGTCGATATCGCAGAATCAACTCGCCGCATCGCTGCCAGCCGCATCCCACAGGATCATATGGTGCTGATGGCAGGTTTCACTGCCGGTAACGAAAAAGGTGAGCTGGTCGTGCTGGGACGCAACGGTTCGGATTACTCTGCCGCCGTGTTGGCCGCCTGTTTACGCGCCGATTGTTGTGAGATCTGGACGGATGTCGATGGCGTCTATACTTGCGACCCAAGGCAGGTGCCGGACGCCAGGCTGCTGAAGTCAATGTCGTATCAGGAAGCCATGGAGCTTTCCTACTTCGGCGCCAAAGTTCTTCACCCCCGCACGATTACCCCGATTGCCCAGTTCCAGATCCCTTGCCTGATTAAAAATACCGGTAACCCGCAAGCCCCCGGCACACTCATTGGTGCAACGTCGGACGAAGATGGTCTGCCGGTGAAAGGGATCTCCAACCTGAACAACATGGCGATGTTTAGCGTTTCAGGCCCGGGCATGAAAGGCATGGTCGGCATGGCCGCCCGCGTATTTGCGGCGATGTCGCGCTCAGGGATTTCCGTCGTCTTGATCACCCAATCCTCCTCGGAATACAGCATCAGCTTCTGTGTGCCGCAGTCCGATTGTGTTCGCGCTCAGAAAGCAATGAATGAGGAGTTCTACCTGGAACTCAAAGAGGGGCTGCTGGAACCGCTGGCGGTGATGGAGCGTCTGGCGATCATCTCCGTGGTCGGCGATGGCATGCGTACCTTGCGCGGTATCTCGGCGAAATTCTTTGCCGCTCTGACACGCGCCAATATCAACATTGTGGCGATTGCTCAGGGCTCCTCAGAACGTTCTATCTCGGTGGTCGTGAGCAATGACGACGCGACGACCGGGGTACGCGTTACTCACCAGATGCTGTTTAACACCGACCAGGTGATTGAAGTTTTTGTCATTGGCGTTGGCGGTGTCGGCGGCGCGTTGCTGGAGCAACTGAAGCGGCAGCAAAGCTGGCTGAAAAACAAGCATATCGATCTGCGCGTCTGCGGCGTGGCGAATTCAAAAGCGTTGATGACCAATGTGCATGGCCTGAATCTGGAAAACTGGCAGGCTGAACTGGCGGAGGCGAAAGAACCTTTCAATCTGGGGCGCTTGATCCGTCTGGTGAAAGAGTATCATCTGCTTAACCCGGTGATTGTTGACTGTACCTCCAGTCAGGCGATGGCCGATCAATATGCGGATTTCCTGCGCGAAGGTTTCCACGTTGTCACGCCGAATAAGAAAGCCAACACCTCGTCGCTGGATTACTATCACCAGTTGCGTCGCGCAGCGGAGAAATCGCGCCGTAAGTTCCTGTATGATACCAACGTTGGTGCCGGCCTGCCGGTGATTGAAAACCTGCAAAATCTGCTCAATGCCGGTGATGAGTTACAGCACTTCTCCGGGATCCTTTCTGGCTCACTGTCGTTTATTTTCGGCAAACTGGATGAGGGAATGAACCTCTCGGAAGCCACGGCACTGGCGCGCGAGTTGGGTTACACGGAACCGGACCCGCGAGACGATCTCTCCGGGATGGATGTTGCGCGTAAGTTGCTGATTCTGGCCCGTGAAACCGGGCGAGAACTGGAGCTTTCTGATATTGTCATTGAGCCCGTCTTACCCGCAACGTTTGATGCGTCCGGCGATGTTGAGAGCTTAATGGCGCGCCTGCCGCAACTGGATGACGAATTCGCCTCTCGCGTGGCAAAAGCCCGCGATGAAGGAAAAGTGCTGCGGTATGTCGGTAATATTGAGGAAGATGGCACCTGTCGGGTGAAGATCGCCGCTGTTGACGGTAATGATCCGCTCTACAAAGTGAAAAATGGTGAGAATGCGCTGGCGTTCTACAGCCACTATTATCAGCCGTTGCCGTTGGTATTACGCGGTTACGGCGCGGGTAACGATGTAACAGCAGCTGGCGTCTTCGCAGACCTGCTGCGTACCCTGTCCTGGAAGTTAGGAGTCTGACATGGTGAAGGTGTATGCTCCGGCTTCAAGCGCCAATATGAGTGTTGGCTTTGATGTGCTGGGCGCGGCGGTGACGCCGGTAGATGGAACGTTGCTGGGCGATAATGTTTCGGTGGAAGCCGCAGAACATTTCAGCCTGAAAAATATTGGCCGTTTTGCCAGTAAATTACCGACTGAACCGCAGGAAAATATCGTTTATCAGTGCTGGGAACTGTTCTGCCAGACGATTGGCAAGCAGGTTCCGGTGGCCATGACGCTGGAAAAAAATATGCCGATTGGCTCGGGGCTTGGCTCCAGCGCGTGTTCCGTTGTCGCCGCGCTGGTGGCGATGAACGAGTACTGCGGTAAACCGCTGGATGATACGCGCATGCTGGCGCTGATGGGCGAGCTGGAAGGGCGTATTTCAGGCAGCGTGCATTACGATAACGTCGCACCCTGTTTCCTCGGCGGTATGCAGTTGATGATCGAGGAAAGCGGCATTATCAGCCAGCAGGTGCCAGGCTTTGATGAATGGTTGTGGGTGCTGGCCTATCCGGGCATTAAAGTCTCAACGGCGGAAGCGCGCGCTATTTTGCCCGCGCAATATCGCCGTCAGGATTGCATCGCCCACGGGCGGCATCTGGCGGGCTTTATTCACGCCTGCTACACCCGTCAGCCCGCGCTGGCGGCAAAATTGATGAAAGACGTGATTGCCGAGCCGTACCGCATGAAATTGCTGCCGGGCTTTGGCGAAGCGCGTCAGGCAGTGGCCGATATTGGCGCGCTGGCCTGTGGGATCTCCGGTTCCGGGCCAACGCTGTTTGCTTTGTGCGATAAGCCGGATACCGCCCAGCGCGTAGCCGACTGGCTTGGCAAACACTATCTGCAAAATCAGGAAGGCTTTGTTCATATTTGCCGGCTGGATACGGCGGGCGCACGAGTAGTGGGATAACCAATGAAACTCTACAACTTAAAAGATCACAACGAGCAGGTCAGCTTTGCGCAGGCCGTAACGCAGGGGCTTGGCAAAAATCAGGGCCTGTTTTTCCCGCACGAGCTGCCGGAATTTAACCTGACGGAAATCGACGCCATGCTGGAGCAGGATTTCGTCAGCCGCAGCGCGAAGATCCTTGCCGCTTTTATTGGCGACGAAATTCCGCAGGACGCACTGGAGGCGCGGGTACGCGCCGCGTTTGCTTTCCCGGCGCCGGTTAAACCGGTAGAGAGCGATATCGGCTGTCTGGAGCTGTTCCATGGGCCAACGCTGGCGTTTAAAGATTTCGGCGGACGTTTTATGGCGCAGATGCTGAGCGCCATCAGCGGCGACAAACCGGTGACCATTCTGACTGCGACCTCGGGTGATACCGGCGCTGCGGTTGCACATGCTTTCTACGGCATGAAAAATGTGCGTGTGGTGATCCTCTATCCGCAAGGCAAAATTAGCCCGTTGCAGGAAAAACTGTTCTGTACGCTGGGCGGTAATATCGAAACTGTGGCGATTGATGCCGACTTCGATGCCTGCCAGGCGCTGGTGAAACAGGCCTTCGACGATGAAGAACTGAAAACCGCGCTGGGGCTGAACTCGGCGAACTCGATCAATATCAGCCGCTTGCTGGCGCAGATTTGTTATTACTTCGAAGCGGTCGCGCAGCTGCCGCAGGAAGCGCGTAACCAGCTGGTTGTTTCCGTACCGAGCGGTAATTTCGGCGATCTGACCGCGGGTTTGCTGGCGAAATCGTTGGGGTTGCCGATCAAACGCTTTATCGCAGCGACCAATGCCAACGATACCGTGCCGCGCTTCCTCAAAGAGGGGCAATGGCAGCCGAAAGCGACGCAAGCGACGCTCTCAAACGCCATGGACGTTAGCCAACCGAATAACTGGCCGCGCGTTGAAGAGCTGTTCCGCCGTAAAATCTGGCGCCTGAATGAGCTGGGTTATGCTGCCGTGGACGATGAAACGACGAAAGCGGCCATGCGCGAGCTGAAGGATAAAGGCTATGTTTCAGAGCCGCATGCCGCGATTGCATATCGCGCCCTGCGCGATCAGCTTAATCCGGGCGAGTACGGTCTGTTCCTCGGTACGGCTCATCCAGCGAAATTCAAAGAGAGCGTGGAAGAGATTTTGGGCGAACCGTTGCCGCTGCCGAAAGAGCTGGCGGATCGCGCGGATCTGCCGCTGCTTTCCCACCAGTTACCTGCGGATTTCGCGGCATTACGCGAGTTGATGATGCGCAACGCGTAATTTCTCTGCTTCCCCTGCCTGCAAGCGGGGGAATCAGGGAGAAATTATGTAGAAAAATGGCAGGGAAAACGGATGAATTCCCAATAAATGCGGGGGTTCAGAGATTAGGATTGCGGACAATAACAACAATATCTGGCGTTGCGTAATCTCCTGACATCGGCCCATAACGGGCAAGATGATGCAAAGGAGTAACCTATGTTGAAACCTGTGATGTTAGCGCTTTCTATGATGTTGGTGGCTCCTCTGGCGGTTCAGGCCGAAGAAATCACCCTTGTGCCGGCAGTGAAACTGCAAATCGGCGATCGCGACCGCGGTGGAAACTACTGGGATGGCGGGCACTGGCGCGATCATGGCTGGTGGCAGAGACACTACGAATGGCGTGAGAACCGCTGGCAGCCGCACGGCCACTTTGACGACCGGCATGATGATCGCCATGACGATCACCGTGGCGGGCCGGATGATGACTGGCATCGCCATCCATAACCTTTCTGACCCTCTCCCGACCAGGAGAGGGTTTTTCTTACTGTTCGTGCCGCTTAAACACCAACTCTTCCTGCGATGAAACTTCCCGATCAAAGAAATAGCCTTCGCTGTTAAACCCGGTTAATTGCTCCGGTTTCGTCAGGCGATTCTCAATAATAAAACGACTCATCAGACCACGTGCTTTTTTGGCGTAGAAGCTAATGACTTTGAACTTGCCGTTTTTCTCGTCAAGAAACACCGGTTTAATGATCCGGGCGTTCAGCTTTTGCGTTTTGACCGATTTGAAATACTCATCAGAGGCCAGGTTGATAACGATCTCATCGCCTTGCGCCGCAATGGCTTCGTTGAGTTTGTGGGTGATCACATCGCCCCAGAATTGGTAGAGATCTTTCCCTTTAGCATTTTCCAGGCGAATGCCCATCTCCAGCCGGTACGGCTGCATCAGATCCAGCGGACGCAGCACGCCGTATAAACCGGAAAGCATACGCAGATGTTGCTGCGCGAAATCGAAATCCGCATCGCTAAAGGTTTCTGCTTGCAAGCCGGTATAGACATCTCCTTTAAATGCCAGGATAGCCTGGCGCGCATTTTCCGGAGTGAAATCAGGCTGCCAGTCGTGAAAACGCGTGGCGTTCAGATCGGCCAGCTTGTCGCTGATCCCCATCAGCGCTTTGATTTGCGGCGCGGAGAGCTTACGTGCGCTGTTAATCAGTTGCTGCGAGTGATCCAGCAATTCCGGCTGGGTAAAACGCGTGGTCGCCAGCGGGCTTTGGTAATCGAGTGTTTTAGCAGGTGAAATCAGAATCAGCATACTCAGTCCTTGCTGTGCGAGAAATTTCCGCTGACTTTAGCAAAAAAACCGACAGACTTGATCGATAGTTGCGATTAGCGCTACGAGCGGGGAATGTCATCCCAACTGCCTGGCGCCAGTTGACGCTTTATTTCTGGATAGCGCTTCGGGTCGAAGACCGGCATGACTCCCAGTTTGCGCTGGCGCAGATAGTCGCGGGCCAGCACTCTGACTACCGGCGAAAGCAGCAAAATGGCGGTCAGGTTGATCATCGCCATCAGCGCCATCACGACATCGGCAATGTGCCAGATAAGCGGTACGCTGGGTATGGCACCTGCCACCACCATCAATAAAATACCGATGCGCAGCAGCCAGAGATTTCGAGTGCTGCTGCAGCGTAAAAAGATCAGATTATTTTCCGCATAAATGTAATTCGCGACGATCGAGGTAAAGGCGAAGAGCACGACGATGCAGGCGACAAAGCCCGCCCCCCAGCCACCGGTCAATGAGGTCATGGCTTGCTGCAACTGTTGGATGCCACCAAATGCATCGCTTAGCGGAACCGTACCCGCCAGCAACAATACCAGCGCGCTGGCGGTACAGACCAGGAAGGTATCCGTCAGCACGCCAATCATTTGCACAATTCCCTGTGCTACCGGATGCGGCGGCCATGAGGCGGCCATCGCGGCGGCGTTAGGCGACGATCCCAGCCCGGCTTCATTGGCAAACATACTGCGCTGAAAACCGCTGGTCATCGCCTGGCTCAGGGTGTAAGCCATCGTGCCTGTCGCCGCTTCCTGCCAGCCGAAAGCGCTTTTAATGATGGCGGCAAAAATTCCGGGCAGTAAGTTAGCATGCCAAAGACTGAGGCCCAGACTGGCCAGGATCCAGATAAGCCCTATCACTGGTACCAACCACTGCATCAGCCGTGTGGCCGGTTTTAATCCCCGGACAATGAAAAAGAGTACGCAGAGCGCCAGCACTATGCCGCTGGCGATTCCCGGCACGCCCCACGCAAAGTGCATGGCCCGTGCGACGGCGCTGGACTGAATGGTATTAAACACCAGGCCATACGCAAGTAGCAGGAACACTGAGAAAAGCACGCCCATCCAGCGCATACCTAAACCGCGCGCCATATACCATGCCGGGCCGCCGCGAAACTGATTTTCCGTATCACGCTCTTTATACAGTTGTGCCAGAGAGCATTCGGCAAAGCTTATCACCATGCCGATGAGCGCGGAGATCCACATCCAGAAAACGGCGCCTGGCCCGCCGGAGGTTAATGCAAAGGCCACGCCCGCCAGGTTGCCGCTGCCCAGCCTGGTTGCCAGGCTCAGACAGAGTGCCTGGTAAGCGGTGAGCGAGTTAGGTTGTGGCGTGCGGCTGCTTTTAAGGCTTTTCCCAAAGTCGCGCAGAAAACGAAAGGGGACAAACTGACTGCGGACAGCAAACCAGATACCCGCTGCTGCCAGCAGGTACACCATGAATGAGCCCCAGAGTATTTCACTGATAAACGAGAAAAATTCAGGCATTAACATTCCTCTTGTTGATGCCGGGTTTGTAACCTGGGGCGAGGCTGTCGTTGGAAGCACATCACTTCGCAGGCAATTAATTAGGAGAGTTTACCATACTATTTACACAGCATTGTCTGCGGTTGCGCTGGCAGGTCGTCGTGTTATCATCAGGGCAGACCGGTTACATCCCCCTAACAAGTATACTCGTCATACTTCACGTTCAGGTGCGCTGGCTGCGGTTGTGCTTCAGGGGCGCAAACGTGTCGTGAGCCTGACATGGATTATTCAGGGTATCTTTAAAGAGAAATACTATCATGACGGATAAATTGACCTCCCTGCGTCAGTACACAACAGTCGTGGCTGATACCGGAGATATTGCGGCAATGAAACTGTACCAGCCGCAGGATGCAACAACGAACCCTTCTCTGATCCTTGGCGCTGCGCAAATTCCGGAATACCGTAAGCTGATTGATGACGCCGTAACATGGGCTCGCGCTCAGAGCAGCGATCGCGCGCAGCAGATTGTTGACGCGACAGATCGCCTGGCGGTGAACATTGGTTTGGAAATCCTCAAACTGATCCCTGGCCGTATCTCTACCGAGGTTGATGCTCGTCTCTCTTACGACACCGAAGCTTCTATCGCCAAAGCGAAACGCCTGATCAAGATGTATAACGATGCTGGTATCAGCAACGATCGCATCCTGATCAAACTGGCCTCTACCTGGCAGGGTATTCGCGCGGCTGAACAGCTGGAAAAAGAGGGCATCAACTGTAACCTGACGCTGCTGTTCTCCTTCGCGCAGGCGCGTGCATGTGCCGAAGCGGGTGTATTCCTGATCTCCCCGTTTGTGGGTCGTATCCTCGACTGGTACAAAGCCAACACCGACAAGAAAGAGTACGCGCCGGCAGAAGATCCGGGTGTGGTTTCCGTAACCGAAATTTACCAGTACTACAAACAGCACGGTTATGAAACCGTGGTAATGGGCGCCAGCTTCCGTAATACCGGTGAAATCATCGAACTGGCAGGCTGCGACCGTCTGACCATCGCCCCGGCGCTGCTGAAAGAGCTGTCTGAAAGTGCTGGCACCCTCGAGCGCAAACTGGCGTATACCGGTGAAGTGAAAGCGCGTCCGGAACGCATCACCGAAGCGGAATTCCTGTGGCAGCATAACCAGGATCCGATGGCGGTGGATAAACTGGCGGATGGTATCCGTAAGTTTGCCGTTGACCAGGAAAAACTGGAAAAAATGATCGGCGATCTGCTGTAATCTTCAGGCGTGGCCGGTTTTCCGGTCACGCTTCTTCTCTCCCTACTGTCTGCCTTTCCCCTCAGCGTGTATCATTTCGTTAAATAGGTTTTTTGAACGGAATGAATATGGACACACTACGCATTGGTTTAGTTTCGGTTTCCGATCGCGCATCCAGCGGTATTTACCAGGACAAAGGCATTCCTGCACTTGAAGAGTGGCTGGCGAGCGCGCTGACAACCCCGTTTCAGATTGAGACCCGATTGATCCCGGACGAGCAAAGCATCATCGAACAAACGCTGTGCGAACTGGTGGACGAAATGAGTTGCCATCTGGTGTTGACGACCGGCGGCACCGGGCCTGCGCGACGCGACGTAACGCCGGACGCGACGCTGGCGGTTGCCGATCGCGAAATGCCGGGGTTTGGTGAGCAGATGCGGCAAATCAGCCTCAATTTTGTACCGACGGCGATCCTCTCCCGCCAGGTTGGCGTGATCCGCAAACAGGCCTTGATCCTGAATTTGCCCGGTCAGCCCAAATCGATCAAAGAGACGCTGGAAGGGCTAAAAAGCGCTGATGGCGAAGTGAAAGTGCCCGGTATTTTTGCCAGCGTACCGTATTGTGTACAGTTGCTTGACGGACCTTATGTTGAAACCAATCCGCAAGTCGTAGCATCTTTCCGCCCTAAAAATGCAAGGCGCGAAACATTATCCTAAAAGTTGATCTTTTCTGAAATTACGGCGGCGAACCATGGCGTGTTGATTCATTTACGGTATAGTAAGTTTTAATTTACACAATTCGTAATAATTAAATCAGCACTCCCTATTTACAAATGGTTCGCTATGTCAAATACCACTCGTCCTCTGAACAAACAGGATTATAAAACGCTGACGCTTGCTGCCCTCGGCGGTGCGCTGGAGTTTTACGATTTCATCATTTTCGTCTTCTTTGCCGCCGTTGTTGGCGAGCTTTTCTTCCCGGCGGATATTCCGGAATGGCTGCGCCAGGTGCAAACCTTTGGCATTTTTGCCGCTGGTTATCTGGCGCGTCCGCTTGGTGGCATTGTCATGGCGCACTTCGGCGATCTGGTCGGGCGCAAGAAAATGTTTACCCTGAGTATTCTGCTGATGGCGTTGCCGACGCTGGCGATTGGCTTGCTGCCAACGTATGCCTTAGTAGGTATTGTGGCGCCGCTGTTGCTGCTCTTGATGCGCGTTTTACAGGGTGCGGCCATCGGTGGCGAAGTGCCTGGCGCGTGGGTGTTTGTCGCGGAACATGTTCCGGCGCGTCGCATCGGTATTGCTTGCGGTACGTTGACTGCGGGCCTGACCGTAGGGATTTTGCTTGGCTCGGTGGTGGCGACGCTGGTTAATACCAGCATGACCCAGCAAGCTATTCATGATGGCGGCTGGCGTATTCCGTTCCTGCTGGGCGGCGCATTTGGTCTGGTGGCGATGTATCTGCGACGCTGGTTGCAAGAAACGCCGATCTTTCTTGAGATGCAGCAACGTAAAGCACTGGCGCAGGAATTGCCTGTTAAATCGGTCGTGCTGAAACATAAAAAAGCGGTGGTGATTTCCATGCTGCTGACCTGGCTGCTTTCCGCCGGGATTGTGGTGGTCATTCTGATGTCGCCGGTCTGGCTGCAAAAACAGTATGGTTTTGCTCCGGCTATGACGTTGCAGGCTAACAGCATCGCGACCATTATGCTTTGCTTCGGTTGTCTGGCCGCCGGGCTGCTGGTCGATAAATTTGGTGCCAGTCGCACCTTTATTATTGGCAGTGTGCTGCTTGCCTGTACCAGTTGGTTTTTCTACCACCTGGTGGGTGCACACCCTGAGCAGCTTTTTGTCCTGTATGGCCTGGTAGGGCTGTGCGTTGGCGTGGTTGGCGCGGTTCCGTACGTGATGGTGCGGGCGTTTCCGGCGGAGGTTCGCTTCACCGGAATCTCATTCTCGTATAACGTCTCGTACGCTATTTTCGGCGGCCTGACGCCGATTGCGGTGACCATGCTGATGGGTGTTTCGCCGATGGCACCTGCCTGGTATGTGCTGGCGCTGTCGCTTATTGGTCTGGCGCTGGGGATCTGGCTGCGCCAGGATCTTCATCACCAGGATAGCGTAGCAGAGCGGCCGGTGGAGCAAGCATAAACAAACGGAGCCTCAGGCTCCGTTTTCAGTTTGAGTGGGCAGAGGGTAATTAACAGCGAAAAGCTCTGCTTTTATGCATCGTAATGGTTGGGGGCGGGAAAATATCAGGAACAGGGATATAGAAGAAATGCGAAGCCAGGCTTCGCATTTTAGCATTCAGCGCAGGAATTAATGCTTTTCACCAATTGGCAGAACGGTGCGTTCGAACTGTTCGTTCAGCACTTCGCCCATCGCCAGGTAGATGGCGCTCGCGCCACAAACCAGACCGATCCAACCCGCGATATGTACGATGCTTTCGTTATCAACCAGATGACCTACCGCCAGCAGGGCGAACAGTACGGTCAGGCTCAGGAAAACGAACTGCAGCGCACGCGCGCCTTTCAGCGTGCCGAAGAACATAAACAGGGTGAAGACGCCCCAAATCCCCAGATAAACGCCGAGGAAGTGGCCGTTTGTCGCATCCGCAAGACCCATTTTCGGAAACAGCAGAATCGCGACCAGCGTCAACCAGAAAGAACCGTAAGAGGTGAACGCAGTTAAACCAAAGGTGTTGCCTTTTTTATATTCAAGCAGGCCCGCGAGAATTTGCGCGATACCGCCATAGAAAATGCCCATCGCCAGAATAATGCCGTCCATTGGGAATAAACCAATATTGTGCAGGTTAAGCAGAATAGTGGTCATGCCGAAACCCATTAAGCCCAGCGGAGCCGGATTAGCCAACTTAGTGTTGCCCATAATTCCTCAAAATAGATCAATATGAAAAGGGAGAAATGAAAGTCCCCGCACCCTGTTGAACTGGCGGGGCGCGGCATCATAAATAGCGGTAATAGGCCTGTCTATGATCTGAACAGGTGTAAATTAAAAAATTTTTTATCGTTTGCCCCTTGATGAGCCGCTTAGAGACCCCATCTTGTAGTCAACCGCAGTGTGTGGGCCTGAAAAAAAACGATACAGGGTGGTTGAAACAGCACGTTTCGCCCTTATTACAGGTTCACAACCACATGATGACGAATTTTTAGTGGAGACGTTTAGATGGGTAAAATTATTGGTATCGACCTTGGGACAACCAACTCTTGTGTAGCCATTATGGATGGCACTCAGGCTCGTGTGCTGGAGAATGCTGAAGGCGATCGCACCACTCCTTCTATTATTGCTTACACACAGGATGGTGAAACTCTGGTAGGTCAGCCGGCTAAACGTCAGGCCGTGACGAACCCGCAAAACACCCTGTTTGCGATCAAACGCCTGATCGGCCGTCGCTTCCAGGACGAAGAAGTCCAGCGTGACGAAGCCATCATGCCGTACAAAATCATTGCTGCTGATAATGGCGATGCATGGCTTGATGTAAAAGGCACCAAAATGGCACCGCCGCAGATCTCTGCCGAAGTGCTGAAAAAAATGAAGAAAACTGCCGAAGATTACCTGGGTGAGCCGGTAACTGAAGCGGTTATCACCGTACCTGCTTACTTTAACGATGCTCAGCGTCAGGCAACCAAAGATGCTGGCCGTATCGCAGGTCTGGAAGTGAAACGTATCATCAACGAACCGACAGCGGCAGCGCTGGCCTACGGTCTGGATAAAGAAACCGGCAACCGCACCATCGCGGTTTACGACCTGGGCGGTGGTACGTTCGATATCTCTATCATCGAAATCGATGAAGTTGACGGCGAAAAAACCTTCGAAGTACTGGCTACCAACGGTGATACCCACCTGGGTGGTGAAGACTTCGACAGCCGCCTGATCAACTACCTGGTGGAAGAGTTCAAGAAAGATCAGGGTATCGATCTGCGTAACGATCCGCTGGCGATGCAGCGTCTGAAAGAAGCGGCAGAAAAAGCGAAAATCGAGCTTTCTTCCGCACAGCAGACCGATGTGAACCTGCCGTACATCACCGCAGACGCGACCGGTCCGAAACATATGAACATTAAAGTGACTCGCGCGAAACTGGAAAGCCTGGTGGAAGATCTGGTTAACCGTTCTATCGAGCCGCTGAAAGTCGCACTGCAGGATGCTGGCCTGTCCGTATCCGACATCAACGACGTGATCCTGGTCGGTGGCCAGACTCGTATGCCGATGGTGCAGAAAAAAGTGGCTGAGTTCTTCGGTAAAGAGCCGCGTAAAGACGTTAACCCGGATGAAGCCGTTGCTATCGGTGCTGCGGTTCAGGGCGGTGTTCTGACTGGTGAAGTTAAAGACGTTCTGCTGCTGGACGTTACCCCGCTGTCGCTGGGTATCGAAACCATGGGCGGCGTGATGACTGCGCTGATCAATAAAAACACCACCATCCCGACCAAGCACAGCCAGGTGTTCTCTACTGCGGAAGATAACCAGTCCGCTGTAACCATCCATGTGCTGCAGGGTGAACGTAAACGTGCGTCTGATAACAAATCTCTGGGTCAGTTCAACCTGGATGGTATCAACCCGGCGCCGCGCGGTATGCCGCAGATTGAAGTCACTTTCGATATCGATGCTGACGGTATCCTGCATGTTTCCGCGAAAGACAAAAACAGCGGTAAAGAGCAGAAGATCACCATCAAAGCTTCTTCGGGTCTGAATGAAGAAGAAATCGCGAAAATGGTTCGTGAAGCAGAAGCGAATGCGGAATCTGACCGTAAGTTCGAAGAGCTGGTGCAAACCCGTAACCAGGGTGACCATCTGCTGCACAGCACGCGTAAGCAGGTTGAAGAAGCAGGCGATAAACTGCCGGCAGAAGACAAAACGGCTATCGAGTCTGCGCTGAGCGAGCTGGAAGTTGCGCTGAAAGGCGAAGACAAAGCTGAAATCGAAGCGAAAATGCAGGCGCTGGCGCAGGCTTCTCAGAAACTGCTGGAAATCGCACAACAGCAGCACGCACAGCAGCAAGCGGGCGCTGATGCTTCCGCGAACAACGCGAAAGATGATGATGTTGTCGACGCCGAGTTCGAAGAAGTCAAAGACAAAAAATAATCGCCCTGATGCAGGGTAGATAACCAGCACGGGCGTCGGAGTTTTCTCCACGCCCGTGCTCGTATGTTAAGGGGCAGATAAACCGATGGCGAAGCAAGATTATTACGAGATTTTAGGCGTTCCGAAAACAGCGGAAGAGCGTGAAATCAAAAAGGCGTACAAACGCCTGGCCATGAAATATCACCCGGACCGCAATCAGGGCGATAAAGAGGCCGAAGCCAAATTTAAAGAAATAAAAGAAGCCTACGAAGTCCTGACCGATGCCCAGAAACGTGCGGCTTACGACCAGTACGGCCATGCGGCATTTGAGCAGGGCGGAATGGGCGGTGGTGGATTCGGCGGCGGCGGTTTTGGCGGCGGCGCTGACTTCAGTGATATTTTCGGCGATGTGTTCGGCGATATCTTCGGCGGCGGTCGTGGTCGTCAGCGCGCAGCCCGTGGCGCTGATCTGCGCTACAACATGGATCTGACGCTGGAAGAAGCGGTGCGCGGCGTAACTAAAGAGATCCGCATTCCGACGCTGGAAGAGTGCGACATTTGCCACGGCAGCGGTGCTAAACCCGGCACTCAGCCGCAAACCTGTCCGACCTGTCATGGTTCCGGTCAGGTACAGATGCGCCAGGGGTTCTTCGCCGTACAGCAGACCTGTCCGCATTGTCAGGGGCGCGGTACGCTGATTAAAGATCCGTGCAACAAATGTCACGGTCATGGCCGCGTGGAGAAATCCAAAACCCTGTCCGTCAAAATCCCGGCAGGCGTGGACACTGGCGATCGCATCCGCCTGAGCGGCGAAGGCGAAGCGGGTGAGCATGGTGCACCGGCAGGCGATCTGTACGTTCAGGTGCAGGTGAAACAGCACCCTATCTTCGAGCGTGAAGGCAATAACCTGTACTGCGAAGTGCCGATCAACTTTGCCATGGCGGCGCTGGGCGGTGAAATCGAAGTGCCGACGCTGGACGGTCGCGTGAAGCTGAAAGTACCCAGCGAAACCCAGACCGGCAAACTGTTCCGCATGCGCGGCAAGGGTGTGAAGTCCGTCCGTGGCGGCGCGCAGGGCGATCTGTTGTGCCGCGTCGTTGTTGAGACACCAGTTGGCCTGAACGAAAAGCAGAAGCAACTGCTGAAAGATCTGCAGGACAGCTTTGGCGGCCCGACGGGCGAGCACAACAGCCCGCGCTCCAAGAGTTTCTTCGACGGTGTGAAAAAATTCTTCGACGATTTGACGCGCTAAGACTTCCGCACCGCGTACATCAGGCCCGGCTTTATGCCGGGCTTTTTTTTATCGTTTTTGGCACTATTCGGAAAAAGAGAGTCTATACCCAATTATAATCTGATTTTATCGAGGATTCGCGAAGGGTAAGATAGCCCGCACAATGGAATAGTGAACGAGAGAATAACATGAAGCTTTTACAGCGTTTCTTTAGCAGCGATGCCGCTGGGGGCATCGTACTTATCATAGCGGCAGCGCTCGCAATGCTGTGCGCCAATCTTGGAGTAACGCAGGATCTTTACCACAACTTCCTGTCGACGCCCGTCGAATTCAAGTTCGGTTCGCTGGAAATCAATAAAAACATGCTGCTATGGATCAACGATGCGTTGATGGCCATATTTTTCCTGATGATTGGCCTGGAAGTGAAATATGAACTGGTGCAGGGTGCACTTGCCAGCCGCCAGCAGGCCGTATTTCCGGTGATTGCCGCCCTTGGCGGTATGGTTGCGCCCGCGCTGATCTTCCTGCTGTTCAATTTCCACGATCCACTGGCGCGACACGGTTGGGCTATTCCAACCGCGACGGATATTGCCTTTGCTCTCGGTGTCCTTGCTTTGCTGGGTAATCGCGTACCTGTGGCGCTGAAAGTGTTTCTGATGGCGCTGGCGATCATTGACGATCTGGGGGCGATTATCATTATTGCCTTGTTCTACACCAGCGATCTCTCAACCACTGCGCTGGGCGTGGCGGCAGCATCCATTGCCATACTGGCGATACTGAATGCCTGTAATGTACGGCGCATCGGCATCTATATGCTGGTTGGGATAGTACTGTGGACTGCGGTGCTAAAATCCGGTGTCCACGCGACGCTCGCCGGGGTGGTTGTCGGTTTCTTTGTTCCGCTGCGTGAGCAGAACAGTGTTTCTCCGGCTCGCCAACTGGTCGATGCGATTCATCCGTGGGTTGCATGGCTGATCCTGCCGTTATTTGCTTTTGCGAATGCCGGCGTATCGCTGAGCGGAATGTCTGTATCCGGGCTGGGAGATGTGCTGCCGTTAGGTATTATTGCCGGGCTGGTTCTTGGTAAGCCGCTGGGTATCACCATCTTCTGCTGGCTGGCGTTACGTTTAAAGCTGGCGAAGTTACCGCAGGGCGCTGCATTTAAACAGATTATGTCGGTAGGCGTGCTGTGCGGCATTGGCTTTACCATGTCGATTTTCATCGCCTCGCTGGCCTTTGGCGATGCCCATGAGGAGATGATTGCCTGGAGTAAATTGGGGATCCTCACCGGCTCGATTATCTCAGCAGTGGCGGGTTATTGCCTGCTGCGTACCCGTATCGTTCGCACATAGCGACGGAAGTGAGTAGAGGGCTATGTCGTATATCAATTACAACCATTTGTATTACTTCTGGCACGTCTACCGTGAAGGCTCCGTCGTTGGTGCGGCGGAGTCGCTCTTTCTGACGCCGCAGACCATCACCGGGCAAATTAAATCTCTCGAGGAACGGCTACAAGGCAAGCTCTTCAAACGTAAGGGCAGGGGGCTGGAACCGACAGAACTGGGCGAGCTGGTGTTTCGCTACGCGGATAAGATGTTCACGCTCAGCCAGGAGATGCTCGACATCATCAACTACCGCAAAGAGTCCAGCCTGTTATTTGATGTCGGCGTGGCGGATGCGCTCTCCAAGCGGCTGGTCAGCAATATCCTCAGTGCGGTGGTAAGCGAGGGCGAGCCGATCCATTTGCGCTGTTTTGAATCGACACATGAACTCCTGCTGGAGCAGCTAAGCCAGCATAAACTCGACATGATTATCTCTGACTGCCCGATCGATTCCACGCAGCAAGAGGGGCTTTTTTCGGTGAAAATTGGCGAATGCAGCATCAGTTTCTGGGGCAGTAATCCGCCGCCGCAAACGCCTTTTCCGTTTTGTTTGCAGGAACGGCGCTTATTGATCCCAGGGCGACGTTCAATGCTGGGGCGCAGGCTGCTGAACTGGTTTAATGCGCAAGGTTTACAGGTGGAGATTCTGGGAGAATTTGATGATGCCGCGCTGATGAAGGCGTTTGGCGCCGCGCACAATGCTATTTTTGTTGCTCCGACGCGCTACGCTCACGATCTTTTTGCCGATGAAAGCATGGTTGAAATTGGTCGGGTGGATAATGTGATGGAGGAGTATCACGCGATTTTTGCCGAGCGGATGATTCAGCATCCTGCCGTGCAGAGTATCTGCAATCAGGATTACTCGACACTTTTCGACCCGCCGCAGAAATAAAAAAACCCGCCGAAGCGGGTCTTTTTCACAAAGCCAGTAAACGTAGCGATTAAGCCAGTTTGCTGATCTGCGCGGTCAGGTTAGCTTTATGACGCGCTGCTTTGTTTTTGTGGATCAGACCTTTAGCGGCCTGACGATCCACGATCGGTTGCATGTCGTTAAATGCTTTCTGCGCAGCCGCTTTGTCGCCAGCTTCAATTGCTGCGTATACTTTCTTGATGAAAGTACGCATCATTGAACGACGGCTTGCGTTGTGCTTGCGGGCCTTTTCAGACTGAACGGCACGCTTCTTAGCTGATTTGATATTAGCCAAGGTCCAACTCCCAAATATGATCTTTATGGACAATTCAAAGGCCGGGGAATATGCCCTTTTAGCCTTCTTTTGTCAATGGATTTGTGCAAATAAGCGCCGTTAAGATACAACGCTCGTTACGTAGTGATGGCGCAAGATTCTAACAGCTTGCTTGTCGCGAATACAGCTTTTCCACCAGAAAAATCGCTTACGGTGCCAGATTTTCATGCCAGCGGCGGGCAGCCTGATGAAATCCTTCTCCTTTCTGCTGTGTGAAGGCAATCGTCGGTTAACGTTGCCCGTTGTACAAGGTATAATCCGACGATTTTCACTGTTTTGAGCCAGACATGAAGCTGATACGCGGCATACATAACCTCAGCCAGGCCCCCCACGGGTGTGTGCTGACGATTGGTAATTTCGATGGCGTGCATCGTGGCCATCAGGCGCTTTTACAAGGGCTTGGCGCAGAAGGCCGGGCGCGTGGTTTGCCGGTGGTGGTGATGATCTTTGAACCGCAACCGCTGGAACTGTTCGCCGGGCAGAAAGCCCCTGCGCGCCTTACCCGGCTGCGTGAAAAGCTGCACTGGCTGGCCGGTTGCGGCGTGGATTACGTGCTGTGCGTTCGTTTTGACCGCCGTTTTGCGGCGCTCACCGCACAAGCCTTTGTCAGTGAACTGCTGGTTAACCGCCTTGGTGTGAAATTTCTCGCAGTGGGTGACGATTTCCGTTTTGGCGCTGGTCGCCAGGGGGATTTCTTGTTATTACAGAAGGCCGGTCAGAAATATGGCTTTGACGTCACCAGTACGCAAACTTTCTTTGATGGCGGCGTCCGTGTGAGCAGCACGGCGGTGCGTCAGGCGTTGGCTGACGACAATCTTGAGCTGGCTGAACATTTGCTCGGCCATCCGTTCAGTATCTCCGGGCGCGTGGTGCACGGCGATGAACTGGGGCGCACCATTGGTTTCCCGACGGCGAATTTACCGCTGCGCCGTCAGGTCTCCCCTGTAAAAGGGGTCTATGCGGTGGAAGTGGCTGGACTGGGCGATACGCTTTACCCGGGCGTTGCCAATATCGGCACCCGCCCGACGGTTGCAGGCGTGCGCCAGCAGCTGGAAGTACATCTGTTGGATGTTGTAATAGACCTCTACGGGCGCCATATAGATGTAGTGTTGCGTAAAAAATTACGCAATGAACAGCGATTTGCCTCGCTCGATGAGCTGAAAGCGCAAATCGCCCGCGATGAGGTAGCGGCCCGCGAGTTTTTTGGGCTATCTAAACCGGCTTCTTAAGGCCTGGTGGTATTAATCAAACCGAAATACGGAACCGAGAATCTGATGAGTGACTATAAATCTACCCTGAATTTGCCGGAAACAGGGTTCCCGATGCGCGGCGATCTCGCCAAGCGTGAGCCGGGAATGCTGGCGCGTTGGACTGATGATGACCTGTACGGCATCATCCGTGCAGCGAAAAAAGGCAAAAAAACCTTCATTCTGCATGATGGCCCTCCATATGCGAATGGCAGCATTCATATTGGTCACTCGGTTAACAAGATTCTGAAAGACATTATTGTGAAGTCCAAAGGACTCGCAGGTTATGACTCTCCCTATGTTCCGGGTTGGGACTGCCACGGTCTGCCTATCGAGCTGAAAGTGGAGCAGGAGTTCGGTAAGCCGGGTGAGAAATTCACCGCCGCGGAGTTCCGCGCCAAATGCCGTGAATATGCCGCAACGCAGGTTGACGGTCAGCGCAAAGACTTTATCCGTCTCGGCGTGCTGGGCGACTGGTCACACCCGTACCTGACCATGGATTTCAAAACCGAAGCTAATATTATCCGCGCGCTGGGCAAAATCATCGGCAATGGTCACCTGCTTAAAGGCGCCAAGCCGGTGCACTGGTGTGTCGACTGCCGTTCCGCGTTGGCGGAAGCCGAAGTGGAGTATTACGACAAAACATCGCCGTCCATCGACGTGGCGTTCCATGCTGTCGACCAGGATGCAGTAAAAGCCAAATTTGGCGTTGCAGCTGTTAACGGTCCGGTTTCTCTGGTTATCTGGACCACCACGCCGTGGACACTGCCGGCTAACCGCGCAATTTCTCTCGCGCCGGAATTTGAGTATGTGCTGGTGCAGATTGATGGTCAGGCGTTGATCCTGGCGAAAGATCTGGTCGAGAGCGTGATGAAACGCATCGGCACCGCAGAATACAATGTGTTGGGTACGGTGAAAGGCGCAGAGCTGGAGCTGATGCGCTTTAAGCATCCGTTCCTGGATTTTGATGTCCCTGCGATCCTCGGCGATCACGTTACGCTGGAAGCCGGTACCGGTGCGGTCCATACCGCTGGCGGTCACGGCCCGGACGACTACACCATCAGCCTGAAATACGGTCTGGAAATCGCCAACCCGGTTGGTCCGGACGGCGCTTATCTGCCGGGTACTTACCCGACGCTGGATGGCGTGAATGTGTTCAAAGCGAACGACATCATCGTGGCGCTGCTGACGGAAAAAGGCGCGCTGCTGCACGTTGAAAAAATGCAGCACAGCTATCCGTGCTGCTGGCGTCATAAATCGCCGATCATCTTCCGTGCGACGCCGCAGTGGTTTGTCAGCATGGACCAGAAAGGTCTGCGTGCGCAGTCGCTGAGCGAAATCAAAGGTGTGCAGTGGATCCCGGACTGGGGCCAGGCGCGTATCGAATCGATGGTCGCCAACCGTCCTGACTGGTGTATTTCCCGTCAGCGTACCTGGGGCGTTCCGATGTCGCTGTTCGTGCATAAAGACACCGAAGAGCTGCATCCGCGCACGCTGGAGCTGATCGAAGCCGTTGCCAAACGCGTTGAAGCCGACGGTATTCAGGCATGGTGGGATCTTGACCCGCGCGACATCATGGGCGATGACGCTGACAACTATGTCAAAGTGCCGGATACGCTGGACGTATGGTTCGATTCCGGTTCAACTCACGCTTCCGTGGTTGATGTGCGTCCGGAGTTTGCTGGTCACGCAGCGGATATGTATCTGGAAGGTTCGGATCAGCATCGCGGCTGGTTTATGTCCTCGCTGATGATCTCCACGGCGATGAAGGGCAAAGCGCCGTACCGTCAGGTGCTGACTCACGGTTTCACTGTGGATGGTCAGGGCCGCAAGATGTCCAAATCCATCGGCAACACCGTTTCCCCGCAGGATGTGATGAACAAACTGGGCGCGGATATCCTGCGCCTGTGGGTTGCTTCCACGGATTACACCGGCGAAATGGCGGTTTCTGACGAGATCCTGAAACGCGCAGCGGACAGCTATCGTCGTATCCGTAATACCGCGCGCTTCCTGCTGGCGAATCTCAACGGCTTCGATCCGGCGAAAGACATGGTGAAACCGGAAGAGATGGTGGTGCTGGATCGCTGGGCGGTGGGCTGTGCGAAAGCGGCTCAGGAAGATATTGTTCAGGCCTATGATTCCTATGATTTCCACGAAGTGGTGCAGCGCCTGATGCGTTTCTGCTCCATTGAAATGGGGTCGTTCTACCTCGACATCATCAAAGACCGCCAGTACACCGCGAAAGCGGATAGCGTGGCGCGTCGTAGCTGCCAGACCGCGCTGTACCACATCGCGGAAGCGCTGGTGCGCTGGATGGCGCCGATCATGTCCTTTACCGCCGATGAAATCTGGGGCTACCTGCCAGGCGATCGCGAGAAGTATGTCTTTACCGGCGAGTGGTACGAAGGCCTGTTCGGCCTGGCGGAAAGCGAAGCGATGAACGACGCCTTCTGGGACGAGCTGCTGAAGGTGCGCGGTGAAGTGAACAAGGTGATTGAGCAGGCGCGCGCTGACAAGAAAGTCGGTGGCTCTCTGGAAGCGGCCGTTACGCTGTTCGCCGAGCCGGAACTGGCGGCGAAGTTGACCTCGTTGGGCGACGAATTGCGATTTGTCCTGTTGACCTCCGGGGCGAAAGTTGCGGATTATGCCAGCGCTTCAGCAGACGCTCAGCAGAGCGAACTGCTCAAAGGGCTGAAAGTCGCGCTGAGCAAAGCCGAAGGTGATAAATGCCCGCGCTGCTGGCATTACACCAATGATGTCGGCCAGGTGGCGGAACACGCAGATATCTGCGGACGCTGTGTGAGCAACGTCGCCGGTGACGGCGAAAAACGTAAGTTTGCCTGATGAGTAAGCCTCTCTGTTCTACAGGACTGCGCTGGCTGTGGCTGGTTGTGGTTGTGCTGATTATCGATCTGGGCAGTAAATACCTGATCCTCCAGAACTTTGCTCTGGGGGATACGGTGTCGCTGTTCCCGTCGCTCAATCTGCACTATGCGCGTAATTATGGCGCAGCATTCAGTTTTATGGCGGACAGCGGCGGCTGGCAGCGCTGGTTCTTTGCCGGTATTGCTATCGGCATCAGCGTGGTGCTGGCGGTGCTGATGTACCGTGGAAAAGCCACGCAAAAGCTGAATAACATCGCTTATGCGCTGATTATCGGCGGCGCGCTCGGTAATCTCTTCGACCGCTTATGGCATGGCTTCGTCGTCGATATGATCGATTTCTACGTCGGCGACTGGCATTTTGCTACCTTTAACCTTGCCGATAGCGCAATTTGTATCGGCGCGGCGCTGATTGTGCTGGAAGGCTTTTTGCCTAAACCTGCAGCGAAAGAGCAGATGTAAATGTAAATGCCGGGTGGCGCTTTGCTTGCCCGGTCTACAGAATTTGTGGCCGCCTGTTAGCCCGGTAAGCAAAGTGCCACCGGGCAAACAGGTGAGTCAAAACAAGCGAGCAACCTGCATGTCTAAATCCGTACAGAGCGATAGCGCAGTGCTGGTGCACTTCACGCTCAAGCTCGAAGATGGCTCTCTTGCCGAGTCAACCCGCAACAACGGCAAACCGGCGCTGTTTCGTCTGGGCGATGGCTCGCTCTCCGAGGGGCTGGAGCAACATTTGCTGGGTCTGAAAGCCGGGGAGAAAAAGGTTTTCTCTCTCGAACCGGATGCCGCTTTCGGTACGCCGAGCCCGGACCTGATTCAGTACTTCTCCCGCCGTGAGTTTATGGATGCCGGGGAGCCTGAAATCGGGGCGATTATGCTCTTTACCGCAATGGATGGCAGCGAAATGCCGGGCGTGATCCGTGAAATTAACGGCGACTCTATCACCGTCGATTTCAACCATCCGCTGGCGGGCAGAACCGTCCATTTTGATATCGATGTACTGGAAGTCGATCCGGTACTGGAGGAAACGAATGCAGATCCTGTTGGCTAACCCGCGCGGTTTTTGCGCCGGCGTTGACCGCGCTATCAGCATTGTTGAAAACGCGCTGGCTCTGTATGGCGCGCCAATTTATGTGCGTCACGAAGTGGTGCACAACCGTTATGTTGTTGATAGCCTGCGCGAGCGCGGGGCTATTTTCATTGAGCAGTTAAGTGAAGTGCCGGACGGCGCAATCCTGATTTTCTCTGCTCACGGTGTTTCCCAGGCGGTACGTAACGAAGCGAAAAGCCGCGATCTGACGGTTTTCGACGCCACCTGTCCGCTGGTGACAAAAGTGCATATGGAAGTGGCTCGCGCCAGCCGACGCGGTGAGGAAGCGATCCTGATCGGTCACGCCGGGCATCCGGAAGTGGAAGGTACCATGGGGCAGTACAGCAACCCGAAAGGGGGCATGTACCTGGTCGAATCGCCTGCCGATGTTGCTACGCTCAACATCAAAGATGCGGGCAAACTGTCATTTATGACGCAGACCACGCTCTCAGTGGACGATACATCTGATGTCATTGACGCACTGCGCGCCCGTTTCCCGCAGATTGTTGGCCCGCGTAAAGATGACATTTGTTACGCCACGACGAACCGCCAGGAAGCGGTGCGAGCGCTGGCTGAACAGGCGGAAGTGGTGCTGGTGGTCGGCTCGAAAAACTCTTCCAACTCCAACCGTCTGGCCGAACTGGCGCAGCGGATGGGCAAACGCGCTTATTTGATCGATGACGCTTCTGATATCCAGGAAGCCTGGGTTAAAAATATCAAATGTGTAGGCGTAACCGCCGGTGCCTCTGCGCCGGACATTCTGGTGCAGAACGTGATTACCCGCCTGCAGGAGCTGGGCGGCGGTGAAGCCATCCCGCTGGAAGGGCGCGAAGAAAATATTGTCTTTGAAGTACCAAAAGAGCTAAGGGTTGATGTTCGCGAGGTCGAATAACATTTTGCCCTAAACGTTATGCGAAGATGCCAGACTCAGTCTGGCATTTTTTATGGATTTCACTTCAGGAGGCACTATGCGTTTGCCAATGATTCTCGACACCGATCCGGGCATTGACGATGCCGTTGCCATTGCCGCCGCGTTGTATGCGCCGCAGTGCGAACTTAAACTGATCACCACCGTCGCCGGGAATGTGTCGCTGGAAAAAACCACTCGCAACGCCCTGCAACTACTCAACTTCTGGCAGGCCGATATCCCGCTGGCGCAAGGTGCGTCGACACCCTTATTGCGCCCGCTGCACAGCGCCGCCGAAGTGCACGGGGAGTCCGGCATGGATGGTTACGATTTCGTTGAGCATCAGCGCCAGCCGTTGGCTAAACCGGCATTTCAGGCAATACGCGATACGCTGATGGCATCTGCTGAACCTGTTACGCTGGTGACCATCGGCCCATTGACCAATATCGCTCTGCTGCTGTCGCACTACCCGGAGTGCCAGTTCAATATCCGTCGTCTGGTGATGATGGGCGGCTCCACCGGACGGGGTAACTTCACACCCAATGCTGAATTCAATATTGCTATCGATCCCGAAGCTGCTGCCCGTGTTTTTCAGAGCGGCCTTGAGATCGTGATGTGTGGGCTGGATGTCACAAATCGGGCGACGCTGACGCCTGAGTTCCTCGCGACGCTGCCCGCGCTCAACAAAACCGGGCATATGTTGCACGCGCTGTTTAGTCACTATCGTAGCGGCAGCATGTCCACCGGGCTGCGTATGCACGATCTCTGCGCGATTGCCTGGCTGGCACGCCCGGAACTGTTTACGCTGAAATCCTGTTTTGTGGCGGTGGAGACGCAGGGGCAATACACCTCCGGCACGACGGTGGTGGATATCGACGGCAAGCTGAAGCAGAAACCGAATGCGCAGGTTGCGCTGGATATTGATGTGGAGGGTTTTCGTCACTGGGCGGCGGAAGTGCTGGCACTCGCACCCTGATGAATCATGCCTTTTACTGATATTTCCGGCTGTATATCATTAATTTCTAATTATCGGTGTTTTCGGCTGGTGGCCCCGACGTGGGCTGGTTAATCTGGAAACGATTCTTACGCATTTTTTTAACAAAAGAGTACAACTATGCATGATGCACCAATCCGCGTAGCCATCGCGGGTGCTGGCGGGCGTATGGGCCGCCAATTGATCCAGGCCACACTGGCTATGGAAGGCGTAGCTCTTGGCGCGGCACTGGAACGTGAAGGGTCTTCCCTGGTAGGTGTCGATGCGGGTGAACTGGCCGGCACGGCGAAAACCGGTGTGACGGTACAGAGCAGCCTTGATGCAGTGAAAGACGATTTCGACGTATTTATCGATTTTACTCGCCCGGAAGGGACGCTGGCACATCTGGCCTTTTGCCGCCAGCAGCGCAAAGGCATGGTGATTGGCACGACCGGATTTGACGACGCGGGCAAACAAGCGATTAGCGAGGCCTCGCAAGATATTGCGATTGTCTTCGCGGCGAACTTTAGCGTTGGTGTAAACGTGATGCTGAAGCTGCTGGAGAAAGCAGCGAAAGTGATGGGCGATTACACCGATATCGAGATCGTTGAAGCGCATCACCGCTACAAAGTCGATGCGCCGTCGGGCACGGCGCTGGCGATGGGCGAAGCCATCGCGAAGTCTCTGAATAAAGATTTAAAAGAGTGTGCGGTTTATTCACGTGAAGGGCATACCGGCGAGCGCGTCCCAGGCACGATTGGCTTTGCCACGATACGTGCAGGCGATATCGTCGGCGAACATACAGCTATGTTCGCCGATATTGGCGAACGTGTAGAAATTACACATAAAGCCTCCAGCCGCATGACTTTCGCCAATGGTGCCGTGCGTTCCGCTTTATGGCTGAAAGAAAAGCATAATGGACTTTTTGATATGCGAGATGTGCTGGATCTCAACAATTTGTAAGAGTTATTACCCATCGTGATGTGGTTGTTGCAGTCGTAATTAATTGATTGCAAAGGGCAGTATTTTATTGCCCTTTTATTTTCTCTTTTTTTCTCTGTTTCTAATGCCAGAGTGGTCTAATCTTCACTTATCTTCTCTTTTTTTCGCGCTGAAATGTAAATTTTGACCATTTGGTCCACTTTCTTGTGCCAGGAACGCCTCTCTTGAAGTTTTCTTGCGACGAAAGCGTTTTCGTGGCTGGTTTTTTTGATCTTTTTATCTGTTAAATCCAGTAATGAAGGGCAGTGGCGCAAAAGACTAAGAAAAATATGTGAGAAAAGTTGACTTTTAACCGACATCTCTCCAGAATGCCGCCGTTTGCCAAAAATCCACGGCCAGCAAATTTGCATTGATTCATCATCTCAATATGAATTAATATGCAAATAAAGTGAGTGAATATTCTCTGGAGGACGTTTTGATTAAGTCAGCGCTATTGGTTCTGGAAGACGGAACCCAGTTTCACGGTCGGGCCATTGGGGCAACGGGCACGGCAGTTGGGGAAGTCGTTTTCAATACTTCAATGACCGGTTATCAAGAAATCCTCACTGATCCTTCCTATTCCCGCCAAATCGTCACTCTTACTTATCCTCATATCGGCAATGTCGGCACCAACTCCGCTGACGAAGAATCCTCTCAGGTACATGCGCAAGGCCTGGTCATTCGTGACCTGCCGCTGATTGCCAGCAACTACCGCAATACCGAAGACCTCTCTTCTTACCTGAAGCGCCATAACATTGTGGCGATTGCCGATATCGATACCCGTAAGCTGACGCGTTTGCTGCGCGAAAAAGGCGCGCAAAACGGCTGCATCATCGCCGGCGATAATGTCGATGCCGCAGTGGCGCTGGAGAAAGCGAAAGCATTCCCGGGCCTGAACGGAATGGATCTGGCAAAAGAAGTGACGACGGCGGAAACCTACAGCTGGACACAAGGCAGCTGGACGCTGGCAGGCGAACTGCCGCAGGCGAAAGCGGCAAGCGAATTACCGTTCCACGTTGTCGCTTACGACTACGGCGCGAAACGTAATATCCTGCGTATGCTGGTCGATCGCGGTTGCCGTTTAACGGTCGTACCGGCGAAAACCCCGGCGGCGGACGTACTGAAGCTCAATCCGGACGGTATCTTCCTCTCCAATGGTCCTGGCGACCCGGCACCGTGCGATTACGCGATTGAGGCGATTAAAACCTTCCTCGAAACGGATATTCCGGTGTTCGGCATCTGTCTTGGCCATCAACTGCTGGCGCTGGCGAGCGGCGCGAAAACCATGAAGATGAAATTCGGCCACCACGGCGGCAACCATCCGGTAAAAGATATTGATAACAATACCGTGATGATCACCGCGCAGAACCACGGTTTTGCCGTTGATGAAGCCTCAATGCCTGCCAATTTGCGGGTGACGCACAAATCGCTGTTCGACGGCACGCTGCAAGGCATCCATCGTACCGACAAACCGGCGTTCAGTTTCCAGGGCCACCCGGAAGCCAGCCCGGGGCCGCACGATGCCGCACCGCTGTTTGACCACTTTATTGAGCTCATTGAGCAGTATCGCAACACCGCCAAATAATCAGGAGAAGAAGAGCCATGCCAAAACGTACAGACATAAAAAGTATCCTGATCCTTGGCGCGGGTCCGATTGTTATCGGCCAGGCGTGTGAGTTCGACTACTCCGGTGCGCAGGCGTGTAAAGCGCTGCGCGAAGAGGGTTACCGCGTTATCCTGGTGAACTCCAACCCGGCGACAATAATGACCGACCCGGAGATGGCGGACGCCACCTATATCGAGCCAATCCACTGGGAAGTGGTACGCAAAATCATCGAAAAAGAGCGTCCGGATGCCGTACTGCCAACCATGGGCGGTCAAACCGCGCTGAACTGCGCGCTGGAACTGGAACGTCAGGGCGTGCTGGAAGAGTTCGGCGTCACCATGATTGGCGCGACCGCTGATGCGATTGATAAAGCAGAAGATCGCCGTCGTTTCGACATCGCGATGAAGAAAATCGGTCTCGACACTGCGCGTTCCGGTATCGCACATACCATGGACGAAGCGCTGGCCGTCGCGGCTGACGTGGGTTTCCCGTGCATCATCCGTCCTTCCTTTACCATGGGCGGCACTGGTGGCGGCATCGCCTATAACCGTGAAGAATTTGAAGAGATTTGCGCCCGCGGGCTGGATCTCTCGCCAACCAATGAGCTGCTGATTGACGAATCGCTGATTGGCTGGAAAGAGTACGAGATGGAAGTGGTGCGTGATAAAAACGACAACTGCATCATCGTCTGCTCCATTGAAAACTTCGACGCCATGGGGATCCACACCGGTGACTCCATCACCGTGGCGCCAGCACAGACCCTGACCGATAAAGAGTACCAAATCATGCGTAACGCCTCGATGGCGGTACTGCGTGAAATCGGGGTGGAAACCGGCGGCTCCAACGTACAGTTCGCGGTGAACCCGAAAAACGGTCGTCTGATTGTGATTGAAATGAACCCGCGCGTATCCCGCTCTTCTGCGCTGGCCTCAAAAGCGACCGGCTTCCCGATTGCGAAAGTGGCAGCCAAGCTGGCGGTGGGTTATACGCTGGATGAGTTGATGAACGACATTACCGGCGGCCGTACTCCGGCGTCGTTCGAACCGTCCATCGACTACGTAGTGACCAAGATTCCGCGCTTCAACTTCGAGAAATTTGTCGGCGCCAATGACCGTCTGACCACGCAGATGAAATCCGTCGGTGAAGTGATGGCCATTGGCCGCACGCAGCAGGAATCGATGCAGAAAGCGCTGCGCGGCCTGGAAGTGGGCGCGACCGGTTTTGACCCGAAAGTGAGCCTTGACGATCCGGAAGCGCTGACCAAAATCCGCCGCGAACTGAAAGACGCAGGCGCAGAGCGTATCTGGTACATCGCCGATGCATTCCGTGCGGGTCTCTCCATCGACGGCGTGTTTAACCTGACCAATATTGACCGCTGGTTCCTGGTACAGATTGAAGAGCTGGTGCGTCTGGAAGAGCAGGTTGCTGCGGTGGGCATTAACGGTCTGGACGCAGACTTCCTGCGCACCCTGAAACGTAAAGGCTTTGCCGATGCGCGTCTGGCGAAACTGGTTGGCGTACGCGAAGCGGAAATCCGCAAACTGCGCGATCAGTACGATCTGCATCCGGTCTACAAACGTGTGGATACCTGTGCGGCAGAGTTCGCCACGGATACGGCCTATATGTACTCCACTTATGAAGATGAGTGCGAAGCTAACCCGAGCCAGGATCGCGAAAAAATCATGGTGCTGGGCGGCGGTCCAAACCGTATCGGCCAGGGCATTGAATTCGACTACTGCTGCGTACATGCGTCGCTGGCACTGCGTGAAGACGGTTACGAAACCATTATGGTCAACTGTAACCCGGAAACCGTTTCGACCGATTACGACACCTCTGATCGCCTCTACTTTGAGCCGGTGACCTTCGAGGACGTGCTGGAAATTGTTCGTGTAGAGAAGCCGAAAGGCGTCATCGTGCAGTATGGCGGCCAGACACCGCTGAAACTGGCGCGTGCGCTGGAAGCCGCAGGTGTGCCGGTTATCGGTACCAGCCCGGATGCGATTGACCGTGCGGAAGACCGTGAGCGTTTCCAGCAGGCGGTTGACCGTCTGAAGCTGAAACAGCCAGCAAACGCCACCGTCACGGCGATTGAGCAGGCTATAGAAAAGGCGAAAGAGATTGGTTACCCGCTGGTGGTGCGCCCGTCCTACGTGCTGGGCGGCCGTGCGATGGAAATCGTCTATGATGAAGTCGACCTGCGTCGCTACTTTATGACGGCGGTCAGCGTTTCCAACGATGCGCCGGTTCTGCTTGACCGTTTCCTCGATGATGCGGTGGAAGTGGATGTTGATGCCATCTGCGATGGTGAAATGGTGCTGATTGGCGGCATCATGGAGCACATCGAACAAGCGGGCGTTCACTCCGGCGACTCCGCCTGCTCTCTGCCGGCTTACACGCTGAGCCAGGAAATTCAGGACGTGATGCGCCAGCAGGTGCAGAAACTGGCGTTCGAGTTGCAGGTTCGCGGTCTGATGAACGTGCAGTTCGCGGTGAAAGACAACGAAGTCTACCTGATTGAGGTAAACCCGCGTGCGGCGCGTACCGTACCGTTCGTCTCCAAGGCGACCGGCGTGCAGTTAGCGAAAGTGGCAGCGCGCGTGATGACCGGCAAAACGCTGGCGCAGCAGGGCCACACTAAAGAAATCATCCCGCCGTACTACTCAGTGAAAGAGGTGGTGCTGCCGTTTAACAAGTTCCCTGGCGTTGACCCGCTGTTAGGGCCAGAAATGCGCTCTACCGGTGAAGTGATGGGCGTCGGGCGCACCTTTGCTGAAGCATTTGCCAAAGCACAGCTCGGCAGCAACTCGACGATGAAGAAATACGGTCGCGCGCTGCTCTCTGTTCGCGAAGGCGATAAAGAGCGCGTGGTGGATTTGGCGGCTAAGCTGCTGAAACAGGGCTTTGAACTGGATGCAACCCACGGCACAGCGATTGTGCTGGGCGAGGCCGGTATCAACCCGCGCCTGGTGAACAAAGTGCATGAAGGTCGCCCGCACATTCAGGATCGTATCAAGAATGGCGAGTACACCTACATCATCAACACCACGGCAGGCCGCCAGGCGATTGAGGATTCCAAACTGATTCGCCGCAGCGCGCTGCAATACAAAGTGCATTACGACACCACGCTGAACGGCGGCTTCGCCACCGCGATGGCGCTGAATGCGGATGCCACCGAGAAAGTGATTTCCGTGCAGGAAATGCACGCGCAAATCCGCAAGTAAGCCTGACACCGGCCCGTTTCGCGGGCCGGTTTTCTTTTCCCGACTTCTACGTTCTGTAGGCCTGATAAGCGAAGCGCCATCAGGCATGATCCTGCTCCCGCGTTGCGGTTGGTCGCCGGATGGCGGCGTTGCTTTATCCGGCCTACAACACCTTTCTGTTATTGCCAATCTTCAGAAGGTTCTGCATTTCCCCACGCTTACAGTGAGTTAACCTAAAATAGGTTAACAGACGAATGAAATTCACTGAAAGCAGGGAGATAACCATGCAAATGAACAAACTTCTGATGACGTCGATTTTTACTGCCGCAGCGCTGTTTACCGTTGCCGGTTGTTCTTCAAATCAGGCTGTTCGCACCACGGATGGCCGCACCATTGTGACCGATGGTAAACCGAAGGTGGATGATGACACCGGGCTGGTTTCCTATAAAAATGCCGAAACCGGTAAAACCGAGCAGATTAATCGCGATCAGGTGAAAAACATGAGTGAACTGGATAACTGATCCGGCTTGCAGTGAGAATGAGTCCCGCTACTGCGGGACTTTTTTGTGCGCTTATTTCAGCAGCGCCGCGTCGATTTTCACCACAATTTTACGCAGCGCGGCGGGTGCCGTCAGGCTGCACATCGGGCGGTGCAGCTCCAGCGGGAAGATAATGGCCAGTTCTTCAGGCTGTAAATGAATCAGCGTCTCGCTGGCAATGTGCTGACAAAAACCGAGATCGTTCGCATTATTAAACGGCTCGCTAAGTTCAAGCGGCAAGCCGGTCACGCCTGCGCCAACCACCTCTTCGCCGCTTAATACAATATGGATATCAATATATTGACGATGAAATTCCGGGCGCTGCTCAGCCAGCAGCCGGGTATGCCCTTCAACCACTGAGAAGAAAACGCTGTCGCCCTGCAACGGATATTTTCCCGCCGCCAGCGAGTGCGGTTTCTTATCGAGAATGGCCTGGAGCGTCTGGCGAATAATTGCCGGATAGAGCGGATTCACCGCGCCAGCGGATAAGGTATCAATGATCATGCGGGGACATCCTGGTTAACGTAGTTTTGTAACAGGGAAAGGCTTTGCGAAACAATCGTGGCCACCGGCGGCGCGATATCCACCGCCAGAATGTCGGGTTCGTCATCAGCGGGAACTTCCAGCGCGGCGAACTGGCTTTGCAGCAGCGCTTCGGGCATAAAATGCCCCTGACGCTGGCGCATTCTTTCCAGCACGCAGGTGTAATCGCCCCGGAGCCAGAGAAAACAGAGATTGCTGTTTCCTCTGCGAAGCTGGTCGCGATAGCGTTTTTTCAGCGCCGAGCAGACCAGCACGCCAGATTCATTTTTTTGTTCCAGACTAAAAATAACGTCGGAAAGGCGTTCCAGCCACGGCAGGCGATCATCATCATCCAATGCCTGGCCCGAGGCCATTTTACGAATGTTCTGTCGGGGATGCAGATCGTCACCATCGATAAACTTCGCCTGCATTGCCTGCGCAAGCGCCAGACCTACCGTGCTTTTCCCGGTACCGGAGACGCCCATTAAAATCACGCACTGACCAGTCATCGTGCGCTCCTTACACCGCAACCAGCATGCCGCCATCGACGAACAGTAAATGCCCGTTAACGAAGTCGGAGGCTTTGGAGGAGAGAAACACTGCGGCGCCAACCAGTTCCTGCGGATCGCCCCAGCGAGCGGCAGGGGTGCGTTTGCATAACCAGTCGGTGAACGCTTTGTCATCCACTAACGCCTGTGTCATGGCTGTTTTGAAATAGCCAGGTGCAATACCGTTGACCTGAATATTGTGGCGCGCCAGTTCAACGCACATGCCGCGCGTCAGCATTTTCACTGCGCCTTTCGCGGCGGCATATGGCGTAATGGTGTCGCGGCCCAGTTCACTCTGCATTGAGCAGATATTGACGATTTTGCCCTGCTGGCGCGCCATCATGCGTTTAGCGACAGCCTGCGACACCAGGAAAACGGCGGTCTGGTTAACGGCAATAACCGCATTCCACTCATCCACCGGGAACTCGGTAAAAGGATGACGTCGCTGGATGCCTGCGTTATTGAACAGCACGTCGATGGCGCCGATATGGCGTTCAATATCGTCAATCGCCTGCTCAACAGATTCGGCATCAGTCACGTTGAATACCGCGACATGCGCGGTTGCGCCTTCATCGCGTAGTTTCATCGCGGCTTGTTCGGCGCGTTCCGCCGAGATATCGTTAATGATGATTTCCGCGCCGTACTGCGCCAGCCCCTGCGCCATAACAAAACCGATCCCCTGACCTGAGCCGGTAATTAAAATGCGTTTGCCGTTTAAACTGAAAAGATCGTTCATTGTTATTTCCTGAGCGAATGATGTGGCCCCTATCTCACGGTTTTTACCCTGGCTGAACTGTGACGCAGATCACTCAAATCCATGTTACGAAAAGGGGTTACTTTTAGTGTGAAGCTGGGCGGAAAACTGAGCGCAATCCGGCGGTTAACCGCGCATTGCAGCGCAGTTGGGCAATTCTCTTTTCCGGCGACAAGGGGCATAATAACGGGCTCGGGCTGGCGTCAGGACAGGTAGCAACCATGAAGGCACAACGTATTACTTTGCATGATATCGCTGCGCTGGCGGGCGTAACTAAAATGACGGTCAGCCGCTATCTGCGCACGCCGGAGAAAGTGAAGCCCGACACGGCTGAGCGTATCGCCAGCGTCATTGCTGAAGTGGGTTACCAACCTGACCCGGATAACCCGGCGATGTCTGCCAACGTGCTGCCGCGCATCGGCGTGCTGATTCCCTCTTTTAATAATCAAATCTTTGCCGACTTGCTCGCGGGAATTGAATCGGTCACTTCTGCGCAGGGCTACCAGACGCTGGTGGTCAATTATGACTACGACAGCCAACGCGAAGAGGAGCAAATTGCTACGGTTTTAGCCTTTAATGTCAAAGGGTTGCTGCTTACTGAGTCGGTTCATAGTCTGCGGGCGGAGAAGTATCTGAAAGCGGCCAAAATTCCGATCGCCGAAGTGATGGGGCTGTCGTCGAATGCCGATCGTATCAATGTCGGTTTCGACAATATGAAGGCTGGTTTTGATATGACCACGATGCTGCTGGCCAGCGGCAAGCGGCGCATTATCTACTTCGGCTCGATGTCTGACGTGCGCGACGAGCAGCGCTATAACGGTTACTGCCAGGCGATGGAAGCGCAGGGTTTACCGGTCGGGCGGATTGCGCCAAATAAGGTGTCCTCGATTTCTATCGGCACCGGCATGATGACGCTGGCGCGGCAAATGTACCCGGATATGGACGGTATTTTATGTACCAACGACGACCTTGCCGTTGGGGTGTTACAGGAGTGCCTTACTTCCGGGATCAAAGTGCCTGCTGAGATCGCGATTGCCGGGTTCCACGGTCTGGAGATTGGGCAGGTTATCAGCCCGCGTCTGGCCAGCGTTTTGACCCCGCGCTTCGAGATGGGAAAGGTCGCGACCGAAATCCTGCTCAAGAAAATCAAAGGATTGCCAACCATTGAACACGTCGATCTGCACTATCGCCTGTCGATGGGCGAAACCATCTGAACCTTTCTGTCGTGCGGGCTGTTGTTAGTATTTTGTTGTGCTTATGTCGCACCTTTTCAGGGGGGAATGCGGCATTTTACCCGTGCCGATCACGAAGAAGGTAACACGCTTTTTTAACACAATTCAGCGTGATGGAGATCGCAAAAATACCCGCCGAAAACCCGTTTGATAAGACGCAGGACGTACTGAAACTTTCAAACAGGTATCACGATGAATACAAAAACTAACCAGACCGTACTGCTGATCGCTCCTGTTGTAGACAGCCTGCTCGATCGCCTCTCCACTGCTTTCACGGTGCATCGCCTTTATGAACAAGCTGACGCAGAGGCTTTTCTGCAACGTGTGGGTGCCGACATTCAGGTGGTGGTGACGCGTGGCGATATCGGCGTAACCAATCATGTTCTCGAAGCATTACCGCAGGTGGGGCTGGTGGCGCTGTTCGGTGTAGGCACCGATGCGGTTGATCTGCACTACACCCGTAAACGCAATATTGCTGTCACCATTACCTCTGGCGTGTTAACGCAAGGGGTGGCCGATCTGGCTATGGGGTTGCTGCTGGCGGGGGCGCGTCAACTCTGCCAGGGCGATCGTTTTGTCCGCGAGGGGCGCTGGTTAACCTCCGCGCCAGCGCTGGCAACGCAGGTCAGCGGCAAACGCATTGGCATCTTCGGTATGGGCAATATCGGCCAGGCCATCGCCCGTCGGGCCAGCGGTTTCGATATGGAGATCCTCTACAACGACCGGCAGCCGATTGCCGGGCTGGATTATCACTGGTGTGCAGATCTGCATACTCTCGCTCATGAGAGCGATTTTCTGGTGATTGCGGCTTCTGCCGGAGCAGCAAACCACAAACTGATCGATGCCTCGGTATTTAACGTGATGCCGAAACATGCCTGGTTAATTAACATCGCCCGCGGTTCACTGGTCGATGAAACGGCATTGATCCGCGCGTTACAAAACGGTGTTATCGCCGGTGCTGGCCTGGACGTTTATGAAGATGAACCGAATGTCCCGGCAGCGCTGATCGCGCTCGACAACGTTGTACTGCAACCGCACGTTGCTAGCGCAACGCATGAAACCCGACAAAAAATGAGCGATGTGGTGTACGCCAACGTTGCCGCTTATTTTGCTCAGGCGCCGCTACCCAATGTGATTGCCTGATCCTCACCTCTGCCTCAGAGAGAAAACATATGAACACTAAAATACCCGGCACGCGCTGGTGGCGGATCATTGCGCCTGTGCTTATTGCCTGCATTATTTCGTTTATGGACAGGGTTAATATCAGCTTCGCGCTGCCCGGCGGTATGGAGGCGGATTTAGGCATCACCAGCCAGATGGCGGGCGTCGCCAGCGGGATCTTTTTTATCGGTTATTTGTTCTTGCAAATTCCTGGCGGGCGTAGCGCGGTAAACGGCAGCGGCAAGCGTTTTATCGCCTGGTCGCTGCTGGCGTGGGCGGTGGTTTCTGTCGCCACCGGATTCGTAACGCATGAGTATCAACTGCTGGTACTGCGCTTTATCCTCGGCGTTTCCGAAGGTGGCATGTTGCCAGTGGTGCTGACGATGGTCAGCAACTGGTTCCCGGAAAAAGAGGTAGGCCGGGCGAATGCGTTTGTCATGATGTTTGCCCCGCTTGGCGGCATGCTGACCGCGCCGGTTTCCGGGGCGATCATCGCGGCGCTCGACTGGCGCTGGCTGTTTATCATCGAAGGGCTGCTTTCACTGGTGGTGCTACTGGTGTGGTGGCGGCTGATCAGCGATCGGCCGGAAGAGGCGCACTGGCTACCAGCCAGCGAACGTGAATATCTGGTCACCACGCTGGCGCGCGAGCGCGAAGCGCGGCTGGCGGAAGAGGCGGTCAGCAATGCGCCGGTAAAAGATGTGTTTCGCAATGCCGGCCTGATGAAGCTGGTGGTGCTCAACTTCTTCTATCAAACCGGGGATTATGGTTACACCCTGTGGCTGCCGACGATCCTGAAAAATCTGACCGGTGCCAATATGGCCGGAGTCGGGCTTCTGGCGATCTTACCTTTTGTTGCCACGCTTGCCGGGATCTATACCATCTCGCTGTTCAGCGATCGCAGCGGTAAGCGTCGCGCCTGGGTGCGTGTCTCCCTTTACTGTTTCGCCGCCTCACTGCTGGCTTCGGTATTGTTACGTGAACATGTGGTGGCGGCTTATATTGCGCTGGTGATGTGCGGTTTCTTCCTCAAGGCGGCGACCAGCCCGTTCTGGTCTATTCCCGGAAGAATTGCCTCGCCGGAAGTGGCCGGTAGTGCGCGTGGCGTGATCAACGGTCTGGGCAATCTGGGTGGTTTCTGCGGCCCGTATCTGGTCGGCGTGATGATCTACTTTTACGGGCAGAATGTGGCCGTCTGCGCCCTGGCGGGTTCACTGATGATTGCCGGGACGATCACCTTCCTGTTGCCGAAGAAATGCGACCTGCAAGCCGATGATCGGGTTCTGGTCAGCAGCGACGATCAGCCGCATCGCGCATAGAGGAGAGCACCATGACACTGGAGCAACAGATCGCATTATGCGAAAGCCACCACGCCAAATTGCGCTTTCCGGCCTTCGATTATGCGGATGCCTGGACGCTGGGGAGTGCGTTATACCAGGCTGCACTGCGCAACGACGATGCGCTGGCGATTGAGATTCGTGTCAATCAACTGTGCCTGTTCAGCGCGCTAATGCCTGGCGCGACGGCAGAAAACGTGGATTGGGTGCGGCGTAAACGTAATCTGGTGGATTTTCTCGGCATCAGCTCCTGGGCTGCCGGGTTGATGCTGCAATCCCGTGGCACGACGCTGAGTGAACGTTATGGCGTGGATACGCGAGACTATGCGGCATTTGGCGGCAGTTATCCGCTTTATCTGACCAGCGGTTGCCTGATAGGTACGGTGACGGTCTCCGGCGCGCCGCAGCGTGATGATCATAACCTCGTGCTGAGTACGCTGGCACAGACGCTGAATATCGCGCCACTGACGCTCGTCCCTCCGATGTAACTCCCTTCACTGGCAGGCGCGCGAGTTGCGCCTGCTATTCCCGCACAGATTGTCGCTTTAAGCCTGATGATTAACTGTCTACACTCTCAAGAAAAAGAGCGCAGTGAAAAACAGGTTGATCGATGATCCTTATAATTTATGCCCATCCTTATCCGCAGCATTCGCATGCGAATAAGCGAATGATTGAGCAGGCAAGGACGCTGGAAGGCGTCGAAATCCGTTCTCTCTATGAGCTATACCCCGACTTTAATATTGATATAGCCGCCGAGCAGGAGGCGCTTTCCCGCGCTTCGCTGGTTATCTGGCAACATCCGATGCAGTGGTACAGCGTTCCGCCGTTGCTGAAACTCTGGCTGGATAAAGTGTTGTCGCATGGCTGGGCCTATGGTCACGAGGGCACCGCGCTTAAAGGCAAAAACGTGATGTGGGCTGTGACCACTGGCGGCGGCGACCACCATTTTGATATTGGATCGCACCCCGGTTTTGATGTGCTTTCGCAGCCGTTACAAGCAACCGCCATTTACTGCGGGATGAACTGGTTACCGCCTTTTGCCGTGCACTGTACTTTTATTTGCGACGATGAAACCCTGCAGGCGCAGGCGCGTCATTACAAACAACGTTTGCTGGAGTGGCAGGAGGCAGCACATGGATAGCCATTCATTAATACAGGCGCTGATCTACCTCGGTTCGGCTGCGCTGGTTGTCCCCATCGCTGTACGGTTGGGGCTGGGGTCGGTGCTTGGCTACCTGATTGCCGGCGGCATTATTGGCCCGTGGGGATTGCGCCTGGTGACCGATGCCGAATCCATTCTCCATTTCGCCGAAATTGGCGTGGTGCTGATGCTTTTCGTGATTGGCCTTGAGCTGGATCCGCAACGATTGTGGAAGTTGCGCGCTTCGGTGTTTGGCGGCGGCGCGCTGCAAATGGTGAGCTGCGGCCTGCTGCTTGGCGTGTTTTGCGCTCTGCTGGGGCTGGCGTGGCCGGTCGCGTTGCTGATTGGTCTGACGCTGGCGCTCTCTTCCACTGCGATTGCCATGCAGGCGATGAATGAACGTAACCTGACGGTTTCGCAAATGGGGCGCAGCGCCTTCTCGGTGCTGCTGTTCCAGGATATCGCTGCCATCCCGCTGGTGGCGATGATTCCGCTGCTGGCGGCCAGCGGCGGTGCGATGACGTTAAGCGCTTTTACCCTTTCGGCGCTGAAAGTAGTGGGCGCGCTGGCGCTGGTAGTGCTGATTGGGCGTTATGTCGCCCGTCCGGCGTTGCGTTTTGTTGCTCGCTCCGGGCTGCGGGAAGTGTTCTGCGCCGTGGCGCTGTTTCTGGTGTTCGGCTTTGGGTTATTGCTGGAAGAGGCGGGATTGTCGATGGCGATGGGCGCCTTCCTTGCCGGGGTGTTACTGGCCAGCTCTGAATATCGTCACGCGCTGGAAAGCGACATCGAACCGTTTAAAGGCCTGCTGCTGGGGCTGTTCTTTATTGGCGTCGGCATGTCCATCGACTTCGGTACGCTGGTGACACACCCGCTGCGTATCCTGCTGTTGCTGGTGGGTTTCCTGGTGATTAAAAGCGTGGTGCTGTGGCTGATCGCCCGCCCGCTACGCGTGCCGGGTAAACAGCGGATGTGGTTTGCCGCGCTGCTGGGGCAGGGGAGTGAATTCGCTTTTGTGGTGTTTGGCGCCGCGCAAACCGCGCAGGTGCTCGATCCGGAATGGGCGAAAGCGCTAACGCTGACGGTTGCGTTATCAATGGCTGCAACGCCAGTTTTGCTGGTGCTGCTGGCGCGGCTGGAGACTGCCGGTGCACAGCAGGAGCGCGAAGCCGATGAGATCGATGAAGAAGAGGCGCGGGTGATTATCGCCGGATTTGGCCGTTTTGGTCAGATCGCCGGGCGTCTGCTGCTTTCCAGCGGCGTGAAAATGGTGGTGCTTGACCACGATCCCGATCATATCGAAACGCTGCGTAAATTCGGCATGAAAGTCTTCTACGGTGATGCCACGCGCGTCGATCTGCTGGAGTCCGCCGGTGCCGGGCGTGCTGAGGTGCTGATTAATGCGATTGACGATCCACAGGCCAGCCTGCAATTGACTGAGCTGGCAAAAGAGCACTTCCCGGATCTGCGCATTATTGCCCGCGCCCGCGATGTTGATCACTATATCCGCCTGCGACAGGCGGGCGTAGAGAGACCGGAGCGTGAAACCTTCGAAGCGGCGCTGAAAACCGGGCGTCTGGCGCTGGAAGGGTTGGGCTTAGGCCCCTATGAAGCCCGCGAGCGTGCCGACCATTTCCGCCGTTTCAATACGTCGATGGTGGAAGAGATGGCGCAGGTAGAGAATGATGCGCAGGCGCGCGCCGCCGTGTTTAAGCGCACCAGCGCCATGTTGACGGAAATCATCTCAGAGGATCGCGCACATCTTTCGTTAACGCAGCGTCATGGCTGGCAGGGAACGGAAGAGGGGCGGCATACGGACGATCCGGCAGACGAACCGGCGGTGAAACCGCAGGCGTGAATCTGTTCAGGCTGGTTTACGGGTAACGTTTTGAATTAAAGCGAGTGGAAAGCTGGCGGTGCAGCAACAGGTTGCGGTATCGCCAGCAGAATGAAAAATTTTCTTATCCTTTGCCTTGCCCCCCATCGACGAAAGATTGTGCTTTCCGTATAGTGGCGACAATTTTTTTGCATCCAGGAATGAATGAATGATCAGTCTGATTGCCGCGCTAGCCGTGGATCGCGTGATTGGTATGGAGAACGCCATGCCGTGGAATTTACCGGTCGATCTCGCCTGGTTTAAGCGCAATACCTTAAACAAACCGGTGGTGATGGGGCGTCTGACGTGGGAATCCATCGGCCGTCCGTTACCGGGGCGCAAGAACATTGTGATCAGTAGCCAGCCGGGTACTGACGATCGTGTCGAATGGGTGAAATCCGTGGATGAAGCGATTGCCGCCTGCGGCGATGTGGAAGAGATCATGGTGATCGGCGGCGGGCGTGTTTACGAACAGTGTCTGCCGAAGGCGCAGCGCCTCTACCTGACGCACATTGATGCGGAAGTGGAAGGTGATACCCACTTCCCGGATTACGACCCGGACGACTGGGAATCGGTATTTAGCGAATTCCATGATGCGGATGCGCAGAACTCGCATAGCTACTGCTTTGAGATCCTCGAGCGCCGCTAAGATGTCACCCCGGCGGGCCGCCGCCGGGGAATCCTTTAAGAGGCTATCGCCTCGCTATCCCCTAAATCCATCTGGCGATTTGACGGTTGCGTGAAGTACATTTTGTCTTCCCAGCGCAGGCAGGTCAGTACGCCGCCCCAGCAGCAGCCGGTATCCAGCGCGTAAATCCCTTCCGGTGTGCCTGCGCCTTCCAGCGATGCCCAGTGGCCAAAGGCAATGCTGTACTCCTGCGAAACCGGTCCCGGAATTGAGAACCATGGTTTAAGCGGTGCAGGCGCATACTCGGGAATATCCTTGCAGTACATATCCAACTGCCCGTTCGGGAAGCAGTAACGCATACGCGTGAAGGCATTAGTGATAAAGCGCAGGCGGGCAAGCCCACTGAGTTCCGGCGTCCAGTGGTTTGGCAGATCGCCGTACATGGCATCCAGGAATAGCGGATAGGAATCGCTGGAAAGCACCGCTTCGATATCGCGCGCGCAGTGTATCGCCGTCGGCAAATCCCACTGCGGGGTGATCCCGGCATGCGCCATCACCAGCTTTTTCTCTTCATCGATTTGCAGCAGCGGCTGGCGACGCAGCCAGTTGATCAGCTCGTCGGCGTCGGGCGCTTCCAGCAATAAATTGAGCCGGTCTTTGGGTTTGTTGCGGCTGATACCGGCGAAGACGGCCAGCAGATGCAGATCGTGATTGCCCAGTACGATGCGTACGCTGTCGCCCAGTGATTTGACGTAACGCAGTACATCCAGCGACCCCGGCCCACGGGCGACTAAATCGCCGGTAAGCCAGAGGGTGTCTTGCTCTGGTGAAAATTCAACCTGTTTTAACAGCGCGATCAGTTCATCATAGCAACCATGAACGTCACCAATCAGATATGTAGCCATTGGATTAATGAATCAGTATTGGAACAGCGAGTCGGAAGACCGGGACGGCGATGCGAAACGCAGTGCCCTGCGCGTCGATCATTTCGTAGTGGCCCTGCATGGTGCCCATCGGCGTCTCGATAACCGCGCCGCTGGTGTATTGATATTCGCCGCCCGGCTCAATGTGCGGCTGTTCACCGACGACACCTTCGCCCTGCACTTCCGTTTCGCGGCCATTTCCATTGGTGATCAGCCAGTAGCGTTTCAACAACTGGACAGGGGTTCGCCCCAGGTTCCGGATGGTGATGGTGTAAGCAAACACATAACGTTCATCGTCGGGGGTTGACTGAGACTCAATGTAGACGCTTTGTACCTGAACACAAACTCGGGGCGAATTGATCATGAGTTAACTCTCCTTCGGCGGCGCATTTTCCGTCAGGTAGTTGGCTAACTGACAGTACTGCGCAACAGAGATATTTTCCGCGCGCATCGTCGGGTCGATCCCCAGCGATGCCAGCACCTCAACCGTAAACACATTGCCGAGGCTATTGCGGATGGTTTTACGACGCTGGTTAAAGGCTTCGGTGGTAATGCGGCTCAGCGCGCGAATCTCTTTGACCGGATGCGGCAACGTAGTGTACGGCACCAGACGAACCACGGCAGAATCCACCTTCGGCGGCGGCGCGAAAGCTGTCGGAGGCACTTCCAGCACCGGAATAATCTGACAGTAGTACTGCGCCATCACGCTTAACCGACCATACGCCTTACTGTTTGGTCCTGCAACCAGACGATTTACCACCTCTTTCTGCAACATAAAGTGCATATCGGCAATGGCATCAGTATAGCTAAACAGATGGAACATCAATGGCGTGGAGATGTTATACGGCAGGTTGCCGAAAACACGCAGCGGCTGACCGAGCGTTTGCGACAGCTCGCCAAAATTCATGGTCATCGCATCTTGCTGATAAATTGTCAGTTTTGGCGCGAGGAACGGATGTGTTTGCAGGCGGGCAGCCAGATCGCGGTCAAGTTCGATAACTGTCAGCTTATCCAGACGTTCGCCAACCGGCTCGGTCAGTGCGCCAAGGCCCGGACCGATTTCAACTATCGCCTGACCCTTTTGTGGGTTGATGGCCGATACGATGCTGTCGATCACGAACTGGTCGTGGAGAAAGTTTTGCCCGAAGCGTTTACGGGCTAAGTGGCCCTGATGGACTCGATTAGTCATTGAGTATTAACAATCATTTTGATGGCGAGGTTAAGCGCCGTAATAAAACTGCCGACATCTGCTGTTCCATGGCCCGCCAGTTCCAGCGCGGTGCCGTGGTCAACGGATGTGCGAATAAAAGGTAAACCGAGAGTGATATTCACGCCGCGGCCAAAGCCCTGGTATTTTAGCACGGGCAGACCCTGATCGTGGTACATCGCCAGTACGGCGTCGGCATTATCAAGGTATTTGGGCTGAAATAGCGTATCGGCAGGTAGCGGACCGCTCAAATTCATACCGCTGGCTCGCATTTCTTCCAGCACCGGAATGATCGTATCGATCTCTTCCGTCCCCATGTGTCCGCCTTCACCTGCGTGTGGATTCAGCCCGCAGACCAGAATGTGCGGATGGCGGATACCAAATTTCTGCTGTAAATCCCCGTGCAGGATGCTAATCACTTCGCGCAGCAACGCTGGCGTAATCGCTTGTGCAACGTCTTTGAGCGGCAAATGGGTGGTTGCCAGCGCAACGCGTAGCTCTTCGGTGGCCAGCATCATCACCACTTTGGCGGCGTGCGAGCGCTCCTCGAAAAACTCCGTGTGCCCGGTAAACGGCGTACCCGCGTCGTTGATCACCCCTTTATGTACCGGGCCGGTTACCAGCGCAGCAAATTCACCGTTCAGGCAACCGTCGCAGGCGCGGGCAAGGGTTTCCACAACATAAGGGCCGTTAAGAGGATTGAGGACGCCCGGCGTCACCGGCGCATGCAACGGAAGAGGCAGCACGGTTAAGGTACCGGCTTGCTGCGCAACCGCAGCTGCGGCGGGATCGTAATCCCGAAGCTGCAACGGCAGACCGAGCAGGGCTGCCCGGTCGGCTAACAGCGTTGCGTCTGCACAGATAACCAGTTCAACCGGCCAGTCGCGCTGGGCGAGCTGAACCACCAGATCCGGACCAATCCCGGCGGGCTCGCCGGGAGTGATAACGACACGCTGTGTTTTCATTTAGTTGCTCAGGATTTTCACGTAGGCGCTGGCGCGTTGTTCCTGCATCCAGGTTGCCGCCTCTTCAGAGAATTTGCGGTTCATCAGCATGCGATACGCTCTGTCTTTCTGCGCGGCGTCCGTTTTATCAACGTTACGCGAATCGAGCATTTCGATCAGGTGCCAGCCGAAGGAGGAGTGCACCGGGCCGCTCATCTGGCCGCGTTTTAGCTTCATCAGCGCATCACGGAATGCCGGATCGTAAATATCCGCTGCCGCCCAGCCCAGATCGCCGCCCTGGTTTGCAGAGCCCGGATCCTGGGAGAACTCTTTCGCTGCATTAGCAAACGTGGTTTTACCGCTCTTAATGTCCGCTGCGATCTCTTCCAGTTTCACGCGAGCCTGATCGTCGCTCATGATGGGTGACGGTTTCAGCAGGATATGGCGAGCGTGAACTTCCGTCACAGAGATGTTCTGAGACTGGCCGCGCAGATCGTTAACTTTCAGGATATGGAAACCGACGCCGGAACGAATCGGCCCGATGATATCGCCTTTTTTCGCCGTGCTCAGCGCCTGAGCGAAGATGCTTGGCAGCTCCTGAATGCGTCCCCAACCCATCTGGCCGCCTTTCAGCGCCTGCTGATCGGCAGAGTAGGTGATCGCCAGCTTGCCGAAATCATCGCCTTTACGCGCCTGATCGACAATGGAACGCGCCTGGTTTTCGGCTTCGTTAACTTGATCCGACGTCGGGTTTTCCGGCAGCGGGATCAGGATGTGGCTCAGGTTCAGTTCGGTGCTGGCATCGTTTTGGTTCCCCACCTGCTGCGCCAGGGCATCCACTTCCTGCGGCAGGACAGTCACACGACGGCGCACTTCACCGTTGCGCACTTCAGAGATGATCATCTCTTTGCGGATCTGGTTGCGATAGGTGTTGTAATTCACCCCATCGTAAGCCAGACGGCTGCGTAATTGATCCATAGACATATTGTTCTGTTTGGCAATGTCGGCGATGGCGGCATCAAGCTGCTCGTCCGTCACTTTGACACCCATTTTGGTGCCCATCTGCAGAATGATTTGATCCATGATCAGCCGTTCAAGGATCTGATGGCGCAGCGTGGCGTCGTCCGGCAGTTGCTGGCCCGCCTGGCCTGCGTTGGCCTTTACGGACTGCATCATGCTATCAACGTCACTTTCAAGCACTACGCCGTTATTGACGACGGCAGCGACTTTATCAACAACCTGAGGCGCAGCAAAACTGGTATTCGCAACCATAGCGATACCGAGAAGCAGCGTTTTCCAGTTCTTCATACCTTTTCCATTTCAATTAACCGCAATGCGGATTACGTTGCAAATCAAACAGATCACATTGAACTACGGTACGGCAGAATGTTTGAACGCAGCATTTGTTGCGTACCCAAACCGTAGTTAGAACTCAGACCGCGCAGCTCAATGTTGAAACCGATGACGTTGTCATACTTGCTTTGGTCATTTTGCCAGCCGTTAATTTTCCGCTCATAACCGACGCGAAGAGCATAACAGCAGGAGTTGTACTGCAAGCCAACCATCTGGTCAGCGGATTTGTGTGTATTGGTGTCGAAATAGTAAGCCCCGACGATCGACCAGCGGTCAGCAATCGGCCAGCTTCCGGCAGCACCCACCTGCGAAATACCATCTTTATACTGCGCGGAAGTCGCGTAGCTTGGCAGCGTTGCCTGAATGTATTCCGGGCTGGCGTAACGGTAGCTCAGTTGCAGCATACGGTCTTCATCACGACGATATTCCAGTGACGAGCTGCTGTTGGCGATGGCATTCAGACGCGTGTCGTACTGCACGCCGCCGCGCAGACCCCAGCGATCCGAGATACGCCAGTAGGTATCACCCGCCCAAACCAACGACCCCGTTTTGTTGTCTCTCTCCCAGTTAATGTTGTCATCACCGGTGCGGGACTCGGTGAAATAGTAAATTTGACCAACAGAAACGTTAAAACGTTCAACTGCCGCATCATCATAAATGCGCGTTGTGACGCCGGTGGTAACCTGGTTTGCCGAGGCGATACGGTCAAGCCCGCCGTAGGTGCGATCGCGGAACAGCCCACTGTAGTCGGATTGTAAGAGCGTTGAGTCGTAGTTGTTGATATGGCTCTGATCTCGATACGGCACATACAGGTATTGCGCGCGTGGCTCCAGCGTTTGGGTATAACCTTCCGCCCAGTTCATATCACGTTCAAACACCATCTTGCCGTCCATCTTAAATTGCGGCATGACGCGGTTGACTGTCTCTTTGTAATCCGTGTTGTTACTTGCGTTGTAATCATCCAGATTGCTCTGCTGGTAGTGGGTCGCCAGCATTTTCACTTCAGTATCCAGGCTGCTCCAGTCGTTGGAGACGGGCAGACTTAACGTCGGCTCCAGATGAACACGCGTCGCTTCCGGATAGTTAGCGTTAGTATTGGTGAAATGAACCGCCTGGCCATACACACTCAAGTCAAACGGCCCAAGGTCATTGTGATACCAGTTCACATCCAACTGGGGTTCAGCGGCATAGGAGTTACTGTTTTCGCTGTCAAAGACCTGGAACTGTTTTGTCGATACCGTGGCGTTAAAGTTTTCCACCGCGTAACCCACGCTGAAGATCTGGGTCGCGTAGCCATCGGTACTGGATCCGTATTTCGATGAGAAGTCATTGAAGTAGTGAGAGTCACTGACCTTGGTATAGTTGGCATTAAAACGCCACACCTGATCCATTACGCCAGCATGCTGCCAGTAGAATAACCAGCGGTGGCGGTTGCTCTCCGTCGGGTACTCATCTTCGTAGACTTTGTCGGACGGCAGATAGTCAAATTCAACCAGGCCAGCCCCGGCCTGTGTCAGATAGCGGAATTCGTTTTGCCACTGAATATTGCCACGTTTATGGATGTAATGCGGCGTGATAGTCGCATCCATATTTGGCGCAATGTTCCAGTAGTACGGCAGGTAAAACTCGAAATAGTTACTGGTGCTGTACTTGGCATTCGGGATCAAGAAACCGGAACGGCGTTTGTCACCGATCGGCAACTGCAAGTACGGGCTATAAAACACCGGTACGGAGCCGAGTTTAAAGCGTGCGTTCCAGATCTCAGCGACCTGCTCCTGGCGATCCTGAATCACTTCGCTACCCACGACGCTCCAGGTGTCAGAACCCGGCAAGCAGGAGGTAAAGGAGCCGTTATCCAGAATCGTATAGCGGTTTTGCCCACGCTGTTTCATCAGGTCGGCGGTGCCACGCCCCTGGCGACCCACCATCTGGTAATCACCCTGCCAGACGTTGGTGTCTTTGGTATTCAGGTTTGACCAGGCTTTAGGACCTTTCAGGATGACCTGGTTATCGTCATAGTGCACATTACCCAGTGCATCCACTGTGCGTACCGGGTCTGTCTGACCTTCCGGCTGCTGCTGATGAAGCTGCACCTCATCGGCCTGCAAACGGCTATTCCCCTGATTAATATCGACATTGCCGGTAAAAACAGCATCGTCGGGGTAATTGCCTTTTGCGTGATCGGCATTGATCGTCACCGGCAGGTTATTGGTATCACCCTGTACCAGCGGGCGATTGTAGCTGGGGACGCCAAGCATACATTGCGAGGCAAGATCGGCTGCCATTCCCTGCTGACTATAAAGGGCGGAGCCAATCATGGTGGCCAGGAGGGTGGGGATACGTTTTTTCATACGTTGTATTTGTTGTTCCGTCATCTGTGGCTTTACGCTGGCAAACGGTCTGAGACTAACTTACTCGCCTTTGCAACGCTAGTTTTAATCCTGCCCGCGTTCGAGCCAGGGAGAGAAGACTGCGCCTGTGCATGGCATTGAATGACGGGTATGATAAAGCAAATTTTAGCCGACGGCATGACGATTTGGGGAGTATATGCAGTATTGGGGAAAAGTGGTTGGTGTGGTCATCGCTCTTTTCATGGGCGGCGGCTTTTGGGGCGCGGTTCTGGGGCTGATTATCGGGCATATGTTTGATAAGGCGCGCAGCCGTAAAATGGCCTGGTTTGCTAACCAGCGTGAACGTCAGTCGCTCTTCTTCGCCACCACCTTTGAGGTGATGGGGCATCTGACCAAATCGAAAGGCCGCGTCACCGAAGCTGACATCCAGGTCGCCAGCCTTTTTATGGATCGCATGAATCTGCACGGCGAATCGCGTATGGCGGCACAACGCGCGTTTCGTGACGGTAAAGCGGATAATTACCCGCTTCGCGACAAGATGCGTCAGTTCCGCAGTGTCTGTTTCGGCCGCTTCGATTTGATTCGGATGTTTCTGGAAATTCAAATCCAGGCCGCCTTTGCCGATGGCTCTCTGCACCCCAGCGAACGCGAAGTGTTGTATGTGATTGCTGAGGAACTGGGCATCTCGCGCCTGCAATTCGATCAATTCCTGCGCATGATGCAGGGCGGTGCGCAGTTTGGCGGCGGTTACCATTATCAGCAGCAGGCAGGTGGTAACGGCGGCGGCTGGCAGCAGGCGCAGCGTGGTCCGACGCTGGAAGATGCCTGTAATGTGCTGGGCGTGAAACCGACAGACGATGCGACAACCATCAAGCGTGCTTACCGCAAATTGATGGGTGAGCACCATCCGGACAAGCTGGTGGCAAAAGGTTTGCCGCCGGAGATGATGGAGATGGCAAAACAAAAAGCGCAGGAAATTCAGAAAGCTTACGAGCTGATTCGCGAGCAGAAGGGTTTTCGCTAAGCGTAATACTCCCCCGGCGCGCGGTCGGGGGAGAGTATTAAAAATCTACCGGTGCTTTGAACGTCATGCTATTGCCGAATTCCGGATGGGTAATCGTCAGTGTTTCGGCATGCAACTGTAAACGCGGCGCCAGCGCCAGCGCTTGCGGCGGCGCATAAAAGCGGTCGCCGAGAATCGGATGACCAATAGCCAGCATATGTACACGCAGTTGATGCGATCGACCCGTAATCGGCTTCAGCCGCACGCGGGCGTTTCCGTCATCATCCAGCGACAACACTTCATATTCGGTCTGCGCCGCTTTGCCGGTTTCGTAACACACTTTCTGCTTCGGGCGATTCGGCCAGTCGCAAATCAGCGGTAAATCCACCAGCCCTTCCGCTTTTTCCGGGTGGCCCCAGATGCGCGCCAGATACTGCTTTTTCGGCTCGCGCTCGCGGAACTGGCGCTTTAGCTCACGTTCGGCATTTTTGGTAAGCGCCACCACAATCACACCGCTGGTGGCCATATCCAGGCGATGCACGGATTCAGCCTGCGGAAAGTCGCGCTGAATACGCGTCATCACACTGTCTTTGTGCTCATCAAGACGACCCGGTACCGACAACAAGCCGCTGGGCTTGTTGACGACCATAATGTGCTCATCCTGATAGAGAATAACCAGCCAGGGATCCTGCGGCGGATTGTAAGGCTCCATCACCATAAACCGCTCCGTTATTGATGCGTCACAACGATCAGACGCAGCGCGTCCAGTCGCCAGCTCGCCTGATCCAGGCTTTCCAGCACGTGCTGGCGATTACTTTCAATAGCGGCCAGTTCATCGTCACGAATGTTAGGGTTAACCGCACGCAGCGCTTCCAGACGCGACAGTTCAGCAGAGAGTTTCTCGTCTGCTTCGCTGCGGGCGGCATCAATCAGCGTGCGCGCTGCGCTCTCAACCTGCATTTCACCTTTTTGCAGAATGTTGTGTACATCCTGATGAACCGCATTCACCAGCTTACTGCCGGTATGGCGGTTCACGGCGCTAAGCTGGCGGTTGAAACTCTCAAACTCAACCTGTCCGGCCAGGTTGGTACCGTTTTTATCCACCAGCAGGCGGATCGGCGTCGGCGGCAGGAAGCGGTTAAGCTGCAGATGTTTCGGCGCCTGCGCTTCGACAACGTAGATCAGCTCCAGCAACAGCGTACCGACCGGCAGCGCTTTGTTTTTCAGCAGCGAAATGGTACTGCTGCCGGTGTCGCCGGAGAGGATCAGATCCAGACCGTTGCGGATCAGTGGATGTTCCCAGGTGATGAACTGCGCATCCTCGCGGGAGAGCGCGACATCGCGATCGAAAGTGATGGTGCAGCCATCTTCCGGCAGGCCCGGGAAATCCGGTACCAGCATATGATCGGACGGCGTCAGAACGATCATGTTTTCGCCGCGATCGTCCTGGTTAATCCCCACGATATCAAACAGGTTCATGGCAAAGGTGATAAGCGCGGTGTCATCATCCTGCTCTGCAATGCTTTCTGCCAGGGCTTGCGCTTTTTCGCCGCCGTTAGAGTGGATCTCCAGCAGACGGTCACGCCCTTGTTCCAGCTGCGTTTTCAGCGCGTCATGCTGCTCGCGGCAGGATTTGATCAACTGCTCAAACCCGTCGGTGTCTTCCGGCGCGGCCAGATAGTTAATCAGCTCGCCGTGGACGCTGTCGTAAATCGTGCGGCCGGTCGGGCAGGTATGTTCAAAGGCATCCAGCCCTTCGTGATACCAGCGGACCAGTACGGACTGCGCGGTTTTCTCCAGATACGGCACATGGATCTGAATATCATGCGCCTGGCCGATACGATCCAGACGCCCGATACGCTGCTCCAGCAGATCCGGGTTAAACGGCAGATCGAACATCACCAGATGGCTGGCGAACTGGAAGTTACGGCCTTCAGAGCCGATCTCCGAGCACAGCAGTACCTGCGCGCCGCTGTCTTCTTCGCCAAACCACGCGGCTGCACGGTCGCGTTCGATAATTGACATGCCTTCATGGAACACGGACGCGCGAATGCCTTCGCGTTCACGCAGAACCTGCTCCAGTTGCAGCGCGGTCGCCGCTTTGGCGCAGATCACCAGGATTTTCTGGGAGCGATGGCTGGTCAGGTAGCCCATCAACCACTCTACGCGAGGGTCGAAGTTCCACCAGGTGCCGCTATCGCCTTCGAATTCCTGATAGATCTGTTCCGGATAGAGCATGTCGCGGGCGCGTTCTTCCAGACTCTTGCGCGCGCCCATAATGCCGGAAACTTTAATGGCGGTTTGATACTGGGTCGGCAACGGCAATTTAACCGTATGCAGTTCGCGTTTCGGGAAGCCTTTCACGCCGTTGCGGGTGTTACGGAACAGCACGCGGCTGGTGCCGTGTCTGTCCATCAGCATGGTGATCAGCTCCTGGCGCGCATCGGCTGCACCGTCGCGGTCGCTGTTGGCGGTTTGCAGCAGCGGTTCGATATCCTGCTCGCCCACCAGATCGCTCAGCGTATTCAGATCGTCATTGCTAAGCCGTTCGCCTGCCAGCAGTAGCGCCACTGCATCTGCGACCGGACGATAGTTTTTCTGCTCTTCGACAAACTGGGCGAAGTCATGGAAGCGGTTTGGATCAAGCAGGCGCAGACGGGCAAAGTGGCTCTCCATGCCCAGCTGTTCCGGCGTGGCGGTCAGCAGCAAAATGCCGGGTACGCGCTCGGCCAGTTGCTCGATGGCGAGATATTCGCGGCTGGCTTCGTTTTCGCTCCACACCAGGTGATGCGCTTCGTCCACCACCAGCAGATCCCACTCCGCATCGCAAAGATGCTCGAGGCGCTGCTTGTTGCGGCGTACAAAATCGAGGGAGCAGATCACCAGTTGCTCGGTCTCAAACGGGTTGTCTGCATCGTGTTGCGCTTCAGCATAGCGTTCATCGTCGAACAGGGCGAAGCGCAGGTTGAAGCGACGCAGCATCTCCACCAGCCACTGGTGTTGCAGGGTTTCCGGCACCACAATCAGCACGCGTTCCGCTGCGCCAGCGAGCAGTTGTTGATGCAGGATCATCCCGGCTTCAATGGTTTTCCCGAGGCCGACTTCATCCGCCAGCAGCACACGCGGCGCATAGCGGCGACCGACATCATGAGCGATGTGCAACTGATGCGGGATCAGGTTAGTTCGCTGACCACGCAGGCCGCTCCACGGCATACGGTATTGCGCGCTTTGATAGTTGCGGGCACGAAAACGCAGCGCAAAACGGTCCATGCGGTCGATCTGCCCGGCAAACAGGCGATCCTGTGGTTTGCTGAATACCAGTTTGCTGTCGAGCAGTACTTCGCGCAGGATAACGTCGTTTTCCTGGGTATCCAGACGCGTTCCGGTGTAGGCAAGCAGTCCGTTTTCTTCTTTTACGTCTTCAATCGTTAACTGCCAGCCTTCATGGCTGGTAATTGTATCACCGGGGTTGAACATGACGCGGGTAACCGGGGAATCGCTACGGGCATACAGACGATTTTCTCCGGTGGCGGGGAAAAGGAGCGTAACCGTGCGCGCATCGATGGCAACGACTGTACCAAGTCCGAGTTCGCTTTCCGTGTCGCTAATCCAGCGTTGACCAAGTGTAAAGGGCATAAATGAACTCTATATCTCAAATTGCAGGCAATAGCTCGTCGCCGCCTGATGGGAGGCGGGCGCGAACAAAATTGGGACCAGAAAAAGGAAGGGCGCTATGGTACTGGATGACGTCACATTCGTATAGCCTGAAAAGTGCAGCTTTAATACAAATGCGCCATTAAAACAGCCCCAGTTGCCCCGTAAGAAGTGTAGCAAAATCGTCGTCAATGAAAGGGAGAATTCCATCGGCGACCGGCTGTAACTGTTTACTGAGGTAGTGATCGTAATCGAGCGGCGAGCGCTGATAATCCACCGGCTCAGGGCCGCTGGTGGTCCAGACGTATTTAATGGTGCCGCGATTCTGATATTGCGCCGGGCGGCCGCGTTTGACGTTCTCTTCATCGGCCAGCCGGGCAGCGCGCACATGCGGCGGCACATTGCGCTCATACTCGCCCAGCGCGCGGCGCAGACGCTTACGGTAGACCAGTTGCTCATCCAGTTCGCCCGCCATCAGGCTGGCGATCGTCTCCCGTACGTAATCCTGATACGGTTCGTTACGAAATACGCGCAGATAGAGCGTTTGCTGAAACTGCTGCGCCAGCGGCGTCCAGTCGGTGCGCACCGTTTCCAGCCCCTTAAACACCATGCGCTGGTTATCACCTTCCTGAATCAGCCCGGCGTAGCGTTTTTTACTGCCCTGCTCGGTGCCGCGAATGGTTGGCATCAGAAAACGGCAGAAGTGGGTTTCAAACTCCAGCTCCAGCGCGCTCTCCAGCCTCTCATTTTGCAAATGCGCCGCCCACCAGGCGTTGACGTGTTCCACCAGTGATTTACCTATGCGCGCCGCCTCTTCTTCGCTGTGCGCCTTCTTCAGCCAGACGAAGGTCGAATCGGTATCGCCGTAAATAACATCAAAGCCCTGTTCTTCAATCAGCGCTTTGGTCTGGCGCATGATCTGATGGCCGCGCATGGTGATCGATGACGCCAGCCGGGGATCGAAAAAGCGGCACGCGCTGGTGCCGAGCACGCCGTAAAAGGCGTTCATGATGATCTTTAATGCCTGCGACAGCGGTTTATTTCCCTGTCGTTTGGCATCATCGCGCCCGTGCCAGATTTGGCCGACAATCTCCGGCAGGCAGTGTTTCTCGCGGGAAAACCACGCGCCAAGAAAGCCTTCGGTGCTGTACGCGGGCTCCGGCTGCGCCATGCCTTCCACCAGACCGACCGGATCGATGAGAAAGGTACGGATAATCGAGGGATAAAGACTTTTGTAATCCAGCACCAGCACCGAATCGTAAAGCCCCGGACGGGAATCCATCACGTAGCCGCCTGGGCTTGCCTGCGGCGGCACACCGCCGAGATTCGGCGCCACGAAACCTGCGCGGTGCATGCGCGGGAAATAGAGATGGCTGAAAGCGGCGACCGAACCGCCGTGCCGGTCTACCGGCAATCCGTTGACCGTGGCGCGCTCCAGCAGAAACGGCATAATCTCCGTTTTATGGAAGATGCGCGTCACCAGTTCGCAATCCTTCAGGTTATAGGTGGCGAGCGCCGGTTTATTTTCGGCGAAGCGGCGGTCGATCTCGTCCATTCGATCCCACGGGTTGTCGATGGCTTTGCCTTCGCCGAGCAGCTCCTGCGATACCGCTTCCAGCGAAAAAGAGGAGAAATTCCAGAAAGCGGACTTCAGCGCTTCGATGCCGTCGATAATCAGCCGACCAGTGGCCTGCGCGAAGAAGACGCCATTTTTAAAACCGTGCTCGCGCCACTCCAGCTCGCTGCCGCGCCGTCCAAGGGCGAGCGGCACGCGGTAACGCTCGGCGCTCTTTTGCAGTACGCGCAGATCGAACTGCACCACGTTCCAGCCGATGATGACATCCGGGTCGTGCGCGGCGAACCAGGCGTTGAGTTTTTCCAGCAGTTGCGGGCGGCTGGAAACATATTCCAGATCGAAATCCAGCCCCTGCGCGCTGCCGTTTTCTGGCCCCAGCATATAGACCGTGCGCTGCCCGCAGCCTTCCAGACCGATGCAGTAAAGCTCGCCGTGGCGGCTGGTTTCGATATCCAGCGACACCCATTTCAGCGGCGGGCGATAGTGGGGATTGGGTTTGAGACGTGCATTGATCAGCGCGTCGCCCTGCGGTTCGCCATCTACCCATACCGGCGCGGTGATAAAGCGCTCCATCAGAAAGCGCTCCGGCGGGCGCACATCGGCTTCGTAGAGCGTTACGCCGCCTTCGCGCAGCAGCTTTTCCAGGCGCATCAGTTGGCGATGAGCGCGGCAATAGAGGCCGAACACAGGCTGGCGGTGGAAATCGCACAGTTCGAGCGGCGTGAGCCGCCACTGTTTTTCATTGCTTAACAGGCGGCGGGCCATTTCCACCTGTGCGGCGGGGATAAAGGCCACCGACTCCTGCGGCGGCAGCACAACGCGCAGCGGGCCGTTATCCGTCGCCAGCCAGAATTCCACCTCGGTGCCGCCAGGGGTATCCCGCCAGTGCCGGGTTAATAAAAAGCCTTCTCGCGCCTGCGCCACAGCGTTCTCTCATAAAATAAAACCAGGCGAGATTATAGCCTGGTTTATACAGTTATGCTGTGGTTTTATACAGTTATTGGCCGTAGTAAGCTTTGGCGCCGTGTTTGCGCAGGTAGTGTTTATCCAGCAACGTTTGCTGCATGGCGGGCAGTCGCGGGTCGAGCTGGCGACAGAAGATGCCCATATACGCCACTTCTTCCAGCACAATCGCGTTATGCACCGCGTCATCGGCGTTTTTCCCCCAGGCGAAAGGCCCGTGAGAATGCACCAGTACGCCGGGCATTTGGGCGGGATCAATACCCTGTTTTTCAAAGGTTTCGACAATCACATTGCCGGTTTCCCACTCGTATTCCCCGTTGATTTCGTCATCGGTCATCTTACGGGTGCAGGGGATCTCGCCGTAAAAATAGTCCGCGTGCGTGGTGCCGGTTGCCGGAATCGGCTGGCCAGCCTGCGCCCAGATGGTGGCATGGCGGGAATGGGTATGCACGATGCCGCCAATACCAGGAAAAGCCTGGTATAACAGGCGGTGCGTTGGGGTATCTGACGACGGTTTTTTGTTGCCTTCAACCACTTCTCCGGTGGTGATATTGACGACCACCATATCGTCGGCGGTCATCACGCTGTAATCAACGCCAGAAGGTTTGATCACCAGCACGCCGCGCGCGCGATCAACCGCGCTGACATTCCCCCAGGTCAGCGTCACCAGATTGTGTTTCGGCAGCGCGAGGTTGGCTTCCAGCACCTGACGTTTAAGATCTTCGAGCATTTCTTTCTCCTGCTATTGCCGGATGGCGCTACGCTTATCCGGCCTACGGGATCTTGCATTGCCGGATGGCGCTAATGTTTATCCGGCCAGGGAAACCCGCAGGCCCGGTAAACGAAGTGCCACCGGGCGCGAGCATCAGGGATTAGCGTTTTGAACCGTAATAGACTTCGTTCCAGCGCAGCGCATCTTTAAACGCCGGCAGGCGGGTATCGTTGTCGATGACCGTCAGTTCGATGTCATGCAGTTCGCTGAACTGGCGCATATCATCCAGCGTCAGGGCGTGGCTAAAGACGGTGTGGTGCGCGCCGCCCGCCAGGATCCAGGCTTCGGAAGCGGTCGGCAGATCCGGCTGCGCTTTCCACAGCGCATTCGCCACCGGCAGTTTCGGCAGATCGTGCGGAGTTTTGACCGCATCGACGCAGTTCACCAGCAGGCGGAAGCGATCGCCCAGATCGATCAGGCTGGCATTGATCGCCGGTCCTGTTTTGGTTGAGAAGATCAGGCGTGCCGGATCGGCTTTGCCGCCGATACCCAGGTACTGCACATCCAGCGTCGGTTTCTCATCGAGGGCGATAGACGGGCACACTTCCAGCATGTGAGAACCCAGCACCAGGTCATTGCCTTTCTCAAAGTGGTAGGTGTAATCCTCCATAAAGGAGGTGCCACCGCTTAAACCGCCGGACATCACTTTCATGATGCGCAGCAGCGCGGCGGTCTTCCAGTCGCCTTCACCGGCAAAGCCATAGCCTTGCTGCATCAGACGCTGCACCGCCAGACCCGGCAGTTGTTTCAGACCGTGCAGATCTTCGAAGGTGGTGGTAAAGGCATGGAAACCGCCCTCCTCAAGGAAGCGTTTCAACCCCAGTTCGATGCGCGCAGCGTCCAGCACGTTCTGGCGTTTGTCGCCGTGAACCTGTGCCGCAGGTGTCAGGCGGTAGCTGCTTTCGTATTCATCAACCAGCGCATTGATATCGCCGTCGCTGACCGCGTTCACTACCTGCACCAGATCGCCGACGCCCCAGGTATTCACCGAGAAGCCAAACTTGATCTGCGCGGCGACTTTATCGCCGTCCGTCACCGCCACTTCACGCATGTTGTCGCCAAAGCGCACCACTTTCAGATGGCGGGTATCCTGTTTGGAAACCGCCTGACGCATCCACGCGCCAATGCGCACATGGGCATGACGATCCTGCCAGTGGCCGGTGACCACGCTGTGTTGCAGGCGCATGCGCGCGCCGATAAAGCCGAACTCGCGGCCGCCGTGCGCGGTCTGGTTCAGGTTCATAAAGTCCATATCGATGCTGTCCCACGGCAGGGACGCGTTGAACTGGGTGTGGAATTGCAGCAGCGGTTTATTGAGGATGGTCAGGCCGTTAATCCACATTTTGGCCGGAGAGAAGGTGTGCAGCCACACCACCATCCCGGCGCATTTGTCATCGTAGTTGGCGTCGCGGCAGATTGCGGTGATCTCATCCGGCGAGGTTCCCAGCGGCTTCAGCACCAGCTTACAGGGCAGTTTCGCTTCTGCATTAAGGGCATTGACCACCTGCTCGGCATGCTTTGTCACCTGTTTCAGGGCTTCCGGGCCGTACAGGTGCTGGCTGCCAATAACGAACCATACTTCATAATTGTCGAAAATAGTCATGATCTTGTCCTTAATGAGTTAACGCGGCCTGCGAAGTTGTCGCGGCGGAAGGGAGATAGTGCTGTTCGGCGCTTTTCGCCCACTGTTGGTAGCGGCGGTAGAGCCGTTCAAACTGTGGCGCCTGCGCCGAAGGCTGTAGGGTTTTCTCAATGGCGCTGGCCATCGAGCGCTGTGCTGCCGGGATATCCGCATGCACCTCTGCCGCTACGGCGGCGAAAATCGCGGCACCCAGCGCGCAGCACTGTTCAGAGGCCACGACCTGCAATGGGCGGTTAAGTACGTCGCAGCAGGCCTGCATCACGCCGAGGTTTTTGCGGGCAATACCGCCGAGCGCCATCACGTTATCCACGGCGATGCCCTGCTCGGTGAAGCACTCCATAATGGCGCGCGCGCCAAAGGCGGTGGCGGCGATCAGGCCGCCGAACAGCGCGGGCGCATCGGTCGCCAGATTGAGATCGGTGATCACCCCTTTCAGACGCTGGTTGGCGTTTGGCGTGCGACGGCCGTTAAACCAGTCGAGCACCACCGGCAGATGTTCGAGCGACGGGTTTTTAACCCAGGCATCCGTCAGGGCGGGCAGCAGCTGTTTCTGCTGCGCTTTAATTTGTGCTTTCAGCTCCGGATGCTGCTGCGCCAGTTGGTCCAGCGGCCAGCCGAGGACGCGGCCAAACCAGGCATAGATATCACCAAAAGCGGATTGCCCGGCTTCAAGGCCGATAAAATCGGGCACTACGCTGCCATCCACCTGACCGCAAATCCCTTTCACCGCGCGAGTGCCGACGCTCTGCTTGTCGGCAATCAGGATGTCGCAGGTCGAGGTGCCAATCACTTTTACCAGCGTGTTGGGCTGTGCGCCCGCGCCGACGGCGCCCATATGGCAGTCGAATGCGCCGCCTGAAATCACCACGGATTCGGAAAGTCCCAGGCGCTGCGCCCATTCGGCGGTCAGCGTGCCGACCGGCAGGTCCGCGGTGTAGGTGTCGGTAAACAGCGGCCAGCGCAGGTGTTTATTGATAATCGGATCCAGCTCGTCAAAGAAGGCTGCCGGTGGCAGGCCGCCCCAGCTTTCATGCCACAGCGATTTGTGCCCGGCGCTGCAACGTCCGCGACGAATCGCCTGCGGGCGCGTCGTTCCGGAGAGCAGGGCTGGCACCCAGTCGCACAGCTCAATCCAGGAAACGGCCGCCTGAGCGACGGCGCTGTCGGCGCGGGTGACATGCAGGATTTTGGCCCAGAACCATTCGCTGGAATAAATGCCACCAATGTAGCGTGAGTAGTCAGTTTTACCGGCGCTATGGCACAGGCGGGTGATGGCTTCTGCCTCTTCGACGGCGGTGTGATCTTTCCACAGCACAAACATGGCGTTCGGGTTGTCGGCGAACTCCGGGCGTAACGCCAGCACGCGCCCTTCCGCGTCTATTGGCGCTGGCGTTGAGCCGGTACTGTCCACGCCGATGCCTTTAATCGCTGCGCGCTGTTCGGCGCTGAGTTCAGCCAGCACGCTTTTTAGTGCGGCTTCCATCGACTCGATGTAGTCGCGCGGATGGTGGCGAAACTGATTGTTCGGCGCATCGCAATAACGCCCCTCCTGCCAGCGCGGATACCACTCAACGCTGGTGGCGATCTCCGCCCCGGATGTGCAGTCTACCGCCAGCGCACGTACTGAATCGCTGCCGAAATCGAGGCCAATTGTGATTGCCATGTGTGTTGCTCCATGAAAAATAACCGTTAGGAAAACCATAGTGAGCGGCGCTTAAAACCGTCAGGCAGGATTCGCTAATCTTATGGATAAAAATGCTATGGCAATGCAAAGTGTGACGCCGTGCAAAAATTCGATGTGGACATTTCTGCCACCTTTATAGACACTTTCGTTATCCCTTTTCAGCCCGTTTCAGGGCGAAAAAGAGGCGTAATTGCTTTTGTCGGGCGGGATTAATCCGTACCAGTGTGCTGTGCCTCAGGGCGGCGGGCTGCCGCAGGATGAGGGGTTTATCAATATGGACAATTGGTTTCCTTACCGGGTATGGGAGTATTGCGTTTATGGCTGAATCACAAAACGATCCACTGTTGCCTGGGTACTCGTTTAACGCGCATCTGGTTGCGGGTTTAACGCCGATTGATTCGGAAGGCTATCTCGACTTTTTCATCGATCGGCCGCTGGGGATGAAGGGCTATATCCTCAACCTGACGGTGAAGGGAGAAGGGGTGGTGAAAAACGGCGGTAAGCAGTTTATCTGCCGCCCTGGCGATATTTTGCTGTTTCCGCCGGGGGAAATTCATCACTACGGTCGTCATCCCGATGCGTCGGAGTGGTATCACCAGTGGGTTTACTTCCGCCCGCGCGCCTACTGGCACGAATGGCTTAACTGGCCGACGTTGTTTTCCCAGACGGGATTTTTCCGTCCTGATGACGGCAATATGCACTATTTTCGTGATCTTTTTGCGCAAATTATCGATGCCGGGCAAAGCGGCGGGCGTTACGCTGAACTGCTGGCGATCAACCTGCTGGAGCAGCTATTGCTGCGGCGCATGGAAGCGATCAACGAATCGTTGCATCCACCGCTGGATAACCGCGTGCGCGACGCTTGCCAGTACATCAGCGATCATCTGGCGGACAACCATTTTGATATCGCCAGCGTAGCGCAACATGTTTGTCTGTCACCGTCGCGGCTGTCGCACCTTTTTCGTCAGCAACTGGGCGTGAGTGTGCTGAGCTGGCGCGAAGATCAGCGCATTAGTCAGGCAAAATTGCTGCTTAGCACCACGAGGATGCCGATAGCCAGCGTTGGGCGCAATGTAGGCTTTGACGATCAGCTCTATTTTTCCCGGGTATTTAAAAAATGCACCGGCGCCAGCCCCAGCGAATTCCGCGCGGGGTGCGAATAAAACGTAAAGTTTGGCAATAAAAGGGTCGGCATTGCGACATAACCTGTAAAACTTTCAGATAATTGAAAGGTTGACGCTCACGGAGTCGCTCCGGAGAATCCAGCCTTCATACTGGACAGGATGGGTTATGGAAGCACTGCTGGAACATTTTATTACGCAATCGGCAACATACTCGCTGGCGGCCATTGCGCTGGTGGCATTTTTTGAGTCGCTGGCGCTGGTCGGGTTGATTCTGCCCGGTACGGTGATGATGGCCGGGCTGGGCGCGCTGATTGGCAGCGGCGAAGTCAATTTCTGGCAGGCGTGGCTGGCGGGCATTATCGGCTGCCTGCTGGGCGACTGGATCTCGTTCTGGCTGGGCTGGCGCTTTAAAGCGCCGCTGCACCGCTGGTCCTTTATGAAAAAGAACAAAGCGCTGCTGGATAAGACCGAGCACGCGTTGCATCAACACAGTATGTTTACCATTCTGGTGGGGCGTTTTGTCGGGCCAACCCGTCCGCTGGTGCCGATGGTTGCAGGGATGCTCGATCTGCCGGTAGGCAAATTCCTGCCGCCGAACATTATCGGCTGCCTGCTCTGGCCGCCGTTCTATTTCCTGCCGGGTATTCTGGCTGGTGCGGCGATTGATATTCCTGCCGATATGCAAAGCGGCGACTTCAAATGGCTGCTGCTGCTGACCGCCGTGCTGTTGTGGCTGGCGTGCTGGCTGTGTTGGCGTCTGTGGCGTTCCGGCAAGGCGGGCGTGGATAAGTTAACCCGTTACCTGCCGCGTCCGCGTTTGCTGTTGCTGGCGCCGGGAACGCTGGTGGCGGGCGCGGCGGCTGCGGTGGGGCTGATTAATCACCCGCTAATGCCAATGTATCTCTCGATTCTGGGGAAAGTGATCCGCGGTCACTGACCGCGAATACCCAGTAGCGCAGAGGCCGATGATTTGCCGCTCAGCAGGTCGTCCGTTTTCCCATCCCAGGCAATGCGCCCATCGGCAACCACCAGCGAGCGTTCAGCGATGCGCGCCGCATCCTCAACGCTGTGCGAAACCATCAACAATGTCAGTTGCTGGCGGCGGCACACCTCCTGCACCAGCGACAACATCTCCTGGCGCAGCGCCGGGTCGAGCGCGGAGAACGGCTCATCCAGCAGTAGCACCGGCTGCTCGCGCACCAGGCAGCGGGCGAGGGCGACACGCTGGCGCTGGCCGCCGGACAACTGTTCCGGCAGGCGATCCAGTAATGCTTCCAGCCCCATGGTTTCGGCGATCTGGCGCAGAGTTTGCTGCTGTTCGCTGTTTAACTTCAGCCCAGGATTGAGCCCCAGCCCAATGTTCTGCCGCACCGTGAGATGCGTGAACAGGTTGTTCTCCTGAAACAGCATGGATACCGGGCGCTGCGACGGCGGCGTGTGGGTATGATCGTTGCCTGCAATGGTTAATGTGCCGCTCGCTGGGGTAAGAAAACCGGCAATCAGATTCAGCAAGGTGCTTTTCCCCGCGCCGCTCGGCCCGAGAATGGCTATCTGCTCGCCCGCTTTCACCGTCAGGGTGAAACGCATCGGCAGATGCTGATAAAGCCAGGTGACATCAATCAGTCTTAGCATGGCGACCCGGAAGTTTTTCAATCACAGTGAATAAGATAAAGCAGAGCAGCAGCAGGATCAGCGCCGTTACCGCACCGTCCTGGCTGCGATAGGAACCAATTTGCTGATAAAGATAAAACGGTAGCGTGCGGAAGTCGTCATTACCAAACAGCGCCACCACACCGAAATCGCCAATCGACAATACACAGGCGAAGGCCAGCGCCTGCGCCAGCGGGCGTTGCAGCGCGCGCAATTCTACTACCCGCAGACGGCGGAAGCCCTGCATTCCGAGCGACTGGCACAGCATGCTGTAGCGGGCGGTAATGTCGCGCATTGGGTTTTCCAGCACTTTTAATGCATAAGGGATGGCCATCAGCGCATTGGTGAAAATCACGATGCCGTCGGCGGAAGCGGGCAGCCCGATACTGTTATTGAGCAGCAGGAAGAAGCCGGTTGCCAGCACAATCCCCGGCATCGCAAGGATCAACATGCCGCTCAGTTCCAGCGCCTGGCCGGCCATTGTTTGTTGGCGGGCGCGCAGCTCGCGGCTGCTCCACAGCAGCAGCATCGTCAACACGACACACAGCAACCCGGCGGCCAGTGCGATGCGCAGCGATGTGGCTGTTGCCTGCCAGAGAACCGGTTCGCTCAGCACTTTCAGCAGACTTAAATTGAGGCCATCAACGATCACCGCCAGTAGCGGCGGCAGCAGTAACAGCAGCGCCAGCACAATCAGGGCGATATCGGTTATTCGGCTGAATAAGCGATCTTCCGGATTGCGCCAGCCTTGGATCTGGTGGCTGCCGACGGCAATAGCTTTACTCATGCGCTGGCTTAACAGCACCAGACCGAGGCAGCAGATCATCTGCATCAGCGCCAGCAGAGCGGCGCGGGCCGGATCAAAATCGAAACTCAGCGCCTGATAGATCGCCAGCTCAATGGTGGTGGCCTGCGGTCCGCCGCCCAGCGACAGCACCGTAGCGAAGCTGGCGAAACAGAGCATAAAGATCAGCGCCGCAGTCGGTGGAATCTGGCGGCGCAGCCACGGCCATTCGACAAAGCGGAAAAACGCCCAGCCGCGCATGCCTAACTGCGCGGCAAGCTGGCGCTGCTCGCCGGGGATCTGCTCCAGCGCTTGCAGCAGCAACCGCGCCGCCATCGGCAGGTTAAAAAACACATGTGCCAGCAAGATACCTTGCAGGCCATAGGGCGAGAAATGCCACTCCAGCCCGAAAATATGCCAGAGCGAGGCCAGCCAGCCCTGGCGGCCATACACGCTGAGAATACCGAATACCGCCACCAGCACTGGCAGAATCAGCGTCATGGCGCACAGACGCAGCAGCGCGAGGCGGCCTGCAAAACGCCGCCGGTACAGGGCGCGGGCAAGAAAAATCGCCGGGAAAACGGAGAGCAGGGCAGAGAGAAAGGCCTGCCAGAAGGAGAAACGCACCACATGCCACAGATAGCTGTCGTGCCAGAAGGCCGACAGATCGGTCAGCGGTGCGTTTTGCCACAGCGCCAGAAAGGCGGCCACCGCCACCGCCACCATCAGCGCGGCGGCGGTGAGGCCGGGAAGCAGCCAGCCGGCAATCAGCGGCTGACGGCGCGTTGCCATGCATTAATCCATGATGCGCGTTGAGCGGCGACTTCTTGCGGTGTGAATTCAAGCGAGGGTTGCGGTTTTTGCAGCGTATCAAACCCGGCCGGTAGCGGTACGTTGCTGACCGGGTACATCCAGTTGCCGGTAGCGATGGTGTTCTGGAATGCCGGAGACACCATAAATTTCAAAAATTTCTCCGCCAGTTCCGGCTGCTTGCTGGCGGCAGTGCGGGCGGCAACTTCGACCTGCAAGTAATGCCCTTCGCTGAAATTCGCCGCGGCGTAGTTGTCTTTTTTCTCTTCAATCAGATGGTAGGCGGGCGAGGTGGTGTAACTCAGCACCAGATCGCTTTCCCCTTTCAGGAACAGACCGTAGGCTTCGCTCCAGCCTTTGGTGACCGTCACCGTTTTGGCTGCCAGCTTCTGCCAGGCGTCCGGCGCTTTGTCGCCGTACACTTTTTGCATCCACAGCAGCAGACCAAGGCCCGGCGTACTGGTGCGGGGATCTTCGTAGATCACGCGCCATTTCTGATCGCTTTCCACCAGTTCTTTCAGGCTTTTCGGCGGATTTTTCAGTTTGTTTTTATCGTAAACGAAGGCGAACCAGCCGTAGTCGAACGGCACAAAGGTGTCGTTTTTCCAGCCGCCAGGCACGTTGACGGCATCCGTCGCCACGCCGCTTTTGGCGAACAGTTTGGTTTGCGATGCCGCTTCCAGCAGATTGTTATCCAGCCCAAGCACCACATCCGCTTTGCTGTTTTTCCCTTCCATACGCAGACGGTTGAGCAGCGAGACGCCATCTTCCAGCGCCACAAATTTCAGCTCGCAGTTGCAGTCGCCTTCAAAGGCTTTCTTCACTGCCGGGCCGGGGCCCCAGTCAGCGGAGAAGGAGTCATAGGTGTAGACGGTGAGTACAGGTTTGGCAAAAACGGGAGCGGCAACCAACAGCAGTAATGGCAATGATTTTTTTAACACTTTGCACCTCAAAAAATGGGTGGCAAAGGATTTTGAGAGGCAGCCTCAAATCCCTTCGCCGGCGTTATCCGGATCAGGTTCGACGGGTATTTTCTCAGCACACGCCGTTGGCGTAGCACCCCGTTGAGAACGCCGCTATTGTAATGATTTGGTAAAAAATGCGAAAGCGTTATGGATCGGGCGGCGCATACCAGGCCGATTTAAAGTCAAACCAGCCCAGCGTGTTCATGCGCAGCCCGCGCATACTGCGTTGCCCCTGGATCCTTAGCCAGTGGTGGATTAACGGCACCATCGCTTTACTGGCCAGCAACTGCTGAGACCAGGCGGCGAGGTTCATCTTTCCAGCGCGCCACTCGGTGGCGGCGGCTTGCCAGTCGATTGGAATACAGTGCTGCAACAACGGCACTTCATACAGGTTGGCAAAGACCGAGAAGTTGAGCGGCAGGGTAAAGTTGGCGCTGTTAAGCCACAGATCGCTGGCCGCTTCACCCCGGTGCCACTCGGCGTACTCCACCCTTTGTACGTGAAGTTTTACCCCCTGTTCTGCCAGTAAATCACTCATGATGCGTGAGAGCGCTTCGTGCTCGTTGTGTTCGCGGTAGAAGGTGAGCGTCAACGATTCCAGCCCGGCAGGCTTCTCGCCGACGCCGGGACGGGCATGATGCCAGCGCGGCAGCAGGCCGTAGGCCGGGAACCAGTAACGTTGATAACGTTCGTCGGCATGCCATAACAGGCTGGCGGGGGAGAGGATCTGGCTCACCCATTCCCTGACCGCCGGGCTGGCGCCGCGGCTGGATCGCGCGTCAAACAGCAGATAGTAGCAGCCCTCTTCCAGGCGGCTTTCGACCGCTTTTTCATCGCCGGTCGGCCCTTCCAGCGTCAGCCCGCAGGTCGGGTCGTCGCTGAGATCCGGCAGCACCCAGACATTCACTTCATCAATCAGGGCGCGGAAGCCGAAATAGTCATCAAAGGCGTGAATCTTCAATTGGTTATTGGTATTGCGCACCACGGCATACGGGCCAGTGCCAATCGGCTGGCTGGCGAAATGGGGCTGGGCGTTCCACTCCTGCGGCAGGATCATGGAGGGTACATGCCCCATCAGCCAGGGGAGCCAGTTATCCGGCTGCCAGAGATGAATATCCAGCGTCCAGGGGGTTGGAGAGACAACCTCGCGGATATGCGAATAGAGCGGCAGGGCGGTAGCCCGTTGCAGGGAAGCAATCACATCGCTCATTTCCAGCTCGCGGCCGTTATGAAAGTGGATGCCTGGGCGTAAATAAAAGCGCCAGTGTAAAGGGGAAATCGCTTTCCAGTGATGAGCGATATCCGCTTCCAGTTCCCCATTTTCCTCATTTATGCGCGTCAACGCGCTGAAGATTTGCCGCGCCATATGGGTTTCGGAGCGTCGCAACGGCGTGCCCGGCAGCAGATTGCGCAGCGGACGATAATAGAGCACGCGCAGAATATGCCGCCCCTGGCGAAAGGTTCGTCCAAGATGGGAGACCAGCATCTGGCGGACCGCTTCTTTATCGCCCACCAGTTGAACCAACTGATCGATACGATCCTGCTCCAGCAGATCCTCCGCCCGCTGCTGCTGGAGCGCCAGCCCGGTATAGAGGAACGTCAGGCGCGAACGCTTGCCGCGCCCCGCTTCTGCGTCCCATGTCAGCCAGCCGCGCTCCTGCATGGTATTCAGCAGCGTGCGCATGTGACGGCGCGAGCAACTGAGCAGCTCGGCCAACTCATTGAGCGTGGTTTCCTGAGATTTTCCGTCGCAGCATTGCCACAAACGGATGAACTGCTGTTGCAGACGGCCAGAGGACATAAAAGGGGAACTCCTGATAAAAACTCAGCAATTTATTTATCCCTATATTAAGCCAATACTTCTCTTCGATGAAAGCGAGGAGGTGGTATGCAGAGATCATCCATACGACGGTTTTATCTGGCTTATTTTCGCGCCACGCAGGATGTGTGCTGGCTCGCCCGTCAGAGTGCAGGGCAGCGCCTGAAAATTCTGGAAGAACTGATGCAGTGGGAAGTGACAACGCCGATCTCGAAGGACTGAATCGCGGCCATCATGTGTGACTGAGTATTAAGTGCGAATGCACCCGCCAGCAAAACATTTTTTGCTGGCTTTTTTCGTTTATGATTTCAGCGGTTTTTGCCGCTTTTGAAAAGGAAACGTTCATGCTCTGGTTAATGACGATGGGACGCCGTCTCAACGGTGTTTACGTCGCTTTTATGATCGTTGCGTTTATGATGGGGGTTGCCGGCGCGGTGCAGGCACCGACGCTGAGCCTGTTTCTTAGCCGCGAAGTGGGTGCGCAGCCTTTCTGGATCGGGCTGTTTTATACCGTCAACGCGGTGGCCGGGATCCTGGTCAGCCTGTGGCTGGCAAAACGCTCCGATAACCAGGGCGATCGTCGCAAGCTGATCCTCTTTTGCTGCCTGATGGCGGTGGGCAACGCGATGTTGTTTGCCTTCAACCGTCACTATCTGACGCTTATCACCTGCGGCGTGCTGCTGGCCTCGCTCGCCAATACCGCGATGCCGCAGCTCTTTGCGCTGGCGCGCGAATATGCCGACAGTTCCGCGCGGGAAGTGGTGATGTTCAGTTCGGTGATGCGTGCGCAGCTCTCGCTGGCGTGGGTGATTGGCCCGCCGCTGGCGTTTATGCTGGCGCTCAATTATGGCTTTACCGCTATGTTCACCATTGCCGCCGGGCTCTTTGTGATAAGTCTGGTGATGATCGCATTCTGGCTGCCTTCGGTGCCGCGCATGGCGCAGCCCGCCGTCGCAGTGACGGAAGTGAGCGGCTGGGGTGATAAGAACGTACGCATGCTGTTTATCGCCTCAACGCTGATGTGGACCTGCAACACCATGTACATCATCGACATGCCGCTGTGGATTAGCCAGGAGCTGGGGCTGCCGGATAAACTCGCCGGGATCCTGATGGGCACTGCGGCTGGTCTGGAGATCCCGGCGATGATCCTGGCCGGGTATTTTGTTAAATATTTGGGCAAGCGGCGGATGATGTTGACAGCCGTTGCTGCGGGCGTGGTGTTTTATCTGGGGCTGATCTTCTTCCACAGCCAGACGGCGCTGCTGGTGCTGCAACTGTTCAACGCGATCTTTATTGGTATCGTCGCCGGTATCGGCATGCTGTGGTTTCAGGATTTAATGCCGGGGCGTGCCGGTTCGGCGACAACACTTTTTACCAACAGTATTTCAACCGGGGTGATTCTTGCCGGGGTGATCCAGGGCGCGCTGGCGCAGAGTTTTAGTCACGGGGCGGTATACGTGGGGATTGCGGTGATTTCCGTGGCGGCGCTGCTGCTGACCAGCCGCGTGAAGAATGTATGAGTTTTGTTTGCCTGGCCTGCGTCCGGAATTGTCGCGCCAGTTTGTTTGCCGGGTGGCGGCTTTGACTTACCCGGCCTACAAAGCCGCATGCAGGATAGTTTGCCGGATAACGGCTTCGCCTTACTCAGCCTACAAACCCCATTCAGGATCGTAGGCCGGATAAGCGTTAGCGCCATCCGGCAGGCAGTCTGCTTCTGTTAGTCCATAAACGCCGGTTGCTTGCTTTCGTAAGCGGCAATCGCGTCTTCATGCTGAAGCGTCAGGCCAATGCTGTCCAGACCGTTCAACATGCAGTGACGGCGGAAGGCATCAATGTTAAAGCTGTAGGATTTCCCGCCCGCTTTTACCACCTGCGCTTCCAGATCCACCTCAAAGGTCGTGCCCGGGTTGTTCTGCACCAGCGTGAACAGCGCATCAACATCCTCTTCGCTCAGCGTCACCGGCAGCAGTTGGTTGTTAAAGCTGTTGCCATAGAAGATATCGGCGAAGCTCGGCGCAATCACCACTTTGAAGCCGTAATCGGTCAGCGCCCACGGTGCATGCTCGCGTGAGGAACCGCAGCCAAAGTTTTCGCGCGCCAGCAAAATGGAGGCGCCTTTGTATTGCGGAAAGTTCAGCACGAACTCCGGGTTCGGCTGCTCGCCTTTATCATCAAGGAAGCGCCAGTCATTAAACAGATGGGCGCCAAAACCGGTACGCGTAACCTTCTGCAGGAACTGTTTCGGGATAATCGCGTCCGTATCGACGTTGGCGGCATCCAGCGGAACAACCAGGCCGGTGTGTTGGGTAAATTTCTCTGCCATGGTGAGCTCCTTACAGGCTACGAATATCGGCGAAATGGCCGGTTACTGCCGCAGCAGCAGCCATTGCCGGGCTGACCAGATGCGTGCGTCCGCCGCGGCCCTGACGGCCTTCAAAATTACGGTTACTGGTGGAAGCGCAACGTTCGCCGGGGTTCAGGCGGTCGTTGTTCATGGCCAGGCACATAGAGCAGCCAGGCAAACGCCATTCGAAACCGGCTTCGATAAAGATCTTATCCAGACCTTCCGCTTCCGCCTGTGCTTTCACCGGCCCGGAGCCCGGTACCACCAGCGCCTGTACGCCTGGCGCAACTTTACGGCCTTTCGCGATCTCCGCTGCGGCGCGTAAATCTTCGATACGCGAGTTTGTGCAGGAGCCGATAAACACTTTATCAATTGCTACTTCAGTCAGTGGAATACCCGGTTTCAGGCCCATGTAAGCCAGCGCTTTTTCCGCAGAGGCGCGCTCAACCGGATCGGCGAACGATGCCGGATCGGGGATGTTATCCGTCACCGAAATCACCTGCCCTGGGTTGGTGCCCCAGGTCACCTGCGGCGCGATCTCTTCTGCCTGCAAGGTCACAACGGTGTCGAAAGTTGCCCCTTCGTCGGTGTGCAAGGTTTTCCAGTAAGCAACGGCCTCATCAAAATCTTTGCCTTTCGGCGCGTGCAGACGGCCTTTCACGTAGTTAAAGGTGGTCTCGTCCGGTGCAACAAGACCGGCTTTCGCGCCCATCTCAATGGCCATGTTGCACAGCGTCATGCGGCCTTCCATGCTTAGCGCACGAATTGCATCACCGCAGAATTCCACCACGTGACCCGTACCGCCTGCGCTACCGGTTTTGCCGATGATCGCTAACACGATATCTTTGGCGGTGATGCCCGGTGCCGCAGTGCCTTTCACTTCGATCTTCATGGTTTTGGCGCGGCCCTGTTTCAGGGTCTGCGTTGCCAGCACATGCTCAACTTCCGACGTGCCGATACCGAAGGCCAGCGCGCCAAACGCGCCGTGGGTTGCGGTGTGCGAGTCGCCACAAACAATGGTCATGCCCGGCAGGGTAATGCCTTGTTCTGGCCCCATCACGTGGACAATCCCCTGGTACGGGTGATTCAGGTCATACAGCTCAACGCCGAATTCGTTGCAGTTTTTGATTAATTCCTGCATCTGGATACGCGCCATTTCGCCGGAGGCGTTAATGTCTTTGGTCTGCGTGGAGACGTTATGATCCATGGTGGCGAAGGTTTTACCCAGCTGGCGCACCGGACGTTTGTGCGCGCGCAGGCCGTCAAATGCCTGCGGCGAGGTCACTTCATGCACCAGATGGCGATCGATATACAGCAATGGGGTTTCGTTTGGCGCTTCATACACAACGTGCGCATCAAACAATTTTTCGTACAAACTCTTAGCCATGATTACACCCCTTCAGCGACATAACGGGCAATGATGTCGCCCATTTCATCGGTACTGACAGCCGCGGCGCCACGGGCTAAATCACCGGTACGCACGCCTTCTTCTAATGCACGGTTGATTGCGCTTTCGATAGCGGAAGCCGCTTCACCAGCATCCAGGCTGTAGCGCAACAGCAGCGCCAGCGACAGGATCTGCGCAATCGGGTTCGCAATATTTTTACCGGCGATATCCGGGGCTGAGCCACCCGCCGGTTCGTACAGACCAAAACCCTGTTCGTTCAGGCTTGCTGAAGGCAGCATCCCCATCGAACCGGTGATCATCGCACACTCATCGGAGAGGATGTCGCCGAACAGGTTGGAGCACAGCAGCACGTCAAACTGGGACGGATCCTTAATCAGCTGCATGGTGGCGTTGTCGATATACATATGCGCCAGTTCAACATCCTGATATTCGCTGGCGATTTCGTTGACGATTTCGCGCCACAGCAAAGAGGTTTGCAGAACGTTGGCTTTATCAATCGAGTGCACTTTTTTACGGCGTTTACGCGCCGATTCAAACGCAATACGCGCGATACGCTCGATTTCAAAACGGTGATACACCTCGGTATCGAAGGCTTTCTCGTGCTGTCCGCTGCCTTCACGGCCTTTCGGCTGGCCGAAGTAGATGCCGCCAGTCAGTTCACGCACGCACAGAATATCAAAGCCGTTAGCGGCGATATCTTCACGCAGCGGGCAGAAAGCTTCCAGCCCCTGGTACAGTTTGGCCGGGCGCAGGTTGCTGAATAATTTGAAGTGCTTACGCAGCGGCAGCAGCGCACCGCGTTCCGGTTGCTGTGCTGGCGGCAGATTTTCCCATTTCGGGCCGCCGACGGAGCCGAACAGAATGGCATCGGCCTGCTCGCAGCCTTCAACCGTTGCCTGCGGCAGCGGGTTGCCATGACGGTCGATGGCGATGCCGCCTACGTCATAATGGCTGGTGGTAATGTGCATGCCAAAACGGCTACGCACGGCTTCCAGTACTTTCAGGGCTTGTGTCATGACTTCCGGGCCGATACCGTCGCCCGGTAACACAGCAATATGATAATTCTTCGACATCACACGGTTTCCTTGTTGTTTTCTTTGTTCTGCGCTTTGCGTTGCAGCTCTTTTTCGACTTCGGCGGCGCGCCAGATATTGTTCAGCACATGCACCATGGCTTTGGCTGAGGACTCAACGATATCGGTCGCCAGACCCACACCGTGGAAGCGGCGGCCATTGTAATTGGCGACGATATCCACCTGCCCCAGCGCATCTTTACCGTGACCTTTGGCGCTGAGACCATATTTCACCAGCTCGATGTCGTATTCGGTGACGCGGTTAATGGCCTGGTAGATGGCATCAACCGGGCCGTTACCGTTGGCGGCTTCGGTTTTAATTTCATCACCGCAGGCCAGCTTGATGGAGGCGGTTGCGATGTCGTTGGAGCCGGACTGCACGCTGAAGTAGTCCAGGCGGAAATGTTCTGGCTCTTCTTGTTGTTTGTTAATGAACGCCAGCGCTTCCAGGTCGTAATCGAAGACCTGGCCTTTTTTATCCGCCAGTTTCAGGAACGCTTCGTACAGGTTATCCAGGTTGTAATCGGCTTCCTGGTAACCCATCTCTTCCATCCGGTGTTTCACCGCTGCACGGCCGGAACGGGAAGTCAGGTTTAACTGCACCTGATTCAGGCCAATGGATTCCGGGGTCATGATTTCGTAGTTTTCGCGGTTTTTCAGCACGCCATCCTGGTGAATACCGGAGGAGTGGGCGAAAGCGCCGGTACCGACAATCGCTTTGTTCGCCGGAATCGGCATATTGCAGATCTGGCTGACGGTCTGGCTGGTGCGCCAGATTTCATTGTGATTGATGCGGGTGCGCACGTTCATAATGTCTTTGCGCACCTTAATCGCCATGATCACCTCTTCCAGCGAGCAGTTACCGGCACGTTCGCCGATACCGTTCATCGCACCTTCAACCTGGCGCGCACCGGCGTGTACCGCTGCGATGGCGTTGCCAACGGCCAGGCCTAAATCATCATGGGTATGTACGGAGATAATGGCTTTATCGATGTTCGATACACGGTCATACAAGCCGGTGATGATATTGGCGAATTCAAACGGCATGGTGTAGCCGACGGTATCCGGGATGTTGATGGTTTTCGCCCCGGCGTTGATGGCGGCTTCGACCACTCGTGCCAGATCATCGATTGGCGTGCGGCCCGCATCTTCGCAAGAGAACTCCACATCATCGGTATAGTTACGTGCGCGTTTGACCATGTAAATTGCACGTTCAATCACTTCATCCAGCGTACTGCGCAGCTTGGTGGCGATATGCATCGGCGAGGTGGCGATAAACGTATGGATGCGGAACGCTTCAGCGATTTTCAGAGATTCTGCGGCGACATCAATATCTTTTTCAACACAGCGGGCGAGGGCGCAAACGCGGCTGTTTTTCACCTGGCGCGCGATGGTTTGTACGGATTCAAAATCACCCGGGGACGAAACCGGAAAGCCGACTTCCATCACATCGACGCCCATACGTTCCAGCGCCAGGGCGATTTGCAGCTTCTCTTTCACGCTCAGGCTCGCCTGTAACGCCTGTTCACCATCACGTAATGTGGTATCGAAAATAACGACTTGCTGGCTCATGGTTTAGGTCCTTGTTATCTGAGGTCGCCTCGCTACGAGCATAAAAAAACCCGCGCCAAGGCGCGGGTTTTCTGTCTTAACTGGTAGACAATTCAGCTCTGAATGTCGTCCACCGGTCTACCGCGCACAAGAGATGCGTTTAGTAGTAGTAGACCAGCGAAACCGACGTTGCGAATCATGAATCAAGCTCCAGGAAAAACGATATGCTTTTAGTGGTACTGGATACGCCTGTTAAAGTCAACCCCTGCTCCTGAAAACCATCCTCAGAACAGATGGATTGTATGGCTGCTTTTCAGTTAATTATCCTGTACCGTAGAATGAAATGCGTATTTCGTGCGAATCACTATTGAGTATTTTTTAGTGGACGATCACTAATTTAAAGATAAATTTACAGAACAACCCTTTTACGCTTTGCGTTATGGAATGGATGCCTGTTATCTTTATCATCAGATGAGTTGCGGAATGTTTGATAAAGTAAAAATATATTAATTCTCTACTGATTATCTCATTATTTATCGGCGCAATTATCCTTGAAAAAAATATAAAAAGGGAGCTTTAAATATTCCTAATTTTTCACGCTATGCTTCTAATAATGCTATATGCATGATAAATCATCTTCCTGAATATTATTATTACACAGTTAAGGGAGTTTTATCATGACGACGGATTGCAATGTTCCAGGGGAAACTATTGATAATCATCAGATTGTCGATGTGGACAAACCACAGTTGCGTTCAGTAGATCTTAATTTGCTTACCGTTTTTGATGCGGTGATGCAGGAGCAAAACATTACCCGTGCGGCGCACGCGCTGGGAATGTCACAACCCGCAGTGAGTAATGCCGTTGCGCGGCTAAAAGTCATGTTTAACGACGAGCTCTTTGTCCGCTATGGCCGTGGGATTCAACCCACTGCGCGTTCATATCAACTGTTTGGCTCAATCCGTCAGGCATTGCAGTTGGTACAAAATGAGTTGCCCGGCTCGGGATTTGATCCACTGAGCAGTGAGCGTGTATTTAATCTTTGTGTATGCAGCCCGCTGGATAATCTCTTAACGTCAATTATTTACAATAGCGTTGAAAAGGCTGCGCCTAATATTAATCTGGTGTTTAAAGCCGATCTTAATCACAGTACTGAGCATCAATTGCGTTACCAGGAAATTGAATTTGTGATCGGCTACGAAGAGTTTCGTCGTCCGGAATTCTCTTGCGTTCCATTATTTAAAGACGAAATGGTACTGGTGACCAGTAAAGAACATCCGCGCATTGCGAATCTTGTTACGGAAGCCGATGTATTCAATGAACAACATGCAGTGGTCTCGCTGGATCGTTATGCTTCCTTTAGCCAGCCCTGGTATGATTCGGCGGAAAAGAAGAGCCGTATTGCCTATCAGGGAATGGCAGTCACCAGCGTATTAAACATTGTCGCGCAAACGCATTTGGTGACGATTGCGCCGCGTTGGTTGGTTGAACGATTTGCTCATGGTTTGCCATTGCAGGTATTGCCTCTGCCGCTGGCGCTTAATACACGCACTTGTTATCTCTCGTGGCATGAAGCGGCAGGCCGCGATAAAGGCCATCAGTGGATGGAAGAGTTACTGACCTCGGTTTGTACGCTGTAATGCGCTCGCAGAATAGACCGGGCTTGTTTAGTCGGTTTATTCTGCTTAATCCTGCATGGGTAGTATTTTATTTTAATTTCGGTTGGCAGCGACTTCCCGCTTCGTGCTAAAAATGCATGATTTTCTGTACAACCTGCTATTTGGATGATGAATGGTCATCGTCTTTCCTTATCACAGATGTTTTCACCAAATCTGCTGCTCTCACGTTGTTTTTCCTCTTTTGTACGCCGTTGCTGTCGGTGGTTTGCTAATTGCCTGCCAGATTTTGAGCGGTTATGGTAACTGCCATTCATAATCAGAATGCAGGGTTTCCTGCCCTGAACAAAGCGACAGCGTGGAAATGAGTTCCGCCGTCAGTCGATAAATATAAGCCTGGAGGCAAAGCATGGAGATGTTGTCTGGAGCCGAGATGGTCGTCCGATCGCTTATCGATCAAGGCGTAAAGAAAGTATTCGGCTACCCCGGAGGCGCAGTCCTGGATATCTACGATGCCCTGCATACTGTTGGCGGTATTGAACATGTGTTGGTACGTCATGAACAGGCGGCGGTGCATATGGCCGATGGGCTGGCGCGGGCAACGGGTGAGGTTGGGGTGGTACTGGTCACGTCTGGCCCGGGAGCGACGAATGCAATCACGGGTATCGCCACCGCTTATATGGATTCCATCCCGCTGGTGGTGCTTTCCGGGCAGGTTGCGACGTCGCTGATTGGCTATGACGCGTTTCAGGAGTGCGACATGGTCGGGATTTCCCGTCCGGTGGTGAAGCACAGTTTTCTGGTCAAACAAACCGAAGACATTCCTGGCGTATTAAAGAAAGCGTTCTGGCTGGCTGCCAGTGGGCGTCCGGGGCCGGTGGTGGTGGATCTGCCGAAAGATATTATGAACCCGGCTAACAAGCTGCCCTATTTCTGGCCGGAATCGGTCAGCATGCGATCTTATAACCCGACGACGCAGGGGCACAAAGGGCAAATCAAGCGCGCCTTGCAAACACTGGTGTCGGCGCAGAGGCCGGTGGTCTACGTTGGCGGCGGTGCTATTAACTCAGCGTGCGAAACTCAGTTGCGCCAGTTGGCTGAAAAACTGAATTTGCCCGTGGTCTCCTCCTTAATGGGGCTGGGCGCGTTTCCGGCGTCGCATCGACAGGCGCTGGGCATGCTGGGCATGCACGGCACGTATGAAGCCAATATGACGATGCACCATTCCGATGTCATTTTCGCGGTTGGCGTGCGTTTTGACGATCGCACCACCAATAACCTGGCGAAGTACTGTCCGGATGCGACGGTCCTGCATATTGATATCGACCCCACTTCCATTTCCAAGACCGTACAGGCGGATGTACCCATTGTCGGCGATGCGCGGCTGGTTCTGGAACAAATGCTCGAGCTGTTGGAGCAGGAAGAGCATTCGCAGCCGCTGGATGAGATCCGTGACTGGTGGTTGCGCATTGATCAGTGGCGCGCGCGTCAGTGCCTGAAATATGACACTCAGAGTGAAAAGATCAAACCGCAGGCCGTGATTGAAGCTATCTGGCGTTTGACGAATGGCGATGCTTACGTTACTTCCGATGTTGGTCAGCATCAAATGTTTGCCGCGCTCTACTACCGTTTTGATAAACCGCGCCGCTGGATCAACTCCGGCGGGCTGGGCACGATGGGTTTTGGCTTACCTGCTGCGCTCGGCGTGAAGATGGCGCTGCCCGAGGAGACGGTTATCTGCGTGACCGGCGATGGCAGTATCCAGATGAATATTCAGGAACTCTCTACGGCCTTGCAGTATGAGCTGCCGGTGCTGGTATTGAACCTCAATAACCGCTATCTGGGGATGGTGAAGCAGTGGCAGGACATGATCTATTCCGGCCGCCATTCACAATCTTATATGGAGTCGTTGCCTGATTTTGCGCGCCTGGCAGAAGCTTACGGCCATGTGGGAATTCGTATTACGCGTCCTGATGAGCTGGAGGCGAAGCTGGCGGAAGCACTGGAGCAGGTGAAAAACAATCGCCTGGTGTTTGTTGACGTTACCGTTGACGGTAGTGAACACGTTTATCCGATGCAGATCCGCGGCGGCGGCATGGATGAGATGTGGTTAAGCAAAACGGAGAGAACCTGATTATGCGCCGGATACTGTCTGTATTACTGGAAAATGAATCAGGCGCGTTATCGCGCGTGATTGGCCTGTTCTCTCAGCGCGGTTACAACATAGAAAGCCTGACCGTCGCGCCGACTGACGATCCCACCTTATCGCGGATGACGATCCAGACTGTCGGCGATCAAAAAGTTCTGGAGCAGATCGAAAAGCAACTGCACAAGCTGGTCGATGTGTTACGCGTGAACGAGCTGGGGCAGGGGGCATATGTTGAGCGTGAAATCATGCTGGTGAAGATTCAGGCCAGCGGCTACGGTCGTGAAGAGGTGAAACGCAACGCCGAGATCTTCCGCGGACAGATCATTGACGTCACGCCATCGATTTACACGGTTCAGCTCGCGGGCACCAGTGACAAGCTGGATGCGTTTTTAGCCACCATTCGTGATGTGGCGAAAATTGTTGAAGTTGCGCGCTCCGGCGTGGTGGGGTTGTCGCGCGGTGATAAAATCATGCGCTGAATAGATTAACCTTCCATATTTACAGGCCCGGTGTTCTACGCCGGGCTTTTTTTTGCGAAATCCGCCGGAACCAGACACGAAAGCGGTTGCCGGAGTGAGTATTCTGCGCTTAGATGTTAAGGGTTTTAACCTATATCCCTAAAAAGGTTATGGAGTACATTAATTTAAGGGGCAATTGTGAAACTGGATGAAATCGCCCGGCTAGCCGGCGTCTCACGAACCACGGCCAGCTACGTCATCAATGGTAAGGCGAAGCAGTATCGTGTCAGCGACAAAACCGTTGAGAAAGTGATGGCGGTTGTTCGTGAGCATAACTACCACCCAAATGCGGTGGCGGCTGGCCTGCGCGCAGGACGCACTCGTTCGATTGGGCTGGTGATCCCCGATCTTGAAAACACAAGCTACACCCGCATAGCCAACTATCTGGAGCGCCAGGCGCGTCAGCGCGGTTACCAATTGTTGATCGCCTGCTCGGAAGATCAACCCGATAATGAAATGCGCTGTATCGAGCACCTGTTGCAGCGGCAGGTGGACGCTATTATTGTCTCCACCTCACTGCCGCCAGAGCATCCGTTCTATCAGCGCTGGGCCAATGATTCTTTCCCGATTGTTGCGCTGGATCGCGCTCTGGATCGTGAACACTTCACCAGCGTTGTTGGCGCCGATCAAGATGATTCGGAAATGCTGGCCGCAGAGCTGCGTAAGTTTCCGGCGGAGCGCGTGCTTTATCTTGGAGCGTTACCGGAGCTGTCTGTCAGTTTCCTGCGCGAGCAAGGCTTCCGCACGGCGTGGAAAGACGATCCGCGTGAAGTGCAGTATCTCTATGCCAATAGCTACGAGCGTGAAGCCGCCGCTCAGCTATTTGATAAATGGCTGGAAACCAACCCGATGCCGCAGGCGATGTTTATAACCTCGTTTGCATTATTGCAGGGAGTACTTGACGTTACGTTACGTCGCGACGGTAAATTGCCGTCGGATCTGGCGATCGCGACGTTTGGCGATCACGAACTGCTCGATTTCCTGCAATGTCCGGTACTGGCGGTGGCGCAGCGCCATCGCGATGTTGCGGAGCGGGTGCTGGAAATTGTGCTGGCAAGCCTCGACGAACCGCGTAAGCCGAAAGCGGGTCTTAGCCGTATCCGGCGTAATCTCTATCGTCGCGGGATATTAAGTCGCGTATAAGTTCAGATAAAGGCAGCGCCAGCTGCCTTTTTTGTTTGTTACCTTACCTTTAATCAAATTATTACTCGTTGGCTCCTAAGATAAATCCTTAATTTTTAAACGGGCGTGATGAGTTAATTCTAATTGCTTCTTTAAATCGGGTTTTAAAAGGATATTTTTAAAGCAGTAATTATGCTTTCTGTCTTAAATTGTTACATCTCAGAAAAATGTTACCTTTCTTCTACAGCATCCATTATCGGCGTAGGGCTATTTCCTTAGTGGATCTGCCGTCGCGCTCAGTGTGAACGGATACAACTGGTGCTGTTCAGTTGGGTCGATATGTCTTAAAATGCCGCCCGCGTCGCAAACTGACACTTTATATTTCGCGCGCAGAAATCAAATGGTTTTAAACGCGGATACGCATATTCTGTTTTTTTTCTTGCAAATATTCATGACGTTAATTTGCCTCGTAAGTTGAACACTATTTCACCTTTGCAGATATTCGCTGCAAATAAGAGATCTTTTGTTCTGGTTAGCCTTTGTGCTGGCTTGACAAGCTTTTCCTCCGCTCCGTAAACTCCCTTAGTGGGGATTTGTGGGATAAAGTGGTGAAAATGGTCACTTGGGGGTGAATCGGACATGTTCCGTGGCGCGACGTTAGTCAATCTCGACAGCAAAGGGCGGTTAGCCGTTCCGACCCGTTATCGGGATTTGCTGCTGGAGAATGCCTCCGGTCAGATGGTGTGTACCATCGACATTCGCCACTCATGCCTGCTGCTTTATCCTCTTCCTGAATGGGAAATTATTGAGCAAAAACTGGCGCGCCTGTCGAGCATGAACCCGCTTGAGCGACGCGTACAACGTTTATTGCTGGGGCATGCCAGCGAGTGCCAGATGGATAGCGCCGGGCGTTTATTGATTGCGCCTGTTTTACGGCAGCATGCCGGGCTAACCAAAGAAGTGATGCTGGTCGGGCAGTTCAATAAATTTGAGCTGTGGGACGAAACGACCTGGTATCAACAGGTCAGGGAAGATATCGACGCTGAGCAATCAGGTTCTGAAGCACTTTCAGATCGGTTGCAGGATTTGTCTCTGTAATGATGATGGAAAATTTTAAACACACGACGGTGCTGCTGGATGAGGCCGTTAATGGCCTGAATATTCGTCCGGACGGCATCTACATCGATGGCACTTTTGGTCGCGGTGGTCACTCGCGCCTGATCCTCTCCCGTTTGGGTGCGGAAGGACGCTTGCTGGCGATCGATCGCGATCCACAGGCAATTGCTGTAGCCCAAACCATTGATGATCCCCGCTTCTCCATCATTCATGGTCCTTTCTCTGCGCTTGCTGATTATGTCAGCGAGCGCGAACTTGTTGGCAAGATCGACGGTATTCTTCTCGATCTTGGTGTCTCTTCACCACAGCTTGACGATCCTGAGCGCGGCTTTTCCTTTATGCGCGATGGCCCGCTCGATATGCGAATGGATCCCACTCGCGGCCAGTCTGCTGCCGAATGGCTGCAAACGGCTGAAGAGGCGGACATCGCCTGGGTGCTGAAAACCTTTGGCGAGGAGCGTTTTGCTAAACGTATTGCGCGCGCCATTGTAGAGCGCAACCGCCTCGACCCGATGACCCGCACTAAAGAGCTGGCGGAAGTCGTTGCGGCGGCAACTCCGGTGAAAGACAAGTTCAAACATCCCGCGACCCGTACCTTCCAGGCGGTGCGCATTTGGGTAAACAGTGAACTGGAGGAAATAGAGCTGGCGCTAAAAAACTCGCTCGGCGTGCTTGCCCCGGGAGGGCGGCTTTCGGTAATCAGCTTCCATTCTCTGGAAGATCGCATTGTGAAACGCTTCATGCGTGAGCAAAGCCGCGGCCCGCAGGTTCCTGCCGGGTTGCCGATGACCGAAGAGCAACTCAGGAAACTGGGTGGCCGTCAGTTGCGAGCCTTAGGAAAGTTGATGCCGGGTGAAGAAGAAGTGGCTGAAAACCCACGTGCCCGTAGTTCAGTTCTGCGCATTGCAGAGAGGACGAACGCATGATCGGCAGAGTGACAGAAACCCTAAGCAAAGTGAAAGGATCGTTAGGAAGCAACGAGCGCCATGCCTTGCCTGGCGTGATCGGCGACGATCTTTTGCGATTTGGGAAACTGCCACTCTGTCTGTTCATTTGCATCATCATGACGGCAGTGACGGTTGTCACTACCTCTCACCACACACGTTTATTAACCGCGCAGCGCGAACAGCTGGTTCTCGAGCGCGACGCGCTGGATATCGAATGGCGCAACCTGATTCTTGAAGAGAATGCGCTCGGCGATCACAGCCGGGTTGAACGGATTGCGACGGAAAAGCTGCAAATGCAGCACGTGGATCCCTCTCAGGAAAATATCGTAGTGCAGAAATAGACATGAATAAGGAATTACGCGACGCATGAAAGCAGCGGCGAAAACGCTTAAACCGAAACGCCAGGAAGAACAGGCCAACTTTGTGAGTTGGCGTTTTGCGTTGCTTTGCGGTTGCATTCTGCTGGCGATGGCGTTTCTGCTTGGGCGTGTCGCCTGGCTGCAAGTTATCAATCCGGAGATGCTGGTGCGCGAAGGGGATATGCGTTCCCTGCGCGTGCAGGAAGTCGCAACGTCGCGTGGAATGATTACCGACCGCTCCGGGCGTCCGCTGGCAGTCAGTGTGCCGGTGAAGGCGATTTGGGCCGATCCAAAAGAGTTACACGATGCTGGCGGCGTCACGCTGGATAACCGCTGGAAAGCGCTCTCTGACGCGCTGAACATGCCGCTGGATCAGCTGGCTTCCCGCATTAACGCCAACCCGAAGATGCGTTTTATCTATCTGGCGCGCCAGGTGAACCCCGATCTCGGCGATTACATTAAGAAGCTCAAGTTGCCGGGGATTCATCTGCGTGAAGAATCCCGCCGTTACTACCCTTCCGGGGAAGTGACTGCTCACCTTATCGGTTTTACTAACGTAGATAGCCAGGGGATCGAAGGCGTTGAGAAGAGCTTTGATAAATGGCTTACCGGTCAGCCTGGCGAACGTATTGTGCGTAAAGATCGCTACGGGCGCGTTATCGAAGATATCTCTTCCACCGACAGTCAGGCTGCGCATAACCTGGCGCTGAGCATTGATGAACGCTTGCAGGCGCTGGTTTATCGCGAGCTGAATAATGCGGTGGCGTTTAACAAGGCAGAATCAGGAAGCGCAGTGCTGGTCGATGTGAGCACCGGCGAAGTGTTGGCAATGGCCAACAGCCCTTCCTACAACCCGAACAACTTCACCGGTACGTCGAAAGATGCAATGCGTAACCGCGCGATCACCGACGTTTTTGAACCAGGTTCAACGGTGAAACCGATGGTGGTAATGACGGCGCTGCAGCGCGGCGTCGTCACGCCAAATACGGTGCTGAACACCGTGCCTTACCGAATTAACGGCCACGAAATCAAAGACGTGGCGCGCTACAGCGAATTGACCCTTACCGGGGTGCTACAAAAGTCGAGTAACGTCGGTGTTTCGAAGTTGGCGTTAGCGATGCCCTCCTCAGCGTTAGTAGATACTTACTCACGTTTTGGACTGGGAAAAACGACCAATTTGGGGATGGTCGGGGAACGCAGTGGCTTATTTCCTCAAAAACAACGGTGGTCTGACATAGAGAGGGCCACCTTCTCTTTCGGCTATGGGCTAATGGTAACGCCGTTACAGTTAGCGCGAGTCTACGCAACGATTGGCAGTTACGGTGTCTACCGTCCTCTGTCGATTACCAAAGTTGACCCGCCCGTGCCGGGCGAACGCATTTTCAATGAGTCTATCGTGCGCACGGTGGTGCATATGATGGAGAGCGTTGCGCTGCCAGGCGGCGGCGGGGTGAAAGCAGCCATCAAAGGCTATCGCATTGCTATCAAAACCGGGACGGCGAAAAAAGTCGGCCCGGATGGTCGTTATATCAACAAATATATTGCTTACACTGCTGGCGTCGCGCCTGCCAGCCGCCCGCGCTTTGCGCTGGTGGTGGTGATTAACGATCCGCAAGCGGGTAAATACTACGGTGGTGCCGTGTCCGCACCGGTCTTCGGTGCCATCATGGGCGGCGTTCTGCGCACCATGAACATTGAGCCGGACGCGCTGACCACGGGCGAAAAAAGTGAGTTTGTAATTAATCAAGGCGAGGGTACAGGTGGCAGATCGTAATTTGCGCGACCTTCTCGCTCCGTGGGTGCCAGGCGCACCGGAGCGAGCACTGCGGGAGATGACACTCGACAGCCGTGCGGCTGCATCGGGCGATCTCTTTGTGGCGGTGGTCGGTCATCAGGCGGACGGGCGTCGATATATCCCGCAGGCGATTGCGCAAGGTGTTGCTGCCATTATTGCTGAAGCGAAAGACGAAGCAAATGACGGTGAAATTCGTGAAATGCACGGCGTTCCGGTCATTTACCTCAGCCAGTTGAATGAGCGCCTTTCCGCGCTGGCGGGCCGTTTTTACGGCGAGCCATCTGAACAATTGCGCCTGATTGGCGTAACCGGCACCAACGGCAAAACGACGACCACGCAGCTGCTGGCGCAGTGGAGCCAATTGGTGGGCGAAACCAGCGCAGTGATGGGTACGGTGGGAAATGGTCTGCTGGGTAAAGTCATCCCGACGGAAAACACCACTGGCTCTGCGGTGGATGTTCAGCATGTAATTGCCGGGCTGGCTGCGCAGAAAGCGACGTTTGCCGCGATGGAAGTCTCATCCCATGGTCTGGTGCAGCATCGCGTGGCGGCGCTGAAGTTTGCCGCTGGCGTATTTACCAATTTAAGCCGCGATCACCTTGATTATCACGGCGATATGGCGCACTACGAAGCGGCGAAATGGCTGCTGTTCTCCTCTCACCACTACGGGCAGGCGATTATCAATGCCGACGACGAAGTGGGCCGCCGCTGGTTAGCGAATCTGCCGGATGCGGTTGCGGTATCGATGGAAGACCATATCAACCCGGATTGTCATGGCCGCTGGCTCAAGGCTACCGGCGTGGAGTACCACGATAGCGGCGCGACTGTTCGTTTTGACTCTTCATGGGGTCAAGGTGAAATCGAAAGCCGTCTGATGGGCGCGTTTAACGTCAGTAACCTATTGCTGGCGCTGGCCACGCTGCTGGCGCTGGGGTATCCGTTAAGCGATTTGCTGAAAACCGCTTCACAGTTGCAGCCGGTTTGCGGACGCATGGAAGTATTTAGCGCGCCGGGTAAACCGACGGTGGTGGTGGATTATGCCCATACGCCGGATGCGCTGGAAAAAGCTTTACTGGCTGCACGCCTGCATTGCACCGGTCAACTGTGGTGTGTGTTTGGCTGCGGCGGCGATCGCGATAAAGGTAAACGCCCACTCATGGGCGCAATTGCCGAGCAGTTCGCCGATGTGCCGGTGGTGACGGACGATAACCCGCGCACCGAAGAGCCGCGCGCCATTATCAACGATATTCTCGCCGGTATGCTGGATGCGGGGCGTGCGCATGTGGTCGAAGGCCGTGCGGAAGCCGTGACCAACACCATTATGCAGGCGAAAGAGAATGATGTAGTGCTGCTGGCTGGCAAAGGCCATGAAGATTATCAGATTGTCGGGACGCAACGGCTGGATTACTCCGATCGCGTCACCGCCGCACGTTTGCTGGGGGTAGTGGCATGATTAGCGTAACTCTCAGCCAGCTTGCCGGCACTCTGCACGGTGAATTGCACGGTCAGGATGTGACGATTGATGCGGTGACCAGCGATACCCGCAAACTCACGCCAGGCTGCCTGTTTGTGGCGCTGAAAGGCGAGCGTTTTGACGCCCATGATTTTGCCGAGCAGGCCAAAGCGGGCGGCGCGGGCGCGCTGCTGGTTAGCCGCAAGCTGGACTGCGATTTGCCGCAACTGCTGGTCAAAGACACTCGTCAGGCGTTCGGCGAGCTGGGCGCCTGGGTGCGTCAGCAGGTGCCGACGCGTGTGGTGGCGTTAACCGGCTCTTCCGGTAAAACCTCGGTGAAAGAGATGACGGCCGCCATTCTGAGCGAATGTGGCAACACGCTTTATACCGCAGGAAACCTGAACAACGATATCGGCGTGCCGATGACGCTCCTGCGTTTAACCAAAGAGTATCAATACGCAGTGATTGAGCTGGGCGCGAATCACCAGGGGGAAATCGCCTGGACCGTCGGGCTTACCCGCCCGGAAGCGGCTCTGGTCAATAACCTGGCGGCGGCGCACCTGGAAGGTTTCGGATCGCTTGCGGGCGTGGCGAAAGCCAAGGGTGAAATCTACACCGGGTTGCCTGCCAACGGTGTGGCAATCATGAATGCTGACAACAATGACTGGCTGAACTGGCAGAGCATTATTGGCGATCGCAAAGTGTGGCGGTTCTCGCCAAATGCGGCGAACAGTGATTTTACGGCCACCAACATTCATGTGACCTCTCACGGAACTGAGTTCACGCTGCAAACCCCGATGGGCAATGTGGATGTGACGCTGCCGTTGCCGGGACGACACAATATTGCCAATGCGCTGGCAGCGACCTCGCTGGCGATGGCGGTGGGCGCCAGTCTGGCGGCAGTGAAAAAAGGGTTGGCAAACCTGAAAGCGGTGCCGGGGCGTCTGTTCCCGGTGCAATTGGGCGAAAATAAATTGCTGCTCGATGACACCTACAACGCCAACGTCGGTTCAATGACTGCCGCCGCACATGTGCTGGCGGAAATGCCGGGTTACCGGGTGATGGTGGTGGGCGATATGGCAGAGTTAGGCGATGAGAGCGAAGCCTGTCACATTCAGGTGGGTGAAGCGGCGAAAGGCGTTGGCATCGATAAAGTGCTGAGCGTCGGTAAGCTGAGCAAGGCTCTGAGCGCTGCCAGCGGTGTTGGCGAACATTTTAACGATAAAGCGGCAGTGGTGGCGCGTTTGAAGGCGCTGATTGCTGAACAGCAGATTATTACCATTTTGGTGAAAGGTTCACGTAGTTCCGCCATGGAAGAGGTGGTTCGCGAATTACAGGAGAATGGAACATGTTAGTGTGGCTGGCCGAACATCTGGTCAAATATTATTCCGGCTTTAACGTCTTTTCCTATCTGACGTTTCGCGCCATTGTCAGCCTGCTGACCGCGCTCTTCATCTCTCTGTGGATGGGGCCGCGCATGATTGCCCGTCTGCAAAAACTCTCTTTCGGCCAGGTTGTGCGTAACGACGGTCCGGAGTCGCATTTCAGTAAACGCGGTACGCCAACGATGGGGGGAATTATGATCCTCACGGCAATCGTGGTTTCCGTACTGCTGTGGGCTTATCCCTCTAACCCGTATGTCTGGTGCGTGCTGGTTGTACTGGTAGGTTACGGTGCGATTGGTTTCGTTGACGATTACCGCAAAGTGGTGCGTAAAGATACCAAGGGCTTGATTGCTCGCTGGAAATATTTCTGGATGTCACTGATTGCGCTGGGCGTTGCGTTTGCACTTTACCTGGCGGGGAAAGATACGCCAGCGACAGAACTGGTGGTGCCGTTCTTTAAAGATGTAATGCCGCAACTGGGCCTTTTCTACATTCTGCTGGCTTACTTTGTGATTGTTGGCACCGGCAACGCGGTTAACCTGACGGACGGTCTTGACGGTCTGGCGATTATGCCGACGGTGTTTGTCGCCGCGGGCTTTGCGCTGGTAGCCTGGGCTACCGGTAACATGAATTTTGCTAACTATCTGCATATCCCTTATTTGCGTCACGCGGGCGAGCTGGTGATTGTCTGCACGGCGATTGTCGGTGCCGGGCTGGGCTTTTTGTGGTTCAACACCTATCCGGCGCAGGTTTTCATGGGGGATGTGGGTTCACTGGCTCTCGGCGGCGCGTTGGGGATTATTGCCGTGCTGCTGCGCCAGGAGTTCTTGCTGGTGATTATGGGCGGGGTGTTCGTGGTGGAAACTCTGTCGGTGATTTTGCAGGTGGGGTCGTTTAAATTGCGCGGCCAGCGTATTTTCCGCATGGCGCCGATTCATCATCACTATGAACTGAAAGGCTGGCCGGAACCGCGCGTGATAGTGCGCTTCTGGATTATTTCGCTGATGCTGGTGCTGATTGGCCTGGCAACGCTGAAGGTACGTTAATCATGGCAGATTACCAGGGTAAAAAAGTCGTCATTATCGGTCTGGGTCTGACAGGTCTTTCCTGCGTTGACTTTTTCCTCGCGCGCGGCGTTACGCCACGCGTAATGGACACGCGCGTTTCGCCACCGGGGCTGGATAAGCTGCCGGAGACGGTAGAGCGCCATCTTGGTAGTCTCAATGATGACTGGCTGCTGGCGGCCGATCTGATCGTCGCAAGCCCTGGCATCGCGCTGGCGCATCCTTCTCTGAGCGCGGCAGCCGATGCTGGCGTTGAGATCGTCGGCGATATCGAACTCTTCTGCCGCGAAGCGCAAGCGGCAGTCATTGCGATTACCGGTTCAAACGGTAAAAGCACCGTCACCAAACTGGTGGGTGAAATGGCAGAAGCGGCAGGCGTTAATGTGGGGGTTGGCGGCAATATTGGCCTGCCTGCGCTGATGCTGCTTGATGAAGCCCGCGAACTCTATGTTCTGGAGCTTTCCAGCTTCCAACTGGAAACCACTTTCAGCCTGCACGCTGCGGCGGCAACCATCCTGAACGTGACGGAAGATCATATGGATCGCTATCCGTTCGGGCTGCAACAGTATCGCGCTGCAAAACTGCGCGTTTACGAAAACGCGAAAGTATGTGTGGTCAATGCGGACGACGCGCTGACCATGCCGGTGCGGGGCGCCGATGAACGCTGCGTGAGCTTCGGCGTTGACGTCGGCGACTATCACCTGAACCGCCAGCAGGGCGAAACCTGGCTGCGTGTAAAAGGTGAAAAGGTTCTGAATGTTAAAGAGATGAAGCTGAGCGGCCAGCACAACTATACCAACGCGCTGGCAGCGCTGGCGCTGGCGGATGCCGCTGGTTTACCGCGGGCCAGCAGCCTGAAGGCGCTGACAACCTTTAGCGGGCTGGCGCACCGTTTCCAGTTGGCGTTGGATCATAACGGCGTGCGCTGGATCAATGACTCGAAAGCAACCAACGTCGGCAGCACTGAGGCTGCGCTGAACGGCTTGCAGGTTGACGGCACGCTGCATCTGCTGCTGGGCGGGCACGGTAAATCAGCCGATTTTTCACCGCTGAAGCGCTATCTCGGCGGCGATCGTATTCGTCTTTATTGCTTTGGCCGCGATGGTGACGAGCTGGCGGATTTACGCCCGGAAATCGCCGATCGGGTTGAAACGATGGAAGAGGCAATGCGTCTGATCGCCACGCGCGTGCAGCCGGGCGATATGGTGCTGTTGTCGCCTGCCTGCGCCAGCCTCGATCAGTTTAAGAATTTCGAACAACGGGGTGATGTCTTTACCCGTCTGGCGCAGGAGTTAGGCTGATGCGTTTAACGCTCCCACGCCCGAGAATGCCGCGCCTGCCAGGATTTAGCCTCCTGGCATGGTTGTTTACGGCATTGAAAGGCTGGGTTATGGGATCACGGCAAAAAGATTCCGACAGCCTGGTAATGTACGACCGCACGTTGTTGTGGTTGACGCTGGGCCTGGCGGCGATCGGTTTCATTATGGTGACCTCGGCCTCGATGCCGGTAGGGCAACGCCTGACGGACGATCCCTTCTTCTTTGCCAAGCGTCATGCGCTGTATCTGTTCCTGGCGTTTTGTATGTCGATGATCACGCTACGTTTGCCAATGGATTTCTGGCAGAAATACAGCTCGGCGATGTTGATCGCCGCGATCATTATGCTGCTGGTGGTGCTGGTGGTCGGCAGCTCGATCAACGGGGCCTCTCGCTGGATCGATCTCGGAGTCATGCGCTTCCAGCCAGCGGAGTTCACCAAGCTGTCGCTGTTCTGTTACCTGGCCAACTACCTGGTACGTAAGGTGGATGAAGTGCGTAATAACCTGCGCGGCTTCCTCAAACCGATGGGCGTGATTCTGGTGCTGGCGGTTCTGCTGCTGGCGCAGCCGGACCTCGGTACGGTGGTGGTGCTGTTTATCACCACGCTGGCGATGTTATTCCTCGCCGGGGCGAAACTGTGGCAGTTCATCGCCATCATTGGTATGGGGATTTCAGCGGTTGTGCTGCTGATCCTCGCCGAACCGTATCGTATTCGCCGCGTAACCTCTTTCTGGAACCCGTGGGAAGATCCCTTCGGTAGCGGTTACCAGTTAACGCAGTCGCTGATGGCATTTGGTCGCGGTGAGCTGTGGGGGCAGGGGCTTGGAAACTCGATACAGAAGCTGGAGTATCTGCCTGAAGCACATACGGACTTTATCTTCTCCATTATCGGGGAGGAACTCGGTTATATCGGTGTGGTAGTGGCGCTTTTAATGGTATTCTTCGTCGCTTTCCGCGCCATGTCTATCGGGCGAAAAGCGCTGGAAATCGATCATCGTTTCTCTGGTTTCCTGGCCTGCTCGATTGGTATCTGGTTTAGCTTCCAGGCTCTGGTTAACGTCGGCGCGGCGGCAGGCATGCTGCCGACCAAAGGGCTGACTCTGCCGCTTATCAGTTACGGTGGTTCCAGCTTACTGATTATGTCAGTGGCGATTACGCTGCTGCTACGCATAGATTATGAAACGCGTCTGGAAAAAGCCCAGGCGTTTACACGAGGTTTGTGATGAGTGGTCAACCAAAGCGGTTAATGGTGATGGCGGGCGGTACCGGTGGGCATGTCTTCCCCGGGCTGGCTGTTGCGCACCATTTGATGGATCAGGGCTGGCAAGTGCGCTGGCTCGGAACCGCCGATCGCATGGAGGCCGATCTGGTGCCCAAACACGGTATCGAGATCGATTTTATCCGTATCTCCGGCCTGCGTGGTAAAGGGATCAAAGCGCAGTTGTTGGCCCCGGTGCGTATTTTTAACGCCTGGCGACAGGCTCGCGCCATCATGCAGCGCTTTAAGCCGGATGTGGTGCTGGGGATGGGCGGTTATGTCTCTGGCCCTGGCGGGCTGGCAGCCTGGTCGCTCGGTATTCCGGTAGTGCTCCATGAGCAGAACGGAATTGCTGGTTTAACCAATAAATGGCTGGCGAAAATCGCCACCAAAGTGATGCAGGCATTTCCCGGTGCGTTTCCAAAAGCGGAAGTCGTCGGAAACCCGGTGCGCGTTGATGTGCTGGCGTTGCCACTACCGCAGGAGCGTTTACCTGGCCGTGCGGGGCCGGTTCGCGTGCTGGTTGTTGGCGGCTCGCAGGGCGCGCGCGTGCTGAACCAGACAATGCCGCAGGTCGCGGCGAAGCTGGGCAATGCTGTGACCATCTGGCATCAGAGCGGCAAAGGCGCGCAGCAGGATGTTGAGCAGGCGTATGCCGCTGCGGGCGAACCGCAGCATAAAGTGACGGAATTTATTGACGATATGGCGCAAGCCTACGCGTGGGCGGATGTGGTGGTGTGCCGTTCAGGCGCACTGACGGTCAGCGAAATCGCTGCCGCAGGTTTACCGGCGCTGTTTGTGCCTTTCCAGCACAAAGATCGTCAGCAGTACTGGAATGCATTACCGCTGGAAAAAGCGGGCGCCGCGAAGATCCTCGAACAGCCGCAGTTCACCGTTGATGCGGTAGCTGCGACGCTGGCGGGCTGGGATCGTGAAGCATTGCTGGAGATGGCGGAACGCGCGCGCGCGGCGGCCATCCCGGATGCCACCGAGCGCGTGGCGAATGAAGTCAGCCTGGCAGCTCAGGCGTAAATACTGGCGGCGCGTTGGCGTCGCGCAAATTTAAGTAGTCGATGGCGTTTAGAGAATGAATACACAAGAACTGGCGAAACTGCGTTCAATAGTGCCCGAGATGCGACGTGTCCGGCACATTCACTTTGTCGGCATTGGCGGTGCTGGCATGGGCGGTATTGCCGAAGTGCTGGCCAATGAAGGCTACCAGATTAGCGGTTCCGACCTGGCGCCAAACCCGGTGACGCAGCAACTGGCGGCGCTCGGCGCCACTATTTATTTCAATCATCGCCCGGAAAATGTGAGTGATGCCAGTGTTGTTGTGGTCTCCAGCGCCATTTCTGCCGATAACCCGGAAATTGTCGCGGCGCATGAAGCGCGTATTCCGGTTATCCGCCGTGCTGAGATGCTGGCTGAACTGATGCGTTTCCGTCATGGCATCGCGATTGCCGGTACACATGGCAAAACGACCACGACTGCGATGGTGGCCAGTATTTATGCAGAGGCCGGGCTGGACCCGACGTTTGTTAACGGTGGGCTGGTGAAAGCCGCCGGGGTGCATGCGCGCCTGGGGCACAGCCGTTATCTGATTGCAGAAGCCGATGAGAGCGACGCCTCCTTCCTGCATCTGCAACCGATGGTGGCGATTGTCACCAATATCGAAGCCGATCATATGGATACCTACCAGGGCGACTTCGAAAATTTAAAAACGACGTTTATCAACTTTCTGCACAACCTGCCGTTCTACGGACGTGCGGTAATGTGTGTTGACGATCCGGTTATCCGCGAATTGCTGCCGCGCGTGGGGCGCCAGACGACGACGTACGGATTTAGCGATGATGCCGATGTTCGGGTAGAAAATTACCGCCAGATCGGGCCGCAGGGGCACTTTACTTTGGTGCGCCAGGATAAACCGGCACTGCATGTCACGCTGAATGCGCCTGGCCGTCACAATGCGCTGAACGCGGCGGCGGCGGTAGCAGTCGCGACAGAAGAGGGGATCGAGGATGAAGCGATCCTTCGCGCGCTGGAAAGTTTCCAGGGCACCGGGCGCCGTTTTGATTTCCTTGGTGAATTCCCGCTGGAAGCGGTGAATGGCAAAAGCGGTACCGCCATGTTGGTGGATGACTATGGTCATCACCCGACAGAAGTGGATGCCACGATTAAAGCAGCGCGCGCGGGCTGGCCGGATAAAAATCTGGTCATGCTGTTTCAGCCGCACCGTTTTACCCGTACTCGCGACTTGTACGACGATTTCGCCAATGTGCTGACGCAGGTTGATTCTCTGCTGATGCTGGAGGTTTATCCGGCTGGTGAAGCGGCTATCCCGGGCGCTGACAGCCGTTCGTTGTGCCGTACTATTCGCGGGCGCGGCAAAATTGATCCGATCCTCGTGTCCGATCCGGCACAGGTTGCGGCGATGCTGGCGCCGGTACTGACCGGTAATGACCTGATCCTGATTCAGGGCGCAGGGAATATCGGCAAGATTGCCCGCAGCCTGGCCGAGTGCAAGCTGAAACCGCAGAGCACAGAGGAGGAGCGCCGTGGCTGAGAAAGTAGCGGTTCTGCTGGGCGGAACCTCCGCCGAGCGTGAAGTTTCGCTTAATTCCGGTGCAGCGGTGCTGGTGGGTTTGCGGGAAGGCGGAGTGGATGCGCACGGCGTGGATCCGCGTGATGTGGATGTCACCCGCCTGAAAGAGATGGGTTTTAGCAAAGTATTTATTGCATTGCATGGTCGCGGCGGCGAAGACGGAACCCTGCAGGGGCTGCTTGAACTGACCGATATGCCGTATACCGGCAGCGGCGTTATGGCATCCGCTCTCTCCATGGATAAACTGCGCAGCAAATTGTTGTGGCAGGGCGCCGGATTACCGGTTGCGCCATGGGTCGCGCTCGAACGCAGTGAGTTTGAATCAGGCCTAAGTTTTGATGATATTCAACGCATTGATGAACTGGGGTTACCTGTTATTGTCAAGCCCAGCCGTGAAGGTTCCAGCGTTGGGATGTCGAAGGTCGATAAAAGTGAAGATCTGCATGCGGCGTTAGCGCTTGCGTTTCAACATGATGATGAAGTTCTGATCGAAAAATGGCTCAGTGGCCCGGAATTTACCGTGGCGATGCTTGGGAACGAAATTTTACCGTCGATTCGTATCCAGCCAGCGGGAATCTTCTATGATTATGAGGCGAAGTATCTCTCTGATGAGACAAAATATTTCTGCCCATCAGGTCTGGAAGTGGAGCGAGAGGCGGCATTACAGTCCCTGGTAGTAAAAGCATGGCGTCTTTTAGGTTGCCGTGGCTGGGGACGAATTGATGCCATGCTGGATAGCGACGGTCAGTTTTATTTGTTGGAAGCGAACACATCGCCAGGGATGACGAGCCACAGCCTGGTGCCGATGGCTGCTCGCCAGGCGGGTTTGAGCTTCTCGCAACTTGTTGTTCGCATTCTGGATCTGGCGGAGTGATATGTCACAGGCTGCGCTGAACACGCGAAACCGCGAAGCGGAGGCCGTAACCACCTCCCGCCGCAACAATGGAACGCGTCTTGCAGGGATTTTGTTCCTGCTGGCGGTGCTGTGCACCGTGTTTGTTAGCGGCTGGGTGGTTTTGGGTTGGATGGATGATGCACAACGCTTGCCGTTGTCGAAGCTGGTGGTGACGGGCGATCGTCATTACACCCGCAATGATGATATTCGTCAGTCTATTCTGGCGCTGGGGGCACCCGGCACCTTCATGACGCAGGACGTCAATATTATTCAGAGTCAGATCGAGCGCCTGCCCTGGATAAAGCAGGCAAGCGTCAGAAAGCAGTGGCCAGACGAATTGAAGATTCATCTGGTTGAATACGTGCCGATTGCGCGGTGGAATGATCAGCATATGGTCGATGCCGACGGTAATGCGTTCAGCGTGCCGTCCGAACGAACCAGTAAGCAGGTTTTGCCCATGTTGTATGGCCCTGAAGGCAGTGAAAGCGAAGTATTGCAAGGCTACCGCGATATGGGGCAATTGTTGGCGAAGGATAAATTCACGTTAAAAGAAGCGGCGATGACGGCGCGACGTTCATGGCAGGTCACGCTGACTAACGACATCAGGCTCAACCTGGGTCGTGGCGATACGATGAAACGCCTGGCGCGCTTCGTGGAGCTCTACCCGGTTCTGCAGCAACAGGCGCAAACGGACGGTAAAACGATCAGTTACGTGGATTTACGCTATGACTCAGGTGCGGCTGTAGGCTGGAAAGCAGCCCCTGTTCAGGAACCGAATCAGCAGCAAAATCAGGCACAACAGAATCAGGCACAGGCAGAGCAACAATGATCAAGGCGACGGACAGAAAACTGGTGGTTGGACTGGAGATTGGCACCGCGAAGGTAGCCGCTTTAGTAGGGGAAGTTCTGCCCGACGGTATTGTGAATATCATTGGCGTGGGCAGTTGCCCGTCTCGTGGTATGGATAAAGGCGGAGTGAACGATCTGGAATCGGTAGTGAAATGCGTACAGCGCGCTATCGATCAGGCTGAATTGATGGCGGATTGCCAGATCTCTTCTGTCTACCTGGCGCTTTCGGGGAAGCACATTAGCTGCCAGAACGAAATTGGGATGGTGCCGATTTCGGAAGAGGAAGTGACGCAGGAAGACGTGGAGAACGTTGTGCATACCGCCAAATCAGTGCGTGTACGCGATGAACACCGTGTTCTGCATGTGATTCCGCAGGAGTACGCCATTGACTACCAGGAGGGGATCAAAAACCCGGTTGGGCTGTCTGGCGTGCGTATGCAGGCAAAAGTACATTTGATTACTTGCCATAACGATATGGCAAAAAACATCGTTAAAGCCGTTGAACGATGTGGGTTAAAAGTTGACCAACTTATTTTCGCCGGACTGGCCTCCAGCTATTCGGTGTTGACGGAAGACGAGCGAGAACTGGGCGTCTGCGTTGTTGACATCGGTGGTGGTACAATGGACATGGCGGTCTATACTGGCGGCGCGCTGCGCCACACGAAAGTGATCCCTTATGCAGGGAATGTGGTCACCAGCGATATTGCTTACGCTTTCGGTACGCCGCCCAGTGATGCAGAGGCGATCAAAGTTCGCCACGGTTGTGCGCTGGGGTCGTTAGTCGGCAAAGATGAGAGCGTTGAAGTACCCAGCGTGGGCGGTCGTCCGCCGCGCAGTTTGCAGCGTCAGACGCTGGCAGACGTGATTGAGCCTCGCTATACCGAGTTGCTCAATCTGGTTAACGATGAGATTTTGCAGTTGCAGGAACAGCTTCGCCAGCAGGGGGTAAAGCATCACCTGGCGGCGGGGATTGTGTTGACCGGTGGCGCAGCGCAAATGGAAGGCCTTGCGGCCTGTGCACAGCGCGTTTTCCATACGCAGGTGCGTATTGGTGCGCCGCTCAACATTACTGGCTTGACCGATTATGCCCAGGAGCCGTATTACTCGACGGCTGTAGGGTTGCTGCACTACGGAAAAGAGACGCATCTCAGTGGTGAAGCAGAAGTGGAAAAACGCGCGTCAGTAGGGTCATGGTTCAAACGAATCAACAGCTGGCTGCGAAAAGAGTTTTAATTTTTTTCAGAGAGCGCAGAAAATTAGCGGTCTCAGGCGACAGGCACAAAACGGAGAGAAATTATGTTTGAACCGATGGAATTAACCAACGACGCGGTGATTAAAGTCATCGGCGTCGGTGGCGGCGGTGGCAACGCCGTAGAGCATATGGTGCGCGAGCGCATTGAGGGTGTTGAGTTCTTCGCTGTAAATACCGACGCGCAGGCGTTGCGTAAAACGGCGGTGGGGCAAACCATTCAGATCGGCGGTGGTATCACCAAAGGTCTGGGTGCTGGAGCAAACCCTGAAGTGGGTCGCAATGCGGCTGAAGAAGATCGTGAAGCCCTGCGCGCTGCGCTCGAAGGCGCTGACATGGTCTTTATCGCGGCAGGCATGGGTGGCGGTACCGGTACGGGTGCGGCTCCTGTCGTGGCTGAAGTCGCTAAAGATTTAGGTATCCTGACGGTTGCTGTGGTGACCAAGCCTTTCAATTTTGAAGGCAAGAAGCGCATGGCGTTTGCCGAGCAGGGTATCACTGAGCTGTCCAAACATGTGGACTCGCTGATTACTATCCCGAACGACAAGTTACTGAAAGTGCTTGGCCGTGGTATTTCTCTGCTTGATGCATTCGGTGCAGCGAACGATGTACTGAAAGGCGCTGTGCAGGGTATCGCTGAACTGATTACTCGTCCGGGTCTGATGAACGTTGACTTCGCTGACGTGCGCACCGTAATGTCCGAAATGGGCTACGCGATGATGGGCTCCGGTGTGGCCAGCGGTGAAGATCGTGCGGAAGAAGCGGCAGAAATGGCGATTTCCAGCCCGCTGTTGGAAGATATTGATCTCTCTGGCGCTCGTGGTGTACTGGTTAACATTACGGCTGGCTTCGACCTGCGTCTGGATGAGTTCGAAACGGTGGGTAACACTATCCGTGCTTTCGCATCTGATAATGCTACTGTGGTTATCGGTACGTCCCTTGATCCGGATATGAACGATGAACTGCGTGTAACCGTCGTTGCGACAGGTATTGGCATGGACAAACGTCCAGAAATCACGCTGGTGACCAACAAACAGGCGCAGCAGCCCGTGATGGATCGCTATCAGCAGCACGGCATGCAGCCGATGCAACAGGAGCAGAAACCGGCGAAAGTGGTTAACGACAATACGCCGCAAACCACTAAAGAACCTGATTATCTGGATATTCCGGCGTTCCTGCGTAAGCAAGCGGACTAAGAATTTACTGGAAGTTGGGCTTCTTCGCTCTTTGTGCTAAACTGCCCCACCGATTGTGTTATACACTTCGGATGGATTGGTAATAAGGCGAGATTATACGATGATCAAACAAAGGACTCTTAAACGTATCGTTCAGGCGACTGGCGTCGGTTTGCATACCGGCAAGAAAGTCACACTGACGTTGCGCCCTGCGCCGGCAAATACCGGGGTCATCTATCGTCGCACTGACTTGAATCCACCGGTAGATTTTCCGGCTGATGCTAAATCTGTGCGTGATACTATGCTCTGTACTTGTCTGGTCAACGAGCATGACGTGCGGATTTCCACCGTTGAGCACTTAAATGCTGCTCTGGCGGGGCTGGGTATTGACAACATTATTGTTGAAGTCGATGCGCCGGAAATTCCCATTATGGATGGCAGTGCTGCACCTTTCGTTTATCTGCTACTGGATGCAGGGATCGAAGAGCTTAACAGCGCCAAAAAATTCGTTCGTATCAAAGATACGGTGCGTGTTGAAGACGGTGATAAATGGGCTGAGTTCAAACCACACAATGGTTTCACGCTCGACTTTACCATCGATTTTAACCACCCGGCGATTGATGCAAGCACTCAACGCTATGCGATGAACTTCTCTGCCGACGCATTTATGCGCCAGATTAGTCGTGCGCGTACCTTCGGTTTCATGCGTGATATCGAATACCTCCAGTCTCGCGGACTGTGCCTGGGCGGTAGCTTCGATTGTGCCATCGTAGTTGACGATTATCGCGTACTGAACGAAGACGGACTTCGTTTCGAAGATGAATTTGTTCGCCATAAAATGCTGGATGCTATCGGCGACTTGTTCATGTGTGGTCACAATATCATTGGTGCGTTTACCGCATATAAATCTGGCCACGCATTAAACAACAAACTGTTGCAGGCTGTTCTGGCAAAACAGGAAGCCTGGGAATATGTGACCTTCGAAGACGACGCCGAATTGCCGCTGGCATTTAAAGCACCGTCAACGGTTCTGGCATAACGCCATAACCACAAAATCGACTGGTTAACCTGGCACTCTCTCCGGTCAGGGAAACCAGTCGTTTTTTATTGTTTTTTTCCCACCAGACCTTTCTCCTGCTTCAGTGTAGAACTTTCTCTTTTTTCGCTTTGAGCGATGTGTTTGCTGCTTTCCTGGTCAATTTTGCCCTTCTGAAGCCTGAATACTACTGCGGTGCTGGCGGCTTTAGTGGTAAGATTTGGGCGCAAAATGGCACCGACAGAAGCAAAATCGGACAAGCGTGATTTTTTGGGTGGAGCAGGTGAACGGAATACTGACGTGCTGGCGACAATTTGGCAGACGCTATTTCTGGCCGCATCTCTTATTAGGGATGGTCGCGGCGAGTTTTGGCTTGCCTGCATTTGCCGGTAGCGCTGAGCCACACCAGCCTGCGCGTGAAACGACCCGCAATCACGATGGCGTCAATAACGTCAATTTCACCAGTTTCTCCTTGCTGGAAGCGAAACGGCGCCCGAACTTTACTGTCGATTACTGGCATCAGCACGCCATTCGTACCGTGATTCGTCATCTTTCGTTCGCTATGGCGCCTCAGGCGCTACCTGTAGCAACGGAAGAACCATCACCCATTCAGGCACATCATCTGGCATTGCTGGATTCGCTCAGCGCGCTGCTGATGCTGGAAAGCAAGCCGCCGACGATCGTCCGTCTGGCTGTTTATATCCCTTCTACGCCGCAAGCCGCGTTTAGCGTGCCCGCCTGGGTGAGCCAGGTGCAGGGTATTCGCGCAGGCCCTCAACGCATCAGCTAAAAAAAGAGCCCTTTATCCATTTTTTAGTTCCGCCGAGCGGAGCGTTTGAGATTTTTATTATGCTAATCAAGTTATTAACGAAAGTATTCGGTAGCCGCAACGATCGTACACTGCGTCGCATGCGTAAAGTTGTCGTTCAGATTAATGCCATGGAACCGGCCATGGAGCAGCTCAGTGATGAAGAGCTGAAAGGTAAAACCGCAGAGTTTCGCGCCCGTCTGGAAAAAGGCGAGGCGGTAGATAATCTGTTGCCTGAAGCTTTTGCGGTGGTTCGCGAAGCGAGCAAGCGCGTGTTTGGCATGCGCCACTTTGACGTACAGTTATTGGGCGGTATGGTACTGAACGATCGCTGCATCGCGGAGATGCGTACTGGTGAAGGTAAAACCCTGACAGCGACGCTGCCGGCTTACCTGAATGCCCTGAGCGGTAAAGGCGTTCACGTTGTGACGGTGAACGATTATCTGGCGCAGCGCGATGCCGAAAACAACCGCCCATTGTTTGAGTTCCTCGGCCTGACAGTCGGTATTAACCTGCCAGGTATGCCTGCTGTTGCCAAGCGTGAAGCTTACGCTGCCGATATTACCTACGGCACCAACAACGAGTACGGCTTTGACTACCTGCGCGATAACATGGCGTTCAGCCCTGAAGAGCGCGTACAGCGTAAACTGCACTATGCGCTGGTGGATGAGGTTGACTCCATTCTCATCGATGAAGCGCGCACCCCGCTGATCATCTCTGGGCCTGCAGAAGACAGCTCTGAACTCTACAAAAAAGTGAACAAAATCATTCCTTATCTGGTTCGCCAGGAGAAAGAGGATTCTGACACTTTCCAGGGCGAAGGCCACTTCTCGGTGGATGAGAAAGCGCGTCAGGTAACGCTGACCGAACGCGGTCTGGTGCTGATTGAAGAGCTGCTGGTAAAAGAAGGCATCATGGACGAGGGCGAGTCACTCTACTCCCCGGCCAATATTATGCTGATGCACCACGTCACTGCTGCGCTGCGTGCTCATGCACTGTTCACCCGCGACGTGGATTACATTGTTAAAGATGGCGAAGTGATCATCGTTGATGAACATACCGGCCGTACCATGCAGGGGCGTCGCTGGTCTGACGGTCTGCATCAGGCAGTTGAAGCCAAAGAAGGCGTGGAAATCCAGAATGAAAACCAGACGCTGGCTTCCATTACCTTCCAGAACTATTTCCGTCTGTATGAAAAACTGGCCGGTATGACCGGTACGGCAGATACCGAAGCATTTGAATTCAGCTCGATCTACAAACTGGATACGGTTGTTGTGCCGACAAACCGCCCGATGATCCGTAAAGATATGGCGGATCTGGTCTACATGACCGAAGCGGAAAAAATCCAGGCCATTATCGAAGATATTAAAGAGCGTACCGCCAAGGGCCAACCGGTGCTGGTGGGGACTATCTCCATTGAAAAATCAGAGGTTGTCTCTCAGGAACTGACCAAAGCGGGTATCAAGCACAACGTGCTGAACGCCAAATTCCACGCCAAAGAGGCGGATATCGTTGCTCAGGCGGGTTACCCTGGCACGGTAACCATTGCCACCAACATGGCGGGTCGTGGTACGGATATCATGCTGGGCGGTAGCTGGCAGGCCGAACTGGCTGAGATTGAAAATCCGACCGAAGAGCAAATCGCAAAAGTGAAAGCGGACTGGCAGGTACGCCATGATGCCGTACTGGCCTCTGGCGGCCTGCACATTATCGGTACTGAGCGTCACGAATCTCGTCGTATCGATAACCAGTTGCGCGGTCGTTCCGGTCGTCAGGGCGATGCCGGTTCTTCCCGTTTCTACCTCTCCATGGAAGATGCGCTGATGCGTATCTTCGCCTCCGATCGTGTTTCCGGCATGATGCGTAAGCTGGGGATGAAACCGGGCGAAGCGATTGAGCACCCGTGGGTTACGAAGGCGATTGCCAACGCGCAGCGTAAAGTGGAAAGCCGCAACTTCGATATTCGTAAGCAACTGCTGGAATATGATGATGTTGCCAACGATCAGCGCCGTGCTATTTATACCCAGCGTAACGAACTGCTGGATGTGTCTGACGTGAGCGAAACCATTAACAGCATTCGCGAGGACGTTTTCAAAGCTACCATCGACGCGCATATTCCGCCGCAGTCTCTGGAAGAGATGTGGGATATCCCGGGTCTGCAGGAACGCCTGAAAAACGACTTCGATCTCGATCTGCCGATTGCAGAATGGCTGGATAAAGAGCCGGATCTGCATGAAGAGACGCTGCGCGAGCGCATCCTGCAGAACGCCATTGAAACTTACCAGCGCAAAGAAGACGTGGTAGGTGCGGAAATGATGCGTCACTTTGAAAAAGGCGTGATGTTGCAGACGCTGGATTCCCTGTGGAAAGAGCATCTGGCAGCCATGGATTACCTGCGTCAGGGTATCCATCTGCGTGGCTACGCGCAAAAAGATCCGAAGCAGGAGTACAAACGCGAATCCTTCGCCATGTTTGCCGCGATGCTGGAGTCGCTGAAATATGAAGTGATCAGCACGCTGAGCAAGGTGCAGGTGCGTATGCCGGAAGAAGTGGAAGCGATGGAGCAGCAGCGCCGCCAGGAAGCTGAGCGTCTGGCGCAAATGCAACAGCTGAGTCATCAGGATGATGAATCTGCAGCGGCCGCGGAACTCGCTGCGCAGACGGGCGAGCGTAAAGTGGGTCGTAACGATCCATGCCCTTGCGGTTCGGGTAAAAAATACAAACAGTGCCACGGCCGTTTAGCATAACCTTTTGATAAAAATGTAAAAGGCGCAGATATCTGCGCCTTTTTTATGGAGCCTGCCTAATGAAAATACTCAACATCGCAGTCGGGATCATTCGCAACCCGCAAGGAGAAATCTTTATTACGCGCCGTGCTGCGGATGCGCACATGGCGAATAAACTGGAGTTTCCGGGCGGTAAAATAGAAGAGGGCGAAACGCCGGAACAGGCGATGAGCCGTGAATTACAGGAAGAAGTCGGCATTACGCCGCTGAATGCAACACTGTTTGATAAGCTGGAGTATCAGTTTCCCGATCGCCATATCACGCTGTGGTTCTGGCTGGTTGAGCGCTGGGAAGGGGAGCCGTGGGGAAAAGAGGGGCAGCCGGGAGAGTGGATAGCACAACAGATGCTGAAAGCGGAAGATTTCCCGCCGGCTAACGAACCCATTATTATCCGGCTGGCGCAGCGTTAAGCGGTGCGCCAGCGGTAAAAACATTACTGTTGCTCTTCGCTCCATTCATCGCTGTCTGACAGGTCGCCAGAGCTGGGGATGCGTTTCTCTTCCGTTGCCCACTCTCCCAGATCGATCAGCTGGCAGCGTTTGCAACAGAAGGGGCGAAACGGGCTGATTTCGCCCCAGACGACAGATTTCCCGCAGGTTGGGCAGTTAACAATGGTTGTTTCAGTCATATTGGCTCCTTAACAACAGGCCAGTTCAAATTCCAGCCGTTCCGGCACGATCCCGTTTTCGCTGTCGAGGGGTAAAAAGCGGATAGCAAAACGGCTTTTATGCCCGGAAATTTGCGGATACAGACGATCCCGCAGCGTCAGTTTCAGACGCAGTAAATCGGCATCTTCGCCATTATCCTGGTAAAAACCATTCAGGCTGGTCTGATGGCGGAACGGCGCGGCATTGCGGATCAGATCGAGGATTAATTGCAGCGTTGCTTTGAGCGGATCGAGACTTTCCAGCCAGACCGCGACCTGCGCATCACGTTGCTCCTGCGGCAAATGTAGCCACATGTGCAGCGTGGGCAGATCAAAGCTGCAACACCCGCCGGGGATACTCAGACGCTGGCGCACCAGCGCAATTAATCGGTCTTCACGTAAAAGCTGGCCAATGCGTGGCGCAGCCATCAGGATATTGCTGCTCTGTTTCAGTTGCTGGCGCAGGGATTCGATACGGTTGAGATCCACTCCCTCTACTTCGCTCCAGGCACGCAATTTTCGCTGCTGACGTTCCAGCTCTTTCAGTAATTCCGTACGCGTATCGCCGCGTTCGAACACATCCAGTAAATCACCGACGTTACGGAAAAAGTGCAGCGCATCAGCATGGTCTCCCAACGGTAAACGGGCGGTGAGTTGCTGAAGCAGAAATTCGACACGCAGCCAGGTGCGCATCTTCTCGTTAAGCGGGTGTTCAAAAAGGATGTGGGTGTGCATTACGGTTTTTCCTGTGATACGGCCTGCGAAGCATATTCCAGATACGCTGAGTGCAGGCGGGCAACATCCGATGCTATCGCACCTGGTGCGCCATTATTATCAATAACATCATCAGCGACGGCAAGCCGCGCTTCGCGTGTGGCCTGGGCAGCAAGAATATGCTCTGCATGTTCGCGGCTAACGCCATCACGCTGCGTGGTGCGTGCAATTTGAGTCTCAACCGGGACATCCACCACCAAAACCCGATCGGCTTTACGATATAGCTGGTTTTCCACCAGCAGGGGAACAACCCACAGTACATAAGGCGACGTTGCCTGCGCAATCTCACGCTGGGTCTGCTGATGAATTAACGGATGGAGCAGACCATTGAGCCACTCTTTATCAGCTGGAGAAGCAAAAATACGTTCACGTAATGCCCGACGGTTTAGCGAGCCGTCGGCGAGAAGCATTTCTGCCCCAAAACGTGCTGTAATGGCGCTTAATGCTTGCGAACCCGGTTCCACGACCTGACGCGCAATAATATCCGCATCGACAACGTTAACCCCAAGCTGTGCGAAAGCATCCGCTACGGTGCTTTTCCCACTGCCGATGCCACCGGTTAACGCGACCGTATACCCCATAACACCTCATCCCAAAATGGATCTGCCTGACATCACAATCCACGTTCTCTTTCGCCATACTCATGGCACTTTTTTATCGCCTGCAAAAGGGAAGAAAAACGTAAAAGGCTGAATATATTTATTAATATAATCAACGTGTTGTGAATTAATCAAGCGACAATGAAATCGATTAACCTAAACTTGCCGATTCACCAGGTAAATTTATAGGATTGTAGCGTAAAAAAAGAGAAATTCGCAGTCTTGCGCAGCCCTTATTAGCGCGTATGATAGCGTCACTGGAGTTGTGAGTTTGTATTTTTGCCATTAACCCCAGGAATCCGCACATGCGTATCGAAGAAGATCTGAAGCTAGGTTTCAAAGACGTTCTTATCCGCCCTAAACGTTCTACCCTTAAAAGCCGTTCCGATGTTGAGCTGGAACGCGAGTTTACCTTCAAGCATTCAGGAATGAACTGGTCCGGCGTACCCATTATTGCCGCGAATATGGACTCGGTTGGCACGTTTATGATGGCAAAAGCGCTGGCCTCATTCGACATTCTCACTGCCGTGCATAAACACTATTCCGTTGAAGACTGGAAAGGTTTTGTTGAGCGCGAATCTGCGGATGTGCTGTGCCATGTAATGGTTTCCACCGGAACATCTGACGCCGATTTTGATAAGACAAAACAGATCCTTGCGCTGCATCCCGCGCTGAATTTTGTCTGCATTGATGTGGCGAATGGCTATTCCGAGCATTTTGTACAGTTTGTTGCGAAAGCGCGTGAAGCCTGGCCGAATAAAACCATCTGCGCCGGTAACGTCGTGACAGGTGAAATGTGTGAAGAGCTGATCCTCTCCGGCGCTGATATCGTTAAAGTGGGTATTGGACCGGGTTCTGTCTGCACCACGCGCGTGAAAACCGGCGTTGGCTATCCGCAGCTTTCTGCGGTGATCGAATGTGCGGATGCTGCGCATGGCCTGGGTGGACAGATTGTCAGCGATGGCGGTTGCACCGTTCCAGGCGACGTAGCGAAAGCCTTCGGCGGCGGCGCAGATTTCGTGATGCTGGGCGGTATGCTGGCTGGCCATGAAGAGAGCGGCGGCACCGTGGTTGAAGAGAACGGTGAAAAATTCATGCTGTTCTATGGCATGAGCTCGGAATCTGCAATGAATCGCCACGTTGGCGGCGTTGCCGGTTACCGTGCTGCAGAAGGTAAAACCGTCAAGCTTGCGCTGCGTGGACCTGTAGAAAATACTGCGCGCGACATTTTGGGCGGTTTGCGCTCGGCCTGTACCTACGTTGGCGCGTCTCGTCTGAAAGAACTGACCAAACGCACGACCTTCATTCGCGTTCAGGAACAGGAAAACCGCGTTTTCAACAGCCTGTGATCGCTAAACAGGCGCAGCGTTATGCCGCGCCTGTGCTCACCCCGCACCGCTCATCGCATCCCCCAGATGGAAGATGGGCAGGTACATTGCCACAACCAGCACCCCGATAATCAACCCTGTCGCCACCAGCAACAGCGGCTCAAGCACGGCTGCCAGACCATCCGCCTGACGCTGAGTTTGCTCGCTGTGATGCTGTGCCAGGTTGTACAGCATTGTATCCAGCGCGCCGGAAACCTCGCCCGTGCGAATCAACTGAATACACAGCGTCGGGAATTCACCGCTTTCTTTCAGGGCAGCGGCTATCGACATACCCTGAGTTATCTCCTGATGCGCACGTTGCAGGATATCGCGCCAGTAAGGGCAGGTAAGCGTCTCTTTGACACTTTCCAGCCCCTGCAAAAAAGCGATACCCGCACGTTGCGTCAACGACAGGACGGTAAATATCTGGCTGAGCCGCTGGCCGCGTATCAACTGACCCATCACCGGAGTGGCCAGTAGCAGCCGCTGTCGGTAACGAAGCCAGCCGGGGTGATGACGTAGCGACCTCATGACGCCGAGTACCAACGCGATAAATACTATCAACGGCAGGGCGCAGCGCTGTATAACGTCAGCGCTGGCAATGACTCCCCGCGTGAGCGCCGGAAGCGGTGTGTTAAACGTCTGGTAGATGGCCGAGAACTCGGGTAATACCAGATATATCATTGCCAGCACCACTGCTGCCGTCAGGGAGAGGATGATCAGCGGATAACGAAGCGCTTTTTTCACTTTCAACGCCAGCTCCCTTTGCGCTTGCTGCTGGCTGACGAGCTTGAAGCAGCACTCATCCAGTTTGCCGGTTAACTCGCCGGTGCGAATCATCGCCAGCCAGAGCGGAGGAAACACATCAGGCCACTGGCGTAGCGCAGCCGAAAATGTTTCTCCCTGCTCCAGCGTTTGTGCAAGCTGGCGTAACAGCGCCTGCCACTGTCTGGCGGGGTGTTGCTCCGCCAGCAGTTGTAACCCTTCCGGTAATGTCAGCCCGGCCTGCAGAAGAGTGGCAAGTTGCTGCAAAACGGAGCATCCATGCTCCGCTTGCCAGAGCGCGCGACGTACCGGACAGCGTTTCAACGACAGCAGATGGATTTGCCGCTGATGCAACAGTAACACCACGCTGTCGCGATTTTCGTTCCAGTGTGTACCGCTTTGCAGGGCGCCGCTGTCATCAAGCCCGGACCACAGCCAAAGGTGTTTACTCGCCATCCGGAAAACCCAGGATGCGTACCAGTTCGTCAAAGGTGGTCAACCCTTGTTCCACGGCCTGGCAGCCATGCTCAAACAGCGTGGTCATGCCACTTTGTCGCGCCAGTAGCCCAATCTCTTCCGCGCCCATATTGCCAGCAATGGCCTGGCGTATTTCCGGTGTGATGGTGAGGACTTCAAACAGCGCCAGTCGCCCGTAAAAACCGTGATAGCACTGTTCACAGCCTTCGGCCCGCCAGCGCGGCAACGGACGTGGCCATAGCGTACCGGGAAGATGGATATTCTCCACGGCAAGTTTTCGACAGTGCGGGCAGAGCTTACGCACCAGACGTTGCGCTACTACCAGCGACAGTGCCGAGGAGATCATCCAGCGGGCAACGCCCATTTGTTGAATGCGTACCAGCGTTTCGCTGGTGGAGTTAGTGTGCAGCGTCGACAGTACCAGATGCCCGGTCTGGGAGGCTTTTATCGCGATTTCGGCGGTTTCGCCATCGCGAATTTCGCCAATCATGATGATGTCCGGATCCTGGCGTAACAGGGCGCGCAATACGCTTTGAAAGGTCAGTCCGCTGCGCGGATTGATTTGTGTCTGCGTTAGCCCGGCGAGCGGGATCTCGACGGGATCTTCCACACTCGCAATGTTAACTTCTGGTTTATTTCGCGCCTGCAATGCGCTGTAAAGCGTAATGGTTTTACCGCTGCCTGTCGGGCCGGTAACCAGCAACAATCCTTGCGGCTGCGCCAGTGCGGCGGCAAACAGCGCCCGCTGTTGATCGGTCATTCCCAGCGCTTCCAGTTCCAGCGGCTGATTAACCTGATGCAGCAAGCGCAGAACCACTTTCTCTCCGTGACGGCAGGGCAGAGTGGCGATACGAAACGAGATCGATTGCCCGCAAAGTTCCTGATTGAACTGACCATCTTGCGGCAAACGGTGCTCGGCGATATCGAGATTTCCGAGTACTTTTAGCCTTGCGGTCAGTGTGCTGGCGAGCGTGCCGGGTAGAGGCGAAAGCGCGTGCAGCACGCCATCGACGCGCAGGCGAATGGCATAGTGCGTTTCACCTGGCTCAAAATGGATATCTGAAGCGCGCAGCATCAGCGCTTGTTGAAGCGTATGTTCCACGATCTCCATCGCGGCGGTACTGCTCTCTTCCTGTACCACCGGCCCCCCGGTTTGCGCTGCCATCTGCAAATGTTTATCCATTTGCTCCGGCGTCCAGCAGCGAATATCGACACGCTTCTGGGCGGCAAAAGTGAGTGATTCCATTAATTCGGGGCTGGGTGTTTCAACCACCGCAATCGTTAAGAGATCGTTTTCGCTTTTGAGCACGACCGCATTATGGCGCTGGCATAGCGCACTGAGTTTATCGGGTTTCATTGGCGCTCCTTACTTGCCGGTCCGGAACACATCTTCACAAGCCTGCTGGAGCGAACTGTCTGCCTGAATGTTGCAGCTGCGCGCCCAGCCCTGCATTCCATCAGCGTTGCTCCACTGCGGTGTCATTACTACGCTCAGTCCATTCAGGCTCTCCTGCCCGGTTAGCGAGACCACGCCTTTTGTTACGCTCATCGCCGAAACATAGCGGGTAGTGGTGGGGGAAGGTATGCCGTTGCTGCTGGCATCGCAGCTATCCACGCCGCCACGATCCAGCGCGCAAAGTTCAACGGCCGTACGGTACGGAATAAACGTTTGCAGCATGTCGGTGAGGGCGGCTTTACGCAGGTAGTTTTGATAGGCGGGGATGCCGATGGCGCTCAGGATCGCAATGATGCCAATCACCACCATCAGTTCGATTAAGGTAAATCCTTGTTGTCGTTTCATTAAACAGCTCCTTATGCAGAGCCGTTACTGTGTCAGCGGATGAATCGGTGGACGAGGGGCAAAAATGATTTTGTGATAATGGATTCCGGCACTTTTATCGCTTTTGCAAAGTGTCGCATTATTCGTGGAAGGGCGTTCGCAAAAACGGGCCAGTGGCCCGTTTCTTTGAAGAGTTGATTCAGCGAAAACGCATCGACAAATCGAGGGCGCGCACATGCTTGGTCAGTGCGCCAACGGAGATATAATCGACGCCGGTTTCGGCGAATTCGCGCAGCGTTTCGTTCGTCACATTGCCGGAAACTTCCAGCCGAGCCTGGCCATTGGTGCGTCTAACCGCTTCGCGCATCTGGTCGGTTTTGAAGTTATCCAGCATGATGATGTCGGCGCCTGCCTTCAGTGCATCATCCAGCTCTTCCAGCGTTTCAACTTCCACTTCCACCGGGACATCCGGGTGCAGCCAGAACGCTTTTTCCACCGCCTGGCGAACGGAACCAGCAGCAATAATATGGTTTTCTTTGATCAGAAAAGCGTCGGAAAGGCCCAGACGATGGTTAGCGCCGCCGCCGCACAGCACCGCGTATTTCAGCGCGGTGCGCAGGCCCGGCAGCGTTTTACGCGTATCGAGAAGCTGGGTTTTGGTGCCGCTGAGCAAATCCACATAGCGGCGTACTTCGCTGGCTACGCCGGACAGCGTTTGCACAAAGTTCAACGCCGTGCGCTCACCGGTCAGCAGTACGCGGGAAGGGCCTTCCAGTTCAAACAGCGGTTGATCGGCGCGGATCGTGTCGCCGTCTGCAACGTGCCAGGTCAGCGTTACGTCGCTACCAGCTAACTGGATAAAAACCTCTTCAACCCAGCGTTTACCGCAAAATACGCCGTCTTCGCGGGTAATAACCACCGCATGCGAGCGGTTCTCTGGCGGTAATAATTGCGCGGTAATGTCGTTGTTAGCGTCAACTTCTCCGCCCAAATCTTCACGCAGCGCCTGGGCGACAGCGGCGGGAATATCCAGTTCGATGCGTTTTTGCAGCGCGTCACGTCGAAGATCGGGGTTATAGCGGCGAGGCGGCATGATAAACTCCAAAAAGGGTAACGAATCACAAAGTTAGGCGATGTCCTGTTCGGGAGACCATTACGGGGCACCGCCCGGACATGCTACTCTGAAGCGTGTTTTAGCACCATCCTCTTAAAGGAGTTCCTTATGCCGTTACGCAAGGGCTGGCTGGTGGAAGCGCGGCACGTGCCGTCTCCCCATTTTGATTGCCGCCCGGACGATGAACAGCCTTCACTGCTGGTGGTACATAATATAAGCCTGCCGCCTGGCAAATTTGGCGGCCCGTGGATAGACGCGTTGTTCACCGGCACGCTCGATCCCGATGCCGATCCCTTTTTCGCCGAAATTGTTCATCTGCGTGTTTCCGCGCACTGCCTGATCCGCCGTGATGGCGAGGTTGTGCAATATGTGCCTTTCGATAAACGCGCCTGGCATGCAGGCGTATCCTCTTATCACGGCCGGGAACGCTGCAATGATTTCTCGATTGGGATTGAGCTTGAAGGCACCGATAATCTGCCGTATACCGACGCGCAGTATCAGCAACTGGCGGCGGTGACGCGAACGCTCATTGAGCTTTATCCGTCGATTGCCAACAATATGACCGGCCACAGCGATATTGCGCCGCAGCGGAAGACCGATCCCGGGCCGGCTTTCGACTGGGCCAGATTCCGTGCGCTGGTCGCCGGCTCGTCAGAAAAGGAGATGCCATGACGTTATTCACCATGCTGCTGGTGCTGGCAGCAGAACGGCTATTTAAACTGGGAGAGCACTGGCAACTGGATCACCGGCTGGAAGTGCTGTTCCGGCGGGTTAAGCGTTACTCCATGTTCCGTACGCTGTTGATGGCAGTGCTGGCGATGCTGGTGACCTTTCTGATCCTGCGTGCGCTGCAGGGGCTGTTTTTCAACGTACCGTTGCTGGTGGTCTGGATCCTGATTGGTGTGTTATGCATTGGCGCGGGTAAGGTGCGTCTGCATTACCACGCTTACCTGAAGGCGGCGGCACGTAATGACAGTCATGCCCATAATGCGATGGCGAATGAGTTAACGCTGATACACGGCGTACCGCCGGGATGCAGCGAGCGTGAGTTTTTACGCGAACTGCAAAACGCGCTGGTCTGGATCAACTTCCGTTTTTATCTGGCGCCGTTGTTCTGGTTTATTGTCGGCGCATACTGGGGGCCGGTGCTGCTGGCAGGCTATGCGTTCTTGCGGGCCTGGCAGTCGTGGCTGGCACGTTACCAGACGCCTAATGAACGTCAGCAGTCAGGCATTGATGCCATTTTACATGTGCTGGACTGGGTGCCCGTCAGGCTGGCTGGCGTGGTGTACGCGCTGGTCGGGCACGGCGAAAAGGCGCTGCCCGCCTGGTTTGCTTCTCTTGGCGACGGCCATACATCGCAATACCAGGTGCTGACGCGCCTCGCGCAGTTCTCACTGGCGCGCGAGCCGCATATGGACAAAGTCGAAACGCCGAAAGCCGCGGTGTCGATGGCGAAGAAAACCTCGCTGGTGCTGGTCGTTGTGGTCGCATTGTTGACGATTTACGGCACGCTGATCTGATAGCGTGCCGCAGTTTTACTGATTATCCGCAGCCGGGATGCCGAAGTCAGGCATCCCGTTTTCTTGCCAGCGAATCGTTTTCAGACGGGTATGGCGATTAGGATCGTAGAGCGGGTCGCCCTCAATTTCAGTGTAGTTCCGCGCGTGATACACCAGCACATCTTCCCCTTCCGGCGTTTGCGTAAAGCTGTTGTGGCCAGGGCCATACTGACGGTTTTCGTGGCTGGTTTTGAACACCGGCTGCGGTGATTTGTGCCAGTTCTCCGCGAGCTGCGGGTTGGCGGTAATATCAATCCACAACAGCCCCATACAGTAGTTCTCATCAGTCGCGCTGGCCGAGTAACTGATAAACAGCTTGTCGCCGTGGAACAGGACAGCCGGGCCTTCATTCACCAGAAAACCCCGGCACTCCCAGTCGAATTCCGGCTTGCTCAGCATCAGCGGCTCGCCTTTGAGCGTCCATGGATTTTCCATTTCTGCCAGATAGAGGTTGGAGTTGCCCGCGATGTGCGGCGCTTTTTGCGCCCACAGATACCAGCGTTTTCCCTGGTGGACAAAAGTCGTGGCGTCGAGGGCGAAAGTATCAAACGGGGTTTTCACCTGGCCTTTTTCCAGCCATTTTCCGCTGAGCAGTTCGGCATCGGCGCACTCCAGCACAAACATGCGATGCTGGAACATATTCAGCGCATCCAGCGCTTTCGTCCCGGTTGCGGCAAAATAGAGATACCATTTACCGTCAATATGATGCAGTTCCGGCGCCCAGATTAGCTCGCTCATCGGCCCACTTTGCGGCTTACGCCACACGACCACGCCTTCGGCATGACGCAGACCCTCCAGCGTGGTAGCGCGCCGGATCTCCAGCCGGTCATACTCCGGCACGGAGGCGACAAAATAGTAAACATTCTCGTGGCGCAGAATAAAGGGATCCGCGCGTTGTTCGATAAACGGATTCGGCCACTCTTTCATTATGCTTTCCTTACGTTGTCGCCTGCCGGTACGTGCTGACGATCGGTCAGCTCATGGTAGTTGATGCGACGTTTTTCCAGATCCGCCTGGATCTGTTTCATCAATTCACGGTCAACTTTCAGCAAGCGAACCACGCCTGCGGTGATCAGGTAACCGACGCCCGGGATCACGGTAAACAACAGCATGATGCCGTTGATGGCGCTGGCGCTCTGCTGTTTGGCTCCGGCGTCGTAACCGTACCAGGAGAGCAGAAAACCGACCATTGCGCCGGCGACCGCCAGCCCGACTTTCAGGAAAAACAGGTTGCCGGAAAAGCTGATGCCAGTAATGCGTTTACCGGTTTTCCACTCGCCATAATCGTCAACGTCCGCCATCAGCGACCAGTGTAGCGGGGAAGGGATCTGATGCAGGATATTGAGCAGGAAGTAGAGCACCATGATCAGCGTAGTGGCATAGGGATCAAAGAAGTAGAAGGCACAGGAGAAGAACGCCAGCACGATATTGGTCCAGAAGAAGACTTTCAGCTTGCACCAGCGATCGGTGAGCACCTTCGCCATCATGCTGCCGAGCATCATGCCCACGACGCCGAGGCTGATAAACAGCGTGGCGAAGTGGGTACTTTCGCCCATCACCCAGGTTACGTAATACATGGTTGCCGCCATGCGGATAAAGCCAGGGCAGACGTTACACAGCGTTAGCAGCAGAATGCGTACCCACTGGTCGTTTTTCCACACATCTTTTAAATCGTTCTTCAGATCGTCATTGGTCGGCACCGCCGGGCGAATACGTTCGCGCACGGTGGCGAAGCAGAACAAAAACATGCACATACCGATAAATGCCAGCACCGCCATCGCCATCTGGTAGCCTTTAGCTTTATCCGCGCCGCCAAACCACTCCGCCATCGGCAGCAGCGTTAACGACAGCAGCAGCGTGGCAATGCCGACCATCACAAAGCGGTACGACTGGCAGGCAACGCGCTCTTTCGGATCGTTGGTAATAACGCCGCCCAGCGAGCAGTAGGGAATATTAATGGCGGTATAGGTGAGCGACAGCAGGAAGTAGGTGACGAAAGCATAGATAACTTTACTGCTGTAGGCCCAGTCCGGCGTGGTAAACATCAATACGCTGAATACAGCATAGGGAACAGCAATCCACAGTAACCACGGGCGGAAGCGCCCGTATTGACTTTGCGTACGGTCAGCGATCGCGCCCATCAGCGGGTCGGTAACCGCATCAATCACACGAATCGACAGCAGCAGTACGCCGACCAGCGCCGGAGCGAGGCCGAAGATATCGGTATAGAAATAGTTAACAAACAGCATGATTGCGCCAAAGATGATGTTACATCCGGCGTCTCCCATGCCATAGCCGATCTTTTCTTTGACAGACAGCCTGTTGTTGTCCATTGCCGCTTCTCCCATTGATATATGGTATGAATTATTCGCCTGCAAATTTTCGTTTGCGTAGCAGAATCAGCGCGGGGAGATGGACAAAATAGCTATGTAAAAGAAAGTGTGAGGAAGGTAACGTTACGAGAACCCCCTCTCCCGCGCGGGGAAAGGGGGGCAGACAGCGATTAACTGGCTCTTACGGCTTTTGCATTTTTCTGTTTGAACAGATAACCGACACCCAGCACGGCAATCCATACCGGGATCAGATAGACCGAAATGCCCATGCCAGGCGTCATCAGCATGATCACCAGCACAGCGGCCATAAACAGCAGGCAGATCCAGTTGCCCAGCGGGTAGAACAGCGCCGGGAAGCGTGGTGTCACGCCCTGCAACTGTTTCGCGCGACGGAAACGCATATGCGCCAGGCTTATCATCGCCCAGTTGATCACCAGCGCGGAAACCACCAGCGCCATCAGCAGACCGAACGCCGATTCCGGTGCGAAGTAGTTGATCAGCACGCACAGCGCGGTGAAGAGCGCGGAAGTCAGGATGGTGTTCACCGGCACGCCGCGTTTATCCACTTTTTGCAGCATTTTCGGCGCGTTACCCTGCTTCGCCAGGCCAAACAGCATACGGCTATTGCAGTAGACGCAGCTGTTATAAACAGAGAGGGCGGCTGTCAGTACCACAACGTTCAGCGCGTTGGCGACGAAAGAGTCACCCAGTTCGTGGAAAATCAGCACAAACGGGCTGGTATCTGCCGTTACGCGGGTCCACGGCATCAGCGAGAGCAGCACCGCCAGTGAGCCAACATAGAAAATCAGGATACGATAGATAACCTGGTTGGTGGCTTTTGGAATGCTCTGTTCCGGGTTATCGGCCTCTGCGGCGGTGATCCCCACCAGCTCAAGACCGCCAAACGAGAACATAATGATCGCCATCATCATCACCAGCCCACCGATACCGTGCGGCAGGAAGCCGCCCTGTTCCCACAGGTTACGTACGGTCGCCTGCGGGCCAGCGCTACCGCTGAACAGCAGCCAGCCGCCGAAGATGATCATGGCGACAACCGCGAATACCTTAATAATGGCAAACCAGAACTCCATCTCACCGAACACTTTCACGTTGGTCAGGTTGATGGCGTTTATGATGACAAAGAAGGCCGCAGCAGAGACCCAGGTCGGGATTTCTGGCCACCAGAACTGAATATACTTCCCGACCGCGGTCAGTTCCGCCATCGCCACCAGCACATACAGTACCCAGTAGTTCCAGCCGGAAGCAAAACCGGCAAAGCTACCCCAATATTTGTAAGCAAAGTGGCTAAATGAACCGGCTACCGGCTCTTCCACGACCATTTCGCCCAACTGACGCATGATCAGAAAGGCGATAAAACCTGCAATGGCGTAGCCCAGAATAATACCGGGGCCGGCGGATTGAATGACCGATGCGCTGCCCAGAAAAAGGCCAGTCCCAATAGCGCCACCCAGCGCAATAAGCTGAATATGGCGGTTCTTAAGGCCGCGCTTTAGCTGATCGCCGTGCTGTTGACCTTCCATCATGAAACCTCGTGTGTGGTTATTATGTTTACGCTGTCGTTTGCGTGTAAGAAATAAATTCCATTTTTGTATTTTATTATTTACGAATTGCTAACGTGATTTTTCGTCTGGCTCTTTCGTAGTGCCAAGAATAGTGGTAAGTGCGCGTGAATGCATCTGCTTTGTGAAGCTGCTATGACGACTGATGAAAAAGAAACCGTTTGTCAGTACCCCAACTACTCCCTTCTCGACCACTTAATTTGTTTCTATGCAAATTAATTGCATAGAAAATCAAAAATAAATCAACTGAATCGGTTCATATGCCTTAACCGGCGTTTCAAGAAAGTTAAAACTGCCTCTTTCGTGGTAAATGAGACATTTGTGCAAGGTTACATCTTTGAAACGTCATTTCTGTAGGATTGTTAAAATGTGCGTGGTTTCCTGATTTCAATCAAAACCTGTATGGACAGAAGGTGAATACTTTGTTACTTTAGCGTCAAGAACGTGAAATTGGTAAGACCAATTTACTCCGGCGAATGGCAGAGACAGGGAACCATGGCCTACAGCAAAATCCGCCAACCAAAACTCTCCGATGTGATTGAGCAGCAACTGGAGTTTTTGATTCTCGAAGGGACCTTACGTCCCGGTGAAAAACTTCCTCCAGAGCGCGAACTGGCGAAACAGTTCGATGTTTCTCGTCCTTCACTGCGCGAGGCCATTCAGCGCCTCGAAGCGAAAGGTCTGCTCCTTCGTCGCCAGGGTGGCGGGACTTTTGTCCAGAGCAGTCTGTGGCAGAGCTTCAGCGATCCGCTGGTAGAGCTGCTCAACGATCATCCCGAATCCCAATTTGACCTGCTTGAAACCCGCCATGCATTAGAAGGCATCGCAGCTTATTACGCAGCGCTGCGCAGCACTGATGAAGACAAAGCGCGTATCAGCGAGCTGCACCAGGCGATTGAACTGGCGCAGCAGTCCGGGGATTTGGACGCGGAGTCCAGTGCTGTCGTGCAGTATCAAATTGCCGTAACCGAAGCGGCGCACAATGTCGTGCTGCTTCATTTGTTACGCTGCATGGAGCCCATGTTGGCGCAAAACGTCCGGCAGAACTTCGAATTGCTGTACGCACGCCGGGAGATGCTCCCGCTGGTCAGCAACCATCGCTCAAGTATTTTTGCAGCGATCATGGCCGGGCAGCCGGAAGAGGCGCGTGAAGCGTCGCACCGCCACCTGGCGTTTATCGAAGAGATTTTGCTGGACAGAAGCCGTGAGCAGAGCCGTCGTGAACGCTCGCTGCGTAGGCTCGAGCAGAGAAAGAATTAAGATTTTCTGGCGCAGTTTGTGCCGGAAGAGTTGTGACACCAGCGCCAAACTTTAGAGCGCGGCAACTAAACGCAGAACCTGTCTTATTGCGTCTTTTCCGAAGGATGCAATGGGACAGGTTCCAGACAAATCAACGTATTAGATAGATAAGGAATACCCCCCATGTCAGAACGTTTCCAAAATGACGTGGATCCGATCGAAACTCGCGACTGGCAACAGGCGATCGAATCGGTCATCCGTGAAGAAGGTGTTGAGCGTGCTCAGTATCTGATTGACCAGCTCCTTTCTGAAGCCCGCAAAGGCGGTGTGAAAGTGGCAGCTGGCACAGGGGCGAGCAACTATATAAACACTATTGCCGTTGAAGATGAGCCGGAATATCCTGGCAATCTGGAACTGGAACGCCGTATTCGTTCAGCTATCCGCTGGAACGCAATCATGACGGTTCTGCGCGCCTCTAAAAAAGACCTTGAGCTGGGCGGCCACATGGCTTCCTTCCAGTCTTCTGCGACCGTATATGAAGTTTGCTTCAACCACTTCTTCCGCGCCCGTAATGAGAAAGATGGCGGCGATCTGGTTTACTTCCAGGGCCATATCTCTCCGGGTATCTACGCGCGTGCGTTCGTCGAAGGTCGTCTGACTGAAGAGCAGATGAACAACTTCCGTCAGGAAGTTCACGGCAAAGGCCTGTCATCTTATCCGCACCCGAAACTGATGCCGGAATTCTGGCAGTTCCCGACCGTATCCATGGGTCTGGGCCCGATTGGTGCAATCTACCAGGCGAAGTTCCTGAAATATCTGGAACACCGCGGCCTGAAAGATACCTCTGAACAAACCGTTTACGCTTTCCTCGGCGATGGCGAGATGGATGAGCCGGAATCCAAAGGTGCGATCACTATCGCTACCCGTGAAAAACTGGACAACCTGTGCTTCATCATCAACTGTAACCTGCAACGTCTGGATGGCCCGGTAACCGGTAACGGTAAAATCATCAACGAACTGGAAGGCATCTTCGCAGGCGCTGGCTGGAACGTGATCAAGGTGATGTGGGGTTCCCGTTGGGACGAGCTGCTGCGTAAAGATACCAGCGGTAAACTGATCCAACTGATGAACGAAACCGTTGACGGTGACTATCAAACCTTCAAATCCAAAGACGGCGCCTACGTTCGTGAGCACTTCTTCGGTAAATATCCGGAAACCGCAGCGCTGGTTGCAGACTGGACTGATGAGCAGATCTGGGCGCTGAACCGTGGCGGTCACGATCCGAAGAAAATCTACGCTGCACTGAAAAAAGCGCAGGAAACCAAAGGCAAAGCGACTGTTATCCTGGCCCATACCATTAAAGGTTACGGCATGGGTGATACCGCTGAAGGCAAAAACATTGCCCACCAGGTTAAGAAAATGAACATGGACGGCGTGCGTTATATCCGCGACCGTTTCAATGTTCCGGTAACCGATGAGCAGGTTGAAAACCTCTCTTACCTGACCTTCCCGGAAGGCTCTGAAGAGTACAAATACCTGCACGAACGTCGCCAGGCGCTGAAAGGCTACCTGCCGTCTCGTCAGCCGAAGTTCTCAGAGAAGCTGGAACTGCCTGCGCTGTCTGATTTCTCCCAGTTGCTGGAAGAACAGAACAAAGAGATCTCCACCACTATCGCTTTCGTTCGTGCCCTGAATGTGATGCTGAAGAACAAATCGATCAAAGATCGCCTGGTTCCGATCATCGCCGACGAAGCGCGTACTTTCGGTATGGAAGGTCTGTTCCGTCAGATTGGTATTTACAGCCCGAACGGCCAGCAGTACACCCCGCAGGACCGTGAGCAGGTTGCTTACTACAAAGAAGACGAAAAAGGTCAGATCCTGCAGGAAGGTATCAACGAACTGGGTGCTGGCGCATCCTGGCTGGCGGCAGCGACCTCTTACAGCACCAACGACCTGCCGATGATCCCGTTCTACATCTACTACTCCATGTTCGGGTTCCAGCGTATCGGCGACCTGTGCTGGCAGGCTGGCGACCAGCAGGCTCGCGGCTTCCTGGTGGGTGGTACTTCCGGTCGTACAACGCTGAACGGCGAAGGTCTGCAACACGAAGATGGCCACAGCCACATTCAGTCGCTGACTATCCCGAACTGTATCTCTTACGATCCGGCTTACGCATACGAAGTTGCTGTCATCATGCATGACGGTCTGGAGCGTATGTACGGTGAGAAACAAGAAAACGTTTACTACTACATCACCACGCTGAACGAAAACTACCACATGCCGGCCATGCCGGAAGGTGCCGAGGAAGGTATCCGTAAAGGTATCTACAAACTCGAAACCGTTGCCGGTAGCAAAGGTAAAGTTCAGCTGCTGGGCTCCGGTTCTATCCTGCGTCACGTGCGTGAAGCCGCGCAGATTCTGGCGAACGATTACGGCGTGGGCTCTGACGTGTACAGCGTCACCTCCTTCACCGAACTGGCGCGTGATGGCCAGGATTGTGAGCGCTGGAACATGCTGCACCCGCTGGAAACTCCGCGCGTTCCGTACATCGCTCAGGTGATGAACGACGCGCCGGCAGTGGCATCTACTGACTATATGAAACTGTTCGCTGAGCAGGTTCGTACTTACGTACCGGCTGATGATTACCGCGTACTGGGTACCGATGGCTTCGGTCGTTCCGACAGCCGTGAAAACCTGCGTCACCACTTCGAAGTTGATGCTTCTTACGTGGTGGTAGCAGCTCTGGGCGAACTGGCTAAACGTGGCGAAATCGACAAGAAAGTGGTGGCGGAAGCAATCACCAAATTCAACATCGATGCAGAAAAAGTTAACCCGCGTCTGGCGTAAGAGGTAAAGAGATAATGGCTATCGAAATCAATGTACCGGACATCGGGGCTGATGAAGTTGAAATCACCGAGATCCTGGTCAAAGTGGGCGACAAAGTTGAAGCTGAACAGTCGCTGATCACCGTAGAAGGCGATAAAGCCTCTATGGAAGTCCCGTCTCCGCAGGCTGGCATCGTTAAAGAGATCAAAGTCTCTGTCGGCGATAAAACCGAGACCGGCAAACTGATCATGATTTTCGATTCCGCCGATGGTGCAGCAGCCGCTGCACCTGCTAAGGCAGAAGAGAAGAAAGAAGCGGCACCGGCTGCTGCTCCGGCCGCTGCGGCTGCCAAAGAAGTTAACGTACCGGATATTGGCGGCGACGAAGTTGAAGTCACCGAGATCCTGGTCAAAGTGGGCGACACCGTTGCGGCTGAACAGTCTCTGATCACCGTAGAAGGCGACAAAGCCTCTATGGAAGTTCCGGCACCGTTCGCGGGTACGGTTAAAGAGATCAAAATCAACACCGGCGACAAAGTTTCCACCGGAACGCTTATCATGATCTTCGAAGTTGCAGGCGCTGCACCAGCAGCGGCTCCGGCACAGGCGGCAGCTCCGGCTGCGGCAAGCGCGCCGGCAGCAGCGGCTTCTGGCCCGAAAGACGTTAACGTACCGGATATCGGCGGTGACGAAGTTGAAGTGACCGAAGTGCTGGTAAAAGTGGGCGACAAAGTCTCCGCTGAACAGTCACTGATCACCGTAGAAGGCGACAAAGCCTCTATGGAAGTTCCGGCGCCGTTCGCCGGTACCGTAAAAGAGCTGAAAGTAAACGTGGGCGATAAAGTCTCCACCGGCTCTCTGATCATGGTGTTTGAAGTGGAAGGCGCGGCACCTGCCGCCGCTCCGGCTGCTGCTGCGGCGGCTCCGGCTCCTGCTGCTCAGGCGGCAAAACCGGCTGCTGCACCGGCTCCGGCGAAAGCTGAAGGCAAATCTGACTTTGCTGAAAACGACGCTTACGTCCACGCGACGCCGCTGATCCGCCGCCTGGCGCGCGAATTCGGCGTTAACCTGGCGAAAGTGAAAGGCACCGGCCGTAAAGGCCGCATCCTGCGCGAAGACGTTCAGGCTTACGTGAAAGAGGCGATCAAACGCGCTGAATCCGCGCCTGCTGCTGGCGCAACCGGTGGTTCTCTGCCGGGTCTGCTGCCGTGGCCGAAAGTGGACTTCAGCAAGTTTGGTGAAATCGAAGAAGTGGAACTGGGCCGTATCCAGAAAATTTCGGGTGCAAACCTGAGCCGTAACTGGGTGATGATCCCGCACGTTACGCACTTCGATAAAACCGATATCACCGATCTGGAAGCGTTCCGTAAACAGCAAAACGCCGAAGCTGAGAAGCGCAAACTGGACGTGAAATTCACCCCAGTTGTCTTCATCATGAAAGCCGTTGCTGCGGCGCTTGAGCAAATGCCGCGCTTCAACAGCTCTCTGTCTGAAGATGGTCAGAAGCTGACGCTGAAAAAATACATCAACATCGGTGTTGCGGTGGATACGCCGAATGGTCTGGTTGTTCCGGTCTTTAAAGACGTGAACAAGAAGAGCATTACTGAGCTGTCCCGCGAACTGACTGTCATCTCCAAAAAAGCGCGTGATGGCAAGCTGACCGCTGGCGAAATGCAGGGCGGTTGCTTCACCATCTCCAGCATCGGCGGCCTGGGCACCACCCACTTCGCGCCGATTGTGAACGCGCCGGAAGTGGCTATCCTGGGCGTCTCCAAATCTGCAATGGAGCCGGTCTGGAACGGTAAAGAGTTCGTGCCGCGTCTGATGATGCCGATTTCGCTCTCCTTCGACCACCGTGTGATTGACGGTGCTGATGGTGCGCGCTTTATCACCATCATCAACAATATGCTGTCGGACATTCGCCGTCTGGTGATGTAATCGGGAAAGCCGGCCTGACGGCCGGCTTTTTTCTGATAATCTCATTGGGCTTTTGGGGTTATCAGGGGCAAAGGACAAATCGTTTGCCGTTTGTTGTTTCAAAATTGTTAACATTTTTGTAAACTGCGGGCGGATAGAACGTCCCGGTGGATGAAGGGCGACACGAAGTACCCCTGACCGCCGGAAATCAATAAGAGGTCATGATGAGTACTGAAATCAAAACTCAGGTCGTGGTACTTGGGGCAGGCCCGGCAGGTTACTCTGCTGCCTTCCGTTGCGCTGATTTAGGTCTGGAAACCGTCATCGTTGAACGTTACAGCACCCTCGGCGGTGTTTGTCTGAACGTAGGTTGTATCCCTTCTAAAGCGCTGCTGCACGTAGCAAAAGTTATCGAAGAAGCCAAAGCGCTGGCTGAACACGGTATCGTCTTCGGCGAGCCGAAAACCGATATCGACAAAATCCGTACCTGGAAAGAGAAAGTGATCACCCAACTGACCGGTGGTCTGTCGGGTATGGCGAAAGGCCGTAAAGTGAAAGTGGTCACCGGTCTGGGTAAATTCACCGGGGCGAACACCCTGGAAGTTGAAGGCGAAAACGGCAAAACCGTGATCAACTTCGACAACGCTATTATCGCGGCGGGTTCCCGTCCGATTCAGTTGCCGTTCATTCCGCATGAAGATCCGCGCGTATGGGATTCCACCGATGCGCTGGAGCTGAAATCCGTACCGAAACGTATGCTGGTTATGGGCGGCGGTATTATCGGTCTGGAAATGGGTACCGTGTACCATGCGCTGGGTTCAGAGATCGACGTGGTTGAAATGTTCGACCAGGTTATCCCGGCGGCAGACAAAGATATCGTTAAAGTCTTCACCAAACGCGTCAGCAAGAAATTCAACCTGATGCTGGAAACCAAAGTGACTGCCGTTGAAGCGAAAGAAGACGGCATCTACGTTTCCATGGAAGGCAAAAAAGCCCCTGCTGAAGCGCAGCGTTATGACGCCGTGCTGGTGGCTATCGGTCGTGTACCGAACGGTAAAAACCTTGATGCCGGCAAAGCAGGCGTTGAAGTGGACGAGCGTGGCTTTATCCGCGTTGACAAACAGCTGCGCACCAACGTGCCGCACATCTTTGCTATCGGCGATATCGTCGGTCAGCCGATGCTGGCGCACAAAGGCGTGCATGAAGGTCACGTGGCCGCTGAAGTTATCGCCGGTAAGAAACACTACTTCGATCCGAAAGTTATCCCGTCTATCGCTTACACCGAGCCAGAAGTTGCATGGGTTGGTCTGACCGAGAAAGAAGCGAAAGAGAAAGGCATCAGCTACGAAACCGCCACCTTCCCGTGGGCTGCTTCTGGCCGTGCTATCGCTTCCGACTGCGCTGACGGTATGACCAAACTGATTTTCGACAAAGAGACTCACCGTGTTATCGGTGGCGCGATTGTCGGCACCAACGGCGGCGAGCTGCTGGGTGAAATCGGTCTGGCGATCGAAATGGGTTGCGACGCGGAAGATATCGCGCTGACTATTCACGCGCACCCGACGCTGCACGAATCTGTTGGCCTGGCCGCAGAAGTGTTCGAAGGTAGCATCACCGACCTGCCGAACCCGAAAGCGAAAAAGAAATAAGTTTTCGCAGACAATAAGCGCCTCTTCGGAGGCGTTTTTTTTACGCCAATTTTACCAGGTAACAGCGTTTTTCACTGCCAGAGGTATAAATATTACGCAGATTTTGCCGATAGTAACGCCTACGGCCATTCCCGGCGAGATAAGGAGTTTATCGTCATGATCACCGGACTTAATCTGTCATCGCTCTCATCAGCAATGAGAGTGGCGTCAACTTCCCTGGCGAGCACCACGGTTCGCACAACTACCCGCGCTGCCACGCCTGTCGAAGCACCCTCTTCGACAAAAGTGATGTTTGGCAGCCAGACGTCTGATATTGCAGCGGTTTACAGCCTGTCGCCGAAAAAACTCAGCGCGACTTCACCACAAGATTCTGTGATGAAGGGGTTATTGCAGGCAGCCGTCGGCAGTAACTCGTTATCTCCTTTAGGCAGCATTGGCAGCACATTGCTGAGCAATCTGAAAGAGAGTCGTACCGACGTCACCCACGCCGTTACCAGCGCCACAGCGGGAGCCGCGGGCCAGCAATCTGCGGTTTCGCTGGATATCGTGACGCAGTCGGGTTCCACCTTGCACCTCAGCATGGCGCAGAAAGATGATGGCGTGGTGGTGGAGTTAAAAACCGACGGTGAAGCGCTGAATGATGATGAAGCCGCGGCCGTCGCGAACCTGGGCGCATCACTTGAGAAAGCGCTAAGCGGACTGGGGCAAAATCCGCCGAAAATCGATATTTCCGGGCTAACCAACTTTGACAGCAGCGTGCTGAAATCCGTGGATTTAAAAACGGACGTTCGCGCTGATGATGATTCGGTACAGTCGCTGAATTTCCATGCCAGCACCACCGAACGCTATGTCGCCTATCAGGATAAGGATTTCTCGCTGAAAGTGAGCAGCGACCTGTCGAATCCAACGTTGGCTGGCGACTATGCTCAGCAGCAGGCCACGTTAAGCGCCTACGATACCAAGTTTGACAAGGCTCGCTCGACCGGGCACGGCGATCGCGATCAGATGGATGCGCTGAAGTCGGTGTTCCGCGCGTTAAACACCACCGCCAGCGCGGAGCGTACTGCGATTACGGTTGGTGCGGATATTCGCGTTGATAATAGCGGCCAGTCGCAACTGAGCGGGCTGAACGATTTCTCGCTGTCGCTGACGCAGACCGAGAAATCGACCAACCCGGCGCGCGATGATGAGAAAGATCGTTTCTCTTATCAGGCATCCCAGTCGACGACAGAAAACGTGCTCAGCGACGGTTCAAAAAGCGTGAAACAGACCTCGCGCAGCCACATTAGCGCGGCCTGGCATGAAGCGCTCGATCCCTCGATTCCGCTGGCGCTGAATAAGATGAAGTCGTCGCAGAACTACACCTATCATCTGCTGGAAAATGATGAAGAGAGTACAACCACGCTGAATTACAACAGCCGTGGGATGCTGGGATCTGTTGGTCACAACGAACAAGTGAATAATCGTGAAACGGTGAAAAAATATGTGCGCGGCGAGCTGGTGGATCAGACGGTCACGCCGTTGCAGTACGCGCGCAGTAACGTGCTTTCGCTGCTGAAATCTGCATAACCCCGTCATCACAAAACGGCTCTGCGGAGCCGTTTTTCATGGTTTTTAGCGTCGATTCTGTTTCGTTAAAACCGTCTGTAGCCTGCATTATTCCGCCCTTAACGATTCAGCAAGTATTTAATGTTGCTTTTTTGTAAACAGATTAACACCCCCTGAAAATCCTGCTATGCTGCCCGACGCGGTTCGCGGATTTACCCTACAAACTGCTGTCTCACAGGAGCGTGAAGAGAAACGCCTGCCGCATTATGACAATGAGAGCGAGGAGAACCGTCGTGCTAGAAGAATACCGTAAGCACGTAGCTGAACGTGCCGCTGAGGGGATTGCGCCAAAACCATTAGATGCAACCCAGATGGCAGGCCTTGTCGAGCTGCTGAAAAGCCCGCCTGCTGGCGAAGAAGAATTCCTGATTGATCTGCTGGCCAACCGTGTCCCGCCGGGCGTTGATGAAGCCGCCTATGTAAAAGCGGGTTTCCTTGCCGCTGTCGCCAAAGGCGAAGCCACCTCCCCACTGGTTACCCCTGAAAAAGCCATCGAACTGCTGGGCACCATGCAGGGGGGCTACAACATCCATCCGCTGATTGATGCGCTGGATAACGACAAACTGGCACCGATTGCTGCCAAAGCGCTGTCCCATACGCTGCTGATGTTCGATAACTTCTACGATGTGGAAGAGAAAGCCAAAGCGGGCAATGCTTATGCGAAGCAGGTGATGCAATCCTGGGCCGATGCCGAGTGGTTCCTGAACCGTCCGGCGCTGGCGGAAAAAATTACCGTTACCGTCTTCAAAGTGACGGGCGAAACCAACACCGACGATCTCTCTCCGGCACCGGATGCCTGGTCGCGCCCGGATATCCCGCTGCACGCGCTGGCGATGCTGAAAAACGCCCGCGAAGGCATTGAACCGGATCAACCGGGTGCTGTTGGCCCGATCAAACAGATCGAAGCCCTGCAACAGAAAGGTTTCCCGCTGGCGTACGTTGGCGACGTTGTGGGTACTGGTTCTTCACGTAAATCCGCCACCAACTCCGTACTGTGGTTTATGGGTGATGACATTCCTCATGTGCCGAACAAACGCGGCGGCGGCCTGGTGCTGGGCGGCAAAATCGCGCCCATCTTCTTCAACACCATGGAAGATGCCGGTGCGTTGCCGATCGAAGTGGATGTCAGCAGCTTGAACATGGGCGACGTGATTGACGTTTACCCGTTCAAAGGCGAAGTGCGCAACCACGAAACCGGCGAACTGCTGGCCAGCTTCGAACTGAAAACCGATGTGCTGATCGACGAAGTGCGCGCCGGCGGCCGCATTCCGTTGATTATCGGCCGCGGCCTGACCACCAAAGCGCGTGAAGCGATGGGGCTGCCGCACAGCGACGTATTCCGTCAGGCAAAAGATGTGGCAGAAAGTAACCGTGGTTACTCGCTGGCGCAGAAAATGGTGGGGCGCGCATGCGGCGTGCAAGGTGTCCGTCCGGGCGCCTATTGCGAACCGAAAATGACCTCTGTCGGCTCCCAGGATACTACCGGCCCGATGACCCGTGACGAACTGAAAGATCTGGCGTGTCTGGGCTTCTCTTCCGATCTGGTGATGCAGTCCTTCTGCCATACCGCTGCTTATCCGAAGCCGGTTGACGTCACCACGCACCATACGCTGCCGGACTTCATTATGAACCGTGGCGGTGTTTCCCTGCGTCCGGGAGATGGCGTGATCCACTCCTGGCTGAACCGCATGCTGCTGCCGGATACAGTCGGCACCGGCGGTGACTCCCACACTCGTTTCCCGATCGGCATCTCTTTCCCGGCGGGTTCCGGCCTGGTGGCATTTGCCGCCGCGACCGGCGTCATGCCGCTGGATATGCCGGAATCGGTGCTGGTGCGCTTTAAAGGCAAAATGCAGCCGGGTATCACGCTGCGCGATCTGGTGCATGCTATCCCGCTGTATGCCATCAAACAGGGTCTGCTGACCGTTGAGAAGAAAGGCAAGAAAAACATCTTCTCCGGCCGCATTCTGGAAATCGAAGGTCTGCCGGATCTGAAAGTCGAGCAGGCGTTTGAGCTGACCGATGCCTCCGCTGAACGTTCCGCTGCCGGTTGTACCATCAAGCTGAACAAAGAGCCGATCGTCGAGTACCTGAGCTCCAACATCGTGCTGCTGAAATGGATGATTGCAGAAGGCTACGGCGACCGTCGTACGCTGGAGCGTCGTGTCCAGGGCATGGAAAAATGGCTGGCGGATCCACAGTTGCTGGAAGCCGATGCTGACGCAGAATATGCGGCGGTGATCGACATCGATCTGGCGGAAATCAAAGAGCCGATCCTCTGTGCGCCGAACGATCCGGATGATGCGCGTCTGCTGTCTGACGTGCAGGGTGCCAGCATCGATGAAGTGTTCATCGGTTCCTGCATGACCAACATCGGTCACTTCCGCGCCGCTGGTAAGCTGCTGGACAGCCACAAAGGCCAACTGCCGACCCGTCTGTGGGTGGCACCGCCGACCCGTATGGACGCTGCGCAACTGACGGAAGAGGGCTACTACAGCGTGTTCGGTAAGAGCGGCGCGCGTATCGAGATCCCGGGCTGTTCCCTGTGCATGGGTAACCAGGCGCGTGTGGCGGATGGCGCAACGGTGGTTTCGACCTCGACGCGTAACTTCCCGAACCGTTTAGGTACGGGTGCAAACGTCTACCTGGCTTCTGCAGAGCTGGCAGCGGTTGCCGCGCTGATCGGTAAACTGCCGACGCCGGAAGAGTACCAGACCTATATTGCTCAGGTTGATAAGACCGCGGTGGACACCTACCGTTACCTGAACTTCGACCAGCTTAATCAGTACACCGAAAAAGCCGACGGCGTGATTTTCCAGACCGCCGTCTGACCGACAAGCCACCCTTCGGGGTGGCTTTTTTTTCCTGCCTCACTGCGCAAATAAGTTTCGTTTAAGCGCAGCAAATGTTTCTCAAACTTCTGCTGTCTCCATAAAAAACCAGGCTGCTTACGTGCCGCATTTAGCGGGCGCGGGAGACGATGTTTGTCCGGCTCAAACCGATTGCTCATCGGCTGTCGATGGCCGGCGGGTGATTTCTGCGCAGGCAGAAGGATATTTTGCAACGCTTCCGGTTGCTGCGCTGTTTTTCTTGTATTGTGCTGCGATAATTACTGCATAGGCGGTTATCAGGCCTGCAAGAGGAAGCAACTATGGATTACGAATTTCTGCGCGATGTCACCGGAACCGTTAAGGTGCGCATGTCGATGGGGCACGAAGCCATCGGGCACTGGTTCAATGAAGAGGTGAAAGAGAACCTGGCTCTGCTGGACGAAGTTGAGCAGGCGGCAAAAACGGTGAAAGGCAGCGAGCGATCCTGGCAGCGCGCCGGGCATGAATATACGCTGTGGCTGGATGGCGAGGAAGTGATGGTTCGTGCCAATCAGCTGGAGTTTTCCGGCGACGAGATAGAAGAGGGGATGAGCTACTACGATGAAGAGAGTCTCTCGCTGTGCGGCGTGGAAGACTTTTTGCAAGTGGTGGCTGCCTACCGTCAATTTCTGAAACAATGCTAACCGGGAGCGTCCTTGCTCCCTTCGCGCGTTACACGGCCGGGATATTTCGGCCGTAGTAGATCTCGCGCATCTCTTTCCACAGTGCTTCGGTGATCTCTTTGCGCTCTTCAGGCGTCAGATCTTCCGGCCTGGTATGGAACATGTAGTGCTTCAGGTCGAACTCCTTCAGCAACATTTTGGTATGGAAGATGTTTTCCTGATAAACGTTAACGTCCACCATGTCATACAGCGATTTCATATCATCAGACATAAAGTTCTGAATCGAATTAATCTCGTGATCGATAAAGTGCTTCATGCCGTTAACGTCACGCGTGAAGCCGCGAACGCGATAATCGACGGTGACAATATCGGACTCAAGCTGGTGGATCAGGTAATTCAGCGCTTTCAGCGGTGAAATCACGCCGCAGGTAGAGACTTCAATGTCGGCGCGGAACGTACACAAACCGCCTTCCGGGTGGCTTTCCGGGTAGGTATGTACGCAGATGTGGCTCTTATCCAGATGCGCTACCACCGCTTCCGGCAACGGACCGGGGTGCTCTGTTTTGTCGATCAATTGTGGATCGACCGGTTCTTCGCTCACCAGAATGGTGACGCTTGCACCCTGCGGTTCGTAATCCTGACGGGCAATATTCAGGATATTGGCACCGATAATGTTACAGGTTTCCGTCAGGATCTCGGTCAAACGGTTGGCGTTATAGAGTTCATCAATGTAGGCAATATAGCCGTCACGCTCTTCTGCGGTTTTGGCGTAGCAGATGTCGTAGATACAAAAACTCAGGCTTTTGGTCAGGTTGTTAAAGCCATGCAGTTTAAGCTTTTTCAATTTTTATCACCCCCTTAGAGTCACTGTGCAGACAACGCGTCTTGCAGATATTGTGGCAGAGCGAATGCTGCGGTATGAATCGCCGGATTGTAGTAACGGCAGGTGAGTGCGGCATTGTGGAAACGGGCGGCGATGATCTCGGTCGAAAGATGGCGCAGCACCTCGTTATCCGTGGCCCAGGCGAAGGTCATAATACCGCCGTAATAGGTCGGTACGGCGGCCTGGTAGAAGCTGACGTCGCTAAAGTAGTGGCTCAGTTTGCGGTGGCTGCCGACGGCTTCATCCTGTTGCAGGAAGCTGACGCCGTTTTGCGCGACAAAGATCCCGCCAGCATTCAGGCAGCGTTTGCAGCCTTCGTAGAACGCTGAAGTGAACAGGCTTTCGCCGGGACCAATAGGATCGGTACAGTCGGAAATGATCACGTCGAACGTCTTGTCGGTCTGATTAACAAAGTTGATGCCGTCATCGATCACCAGATGGAACCGCGGATCATCGTACGCGCCCGCGTTGTGCTTCGGCAGGTACTGGCGACAGAAAGAGACGACGCCCGCGTCGATTTCTACCATGGTGATGGTTTCGATGTTTTTGTGGCGGGTTACTTCACGCAGCATTGCACCGTCGCCGCCGCCGATGATCAGCACATGTTTCGCGTTGCCGTGCGCCAGCAGCGGAACATGGGTCATCATCTCGTGGTAGATGAATTCGTCGCGTTCGGTGGTTTGTACCACGCCATCCAGCGCCATTACGCGGCCAAAGGCGGCGTTCTCGAAAATGATCAGATCCTGGTGATTGGTCTTTTCGTGATAAAGCACCTTATCCACGGCAAAGTACTGACCAAAATGGTCATGCAGCGTCTCTTGCCACATCGTGTTGTCGGCCATTGGTTGCTCCTTTGTTAACACCCGTAAAACGGGCGCAACATAATAGCTAACTCTGCCCGTAGTTGCACGGTCAGAGTTTAACCATCGCGACAGCTTACTTCACGTAGGCGAGCAGGCTTAAGGAGTCGCGGGCCAGCGCTTTGCATTTTTTGGCGGTGGGAATGCCAATGCCGCTCAAATCGCGGTAGCTATCTTCGCCAAGCGACTTCATGTCCCATGCATCATAGTTGCTGAGATCCCACTGGTTTTGCTGGGCGAAAAATACCAGCGCACGGCGGATCTGCCCGTTGGGTAAATTGTTATAACCGCAGTCATTTTTCAGAAAGACAAACACCGCCGTGAGATCGGCCATGTCTTCGGCTTCGGATTCGCTTAGCGCATAACTGTTCACGGAGACAGCCAGCAGGCTGCCAAGGAGTACTGTTCTGAAAAACGTCTTCATTATTTCTACCACGGTGTAACGGAATTTAAACGTTAGCACAGTCCGCATAAGGCGACGATATTTATTATTACCTCTTTTCTTGACCTTCCGGCAGGGGAAAGGTTTAAGCTCAAAATATCGTCTGCACCAGATAAGGAAATGCCATGCAACGCCGAGATTTTTTGAAATATTCCGCCACGTTGGGCGTGCTAAGCGCCTTACCGCTGTGGAGTCGCTCACTTTTTGCCGCGGAACGCCCGGCGCTACCCATTCCCCCGCTGCTCAGTGCCGATGCGCAAGGGCGTATCGCGCTGACAGTGCAAGCAGGAGAAACGCTATTTGGCACGAACAAAGCCGCCACCTGGGGGTATAACGGCGCACTGTTAGGGCCAGCGTTACAACTACGTCAGGGAAAGCAAGTGACGATTGATATTCGTAACACCCTCGCGGAAGAGACGACCGTTCACTGGCACGGGGTGGAGGTGCCTGGCGACGTTGACGGCGGGCCGCAGGGCGTCATCAAAGCGGGCAGTCGTCGTTCTGTTACCTTTACGCCCACGCAGCAGGCTGCGACCTGCTGGTTCCATCCGCATCAGCATGGCAAAACCGGCCGTCAGGTCGCGATGGGGCTGGCGGGGCTGGTGCTGATAGAAGATGACGCTATTCGCCAGTTGCGGCTACCGACGCAGTGGGGCATTGATGATGTGCCGGTTATCGTGCAGGACAAAAGGTTTACCGCGCAGGGGCAGATTGATTATCAGCTGGATATGATGAGCGCCGCGGTCGGCTGGTTCGGCGATACGCTGCTGACCAATGGCGCTATCAACCCGCAACATGCCGCGCCGCGCGGCTGGCTGCGTCTGCGCTTGCTGAATGGGTGTAATGCGCGCTCGCTGAACTTCTCAACCAGCGATAAGCGCCCGCTGTATGTGGTGGCGAGCGATGGCGGTTTATTAAGTGAACCGGTAAAGGTGAGTGAACTGCCGATGTTGATGGGCGAGCGTTTTGAAGTGCTGGTGGATACGCGCGATGGCAAACCCTTTGATATCGTGACGCTGCCGGTGCAGCAGATGGGAATGACGGTCGTACCGTTCGATAAGCCGCATCCGGTATTACATATTCAACCGCTACAGATCGCCGCTTCGGGTACTTTGCCTGATTCGCTGGCCTCCGTGCCGGGTTTACCTGCGCTGACAGGCTTAACGCAGCGGACGTTGCAGTTATCGATGGACCCGATGCTCGACATGATGGGCATGCAGGCGTTGCAGAAGAAGTATGGCGATAGCGCGATGGCCGGGATGATGATGGGGAACGGCCAAATGGGACATGGCCAGATGATGAACATGGATCACAGCAAGATGATGAATATGGACCATGGGCAGATGAATCATGGCGCGCAGGGGTTTGATTTCCATAATGCCAACCGCATCAACGGTAAAGCTTTCGATATGAACGCGCCCGCTTTCGCGGCAAAAAAAGGGGAGTATGAGCGCTGGGTGATTTCCGGCGAGGGCGACATGATGTTGCATCCCTTCCATATTCACGGCACTCAGTTCCGTATTTTATCGGAGAACGGCAAGCCACCGGCCGCACATCGTGCAGGCTGGAAAGACACCGTTAATGTCTATGGCGCGCGCAGTGAAGTGTTAGTCCGTTTTCAATATGATGCGCCGAAAGAGCATGCTTATATGGCGCACTGCCATCTGCTTGAGCATGAAGATACCGGCATGATGTTAGGATTTACGGTGTAAAAAACGCATACCAGCAAAAAGCCCGGAAGCGTGTGGCTTACCGGGCTTTCTACGATCAGCATGCCGGATGCGTCATCTCATCCGGCATTTTTACTTACTTTGCGTCATCCGGCAGCGCATAGGCCACGATATAGTCGCCCATCTTCGTACCGAACGAGCCGTGACCGCCCGCGGAAATGACAACATACTGCTTGCCATTCACTTCATAGGTCATCGGTGTTGCCTGGCCACCTGCCGGTAACCGGCCTTGCCACAGCTTCTCACCGTTGCTCATATTGTATGCGCGCAGGTAGTTATCTGCGGTTGCGGCAATAAACAGCACGTTACCGGCAGTGGAGATCGGGCCGCCCAGCATCGGCATACCCATATTGAACGGCACAGGAACCGGCATCGGGAACGGCATGCTGTCCTGCGGCGTACCAATACGTTTTTTCCATACCACCTGGTTGGTTTTCAGATCCAGTGCGGAAATGTAACCCCACGCCGGTTGTTTACACGGCAGACCAAACGGTGACAGGAACGGGTTCAGCGTCACGCCAAACGGCACGCCATACTGCGGCTGAATCCCTGATTCCGTACCGGTGCCTTTTGCATCTTTCGGCGGTTCCATCGGGTTACCGGGGCCGCGCGGGATCAGCTTCGACACAAACGGCAGCGCCATCGGGTTAGCAATCGCTACCTGACGGTCTGGATCAACAGAGATGCCGCCCCATTCGAACATCCCCAGGTTACCCGGGAAGACCAGCGTGCCCTGCTCAGACGGCGGAGTGAAGATGCCTTCATAGCGCAGTTTCTGGAACATCACGCGGCACACCAGTTGGTCGAACATGGTGGCGCCCCACATGTCCGCGCCGCTCAGGTTTTGCTTCGGACGGAAACTCAGGTCAGAGAAAGGCTGCGTTTTGCTGACGTAATCACCTTTCGCTGCGCCTTGCGGTACCGGTTTTTCTGGCGCCGGAACAACCAACTTGCCGTTGGTACGATCCAGTACAAAGATGTTACCGGTTTTCGCCGGCGCGTAGATGACCGGAACGGTTTTGCCATTAACGCTAATATCCGCCAGCGTCGGCTGCGACGGCATATCCATATCCCACAGATCGTGGTGAACCGTCTGGTAGCTCCATGCCAGTTTGCCGGTGGTCGCGTTCAGTGCGACGATTGCACTGGCATAGCGTTCCTGCTCCGGCGTGCGGTTACCGCCCCAGATATCCGGCGTGGTAACGCCCATTGGCAGATAGACTAAATCCAGTTTCGCGTCATAGGCTGCTGGTGCCCAGGAGTTCGGCGAGTTAAAGGTGAAGGTATGTTCGTCCGACGGAATCGCGTTCGGATCTTTCGCACCCGGATCGAAGGCCCACAGCAGTTTGCCGGTGTTGACGTCGAAACCACGGATAACGCCAGAGGTTTCACGGGTAGAGAAGTTATCGGTCACCGAACCGGCAATCACAATAGTTTTATCCGTGATGATCGGCGGCGAGGTCGGCTCATACAGGCCAGGCGTGGTGTCCGGCATGTTGGTTTGCAGATTCAGGATACCTTTGTTGGCAAAGGTTTCACACGGCTTACCGTTGTCAGCGTTGATGGCAAACAGGCGGCCATCGTTCACCGGCAGGATAATACGGCGCGGACAATCGGCGACCACGTCCGGGCTGGCATTATCGGCGCGCGCTTCATGGTAAGAAACGCCGCGGCAAGTGACATGCTGGAATGATTGATTGGCATTCAGTTGCGGATCGAAATGCCACTTCTCTTTACCGGTTGCGGCATCAACGGCAAACAGACGCTGGTGCGCAGTACACAGATACAGCGTGTCGCCGACTTTAATGGGCGTCACTTCATTGGTCAGTTCGCCCGGATCGGTCGGCAGCTTCAGATCGCCCGTGCGGAACACCCAGGCTTCCTTCAGGTTCTTCACGTTTTCGGCGTTGATCTGCTTCAGCGGCGAATACCGCTGTCCTTCCTGGTTGCGGCCATAGGCAGGCCAGTCGCCATCCGCTACCTGCGAAATAGGTGCGGCAGGCGTTGACTCGGCGCTCAGGGTGCCCTTCACTTCTTGCGGATCGTTAAAGCCCGCCCAGGTGAGGATCCCGCCGCTAATCAGCAGGGCAACCACCAGCGCTGCGACGGACCCGCCGGATGGGATAACCAGTCGCCGCCAGACAAAGGGAAGAATCAGCCAGATGCCAAAGAAGACGAGAATATCGCTTCGCGGCGTCAGCGCCCAGAAATCGAAACCGACTTCCCACACGCCCCAGATCATGGTGGCAAGCAGCAGCGCAGCATACAGCCACAGCGCAGCGCGCTTCCCTTTCCACAGTAACCAGGTGACACCCAGCATCACCAGACCGGCGATCGGGTAGTACCAGGAGCCACCAATGGCGACAAGCCAGGCTCCACCGATTAACAGATACAGCCCGCAAAGCGCTGCAAACAGTGTTGTCAGCGTAATCAGGAGCCTCGGTTGTTGAGTTTTTGTTTCCGCCATAAAAGATACTCATCTAAGTTGTTAATTTTTTAATAGCAATTAATTATAGTCATTAACAAATGCGATCGTCATCACAAAATGAGCTTTCTTGTTCGATAGCCAATGGAAATCAATTTGCTGGTATACTTTGCGTCTTAATCTCAATTCTTCGGGATATCGCCTGAGTTTGAGTGATTACTCTTTAAATCAAATGGTTAGTAAAATGAAACACACTGTGGAAGTGATGATCCCGGAAGCGGAGATCAAAGCGCGTATCGCTGAACTGGGTCGTCAAATCACTGAGCGTTATAAAGATAGCGGCAGCGAAATGGTGCTGGTGGGCCTGCTGCGCGGATCATTTATGTTCATGGCGGATTTGTGCCGTGAAGTGCAGGTTTCTCACGAAGTCGATTTTATGACCGCCTCCAGTTACGGCAGCGGTATGTCCACCACGCGCGACGTGAAAATTCTGAAAGATCTTGATGAAGATATTCGCGGCAAAGATGTGTTGATCGTTGAAGACATTATTGATTCCGGCAACACGCTGTCGAAAGTGCGTGAAATTCTTAGCCTGCGCGAACCGAAATCGCTGGCGATCTGTACGCTGCTGGATAAACCTTCCCGCCGCGAAGTGGATGTGCCGGTGGAGTTTGTCGGCTTTGCTATTCCGGACGAGTTTGTGGTGGGCTACGGAATTGACTACGCGCAGCGCTACCGTCATCTGCCGTATGTCGGCAAAGTGGTTCTGCTGGACGAATAAAAAAATCGGGGCCGCTGGCCCCGAATGATTATTTGTGGTTGTTGTGCTTCTTGCTGAGGTTGGAGACGCCCTGGCGATAACGCTGCTCCAGCGATTCGCGGTTGGTAGCGCTCACTTCCAGATTGCGCAGCAGGCCGTCGTGAATGCCGTAGGCCCAGCCGTGAATCGTCACTTTCTGGCCGCGTTTCCAGGCGGATCGCATGATCGTTGAATGGCCCAGGTTGTAAACCTGTTCCATGACATTCAGCTCGCACAGGGTATCGAAGCGGCTCTCTGGCGGTATCTCGCCGAGCAGCGAGCTATGTTTAAACCAGATATCGCGAATGTGCAGCAGCCAGTTATCGATAAGCCCAAGTTCAGGATTTTCAACCGCCGCCTGCACGCCGCCGCAGCCGTAGTGACCGCAGATGATGATGTGTTCGACTTCCAGCACGTCCACCGCATATTGCACAACGGAGAGGCAGTTCAGATCGGTATGAATTACCAGGTTGGCGACATTGCGGTGAACAAACAGTTCGCCGGGTTCGAGGCCGGTAAGGCGCTCGGCCGGTACGCGGGAATCGGAGCATCCAATCCAAAGGAAACGCGGTTTTTGTGCTTGCGCCAGCGTGGCAAAAAAACCGGGATCTTCTTCCACCAGCATTTTTGACCATAGTGCGTTATTGCTGATGAGTGTATCTATGTCCTTCATGGAAGTGGATGACCTGTAACGGTAAGTGCGTTGCGCTAATATAGGTGAACTCTTCCTCTTTTAAAACTACACATCGAGTGTAAAAAAGGTAAGCGATATTTCATGACCATTGCACTGGAGCTTGAGCAGCTTAAAAAAACCTATCCGGGCGGCGTTCAGGCGCTGCGCGGTATTGACCTGAAAGTAGAAGCCGGGGATTTCTACGCGCTTCTTGGACCGAATGGCGCAGGGAAATCCACGACCATCGGCATCATCAGTTCGCTGGTCAATAAAACGTCCGGGCGCGTCAGCGTCTTTGGCTATGACCTGGAAAAAGATGTGGTCAACGCCAAACGCCAGCTGGGGCTGGTGCCGCAGGAGTTTAACTTTAACCCGTTTGAAACCGTCCAGCAGATCGTGGTGAACCAGGCGGGCTACTACGGTGTGGATCGCAAAGAAGCGCTGGTGCGCAGCGAAAAATACCTGAATCAGCTCGATCTGTGGGAAAAACGCAACGAACGTGCGCGGATGCTCTCCGGCGGGATGAAGCGTCGCCTGATGATCGCCCGTGCGCTGATGCATGAACCGAAACTGCTGATCCTCGATGAACCGACGGCAGGCGTGGACATTGAACTGCGTCGTTCCATGTGGGGCTTCCTGAAAGATCTGAACGATAAAGGCACCACCATTATCCTCACTACCCACTATCTGGAAGAGGCGGAGATGCTGTGCCGCAATATCGGCATTATTCAGCGCGGCGATCTGATCGAAAACACCTCAATGAAAGCGCTGCTTTCCAAACTGAAATCGGAAACTTTTATTCTCGATTTGGCGCCGAAATGCCCGTTACCGAAGCTGGAAGGGTATCAGTACCGGCTGGTGGATACTTCCACGCTGGAAGTCGAAGTGCTGCGCGAGCAGGGGGTGAACAGCGTTTTCAGCCAGCTCAGCGCGCAGGGTGTACAGGTGTTGAGTATGCGTAACAAAGCCAACCGTCTCGAAGAGCTGTTTGTCACGCTGGTTCATGACAGAAAAGGAGAAAGCGCATGATGCAGCTCTATTGGGTGGCGCTGAAGAGTATCTGGTACAAAGAGATCCAGCGTTTCATGCGGATCTGGATACAAACGCTGGTGCCGCCAGTGATCACCATGACGCTCTACTTTATTATTTTCGGCAATCTGATCGGTTCGCGGATTGGTGAAATGCACGGTTTCACCTACATGCAGTTTATCGTGCCGGGGCTGATCATGATGGCAGTGATCACCAACGCTTACGCCAACGTCGCATCATCGTTCTTCAGCGCCAAGTTTCAGCGCAATATTGAAGAGCTGCTGGTCGCGCCGGTTCCGACGCATGTGATTATTGCTGGCTATGTTGGCGGCGGCGTAGCGCGCGGGCTGTGCGTCGGTATTCTGGTGACTGCCGTTTCGCTGTTTTTCGTGCCGTTTCAGGTGCATTCATGGCTGTTTGTCGCTTTAACGCTGCTGCTGACTGCCGTGCTGTTTTCGCTGGCCGGTCTGCTGAATGCGGTATTTGCCAAAACCTTTGACGATATCAGCCTGATCCCGACCTTTGTGCTGACGCCGTTGACCTATCTGGGCGGGGTATTTTACTCCCTGACGCTGCTGCCGCCGTTCTGGCAGGCGCTGTCGCACCTGAACCCGATAGTCTATATGATCAGCGGCTTCCGTTTTGGTTTCCTCGGCATTACCGACGTTCCGCTGTTCACCACTGTTGCCGTGCTGGTGGTGTTTATCATCGCTTTCTATTTGGTTTGCTGGTACTTGATCAATCGCGGCCGCGGGCTGCGCAGCTAATCTCTGCGGGCTGGCTCTTTTGCACACGAGAGCCAGCTTATCTGGACGGGCTATTTTTTGTACTTACTCCGGCCTTTGAATATGTGCAGTTTTGTTACACTAATGACAGTCTCTCAACCCGGTTCGTCTCATGTTGCGTTTGATTACCCTTCTGCTGCTACTGGTTACCTGTAGCGCTTCTGCCAGCATTGTCAGTGAACAGCGCATTCCTGCGCGCTATATGCAAACTATCGAGGATGCCAATATCTGGGCGCAGGTCGGCGACAGAGTGGTGACGGTCGGCAATATTCGCGCCGGGCAAATTCTGGCGGTGGTGCCGGGCGCAGAGGATTACTACGCCTTTCGCTTCGGCTTTGGCAGCGGTTTTATCGATAAAGGCCACCTGAGCGCGGTGGAAGGTAATCAGCGCGTTGAGGACAGCCTTGGCGATCTGAATAAGCCGCTGAGTAACCAGAATCTGGTGACATGGCAGGATACGCCGCTGTATACGGCGCCGGATAACCGCAGCGAACAGTTTGGTACGCTGGCGGAAAACCTGCGTTATCCCATTATTGATAAGCTGAAAGATCGCCTGAACCAGACCTGGTTCCAGATCCGCATCGGTAATCGGCTGGCCTGGGTAAGCAGCCTGGATGCGCAGGAAGACAGCGGTATTCCGGTGCTGACCTACCATCATATTCTGCACGACGAGGAAAATACCCGTTTCCGTCATACCTCTACTACCACGTCGGTGCGTGCTTTTACTAACCAGATGACCTGGCTGCGCGATCAGGGATATACCACGCTGTCGATGTATCAACTGGAAGGCTATGTGCGTAACCGGATGAACCTGCCCGCACGTTCGGTGGTGATCACCTTTGATGATGGCCTGAAATCGGTCAACCGTTACGCTTACCCGATCCTGCGCGAATACGGTTTTAAAGCGACGGCGTTTATTATCTCATCGCGCATTAAACTGAAGCCGCAGAAATGGGATCCGAAGTCGTTACAGTTTATGAGCGTGTCGGAACTGAACAGTATGCGCGACGTGTTTGACGTGCAGTCGCATACGCACTTCCTGCACCGGGTCGATGACACGATGCACCCGATATTGCTTAGCCGCAGCTACCACAACATTCTGTTTGATTTTAAACGCTCCCGCCGGGCGCTGGCACAGTTCAACCCACACGTGCTCTATCTTTCATACCCGTTTGGCGGGTATAACGAGATCGCAATAAAAGCGGCCAATGACGCCGGTTTTCATATGGCGGTCACGACGGTACGCGGGAAAGTGAAGCCGGGCGATAATCCGTTCTTGCTGAAGCGTTTGTACGTGCTAAGAACGGATTCGCTGGAAACGATGGCGCGGCTGATCAGTAACCAGCCGCAGGGGTAGGGGAATCAGGCAACCTGAACCGGCACGGCTTTCGCGGTGCGTTTCATTTCGTTGTCGCCGTCAAAATAGGCCACTTTCGGCTGCCAGCTACGGGCAACCTCATCCGGTACGGAAACGTAGCTGGCGATAATCAGGATATCGCCCACGTCTGCGCAGTGCGCCGCTGCGCCGTTAACCGAAATAATTCTGGAACCGCGTTCCCCGGCAATCGCGTAGGTTGAGAAGCGTTTGCCGTTGGTCACGTTATAGATATCGATGGCTTCATATTCGAGAATACCAGCCGCCTCAAGGAAATCCTGGTCAATGGCGCAGGAACCTTCATAGTGCAGGTCGGCCTGTGTCACTTTGACGCGGTGGAGCTTGCCTTGCAGCATTGTGCGAATCATGAGTTAAACCTTCATTACGGATAAGTCAGCTAAAAATGAGGGGCGGCATCCTGCATTTCCCCGCATGCTCATTTCACTCCCGCCGACCGTGAAAAGTCTTAACGGGAGTTTAGTCCTGGCGAAATTTTTACCCTGCCTGACGGGCAAGTTCAACCACTTTATTGTCGATAAGGCGCGCCTGGCCGAGCCATGCCGCCATTAAAATCACCGCCCGCTGGCTTTGGGTCGAGAGCGCTTCCAGCGTGTCGGCGTCGCGGATCTGAATATCGTCAGCGCGCAGGCCGGCATCGTTGATTTCCTGCGCTGCAATGGCGATCAGCTCTTCTTCGTCGCTCGCGCCTGCCTGCAATTTCTCCGCAGTGGCATTCATCACTTTGCTCAATGCCGGAGCGATTTTACGCTCGTCAGCGGTGAGGTAACCGTTGCGTGAACTCAGTGCCAGGCCATCTTTCGCGCGCACTGTCGGTACGCCGACGATCTCAATGTCATAGCCCATATCGGCAACCATTTTGCGGATCAGCTGCAACTGCTGGTAATCCTTCTCGCCGAAGCAGGCGATATCCGGCTGTACCAGATTAAACAACTTGCTGACGATGGTGGAAACGCCGCGGAAATGCCCCGGACGGCTGGCGCCCTCCAGCATGGTGGAAAGGCCCGGTACGTCAACATAGGTTTGACCTTCGGTGCCCTGCGGATAGATATCGGCAGGCGCAGGCGCGAAGACAAAATCCACCTTGCGCTTGTTCAGCTTCTCGCAATCATCCTGCAAGGTTCGCGGGTAGCGCACCAGATCGTCCGGACGGTCGAATTGCATCGGGTTAACAAAAATGCTCACCACTACCACGTCGGCGCGGGCTTTCGCTTCATCGACCAGCTTCATATGGCCATCGTGCAGGTTACCCATGGTCGGGACCAGCGCAATGCGTTTCCCTTCCTGACGCAGTCGGCGAATATGCTGACGCAGCAGCGGAAGTGTTTCAATAATCAACACAACAGGACTCCTTAATGGAAACTGTGTTCTTCGCCCGGATAGACGCCGGACTCGACTTCGGCAACATACTGCCTGACCGCTGCGCGCATGTCGCCTGCTTCATTGAGGAAATTTTTAGCAAATTTAGGAATATGGCCGCCAGTAATGCCAAAAGCGTCATGCATAACCAGAATCTGGCCGTCGGTAACATTGCCTGCGCCAATTCCGATCACTGGAATGGTTAATGCGGCGGTAATGCGCTGCGCCAGCTCAACCGGCACGCACTCCAGCACCAGCAGTTGCGCTCCGGCGGCTTCCAGCGCCAGCGCATCGTCAAGCAGCCCCTGAGCCGCGTCGCCGCGACCCTGAACTTTGTAGCCGCCGAAAATATTGACGGATTGCGGCGTCAGGCCGAGATGACCGCACACCGGCACCGCGCGTTCGGTGAGCATTTTTACCGTCGGCGCCAGCCAGCGACCGCCTTCGATTTTCACCATATTGGCGCCTGCGCGCATCACGATGGCGGAATTCTCAAAGGCCTGTTCCGGCGTGGCATACGCCATAAACGGCAGATCGGCGAGCAGCAGGCATGCCGGAGCACCGCGGCGCACCGCTTGCGTGTGATAAGCGATATCTGCCACGGTGACGGGCAGGGTGGAATCATGACCTTGTACCGTCATCCCTAACGAGTCGCCAACCAGCATCACGTTAATCCCTTCTTCGGCAAACAGTTTGGCGAAGCTGTAGTCGTAAGCGGTGATTGTCGCGAAGCGTTTCTTATCCTGTTTACACTTATGCAGCCAGGAGATGGTGGTGGGTTTCATAGTGTTTCCTGATAGTTCAAAGCGTGTTCTGGCGCATTCTATCAGTAACATTCAGGCGGGCAATGATTTTAGGCCGCACAAAGAGGCGGCAGGGGGAATTACCAGGCGTCGGGTTTTGGCGCGTTGAGCTGTTCCAGCGTGGCGCGCAGCGAAGCACCATCCGGGAAGTGCAGATCGGGAGCAATTTCAAACAGTGGCCACAGCATAAAACCCCGGTTTTTCATATCGTAATGCGGAACCGTCAGGCGCTGCGTATTCAGCGTTAAAGAACCGAACAGCATGATATCGAGATCGAGTGTGCGTGGCCCCCAGCGCTCCGCTTTACGTACGCGTCCTTGTTGCAACTCAATCCGTTGGGTGTGATCGAGCAGCGCTTCCGGCGCAAGTGTTGTTTCCAGCGCCACGGCAGCGTTGAGATAATCTGGCTGATCCGGCGGCCCGAGCGGGGGAGTGCGATAGAGCGAAGAGACTGCCAAAATACGGCTTTGCGGGATTTCGCCGAGGGCGGCGATCGCCGCGTTGACCTGATCAAGCGGCGATGCGAGATTGCTGCCCAGCGCGATGTAAGCGAGAGTCACGCACTGCCCTCACGGCGCGGCGTACGTTTACGCGGGCGACGGTGACGGCGGCGTTCGGCTGGCTCTTCACCTAAATCATCCAGCATATCTTTTTGAGTGGGCGGCGCTGAAACCTGGAATTCACCCCACCATTTCGCCAGACGTTGCAGCTCGCCGTTGTTTTCCGCTTCGGCGCGCAGCGCCAGCAGATCGTAAGCGGCGCGGAATTTCGGATGCTCCATCAGCTTCCAGGCGCGTTTGCCCTGGCGGCGGGACATGCGCAGCTGTAGCTGCCAGATATCACGGATAAGCGTCGTAATGCGTTTTGGAATCGCCAGCGAACGACAGGCTTCGTCCAGCACATCATTCATTGCCAGCGCGAATGCATCGTAATAGGCAAGGCCGCCTTCCTGCGCAATGCGCTGCGCTTCTTCCAGCAGCGGATACCAGAACATCGCGGCAAACAGGAACGCCGGATTGACGCGCATATCATTGTGGATACGGTTGTCGGTATTCTTCAGCACCTGCTCAATAATGCGCTCCATCGGGCTGTCACCTTTTTCGGTGAAGTAGCGGGTGATGGTCGGGAACAGAGGCTGGAACAGGCCATATTCGCGCAGTAAGCGGCAGGTGTCGTAACCATAGCCCGCCTGCAACAGCTTGAGGGATTCCTCAAACAGACGCGCGGGCGGAACATCGTTAATTAATGTGGCAAGACGCGGGATCGGTTCGGCCGTCTCTTCGCTAATGCGCATCCCCAGCTTGGCGGCGAAGCGCACCGCGCGCAGCATGCGCACCGGATCTTCCCGGTAGCGGGTTTCCGGGTTGCCAATCAGGCGAATTACGCCCTCTTCCAGATCGCGCATGCCACCGACGTAATCACGCACGGTAAAATCGGCAACGCTGTAATAAAGGCTATTGATGGTGAAGTCGCGACGCTGGGCATCTTCTTCGATAGAACCGAAGATATTGTCACGCAGCAGCATGCCGTTTTGGCCGCGCTGGGAAATAGAACGATCGGTTTGCTGTTCGTCGTGGTGGCCGCGGAAGGTGGCAACTTCAATAATTTCCGGGCCGAACATGACATGTGCAAGGCGGAAACGGCGACCGACCAGCCGGCAGTTGCGGAACAGTTTGCGTACCTGATCCGGCGTGGCGCTGGTGGTGACGTCAAAATCTTTTGGTTTTTTGCCCAGCAATAAGTCGCGCACGCCGCCGCCTACCAGGTAAGCGTCGTAGCCCGCTTTATTCAGACGATAGAGCACTTTGAGCGCATTTTCACTGATATCTTTGCGGGAAATAGCGTGCTGCTCACGCGGAATAACCGTCATCTGCGGTTGAGCCAGCGCCTCGACGGCGATGCTCTCTTCGCGGCTTAGCACCTTGCGGCAAAAATTAGCGACTCGGGTAAAAATAGTACACCTCGGTAGTGTCAAACGTCAGGACAAAAAAATAGCGGCTAATCATAGCTCAGCGCGACGCATTTGAGAATGATGTATTCACATCTGCCCCTCTGGCACGCGGGAAAGTGACCAATTTTCGACCGCCCGGTTCAGCAACGCTTCGATGCTGAGATCCTGCCACTCATTTGTTACATCCTGGTTCAGAAATTGTAAAGCCCTGATTATTATGGGGCGGGGATCGCCGCCAGGCAAGGCAGGGGCATGGTTTTGCTTGGAGAGCTTATTCCCTTGCTCGTTAAGCGCCAATGGTAGATGAATATACCCCGGCACAGGCCAGCCAAGCTGCTGATAGAGCGAGATTTGCCGTACTGTCGGTTCAATCAGATCCGCGCCGCGAACGATCTCCGTCACGCCCTGAAAATGATCGTCGACCACGACGGCCAGGTTGTAAGCGAATAACCCATCACGACGATGAATAATGAAATCTTCCCGCGCCAGTTTTTCATCGGCCACAATGCGGCCGCGTAGCCGATCGTCAAAATGCAGCACCGGCTGATGTTGCAACAGACGTAGCGCAGCATTTTCCGGGCCGTTGTGGCGGGTGCGGCAATAGCCATCGTAGATGCCGCCGATACTCTGGATACGCGCGCGGGTACAGGTACAGAAGTAACTTAATCCGTCACGTTGCAAAGTGGCGAGTATTTCACGGTAGGCATCATGTCGCTGCGATTGCCACAGCACTTCACCGTCCCAGTGCAGACCGTAGTGTTCCAGCTGACGCAAAATCGTCGCGGCTGCGCCGGGAACCTCACGAGGGGGATCTATATCTTCGATACGGACGAGCCAGGCACCCCGATTGGCGCGGGCCTGCAGGTAGCTGCCAAGCGCAGCAATCAATGAGCCAAAGTGCAGTTCACCGGAAGGAGATGGCGCAAAGCGCCCAATATAGTGTGATTCAGGCATATCGACAGGCAAAAAAATATAGGGCGGGAATCACTCCCGCCGTATAAGGCGCACCACGCCTAAGTGATGCGTCATCAGTGATAGCGGGGGATTAACCCGCCATCTGTTTTTCGCGGATTTCCGCCAGCGTTTTACAGTCGATGCACAGATCGGCAGTCGGACGCGCTTCCAGACGACGGATACCAATTTCCACGCCGCAGGATTCACAGAAGCCGAAATCTTCGTCTTCTACTTTTTTCAACGTCTTCTCGATCTTTTTAATCAGCTTGCGCTCGCGATCGCGGTTACGCAGTTCGAGGCTGAACTCTTCTTCCTGAGCGGCACGGTCAACCGGATCCGGGAAGTTAGCAGCTTCGTCCTGCATATGCGTAACGGTGCGATCGACTTCATCCCTGAGTTGATTACGCCATGCTTCAAGAATTCGCTTGAAGTGCGCCAGCTGGGCTTCGTTCATATACTCTTCGCCCGGTTTCTCTTGATACGGCTCCACCCCAGCGATGGCGAGAATACTCAGGGACGATGTTTTACGGTTTTGCCCTTCTTGCATGTTGCTTCTCCTTAACACGCACTATCGATCCCCGTGTGGGGGAAAAATCAGGCCGCTATAAATAACAGATGCTTTTACAGATGGCAAATATCTAAACGTAACACTTGACAAGGCTGTGAGGAAAAGCGTATTTGCGCACGCGAACAAATCACTGCCCCGTCAAATGCTTGCCCTCTATACCGTAAAAGGTAGCGGCAACCTAAGAGTGATATTATCGGCAGAAAGTTCCGCTTTATAAGCGATTACTTCTACCCCCTGACGTTGTGCGTCACTCAATAATCGTGCGTATTCCTCGTCAATATGGCGTGCTGGGGAAAAATGTTCAACGGCAGAGTGCAGGACGGCAAACAGAATTACCGCGCGATCGCCGCTGGCCGCGACGCTCATTAACTCCCGCAGATGCTTTTGTCCTCGCAGGGTGACGGCATCCGGAAAGTAGCCTGACTGCTGCTCGGCGAGCGTGACCGATTTCACTTCAATATAGCAGTTGCGACGATCCTCTGCCTGTAACAGAAAGTCAATTCTGCTACGCTCCGCACCATATTTTACTTCGCTTTTCAGCGAGCTATATCCCGTCAGTTCAGGCAGGCGATCGGCGAGAATGGCTTCTTTTGTTAATGCATTGGCCTGCTGGGTGTTGACGCAAATAAATGCGCCCTGCTGGGTTTGAGTTAATTCCCAGGTGTGTGCATATTTGCGCTTCAGATTTGTCGAAGTGGAATACCACACCGTATCGCCTGGCGTCGCGCAACCCGTCATCGCTCCGGTATTAGGACAATGCAAAGTCAGGGTTTCACCTTCCGGGGTAATTACATCCGCCAGGAAACGTTTATAGCGCTGAATCAGCGTGGCGGATTTAAGCGGCGGAATAAATTCCATAGGAAATCCTTATTATTCTGTTGTAAGCGTCCAGCGGTTCAGCGGCGTGTAACGCGTGCGTCCCTGGATAAACTGCGATTCATACAGGGAAAATTCGTTGACCGGGAAAGACCAGCGAAACCCCGGCGGCGGGATAGCCACCGCGCGGTTGGCGTCACGTAGCAGCGTAATATGCGGATGAAACGGCTGGGGGCTTTGATAACACCCGCTGCGCGAAGCTTGCGCGCGCAGCATATCGGCCAGTTGCAGCAACCCGCGCGGCGGCTGGCGCGAGCCGAGCCATATCACTCTGGAGCGCAGCCACTGGCCAGCGTCATCGAGATGAAGCGTAAAACCCGGCTGGCGAATGCGCCCGGCCAGCCCTTCCAGCGCCCGCTGCTTTTCCGCGCTGATCTCGCCAAGGAATGCCAGCGTCAGATGCAGGTTTGCTGCCGCTATCGGGCGTCCGGCTTCGGGGGGGAAGTGCTGCGCGCGCCAGTGAATGACCTGCGTCTGGATGTCGGCAGGCAGTTCGAGGGCGAAAAACAGCCTTTTTGATTCGGCCATGGCGTGTTCTCGGTAATGAATTATGGCGATGGTATACTAGCTGGCCTTCTTATGTGAATCCTCTGGAGCTTTTGTGTCCTCACTGCCGGTTGCTGCTGTTCTGCCCGATATCCTTGCTGCGTTACGTTCCTCTTCTCAGGTGTTGTTGAGCGCGCCGACCGGTGCCGGGAAATCCACCTGGCTGCCGTTACAACTGCTGCAGCAGGGGGAGATCAACGGGCGGATTTTGCTGCTGGAGCCGCGTCGCCTGGCGGCACGCAATGTGGCGCAGCGGCTGGCGGAACTGCTGAATGAGAAACCCGGCGAGACCGTGGGTTACCGCATGCGTGCAGAAACCTGCGTAGGGCCGAATACGCGCCTTGAAGTGGTCACTGAAGGGATTTTGACGCGCCTGATCCAGCAGGATCCGGAGCTGAACGGCATTGGGCTGGTGATCCTCGATGAATTCCATGAACGCAGCTTGCAGGCGGATCTGGCGCTGGCGTTGTTGCTGGATCTCCAGCAGGGGCTGCGCGACGATCTTAAATTGTTGGTGATGTCCGCCACGCTGGATAACGAACGTCTGCAAACCCTTTTGCCGCAGGCACCTGCCATTGTTTCCGCCGGGCGGGCATACCTGGTCGAGCAACGCTATCAGGCGCTGGCAGCGCATCAGCGCTTTGATGAAGCCGTAGCGCAGGTCGTCAGTGGATTACTGCGCGAAGAACGCGGTTCTTTATTACTGTTTTTACCGGGTGTGGGCGAGATCCAGCGCGTGCAGGAGCAATTGTCCGCCCGCGTCGGCAGCGATGTGCTGCTCTGCCCGCTCTATGGCGCGTTGCCGCTTAGCGAGCAACGCAAGGCGATTTTGCCTGCGCCCGCCGGGCAGCGCAAAGTGGTGCTCGCCACCAATATTGCCGAAACCAGTCTGACCATCGAAGGTATTCGCCTGGTGGTAGACAGCGCGCAGGAGCGCGTGGCGCGTTTTGATCCCCGCAGCGGTTTAACCCGGCTGGTAACACAGCGTATTAGCGTGGCGTCGATGACGCAGCGCGCCGGTCGCGCCGGGCGTCTGGAAGCGGGGATTTGCGTACATTTATTAAATAAAGAGCAGGCTGAACGTGCGGCGGCGCAAAGCAGCCCGGAAATTCTGCACAGCGATTTATCCGGCCTGTTGATGGAATTATTACTCTGGGGATGCCAGGATCCTGCGCAACTTTGCTGGCTGGATCTGCCTCCGGCGACTAATCTGGCGGCGGCGCGCACGCTGCTCACGCAGCTGCGGGCGTTGGAAGAAGGCCGTTTAACGGCGTTTGGTCAGCGGATGGCCGCGCTGGGTAACGATCCGCGTCTGGCCGCAATGCTGGCGGCGGCTAGAGGGGATGATGAGATCGCGACGGCGGCAGCGCTGGCCGCCATCCTTGAAGAACCGCCTCGCGGCGGAAACAGTGATTTAAGCGCGGCCTTTTCGCGCACGCAGCCAAACTGGCAACAGCGTGCGCGCCAGCTCGCCCGTAGGCTGAAAAGCAGCGGGGGAGAAGTGGATATTAGCGCGGTGGCGCCGCTGCTTGCCGGTGCGTTTGCCGATCGTATTGCGCGCAGGCGCGGGCAGGAAGGGCGTTATCAGCTGGCGAACGGTATGGGGGCGACGCTGGATGCCGACGATGCGCTTAATCGCCATGAGTGGCTGCTTGCACCGTTGTTATTGCAGGGAAGCCAGTCACCGGATGCGCGCATTTTACTGGCCTTGCCGCTCGATATTGAGGCGCTGATCGCCCGCTGCCCGCAACTGTTGCAGCAATCGGATACCGTCGAATGGGACGAGGCGCAAGGCACGTTAAAAGCCTTTCGCCGCAGCCGGATTGGCCAGTTAACGGTGAAAGTGCAGCCGCTGGCTAAACCCTCGGAAGAGGAGCTGCATCAGGCGATGCTTAACGGCATCCGCGAGAAAGGTTTGCACGTTTTGAACTGGACGCCGGAGGCTGTGCAGTACCGTTTACGTTTACACTGCGCGGCGAAATGGCTGCCGGAAGAGGGCTGGCCCGCCGTGGATGAGGCCTCTTTACTGGAGAATCTGGAGCAATGGTTACTGCCGCAAATGGGCGGTATCCGATCGCTGCGCGATTTAAAAGCGCTGGATGTTACGCAGGCATTACAAAACACCCTGCCGTGGTCATTACGTCAACGGCTGGATAGTGAACTGCCGGGGCATTACACTGTGCCGACGGGAAGCCGGATTGCCATCCGTTATCATGAAGATAACCCACCGGCGCTGGCGGTGCGCATGCAGGAGATGTTTGGCGAAGCGGCCACGCCGACGATTGCTCAAGGGTGCGTCGCGCTGGTGCTGGAGCTGCTTTCCCCGGCGCAGCGGCCGTTGCAAATTACGCGGGATTTAAGTGCATTCTGGAACGGCGCTTATCGTGAAGTGCAAAAAGAGATGAAAGGGCGCTATCCGAAACATGTCTGGCCGGACGATCCGGCGAATACCGCGCCGACCCGGCGCACGAAGAAGTATTCGTAAACCCGGCTGAGCAGCGCGGTGCGCTAAAAATTGAGAGATTTCTTCTTCTGCCCGTTGGCAAAAGAACTGAGAATCAGGCCCTTGCGCCTGAATGTTGCGGAGAGTAAAGCATGGCGGGGAATGACCGCGAGCCAATTGGACGTAAGGGGAAACCTGTGCGTCCGGCGAAAGAAAAAATCAGTCGTCGCCAACTCCGGGAAGAGGAGTACGACGATTACGACGATGATGATGAGGATGAAGAACCGATGCCGAAAAAAGGTAAAGGCAAAGGCGGGAGGCCACGCGGCAAACGCGGTTGGTTCTGGCTGTTGTTGAAAATTTTCATCGTCTTAGCCGTGCTGTGCGCCATTTATGGCGTTTATCTGGATCAAAAAATCCGCGCCCGTATCGACGGTAAAGTCTGGCAGTTGCCGGCTGCGGTTTATGGCCGCATGGTCAACCTTGAGCCGGATATGGCGATCAGCAAGAACGAAATGGTGAAACTGCTGGAAGCCACACAGTATCGCCAGGTGACGAAGATGACGCGTCCCGGCGAGTTTACCGTGCAGGCGAAAAGCATTGAGATGATCCGCCGCCCGTTTGATTTCCCGGACAGCAAAGAGGGGCAGGTGCGCGCGCGTCTGACCTTTGACGGCGATCGTCTGGAAACCATCGAGAATATGGACAGCAATCGCCAGTTCGGTTTCTTCCGTCTCGATCCGCGCCTCATCACTATGCTCTCTTCGCCGAACGGCGAGCAGCGTCTGTTCGTGCCGCGTAACGGTTTCCCGGATCTGCTGGTTGATACGCTGCTGGCGACCGAAGACCGCCATTTCTATGAACATGACGGTATCAGCTTTTACTCCATTGGCCGTGCGGTGCTGGCAAACCTGACCGCCGGACGCACGGTGCAGGGGGCAAGTACGCTGACGCAGCAACTGGTGAAGAACCTGTTCCTCAGCAGCGAACGGTCGTACTGGCGTAAAGCCAACGAAGCCTATATGGCGCTGATTATGGATGCCCGCTACAGCAAGGATCGTATTCTTGAACTGTATATGAACGAGGTTTACCTCGGTCAGAGCGGCGACAACGAGATCCGCGGTTTCCCGCTGGCGAGCCTCTACTATTTTGGCCGTCCGGTGGAAGAGCTGAGCCTCGATCAGCAGGCGTTGCTGGTTGGCATGGTGAAAGGAGCGTCGGTTTATAACCCGTGGCGTAACCCGAAACTGGCACTGGAGCGCCGTAACCTGGTGTTGCGCCTGCTGCAACAGCAAAACGTCATCGATCAGGAACTGTATGACATGCTGAGCGCCCGTCCGCTGGGCGTACAGCCGCGCGGCGGAGTGATTTCACCGCAGCCGGCGTTTATGCAGATGGTGCGCCAGGAGTTGCAGGCGAAACTCGGCGACAAAGTGAAAGATCTCTCCGGCGTGAAGATTTTCACGACCTTTGATTCTGTTGCGCAGGACGCGGCAGAAAAAGCCGCCGTGGAAGGTATTCCGGCGCTGATCAAGCAGCGCAAACTGAGCGATCTTGAAACGGCGATGGTGGTGGTAGACCGCTACACCGGCGAAGTTCGGGCCATGGTTGGTGGCGCGACGCCGCAGTTCGCGGGCTATAACCGCGCCATGCAGGCGCGCCGTTCCATTGGTTCGCTGGCGAAACCGGCGACCTATCTGACGGCGCTGAGCCAGCCGAATGTGTACCGCCTCAATACCTGGATTGCCGATGCGCCGATCTCTTTGCGGTTGTCGAACGGCCAGGTCTGGGCGCCACAGAACGACGATCGCCGTTTCAGCGGTCAGGTTATGCTGGTGGATGCGCTGACACGTTCGATGAACGTGCCGACGGTTAACCTTGGGATGGCGGTTGGTCTGCCAGCGGTAACGGATACCTGGCTGAAACTGGGCGCGCCGAAAGATCAGCTCACCGGCATGCCGTCAATGTTGCTCGGTGCGCTGAACCTGACGCCGATTGAAGTGGCGCAGGCGTTCCAGACTATCGCCAGCGGCGGTAACCGCGCGCCGCTTTCCGCACTGCGTTCAGTGATTGCAGAAGACGGTACGGTGCTGTATCAGAGCTTCCCGCAGGCCGAACGTGCGGTTCCGGCGCAGGCGGCGTATATGACGCTGTGGACCATGCAACAGGTGGTTCAGCGCGGTACGGGACGTCAGTTGGGCGCGAAATATCCGGGTCTGCATCTGGCAGGGAAAACCGGTACCACTAACAATAACGTTGATACCTGGTTTGCCGGTATCGACGGGCGTGAAGTGACGATTACCTGGGTGGGCCGCGATAATAACCAGCCGACGAAGCTGTATGGCGCAAGCGGCGCGATGGCGATTTATCAGCGTTACCTGGAAAACCAGTCGCCGATCCCGCTGGATCTGACGCCGCCGGAAGACATCACCACAATGGGTGTCGACGACATGGGCAACTTTGTCTGCGGCGGTGGCGGTTCGCGTTCACTGCCGGTCTGGACAACCAGCCCGGATACGCTGTGCCAGCAGAATCAGGCGCAGCCGCAAACCGGTAACCCGTTTGATCAGTCAACGCAGCCGCAGCAGCAGCCGCAACAACAGCAACCTCAGCAACAGCCGCAGCAAGAGCAGAAAAGCGATGGCGTCGCAGGTTGGATCAAAGAGATGTTTGGCAGTAATTAACCCTGAAAACCCCGGTCGCAAGGCCGGGGTTTTTTCTTTTTCGCTATCGCAAACATTCAAATAACGTCCTTTTAAACATCTTTTAACTCCCCGTTTTTTGTCTGGTTATTTCTTAATCCCTCAGGCGTACTCGCGCGGCTTACTGCTTGCTATACGCACGACGCTTCGCATATTATTCTGCGGTCATAATAATAATTATCGTTTACGTTATCATTCACTCATTGATTCAGAGATAAACCAATGGCGCGTCCAAAAACTGCTCAGCCAGTCAACACTACGCTGCGTAAAATCGCAGTTGTAGTAGCCACAGCGGTTAGCGGCATGTCTGTTTATGCACAGGCTGCAACAACCCAGAATGAAGAAACCATCACCGTGACCACAGCGCCTGCTGCGCAGGAAAACGCGTGGGGTCCGGCGGCTACCATCGCGGCGAAACATACCGCCACAGCGACCAAAACGGATATGCCGCTGGAGAAAACACCCCAGTCTATTTCCGTGGTGACCAGCGAAGAGATCGCGCTGCATCAGCCGAAATCCGTGAAAGAAGCCCTCAGCTATACGCCGGGAGTCGCGGTGGGGACGCGTGGTGCATCCAACACCTACGACTACCTGATTATTCGTGGCTTCGCGGCGGATGGTCAGAGCCAGAACAACTACCTCGACGGTCTGAAGATGCAGGGCAACTTCTACAATGACGCGGTAATTGATCCTTACATGATTGAGCGCGCCGAAATCCTGCGCGGCCCAACCTCGGTGCTCTACGGAAAAAGCAGCCCGGGCGGCCTGTTGAATATGGTCAGCAAGCGCCCAACCACCACGCCGCTGTACGAAATACAGTTTAAAGCCGGCACCAACAACCTGTTCCAGACCGGGTTTGATTTCAGCGATGCGCTGGATGATGACGGCGTCTTCTCTTATCGGTTAACCGGTCTTGCGCGTTCGGCGAATGCGCAGCAGGAAGACAAAAAAGAGCAGCGTTACACGGTTGCGCCATCTTTTACCTGGCGCCCGGATGACAAAACGAATTTCACGTTCCTCTCTTACTTCCAGAACGAGCCGGAAACCGGCTATTACGGCTGGTTGCCGAAAGAGGGGACGGTTCAACCGCTGCCGAATGGTTCGCGTCTGCCGACCGACTTCAACGAAGGCGCAAAGAACAACACCTATTCCCGTAACCAGAAAATGGTGGGTTATAGCTTCGAACATGCGTTCGATGACACCTTTACCGTGCGCCAGAACCTGCGTTACGCCGAGAACAAAACGTCGCAAAACAGCGTTTACGGTTATGGAATGTGTTCTGATCCACTCTATTCAAGCGCTCCGGCGAGCAGCCCATGTGCAGGCATTGCGCAGTCTGAGTGGGGCCATTACCTGACGCGCCAGTATGTGATCGATCACGAGAAGTTGCAGAACTTCTCCGTCGATACGCAACTGCAAAGCAAATTTGCTACCGGTTCAGTGGATCACATTCTGCTGACTGGCGTCGATTACATGCGTATGCGTAACGACATTAATTCATGGTTCGGCTATGCAGGTTCTGTCGCTCCGTCCGATATCTACAATCTTGATCGCGGTGATTTCGATTTCGCTGCTCACTCGACGCCTTCTGGCGCTTACCAGATCCTGAACCGCCAGCAGCAAACGGGCCTTTACGCGCAGGATCAGGCGCAGTGGGATAAGGTGCTGGTCACGCTGGGTGGCCGTTATGACTGGGCTAAACAGAGCGCATTCAACCGCACCACCAATATCACAGCGGAACGTGACGATAAGCAGTTTACCTGGCGTGGCGGTGTTAACTACCTGTTCGATAATGGCGTAACGCCGTACTTTAGCTATAGCGAGTCGTTTGAACCGGCATCGACCACCGGGGCGAGCGGCGCTATTTTCGCACCGTCCAAAGGCAAGCAGTACGAAGCGGGCGTGAAATACAGCCCGAAAGATCGTCCGATTGTCATGACCGGCGCCGTTTATCAGCTCACCAAGAGCAACAACCTGATGGCCGATCCAAACGGTTCTTTCTGGTCTGTTGAAGGCGGTGAAATTCGCGCGCGCGGCGTGGAAATCGAAGCCAAAGCGGCGCTGTCAGCGAATATCAACGTGGTGAGTTCGTATACCTACACCCAGGCGGAGTACACCACCGATACCAATTACAAAGGCAACACTCCGGCGCAGGTGCCTAAACATATGGCATCGCTGTGGGGCGACTACACCTTCTACGACGGTGCGTTGTCTGGTCTGACATTAGGGACCGGCGCACGTCTCACCGGTTCAAGCTATGGCGATCCGGCGAACTCCTTTAAGGTAGGCAGCTACACGGTTGTCGATGCGCTGGTGCGCTACGATCTGGCGCGTGTTGGCCTGGCGGGCTCCAACGTCGCGCTGCACGTGAATAACCTGCTCGATCGTGAATACGTTGCCAGTTGCTTCAACACGTACGGTTGCTTCTGGGGCGCAGAACGTCAGGTGGTGGCGACCGCAACCTTCCGCTTCTAATCTCTCTTCGGGCACGGTTCGCCGTGCCCTTTTATAAGTTGGCAATCATGCAGGAAAACAGAGCGCTTCCCAATACCACCTTTCAACTGAGCGATGTTGCTTTTAGTGTACCTGGACGTACGCTGCTGCATCCTCTCTCCCTGACATTCCCGGTGGGGAAAGTCACTGGCCTGATTGGCCATAATGGCTCAGGCAAATCCACGCTGCTGAAAATGCTCGGCCGCCATCAGCCGCCTTCTGCGGGCGATATTCTGCTCGACGGGCAGCCGCTGGAGAGCTGGAACAGCAAAGCGTTTGCCCGCAAAGTGGCTTATCTGCCGCAGCAGTTGCCGCAGGCGGAAGGGATGACGGTGCGTGAGCTGGTGGCGATTGGCCGCTACCCGTGGCACGGTGCGCTGGGGCGTTTTGGCGTGGCCGACAGAGAAAAAGTGGAAGAGGCGATAGCGCTGGTTGGGCTCAAGCCGCTGGCGCACCGGCTGGTGGATAGCCTTTCCGGCGGCGAGCGTCAGCGGGCGTGGATTGCGATGCTGGTGGCGCAGGACAGCCGCTGTCTGTTGCTGGATGAACCAACCTCAGCGCTGGATATCGCGCATCAGGTTGATGTGCTGGCGCTGGTGCACCGCTTAAGCCAGCAGCGCGGGCTGACGGTGATTGCCGTGTTGCACGATATCAATATGGCGGCGCGTTATTGCGACTATCTGGTGGCGCTGCGCGGCGGTGAAATGATCGCCGAAGGTACACCGGATGCGCTGATGCGCGCGGATACGCTTGAACATATTTACGGTATCCCGATGGGGATCCTGCCGCATCCGGCAGGTGCGGCGCCGGTGAGTTTTGTCTACTGATGGCCGATCTACACTCGATTAGCCGTCGTCGCTTACTGACGGCGATGGCGCTCTCTCCGTTGCTGTGGCACCTGCGCAGCGCTCATGCGGCAACCGTTGATCCGCACCGTATTGTGGCGCTGGAATGGCTGCCGGTGGAGCTGCTGTTGGCGCTGGGCATCACGCCGTATGGCGTTGCCGATGTTCATGATTACAACATCTGGGTTAACGAGCCGTCGCTGCCTGCTTCGGTGATTGACGTCGGTCTGCGTACCGAACCGAACCTCGAATTACTCACGCAGATGAAACCTTCGCTGCTGGTCTGGTCGGCGGGTTACGGCCCGGATGAGGCCAAACTGGCGAAGATCGCCCCAGGGCGCGGTTTTACCTTCAGCGACGGTAAACAACCGCTGGCGCTGGCCCGTCGTTCGCTGAACGAAATGGCGCAAATGCTGAATCTGGAAGCCGCCGCCAAAAAACATCTCGATCAGTTTGATGCCTTAATTGACGGGACAAAACCGCATTTCGCCCGGCGCGGCGATCGTCCGTTATTAATGATTACCCTGCTCGATCCGCGCCATGTGCTGGTGTTTGCCGAGAACTGCCTGTTCCAGGCGGTGCTCGATCAACTGGGCGTGCGCAATGCCTGGCAAGGGGAAACCACCTTCTGGGGTAGCGTGACGGTCGGTATCGACAGGCTGGCCGCGTACAAAGATGTGGATGTGCTCTGTTTCGATCACGGTAATGAGCAGGATATGCGCAAGCTGATGGCGACGCCGCTGTGGCAGGCGATGCCGTTTGTCCGGGCTGGCCGTTTCCAGCGCGTTCCGGCGGTCTGGTTCTATGGCGCAACACTGTCGGCGATGCACTTCACCCGCGTGCTGGATAACGCGCTGGGAGGCCGGGCATGAGCCAGCGTATTGCACGTTTCCCTACCTTCTTGCTGGCGCTGCTGTTTGTCGCCGCCGCCTGGCTGACCTGGAGCAACTTAAACGTTGCGCTGCCGCGCGCGCAGTGGGGGCAGGCGTTTCGTGCGCCGGATAGTAATCTGATCGATCAGATGCTGTTCCATTACAGCCTGTTGCCGCGTCTGGCCGTCTCGCTGCTGGTGGGCGCGGGGCTTGGGCTGGTTGGCGTGTTGTTCCAGCAGGTATTGCGTAACCCGCTGGCAGAACCGACCACGCTGGGCGTGGCGACCGGCGCGCAGTTGGGCATCACGATTACCACGCTGTGGACCATTCCGGGCGTGCTGGCCTCGCAGTTTGCTGCGTTGATCGGCGCAGGCGTCGTTGGGGCGCTGGTATTTGGTGTGGCGTGGGGAAAACGGTTGTCGCCGGTGACGCTGATCCTCGCCGGTCTGGTGGTCAGCCTCTATTGCGGCGCGATCAACCAGTTGCTGGTGCTGTTTCACCACGATCAACTGCAAAGCATGTTCTTGTGGAGCACCGGAACGCTGACGCAAACCGACTGGAGCGTGGCGCAAAGTCTGTGGCCGCAGCTCGTCGGCTGCGCCGTGCTGACGCTGCTGTTGCTGCGCCCGCTCACGCTGATGGGGCTGGATGATGGCGTTGCGCGCAATCTGGGGCTTGCGCTGTCGATGGCGCGCCTGGCCGCGCTGACGCTGGCGGTTGTCCTGAGTGCGTTGCTGGTGAATGCAGTCGGGATCATCGGTTTTATCGGCTTGTTCGCGCCGCTGCTGGCAAAAATGCTCGGCGCACGTCGCCTGCTGGCGCGTCTGCTGTTAGCGCCGCTGATTGGCGCGCTGATCCTCTGGCTCTCCGATCAGATCATCTGGTGGTTGACGCGGGTGTGGATGGAAGTCTCCACCGGCTCGATCACCGCGCTGATTGGCGCTCCGCTGCTGCTGTGGCTGTTGCCGCGTCTGCGGAGCATGAATACGCCCGCCATGGACTCCGGGGACAATGTCGCGGCAGAGCGTCAGCAGGTGCCGTGGTTTGTGCTGGGCGGGCTGGTGGTGCTGTTGCTGGCGATGTGGGCCGCGCTGGCTTTTGGCCGCGATGCGCAGGGCTGGCACTGGGCCAGCGGCACGCTGTTGCAGGAGTTGCTGCCGTGGCGCTGGCCGCGCATTATTGCCGCGTTGACCGCCGGGGTGATGCTGGCTGTCGCGGGTTGCATCATTCAACGCCTGACCGGTAACCCGATGGCCAGTCCGGAAGTGCTGGGGATCAGCTCTGGTGCCGCTTTTGGCGTAGTGCTGATGCTGTTCTTCGTGCCCGGCAACGCGTTTGGCTGGCTGATGCCCGCCGGGAGCCTCGGCGCGGCGCTGACGCTGCTGATCATTATGATCGCCGCCGGGCGCGGCGGATTTTCGCCGCACCGCATGCTACTGGCGGGGATGGCGCTCAGTACCGCCTTCACTATGTTGCTGATGATGCTGCAGGCCAGCGGGGATCCGCGTATGGCGACGATCCTGACGTGGATTTCCGGCAGTACTTATAACGCCTCGGGCGAGCAGGTGCTGCGTAGCGGCGTGATGATGGTGATCCTGCTGGCGTTGACACCGCTTTGCCGACGCTGGCTGATGATTTTACCGCTCGGCGGCGATACGGCGCGCGCGGTTGGTCTGGCGCTGACATCTTCACGCATCGCGCTGTTGTTGCTGGCTGCGGCATTGACGGCTACCGCGACGATGACCATCGGCCCGTTGAGCTTTGTGGGGTTGATGGCGCCGCATATTGCGCGGATGATGGGGTTCCGTCGTACGATGCCGCATATGGTCATTTCGGCGCTGGTCGGGGGAATATTGCTGGTGTTTGCTGACTGGTGCGGGCGGATGCTGATGTTTCCGTTCCAGATCCCGGCGGGATTGCTGTCGACGTTTATTGGCGCGCCGTACTTTATCTATTTACTGAGAAAACAGAGCCGCTAATCTTTTCCCTCTCCCCACCGGGGAGAGGGCTAAAACCATTACAGCTTCGCGAAAACGCGACGTGCGGCATCGATAGTGTTATCGATATCCTCTTCACTGTGCGCCACGGACATAAAGCCCGCCTCAAACGCTGACGGCGCGAGGTAAACGCCTTCTTCCAGCATCAGATGGAAGAAACGCTTAAAGCGTTCAACATCGCACTTCACCACATCCTGATAGCAGGTCACGGCTGGCGCATCGGTAAAGAACAGGCCGAACATGCCGCCTACGTGGTTAACGACCAGCGGAATGCCCGCCTGCTGCGCAGCTTCCAGCAGACCGTCGGCCAGTTGCGTGGTCAGCTCAGTTAGCGTGGAGTGAATGCCCGGCTGCGCCACTTCGGTCAGGCAGGCATAGCCCGCAGCCATCGCGATCGGGTTGCCAGAGAGTGTGCCGGCCTGATAGACCGGGCCGGTCGGCGCCAGTACGTCCATCACCTCACGGCGCCCGCCAAACGCGCCTACCGGCATGCCGCCGCCGATAATTTTGCCCAGACAGGTCAGATCCGGCTCGACGCCGTAATAAGCCTGCGCGCCCGCCAGCGCAACGCGGAAACCGGTCATCACTTCGTCAATGATCAACAGCGCGCCGAATTCGTCGCACAGCGCACGCAGGCCCGGCAGGAATTCCGGCTGCGGCGGTACGCAGTTCATGTTGCCGGCAACCGGCTCAACGATGATACAGGCGATATCCTGCGGATACTGTTCGAAGGCTGCGCGAACAGTATCGAGATCGTTATAGGTGCAGGTCAGCGTGTGTTTGGCGAAATCAGCCGGAACGCCCGGCGAGTTCGGCTGGCCTAAGGTCAACGCGCCGGAACCGGCTTTCACCAGCAGGCAGTCGGCATGGCCGTGGTAGCAACCTTCGAATTTGATGATTTTGTCGCGGCCGGTAAAGCCGCGCGCCAGGCGGATGGCGCTCATGGTGGCTTCCGTACCGGAGTTCACCATGCGTACCATATCCATGGTGGGTACCAGTTCGGTCACCAGCGCGGCCATTTTGACTTCCATCTCTGTTGGTGCGCCAAAACTCAGCCCGCGGCTGGCCGCCTCAATAACGGCGTTGCGAATGGCCGGGTGGTTGTGCCCAAGCACCATAGGCCCCCAGGAACCGACGTAATCGATATAGGCTTTGCCGTCGGCGTCATACAAATAAGCACCGTCAGCACGCTCGATAAACAGCGGTGTACCACCGACGCCGGTAAAGGCGCGTACCGGTGAATTGACACCGCCGGGGATCAGTTCGCGCGCTGCGTTAAAGAGTTCTTCAGACTTATTCATCTCTCATTCCTGGTTCGTGGAAAATTCAATGCCGGTCATTCTATGTGATTACACGAATGTTATGAAAGTTTTGCCCCGGTGAAACGACATATTTTGCAGGACATTCCCCCGCGACGCGGCGGCAGTCGCTGGTTACAATACCTCTTTTGTATGACCTATAGAAAATCAGATGCAAGCAGAGACTCCCTCATTCGAACAACAACAGGTTGAGCAGCGCCGTCGACGGAATATTGTGCGTCAGATGCTGCAACGCGATAAAACGCCGCTGGCAATTTTAGTGGTGGCTGCAATAGCCGGTGCGCTGACGGGTTTGGTTGGCGTGGCGTTTGAGAAAGCGGTCAACGCGGTGTTGAACGCGCGTATCGGCGCACTGGGACAGGTGGCGAACAGTGCGCTGGTCTGGCCGCTGGCGTTTATCGCTTCGGCGTGTCTGGCGATGATGGGCTACTGGCTGGTGCGGCGCTTTGCGCCGGAGGCGGGCGGTTCCGGTATTCCTGAAATTGAAGGCGCGCTGGAAGAACTTCGCCCGGTGCGCTGGTGGCGCGTGCTGCCGGTGAAATTCATCGGCGGCATGGGAACGCTGGGGGCGGGTATGGTGCTGGGGCGTGAAGGGCCCACGGTGCAGATCGGCGGCAATATCGGGCGAATGGTGGGCGATCTGTTTCGCCTGCGCAGCGGTGAAGCCCGCCATACCCTGCTGGCGACCGGTGCCGCGGCCGGGCTTTCAGCGGCATTTAACGCGCCGCTGGCGGGGATTCTGTTCATCATTGAAGAGATGCGCTCGCAGTTTCACTACAACCTGATCTCGATTAAAGCGGTGTTTACCGGCGTGATTATGTCGAGCATTGTGTTCCGGCTGTTTAACGGCGAGGCGGCGGTGATCGATGTCGGCAAACTCAGCAATGCGCCAGTGAACACGCTGTGGCTCTATCTGCTGCTGGGAATGGTGTTTGGTTGCGTCGGGCCACTGTTTAATGCGTTAGTGCTGCGTACCCAGGATCTGTTTCAGCGACTTCATGGCGGGCACACCGGGAAGTGGGTGCTGATTGGCGGCATCGTTGGCGGCGCGTGCGGTGTTTTGGGGCTGGTTGCGCCGGCGCTTTCCGGCGGCGGTTTTGCCCTCATCCCGATAGCGACGGCGGGCAATTATACCGTCGGCGTGCTGCTGCTCATTTTCCTTGCCCGCGTTGTCACCACCTTGCTCTGTTTTAGTTCCGGCGCGCCAGGCGGTATTTTCGCGCCGATGCTGGCGCTGGGGACGGTCCTGGGAATGGCTTTCGGCAGCGCGAGCGCGATTATCTTCCCGCATTATCAGTTAGATGCCGGGACGTTTGCCATTGCCGGAATGGGGGCGTTGCTGGCGGCGTCGTTACGCGCGCCGCTGACCGGGATCGTGCTGGTTCTGGAAATGACAGACAATTATCAGCTTATATTGCCAATGATCATTACCTGCCTTGGTGCGACACTGTTAGCGCAGTTTCTTGGCGGTAAACCGCTCTATTCCGCTATTCTGGCACGTACGCTTGCCAGGCAATCTGCCAGCGCGGATCCTCATATAGAGCGGGAGAATACTTGAACGATTTAGTTGCATACTGGATAATAGCCGAAAAGATCGGGTTAATATTTGCCCAGATCGCAGTATCAATTGGGAGCAAGACATGAGTGATGACGTAGCGCTGCCGCTGGAGTTTACCGACGCAGCAGCCAACAAAGTAAAGAACCTGATTGCGGACGAAGATAACCCGAATCTGAAGCTGCGTGTCTACATCACCGGTGGTGGTTGCAGCGGCTTCCAGTACGGTTTTACCTTTGACGATCAAATCAACGATGGTGATATGACTATCGAGAAACAGGGCGTTGGCCTGGTGGTTGATCCGATGAGCCTGCAATATCTGGTAGGCGGCTCGGTAGATTATACCGAAGGCCTGGAAGGTTCCCGCTTCGTGGTAACCAACCCGAATGCGACCAGCACCTGCGGCTGTGGTTCCTCTTTCAGCATCTGAGAACCGTTTGCTGCCCGTAAAAAAGCCGCGTTTATCGACGCGGCTTTTTTGTTTTCACCGATCCTGATGTGTTTATCATTGTCTCTGAGCTATAACATCGCGTCATGCTAATTAATATTTTGGATATAAACTGTTTTTATTTTTGCTATGAAAATATAAGAATTAATTTTAACGGTATAATTTTCTTAATTTCAAGATGACAGTGATTATTTCAGCGACAACTTTTTGGTAAGTGTTAGTATCTGCTTTTGTTACTCACAGACAAACCCGCGATAGTAATGTTTGACCAGGAAGGACCTTTAGTGAGGCATGGATGCATAATTGTCTTCAAAGTATTAATATAGCACTGCTAAATAAATTCAACATACTAAACAAACTGTTGATAGAATGCGTGCCGGATAATAAGAATATTGAAATTACATTTAGCGTATTTAAGAATTACGATGCGCTTTTGCAAATCACCGGCGCACGGCCTGTTGATCTCATTATTCTCGACCTCAGCACATGGTTTACTATCATCAACAATACCAGCCAGAGTTTGCGGCAAACAACAGACGATGCGCTTGCCGCTGGCAGCAAAGTCCTGTTGATTTTGCTGGAAGCCGATGCACATATCATTGACCAACTGGTAAAGATGAATGTTGATGCAATTATTAGCATGAGCGATAGTTCGGCTGAGCTGAAACAGGCAATTGAGCACGTATTAAATCCGGAAATACAGCAGAAATATATTTCGGATTATATTACGGGGCAATTATATGGCCGTAAATACGAGAGATTGTCAAAGAAAGAGTGGGAAGTGATAAAAATGTTCTCTGAGGGATACAGCTTACTTGAGATTGCTGAAAAGCGTTGCCGGGCTATAAGTACTGTTGCTACCCAAAAAATGAACGCAATGAAAAAACTGAATTTGCGTAATAATAGCGAGCTAATTAAATATTTTTATATTCATAGCCTGCTTTGAAAACAGGCTGACCATCAACAGCAGAACAATCTGCACCTGAGGCGCTAATCCGGGCTGCCGATCAGCGCCCGGCATCATCCAGCGCAAAGGTCGGTAACTTCAAATGCCAGCGAATTGCCGCCAGGCGAATAACCAGCGTTACCACCATGCCCAGCATACTGGCGGTTTCCAGCGGCACGTCAAAGGAGTAAAACGCCGTGGCGTGAACAATCCCACCGGCAATACAGGCCGTCGCGTAGATTTCGGTGCGCAGGATCATCGGCACTTCGCGCGCCAGTACATCGCGAATAATCCCGCCGCCAACGCCGGTCAATACGCCCATACAGATAGCGATAAGCGGCCCTGTTTCGGCGATAAACGCTTTGTTGACGCCGATACCGACAAAAACGGCTAATCCTACCGCATCCAGCACCGGCAGGATCCATTTGGGCAAACGCCGGGGCTGGCGTACCAGCACAATCGTCAGCATGCAGGTCACCATGGCGACGACGAGATCGGTTGGATCTTTCACCCAGAATACTGGCCCGTGCGCTAACGCCATATCGCGGATGGTCCCGCCGCCGACCGCCGTCACGACGCCAAGCACCAGCACGCCGAAGGGGTCCATACGTAATTTCCCGGCCAGCAAAACGCCCGAGATTGCAAATACGGCGGTACCAATAATATCCAGCCAGTAAACCAACATGGTTGATTCCCCAGTTATTTCACCTGCGCAAGGGCAGTACAGAGTTGTTGAGCGGCGAGGATAATACGCGGGCTTGCCCGTTCAAACCAGTCACCGTGCAGAGAAATAATCGGTACATTCAGCTGGTTTTGCCAGAACTGTTCAATTTTGGGGATTTCGTCCGCTTCTCCCGCGACAACAATCGCCTGCGGCTGCCGCGCAAGCACCTGTTCACGGCTTACCTGCGGCCACGGCACGCGGCTGGCGGCGAAAATATTCTCTCCGCCGCAAAGCTCCAGAACCTCATTCTGAATTGACGCCTTTCCGCTGGTAAACAGCGGTTGCGTGCCAAATTGCAGAAAGACTCGTTTTTTGGGCTGGCTGGCATAGCGGGATTTTAGCGTCTGGTATTCGGCGAGCAGATGTTGAGCCGCTTGTTCTGCCTGTTGCGGCCTTGGGCTGTAGGGTGCCAGTTTATGCAGCGTATCCGCCACCTGCTCAATGGTCATGTTATCCACCCACATTACGGTGATACCGAACTGTTTTAGCTGGTTGACCTGACGCTCCGTATTACCGCCGCGCCATGCCAGTACCAGATCGGGCTTCAGCGCGACAATGCGTTCGAGGTTGATGCCTTGCCAACTGGCAACCTGCTCAATTTTTGCCGCTTCGGGTGGGTAATCAGAATAGCTGCTGACGGCAACGGGAGTGATGCCTGCGGCAAATGCCAGTTCTGTATTGGCCGGGGAGAGGGAGATGACGCGCGGCGCGGCGAACAACCACGCCGGCATCAGAACAAGCAGGGCGGCAAGCACCCTGAAAAAATAATTAACCACGAGCCAGTTTCTGCACCAGAGTTTCAACCATCAGGCTGGACTGCTTCGCCGCCACGGCCAGGAACTCATCAAAGCTGAGGTGGGACTGCTGATCGGCAACGTCCGAGATGGCGCGCACAACCACGAACGGAATGCCATAGTTGTGGCAAACGTGAGCAATGGCGGTAGCTTCCATTTCCACGGCAATCGCCTGCGGGAAGTTGTGGCGGATTTTCGCCAGGCCAACGGAGCCGTTAATAAAGGCATCGCCGCTGACGATCAGCCCGCGCACAGCATGCAGATCCAGTTCATTAATGCAGGCTTCCGCTGCAGCAATCAGTTTGTCATCGGCTTTAAACCCGGCCGGGCAGCCCGGAAGCTGGCCATATTCATAACCAAATGCGGTGACATCGGCATCGTGATAACGCGCTTCGTCAGACACCACGATATCGCCCACTTTCAGCGTCGGTGCAAGGCCACCAGCGGAACCGGTATTGATAATCACGTCCGGCTGGCAACGCTCCAGCAGCAGGGTCGCGCCCATTGCCGCGGCAACTTTACCAATCCCTGATTTCAGCAGCGCGACGTCTGTACCATTCAGCGTACCGGTGTAGATTTCGCTGCCGCCAACGTTGAGCGTTTGACGGTTTTCGATTTTGTCACGCAGCAGCGTAACTTCTTCTTCCATTGCACCAATAATGCCAATTTTCATGGAGATACTCGCTAATGTGATAGGACAGAATTACGTTTCCAGGGCATAGTCTATCATGGCATACAGGATTGTAATGATATCCCGTGACGCTTCGCACAGGAGAGGAAATGGCAGAGATCGATTTTCGCAACAAGATAAACTGGCGCCGCCGCTATCGTTCGCCGCAGGGCGTGAAAACCGAACGTGAAATTCTGCGTATTTTTGAAAGCGATCGCGGGCGGATCATCAACTCTCCCGCTATCCGGCGCTTGCAGCAAAAAACGCAGGTCTTCCCGCTGGAGCGAAATGCGGCGGTTCGCACGCGGTTGACGCACTCGCTGGAAGTACAGCAAGTGGGGCGCTATATCGCCAAAGAGATCCTCAGCCGTCTGAAAGAGCAGCGCCTGCTGGAAACGTATGGCCTGGATGAGCTGACCGGGCCTTTCGAAAGCATCGTCGAAATGGCCTGTCTGATGCACGATATCGGCAACCCGCCATTCGGTCATTTTGGCGAAGCGGCCATTAATGACTGGTTCCGCCAGCGTTTGTCACCGGATGATGCTGTCGGACAGCCATCATCTGACGATCGCTGCGAAGTGGTGGCATTACGTCTGCGCGAAGGGGAGGACGAACTTAACGCGCTGCGCTGCAAGGTTCGCCACGATTTAAGCCATTTTGAAGGTAATGCGCAGGGCATTCGTCTGGTGCATACATTAATGCGAATGAATCTGACCTGGGCGCAGGTGGGCTGTATTTTAAAATATACCCGTCCCGCGTGGTGGGTTGGAGAACCGCCAGCTTCGCACAGTTATTTAATGAAAAAGCCGGGTTATTATTTTTCCGAGGAAGCGTATGTTGCGCGCTTACGTAAAGAATTAGATCTCGATACTTACAGCCGCTTCCCTTTGACGTGGATAATGGAGGCCGCCGACGATATCTCTTATTGCGTCGCCGATCTGGAAGATGCCGTTGAGAAACGTATTTTCACCGCCGAGCAACTTTATCAGCATCTTTATGATGCCTGGGGCGAACATGAAAAAGGATCGCTGTTTGCTCAGGTTGTCGAAAATGCGTGGGACAAATCCCGTGTTAATTCTATGAGCCGCAGCGCAGAAGATCAGTTCTTCATGTATTTGCGGGTGAACACGCTGAATAAACTGGTGCCCTACGCCGCACAACGATTTATCGATAATCTGCCGCAAATTTTCAGCGGAGAATTCAACCACGCTTTGCTGGAGGATGATAGCGACTTTAGCCAGCTACTTGAATTATATAAAAATGTCGCCATTAAACAGGTGTTCAGCCACCCGGACGTCGAGCAACTGGAATTACAGGGTTATCGCGTGATTAGCGGGCTGCTGGAAATTTACCGCCCGTTGTTGCAATTATCACTGGCGGATTTTACCGAGCTGGTGGAAAAAGAACGTTTGCGTCGTTTCCCGATTGAATCGCGCCTGTTTCATAAACTTTCGACGCGCCACCGGCTCGCATATGTCGAGGCGGTCAGCAAATTATCGCCCGATGATTTGGCGTATCCGGTGCTGGAGTATTATCACCGTTGTCGATTAATTCAGGACTATATTAGCGGTATGACAGATCTATATTCATGGGACGAATACAGACGGATGATGGCCGTGGAATAACGTGTTTGAATTGTAAAGACTGCCAATAAATTTTTACTTTTTCCAGACACTTGATTCCTGAACTTCAGGCTATAAATCGACTCTGAGTGACACATACACAGCAGTTTGCGTTAATCGGTAATGAGATTGAGAGACATGAAAAAAACCACGTTAGCAATGAGTGCATTGGCCCTGAGTTTAAGTTTAGCGCTGTCCCCTCTGTCGGCTATGGCAGCGGAAACGGCATCTTCAGCGACCACATCGCAGCAAATGCCAAGCCTCGCGCCGATGCTGGAAAAAGTTATGCCATCGGTCGTGAGTATCAACGTTGAAGGCAGCACCACGGTGAACACACCGCGTATGCCGCGCAACTTCCAGCAGTTCTTCGGTGATAATTCACCGTTCTGCCAGGATGGATCACCGTTCCAGGGCTCGCCGTTCTGCCAGGGCGGCGGCCAGGGTGGTCAGGGCGGCGCCGACAGCCAGCAGCAGAAATTTATGGCGTTGGGTTCCGGGGTGATTATTGACGCAGCGAAAGGCTATGTCGTTACTAACAACCACGTCGTGGATAACGCGAATACTATCAAGGTTCAACTGAGCGATGGGCGCAAATTTGACGCCAAAGTCGTGGGGAAAGATCCGCGTTCAGATATCGCGCTGATTCAAATTCAGGATCCGAAAAACCTGACGGCGATTAAGATTGCCGACTCTGATGCGCTGCGTGTGGGCGATTACACCGTGGCGATTGGTAACCCGTTCGGTCTGGGCGAAACCGTGACCTCCGGGATTGTTTCCGCACTGGGCCGTAGCGGCCTGAATGCGGAAAACTACGAAAACTTTATCCAGACCGATGCGGCGATTAACCGCGGGAACTCCGGCGGTGCGCTGGTAAACCTGAACGGTGAGCTGATTGGTATCAACACCGCGATCCTTGCACCGGACGGCGGCAACATCGGTATCGGCTTCGCCATCCCAAGTAATATGGTGAAAAACCTTACCGGGCAGATGGTTCAGTTCGGTCAGGTTCGCCGTGGTGAACTGGGTATTATGGGCACCGAGCTGAACTCTGAGCTGGCGAAAGCGATGAAAGTCGATGCGCAGCGCGGGGCGTTTGTCAGCCAGGTTATGCCGAACTCTGCCGCCGCGAAAGCCGGTGTGAAAGCGGGCGACGTGATTACTTCGCTTAACGGCAAGCCTATCAGTAGCTTTGCCGCACTGCGTGCTGAAGTGGGTTCAATGCCGATTGGCAGCAAAGTTGAACTGGGCATGTTGCGCGATGGCAAACCGGTGAACATTACGCTGGAACTGCAACAGAGCAGCCAGAATCAGGTTGATTCCAGCACTATTTTCAGCGGAATTGATGGCGCGGAAATGAGCAATAAAGGCAAAGATGGCGGCGTGGTGGTGAATTCGGTGAAAGCCAACTCCCAGGCGGCGCAAATTGGCCTGAAAAAAGGTGATGTCATTGTTGGCGCGAACCAGCAGCCGGTGAAAAATATCGCCGAGTTGCGCAAAATTCTCGACAGCAAACCTTCCGTACTGGCGCTGAACATTCAGCGTGGTGATACTTCCATCTACCTGTTGATGCAGTAACCTGCCAGGCCCTCTTCCTCCATGCGGGGAAGAGGGCCCTCCTCCCGTTTTGTGAAGCCTTCCACAACTCCATACTTCCGAATGTTGCTTTGTGCATTTGCACAGTGATTGCCAGGACTTTCTCCCATATGCTTGGGCTCTGCACAGGGGAGGGTTACATGGCTGGCTGGCATCTTGATACTAAAATGGCACAGGATATCGTGGCGCGGACGATGCGCATCATCGATACGAACATTAACGTCATGGATGCACGCGGTCGCATCATCGGTAGTGGCGATCGTGAACGAATTGGTGAATTGCACGAAGGCGCGCTGTTGGTTCTCTCCCAGGGGCGTGTTGTCGATATTGACGACGCGGTTGCCCGCCATCTGCATGGCGTACGTCAGGGCATCAACTTGCCACTGCGTCTTGAAGGGGAAATTGTTGGCGTTATCGGTCTGACCGGCGAGCCGGAAACGTTACGTAAATATGGCGAACTGGTCTGTATGACCGCCGAAATGATGCTGGAGCAGTCTCGTCTGATGCATCTGCTGGCGCAGGATAGTCGCCTGCGCGAAGAGCTGGTGATGAATCTGATCCAGGCTGAAGAGCACACTCCGGCGTTAACTGAGTGGGCGCAGCGCCTCGGCATAGATTTAAATCAGCCACGTGTCGTTGCGGTGGTGGAAGTGGACAGCGGCCAGTTGGGCGTGGATAGCGCAATGGCTGAGCTACAACAATTGCAAAATGCACTGACGACACCGGAACGCAACAATCTGATTGCGATTGTCTCGCTGACTGAAATGGTGGTGCTGAAACCGGCGCTCAATCAGTTTGGTCGCTGGGATGCGGAAGATCACCGCAAACGTGTAGAACAGTTGATTACCCGTATGAAAGAGAATGGCCAGCTACGTTTTCGTGTCGCGCTGGGCAACTATTTCACCGGGCCGGGCAGCATTGCCCGCTCTTATCGCACGGCGCGTACCACCATGATGGTGGGCAAACAGCGTATGCCGGAAAACCGCAGTTACTTTTACCAGGATTTAATGCTGCCGGTGCTGCTCGACAGTTTGCGCGGCGGCTGGCAGGCCAATGAACTGGCGCGTCCATTGTCTCGTTTAAAAGCGATGGACAACAACGGGTTACTGCGCCGTACGCTGGCGGCCTGGTTTCGTCACAATGTGCAACCGCTGGCAACATCGAAGGCGCTGTTTATTCACCGAAACACGCTGGAGTATCGTCTGAATCGTATCTCTGAACTGACGGGGCTTGATTTGGGCAATTTCGATGACAGGTTGCTGCTGTACGTGGCGCTGCAACTGGATGAACAACATTGATATTTTGCCGGGTGAGGGAAGACTCCACCCGGCGAAATGGACTTATTTGTTGCGGGTCAGTTTCTCAAGATCGGATTCGATTTCATTAATCTTATTGGTCACTACGCTTTCAAGATGGCGTAGATCGTCAAGGATCTTACGTTTCAGATCGACTTCAGTGCGATCGCGCTGGCAGATTTGATCCAGCTCATCAATCACATAGCGCAGGTTAGGACTGATCTCCTGCACCTCTTTATAGCCTTGCCCTACACCGTCGGCGACAACTGTTTTACGCTGGCGGGGGTATTTGAATTTGACGCTCTTGGCAAAAAACTCGCCTTTGTCCTTATGAAAATAGATTTTCAGAATATCGTTGTTCGCTTCCTGGCGGAGGCTATAGCGATCGATTTCATCAGGATTGGTGATGCCTAAACTTTTCAGATTATCGTACATAGCGGTACCCTTAAGCTCAACATAACCTATGAATAATTAACGAAAAAATCTATTTTTGCCACATGAAAATGCAAAAAAGGCGGGATATATCACCCTCTCCCAAACAGGGAGAGGGAAAGACTTAGTCGATGGTGCGCAGCAGTTCGTTAATACCTACTTTGCCACGGGTTTTGGCATCAACTTTCTTCACGATTACAGCGCAGTACAGGCTATATTTGCCATCTTTAGACGGCAGGTTGCCGGAAACAACCACAGAACCAGCCGGCACACGACCGTAATGCACTTCGCCAGTTTCACGATCGTAAATTCGCGTGCTCTGGCCGATATAAACGCCCATCGAGATAACCGAACCTTCTTCAACGATAACGCCTTCCACCACTTCTGAACGCGCACCGATAAAGCAGTTATCTTCAATGATAGTCGGGTTTGCCTGTAATGGCTCCAGAACACCGCCAATACCGACGCCGCCAGAGAGGTGAACATTCTTACCAATCTGCGCGCAGGAACCTACGGTCGCCCAGGTATCCACCATCGTACCTTCATCAACATAGGCGCCGATGTTCACGTAAGACGGCATCAGCACAGTATTGCGGGCAATAAATGCGCCCTGACGAACCGCTGCTGGCGGAACCACGCGGAAACCTTCTTTCTGGAAGCGCGCTTCGTCATAGTCGGCAAATTTCATCGGTACTTTATCGAAGTAGCGGCTTTCCGCACCGTCGATAACCTGGTTATCGTTAATGCGGAAAGAGAGCAGAACGGCCTTTTTCAGCCATTGATGAGTGACCCACTGGCCTTCGATTTTTTCTGCGACACGCAGTGCGCCGGAATCGAGCAGGGCAATAACCTGATTTACCGCTTCGCGGGTGACGGTATCCACATTTGCCGGGGTGATCTCTGCGCGACGCTCGAAAGCCGCTTCAATAACGTTCTGTAACTGCTGCATTGTTTACTCTTTCCATCAGTGTAAAAAATCAATCACCCTTTATCGTTTGGATTGAGGGCCTCTGTCAACCGTTGTTGTACCTCCTTTTGCAGCGCATTATTAAGGCCACGCCGGTCGGCAGTTGCGATTATGAATAAATCTTCTACTCGCTCACCAATGGTTGTAATTCGGGCGCCATGCAGCGAAATTCCCAGATCCGCGAACACCTGACCGACCCGCGCCAGCAGGCCTGGCTGATCAAGAGCAATCAATTCCAGGAACGATTTTCTGTCGGTATGTGTCGGCAAGAAATTGACCTCAGTATCCACCGTAAAGTGGCGTAATTTAGCCGGCTGGCGACGCGGTTGCGGCGGCTGCCAGCTGTGCTGGGTAATCGCCTGTTCCAGCCCGAAACAGATAGCATCGTGACGATCGGCGGAGAGAGGGCTGCCATCCGGTTCCAGCACGATAAAGGTATCCATCGCCATGCCGTCACGCGTGGTAAAGATTTGCGCGTCATGAACGCTGAGGTTGCGTCTGTCGAGTTCGGCGCAGACGGCAGCAAACAGGTACGGCCGATCCGGGCTCCAGATAAAGATCTCGGTACCGCCGCGCGTTGCCTGCGGGCTCAGCAGGATCATTGGTTTGCTTAGATCGTGCTGCAATAAGTGTCGCGCATGCCAGGCAAGCTGATTTGGGCTGTGGCGAACAAAATAGTTGGCACGGCAGCGCGCCCAGATCTGGTGCAGTTGCTCTTCATCAATATTGTCCATCCGCAGTAGCGCCAGCGCCTGCAACTGATGGTGGCGCACACGTTCGCGCATATCCGGCGTGTTTTGCATGCCGCGGCGCAGCTGTTTTTCGGTGGCGAAATAGAGTTCGCGCAACAGGCTCTGTTTCCAGCTATTCCACAGTGTTTCATTGGTGGCGCAAATATCCGCGACGGTCAGGCAGACGAGGAAGCGCAGGCGGTTCTCCGTTTGCACCTCTTCGGCGAACTGTTTGATCACTTCCGGATCCTGAATATCGCGGCGCTGGGCGGTGACCGACATCAGCAAGTGATGGCGTACCAGCCAGGCAACGAGCTGGGTTTCCCGCGAGTTCAGCCCGTGTAATTCCGCAAATTTCAATACATCCTGCGCGCCGAGCACCGAGTGATCGCCGCCGCGACCTTTGGCGATATCATGGAACAAGGCGGCAATCAGGATCAGCTCCGGGTGCGTCAGGCGCGGCCACAGCTCCACGCACAATGGGTGCTTATTGCGCGTCTCTTCTTTGCCGAAGCTCTCCAGCTTCAGCAGTACGCGGATGGTGTGTTCGTCCACGGTATAGGCGTGGAACAGGTCAAACTGCATCTGACCAACAATGTGCGACCACTGCGGCATATACGCCCACAGTACGCTGTGGCGGTGCATCGGCAGCAGCCCGCGGCTGACCGCGCCGGGGTGGCGAAGCATGCTGAGGAAAATCGAGCGCGCTTCCGGGATATAGCACAGCGGCTGCGTCAGATGGCGACGCGCGTGACGCAGATGGCGCAGGGTGGTGGAGTAGATCCCGGTAATCGTGCTGTTGCGCACCATGATATAAAACATGCGCAAAATCGCCTGCGGCTCGCGGATGAACAGCGTCTCATCGCGCAGGTCGATCAGCGTGCCGCGTAGCTGGAACTCATCATCGATCGCGCGTGGCCTTTCATCGGCAGTCAGCGCCAGAATGGCTTCGTCAAAGAGCTGCAGCAGCATCTGATTCAGCTCGCCGACGCGGCGCGTGACGCGGAAGAAATCTTTCATCATATGCTCAACCGGCTGATTGCCTTCGCCTACATAATTCAGACGTTGGGCAACGCTGAGCTGCCGATCAAAAAGCAGGCGGTTGTCGTAGCGATTTAGCTCCAGATGCAACGCAAAGCGGATCCGCCACAGCAGGTGCAAACACTCATTCAGCTCATTGCGTTCGGCTTCGGTCAAAAAGCCGAAACCGACCATTTCATCCAGCGATGTTGCGCCAAAATGACGGCGAGCGACCCACTGCAATGTGTGGATGTCGCGCAGCCCGCCGGGGCTGCTTTTTATATCCGGTTCAAGATTATAGCTGGTACCGTGATAGCGTTGGTGGCGTTCATTTTGCTCCACCACTTTGGCCGGGAAGAAGGTTTCGGAAGGCCAGAAGTCATCGCTAAATATGTGCTTTTGCAATTCCAGGAACAGTGCGACATCGCCAATCAGCAGCCGCGATTCAATCAGGTTCGTGGCGACCGTGAGATCCGATAGCCCTTCCTGCAAACACTCAGCCAGCGTGCGTACGCTGTGGCCAACTTCCAGTTTCACATCCCACAGCAGCGTCAGTAGCTCGCCGATTTTCTGGGCCTGCTCATCGGGAAGTTTGTTACGGCTGAGAATCAAGAGGTCGATATCCGATAAGGGGTGCAATTCACCCCGACCGTAACCGCCTACCGCAACCAGCGCGATATCGCCGACTTCACCGAAACCGTACCCCAGCCATAAGCGCTGCAAAAGCTGATCGATAAATTCGGTGCGGGCTTCAATCAGTTGTTCCGCGGAAATGCCCGCGTCGAAAACGTGCCCCAGCCACTGCTGAAAGGCGTCAATGTGCGCTTTAATGCTGGCGCACTGCAATTCGTCCTGAGACCAGCTACCAGGATACGCCGGCTGGCCGGGAAGGGTGGGTTGTACTGTACTGACAAACTGTTCGGAAGAGAGATTACTCATTATCGCCACCCATTCGGCATGCGGGGTTATGTATAGACAAATTAAAAGAGATGGTAAGAAATGAAAAGTCGTTTATATCTATGACACTGGCGGAAAAAGAGCAAAAAAAACGGCCCGCAGAGCGGACCGTTGATGTCACTGAAACGCGCCAACTCAGGCGGCGGTCAGTACCGCGTCGATGGTGTCATCTTTACGCAGCGTCAGGATCTCGCAGCCGGTTTCGGTCACCACGATGGTATGTTCATACTGCGCCGACAGACTGCGGTCTTTGGTTTTTACCGTCCAGCCATCTTTCATGGTGCGAATACGGTAATCACCTGCGTTGACCATCGGTTCAATCGTGAAAGTCATACCGGCCTGCAACACAACGCCGCCGTCGTCAGCATCATAGTGCAGAACCTGCGGCTCTTCGTGGAAGCCACGGCCAATACCGTGACCGCAATATTCACGCACCACGGAAAAGCCCTGCGCTTCAACGTATTTTTGGATCGCAGCGCCCAGCGTGCGCAGGCGGATACCCGGTTTCACCATGCGCAGCGCCAGGTAAAGGCTCTCTTGAGTGACGTGGCACAGGCGCTCGCCCAGAATGGTCGGTTTGCCGACAATAAACATTTTGGACGTGTCGCCGTGGTATTCGTCTTTGATAACGGTCACGTCGATATTGACGATATCGCCATCTTTCAGGTGTTTTTCGTCATCCGGAATGCCGTGGCAAACCACTTCATTAATAGAGATGCATACGGATTTCGGGAAGCCGTGATAACCGAGGCAGGCGGAGATCGCGTGCTGCTCGTTAACGATGTAGTCGTTGCAGATGCGATCCAGCTCGCCGGTGGTGACGCCCGGTTTAATGTGCGGGGCGATCATTTCGAGCACTTCGGCGGCGAGACGGCCGGCGACGCGCATTTTTTCGATTTCTTCAGGAGTTTTAATAGAGATAGCCATGGAATGAGTCCGTCAGCGTCGAATTTTTCGACTATACCAGGTTAGTGCTGTCAATGGTAACAGTCAGGCGCGGCTTGTGCCAAATTGAGAATCGGTAACAGCACGCTGCGTCAACAACTATTGGTTTCCTGCGGCGTTTTGTGGTATAAAGCGCGCCGGACTCTGTTCCTGTTTTTGGGACGTGAGCCACAAATCTCACTTTGTGTAATAACACACACGTATCGGCACATATTCCGGGGTGCCCTTCGGGGTCGGTAATATGGGATACGTGGAGGCATAACCCCAACTTTTATATAGAGGTTTTAATCATGGCAACTGTTTCCATGCGCGACATGCTCAAGGCTGGTGTTCACTTTGGTCACCAGACCCGTTACTGGAACCCGAAAATGAAGCCGTTCATCTTCGGTGCGCGTAACAAAGTTCACATCATCAACCTTGAGAAAACTGTACCGATGTTCAACGAAGCTCTGGCTGAGCTGAACAAAATTGCTTCCCGTAAAGGCAAGATTCTGTTCGTTGGTACTAAACGCGCTGCAAGCGAAGCGGTGAAAGACGCTGCTCTGAACTGCGATCAGTTCTTCGTGAACCATCGCTGGTTGGGCGGTATGCTGACTAACTGGAAAACCGTTCGTCAGTCCATCAAACGTCTGAAAGACCTGGAAATTCAGTCTCAGGACGGTACCTTCGACAAGCTGACCAAGAAAGAAGCGCTGATGCGCACTCGTGAGCTGGACAAGCTGGAAAACAGCCTGGGCGGTATCAAAGACATGGGCGGTCTGCCGGACGCTCTGTTCGTTATCGACGCTGACCACGAGCACATCGCAATCAAAGAAGCAAACAACCTGGGTATTCCGGTATTTGCTATCGTTGATACCAACTCCGATCCGGACGGCGTTGACTTCGTTATCCCGGGTAACGACGACGCAATCCGTGCTGTTAGCCTGTACCTGAATGCCGTTGCTGCTACCGTTCGTGAAGGCCGTTCCTCGGATCTGGCTACTCAGGCGGAAGAAAGCTTCGTAGAAGCTGAATAATAAGGCACGCTCTCTGAGCCCCTTATTGAGCAGGTAGTACCGAGTTTGGTTAGGGGGCCTGTTTATGGCCCCCTTTTTCACTTTTAAGCCTGTTTGGTTCCTGTAACCGTGCAGGTCATATCTCTCCCGAGGATTAAAGAATGGCTGAAATTACCGCATCCCTGGTAAAAGAGCTGCGTGAACGTACTGGCGCAGGCATGATGGATTGCAAAAAAGCGCTGACTGAAGCGAACGGCGACATCGATCTGGCGATCGAGAACATGCGTAAATCTGGTGCGATCAAAGCGGCCAAGAAAGCAGGCAACGTTGCTGCTGACGGCGTGATCATCACTAAAATCGACGGCACTTACGGCCTCATTCTGGAAGTTAACTGCCAGACTGACTTCGTTGCTAAAGATGGTGGTTTCCAGGCATTTGCGAACAAAGTTCTGGATGCAGCTGTTGCTGGCAAAATCACTGACGTTGAAGTTCTGAAAGCACAGTTCGAAGAAGAGCGTGTAGCGCTGGTTGCTAAAATCGGTGAGAACATCAACATCCGTCGCGTATCCTCTCTGGAAGGTGATGTTCTGGGCTCTTACCAGCACGGCGCGCGTATCGGTGTTCTGGTTGCAGCTAAAAATGCTAACGAAGAGCTGGTTAAACAGCTGGCCATGCACATTGCTGCAAGCAAGCCGGAATTCGTTAAGCCGGAAGACGTGTCCGCTGAAGTGGTAGAAAAAGAGTACCAGGTTCAGCTGGATATCGCCATGCAGTCTGGCAAGCCGAAAGAAATCGCAGAGAAAATGGTTGAAGGCCGCATGAAGAAATTCACCGGCGAAGTTTCTCTGACCGGCCAGCCTTTTGTTATGGATCCGAGCAAAACCGTTGGTCAGCTGCTGAAAGAGCACAACGCTGACGTGACTGGCTTCATTCGCTTCGAAGTGGGTGAAGGCATCGAGAAAGTTGAGACTGACTTCGCAGCAGAAGTTGCTGCCATGTCCAAGCAGTCTTAATCATTAAAAGGAGCCGCCTGAGGGCGGCTTCTTTTTATGCCCTTCATCTGAAAATCAGCCAGCACACTAGTGTTTGCGCTGGCAGGCGACGTATCATACGCCAGTATTAAACCCGTCCAATTGTTGACAGTCTCAGGAAAGAAACATGGCTACCAATGCAAAACCCGTCTACAAACGCATTCTGCTTAAGCTTAGCGGCGAAGCGCTCCAGGGATCAGAAGGCTTCGGTATCGACGCAAGTATTCTCGACCGTATGGCGCAGGAAATTAAAGAGCTGGTTGAACTGGGTGTTCAGGTTGGCGTAGTGATTGGCGGTGGTAACCTGTTCCGTGGGGCTGGTCTGGCGAAAGCGGGGATGAACCGTGTTGTGGGCGACCACATGGGTATGCTGGCGACGGTTATGAACGGCCTGGCAATGCGTGATGCGTTGCATCGTGCCTACGTGAACGCGCGTTTGATGTCTGCTTTTCCGCTGAATGGCGTCTGTGATAATTACAGTTGGGCAGAAGCGATCAGCCTGTTGCGTAATAATCGCGTTGTGATTTTTAGTGCAGGTACTGGTAACCCGTTCTTTACCACCGATTCCGCAGCGTGTCTGCGCGGCATCGAAATCGAAGCCGATGTGGTATTGAAAGCGACGAAAGTTGACGGTGTGTTCACTGCCGATCCGGTACAGGATCCGACCGCTACCCTGTGTGAACAACTGACCTATACCGAAGTGCTGGACAAAGAACTGAAAGTGATGGATCTGGCAGCCTTTACGCTGGCTCGCGACCACAAATTGCCGATTCGCGTATTTAACATGAATAAACCTGGTGCGCTGCGCCGCGTCGTCATGGGCGAAAAAGAAGGCACATTGATTACGGATTAATTCCCGTAAGCAATAAATAAAGGTAAGATTCCGCTTTAATTTATTAAGCAGTCCTTTCTGGCATCTTCGCGGTGCCATTAATTGAACAGGCTATACTTAGCACACCCGCCGTATGGCCTGTCTGCGACAAGATTTCAAGGATCCGTAACGTGATTAGTGATATCAGAAAAGATGCTGAAGTACGCATGGAAAAATGCGTTGAAGCGTTCAAAACCCAAATCAGCAAAGTGCGCACTGGCCGCGCTTCCCCGAGCCTGCTGGATGGCATCGTTGTGGAATATTACGGTACGCCGACTCCGCTGCGTCAGCTGGCCAGCGTGACGGTAGAAGACTCCCGTACTCTGAAAATCAACGTGTTCGATCGTTCTATGAGCCCGGCTGTTGAGAAAGCGATTCTGACTTCTGACCTGGGCCTGAACCCAAGCTCTGCGGGTAGCGATATCCGTGTTCCGCTGCCGGCGCTGACGGAAGAACGTCGTAAAGATCTGATTAAAGTCGTGCGCGGCGAAGCTGAACAAGCGCGTGTTGCGGTACGTAACGTCCGCCGTGACGCGAACGATAAAGTAAAAGCGCTGCTGAAAGATAAAGAAATCAGTGAAGATGACGATCGTCGTTCACAGGAAGACGTGCAGAAGCTGACCGACGCTGCGATCAAAAAAGTAGAAGCGGCGCTGGCGGACAAAGAAGCAGAACTGATGCAGTTCTGATTCGAAAAAACCGACTAAAACGCCGTACAGAGAGCCATTCCGGTGGCTTTGCTGGCGGCGTTTTGCTTTTTATCCTCGCAACATTGTGAGCGTTTAATGAAGCATTTAACCCTTCTGGGCTCAACGGGTTCTATTGGTTGCAGCACGCTTGATGTGGTTCGCCATAACCCTGAACGCTTTTCCGTTACTGCGCTTGTCGCGGGTAAGAACGTTGCCCGTATGATTGGGCAGTGTCTCGAATTCTCTCCTCGTTTCGCCGTAATGGACGACGCGCACAGCGCACAGCAAGTGAAACTGGCGCTGCGTGAGCATGGCTGCCGTACTGAAGTGCTCAGTGGTCAACAAGCTGCCTGCGAAATGGCCGCGCTAAATGGTGTCGATCAGGTGATGGCGGCGATTGTAGGCGCAGCCGGACTGGTGCCTACACTGGCCGCCATTCGCGCCGGTAAAACTGTTTTGCTGGCAAATAAAGAGGCGTTGGTTACCTGCGGGCGTCTGTTTATGGAAGCGGTGAAAGAGAGCGACGCGCGGCTTTTGCCGGTCGATAGCGAGCATAACGCGATTTTTCAGAGTTTACCGGAAACAATTCAGCAGAACCTGGGGTACGCTGATCTTGAGCTGAATGGGGTTTCGTCTATTCTGCTTACCGGGTCTGGTGGCCCGTTCCGGGAGACGCCGCTGTCTGATTTGGCAGCAATGACGCCGGATCAGGCATGTCGTCATCCGAACTGGTCAATGGGACGTAAAATCTCCGTTGATTCCGCCACCATGATGAATAAAGGTCTGGAATACATTGAAGCACGCTGGTTGTTTAATGCCGCTGCCCGCCAGATGGAAGTGCTGATTCACCCGCAATCGGTGATCCACTCCATGGTTCGCTATCAGGATGGCAGTGTTTTGGCGCAGTTGGGTGAGCCGGATATGCGTACACCCATTGCACATACGATGGCGTGGCCTGAGCGTGTGCCGTCTGGCGTCAATGCCCTCGATTTTTGCAAACTGAGTTCATTAAGTTTCGCAGAGCCTGATTTCGATCGCTATCCTTGTCTGAAGCTGGCTATTGATGCCTCCGATGAAGGGCAGGCAGCGACAACGGCGCTGAACGCAGCAAACGAGGTGACTGTCTCGGCATTCCTGGCATCTGCAATCCGTTTCACTGATATCGCTGCCCTTAATCTGTCTGTGCTTGAGCAGATGGATTTGCGAGAGCCGCAGAGTATAGATGATGTACTTGCTGTCGATGCGCAAGCTCGTGAGGTTGCGCAAAAACAAGTGATGCGCCTCGCAAGCTAGTGATATTACAGTCATGAGCAACGGTGCTATTTGTTAGCGTTAGGCTTCGGTGATATAGTCTGCGCCACAAAATTGCCAGTTTGTGATATGGCGGATTGAGTAAGCCGTGGTTTACGCGGCTTTTTTGCGTAAGGGCTTTGTATTCCTGAGTACCGCTAAATCCTTTTCAGGGACTAAAACGCGTTATGTTGTCAGCTAACCAACCGATAAGCGAAAATTTGCCAACACATGGCTGCCGCCATGTTGCGATAATCATGGATGGCAATGGTCGCTGGGCAAAAAGACAGGGGAAACTCCGTGCCTTTGGTCACAGGGCTGGAGCAAAGTCTGTTCGCCGCGCGGTCTCATTTGCCGCCAACAATGGTATCGATGCACTGACGCTTTATGCTTTTAGTAGTGAAAACTGGAATCGCCCGGCGCAGGAAGTGAGTGCGCTGATGGAGCTGTTTGTGTGGGCGCTGGATAGTGAAGTAAAAAGCCTGCACCGCCACAATGTACGCTTGCGCATCATTGGTGATACTAGCCGTTTTAACATGCGTTTGCAGGAGCGTATCCGCAAAGCAGAAGAGTTGACCGCCCAGAATACCGGGCTGACGCTGAATATCGCAGCGAACTATGGTGGTCGCTGGGATATCGTTCAGGGAGTCCGGCAATTAGCCGTGCAAGTGCAGGAAGGGCTGTTACGCCCGGATCAAATTGATGAAGGAACGCTTAATAAGCAAGTCTGCATGCACGAGCTGGCTCCCGTTGATTTAGTGATTAGGACTGGTGGAGAACATCGCATAAGTAACTTTTTACTTTGGCAAATTGCCTATGCCGAACTTTACTTTACTGATGTTCTTTGGCCCGATTTTGATGAACAAGACTTTGAAGGTGCGCTGCATGCCTTTGCCAATCGAGAGCGTCGTTTCGGCGGCACCGAGCCTGGTGGCGAAAACGCCTGATGGGGGTAGCTTTTGCTGAAGTATCGCCTGATTTCTGCTTTTGTATTAATTCCCATAGTTATCGCAGCTCTTTTTTGGTTGCCGCTGGTGGGTTTTGCGATCGTTACGCTCGCTGTTTGTATGCTTGCTGCGTGGGAGTGGGGGCAACTGAGCGGTTTTTCGTCCCGTTCTCAGCGGGTTTGGCTGGCGGTATTGTGCGGGCTGCTGTTGGCGCTCATGCTGTTGCTGCTGCCGCAATATCACAATGATATCCATCAACCGCTGGTGGAACTCTCGCTTTGGGCCTCAGTGGCCTGGTGGGTGGGCGCTCTGTTGTTAGTGCTGAGCTACCCGGCGTCTGCTGCGCTGTGGCGCAACTCCAGAGTTTTACGTCTTGTGTTTGGTATATTAACGATTGTGCCTTTTTTTTGGGGCATGCTGGCACTACGCGCCTGGCACTACAACGATAACCACTATGATGGCGCGCTGTGGTTGCTGTATGTCATGATCCTCGTCTGGGGAGCTGATTCCGGTGCATACATGTTTGGTAAATTATTTGGCAAGCATAAGCTGGCACCAAAAGTCTCTCCGGGAAAAACCTGGCAAGGTTTTCTCGGCGGTCTGCTGACTGCGGGGGTGATCTCCTGGGGCTATGGCGCCTGGGCGAATCTCGAGATAGCGCCATCTACTCTGTTGATTTGCTCTGTGGTGGCCGCACTGGCCTCCGTACTGGGCGATTTGACCGAAAGCATGTTCAAGCGTGAAGCCGGTATTAAAGATAGTGGTCATCTTATTCCGGGTCATGGCGGTATACTGGATCGCATTGACAGCCTGACAGCGGCAGTACCCGTATTTGCCTGCCTGTTATTGCTGGTTTTCAGGACGATTTGACGGAAGGTTTTATGCTGAGCATTCTCTGGAATCTGGCGGCATTCATAGTTGCGCTGGGTGTGTTGATCACCGTGCATGAATTTGGCCATTTCTGGGTTGCTCGTCGCTGTGGCGTACGGGTAGAGCGTTTTTCCATCGGCTTTGGCAAAGCGCTCTGTCGTCGTACAGACAAACACGGCACCGAATTTGTAATTGCCCTGATTCCACTGGGCGGTTACGTCAAAATGCTGGATGAGCGCGTTGAACCGGTTGCCCCGGAAATGCGCCACTACGCCTTCAATAATAAAACGGTTGGCCAGCGCGCTGCCGTTATTGCCGCGGGTCCAATCGCTAACTTTATCTTTGCCATCTTCGCCTACTGGCTGGTGTTTATCATCGGTGTCCCCGGTGTTCGCCCGGTTGTTGGTGAAATAACACCCAATTCCATCGCCGCAAACGCGCAAATTGCACCCGGAATGGAACTTAAATCGATTGATGGCATCGAAACGCCTGATTGGGATGCTGTGCGCTTACAGTTGGTATCAAAAATCGGCGATAGCCAGATGACCATCAGCGTAGCGCCGTTCGGCAGCAACAATCGTCAGGAAAAGGTCGTCGATTTACGTCATTGGGCTTTCCAACCTGATAAAGACGATCCGGTCGCCGCGCTGGGTATTCGGCCGCGCGCTGCGCAGCTTGAGCCTATCCTCGCGGAGGTGCAGGTGGGATCAGCGGCCAGTAACGCAGGTTTGCAAGCTGGCGACAGGATCGTTAAAGTCGATGGTCAGCAGTTAACTCAGTGGATGACGTTCGTTAATCTGGTGCGGGATAATCCGGGAACGCCGTTAGCGTTAGAAGTAGAAAGACAGGGGGCTCCCTTGTCTTTAACATTGATACCGGATACAAAACCCGGTAGCAAAGCAGAGGGTTTCGCGGGCGTTGTGCCTAAAGTTATTCCGCTGCCAGATGAATATAAGACAGTACGCCAGTACGGGCCATTTAGCGCCATCGTTGAAGCCACGGACAAAACGTGGCAATTGATGAGGCTGACGGTCAGTATGTTGGGGAAATTGATCACCGGTGATGTAAAACTGAACAACCTCAGTGGGCCAATCTCAATTGCTCAGGGGGCTGGGATGTCAGCGGAGTTCGGGTTGATTTACTACCTGATGTTCCTCGCATTGATAAGCGTGAACTTAGGCATTATTAACCTGTTCCCATTACCCGTTCTTGATGGCGGGCATCTGCTGTTTTTGGCGATTGAGAAGCTGAAGGGCGGACCGGTATCCGAGCGAGTTCAAGACTTTAGTTATCGCATTGGCTCTATTTTGCTGGTGCTGTTAATGGGGCTTGCACTTTTCAATGATTTCTCTCGGTTGTAAGAGAGTTTGTTAGGAAGAACGCATAATAACGATGGCGATGAAAAAGTTGCTCATAGCGTCGCTGCTGTTTAGCAGCGCCACCGTATACGGTGCTGAAGGGTTCGTAGTGAAGGACATTCATTTCGAAGGCCTACAGCGTGTCGCCGTTGGTGCGGCCCTCCTCAGTATGCCAGTACGCCCTGGCGATACGGTGAATGATGAAGATATCAGTAACACCATTCGCGCGTTGTTTGCCACCGGCAACTTCGAGGATGTTCGCGTCCTGCGTGATGGCGATACCCTGCTTGTCCAGGTGAAAGAACGCCCGACAATCGCCAGCATTACTTTCTCCGGCAACAAGTCGGTGAAAGATGACATGCTGAAACAGAACCTTGAAGCTTCTGGCGTGCGTGTGGGTGAATCACTGGACCGCACCACTCTGTCCGATATCGAAAAGGGACTGGAAGATTTCTACTACAGCGTGGGTAAATACAGCGCCAGCGTTAAAGCTGTCGTGACCCCGCTGCCGCGTAACCGCGTTGACCTGAAACTGGTATTCCAGGAAGGCGTTTCCGCGCAAATCCAACAGATTAATATCGTCGGTAACCATGCATTTACCACCGAACAGCTCATCTCCAGCTTCCAACTGCGCGATGAAGTGCCATGGTGGAACGTGATTGGCGATCGCAAATACCAGAAACAGAAACTGGCTGGCGACCTGGAAAGTTTGCGCAGCTACTATCTGGATCGCGGTTATGCCCGCTTTAACATTGATTCGACTCAGGTTAGCCTGACGCCGGATAAAAAAGGTATCTACATTACCGTCAACGTGACCGAGGGCGAGCAGTACAAACTCTCCGGCGTGCAGGTGAGCGGTAACCTTGCTGGTCATTCTGCAGAGATTGAAAGCCTGACGAAGATCGAGCCGGGCGAGCTGTATAACGGCACCAAAGTAACCAAAATGGAAGATGATATTAAAAAGCTTCTTGGTCGCTATGGTTACGCTTATCCGCGCGTTCAGTCTCAACCTGAAATCAACGATGCGGACAAAACCGTTAAGCTGCATATCAATGTGGATGCTGGCAACCGTTTTTACGTTCGCAAGATCCGCTTTGAAGGCAATGACACCTCAAAAGATGCTGTTCTGCGTCGCGAAATGCGCCAGATGGAAGGGGCGTGGTTGGGCAGCGATCTGGTCGATCAGGGTAAAGAGCGTCTGAACCGTCTGGGCTATTTCGAGACGGTTGATACCGAAACGCAGCGTGTTCCGGGCAGCCCGGATCAAGTTGATGTCGTCTATAAGGTGAAAGAGCGTAATACCGGTAGCTTCAACTTCGGTGTCGGCTACGGTACTGAGAGCGGCGTCAGCTTCCAGGTTGGCGTACAGCAGGATAACTGGTTAGGTACCGGCTACTCTGTGGGTATCAGCGGGACGAAAAACGACTACCAGACCTACTCTGAATTCTCCGTTACCAACCCGTACTTCACGGTTGACGGCGTTAGCCTCGGCGGTCGTATCTTCTATAACGACTTTAAAGCTGACAATGCTGACCTTTCCTCTTATACCAATAAGAGCTACGGTGTAGACGGTACCCTCGGGTTCCCGATCAACGAGTACAACACCTTGCGTGCGGGCTTAGGTTACGTTCATAACAGCCTGTCGCAAATGGAACCTCAGGTAGCAATGTGGCGTTATCTGGATTCCGTAGGTCAGAACGCCAGCACCACAAGTGATAGCAACGGTTACTCGGCGGACGATTTCACCTTCAACTATGGTTGGACCTATAACAACCTCGACCGCGGATACTTCCCGACGAAGGGCTCGCGCGTCAACCTGAACGGTAAAGTTACGGTTCCTGGCTCCGATAACGAGTTCTACAAAGTGACGGTGGATACCGCCTCCTACTTCCCAATTGACGACGATCACAAATGGGTGATTCTGGGTCGTACTCGTTGGGGCTATGGTGACGGTTTAGGTGGCAAAGAGATGCCATTCTATGAGAACTTCTACGCCGGCGGTTCCAGCACTGTTCGTGGCTTCCAGTCCAACAACATCGGTCCGAAAGCTGTTTATTACGGCGGTAGTGGGTTGGATAACTGTAATACAACGACTTCGAAATACTGTAAGTCTGATGATGCAGTAGGTGGTAATGCCATGGGTGTGGCCAGCGTTGAGTTCATCACGCCGACGCCGTTTATCAGCGACAAATATGCTAACTCTGTACGTACCTCATTCTTCTGGGATGCAGGTAGCGTATGGGATACAAATTGGCAAAATACAGCGGAAATGAAAGCGCTGGGTATTCCGGATTATAGCGATCCGAGTAATATCCGCATGTCTGCTGGTATCGCATTACAATGGATGTCCCCATTGGGGCCGTTGGTATTCTCCTACGCCCAGCCGTTTAAAAAGTACGATGGAGACAAAGCGGAACAGTTCCAGTTTAACATTGGTAAAACCTGGTAATTCCGCACAGCAACGGAATGCATTCGCAGTGTAGTGATGGCTGTGGCTTCAACCGGAAGCCCGGCCACGCAAAGAGCTGTACCTCCGGGTACAAACGGGATGGTAAGGAGTAAATTGTGAAAAAGTTGTTATTAGCTGCAGGTTTCGGTTTAGCAATGGCAGCGTCAGCGCAAGCTGCTGACAAGATTGCAATTGTTGATATGGGTAGCCTGTTGCAACAGGTTGCGCAGAGTTCCGGCGTTTCTCAGACGATGAAAAACGAATTCGGCGGTCGTGCAAGCGAACTGCAGAGCATGGAATCCGACCTGCAAGCCAAAGCTCAGCGTCTGCAACGTGATGGCTCTACCATGAAGGCGAGCGATCGCAGCAAGCTGGAAAAAGACATCGCGTCAGGTCGTCAGGCATTTGCCCAGAAAGCACAGGCTTTCGAGCAGGATCAGGCTCGTCGTTCTAACGAAGAACGTGGCAAGCTGGTGACTCGCATTCAGACTGCAGTGAAAAAAGTCGCTGCCGATCAGGGTGTTGATCTGGTTGTTCCTTCCAACGCCGTTATTTACAACAGCAACGATGTAAAAGACATCACTGCTGATGTACTGAAACAGGTTAAATAAGTAATGCCTTCAATTCGACTGGCTGATTTAGCTCAGCAGTTGGATGCAGAATTACACGGTGATGGCGATATCGTCATCACCGGCGTTGCGTCCATGCAATCTGCCGAAGCAGGTCACATCACTTTCATGGTCAACCCTAAGTACCGTGAACACCTGACAGGATGTCAGGCGTCTGCTGTCGTTATGACGCAAGACGATCTTCCTTTTGCCAAAAGCGCAGCGCTGGTCGTAAAAAATCCGTACCTGACCTACGCGCGTATGGCCCAAATTCTTGATACCACGCCGCAGCCGGCGAGTAGCATCGCGCCTGGCGCGGTGATTGACGCAACGGCCACTCTGGGTAGCAATGTTGCAATTGGCGCAAACGCGGTGATCGAATCCGGCGTTATTCTGGGCGATAACGTTATTATCGGCGCGGGTTGCTTTGTTGGGAAAAAGACGAAAATTGGTGCGGGTTCGCGTTTGTGGGCAAATGTGACCGTTTACCACGAGATTGAGATCGGCGAAAATTGCCTGGTGCAATCGGGGACGGTGATCGGTTCTGATGGCTTCGGTTACGCCAACGATCGCGGAAATTGGGTTAAAATCCCGCAGCTTGGCCGCGTTATCATTGGCAACAACGTTGAGATTGGCGCCTGTACTACAATCGATCGCGGCGCGCTTGACGATACCCGCATCGGCAACGGCGTGATCATTGATAACCAGTGCCAGATTGCACATAACGTTGTGATTGGCGACAATACGGCGGTTGCCGGTGGCGTAATCATGGCGGGCAGCCTGAAAATTGGCCGCTATTGCATGATCGGCGGCGCCAGCGTAATCAATGGGCATATGGAAATTTGCGACAAAGTTACCGTAACGGGGATGGGGATGGTCATGCGTCCTATCACTGAGCCAGGAGTCTACTCCTCAGGTATCCCACTACAGCCAAATAAAGTGTGGCGAAAAACCGCAGCCCTGGTGATGAATATTGATGATATGAGCAAGCGCCTGAAAGCCGTCGAGCGCAAGGTTAATCAACAAGACGAATAATTCACCTGCATAACGCTTGTACACAGAAGCCTCCCGACATCAGAGAAGCGACAAAACGCCTCTGCGACGAGAAGCCTAAAGTGTGTATACTTCCCGGCCTGTTGGCTTTCTGATGATTGCCGCGGGCCGTGTTATTATTGCCTTTTAGTATATTTAGACAGGAAGAGTATTTTGACTACTGACACTCATACTCTGCACATTGAAGAGATTCTGGAGCTTCTGCCGCACCGTTACCCGTTCTTACTGGTAGATCGTGTGCTGGATTTTGAAGAAGGTCGTTTTCTGCGCGCAGTAAAAAATGTTTCGGTAAACGAGCCGTTTTTCCAGGGGCATTTCCCTGGCAAACCGATTTTCCCGGGCGTGCTGATTCTGGAAGCAATGGCGCAGGCTACCGGTATTCTGGCGTTTAAAAGCGTTGGTAAACTGGAACCGGGTGAGCTGTACTACTTCGCCGGTATCGACGAAGCGCGTTTTAAGCGTCCCGTTGTGCCTGGCGATCAGATGATCATGGAAGTCACTTTCGAGAAAACCCGTCGCGGCCTGACACGCTTTAAAGGTGTTGCGCTGGTAGACGGTAAAGTTGTTTGTGAAGCTACTATGATGTGTGCACGTAGCCGGGAGGCCTGATACGTGATTGATAAAACCGCCTTTATTCATCCAACTGCTATTGTTGAAGACGGTGCCGTTATTGGTGCCAACGCTCACATTGGCCCGTTTTGTATTGTTGGCCCTCACGTTGAAATTGGTGAGGGTACGGTTCTGAAATCTCATGTTGTGGTGAATGGTCATACGACGATTGGCCGCGACAACGAGATCTATCAGTTCGCATCCATCGGCGAGGTTAACCAGGATCTAAAATATGCTGGTGAGCCGACTCGTGTGGAAATTGGCGATCGCAACCGCATCCGCGAAAGCGTCACCATCCACCGTGGCACAGTACAGGGCGGAGGGTTGACGAAGGTGGGCAGCGATAACCTGCTGATGATCAATGCGCATATTGCGCATGATTGTACCGTTGGCGATCGCTGCATTCTCGCAAATAACGCAACGCTGGCGGGGCATGTCTCCGTCGACGACTTTGCTATCATCGGCGGCATGACCGCAGTGCATCAGTTCTGCATTATCGGCGCGCACGTGATGGTTGGCGGCTGCTCCGGCGTGGCGCAGGATGTACCGCCTTACGTGATTGCTCAGGGCAACCATGCCACACCGTTTGGTGTGAACATTGAAGGCCTGAAACGTCGCGGTTTCAGCAGAGAAGCGTTAGTGGCTATCCGCAATGCGTACAAACTGCTGTACCGCAGCGGTAAAACGCTGGAAGAGGCGAAACCGGAGATTGCCGAGCTTGCTGCGAAGCATCCGGAAGTTGATGCGTTTATGCAATTCTTCGAACGCTCAACGCGCGGCCTGATTCGGTAATGATCGACAATCTTCCTCTTACGATAGCCCTCGTCGCCGGAGAAACCTCCGGCGATATTCTTGGTGCCGGTCTTATCCGCGCGCTGAGATCGCGTGTCCCCAATGCCCGCTTTGTCGGCGTTGCGGGGCCGCGTATGCAGGCTGAAGGGTGTGAAGCCTGGTATGAGATGGAAGAGCTTGCGGTGATGGGTATCGTTGAGGTACTTGGCCGTCTGCGCCGTCTGTTGCATATCCGCGCTGATTTGACCCGTCGCTTTAGCGAGCTGCAACCGGATGTCTTTGTCGGTATCGATGCGCCGGATTTCAACATCACTCTCGAAGGCAATCTGAAAAAGCAGGGTATCAAAACCATCCATTATGTCAGTCCGTCCGTCTGGGCGTGGCGACAAAAACGCGTTTTCAAAATTGGCAGAGCCACCGATCTGGTGCTCGCATTTCTGCCTTTCGAAAAAGCGTTTTATGACAAATTTAACGTGCCGTGCCGTTTTATCGGCCATACCATGGCGGATGCGATGCCGCTGGATCCGGATAAAAGCGCAGCGCGCGATCATCTGGGAATTGCCCATGATGTACACTGTCTGGCGTTACTGCCTGGCAGCCGTGGCGCTGAGGTGGAAATGCTTAGCGCCGATTTCCTGCGTACCGCGCAGTTGCTGCGTGAACGTTACCCCGATCTTGAAGTGGTTGTACCGCTGGTCAACGCCAAACGGCGCGAACAGTTTGAGCGGATTAAGGCGGAAGTCGCACCCGATCTGCCAGTGCATATGCTGGATGGTATGGCGCGCGAGGCAATGATCGCCGCCGATGCGGCCTTGCTGGCTTCCGGCACCGCCGCGCTGGAGTGCATGCTGGCGAAATGCCCGATGGTCGTGGGCTATCGCATGAAGCCATTCACATTCTGGCTGGCCAGGCGGCTGGTGAAAACGCCTTATGTTTCGCTGCCAAACTTGCTGGCCGGACGTGAACTGGTGAAAGAGTTGCTACAGGATGAGTGCCAGCCGCAGGCGCTGGCCGATGCGCTTGTACCGCTGCTGGCTAACGGTAAAACCAGCCACGAAATGCACGACATTTTCCGCGAACTGCACCAGCAGATTCGCTGTAATGCCGATGAGCAGGCGGCTGACGCAGTACTGGAGTTAGCACAATGATGGAATTTATTTATCCGCACGCGCATTTGGTTGCCGGTGTGGATGAGGTTGGGCGCGGGCCTTTAGTGGGGGCGGTCGTGACGGCGGCGGTGATCCTCGATCCGAAGCGTCCAATCATTGGCCTGAACGATTCGAAAAAACTCTCCGAAAAACGCCGTCTGGCGCTGAGTGAAGAGATCAAAGAGAAAGCGCTGTCCTGGAGTCTGGGACGCGCCGAGCCACACGAAATCGACGAACTGAATATTCTGCACGCCACTATGCTGGCGATGCAGCGTGCAATTGCCGGGCTCTCTATCGTCCCGGAATTTGTACTGATTGATGGCAACCGTTGCCCAACTTTACCAATGCCTTCGCTGGCAGTAGTGAAAGGCGATAGCCGGGTGGCGGAAATCAGTGCGGCATCGATTATCGCAAAAGTTACGCGAGATGCCGAAATGGCTGAGCTTGATCTTCTTTTTCCGCAATATGGTTTTGCGCAACATAAAGGCTACCCAACGGCTTTCCATCTGGCGAAGCTGGCGGAACATGGCGCAACTGCGCATCATCGGCGCAGCTTTGCGCCGGTTAAACGCGCGCTGGACCTTGTGTCCTGACTCTTGTGAACGTGAAATAACCAGGCTGGGATCTGAAAATGGCTGAACCACGTTTCGTACACCTGCGGGTGCATAGCGACTACTCCATGATTGACGGGCTGGCGAAAACCGGGCCGCTGGTGAAAAAGGCGGCCGCGCTCGGCATGCCTGCGCTGGCGATTACCGATTTTACGAACCTCTGTGGTCTGGTGAAGTTCTACGGAACGGCGCACGGAGCCGGGATGAAGCCGATCGTCGGCGCCGATCTGCACGTACAGAGCGATCTGTTAGGCGATGAACTGGCGCAGCTCACCGTCCTTGCGGCCAACAATACCGGTTACCAGAACCTGACATTGCTGATTTCGCGTGCCTACCAGCGTGGCTATGGCGCACTGGGGCCGTGGATCGATCGCGACTGGTTGCAGGAGCTCGGCGAAGGGTTGATCCTGCTCTCCGGCGCGCGCATGGGCGACGTGGGTAAAAGTCTGTTGCGTGGCAACAGCGTGCTGGTTGAACAGTGTCTCGATTTCTACAAAGAGCATTTTCCCGATCGCTACTACCTTGAGTTGATCCGCACTGGGCGTGCTGATGAAGAGCCTTACCTGCACGCGGCAGTACAACTGGCGGAAGAGCACGGTTTGCCGGTCGTGGCGACCAACGATGTGCGCTTTATTGATGAAGGCGACTTCGACGCGCATGAGATCCGTGTCGCCATCCACGACGGTTTCACCCTGGACGATCCCAAACGTCCGCGCAACTACTCCGCACAGCAATATATGCGCAGCGAAGAGGAGATGTGTGAACTCTTCTCCGATATCCCGGAAGCGCTGGAAAACACCGTCGAAATCGCCAAACGCTGCAATGTAACCGTACGCCTTGGTGAATACTTCCTGCCGCAGTTCCCGACCGGTGATATGACCACTGAAGACTTCCTCGTAGAGAAATCGAAAGTGGGTCTCGAAGAACGCCTGGCGTTCCTCTTCCCGGATGAGCAAGTGCGCGCAGAGAAGCGTCCGCCGTACGACGAGCGTCTTGATATCGAGCTGCAAGTTATCAACCAAATGGGGTTCCCCGGTTACTTCCTGATCGTGATGGAATTTATCCAGTGGTCAAAAGATAACGGCGTGCCGGTAGGGCCGGGGCGTGGTTCGGGCGCTGGATCGCTGGTGGCTTATGCGCTGAAAATTACTGACCTCGATCCGCTGGAATTTGACCTGCTGTTCGAACGTTTCCTTAACCCGGAACGTGTATCGATGCCCGACTTCGACGTTGACTTCTGTATGGAGAAGCGCGACCAGGTGATCGAGCACGTGGCGGACATGTACGGGCGCGATGCGGTATCGCAGATCATCACCTTCGGAACCATGGCGGCGAAAGCGGTTATCCGCGACGTGGGCCGCGTACTGGGTCACCCGTACGGCTTTGTTGACCGCATCTCTAAACTGGTGCCGCCGGATCCGGGCATGACGCTGGCGAAGGCGTTTGAAGCCGAGCCGCAACTGCCGGAAATCTACGAAGCGGACGAAGAAGTTAAAGCACTGATCGACATGGCGCGCAAGCTGGAAGGTGTGACGCGAAACGCGGGTAAACACGCTGGCGGTGTGGTCATCGCACCCACCAAAATTACCGATTTTGCCCCACTGTACTGTGATGAAGCCGGCCAGCACCCGGTTACCCAGTTTGATAAAAACGACGTTGAATATGCCGGGCTGGTGAAGTTTGACTTCCTTGGTTTGCGCACGCTGACCATCATCAACTGGGCGCTGGAGATGATCAACGCCCGGCGCGAGAAGCACGGCGAGCCGCCGCTGGATATCGCCGCTATTCCGCTGGATGACAAGAAAAGTTTCGACATGCTGCAACGCTCGGAGACCACTGCGGTGTTCCAGCTTGAATCCCGCGGCATGAAAGATTTGATTAAGCGCCTGCAACCCGACTGCTTCGAAGATATGATCGCGCTGGTGGCTCTGTTCCGTCCGGGGCCGTTGCAGTCAGGCATGGTTGATAACTTCATCGACCGTAAACACGGGCGCGAAGAGATCTCCTATCCCGATGTGCAGTGGCAGCATGAAAGCCTGAAACCGGTACTGGAGCCGACCTACGGCATCATCCTCTACCAGGAACAGGTGATGCAGATTGCTCAGGTGCTTTCGGGTTATACCCTTGGCGGTGCGGACATGCTGCGTCGTGCGATGGGTAAGAAAAAGCCGGAAGAGATGGCCAAGCAGCGCGGAACCTTCGAAGAGGGCGCGAAGAAAAATGGCGTCGACGGCGAACTGGCGATGAAAATCTTCGACCTGGTAGAAAAATTCGCCGGGTACGGATTTAACAAATCGCACTCTGCCGCTTATGCTTTGGTCTCCTACCAGACGCTGTGGTTGAAAGCGCACTATCCGGCCGAGTTTATGGCGGCGGTGATGACTGCCGATATGGACAACACCGAAAAAGTCGTCGGTCTGGTGGATGAGTGCTGGCGCATGGGGTTGAAAATTCTGCCGCCGGATATTAACTCCGGGTTGTACCATTTCCACGTCAACGATGACGGTGAAATTGTTTACGGTATCGGGGCGATTAAAGGCGTCGGTGAAGGTCCGATTGAGGCGATCATCGAAGCGCGTAATAACGGCGGTTACTTCCGTGAACTGTTTGATCTGTGCGCGCGCACCGACATTAAAAAGCTCAATCGCCGGGTGCTGGAAAAACTGATTATGTCCGGGGCGTTTGACCGCCTTGGGCCGCATCGTGCGGCGCTGATGAACTCGCTGGGCGATGCGCTTAAAGCCGCCGATCAGCATTCGAAAGCCGAGGCGATTGGCCAGGCCGACATGTTCGGCGTGCTGGCCGAAGAGCCAGAGCAGATAGAACAGTCTTACGCCAGTTGCCAGCCGTGGCCGGAACAGGTGGTGCTGGAAGGTGAGCGTGAAACGTTAGGTCTCTACCTTACGGGTCACCCGATTAACCAGTATTTGAAAGAAATTGAGCGCTATGTCGGAGGCTACCGGCTGAAAGACATGCATCCGACCGAACGTGGGAAAGTTACCACGGCGGCGGGGCTCGTCATTGCCGCGCGGGTTATGGTCACCAAGCGCGGCAATCGTATCGGCATCTGTACGTTAGATGACCGTTCCGGGCGTCTGGAAGTGATGTTATTCACTGATGCCCTGGATAAATACCAGCAACTGCTGGAAAAAGACCGCATACTTATTGTCAGCGGACAGGTCAGCTTTGATGACTTTAGCGGGGGACTTAAAATGACCGCCCGTGAAGTTATGGACATTGACGAAGCCCGGGAAAAATACGCCCGTGGGCTTGCTATCTCGCTGACGGACAGGCAAATTGATGACCAGCTTTTAAACCGACTCCGTCAGTCTCTGGAACCCCACCGTTCGGGAACCATTCCAGTACATCTCTACTATCAGAGGGCGGATGCGCGTGCGCGGTTACGTTTCGGCGCAACGTGGCGCGTCTCTCCGAGCGATCGTTTACTCAACGATCTGCGTGGCCTCATAGGTTCGGAGCAGGTGGAACTGGAGTTTGACTAATACAGGAATACTATGAGTCTGAATTTCCTTGATTTCGAACAGCCGATTGCTGAGCTGGAAGCGAAAATCGATTCCCTGACTGCCGTTGGCCGTCAGGATGAAAAACTGGATATAAATATCGACGAAGAAGTGCATCGTCTGCGCGAAAAAAGCGTAGAGTTGACGCGCAAAATTTTCGCCGATCTTGGCGCATGGCAGGTTGCCCAACTGGCACGACATCCGCTGCGTCCTTACACCCTGGATTATGTCCGCATGGCGTTCGATGAATTCGACGAACTGGCTGGCGATCGCGCTTATGCCGACGATAAAGCCATTGTTGGCGGTATCGCGCGTCTCGACGGTCGGCCGGTAATGATCATCGGCCACCAGAAAGGCCGCGAAACCAAAGAGAAAATCCGCCGTAACTTTGGTATGCCGGCACCGGAAGGTTATCGCAAAGCGCTGCGCCTGATGGAAATGGCAGAACGTTTTAACATGCCGATTATCACCTTTATCGACACCCCTGGCGCCTATCCGGGCGTGGGTGCCGAAGAGCGTGGTCAGTCTGAAGCGATCGCCCGCAACCTGCGTGAAATGTCCCGCCTGAGCGTACCGGTGATCTGTACCGTGATCGGCGAAGGCGGCTCCGGCGGCGCGCTGGCGATTGGCGTTGGCGATAAAGTGAATATGCTGCAATACAGCACCTATTCTGTTATCTCGCCGGAAGGCTGTGCTTCTATTCTGTGGAAAAGCGCCGACAAAGCGCCGCTGGCCGCAGAAGCGATGGGCATCATCGCGCCGCGTCTGAAAGAACTGAAACTGATCGACTCGATCGTTCCGGAACCGCTGGGCGGCGCGCATCGCAACCCGGAAGTGATGGCCGCTTCGCTGAAAGCGCAACTGCTGGCCGATCTCGCCGATCTGGATGTGCTGAGCAAAGACGATCTGCGTAACCGCCGTTACCAGCGTCTGATGAGCTACGGCTACGCCTGAGTTTCATTGCATTGATGAAAAGCCGCACCGCTGTGCGGCTTTTTTTATCCCTGCATAAACACCACCTCCTGAGGAGGTGGTCAGCAATAAGTTGGCTCTGCCAGTAATGCTACTCATGGGAAAATCCGAATCTGTTATCCCCATAACTGATAAGGATTTAACCATGAGT